>Ga0209164_1000012_pt1:77500-543519 | contig 543519 bp, 472 predicted proteins | sample MTBNYHSulfiMetaG_FD_187458 | JGI IMG/M metagenome (GOLD analysis project Ga0209164, IMG submission 187458) | Enrichment culture microbial communities from rom New York Harbor, USA that are MTBE-degrading - MTBE-NYH (New York Harbor Sulfidogenic)... | ecosystem: Environmental >... | reverse complement strand
GCACTGTCCCGCAGAGGCCTGTCAGGAAAGGCACCGCGGCAAGGGATCCGGCGCCTTTAAGAAAAGCCCGCCGTGACAGACGTTGTTTAATTGCTTCGCCAACCAAATTCATGAATACCTCCTGTTGACTGACCGATGGTATTTGGCCACTGTGCGCGAAAACGAAAGATATGATAACAGGTTATAAGAACTCGATTTTTTGAGCAAGAGATATACCGAAACCGGGTTTGGACGTCAAGGGAAATGTGTCCGCAGGATGTTGCAGTCCGGGCGAGTCGCCACAATAGGAGAGTCTTAGTTCAGGACGGGCGTGCATTTGGTGAGCGTCACGTGCTCCTATGACGCGGAAAATCCGAAAATGATGGAAATTGGGGTATACGAACCATTGGAGGCGGTCATCTCTATTAGATCAGGCAGCGAATGTCTCTGAATACTGGGATCCCCCTCTGTTCCAACTATGTTGAACTCAACAAAATACAAGATTGGGCATGAGCGCCCATGCGTAACAGGGCCTCATTGTTTCCTCTACGAGACCGGATAACCGCTCAAGGAAACCCTCCCTGTCTTTGTCATCCTCGAAAATCCTTTTACGCTCGATTCCTCGAATGATGATGCGATGCAGGGCTAAAGGGGCGTCTATGCGAGCTTGGCGGGTATGGATTCCGATTGCCCATTTCATTCCCAAATGTCAACAAAGAAACAATGTCCCTTTCTGGCTCACACCGGAGCGAGCTTGATTAGTTAAGGAAGGCTTTCGGAAGATCTGTTGAGATCCTCAATCATCTTTTGAATCGTCTTGCCGAGGATAGGTATATGAATTCTGAAGACTTCGAATATGGCCTCGGCATTCACATCAAAGTAATGATGGCTGATGATGTCCCTGAGCCCTTTGGCCTTTTTCCACTCTACCTGCGGATATCGCGGGAAGAGGGAATAATTGGTCACTTTGTCAAGGTTCTTGAGGCCCTCTCCTATGGCAATAAGCTGCATGCAGATGCTGTCCAGCTTTTCCATACCAGCCTCTGAGCCGGTGAAATCACCGGGCGATTGCACCGCCTCGAATCGCTTCAGGATGGTTTGGATTGCCTTGTGGATTTGTGACACAATCTCCAAAACAAGCTCCTGGTCGTGGTCATACATAGACAGCCTCTTTTTCTATCCTGTCCTTGAGGAACCTGTTCATCCCTTCCCGGTAGCTGACCACGTCCACCTGCCGCTCCAATTGCTCTTCCAGATCCTGCTTGATACCGATGAGGACAAACAGGTCCTGCCTATCCAGCTCGACGACCACATCAATATCGCTTTGTGCGTTCATACGGTCCCGGGCCGCAGATCCAAACAGGCCGATCCGTTTGATCCTGTATTCATTGCCCTTCAGGGTCTTGAACCGCTTCAGGGATTCAGCGATTTCTTCCTTTCTCATGATGTCATTTCCCCTCAGCCTTGATTCCCTGTACCCCCACCACATACCGTATCGCCTCCAGCTTCTCTTCCAGCTCCAGATTTTCGGATGGATTCCTCACCAAGTAAAGCACGGGACGGGTATCAATATTCATGATCGCATACAGGTAGTAGGCTTCTTTAAGCCGTTTGGCCTTGAGCCATTCGTTTTGAGGGTGACCATACGGTTGGTCCCCGCCCATCTCTCCACCTACATATACCAGATCTTCTATCTCTTTTCATCCAATCCGTAAAGAATGCCAGGTCCCTTGGATAGGGACCTTTGACCGGATCTCGGCTTTCAGCATCCGCCTTTTTAATCCTCCAGGGGAATGCCTCCCCCAATCACATTCAGCAGATAGCTGGCAAACCTCAGCAAAAACTCTCGCCTGTGGCATCTGTGGGTGACCCGCCCTGTTCAACGTTTACCAAGTGAAATGTGAATCCTATTTCACAATGACGAAGCATGTTTAACCGGGGTGTGCCATATTTGCCCCGGAATATAGTGCCGTTTAGCTCTCGCCGTGGTCCATTTCCAATAATGCGCTTTCCCTGCCAAAAAGCGCGACATAAACCGAAAATGAGGGGGGCATTTCGAGAGTATTCCCTTTAATCCCTGTCAGTTAGCTTGGTCCGACCCCCGCCACTCTCGACGATCAGCTGCGGCAGGTCATTTTGGACGGTCTGCCAGAGGATCTCCAGGTTGATGTCAAAATAGGCATGAACCAGACGGTGTCGCATGCCGATAATGTCTTCCCAGGGAAGGCCGGGCAGGCTGTCGCGTGTGGGCTGAGAAATCTGATAGGCAGCTTCTCCAATGATCTCGATGTCCTTGACCAGTGCCAATTCCAGCTTTCGGTCCTCGGTCAAATCGAAAAAGGAGAGACCCTTTGTGAACGCCACAGCCTCGCGGGCCGCATCGAGCATATGCTGTAGACGAATGGCATCATCCCTGTTGGTACAATACCTCCGCCTGTTCAACCACCTCCTGGCGAAAATATCGACTCAGGTCCTGGGGCGTGCGAAGATCGGTTTTCCGGCCTTCAAGCAAGTCTGACAGCTCCCGTTCCATTCGAGCGATTCCGAAAAGCCCTGGGGTGTGACCCGGTTCAAATTCAACCAGGAGGTCGATATCGCTGTCGGACCGAAAATCCGACCTCAATGCTGATCCGAAAACAGCCAAACGCCTGATATGCCGTTTCCGACAAAAATCTGCGATCCTTTCCCTGTCGAATTTTGCCTTCTTCATCATGACACGCGACTAACCGGTCTTTCCATCTGTCGCGTTTTATCCCTTCACTTGTATTCCCTAAATCCGCTCATCAATTGCTCAAAGGTCTTGGGCTGATACTTCCGGAAGCCCTCCTCATCCACGTAGACAAAATCGCAAACAGCATCGGACTGGATCCGGTTGATATCCTCGCACCACCGCCCGAGCCGCGCCATCTTTTGCGGGACATCCAGATCCTCCTGGCCCTTGGTTTCCACAATGATGAGCCGTTTGTCAGCCAGTTTGACCACAAAGTCCGGGTAGTAGTTCGAAATGTCGCCGCTGGCCGTGACATAATCGAGCTTAAAATGCACGGCCAGATAGTTTTTGGCATAGGACGCCACATCCGGGGAGGCTTCCAGAAACCCGGCAAATTCGAGTTCAAATCGACTGTCGCCGATCACCCGGTTGAACACCGACTTGTTCGGGATCAAATAGCCCTGATCTTTCACCACAAAGGGCCGCGTCTGCCGCAGCTTGATGGTATCCCGTATCTCGGCGTCGCCTTTATCCCGTACCGTAAGATCGTTGATGGCCCGCTTGAAGATCTCGATCACGGTCTTGGTGGACACAGGTTCCGACAGGTTGCGCAGGGTATTGGGGTTTTCCAGATCCACGACACGGCCAAACAACCGGTCCCGCACAAATCCTTTGATCTGGCCGTACAGGACGTCATAGCCGCTGAACAGACGCAATTCCTTCATGACAACTTGGGCAAAGTATCCGATCACGCTTCGAAAGTCGGCCACTCCGGCCCCATCGAGGATGGTGGTATGGGCAATCTCGCCCGTTGTGATGTCCTTGAACACAATCTCGCGCTGCTCCTCCTCGCTGAACTCCTGGTACATCACCGGCTGGAAGGTCCATCGGTCGGGGGCCAGGTCCGCCAGGTTTTTGTATTCCCGATAGACGCGCGGACTCAGGACCGGGATCTCAATGTCCAGGGCGTCCAAGTCCTTGCCGGCGTTTTCCGTATCCACCTCCACCACCAGCGGGGTGGCGGCCCGTGTCCCCTCGCCCATGGCCTTGCGCTCCAGTTCCACGCCCTCGGCCTGGATGGACTCCACAAAGTCCATAAAGGCATCCGTGCCGATGACGCTGACATCCTCCTTCAGTCCGGCTGAATACATCTTGCGCAGACCCCTGCCCAGAGTCTGTTCAGGCAGGATGTTGCTCTTGGCCGAATAGGCCCGCAGACCCACGATGGTGGTGACGTTCCTGACGTCCCAGCCTTCCTTGAGCATCAGGACCGAGACAATGGCCTTGTAGGGGCTTTCCGCCCCATCGATGCCGTGGGCCTGTTTTCGCAGCCTCTCCAGTTCCTCTTTGGCTTTGCCCGAGGCGGCCTCGGATATCTCGCCATTGTTCTTGGTGTGGATCACCAGGACCGCGTCCTTGAGGTCCGGATAGCGTCCTTGAAGATGTTCAGCCACGTCATCGCAATTGCGGGTGTCGTCGGTCATCACGAAGAGGATGGCCTTTTTGCCTGGCTTTTCATGCTCCGCATAGGCCTTGCGCCACTCGATCACCCCGAGATCCAGGTAATCCGCATATTTTTCCGTGTATTTGGCGCTTTGGCGTTCCTGGAGCTTGGCCCGACTGGGTCCGTCAGGCAGGACCGGATGTTTGACCACATTCTGCCAGATAGCCTCCACCAGGGGATAGTCGGCCACGGTCTGCACAAAGATGGCGCCGTTGTTGTGTTTGGGCGTGGCGGTCACGTCCAGTTGCAGGGCCAGGGCGCCGCCTTTCTGCAAGAGCCGGTTGTGGATGTCTTCGATGGACTTGAACCAGGCCAGCCGGTTGTCGTGGATATGGTGGGCCTCGTCATTTAAGATCATCAGTTCGTCGATGTCGCGTACGATCATTCCCAAATCCACTTTGGAATCCGTGGTCGCGCCCGTGGGCCGTCTGCCTAAAAAGTAATCCATGGTGTTGTCGTCATCGGGAGACGGGGGGATATCTTCGCCCGAATAGACCCTGTGGATATTGGTCAGGAAGATGTTGCCCGTGGCACGGGTGACATGGACCTCGTCCTGCTTGTGGAGCGTCAGTTGAAAATCGTCCCGCCAGTTGCGACCGTCAACCCCGTTATCCGGCAGGACCGGGTCTTCAAAGAAGATGCGCAGCCCCTGAAAATCGTGATAGATTCGGTCCAGGACGATGATGTTGGGTGCGATCACCAGAAAGTTGCGCGACAGCTCGGAAGCCGGCTCATACAACCGATGGAAAAAACTCCAGGCCAGGGCCAGGCTCATGACCTTGGTCTTGCCCGTGCCCGTGGCCATCTTGATCACAAACCGCCGCCAGCTTTCATCAAACATCCCTGCCGACACCGCATCGGAACTGTCAAAGCGCATCAGGTCGTACTTGTCCCGCACGCCCACCACGTCATACAGGTAAACAATGGTTTCCAGGGCCTCTCTCTGGGCAAAATAATACTGGAACTCGACCATGCTGCCGTCGGCCTTCTCCAATAAATGGGGCGTGTTGAACCACCAGTTGAGGAGGCTTCGGCTCGTATCCGCGGCCCCTACATAGCCGCTGTCGCGGAAGGCCTTGACTTTTTTGCGGATTTGGGCCACAAGGGGCGGCATGAGCTTGTCCATGGTGGTCTCCCGTAAGGCCTCGTCTGCGGGGAACCATCGCACCTCCGGATTGAGAATCGCATGGGGCGAGGTGGGAAATTCAGGATGCAGGGCCATCGGATATCTCCTCCCGCATCTTGGCCATCGCCTCTTTTAAGGGGCCCAGATCGTTGACACAAATATTGTATATCTCCTCGTGATCTATGCTGAAATAATCGTGCGCGAGTATGTCCCTGGTTCCCTTGACCCCCGGCCAGTGAATTTCGGGAGACCTCTTCAGGAGTTTGCCATCGGTGGTCTTATCGATTTTTTTGATGTTCTCGCCGATGGCGATCAGCATCATGGCAATGCCGTCCAGACGATCCACACCCGCATCATCGGCAATAAAGTCCTCGGCCGATGCAATGCCTTGAAATCGTCTTTCAATTCGGCGAATGGCCTCCTCCACCTCTGAAATCTGATCCAGAACCAAAGAATGATCACGCATAACAGGCCTCCTGATCGATGCGTCTCTTGAGGCGCTCGTTCATTCCGTGGCGGTATCGAACCACGTCCACAGGCTTGCCAAGACGCGCCGTCAATTCCGCCTTGAGCTCGGCCCTCAGGAACAGGTTCGGCTCCATCTCGACAACGATATCCACGTCGCTGTCAATGTCTCCCCCCCCCCGGGCAAGCGACCCAAAAACGCCGATCCGACTTACCCCGTAACGGGCTTGCAGCTGTTCCTTTATAAGTCTGAGCTCACGAATGACGTCGTCTGTTGAGAGAGCTTTTTCGTTCATACCGAAACCTCCACAATGGTCATGGTATCGTTCCCGAAGATGTCCACCACCTTCACGGCGATCTTGCGCCGGCCCGGTCTGCATTCATGGGCTACGCTGGTGAGTTCAAGAGTCCGGTCTTTTCTGGTGCGGAAGCTCTGCCATTCGTTTTCGAAGATATAGTCCCCGGTCCACCGCTCTTCCCACTCGCCGGTTTCCTCGTTTCGTACCCGAATGATCTCCCGCTTGTTCTCGAAGTTGAAATCAACGGCCCAGTAGTCGATCCAGTCGGTCCATTGCCGGGTCAGCACCTCCCGGGTCACAATCCCTTTGGCATCTTTGCTCACCTTGACGATCCGGCCCTTTTCCACCACGATCTTGCTGGCCTTGTTCTTGAGCGTCTCCTCGGCGTACCGGATGGAATCCTGCGAGTAGAACACCGAAAAGTCGGTCAATTGAACCGCCACCGTGCATTTGCGTTTATTGGCGTTGATTAGCGGTTTGACCTCGATGGCCGCCACGTCATGAAAGACCACCTGATTCCTTTCCACGGCCCGCTTGTCAAAGACCTCGGCCGGGATGTATTTGGGCGCGATGTCAATCCCTTTGGCCCGGGCCTCGTCCAGCACATTGGGAAAGAGCCCCATCTCGAACTCAAACCCCAGGATGTCTACGCGGGTGATATGCTTTTTCCGGCACTCCAGGATGATCTCTTCCACAAACAGCCGCGTCACCGGCAGATTCACCGGCCCCACCGCCACCAGCCGTCCGGCCCGTTTGCCGTGAAATCCTGCAAAGTTCTCCACCTTCTCGGCCCGGTAGGCTTTCAGGATCAGATCCACAAACGCGGCCTCCTTCTCGGCCATCTGCTGTTGCTTTTCCTCTTCCCGCAAGTTCGGGTTCACCCCGATGTAGTGTTGCCGCTCGTATTTCCCCAGGTTGAGGATCTCAAAGGCCCGGTAGTCCTTCCCGTCCGCCTTCAATTGCCGTTGCACCCCGATCATCCGCTTGCGCGTGGTATGAATGGCAAACTTCCCAAGGTCGCTCACAATCCACTTCCGGCCCAGCTTCTCCGCCACCGCCGCGGTCGTTCCGGACCCACAGAAAAAATCGGCCACCAGGTCGCCTTCATTGGAAGATGCCTTGATAATTCGTTCCAGGAGGGCTTCGGGTTTTTGGGTGGGATAATGCACTCGCTCCAAAGATTGGGAGTTTATTGGCGCGATATCTTCCCATATGTCTTCAATGGGATTACCGTTGGATTCATCAAGATACCGTTTCACTCGAGGCATGCCGCCACCAGAAATTACAATTCTCCCCTCTCGCATTCCCAGATCGATACGTGACTGGGTCCATATCCAATGCTTACCTGCAGGCGGATCTAGGACTTGATCCCCAAAGCTGCGAGGCTCACCAGCGCCGGATTGACTGAAGTTGTCCAGCATATATCTTCGGCCTGTATCGGGCTCCACGTTTGAATAATGCTGGGTAATACGCTCATCTGCCAATGGCACGAAGAGCTTCGTGAATATGGGAGACTCACTCTTGGAATAGAAATATATGGAGTCAGAAACGTTACCAAATGAGTTGGCCTGCCCTTTTGACGACCGGATCTTTTGCCAAGTGATGGCATTTCGGAATCTTTCAGAACCAAAAATTTCGTCCAAGAGTAAACGAATGAAACTATTCACTCGCCAGTCGCAATGCACATAAATACTCCCATCCTCTGCCAGCAAATCCCGCATCAGAATCAGGCGCTCATAGATCATGGAAATGAACGAATCTGCGCCTTTGCCCCAGGTATCGCGGTAGGCAATCTCTTCGAGGATGTTGGGCCTCTTGGTGAAGGTGTCGCCGCCGATCTCGATGTCCATGGAGAAATCCGCACCCACGTCAAAGGGCGGGTCGATGTAGATTAGCTTGAGGCCTCCCTGGGCCTCGATCTCTTCATGGAGCGGCCCGTTCTTCAGCGATGACAGGATCAGCTTGTTGTCCCCCCAGATCAGCTTATTGGTCCAGCCCTTGAGCTGCCGACCCCGTTCATCGAACAGCCCCATTTGCATGGTCTTTTCCGCAGGCTTCTCTGCCCTTGGTTCATCCACCTGTTCGATGGTCTGAAAGGGCAGGACGATGTTGCAGACCTCCCCTATCTTCCCGTTCCAGACCAACTCCACCTCCCTCTTTTCCTCAAACAACAGAAACCGATACTTCTCCGGCAACGGCTTGTCCGCCTCAATAAACCGGATAATCTCCTGCTGTTCCTGTTCCGTCAGTCGCGGCATAAGTGTCCTCTATTCACTTTTTCGGCCTTCCCCGCCCATATAAGTTGCGGATCCAGATGCGGATCGTACGCATACGCCTTCTTCGCCCCGGCGTCCGGGTCCGTCTCCGGCGTCACCAACCCCACCGGTGGATTGTTCGCCCGCTGCTTGCCCTTATGCTCATACGACTCAATCGGCCGCTTGTTTTCGCTTTTCTTCTTTCGTACCATTAAGCAGCCTTTCCCACGATCTGTTTTTAGCGAAGCTGCACCTTGCCTAGTTTCGAAACACTTTTTCATAAACGAAACCAAATCTAGTTATGGACGCTGAAAGAGCCCTCACGGATGTGGATGGGGTACAGCGTAATCCCTTCCGTCTGCAGTGTACATATAATTAGCCCGCTTTATACTGCGCCAGCTCCTCTTGAACCTTCGCTCTGGCTAAGAGAATTGTAATGTAGGAAAAAACGGCGCCAATGATGGGCAGTAGCAAAGCCACAGTAAGCCACACTGTGAGCGTTTTCGCTCCACTCAGCCAGACTGACAACGCGATGAGCGAGAACAGGCCTTGATAGGCAAGCCCACCAAAATAAGCAAGCTTCAATGCCCAGTACTCTGGCCACAGGAGAAGGACGTCCTTGTTGCTGTGGTCAGGTTGCAAGACGGCTTTGAAATCCTTGAGCGTGAGAAAGAAAGCTCCGGCAGGCAGAAGAGACAAAAACTTAAGCTTGTCTGGAGGCAGTACCAGCCCAGAAAGGATGGGCGAGATAACTGGATCTAAGACGGTGGCGCAAAACGGAATCAGCAATAGGATTACCATCTCTGGGCAAATGACAACGGAAAACAAGATGAGTTTCGCTTTGTCAATCTTCACCGCGGTGCCTCATGTCTCTCTCAGCACTGACCCGCTTAAACGCTATCTTGGCTTTTAGCGCCAGTTCTGAAGGAACAGGCTTCTTGTCAAACAAGAAACTCTTCTGGGTGTCCCCAGTTCTCACTGTGACTAAGGAATCTCCGTCTTCACCTATCACCTTGCCAGTGCCGTAACCATCGGCGGCCATGAGGAGCGCTGCGTCAGTGATGTCGGGGCTATCATTTGGCTCGAAGCTCTGATCATCCAAAATTGCATTGATCAGTACGACCACTTGGCTCTGGATACCGCCTTCACTTTCCTTTGTCTCCTTTACGACCACCTCGTCGGCATTCCGGCGTTTGATATATCTGTCGAGGTTACGCCAGATCCGCCCAAAGAGTGGATTCGGGGGATGAACTTTGGCAGATATCTCTCGCAGCCTGGCCAATCTGGAAACCTTCATCACAAACGTTCGGTAGTCCGCAATGGGCTCAATAGTGCAATCTACGAAGAAGTTATCGTATGTGGCTTCTATTATCGCCTTGAAACGACTGCGAAAGACACCCTCTTTGATGTCATTCCAAACGTTCAAGTAGGCGATGCCCGAGTATTCCGGCATGAAAACGAACGGACTGCTAGCCTTCAAAAGGTTGGGCGCGATAGCATCCAACTGCGACTTGTTCTCTTCGTCAACCACCGTGACGTGGCCCTCTTGTGAGAACTTCGATAGTTTGCCGAAAATGTAAGGTTGGCTGTCAAGTGTCCCTTCTTCTATGTCGGTGATGGTCCAAGTGTAGTCGCGGACACTCACGATGGCAGAATCTCGAATTGCTTGCACGAGTTTCGCTTGATCAAGAAGTCCGAGTTTGACCACTCGTCCGAGATAATAGCGCCCGCGACGCATTTTCATCCTCCTTCGCTAACCCGCCGCGGATAACCTGGACAAAAAGCGCCAGCTTTTTGGATCAGAATTAATCCGCATGTTAGATCGTTAATTACCAAACTTTAGTATCCTCCGCCTCCTGTACCGCCGCCTGTGTAGGGAGGAGGCATTGGATACCTGATTGCATCTGGTGGCGGTACTGCAATGTCATAAAAAGATACGCTTTGAGACTCAAGATAAGAAAAAGCTGGATCGCCAAATAATTTACCTCTACCACTGTTCGAACCGAGCCATGACATTAGGTTCCCTTGGTAGCAGAGTAACCATTGTTTTTCGAAGAGCCCCGAAGGGTGATTAAAGCGATGAAGTCCCGTTAAGTGTGTTGAGTTTGCCAAACCAGAGGCAGCCAAACCAAGGGCCATAAGCCCAACGATGGAATCATCTGAATCAGAGACAACTTTAGCACTTCGTGCCAATAATTTGATATTGAGTATCTTCATAAGCCACATTGACCATGCCGCTTCACTTGATTGACCCAGCGGAACTCTCTCGTACACTATTCGATTGAGGCAATCTGACCAAAGCTTTTTGGTAATTCCAAAGCGCTTCGTTCGATAATATGTTATCTGATCACACACTTGAGGAATACATGCGGGCTCTATTAATACGCAATGACAGAGAATATTTTCGAGTAATGGCCAGTTTCTACGATGAATATCTTCACTTCTTAACCGCGCAATGGCATACTTCAGTAGACCCTCATCCGGGAATCGTTTAAAGAAATCAAACACCATATCAAAGTAGGCCGTCAAATCGTTCTTTTGGCCTGTAACACCCGCATCCCTAAACACAAACACTCGTATTTTTGAGGTCCATATCGGATCAAATTTGTCTGGCAAATCAATAATATCAGTCTTATTGGCATTTAATGCGAGTTCAAATTCGTTTAGTAAGTGCTGTAGATAGCTGAGAACATCTTCAGCCTCTGAACGTGTGGCAAAAGCGAACTCATAATCATCAATGTAGCGTAAACCTTTTAACTTTTTGAATTTATTCGATAGTTCAACGTCTATACTTGACAGCAAAACTTCTGCTATGAGGCGCGATGTGTCTGGTCCAATTGGTATTCCAACGGTTTGGTTATTATTTAAATAACGCAAAAACGTATCAGTACGATCTTGCCAAGAGCCACGCAGGGTGCCATTTAAATGAGCTTTTTTCGCAGCAGTCTTGGTCATGATAGCCCACGGTATAGAATGAGTGTAGATAGATGGGAAGAAATGGGAGATATCAGCTCTCAAAATAAATCGACCTGCCGATAGAAGTTGTGCACGTTTAGCAGAACGCTCGTTTAGATCATGCTCTGCAGAAATGGCTCGGTCAGGGCGGCCCTCAACAGGTTTGCTCTGTGAGAAAGGAGATGCATTTGCACATGCCGATAAATTAGCCCAGTTCGATACTACATGTTTTGCAAGACAATAAAAATGCTTTGGATTAGGAATTCCAAGATTTCTTCTTAGTCCGCCTGTTCGAACGAGGTTATGAAAACAAAGCATTGAGAACTTTGGCGGGCTAGAAAAGTCACCAGAAGGTGGTGTTGCGTGTTGACCGGCTACTGCATCTGCATACCCGGAAGTCGTAAACGGCGGCGGAAGCTCTTTGGGGAAATATCCCTTTTCTAATAAGTCGAAAAGCTGAAGTGTCAATTGTCGGCTCCCCTTACAACAGGGTTTGTTCCATTACGCGCTTTTTTTCTTTATATGATCCAACGTTGCCTTCACCGGCAGGAAAGAAGCATAGCGGATTTCCTGGCCGAGTGAAAGGCATGGTTGGCCCTCCTATTTCGACTTTCCCTCATTTACAAGCTCATTCCACCATTCTGCAAGTTTCTGCCTGCCACTGGGGCGGAGTTCGGGGGACACAATACTTCACTTTGGAAATCTGAGTATATCTTCCTTCTTCTGTAAGGTGTTTTCCTGAATTAAGTAACGTGTCCCCCGAATTCCCTGGAGGAAGTTTTCTGTGTATATTTATCGTTTTCCGTTTTTAGTTTAGATAACCTTTTTTTTAGACGTATTAAGTCCTTTTTATTCTTTACCTCAACAAGTTGTTTTGCATTTTCAATGTCCATTGAGCCTGACGTTTGAATACAGCGACCATGTTGAAAAGTTTCAACTACATATACTTGAGCTTTCTCATTTTCTACTTTTTCACAATAATAATAGAAGTCAAGTTTTGGATTATGATAGAATTTTCCAGGTTCCATCTGTGTGTCAAAACCCAACTCTAAATCATCTAAAAGATACAAATGTTCATTGTCGCCTAGCACATTATTATAACTGTACTTTTTGTTGCCTTGATCTAACAAAAAGGGATCTAATGTTTGACCTTTGACCATCGCACCAGGTACAATTCTATATTTGAAGAATATTTCTTTTACAGTAAATTGCCTTTCTATAAGTGGAACAAAAATTTTGCAGCTCTTTTCTATATTAAATCTGTGGCTTTTTTCTTGTTCACTTGGAAGCAATTTTAATAGTTCTTTTTCAATAAGACTCAAAAGTGTTAATTTATGTTGATTTAAATCAAAAATCACGTTATTCAGAACGTAATGCAATCTATTCCTTTGCTCAGGTAGAAGTATTTTTCTTACTTTTCCAATAGGTCGAATCTGAACATGATAAATATTTAGTGCTGGCGTAAATTTCCCACTAAGTTCTTCTTCAGACAACTCATATATTTCTTTTAATTGATACAGCTCAATATCATGTAAATTCGCTTTATCAATACAACCACTTTGGAAACCAGAAGAAGAAACCATTATTGCTTTATTCGCTTTCACATCAGATGATTTCGTTATAAAGGCTTCAAGAAGTTCGATCGGTATGGGGTTGCTGTGGTCTTTACATTCAATAACGGTTAGATAATCATATATTCCATATTTAAATCTTACACTTACATCAAATTGTCTGCCTTTTATAATATCGTTCCATACAACTTTTGCACCACGCGTTTCGGCATGATGAATGGCTGCCACAATTCTCTCGAAAATTTTCCATTTTTCAGACATTTTCAACCTACAAGCGAAATCAGTCTGATTCAGAAATCTGGTGATCTTACTTAATTTCGGAAACCTGAGTACCTCTTCGGGAATTAAGTAACGTGTCCCCCGAATTCCTCCCGAATTCCTCGACCCCCGTCCGCCCGTCCGCCAGTGAATGGCATGGTTCGGCCTCTACATGTCTGGCCCCGCAAATCTCCACAGTTTCCTTCCTCCCCCTCCAAACCTGTGGGAACGGATCTGCATAGGATCTTGAGGGAATCGCTCGCAACCTAGCGGAGTTCCAAAAAGCTCTGTCTCTACGAGCAGAGTGACGTCATTGTTGGTTGGCTGATACACTGCATTCAAAGCATATTTGCGGCCCCATCCCCCGAAGCAAATGAGATCATGTCTGATTAAAGCGTGTTTGAAGACCTCTAAACCAGATATCACTTGCTGAAGCGCACAGAGGGAGTTGACCGCGTTGTTCAGTGCGGCGCTTTCGGGACGCTGTAAGGTTATTAGGTTTCGAGCAGACAGCAGTTCCTTGCCTCCGCAATCCTTTGGTCGCGGGTGACTGTGCAGCGTTGGGTGTCAAATCTTGCATAGTGAATAAATATGGTTGAAAAGCGGTCAAACCCTCTGTTGGCCGCTATTTGGTCGTGAACGGCCTGAAATAATGGATTCAAAAGTTCATTGTATTTGGGAAGACGGCTGTGTGTTGCCATGTTGGAACTCTGTTGCTAAGTGTCAGGCACTCAAGTGGTCCGGCCCATTCCGGCATTGAGTTTGGCCTGCAGAAGTAGAGATCTACGGATGTTGCTAAGTTTTTTCACTCCCGACAGGCCGAAAAGTCTCCTGTCAGGAGCGGGGTATGGGGTATTTGAGGGGATGGTTCATAAGCTGAAAGCTGAAAGCTCAAAGGTTAAAGGCAACGCTAACGCGGTTCATGGCTGATAGCTGATGGCTCATGGCTCATGTGGTTGGCTCATGCTGTTGGCTCTATGCCATGTTGTCGGGTGAAAATCAGGCCACAGCCATTTCAAAGGCCACCGGTATCGGTTCGGTTATCGTCTGCGCAAAATTCAGTTTTTCAAAACCAATGACCTTGCCGCTCTTGTCATTCATCAAAATAACTTCATCTCCGGTTTCTTCGCAAATATACTCAGTCTGGGAATTATCAAGCCATACCGTGAGGGTATTGCCAATTCGGTCGCAATAAACCTTCACCTGGGCCATATCTTTTCTCCCTCTTTGATCGCATCCGCAGAATAATCTGAGTTCTATATAGCGGTTATCATTCCTACTCTCTGATGATGACGGCCTTTCCTCCCAACAGGCCCCAGGTATACTTCAATTCCTTTGCCCACGCCAACATCAACGAGAAATTTCAACCCTGATGAGTTCATCCTGATACTCTCACCGGAAAAACTTGTTCCTCTTCGACCAGTGCAGTTACATAGGCGAACACAGCCTGAAAATCTTCTCTCTCAAGCTCGGGATATTCTTCCATCAGTTCCTGCTCAGATACGCCGGCCGAAAGTGCTCTCAGAATCTGCTCGACCGTGATTCTCATCCCTCGAATCGTGGGCTTTCCGACCATGATTTTTGGATTGATCGTTATTCTTGAGACTAACGGTTCTGTACCCAACATGTCGGTTCTCCTCCTATGTCAGAATACTTTGTTTAAAGGAATCGTTATGAACCGGTGGCTCATGGCGATAAGGCGCCCCGTCTAAATCTATTTACAGCAGCTTGAGCACGTGGAGCCAACCGGGCCGTTCCTTTTCCGCAGCCTCAATGGCGGACGGTGCGCCCAGCACCTTGACGATCCCCTTTTGCGCCACCTCTTTCATGACCCCGGCCATGTTTCTGAAATCATCCGCCGTGGTCCCGAGAATTTCCTCCCGCATCCGCTGGCGGGCCTCATCCGTGTCGCCCCTCAGATAACGCGCCAGCGATGCGAACCCCTTGGCATCGGGGAGCATGTAGCTGTCCAGATCGCCGATGGCCCCGATAATGGCCTTTGAAAGTTCCTCATGACTGAGGGCCGTCTCCTCCAGAAATCGGGCGGTCAGGTCAAAGACCTCAATGGTCTGGAGGAGATTGGGGTCCCTGTAGGACACGAATGCCAGGGCCCCGGACAGCCGGTCCACCTGACAGAAGGCCCCGTAGGCCCCTCCCTGGACCCGGACCTGGTCCCACAGCCATGCATTGCGCAGATACCGGGCGATGACCAGGGCAGAGCCATGAAAACGATACCCCAAATCGTAGAGATTGGCCCCCTTCCCCACATAATTGACCTGGGAGGGGATGGTCAGCCCTTCGAACAGAGGGGCATCAGCAGAGGGCCATACGGGGTCGGTTGCAGGCCCTTCCGGTAGTGCCTGACTCAATTCTTTCAGATGGGGCGCAACCCTGTCCCACCCTGCCGGGTCCACGGTAATGTTGGCGATCATGGCACGCCGGTTGATGAGGGTCCGGTGCATCCGCTCGAGAACCGCCAGGACCCCGGGCCAGTCGTCATTCACGGCACGGGCCAGTTTTCTCACGAAGAAGAGATAGCTGATGCCGCTCATTTGCTCGGCGGCCCAATGGGCCTCGCTGAAGTGGGACCTGAGGCGGAGGCCCACCATCTGATGACCGGCCGGCACCAGCTTCTGCTCGACCCTCGCCTTCTCCTCCATGACCATCTGACGAAACCGCTCCCGGTTGTCCCATCGGACCGTTAACAGCATGTCGTGCAGGATGTCGAACAGCGCCTCCACCATACCCACCAAGGCCTTGCCCTTAAGAAAGAGCCAGGCCGCGCTCCCTCGGGAATCCCGTTTCGCGGAGGTGAACAACTGCGGATGGATGCCCCCTGTCCTGCCGCTGATGCGCTGGGTCAGGGCGACAAAGTCTTCCTTCTCGGTCCCCAGTTCCACAAAGGCCCTCCCCAGGAGGGGCGCATAGGGGAGATATTCCGCCGGGAGATGCCGGAGATCGAAGCCCATGTCCACATAGGCGATGCCGTTGGTAAAGAGGTCGTGAAACAGGGTCCGGATCCCGCCTGCTTCCGGAAAGGCCAGGGGGATCGCTTTGTTTTCCCTGTCCAGATCTTCCACGCTCAGCATGGGGATGGTCGCCAGGGCCTCGGGCGGATCAGGAGTCCCCTGAAGGCGCTTGAGTTCCCGGGTATTCTCCACAATCCCCTCCAACTCGACAGGGTCCATGGCCGAACGGGCCTTTTGGAGGCGCTCCTCTTCGCCCGCCGCCTCCCGTTCCCTGAGCCCTTGGTCAGGCTCCAGGACGACGGTGGTGCGATGGGGATTTGAGAGGAACAGGTCCCGGATCATCCCCTCAAAAAACCCCTTGTCGGATCGGGTCTTTTGCTTTACGGCCTCCAGCGGCGCTTCAAAGGCCATCAGGGTCAGGGGATCGCCGTCATAGAGCCAGGTGGTCAGGGATCGCAGCATGAGAGAGAGCCCCCGGGGGAAACTCCCGGAGTTGTTTTCCCTCAGACTGAACTCAATGGTGTTGAGGGCCGCCGCCGTGGTCTTGGGATCGATCCCCTTCAGGGCCAGTTGTTCCAGGGTTTCCAGGACGAGGGTCTCGATCCTGTCGCTGTCCTTTGTGTCGATCCCCTTGAGACCGGTGGAAAAGGTGATCTGTCTCAGTTCGCTCCCCAGGCCGTCGCCCGCAAGGTCCTCTCCCAGGCCTGAATCGATGAGGGCCTTGCGCAGGGGAGAGCCGGGCATGCCCAGGAGCATATAGGTCAGGACGTGGAGGGCGAAATTGGTTTTTACGTCCGTGGTCTCCGTGAGCATCCAGTTCACAGTGATCATCCCCTTGGGCGCCTTTCCGGTCTCCTCACCGGCCATGAACGGCCGCACCACACGCCTGGGCGCCTGAAAAGAGGTCTGCAACCGGACCTGAGAATCGACGGCTATGGGATCGAAGGCGTCCAGGTAGGGCCGGATCCTTCTCAATCGTTCATCCGGGTCGTCATCGCCGTAAAAGAAGATCCGCGCATTGGAGGGATGATAATACTTCCTGTGAAAATCGCGGAATTGCTCGTAGGTCAGGTTGGGGATCTGTTTGGGGTCGCCGCCCGAATCCAGGCCGTAGGAGGTGTCGGGGAACAGCGATTGCAGCGAGTATTCGGAAAGAAGGCTGTCGGGCGAGGAATAGGCCCCCTTCATCTCATTAAAGACCACCCCTTTGTAGGAAAGGGGGCCGGTGACGTCTTCCAGTTCAAGGTGCCACCCCTCCTGCTGGAATATGGACCGGGTGATGCGCGGATAAAAGACCGCATCCAGGTAGACATCCATGAGGTTGTAGAAATCCTGGAGGTTCTGGCTGGCCACCGGGTAGCAGGTCTTGTCGGGATAGGTGAAGGCGTTCAAAAAGGTCTGGAGAGACCCTTTCAATAGCTCCACAAAGGGTTCTTTCACCGGGTACTTCCGGGATCCGCAGAGCACGGAGTGCTCCAGGATGTGGGCCACGCCGGTGGAGTCGGACGGGGGGGTCCGGAAGGCGATGCCGAAGACCTTGTTCTCGTCGTCCGCCATGAGGGAAAGGACCTGTGCCCCGGTCTTTTTGTGAAGAAAAAGCCTTGCCAGGACGTTGAGTTCCGCGATCGGTTGTTCTTTCAAAAGGCTGAAGCCGTGGGTCACGAGGGGTCGTCCTCCTTAAAGCGATTGGGTTTGTTGGGTTGCTTGGGTCTATTGAGTGTGGCGGGTCCATTGGGTTTTCGGCGTTTACCGGGGCCTCGCCATGAAAGCCCTTCTCATCGGTTATTTTAAACTTCCCCGGTTCCGCGTTCCGAGTTCCGCGCTCCGCGTTTACTTCAATCATTTTTCCAACATTCACTATTCACTTCTCAATATTCATTATTCAATCCCGACGTCCTCCCGCCGTGCGCTGCTATTCAGTGTCCAGGTTCAAGGTGCTGCTTTCTGGAATCCGTTTAGGAGACCGCTTCTTGGCGACGATCTGATAAATCGTCAGCAAAATAAATACGGCGCACCCGATATAGTTGACGGCATCGTTCGCCCAGATGAGGGCGATGGCCGCTGCCCCGTGCAGGGGGGTCTCCAGCCATGTGAGCGGCACCAGGTAAAACCGCTCCAGACAGAACACAAAGGCCATGATCGAGAGGGTGCAGAATATAACGGTCCGAATCACCTCTCCGGTCGGGCCGTTGAGCAGGAGGGGATGGTAGGCCATGACCACCGGGATGATGTAGAGGCCTTTGGCCAGCTTCCAGGAGGTGAAGGCCGTCCGCATGGGGCTCGACCCGGCAATGCCGGATGCGGCAAAAGACTCCAAGGCGACAGGCGGCGTGATATTGGCGTCCTGGCTGTACCAGAACACGATCATATGGGCGGTCAACAGCGGGATGCCCAGGTCCATGAGCCCGGGGCCGGCCAGGATCACCAGGACGATATAAGAGGCGGTTACCGGCAGTCCCATGCCGAGGAGGAGCGAGGTAAAGGCGACGAGCCCCAGGGCCAGCAGGGGAATCCCCTGAGACAGGGAGACCACCAGGGAGGAAAACCTGAGTCCGGTCCCGGTCAGATTGACGACCCCTACGATGATCCCGGCGGCTGCACAGGCAACGGCCACCACTACGGCATTGCGCGCCCCCTGCTCCAGGGTCTTGAGCAGGGTCTTGAATGAAATGCGGGATCCTTTACGAAGGAGTGCCGTAACGTAGATGGCTAAAATGGCGATGAAGCCTGCCATCATCGGACTGTAATTCATAATCAGTACGGTAATCAATATCCCGACCGGGACGATAAAATGGATCCCCTTTTTGATGGTCTCGACCATCCGGGGGAGGGCCTCTTTGGGGAGGCCCCAGATCCCTTCCTTCTGTGCCTCCACATGCACAAAAAGGATGACGGAGAAGAAGTAAAGGACCGCAGGGATCAACGATATTTTTACAATCTCGAGGTAGGGGGTCTGGGTAAATTCGGCCATCAAAAAGGCGCCGGCCCCCATGATCGGCGGCATCAACTGGCCCCCTGTGGAGGCCGCCGCCTCCACGGCCGCGGCCACGTGGGGTTTATATCCGATCTTCTTCATCATCGGGATCGTAAAAGCGCCTGTGGCGACCACATTGGCCACCGCGCTCCCGGAAACCGATCCCAAAAACCCGCTGGCCACCACAGCGGTCTTGGCAGGCCCGCCGGAAAAACGTCCTGTAATGCAATAGGCCAGATCGATAAAAAAGTTTCCCGCGCCGGTCTTTTCCAGAAAAGAGCCGAATAATATGAAGATAAAGACAAAGGTGGCCGCAACCGCCGTGGGCAGCCCGAATATCCCTTCCGTGGTCAGGGAAAGCGTCGTGGCCATCCGTTCGATGGAATAGCCTTTGTGCACAATGATGGTCGGCATGTAGGGGCCGAAATAACCGAACAGCAGAAATCCCAGGGCGATACAGGTCAGGTTCAAACCGATGACGCGGCGGGTGGCCTCGAGCACCAGGACCACCAGGGTGATGCCCACGGCGATGTCCCACTGGCTCCAGTCGCCCTGGCGGTCGAATATGCCCTGGAGATCGATAAATATATAGGCGCATACGGCCACGCTCAGGACAACGAGGATCAGGTCAATCGCCAGCGTCCATTTCAGGCGGTCTCTTCGTGCCCCCTCATACAGGGGCCGCGTCAGAAAGGCGATCACCAGGATGGAGCCCAGGAATACGGCCCTGTGCTGCATGGCGGTCATGGCGACAATCCCTGCCGTATACAGCTCGAACAGGCTGAGCCCGATGCCGACCCCTGCAATGACTTTCAAGATCCCCCATTCCATCGGGGAAGCGGCGGATGTTGCTTCACTGCGCTCTGTCATAATCACCTCTCTTCCGGCCTCCTGGTTTTGTGGGCGTGGCAGGATGGGGACGAAGGGAGCGATAGATCTTGTAGAGGAGGCTCACCGGCCTGGCCGAGAAGCGAACCGCCGCATGGGGTGCGATTGCCGAGAGATTGGTCTTCGTCCCGCGCCAGAGAATGGTATGGTCCACACCGGGGCTTCCGATCCGCAGAACGAAATTGCCCGTGGGAAGATGCATCGCCTCTATGACTTCGTACGGCCCCCGTTTCACCATCCGTCCCACGCCGGGCATCCGGCCCATGCCGGCCCCGAACTTGAGATAGCGCTCCTCCTCGATATAGATCCGCCCCTCTCCATCCAGGCTGTGCAACTCCCAGATGGGGGCGTTTTCCACCGAATGATAGTAGTGGACAGTAAATTGCTCCCCCGGATCCATGGGCAAAACCATCAATGGACGATCCCCCTTCACGGGGGTGATGCGCAGCTCCAGGCCGCCCAATCGCAACCAGACGGCCAGGAGCAGGCCCACGACCAGGCCGGCAGCGGTCCAGATGAGGGCTTTAACCGGCCGCTTGAGCAATTCCTGTCACCGCGCTACGGAACCAGCTTTTCAGGCACCTGAATCCCCTTTTCCTTAAGGTACTTGATCGTGCCCGGGTGAAGCGGTATGGGGGAGTACTTTACCGCATTCTCAGGGGTGGTGTACGCCGCCGATGGATGGATTTTGCAGAGCAGGTCGTTGTGCTCGTACAGGGCCTTGACCAGTTTATACACCAGGTCGGTGTCCAGGGATTTCTGGCAGATCAGGACGTTCCAGACGCCGATGGTGGGAACCGGCTTGTCAACGCCGTTGTAAACGCCGCCCGCCAGTTCCACCGCTGAATAGGTGGGGTTGGCCGCCAGGACCTTCTGCGTCTGTTCGGGCGAAAAGGGGAGTATCCGGATGGCATGGGTGGTGGCCAGATCCATGATGGAACTGGTGCCCGGCCCCACGGACCATGTCCCCATCTCAACGGTCCCGTCCCTGAGGGCGTTGGCGGTTTCGGTGAAGGAAAGTCGGGAATCCTTGTAGGAGTCCAGGGGGATGCCGAGGGCCTTGAACACCGCCTCGGCCATGAAATTGGTGCCGCTGCCGGGGCTACCGGAGCTGATGGTCTTCCCCTTGATCTGCTCCACGTCGGTGATGGGGCCGTCCTTCATCACCGCCAGTTGGAGCAGGTTGGGGTACATGATGGCCATAGACAGGATGTTCTGCTTCTGTCCCTTGAATTTGGAGGTGCCCTCGTACCCGGCCACGGCCACATCGCCCATGACCTCGCCCACGACGGTTTCGCCCTTGGAAGCCAATTTGACATTTTCCACACTGGCGCCCGTAACCTCTGCCACGGCCCTCACACCCGGAACATAGCGGGTCCATATCTCGGCCACGCCCCCGCCGTACGGATAATAAATGCCGCCGGTCCCGCCGGTGCCGATGCCGAGGAAGACGGTTTTGGCCGCGACCGGTCCTGCCGTCATCAGAGACAGGGCCGCAATCATGATCCACAACATACTCAGCTTTTTCATAGTCATTCGACCTCCCTTTCTTGAACTGCGATCGGTTACTCTTTCAGTGTGGCAATCTTCACCTCTACTGAACCGGCCTTGGCGGTCATGCCGGTGACCGGATAGACGAACGTAGCGCTCTGCCCCGGCGCGATCAGCCCTTTCTTGGTCGTTGCCGGGATGAGGCCGCCCACGGCCTTGCCGTTGTCCAAAAAAATATGGACCCGATACCGTTGAGGTTTTTCTGTGACGTTCTTGACTGTCAATTTGAAATGAAGGACCTCTGCCCCTTCATATTTCTTGAAGAAGCAGGTCAACCCTTCCAATTGGGCCTCGGAGGAGATGTCTTTGGTTATCTTGTTTTCGTGCGCGCAGGCAAACTCCCCTTCCTCGGCCTGGGCTATCGAGCCCGTACCTGCACACAGGCCCAGGCAAACCACCGCCCCGATCGCCATCACCCATCGGAATACCTCTTTACACTGTTTCATGTTCCCTCCTTTCTTTGGATGGTTAGACTATGAAACGCCCTGACACACTTGGGCAGATAACACCATACAAAGCGTATGTTGTCAACTTCATTTTGACCCCTTGAAATACTCGGCGGAGTGTGTTATAAAATCTGCCTTTGGGTCAGATATCCTATGTTATGTAAGGAGCGCACCATGGAAATCACAGTGAACCAGGCAACGGAAGATCAGCGAAGAACAAAGCCGACCGATGAATCCAACTTAGGGTTCGGCGACATTGTCACCGACCACATGTTCAAGATGGACTGGGGGGTCGAAAAGGGCTGGCACAACGCCCGGATCGAGCCGTACGGACCCATTCCCATTGACCCGGCCGCCATGGTCCTCCATTACGGTCAGGAGGTATTCGAGGGTCTCAAGGCCTACAGGGGAGCGGACGATGGAATATCTTTGTTCAGGCCCACTGAAAATTTCAAACGCCTCAACCGCTCAGCCAGAAGGCTCGTCATGCCTGAGGTGGATGTAGACCTGGCCATGGAGGCGCTGAAAAAGCTCCTTCTGCTGGACAGGGACTGGATCCCGAGGAGCGAAGGGACATCACTCTACATCCGGCCGACCATGATCGCCACCGAACCGCATTTAGGGGTCCGGCCGGCCAACGCCTATCTCTTTTATATCATCATCGGCCCGGTAGGGGCCTACTACAAGGAGGGCCTCAACCCGGTCAAGATCTATGTGGAGGATTTTTTTGTCCGGGCGGCCATCGGCGGGACCGGCGAGGCCAAGACCTCGGGAAACTATGCCGCAAGCCTCCTGGCTGCGGAAGAGGCCAAGAAGAAGGGCTTTACCCAGGTGTTGTGGCTGGATGCGGCCGAGCGGAAATATGTGGAAGAGGTGGGGACCATGAACATGTTTTTCCGCATCCATGATGAACTGATCACCGCGCCTTTGAACGGGAGTATCCTCCCCGGCGTCACCCGCGACTCGGTGATTCAGATCGTCAAGGATTGGGGCATCAAGATGACGGAGCGGTCCCTCACCATTGACGAAGTCATTTCGGCCGCCAGAAACGGCTCGCTCAAAGAGGCCTTTGGCGCAGGCACGGCCGCCGTCATCTCTCCGGTGGGCCAGATCACCTACAAGGGGGAGGATTTTATCGTGGCCGGCGGCCAGATGGGGGAACTCTCCCACCGACTTTATGACAAAATCGTGGCCATCCAGTATCGGCGCAAGCCCGACCCCTATGGATGGGTGGTGAAGATCGGGTAGGAGCGGAGAGCAGGGGGCAGGGGGCGAAGAGTAGGGAGTAGGCAGTAAGGAGTAACAAGGGCGTTAGGCATAAGGTGAAAGAGGCGTAAGGGATATCGGCCCCGGCCAGCAACCCGATGCCGCGACGTTTAACCCAATAAACTCAACAAGCCCAATGAACTCAACAACCCGCTGATCTATTAACCAGCATCGAGTATCCAGGATCCAGTATCCAGAACCCAGCAGAGGCAAGGACATGATTCCCACCATTGAGTGGCACGGCCGGCAGGTCAGGATGATCGACCAGCGGAAACTCCCGGGTAAAACCGAATGGTATGTCTGCCGGGGGTATAAGGACGTGATCCGGGGGATCCAAAAAATGGTCATCCGGGGGGCCCCGGCCATCGGCGTTGCCGCGGCCATGGGTCTCGCCTTAGGGGCGCGATCGATCAGGGCCGCGAATCGTGCCGATTTCATAACGCGTTTTAAAGATATCGGCGAAGAGATGCTTCGGGCACGCCCTACGGCCGTGAACCTCCGATGGGCCATTGAACGAATGATCGGACTGGCCGAGGGCATGGCAGATCATTCCATGGATGAGATCAAAGACGCCCTGCGACAGGAATCGGAAACCATCCTGGCCCAAGATATCGCGATCAACCGTCAGATGGGGATGAACGGCCAGGTCCTGGTCCCGGACGGGGCAACCGTTCTCACCCACTGCAACGCCGGGGCCCTGGCCACCGGCGGCTATGGCACGGCCCTGGGCGTTATCAGGGCGGCCTGGGACCAGGGGAAGCGGATCCGGGTCATCGCCGATGAGACGCGGCCCTGGCTCCAGGGCCTGCGGCTCACCGCCTTTGAACTGATGGAGGACAAGATCCCCGTGTCCGTGATTGCGGATAACGCGGCCGGCTCTCTGATGCGCCGGAAGAAAATCGACCTGGTCATTACAGGGGCCGACCGGATCGCCGCCAACGGGGACGTGGCCAACAAGATCGGCACCTACCAGGTGGCGGTGCTGGCCAAGGCCCACCGGATTCCCTTTTACGTGGCCGCCCCCCTGAGCACCATCGATGCGGCCACCAACAACGGGGACCTCATCCCGGTGGAGGAGCGGGGGCCTGAAGAAATCGCCCGGGTCGGGGGCCGGCAGATCGGTCCGAAAGGCGTCATGGCCCTCAATCCGGTCTTTGACGTTACCCCTGCCAAATACGTATCCGCCATCATTACGGAGACAGGCATTATCCGTCCCCCCTTCCGGAGAGAGATCCGGGAGGCACTGGGCCGAGGCCGATCCCGGACGTAGGATGTTATTTTCCGGGTTCGCCGTTCGTTGCGTTCCAACTGGGTCCAGATCTTACCCACAAGGATGAAGGCAGATATCTTCTTAAGAGGGAACAGAGTCCTTATGGTCTATGCGGTTCCTGCATGGGAAGGTATCTTGACAGGCAAGGCCTTCCTGACGTCCCCGGGACCGGAACGGGCCTGGCCGCAACATGGAAACGGAGGTTATCTCAAGATGGGGAAAATGGCCTTGGCCCTGATCGCAGTCTCTCTCTTCGTTGCCTGTGCCGGGGGAAATCGAACACAAACAGCCCCGCAGGAAATTGTCTTTGAAACCGGTAAGGGCAGGCGGGCTGTCATGGATACGATCGTGGAGGTGGCCATGGACGACGGCTATACCATCCATTCCACCTCAGACGCGGACGGGACGATCATCTGTAATCCCCGTAAAATGCTGGACGGCACATTGTCCATGAAGATCACCGGAAACGACCTGGCCTTGCAGAGCAAGCGATCCACGCTGAACCATCTCATACAATTCTCGGCCCGTGTCAGCAGAGACGGGGTCGTGGAGCTGAAGACCCTTGTCATGGTTTCGGGGTTAGACGGTCCGGTTGATACGGACAGAAGTGAAAAACTGGCCAGGTATTATGAAAAAAGAATCATGAAAGTGCTACGCACGCCGGTGCCTAAATTACTGATGCGGACAACGGATGGGACGGCCTGACAAATGGTCCTGATACAGGTGTCCCCCGCTGCGACCCCGATCTATGGAAATATCTCCCATCACCTGTTGTTTTAAACGCCCGGAAGAGATCCCGCCCGAGACCCTTGAACAGATCCGCCGGCTCATCGAGGAGGGAAGCGGCGTAGGGACCTCATGGGTTAGGGAAAATCTTCAAAACGCCCTTCTCATCGGGTATGCCGAGCATGGGGGAGTCGTCGTAGGCACATCCACCCACAAGTATCCCAGGGAGGATTACCGTCAAAAGATTGAAGCGGCCACACGCCTCGATCTCTCCGGATATCTGGAACGGGGGTACACGGCCGTAAGGGTGGGATACAGGGGCTCAGGGATCGGAGGGAGGTTGATACGAGGTCTGATTGAACAATCGCCCGGGAGGAAGGTCTACGTGACCATCCGGATGGACAATGTCCCCCCCCTCAAGATGACCTACAGGGAAGGAATGGTCCTGGCAGGAACCTTCATCAACGAGAGAACCGGCCACGAGTTGGGCGTGTTCACCAATATAATGCCACCCAAAAAATAGAGAGGGTGATCGTCGGTCCGCTTCCGGGGCCGATGATCACCCTCCTTATTACAGCCCGGGATCAAATAGGAGGACCTCTCCCTTCTTGATCTCAATGCCCTCGCCTGCGGGAAGCGGTTCGTCCATCCCTTTCAGGAAAACCCCGAGGTCGTACATACCGGGGGCGACCGGAAAGGCCTTCCAGAGGGGATAATCGTTGTCCCACCTCCGTTTTATCTTGAGGATGATCTCTTCCCTTCCCGAAGGGGTCAATTGCCACGAGAGGATCTGCGGGTTGGGCTTGATCTGGATGCCCGAATCCAGCGTAACCACGGTCTCCTTTCCCGCCTCGATGGCGATCCCCTCGACCACCTTGAACAGGTCGGGCGATCGGCCGTAGACCAAGCCCAGATCATACGTCCCGGCCGGAAGCGGTTTGGTCTTCCAGAGGTAGTAGTCGTTGCCGCCGGCGTCGTTCCTGACAAAGGGCTTGTCGCTGCCCGCAGGCAGGACAACGACGGCCTCGGCCGCGTCGCCCAGCCCCTTGGCCTTGTTGAGAACCATGGCGCCCAAGCGGATCTCCGTCACCTCTCCGCCCTTGACCTCAAACCGGCCCAAAGAGGCCTCACTGGCCGGCCTATAGTTGGTGTTGTTGAACTGAAGAATCACCTCATACTCACCGGCCAGGAGGGGGTGGGTCCCTTCGGTCTGGGGCTTGGCGCTTTTGACGAGTTTGTTGTCCTTGGCGCGGACAATCTTGATATCGCCCTGTGTCTTAAGGGCCGATTCGGGCATCGAGATCTTGAGCTTGCCCAATTTGGTCCGGGCCTTGACTGTCGTTGTTTTGGCCTCCTCCACCTTGACCTCCACCTCTTTTTTGACCGTCTCTAAAGCGGCCAGGAGGGACTTGGCATCGGTCGCCTGGAAATAGGTCCCTCCTCCGGCCTCGGAGAAGCAGGTGAGCTGGTCTTTCCCTTCCTGGTCGACCCCGAAACCGACCACGTGCAGAATAAACTTGATGCCCGAGTCCTTGAGACCCTTGATCGTGGCGCAGGGATCCTTGTCGCAGGTCTCGATCCCGTCGCTGACCAGAATGACGGTGGTCTCGCCCTCCCGGCCCTTCAATGCATCGGCAACCATCCTGACTGACGCCGCCATAGGGGTCATCCCCTTGGGACTGATGGCCTTGACCTTGGCCAGGAGTCCGGCCCGGTCGGTCGACCCCGATGGGATCATGATCTCCACGTCGCTGCAATCGCCCTTTTTGCGGTGGCCGTACACGGTCAGGCCTACGCCGATCCCGTCCGGCAGCGCCGGCACCACCCTGGCCATGACCTCCTTGGCCGCATCGATCTTACGGACATCGCCGGCCGGGCCCCACATGGACCCCGATGCATCCAGGATAAACATTACCTCGGGCATCTCTCCACCATGGGCCGGCAGCGACAACAACAGGGTCACGACCCATAAGACACACGCGTTCAGCAAAGATCGCTTTGCCATGCTACACCTCCTGTCCAGGCTGAGTTTAACTTATCAATATTCCATGAATTCCGGTTTCATATGCAGGGTCTTTTCCTTGATGCGGGGGAGGATCTCATCCCTCCGATGTCTCGCCCATTCCGGGATTTCCGAATTCCAGCGCTCCGGGGAAGGGACATGAATCACGGTAGGCGTCTTGAGCCCCGGATCCGCCTGAAACTCGATGCTCTCTTTCCCTTCGATGTACTTGATGTATCGAAAGGCAATGAGAAGATCATAATTTTCAGTGTCCTGCCGGTCCCCTCCATCCCCTGCGGGCCTGGACGTTTCATCCGATACGCGTGTCCCGTTCTTTGATTCGGCCCCGGGCTTCTCCTTTGCCCTGACAATTTCATCGATCTGTTGAATCCGTTTCATATGACGTCCGCCGTCAAAGGGGGTATTGAGCCAGACGTCCACGATCTCGAGGGCCGCTTCACGCGAGATCATCCTCGCGCCTATGGAGATCATGTTCGCATCATTGTGCCCTCTGGCAAGGAGGGCCGTTTCGCGGTTCCAGCAAAGGGCGCACCGGATCCCTTTAAGCCGGTTGGCCACCATGGCCTCCCCGTTCCCGGAGCCCCCCAGGACAATACCCCGCTCGCATGCCCCTTCCTGGACCGCCATGGCCGCGGCGCGTATGAACGGGGGATAGTCGACGGACGTGTCCGAATGCGTCCCGAAGTCATGAACCTCGTGTCCCCTCTCCTCCAGAAATTGCTTGATCATCTCCTTGTAATGGTACCCTGCATGATCCGAACCGATTGAAATTTTCATGTCGCCTCTCCTGTGGTTTTTGTGAAAAATATCTTGGGGCAGCTATTCAGCAGCGCCAGTCTGTCTGCAGAGGCGCCGTGCGAATGATCCCGGATGAAAAAATCGTGATTCCTTATGGATATCCAGCACCCGGAAACCAGTCTCCACTATCTCGGCTCAAGCCGCTTCAGGTCGTCATTTGTGGCAGCCGACGGGTGGCCCCCCAAAACGTTGCCTTGAAAGCTGATACGGCCCTGGATTATGCGTCCGCCAATGTCTCGTACGCGTCTTCCTGCTCACTCAGGGGGGCCGGAGACCCAGGCCCTGAATCTGATGAAATTGCCTGGACATCCCTCTTGCCGACAGCGGAAAGCCTGCCCCGGCGGCCCGGTGTCTCCAATAAGTTCCCACCCACCTCTGAGGCATCAAAACGGCTCCTCAGATAGTCCATGTCAAACAGATGGCATTCCCTGTCGAGCAGAAAGTACCTGTCGCTGTTCGGAGCACGGGCGCAGGTTTCAATAAGGTCCCTGAACACGTTGCGATCAAATTTGACATACGTCCGGGTGGGCCGGCTCGACGCCTCGATGCGTCTGTCGCCCGAGATCATGATGCAGATCTCCCCCCCCTCGATGGCCGGTCTTTCCATGTCCCCATAGACGAATTCCTTCACCCATGGTTCGATCCTGGAGATGATGTTCCAGCTCATCTTGGTATGGCCGCTGATAAAACATCTTGAAACCGGTTTCGCGCCAAACGCCTTCCGGAATTTGACGCAGGCGCAGTCGAGGAGCCTTGAGAGGAGGGTCTCGGTTTCTTCACTGTAATCCAGGATCTTGAATACAAGAGCCGCAGCCTCCCGGGTCGCCTCAGAGAGGATGCGGTCCAGACGGTGAATATGGTCCTTGGACAGGTCCCGGGTCTTGCGCACCAGGGTCCTGCCGATGAGAAGACCATCGATGCCGCAGCAGAGAAACGTCAGGACCGCATCGTAGACGGTGCGGACAATCGGCTGGCCGTTGATATTGAAAGAGGTATTGAGGACCATGGGGATACCGCTCACCTGATGGTATTCCCTGATGATATCGCAAAAGAGAGGATTCTGGCCCGGATTCACGGTCTGGAGTCTGGCGGTCCCGTCCACGTGCGTGATCCCCTCGATCCCCTTTCTCTTTTCCGGCAGGACCCCGTAGATCACGGTCATGAAGGGCTCGGGCCGGTTGATGTCGAAAAACCTCCCCACCTCCTCTTCCAAGACGGTCGGCGCAAAAGGTCTCCAGGGCTCCCTGTACTTGACGAACCGGTTGGTCCTGTCCCGGGCCTCACGGGTCGGGGCGGCCAGGATGGACCGGTTGCCCAAAGCCCGGGGACCCACCTCCTGCCGCCCCTGAAACAGGGCGATAATCTCATGGTTGTCAAGGAGAGAGGCCACTTCCCGCGGCGAGATATCTTCATGCTCGATAAGGATTGGGAAATCATAGGCCTGAATCAGACGCCCCAGTTCCGCATGGGGATCTCTTTCCCCATACCCCAGGTAGATCCCTTCTGGATGCTGGTCGAAGCGAAGCGCAGATCCCGCAGAATGCGGGACTGGATACTGGATACTGGATACTGGATGGGTATTAATGCCCGGCACTGGGTATTGACCCATGGTTGCTCCTCGCCCCCTGCTCCCTGCTCCTTGCTTCCCCCCTGCCTCCGACCTCTGTCCTCCGACCTCCGACTTCCGACTTCCGATCCTGGCGGCCGATGCCAGGGCCGCCCCCAGGGCAATCCCCCTGTCAGAGGCAAGGGGTTGTACAAAAAGGGTGTCGCACACCTCCGATTTCAGGATTTGATAGTTGAGCTGGCTGTTCATGGCGACGCCGCCCGAAAAGCAGAGGTTTCTGAAGGGTCGGGATGATTGTACCCGTTTGAGCCTTTCGACGACGATCTCTTCGAGAAGGGCCTGAATGCTGGCGGCCACGTCTGCCTGGAGCCGGCCGAATTCGTTCACGGGCCTCGGTTGAGGCGGTCCAAAGGCCTCGGCCATTTTTCCCCGCATCTTCAGCAGGGAGCCGCCCGGCCACCGGTAATCAGAACCATTTTCTTCTAATAGTGCACGAATGCGGTCCGTGTATACCGGGCTGCCATAGCTCGCCAGCCCCATAATCTTGCCGCAGTGCTGGGAGGTATTGTGGCTCCGATAGCCGAGCCACTCGGTAAAATACTGGTAGAGGATGCCAAGGGAAAAATCGTTTGTCAGCTCAGAGGAGATGCGTGAGATCTCATGGCCTTCCCCGGCATAGAGGGAGGTGGATTCGGATTCTCCGGTCCCGTCGGCCACCAGTATGAGGGCGTCATCAAAACCGGAAGGGAAGAAGGCCCCTGCTGCATGGGCGTCGTGGTGCCCCACATACCGAACCTCATCCCAACTGACCTTTCCCGAAAGATACCTCAGTACCTCGGCAGCGCGCACCTTCTGAAACCGGACAAACTTCTTGAGAAAATCCGCCTCTCCCTCATCCGGATTAAATCCGAAGCTGATCGATCGAAAATGCCTGAGATCGAGTTTCAGCGCCTCTTTCAGGGAGAAATAGGGGTTAAAATAGGTCATTTTCTCCCCGTTGAAGCGTTCTTCCTCAAAGACCCACAGGATATTCAGTTGGTCATCCACAATGGCCACACCGGTGTCGTGGCCCATATAAATGCCGAGGTGGTAGTGTGTCATGGACGGGAGGTCTCCCGGTTGGCAGCGGTTATGGGTGTTCCCTTATCGGTTATTGTCATGAGCCTGCATTTGAATCTTCTTAAGTTCAGCGTTCCCCGCTCCCCGTTCGAAGCAGATAGTCCTGATACACGTACAGGGCCGGGGCGCCGCCTGTGTGCAGGAACAGCACCTTATCCTCCTTCTTGAAATAGCCCTTCCGCACAAGATCAATCAGCCCGGCCATGGCCTTCCCCGTATAGACCGGGTCCAGGAGGATCCCTTCGGTCCTTGCCAGGAGGGTGACGGCCTCGGCCATTTCAGGGGTAGGGAGGGAATAGCCCGGCCCCACGTAATCGCCAAGGCAGGTCACAGCATCCCGGGGGATCTCAATCTTGATCCCGACACGATCTGCCGTTTCCCTGGCAAGCCGGTAGACGATTTCTTCCTGCGCTTCCCTGGTCCGGCTCACATTGACCCCGATGACCGGGATGTTCATGCTGCACCCGTACATCCCGGCGACCAGTCCCGCCTGGGTCCCCGCGCTGCCGCTGGCACAGACAACCGCGTCGACGTCAAGCCCCATGTCAAAGGTCTGATCCTGAATCTCCTGGGCGCAGGCCACATATCCTGTGGCGCCGATGACATTGGAACCGCCCACCGGAATGATATAGCCCTTGCGTCCCTCTCCCGCAAGTTCCCGGGCCACCTGTTCCATCTCCGACAGCAGGTCGGACCCGGCCTGAACGACCTTGATCTGTTCGATCCCCAGGAGGTTGTAGAGAAAGATATTCCCGCCGGCCTTTGGATCAAAGCTGCAGGGCACCCGCTCCTCCAGGACAAAACGGCATTTCAGGCCTTCTTTCACCGCCGCGGCAAGGGTCAACCGGCAGTGGTTGGACTGAACGGCCCCGCAGGTGATCAGGGTGTCGGCCCCCCGGGCCAGGGCATCGGCCACCAGAAACTCCAGCTTGCGGGTCTTGTTCCCCCCGGCCGTCAGGCCGAGGAGGTCGTCTCTCTTGATGTAAATATCGGGACCGCCCAAGGCCTTGGAGAACCCCGGGACCCTTTCGATCGGCGTCTGTCCTTCTGTGTAACGCCTTCTGGGGAATTGCGCCAGGTTCATGCTCGCTCCTTGCCTACTCCGGATCAACCGGAATAAAAAGAAATCTCACACAGAGACACTGAGACACAAAGAAACACACACTCATGGCGTCCGGCTATACCTTGTCAAAAAGGGCCTGGAATTCTCGAATCGCCGAGACCCTTGTCTCCAGCGGCACATCCTCTTCAAACAGAAACTCGATCAAAAAGATCATCTTGTAATCCACTGCCGAGGTCTTGTATTCCTGAAAGGCGGTGACCTTGATATCCTTCAGCCCCCTGTAGGCCGCTTCGGCGAGCAGGTCGCTTTTTCGCAAGATGAGGTCGATTCCCTCCTTGGCATCGGCGGGAGTTTCCAACACGATCTCAATCCCCTCCACCTTTTTCACAATCTTGACAATCTTCTCGCCTTCCACCTTGATCTTCATCTTGAGCCCTCTTTTTTGCTCAGACAGGATTAACAGGATTTATCGGACAATTTCGTACTGTCACACGATGTAAGTCGTTTTCCAAAAGGCCAATAGCCGCAACGGAGGGAATCCTCTTTCAAACAAATCGTCTACATCCCGCTGATCTTGTCTGAAAGATCAAATCCCCATTGAGGATTCGGCACCCCGCAACCCGATGGCATCGGCCACCTCTCGCATCCCCATAATGGTATCCGTAATCAGATCCGTCAACTCCATCCCGAGCATCTGCGCTCCCTTTTCAATGATGGACCGATCCACGCCGGCCGCAAACCGTTTGTCCTTCCACTTTTTCTTGACCGATTTGGCCTCCACATCCAGGACGCTTTTGGAGGGCCGAACCAGGGCGGTGGTCACCACCAGGCCGGTCAGCTCGTCCACCGCATACAGGACCTTCTCCAGTTCGCTCTGCGGTTCCACATCCGAGCAGATCCCCCAGCCGTGGCTGATCACGGCCCGGATGTATTCCTCGGGCCAGCGGTTCTCCCGGAGGATCTCTTCGCTCTTTTTGCAGTGCTGCTCCGGATACTGCTCGTAATCCAGGTCATGGACCAGGCCGACGATACCCCATTTCGCCTCATCTTCCCCGCGTTTCCGGGCAAAATAGCGCATCACCCCCTCCACTGCGAGGGCGTGCTTGATGAGGCTGTCGCTCTGGTTGTATCGGGTAAGAAGGGCATAGGCCTCTTCACGTGTTGGCGATTTCTCGGTCATGGCCGCTACCTCCTGAATGGGAATGTCTCACAAAACCACCCTTCAACAACGTCTGCCATTCCTTCAATCCGTGCTGTGGGAAGACTGCCTCCGCCCTTGAACCGCTAAAACGGAATCTCGTCTTCATAAGCCAGATCAGGGGGCGGTTCCCCGATGGGGACATCGTCCCGACGGGTATTATTCTTGTACGCGGGGGCGGGCGCCCCCTCCAGTTGGGCCAGGAAAAATTTCAGGGCCTTGATGGCCTCGTCTTTCGGGCCGAGTTTGATTTTCCACGGCAGGCTCTTGTCAATGGGTTGCTTGCTCCCGTCCTTCTTCTGGGGAAAGACCCATTCCATGTAGGTCTTGCCGTCCTTGCGTTTGGCTGAAACAAGGGAAAACTCACTCCTGTATTCATCCAGCAGGATGCCGTCGCCGTATGCATTGTTGGTCTGATATTCATAAAAGGTCTCGTTGTCCATGGATTCCTCCCTCGATGCTGGTTTCTAAATCCGATCCGCGGCCGCGGCCGTGACGATCGATTTCATCAACACGGCTCTCTTTCTAACCCAAAGAAGTATCTTGCAAAGCATTCTGTGTGTCAACATAAACGTCTCCGAAATTTGCACAACCGATGGTTTGGCGGCCACCCTCTTCTGATGCTTCACATCCATTTGCGTCCTGCCCATGGTGTTCCCGCCGCCATACCGGTTTCGGGAAAACATCGGAGCGACCTGTCGGCCCCGCCCACCGCCCAAACACCCCTTGACAATCGGCGTGAAGGATAATAGATAGGTGTTATTGTACAGGGGTTCACCGGTCTCATGCCTATCATCGTGATCCAATGAAAATTTATCAACAGGGTTTGAAATGAAATTACACGAATATCAGGCAAAGGATATTCTCGGAAAATCGGGAATAACAGTTCCCAACGGCCTGCTGGTGACGGCTGCAGACCAGGCGACAAAGGCCACCCAAATCATCAACGGCCCCCCGTGGGTGATCAAGGCCCAGATCCATGCCGGGGGCAGGGGCAAGGGGGGCGGGATCAGGCTGGTGCACTATCCCTACGAGGTCGTTACGGCAACAGAATCGCTCCTGGGCAACAAACTGGTCACGCCGCAAACCGGCCCGGAAGGGATTACGGTCAATCAGGTCCTTATCGAGGAGGGGGTCGAAATCGACAGGGAATACTATCTCGGCATGGTCGTCGACAGATCAACGGCGTGCCCCACCATGATCTTCAGCCCCGCGGGCGGCATGGAAATCGAACAAACAGCCGTCAGCGCCTCTGAACTGATCTTGAAAGAGGATATCGATCCAGCAGCCGGATGGATGATCCATAATGCAAGAAACCTCATTTACAGCCTGGATCCGCCGCTGCCGGTGGGCGCCGTCAGGCCGCTCATGTCCGTCATGGGCAGCGTATACAAGATCTTCATGACCCTTGACTGCACCGTCGTGGAGATAAACCCGCTCGCGGTGACAAAGGATCGCAAGGTCTATGCATTGGATGCCAAAATCAATATCGACGACAACGCCCTCTACAGACATAAGGAACTCCTCCAGCTGGATGACACCCGAGAAAAGGACCCCCTGGAACAGATGGCGGAAAAATATCATCTCAATTATATCCGCCTGGAGGGGAACATCGGCGCAATGGTCAATGGCGCCGGTCTGGCCATGGCGACCATGGATATGATTAAAATGGCAGGAGCGGCGCCTGCCAATTTTCTCGATGTCGGCGGCGGAGCAAGCGAGGATATGATCACGAAAGGGGTTGAAATCATACTCAAGGACAGACGGGTCAAGGCCATCATGATCAATATCTTCGGCGGCATCCTGAGATGCGACGTCCTGGCACGGGGCGTGGTTGCAGCGGCAAGGAAAACAGGGATTCGGGTTCCCCTGATCGTGAGGATGGAAGGGACCAATGTGGAAGAGGGACGGGCGATTCTGAGGGACTCCGAGCTGAAATTTTTTGTGGCGAGAGATCTGGCGGAAGCGGCCGCTCTGGTGGCGAAGCAGGTCGCTTGAAAGGGATTCAGGAATTGAGGGATTGGGGGATTCTGGAATGATGAATGCCGGAATGCTGGCATGTCAAGCGGCCAGTACCGAAGGGTTTTCATCTGTGAAATCTGCGAAATCTGCGGATGGGATCGATGAGCGATAAGGCGCGATATTATGAGCATATTGGTCGATGAACATACCAGGGTCGTTGTACAGGGCATTACGGGCCGGGAAGGGGCATTTCATACACAGCGGATGCTGGAATACGGGACCGTGGTCGCCGCAGGCGTGACGCCTGGCAAGGGCGGCAATGAGGTTGAAGGGGTACCGGTATTCAACACAGTCAAACAGGCGATAGCGCAGGAGGGCGTCAATGTCTCCTGCATCTTCGTGCCTCCCCCGTTTGCAGCAGACGCCATCATTGAATCGGCCTCTGCAGGGCTGGATCTCATTGTATGCATCACCGAAGGCATCCCCGTACTCGACATGGTCAAGGTGGCCGGGGTCCTTCGGAATCGAACATCGGTCCTCATCGGGCCCAACTGTCCCGGCATTATCTCACCGGGAAAAACCAAGGTGGGGATTATGCCCGGCCCCATTCACACGCCCGGTCCCATGGCGGTCATATCCAGAAGCGGCACCCTGACCTACGAGGTCGTGGATCAGTTGACCCATGTCGGCCTCGGCCAATCGACCTGTATCGGCATCGGGGGTGATCCCATCATCGGGACAACCTTTATAGACCACCTCAAACGATTCAAGGAAGATCCTGAAACCAAAGGGGTTGTCATGATTGGCGAAATCGGCGGAACCGCGGAGGAAGAGGCTGCTCATTACATCCGTGAATCGTTCGACAAGCCGGTTATCGCCTTTATCGCCGGGCTGACCGCCCCTCCAGGGAGGCGGATGGGGCATGCAGGGGCCATCATTTCGGGAGGTCAGGGCAGGGCCAAGGACAAAATCAAGGCCCTCCAGGCCGCCGGCATTACCGTGGCTCTGGATCTCGGGACCCTTGGCAAAACGGTCCAGGAAGTCATGGGAAAGGCTTGACACGCACATTTAGCTGTCTTGACTCCGACTATTCATGGTGTTATTATGATTCAGAATGGTCATAATAAACCGGAGCAGGAATCAGATGGAAAAGGTGCTGAGTATTACATCCCGACTCAAAGACAGGAAACGAAAGGAACAGGTTGAGGAATATCGCGACAGATTTGAGGCCATACAGCGGATCCTCCAATGCTCTGCATGCCAGTACAAATGCGCCATGTGCAACCGACATATCGATCGCCCCGATCCATCGGATACTCCGCCATCCTTGCCGACCGAATTCAGTCTATGTGAAAGCTGCCGTTCCGAATTTGAGGCATTTATAGAGGCATCCCAGGAAGGAACGGCCGAACCGGATGTCTTCTGGCACAACGCCGAATGGATCGAACTCTGGACATGCTGGATCAATTACCAACGCTCGATTAATAATTTCAGAAATTCCTTTGAGTTCAATAAATTGAACGAGTAAGTGAAGAAATAACATTAAATGGCCAACCCCTGATGGAACGATGAAAACAGGGGTTTCTTAGGTGGGAGGTAGCGCAATGTTTGGGATAGGCATGCCGGAATTGATCATTATTCTGATCATTATTCTGATTATTTTCGGGGCGGGCAAACTGCCTGAAATCGGCAGCGGTATCGGTAAAGGAATCAAGAATTTCAAGAAGGCGACCAACGAAGCCAAAGAGGAAATCCCCGCTCCCAAAGACACTGAAAACGACAAAAAACCCGATGGAGAGGCATGATCAGGACTGAACGGCTCCCAGAAAATACGGATGCCATTGCCCTAAAAGGGAATATCGTCTTCCGGTACGTTTATCGGTTCTTCCATCGGGGGCTGCTGACCTTGGTAGTCTTCTCTTCCGTCTTTGGTCGGGGAATCCAGCATTTGCATTTCACGGGCCACCACCTTTGTTGAGTATCGCTTATTCCCATCCCTGTCTTCCCATGAATCTGTCTGGAGCCTCCCCTCTATATAAACCTGTTTCCCTTTACGCAGGTATTCCCCGCATATTTCTCCAAGACGTCTCCAGGCCTCAATTCGATGCCACTCTGTCTTCTCCCTTTTTTCACCCGTGTTTTTGTCTTTCCATTCCACGGATGTGGCGATCGGAAAAACAGCCACTGCCACGCCATCAGGGGTGTATTTAACCTCAGGATCTTTTCCCAGTCTGCCAACCAAGATCACCTTGTTGATTCCTGCCATCTCTTGGCCTCCTTGTTTCGGTTCAGGGAGTTGAAACTTCAATTGTGTCTTTCTGATTTTCATAGCATAATAAAGAGATCCAGGTCAAAGGCATTTATCAGAATGTTCGCCCTGTGGGGCTCAGCGTCTTTGTGTGTGGCAGTAAAAAACATACATTCCCTATTGACGGAAACGATCTAAAGGGTTAAGCTCCTGTTTCAAAAGAATATTTCACTTGCCTCGGCAACAACGCAATACATCATCCGAATGCTTGAGGGTGACCTGCCGTGCCGCCCGACAGATGCAAGGAGAACAGATGCTCAAGGTGATACCCCTGGGAGGGCTGGGAGAGATCGGCCTCAATATGATGGTTGTTGAACAGGACACCGACCTTCTGGTCATCGATGCAGGGCTGATGTTCCCGGATGACTATATGCCGGGCGTGGATCTCGTCATCCCTGATTTTACCTATCTGAAGGAAAATGAGGAGAAGATCAGGGGAATCATCCTCACCCATGGTCACGAAGATCATATCGGGGCCGTCCCCTTCTTTCTCAAACACTTCTCCGTCCCCGTATTTGGCACCGGCTTCACGCTGGGTCTCCTGGAAGAAAAACTCAAGGAGCATTATCTCATCAAAAACGCCGATCTTCGTCGGATCAGACCGGGAGATGTCACCCGTCTCGGCCCATTCCAGGTGGAATACATCCGTGTCAACCACAGTATTGTAGACGGTGTGGGCCTTGCCATCGAAACATCCGAAGGGATACTCCTCCATTCGGGAGATTTCAGGATCGATCCCACGCCCGTGGACGCCCAATTCACGGATTTGATCCGTTTTGCCCATTTCGGGGAAAAGGGGGTGCTGGCTTTCTTTTCCGATTCCACTAATGCCGAAAAAGAGGGATACACGCTCAGTGAGAAGGATGTCAAAAAGACGCTGGCAGACCTGTTTCAAACCTCCCGGGGGAGGCTGATCGTTGCCAGTTTTGCCTCCAATATCACCCGGATCCAGGAGGTGATATCGTTAGCCGACAAATTCCACCGCAAGGTGGTCTTTAACGGAAAAAGCATGATCACCAATGTGGGCATCGCAGTGCAGCAGGGATTTATCCACCTGCCCGAGGATATTGAAATCAGCGAAAACCAGATCGGGCGGTTCCCGGACGAGAAGATGGTGGTCATTACCACCGGGAGCCAGGGAGAGCCCATGTCCGCCCTGACCCGAATGGCCCAGCGCAGGCACAAGGGAATTCAGATAAAGAGCGGCGACACCATCATCCTTTCATCGAGGTTCATACCCGGGAATGAAAAGGCCATCACCTCCGTTATCAACAGGCTTTACCGCTTTGGGGCGGATGTGGTCTACGAAAAGGTCTCTGACATCCATACCTCCGGACATGCCAAGAGGGAAGAGCTGAAATGCATGCTGAGCCTGGTAAAACCAACGTTTTTTGTGCCCATCCATGGTGAATACCGGCACATGGTAAAACACGCCCAGATCGCCCTGCAGATGGGCATGGCCGACGACCACGTCCTGATTGCCCAAGATGGAGACGTCATCTCTTTTGAGGACGGCAGGATGCAACTGGACGGTCCTGTGACCTCAGGCAGGATCCTTGTGGATGGGAAAGGGGTCGGTGATATCGGCGACGTCGTCCTGAAAGAGAGGATAAAGCTGAGCAGACATGGGATGGTGCTCATCCTCCTGGTAGTGGACGCTGAGACGGGGGAGACCATTTATGGCCCGGAAATCATCTCGCGGGGCTTTGTATTTGAGGAGCAAGGGCGATTTATCCTTGAAGACGCCGAATGTATCGTGTTAGAGGTGCTTGACGAACTGGAGCGCCCCTCTCCGATGGATTGCGCCACGGTGGAATCGGAAATTGGGAAGAGACTGAAACGATTTTTCTATCATGTGATCGAACGAAGCCCTCTCATAACACCGGTCATCATTGCTATTTAGTGCCTGAACGAAAAACCAGGTTTTCGGTCGGGCACGATTCAGGAGACAGCCATCAAGAGCTTGAAAAACCCTAAGAAATGTAACCTTGAACCCCTGAACCTTTGAACCTCTGAACCCGTCAACGGTTACAAATGAAGCAGAAAAAGAACCCGCCCAACAAGCCCAATGCCAAAGGTCAAACGGGCAGACCGGCGCACCCCGTAAAAAAGGAGATCGCAGGGCTTGTCCTGCTGTTGCTGGCTATCCTTTTCGCAGGCAGTCTCCTCTCGTATCATCCCGGAGACAAGCTTTTCTGGAATGTGACCGGATCGGTGGGCAAGGCCCATAACCTGTTCGGGGCCGTCGGCTCTCATCTGGCCGGCACCCTGTTCGACCTGCTCGGCTTCTCCTCCTTCTGGCTGGCAATCACGCTCCTTGCCGTCGCCTTTATGACGTTTTGGGGTCGCAGCGTCGCATCCCCGTTCCTGAACCTCATTGCCATACTAATCCTGCTCGCCTCCTTTTCCGCGATCCTGAATCTCCAGTTTCCCGGCGACGTAGCCTTCCGGGGGGGGGCCATGTCGGCCGGCGGACTCGTGGGGCTCCATCTGGCAGGATGGGCTCGGGACGTCCTGAACCACTTCGGGGCCTATGTCTTTCTCGCGACCCTGTTTCTCGTTTCGCTCATGCTGGTCACCCATCTCTCCCTGGGCCGGGTCTTTTCAAGTCTGGGGCTCTGGATACTCGGCATATTGAGACGCATCCGGGATGTGGCGACCAAGATACGAGAGCGGAAAAAGAGGACCCGAAGGACCAAGGTGGCGCACCGCAAAATTACATCAAGGCCCAAGGTCACCATTGTAGACCCAGGACCGACAGAGGACGCATCGCCTCAGCAGGAGCGATTCCCTTTTATGAATGTCGCCGGAGAATTCGAACTCCCCTCCCTGGATTTGCTGAGAGATCCCCCGGAGCAGAAAAATATCCACGTTCAGAGGGAAACGCTCGAAATGAACGCCCGGCGTCTCGAGAGAAAGCTGTCTGATTTCGGGGTTGAAGGGGAGGTCGTTGAAATACTCCCGGGACCGGTCATTACCATGTATGAATACAAGCCGGCCCCCGGGATCAAGATCAGCAAGGTGGCCAACCTCTCCGATGATCTGGCCCTGACCCTCAGGGCCCAGAGCATTCGGATTGTCGCCCCCATACCGGGCAAGGCCGCCATCGGCATCGAAATCCCCAACAACCAGCGGGAAGTGGTCTATCTGAAAGAGATCCTCTCCAGCGCCACCTACAAGAATTCCAAGCACAAACTCGCCATCGCCCTGGGCAAGGACATCACGGGGGCTGCCGTGGTTGCGGATCTGACCAAGATGCCGCATCTTTTGGTGGCTGGGGCCACCGGCACCGGAAAGAGCGTTTCCATCAATACCATGATCGAGAGTCTTCTCTTCAAGGTCTCGCCCGACATGGTCCGATTCCTCATGATAGACCCCAAGAGGATCGAGCTTTCCACCTATCAGGACATCCCTCACCTTCTCCACCCGGTGGTGACCCAGCCCAAGGATGCGACCAAGGCCCTTCGGTGGGCGGTTGAAGAGATGGAAAGGCGCTACATGCTCTTGTCGGACAGGGGGGTGAGAAACATCGAGACCTACAACCGCAAGATCGTAAGCCCGACAACACCCGCGCCCGAGGGCACCTCAAAGGGGGTCGACAGGCCGCTCCCATATATCATCATTATCATCGACGAACTGGCCGACCTCATGATGGTGTCGTCCAAAGAGGTGGAAGAATCCATCACGCGACTGGCCCAGATGGCCCGCGCTGCCGGCATCCATCTGATTATCGCCACCCAACGCCCCTCGGTCAATGTTCTGACGGGCATCATAAAGGCCAACTTCCCGACACGTCTTTCTTTTCAGGTCTCTTCCAAGGTGGACTCCAGGACCATTCTGGACGCCAACGGCGCGGAACATCTCCTGGGCGACGGGGATATGCTCTTCATGCCGCCCGGAGTGGGCCGCATCATGAGAATTCATGGGGCCTATGTCTCCGAAGAGGAGGTCAGGGCCGTTACTGACTTCCTGAAGCGGCAAAAGAGGCCTGACTATGACGCCACCATCCTTTCACACATTGCCAGTGATGAAGAGAGCGAACAGGAAGAACTGGAACTGGATGAAAAATACGAAGAGGCCGTTGACCTTGTTTCAAAAACCGGCCAGGCCTCCATCTCCATGCTGCAACGCAAATTGAGGGTGGGGTATAACCGAGCGGCCAGGATGATAGAGGTCATGGAAGCGCAGGGAATCGTCGGCCCCTCGGACGGGGTCCGGCCACGGGATGTTTACGGCAGAAAGGCGGAGTGAGATGATAAAACGAGTGATCATGGTTCTCGGCATGACATTGCTCTTTCAGGGCGTTTCCATGGCCGATGAGAGTCTGTCAACCATCCTGGAATGCATCCAAAAGACATACGGGCCCCTTCCGGGCCTTTCCGTGCCCTACACCCGGGAGGTCATCACCCGGTCCATGAGCATGCTGGGAGGCCAGGCCAGTGGAGATACGGCTTCGGGCACGATCTACTTCAGACACCCCCATTTTCTGAGGCTGGAGCAGGAAAAGCCCAAGCCCGAGACGATCATCGCCAACGAGGACACCCTGTGGTGGTACATCCCCGACAAAAAGTCCGCCTACAGGTACCCTGCAAATGAATTCGGAAAGGAATTGCGCCTTTTGAGCGACATCTTCCGTGGCCTTGCGCAGGTGGAGACCAGCTTTCAGGTGGTCCTGCAAAACCAGGGTCCGTCCGGGGAACATGAAATCGAGCTCATTCCCGATCCGCCCTGGCAGGAAATCGATCGGATCGCCGTGACCGCCAACCGGCAGTATCGAATCCAATCCATAAGAATCCACAATGCACTGGGGACCACCACCCGCTTCACGCTGGGCGCCCTCTCTGAAAAAAAGGATTTTGAAGAGGGATTTTTCCGGTTTGTCGCTCCGAAAGGGGTGGAGTTAATCGTGGAGGGAGCAGGTCAATGAACCAGCACCCTCGATAGGAGACGACCCACCCGCTTGAGACTCTGAAGACTGTCGGCCGGGAGAAAATAGTCCACATACGGAAGGGCTGTTTTCATGCCGCGACAGAGGGGCTCGTAATCCGGATCCCCGGCCAGGGGATTCAGCCAGATAATGGCGTGGGCCTTGCGGCTGAGAAAGGCCATTTCCCGCATCAGGATGTCCTTGCCGCCCAGGTCCCACCCGTCACTCAGGAGGACCACCACGGTCCTCCGGTTCAGGAGACGTTCGCCGTATCCATGGTTGAATTGATGGAGCGAAAACCCGATTCGGGTCCCCCCGGACCAGTCTGGGACCTCTTCGGCAATCCGCTCCAACGCCTTTTCCACACTCAAATGCCGGACCAGAAAGGTGACGGGCGTGAGGGAGGTCGAGAAGACAAAGACCTCGGCCCTCGACCCGATCCCCCGCAGCCCCAGGAGAAACGGCATCACAAATCTTGCATAGCGGTCCATGGACCCGCTCACATCGGCCAGGATCACCAGCCGTTTGAGCCGCTTTTTCTTCTCCCTGTAAAACAGTTCAAAAGGGATTCCCCCTGTCTTGAGGCCATTCCGAAGGATGCGGGGAAAATCCAGGTCCCCGGCGTGTCGGCCCCTCTTGGACCGCCTCGATGTGTCGATCCTGAAAGGCGCCGTCATCTGCTTCAGGGCAAGCCGCGCAATCGGGATATCCCCCTTGTCGAACCGTCCGAGATCCTTTTTCTCGACGATTGACACGGGACTGTAGGCAATCCCTTCCATCCGCTCCTTGCCGTCATTAACATCGGGTACTGTCGACGCCTTCGAAAAGCCGTCAGGAATAACTTCTATGTCTGAAGGGGATATTCCCTCCTTGCGGTCCTGTCCGCGGTCATCCGCGGCTGCCTCCTCATTCGAGCCTGTCCGGTTCCAGAACTGATCAAAGAGATCTTTAAACTGGACCCACTCCAGATCCGTTGCGACCAGATTGGCGCGAAGAGAGAGGAAGAAGTCTTCCTTCTCCTCCAGAGATATCTTCTCCAGACTCAGAAGGGCATCATGGACGCTGCTCTGAAATATCCTGAAGCCGCGTCCCTTGAGATATCCGGCAAAATGAATCACCCTTCCAGCCAGAGTTGTTTGGTCAGTCGTCATTGGTCATAGGGTTTTCGGCCGTCACTTATGGTCATTCGGTGGTCATGGGCTTGTGGACCATTTCGGCCGTTTTGCATGCCGCCCTAACCGCCATCCTCCCTGCTCCTTGCCCCAAGCATGATTCCTTCCGCATTCCGCGTTCACGCTTCACTGTTCACTCTTGATTGCCAAGGTATTCGGCCCTCTGCCCGGGATCGGCCCATACCTCCTCCTTGAACCGTTTGATATCGTCGTGGTATTTGAGAAAACACCCCAGGGTCTCCAGAACAACCGTTTCATCCAGAAATGCCCTCTGCATGCCCATCAGGGCCCTGCCCCAGTCCAATGTCTCGGAAACCCCTGGTTTCTTCAGAAAATCGACCGTCCTGGCCTTGTGCATGAAGCGAGTTATCTGTTCTGCAAAACGGGATTCGATCCCCGGAAGCCGGCTCATCAGGATCCGGTATTCCTTTTCAAGGGAGGGATAGTCGATCCAGTGATAGAGGCACCGCCGTTTCAGGGCGTCATGGACATCCCGCGTACGGTTGGAGGTCACCACCACCATCGGCTTCTTTTTGGCATGGATGGTCCCGATTTCAGGGATGGTAATCTGAAAGTCCGAAAGGACCTCCAGAAGGAAGGCCTCGAACTCCTCATCCGAACGGTCGATTTCATCAATAAGAAGTACGGGCGCCTTCTTTTCTTCAGATTTCAATATGGCCTCCAGAAGGGGGCGCCGGATCAGGAACTGGGGGCTGTAGATCAGCTCCTCGATTTCCTCCGTTTCCCTTTTGTTCTGCTCTTCCAGCCGGATATGCAACAACTGCTTGGGATAGTTCCATTCATACAGCGCAGTGGAGGCGTCCAGCCCCTCGTAACACTGGAGCCGGATCAATTCTGTTCCGAAGAGGCGCGATAGGACGATCGCCACCTCTGTCTTTCCAACCCCCGGCTCCCCCTCTAAAAATACCGGCTTTTCGAGCCGGTGCGCCAGAAAGAGGACCGTGGCGAGTGCGCGGTCCGCGATATAATGAGACTGAGCCAGCGCATCCATTACCTGATCGATCGATTTGAAATTTGACGGCAAAACAGAACTCCTTTCTTGACATGGCCCGAAATCCACAGAAACCAGAAAAGCATCGCCCCAAGGGCCGGGGCATTTCGTCTCACTCAACCGTGTCCCGACTCGCTTGCTTTGAGGTGATCTATACGGTATGATATCTCCGGCGTCAATACTTTGGAATTGAAGAGCCTTGAGCGAGCTGCAGGGCTCTCACAAGCGTAAGGAATTTTGACTATTTTTTGGTCCGCTCGCTGATCCCGCTGCAAACGGGACCGCAAGCGGCGGGGAATGCGCCCGCTGAGCATTTTCACAGGATCATATGAAATCAAAAAAAAGACAAAAAGCCCCCTCCCCTGCACTGCAGAAACGCCTAACTGAGCTGGAGGAGTTGGCCGCCCAAAAAGGGATACAAATACATTACGACCTCCTTGAGGCGGCCGGGTTGAAATTGAAGGGGGGCATCTGTACCATACGGGGGGAATACCACATCTTTGTTGACAGAAGAAAGTCAACGGCCGACATCATCGATTTTCTCCAGGACCACCTCACCCAACCATTTCCCAAAGATGTTCCTGAACTTAATGAAGACACGGACAAATGCGACTCCTGATCGAAAGCCGCTCGCCCGAAAGGAACCGGATTTTTTCTGGATCCCTCAATCCCATCCGGAGATTGCCCCGATGTCAATCTCCCAATTCAATTATTCCCGCATCCCTCAATCCCTGAATTCCTTTATGCCAGCATCCCGGCATTTCATCATTCCTCAATCCGTCATTCCCTGCTTCCCCTACGATTTTTTGTTGACAAAGGATCTCTCTGTTGTTAAATAAGGGGCGTGCGGGAATAGCTCAGCTGGTAGAGCCTCACGTTGCCAACGTGATTGTCGCGGGTTCAAGTCCCGTTTCCCGCTCCATCCTTATAAAGACCGGCGGCATAGCCAAGAGGCTAAGGCAGCGGTCTGCAAAACCGTTATTCACCGGTTCGAATCCGGTTGCCGCCTCCAGCATAAAAGGATAAGGCCTGTAAGTGAAATCCGTTGCTTACAGGCCTTTTTTTGTCAGATTTCAAAAGGTGGGGAGTGGAAAGGGAATCCGAGACCCGTTCCCATCATAAAAATGATGGGCTCATTACACCCTATTCCACAATCTGGTTTTCGAACAATCCCTTGACCTCTCCTTCCAAATACCCCAAACCGATCAATACCTCTTCCGTATGGGCGCCTCTGCTCCCCTTTGCAGGCGTGGCCTGTCCCGGGGTCCGGGAAAGTCTGGGGGCCGGCGCCGGCTGAGGAACATCATCAATGGTCAGGAGAATCTCTCTCTCCCTGTTGTGGGGGTGCTGATCCACCTCGTTCAATTCGAGGACCGGGGCCACACAGGCATCTTTCCCCTCAAAGATCCGGGTCCACTCATCGCGGGTTTTTGTCTTGAACACGGCCGAAAAGCGTTCGGTCATCTCCGGCCATCGGGCCATATCCATCTGGTGAGGAAGGGAGGAAGGATCCATCTCAAGGCCTTTGAGAAGCTCGGCATAAAACCTCCCCTCGATGGCGCCCACGGCCATAAATTTATTATCCACGGTCTCATAGGTCTGATAAAAGGGCGCCCCGCCGTCCAATACGTTGGTCCCGATATCGAGGGTCATCAGGTGGTGTGCCAGCATGCCGTAAAACAGGGTTGACAGGTTGGCCGCGCCGTCCACCATGGCCGCATCCACCACCTGCCCCATTCCGGAACGGTTCCTTTCAATGAGGGCGAGGAGAATGCCCATGGCGCACAGCATACCGCCCCCGGCAAAATCGCCCAGGAGATTGCACGGGGGGAGGGGCCGTTCCCCCTTTCTGCGGAAGAGCGACAGGGCACCTGACAAGGCGATGTAATCGATATCATGCCCGGCCATGCTGGCATAAACGCCATGCTGCCCCCAGCCCGTCAGCCGGGCGTAAATCAGTTTCGGGTTCATTCTCAGCGCATCCTCCGGGCCTAATCCCAGGGCCTCCATCACGCCGGGCCGGTAAGGCTCCACCAGGACATCGGCATTACGGATCATTCTTCTGACAATCTCGACCCCGCCATCTGATTTCAGGTTGACCCGAACGGACCGCTTCCCCCGGTCAAAAGGGTTCTTCTCCATAATGTTGGGGATCTCAGGGGCCCCTTTAGATAATCGGTCAACAACGGTTACATCCGCCCCAAAATCGGCCAGCAGCATTCCGCAATAGGGGGACGGGGCCAGACCGGCCATCTCGATTACCTTGATTCCATCTAATGGACGCATATGCATTTCCTCGACGATTAAAGGTTACGGGTTCAAAGGTTCAGAGGTTTAAAGGTTCACGGTTGTAGGTTCTCTCAATTGGCAATTGTCAATCTTCAATTCCAACTCACTTCACCATCTGCCGACAGTGTGTCTCCGTGGTAAAGCAGATGAGCACGGCCGCGAGAATCGACCCGATCATCATCAGGCTGAACGCGGACTGGTATGCCTCCAGAGGATAGACTTTTATACCGTTTTCCATGCCTCCGCTCCAATTCCTGTCCAGGATCCACCCCATGACCGGCTGCAGCACCATGGGACCGATCATGACCCCCATGTTGCAGACGCCGGACACGGTCCCTGTCAGAGAAGGGGGTACCGATTCCTTGACAAAGGCAAAACCGATGATCATGGCGCCTGATGCGAAACCCACAATGGAGACGAGCACGCTCAGGAGCCATATTGGCCACTGGGGCATGAACAGAATCAGGCCCCAGCCTGCACAGGCGACAAAACAGCCTGCCCCATACAGAGGCTTTCTCCGGGCGATCCTGTCCGACATCGCCCCTAACACCGGTCCCCCGAAGGCCCAGGCAATCAACAGAACGGAGGTCACCGCGGCGCTCTCGGCAGGCGAAAGTCCATAATGGGTTGATAGAAACGGGACCCCCCAGAGGCCCGAAAAGGCCAGGACGGGCCCGGCCATGCCGGCCGGCGCAATGGACAGGAGCAAGGTGTTCTTATAATGAAATACCTTCAGTAAACCGCCAAATACGGATGCGGCATCATCCGGCCGGATATTGGCGGAGGGGATGAAACTGGAATAGCCCCGTTCGGACGGATCATCCCGTACCAGAATCCAGAGTGCAAGAGCGATGGCAAGGGATATGCCCGCCGAGGCCAGCATCACCGGTCGCCACCCGAAAAGGTCCACCAGGATCCGCAACGGCACACCCGCGGACACGGCCCCGACAACGCCGCAGAAGAGGCCCAGGCCGCTGGTCATAGCAAACCGCTGGGGCGGAAACCAGTGCATGGAGAGCTTGAGCAGTGAAACCCAGGCGACGCCAACCGCTCCCCCTATCAGCAGGCGTCCGACATTGGCAAAGATGATGTCAGGGGCCGCGGCAAAGAGAAACGCCCCTAAACACGCGGTAAATGCCCCGGCAGTGAGGAGTCTTTTGGCTCCCCAGGAATCCGCGAGGATCCCCGTGGGGATCTGCATGGCGACATAGCTGTAAAAGTAGAATGCGGAAAGGTTCCCTAAGGAGGCGGCGCCGATATTGAAATCGGCCATCAGGTGGTCTGTCATCACTGCCGGCGCCACCCTCTGGTAAAAGCCGCTCAGGTAAAAGGCGGCCCCCAACCCCCAGACGACCCAGGAGAGATAGGCGGGTGGATGCTTTTTAGGGTCGGTCATAACAGATGGCCCTAATCACGATTTTCACCCCTTTCTCCCTGGGCGCTATGTTTTGATGCCGGCAAATAGATGTTAAAAGTGCTCCCCTTGCCGTTCTCACTGCTCACATCCATGATTCCGCCATGATTCCGTATGATCCCATAGGCGGCGGCCAAGCCGAGACCTATTCCCTGTCCCACGGTTTTGGTGGTGAAAAACGGATCGAATATCCGCTCCCGGGTCTTGGCGTCCATGCCCACACCCGTGTCCCTGATGGATATCTTTACATATCTTCCGGATTGAATCCCGTACGAGCGCACGAATTCGCTGGCAAGATGTGTGTTTTTCGTCTCCAAAAACAACTCCCCGCCGTCAGGCATGGCCTGGCATGCGTTGATATACAGGCTCATCAGGACCTGCTCGATCTGCATCGGATCCACTTCCACCATCGGGATGTCCTCCTGGTAGGCGGCATGAAGGAAAATTCCCTTCTTGGTTCGGGCAAACAAGTCCTCAGTTTGCTTCAGCAGTTCATTGAGATCGGTCGGTTCAGGCCGATGCTTTCCCTCCCTCGCGAAGGCCAGGAGGTGCCGGGTCATCTCCGCCCCTTTCTGCACATATGTCTCAATGCTCTTTAATCTTTCGTAATCAGGGTTTTCCCGATCCTTTCCGTACAGGACCAGCGACGCATTCGCCTGGATGACCATCAACAGATTGTTGAATTCATGAGCGATGCCTCCGGCCAGGGTGCCGATGGAGGCCATCCGCTGAGCTTGTTGAAAATGCATTTCAAGCCGCCTCTTCCCGGTAATGTCTCTCACAAAATTGAGCACTGCAGGCTTCTCCTCCCACTGGATGGAAACGGCATTCAGTTCCACCCATAGCTCCTCGTTCGACCGGTGCAGTATTCTGAAGGAATAGGTGCCCGAGAATTCCTTGCAGGCGAAGATCTCTTGATATCTTTCGCTTACAGCATCCCTCTCATCAGGGTGGACGCGATCGAGAAAAGGGATCTCAGCCGGGTTTCCCTGGCCGATGCCAAACATCTCAACGGCACGTCTGTTGGGGAATTTGATCACACCCCCCTGCAAGACAAATATTCCATCATTGGCATTCTCAAAGAGGAGCCGATACCGCTCCTCGCTCTTCTTCAGGGCCATTTCAGCCCGTTTCTGATCGGTTACATTGTTCAGTATAACGATGACCTTCCCATCATACCCGGGGATGGGTTGCACATCCATCGTCACCTGATACCCATTCAATGTCAGAGGATCTCCTTCAGGTACCCGTTGGGCACGTCTATGTCCGGCCTCAAGAAATTGCCTGATCCGTAACCGATCATCTTTTGCGAACAGATCCGGAAAATGACGTCCCAGCATATCCTCTTCGGGCAAATTCGTCAGAAAGGATGCGCCTCGATTGGCATAGACAATTCTTCCGTCCGAAGCAATATCGAAAATCCCCTCATCCATCTGTTCCAATATGACTTCGAGATGCTTCATGCCTGAAAGGAGTTCCCTGGTGACGCCCCGCTGTCTCATCGCTTCCGATCCCAGCGTCTTCTCCGCCACCAGTCGGGATGAGATATCCGAAGATGGCCCCAGCACACCCAGGATCTCCCTGGCCATCTGTGCAAGGGGCCCTTTGGCGATGCTTGCATTGACGCCCAACGCCTCAATCCCGCCGACATCTTCCATGGCTGTTGCAGAAAGGCTGACAATATAGGTCTTTTTCAGATCCCCCATCTTGCGCAGTATTTTGCACAGACGCTTTCCGTCGATATTGGGCATGACCATATCGACGAATATGACATCGGGGGTGAAGACCTCCAGGACGTCCAGCGCCGAAAGCCCATCCTCCGCTGTCGCCACCTGATGCCCCTCTTTTGTCAGGAGGTCTTTGATCACCTCCAGTATGAAGCGGTCGTTATCGACCAGGAGTATTTTCTTCATGACACGTACCCTTGAGCCTGGTCAGGCCGTCAGTCCCATCTTTCCCGGATTCAGGATATTGTTTGGATCAAAGAGCCGCTTGATCCGGGCCATGACGTCCATTTCCACCGGGTCGTGTTCGAGCGTCATGAAGGGGGCCTTCGAGAGCCCGATGCCATGTTCTCCGGTAAGCGTGCCCCCTAATCCGCACGTGAGCCTGAATATCTCGTCCACTGCCGTCCCTGCCCGGCGCACCTGGTCCGGATCAGCGCCGTCGTACATGATTTTGGGATGGAGGTTGCCGTCGCCTGCATGGCCGAATATGACAAAAGGCAGATGATGCTTCCGGACAATAGCCGAGATGCCGGTTAGGAGGTCGGGGACCCTGGAGATGGGGACCGCCACATCCTCCGATACGTTGTTGGTCCGAAGCTGGGCTGCAACGCTGCTGACAGACCTTCGAACCGACCAGAGCGCCTCCGCACCTTCCTGAGTGTCCACGGTTTGTATATGGGTCGCACGGTTTTTCTCGAAAACCGAGACCACTTTATCCATCTGATAAGCGGTTTCGGCATCGGTGTAGCCATCGGTCTCCACCAGGATAATGGCCATGGCATCGGGGATGTCCATGTCTCCATGTTCCCGAAGGACCTTGATGGTATTTTCGTCAAGGATCTCAAGGACGCTCGGGATGATGCCGGAATGCATAATGTCCGTAACCGCCTGCCCTGCGTGCTCCAGACGGGCGAACCGGGCCAGCCCTGTGCTGGATGCCGTCGGCTTCGGATTGATCTTCAGGATAATCTCCGTGACCACCCCGATCGTCCCCTCCGACCCTACAAAGAGGCGTGTCAGGTCATAACCGGAGACGGATTTCATGCAGGATGACCCGGTCCGCAGGATGCGTCCGTCCGGCAGCACCACCTCCAAACCCAGGACATAATCCCGGGTCACCCCGTATTTGGCGCCCCGGATCCCTCCGGCATTGGTGGCCACGTTCCCCCCGATGGTGCAGGCCTTGCCGCTGGCAGGGTCCGGCGGGAAGAAAAACCCATGCGGGGACAGGGTCTTCTGCAGGTCGGCATACACCACGCCCGGCTGGAGGACTGCAAGACGGTCGGGAATCCGGATATCCACGATCCGGTTCATCCTGCACAGATCCATGACAAGGCCGCCCCACACCGGAACGGCTGAACCGGCCAGACCGGTCCCGGCGCCACGGGGGATTACCGGAAACCCGGCCTCATTGGCCAGGATCAGTATTCGCGAGACCTGATCGGTCTCGGCGGGCCAAACAGCGGCCTCGGGTCGATGGTCGTTGTCGGAGGCATCATAGGAATAGGCGACCCGATCGATGAGATCATCTCTGAAGTTTTCCGGACCGACAATGTCGATCAGGGACCTTTTAACGGCGTCGTCCATCTTCTGCAGTTGACTCAATGAATTCTCCTGAAGGATTTCAAACTTTGTGCGGGTTGAATCGCTTATTTCGCGAGGGCGCGGCGAATGAGCTGGGTGATATCGAGGACATCGAGGGGGACTTTGTTCCGGCGGACATAGGTCATCATGGTCCGAACGCACTGCTGGCACGAAGTCACCACCGCATCCGCGCCCGTGCCCAGGATCTCCAGTATCTTATGTTCCGCAATCCGGGCAGATAGTTTGGCATCCACCATCTCCAGATTGCCCCCGCCCCCGCAACAGACGCAGTTCTCGCGGTTATGAGGGAGTTCCACGAACCGGATGCCCGGAATGGCGCGAATCACCTCCCTCGGTTCGTCGAACACCCGGGTCCCCCGGCCCAGATCACAGGGATCATGGTAGGTGACGGTCAGATCCAGTTCCTTAAGGGGAACGCGGCCGTTTTTAATCAGATCGATCAAAAACTGGCTGGCATGGGAGATCTTGAATTCACCGGGATAATGCTCATGCCACGTGGCATAACAGGAGGGGCATGCAAAGAGGATCTCCGTGGCGCCCTTCTCCCGAATCACCGAGAGGTTGTGCTCCATGAACTCCTGAAACATATCCTTCAACCCGGCCCCCAGCATGGGAAACCCGCAACACCACTCCGCCTCCCCCAGCAAGGTGAAATCCACGCCGCTCCGGTCCAGGATCTCCGCAAGGGCCATGGGAATCTTCTGGGCCAGGGGAAAATAGGCGGCCGTGCACCCCGTGAAATAGACGATATCGGCCTTTTCCCGGATATATCCGTCGTCCGGGGGCTCGTCCATATCCTCGACCCAGTCGGCCCGTTCCTCATTGTCCTCTCCGAAGACATTGTGCGCCTCGCCCAGGTTCTCCCGGATCATGTCGATCTTCTTGGGATAGTGCCCTGAATGGACCATATCCTGGCGGAGCGACAACCAGAGGTCCTTGAGATGGATGCCGACCGGACAGACCTCCTGGCAGTTGCCGCAGAGGGTGCATCGAAAGACCGTGTCGCTGAAGTGATCGAACGCCTCTTTTGAAGGGGGTTTCCGACCCAGCAGGCCTCGAAGCAGCCCCCCCCTCCTCTTCAAGACTTGGGAGAGTCCTTTCATTCGGGCAATTGCGGAGAGTTCGCCGTCATCGGACGCCGACACGGCCGGACACACATCCGCGCAGACCTGGCAGTTGGTGCAGGCCCCCATCTCCAGGAGCTGTTTGACGCTGTAATCCTGATTGGACATGCGGGTTACTCGTTACTGGTTGCTCGTTACCGGTTACTCTCTGCTGGTTACTCGTCGCTCACTTTTGGGGTTTATTGGGTTTATTGAGTTCGTTGAGTTTTTCCTGACCACAGACATCTGGCCTTTATTAAGGATTACTCGTTTTTGAGCCGTTCACAGCTTACTGACTGCTCCTTACTCGCAGTGCTTGATAGTCCCCCTCTCACCCTCCTAACTTCTCACCTTCTTCTTCTACTGCTGGTTGCTCATCCCCTTTCACTGCTTACTCCCTGCTCCCTGTTCCCCGGCTACCCCTCTGCATACTTCTCGATATCCGCCAACAGCCACTTCTCGACAGCCTCTTTGCCGTGGATCAGGCCTTCCATCTCCCCCTTTGCATTCGGACGGATCTTATACATCCACCCCTTGCCGTAACAGTCGTCGTTGATCAGCCCAGGATTGGTCTCAAGCTCCTCGTTCACTGCGGCAATCTCCCCGTTCACCGGGGCAAAGACCTTCCCCAGCCACTTGCCGGATTCGATCTTGGCGAATTTCTTTCCTTTTTTGATCTCCTTGCCGTCGTCAGGGAGCTGAACATAGACGATCTCCCCGGCCATGACCTGGGCAAAGTCATCCATGCCCATGACCAACAAATCGCCTTCTTCCTTGACCCAGAAATGATTTTCCTCGTAGTAGAGGTCCTCCGGCATGTTATACCCGTGCATTTCCATGGCGTTTTCTCCTTATTTAATCCGTTTCTAAAATTTATCTATTTAAAAGTCTTACGACTGAAATCCAAACGGAGATCTTACTCCGCCGCGTCCATCAGTTCATTGATAAACTGGGGCGTGTTGTAGATCCTGAACTTCTGTTTTCGCAACTTGGCGTTGGCCAGGTTATGGACGCATGAATTGCATTCGGTCAGGATGATCTCGGCCCCCACCGCCTCTGCCTGGTCAAGCCGTCGCCGGGCCATGGCAATGGAATTTTTGGCATAGGCTCCCCTCACTCCGCCGCCGGCCCCGCAGCAGAGGGCGTTTTTCCGATTGTCCGCCATCTCCACAAAGTTGGGGGCGATCTTCCGGATGGTGTTTCGCGGTTCCTCGTAGATCCCGCAGTGCCTGCCCAGGTCGCAGGGGTCGTGATAGGTGACCCGCTTGTCCGTGGTGACCCCGAAATCGAATCCCTGGAGAAACTGGGTGACATGCACGACCTTGACCCCCTTCTCCTTCAGTTCCGCATACTGGGGCTTGTTGTTGAAGGTTCGGGAACAGTAGGGGCAGCCGGTAATGACCGTCTTGGCCCCCGTGGCCAGTATCCTCTCGATATTCTTGCGGGCCAGATGGTCTTTGATCGGGTAGCCCACGTCTTCAAGCACCCCGCTGCAGCAGACCTCGTCGATGAGGGTATAGTTGACCCTGAGACGGTCCAGGAGATCCAGGGTGGCGGAGGTGGACTCGTCCTCGCGGTACAATCCGACGCAACCGACGAAGTAGACGTTTTCAGCCGCCTGATTCTTCTCCCTTTCGAAATCCTCGGGTTCGTCCTCGGCATAGATATTCGTGTGCTTGTCGAGCACCTCGTTCATCCCCTTGAAGGCCGGGTGGCACGACCCTGCCTTGACCATGTCTTTTCGGGCCGCCTTGATGATTTCGGGCACGTTGACGCCGGACGGGCAGTTTTCATAGCAGCTCGCACAGGTGGTGCATTGAAACAGGGTCTCGATCAGCTCGTCATTGAGATCGATCTTTCCGTCCATGACCTCTTTGAGGAGGAGCATCTTCCCGCGCGCATTGAGGGCCGGTCGAAGCGTGGCCCCGAACACCGGACAGACAGCCTGGCAGAACCCGCACCGGGAGCACCGGAGTACCTGGTCCCGGAATTTCTCTTCAAATTCATACTTGGATGGCATCTTAAACCTCCAGTCCCATCTTGCCGGGGTTGAGGATGTTATTGGGATCAAACATCTTTTTGAGCGAACGCATCACGTCCATGGCGACCGGATCGTGCTCCAGGGACATAAAAGGCGCCTTGGAGATACCGATGCCGTGCTCGCCGGTGAGGGTCCCGCCCAGGTCGATGGCCAGCTTGAAGAGATCGGCGCTGGCCGCTTCCATCCGTTTCACCTGTTCCGGATCATAGCCGTTGTAGAGGATCTGGGGATGGAGATTGCCGTCCCCGGCATGGCCGAAGGTGGCGATTCGGATCCGGTGCCTTTCGGAAATGGCATGGATCCCGTTCAGAAGCGCAGTGATTCGGGTCATGGGGACGGTCACGTCTTCCAGCACAAAGTTGTTCTCGATCCTGGCCAGTACCGCATAGGCCGACTTCCGGGCGGCCCAGAGGTCTTCCACGTCCTTCTCCGTCTCGGCCTGACGGACCTCGTGGGCGTTATTTTCGTGAAAGATCGCCATCACCTTGCCCAACTGATAATCGGTCTCCTCCCGGGTATAACCGTCGGTCTCCGCAAGAAGCATGGCATCCACCTCGGGAAGGTTGAGATCGGTATTCTGGTTGATGGCCGACAGCGTCTCTCTCCCCAATATCTCCAGTGCGCTCGGGATAATCCCGCTGTGCATGATCTGGTTGATGGCGTTTCCCGCGTCCTCCAGATTGTCAAAGGTCGCAAGGGCCGTGCTGGTGGCCGTCGGTTTCGGATTGATTTTGAAGGTGATCTCCGTAACGATCCCGAGGGTCCCTTCAGATCCCACAAAGAGCCTCGTCAAATCATATCCGGACACGCTCTTCATGGCCTTGGACCCTGTCCGCATGATCCGGCCGTCCGGAAGGACGATCTGCAAACCCAGCACATAATCCCGGGTGGTGCCGTATTTGGCGCCCTTGAGACCCCCGGCGTTGGTGGCCACATTGCCCCCCAGGGTGCTGACCTTGCCGCTGGCCGGATCGGGCGGGAAGAAAAACCCATAGGGGGCCAGGGCCTTTTCCAGATCCAGATAGACCACGCCCGGCTGGACTACTGCCAAACGGTCCTCGATGCTGATCTTCAAAATCCGGTTCATACGGTTCAGGTCGAGGATAATCCCCCCTTCAATGGGGACCGCCATCCCGGACAGGCCGGTTCCGGCGCCGCGGGGGATTACCGGCATCTTGTTCCGGGTGGCCAGCTTCATGATCTCCGACACCTGTTCCGCGCTCTCGGCCCAGACACCCCCCTCGGGCCGGTGGCTGTGCTCCGAGGCATCATAGGAAAACGATACCCTGTCGATCAGGTTGTCGGTGACGTTGGCCTCTCCCACGATCTGTATCAGATCTTGTTTTAGCTTCTCATCCATAATGTTTGCTCCCATGTCAAGTGACGAAAGAGACTAAGGGGACCTCCATTCCTTACGCAGATTACACATATTCTACGGATACCGATTCTTCAATCCCTCAATTCCACAATCCCTAAATCTCCTTTATTCATTTCTCTTACAGGCATTCATGGCCAGGACCACCGGCGCCATGATGATGTGCAGCAACCGGCTAAAGGGGATATACGCTATAAACGCTCCTGTCAGGGCCGCATGAATATACCATACAAATCCGTATACCTCCACCAGCCCCCGGGGGGACGAAAAGAGGAGCCCGACCCCATAACCGACCAGGCTGTATTCCGAGCCTGTCGGATAACCGTTCAAGGCAATCCGCATCCCCTCCAAAATAAACCCGATGATGACAATCCCGCCGATCAGGCCAAGGGCCACCCGGTCCTGCTCAGGCAGCCCGGGGGTCCGGCCGCTCCGGTTGATCAATCCCCTGGCAAAGGCAAGACCCACCCCTACCAGGATCATGGTCCCCGTCAGGTCGTAAAGAAGCCCTGTCAACGGGTAGTCCTTATTCACCAGGTGCCAGACAACAGGCCACTCAGGCTTCCAGAGGGACCCGCACAAGGCGACCAGGCCCCAGAAAAACCGGAAACCAAAACCATAAAAGATGAGGGCATGGATCACCCATCGTCCGGGCGACACCCGGTACAGCCGCCTCTGAAGCAAGACGTCCCAGAAAAGCGACCGGATGATCCATATGATCCGCTCAGAAAAGACACACCGGAAAGCGCCCCCCAGCAACCTGAAAAGCCTGTCCCCGGAACTTCCCGCGCCGGTTCCCGGAAGGGAACCGCTGAGATAGAGCGAGAAGAAGAGAACCATGCCCAATACAAAGATCAGAAGCGAAACGATGGTGATGGTATCTCCCACGGAAATCGTGGCCGTATGGCACGGCATGCAGATAACACTCTTGGCAGGCAGGGCCATGGATGCGGCCCCCAGCACATTTCCGGTAAAATGGCATCGCTGACAGGCGGTGGACGTATTGAACGGGACCATCTCGTGGACGATGGACCTACCGTCCGGAGTGCGCTCTTTCTCCCACAGAATGCAGTTGGACTCCTCATCCCTCACGGCCTTGACCCCTTTGAGATGGCATGCCTGGCACGAGACGGTCGTGTGAGCACTCCCGGCCGTCTTCTCATGGTGAGGGAGATGACACTGCCCACAGTCCTGGGGTTGCTGAACGTCATGGGTGTACGAGGCCGCTTCCCGGTGACAGGTGGTGCAGGCAATCTCGGCGTGCGCAGTGGACGCGTGGGAGGCCTCATCGATCAAGGGAACCCATTCCTCGGTAATGGCCTGCGCCCTTTCCCCTGATCTTCCATGACAGTGTAGACAAAGGCCGTTGATCCGCTCGATCTCTTCTCCACCCCCTGCAGCACTGGAAGCGTGGCAGGCCATACATCCGGCATCTTCCTCTGAAAGAGAGGGAAGGGCGTCGCGGACCTCGTGACAGACGCCACACTGATTCCGGACCGGTTTTTCAGGATCGAACCCCCGGTCATCCGAACCTCTGATGCCGGCCTGGTAGTGGGGATTGTGACAGCGGAGGCAGTCCTGATAGTTCTCGCCGGGCCTGACCTTCAAGGACCCGTGCATCCCCCCTTCGAGATCTTCCAGGACGCCGTCATGACAGACCAGACAATGGTCCACATGAAAGAAATCCCTCGCACTCTTGGTGACCTGGCGCGGATCGGGATGGAGGTCTTTTCCGGATATGTCTTCATGGCATTCCTGGCAGGAGGTCTGACCATGCACCGAGGCATGAAAACGCGCGGGATCGATCACCCACGAGGCCCCGGCCATAGGCAGATTGAGGACGAACAAGACCAGCATCCCCATCAGCAGTCCCATTCCCCGAACAGCCATGGCTTTCCGCCCTCCCCTGGTTTTACAGCGTATCACCATTCGACATATCTCAAGGATTTCAAATCAACGCCCTATCGCCATATCTTCCCAGTATCCACACCACAGGCCGCCCCTTTTAAATTCTCATTTTTCAATTTTCACTCTTCAGTTTTCACTTTTCAACTCTTCCCACCACATAGGGCCCTTCCGGGACCACCATGACCTTTTCGTGTTGCGGCAGCAACCTGTCCACGGTCTCCTGCAGGTCGTCAATCTTGATCATCCCCATGGCCTTCAGGTCGTCGCCTGTCATTCCGGGGGAATAGACATAGATGGGACCCGCATGGTTCACGGCCTGGTAAATGCTCTGGGAACACCATTGATCGATGACAAAATCCTTCGGGTCGGAGTATTCCTTACAAAATTCCTGATAACCGCACCCGGAGCGCATGATCTCGCAGAACTCGGGGTTCCCCAGACCCTCCCTGCATTCACAGGCAACCACAATGGTTCCCCCTCGTTTCAGGATGTCCTTGGAGGAGATCAGGGCCTTGCTGATCTGGTAGAAGGTGGCATCCAGGGGAAATCCCCCGCCCGATGTAATCACCATATCCAACCGCCGGTCCAGATCGATCACCGAGTGCCGGTGGACCCTATCGCAACCGGCCAAGTGGGCATGATCGTAATGCCCGGCAAACACGCCTGCCACTTCCCGTGCCTGGGTGATGACCACGTTCAGGATAAAATCCGCTCCCACCAGTTCCGTCACCCGGATACCGTACTCGTGAAACGGGTTTCCCTCGATGATGCAGTTGGTCACCTTCGGATGGGCGATCATCTTGAAGGAGTGCATGAACTTCATGGTCTCGTAACTGGAGATGCCGGGCAGGATGGCCTTCCGGCCCCCGGAATAGCCCGCATAGAAATGGGGTTCGATCAGCCCGGTCAATATCTTGAGGTCCGCATCCAAGTAATGGTTGTTGATCTCGATCGGGGCCCCGTCGATCTCGTCGATCTTCCGGTAGTTCTCCGCATCGCGGCAGTAGTGATTGACAATCGGGTAATTCTCCGCAATGTCCCGGCCCACCAGATAGACCAACTCTTCCCCCAAGTTGGGGCGATGCATCCCCGTGGCGATCAGGATGGTGATCTTGTCTTTGGGTATGCCGTTCTCTTCAAGGGTCTTGAGGAGGGGAGGAAGGATCACCTTATTGGGAACCGGCCGGGTAAAATCGGAGATGACCACGCAGGCGTTTTTCCTTCCCATGGCGATCTCAGCCAAGGGGGGGCTCTCGATCGGATCGGCGAGAGCGGCGCACACAGCCCCCTCCGGGTCCGCAAGTCCCTGAATCGGTTTCATCTCCAGGGTCGGTACGGATTCGGGAAATCGCAGCATCAGCGGATTTTCGCCATACAGCAGTCGTGCAGTCTTGTCAGCCATGATGGTCCCCCTTCATGAAATGTCAGAGTGAAGATATCCTAAAAAGCCCCGAGCTGCAAGGCGTAAGAGGCTACGGACGGAGCCGAAGGCCCCCTCCCCTTCTGAGGGGAATTACAACGGACCCCTTATCCGCGGGACATGGACCTGACCACGATATCGGTGATGTCCACCACATGGAGATTGAGCTTCTCCCGTCTCACCTTCCCCTTGATGGTCCGGACGCACTGCTGGCAGGCCGTGACCACGGTCCCGGCCCCTGTCTGCCGGACCTCCTCGATCTTGTTTTGGGCCACACGGCCCGAGAGGGCGGCATCCGCCATCTCCAGATTTCCGCCTCCCCCGCAGCAGATGCTCTGATTGCGATTGCCTGCCAGCTCCACAAAGGCGAGGCCGGGAATCGATCGGAGGATCTCCCGGGGTGGATCAAAGACCCCCGCGTTTCTTCCCAGATCACAGGGGTCGTGATAGGTCACGGTCTCCCTCAGTTCCCCCAGCGAAATGGACCCGTCCTTTATCAGTCTTTCAATTAACTGCGTGGAATGGGAGAGCCTCAGGTCCGTCGGGTAGTGCTCCCTCCAAGTTCGATAGCACGAGGGGCATGAAAACACGACTTCCTTAGCCCCCAGGGCCTTCACCTTTTCCAGGTTATGGTCCATCAGGGCCTTCATCTCCCCGGGCGCCCCCGCGCCGATCAGGGGAAACCCGCAGCACCACTCCTCGCCCGCCAGAATCGCAAAATCCACCCCGGCCGAAGCGAGGATTCGGACCATGTTTCGGGGAATCGACTGGACCATGGGGAAAAAGGAGGCCACACAGCCCACGAAATAGACCACATCCGCCCGTTCCTTTTCGTACAGATGGTCCGGCAGATCCCGAATGTCGTCCCGCCACTCCCCCCGTTCCGCGTTGTCTTCATCCGATATGTTTTGGTTGGCTAAGAGCGATTCCACCGCAGCCTTGACATTCGGGTGGAGACCCTGCTTTTTCACGATCTCCTCCCGCATCGCGAGGAATACTGTCTTCTGATCCACGCCGCTCGGGCAGGTCACGGTGCACGCCCCGCAGAGGAGACACTTGGCGAAAATGTCTCGATACTGCTCACTGATCCCCAGATCTCCCGCAGCATATCGCTTGGCCAACTGGACCTTTCCCCTCGGCGTGTACTTCTCCAAGAAAAGGGCCTTCCCGACCGGACAGGTGGCCAGGCACAGCCCGCACTTGATGCACTGGTCAAACTCTTTCGCAATTTCATTAAGTATCATTTGGTTTTCTCATTTTAAAAAAAAATATTATCACACAGAGGCACAAAGACACGAAGGATACTTCTTTGTTAAATGCATTTGGTTGGCTCTGTGTGCTTTGTGGCTTTGTGTGATCAACAGTATTCCCTAAAGGAAGCTTCCGGGGTTCAGAATATTGTTGGGGTCAAAGACCCGCTTGATCCCCCGCATCAATTCGATGGAGGTCTGGCTGAACTCCATGGACATGAACCGGTCCTTGGCAATGCCGATGCCGTGCTCGCCGGAGAGGGTGCCGCCCATCCCAATGGCCGCCTCAACCAGTTCCACCAATGCCTTGTCGACGCGCGCCATCTCTTCTTTGTCGCGAAGATCGGTCATGAAAAGGGGATGAAGGTTTCCGTCCCCCGCGTGGGCCAGTACGCCGATCTGCAGGTCATATTTTTTTGCAACCTCAACGATCTTTCGGATGATCGCGGGGAGCATCTTGACCGGCACGGTGGCGTCTTCCACAATGCAGTTGGGTCTCAGGCTGGCAACAGCGCCAAAGGCCGTCCGTCTCGCCTGCCAGAGTTTATCCGCCTCCTCGGGTGTGCTGGCCCGCTCCACCTGAAAGGCCCCCCGCTCCCTGCAAAAGGCCTCGATCCGTTTCCCCTGGGCCTCTACCGTGACGTCCTCGCCATCCACCTCTATCAGGAGCAAAGCCTCTGCCTTATCCGAAAACCGGGCCCCGCCGTAATTGCTGATCACATCCAGGACGGTCCTGTCGATCAATTCCAGGGTGGTGGGGACGATGCCGGCCCCGATGATGGCCGACACCGTGGTGGCTGCATCGTCCAGGTCGGCATAGATCGCCTGGAGCGTGGCCTTGGCGGGGGAGAGGGGCACCAGCCGGACAATGATCTCCGTCAGGATCCCCAGGGTCCCTTCGGATCCGCACATGAGCCGCGTGAGATCATATCCGCTCACATTCTTGAGGGTCTTTCCCCCCGTTCGAATAATCTCTCCGCTCGGCAGGACCACCTCGAGACCCAGGAGATAGTCCCTTGTCACCCCGTACTTGACACCCCTCGGGCCGCCTGCATTCAGGGCCACATTGCCGCCGATGGTGGAGACAAACATACTGGCAGGATCCGGGGGATACATGAGTCCGTATGCTGAGACCGCCTTCTGGAGGTCGGCGTTGATCACACCGGGCTGGACAACCGCACACCTGGACTCAGGGTCTATCTCGAGGATCCGGTTCAGCCGGTGAAAGGCAATAATGATGCCGCCCTTTCTGGCCACCGAACTGCCGCAGATATTGGTCCCGGCACCCCTGGGGATAATATGGATCTTCTCCCGGTTCGCCACCTTCATCACCCTGGCGATCTCATCCCTGTCACCGGGGACAATCACGGCATCGGGCATGAATTCGGGCAGGAACCCATCGTATGAATAGGTAATGAGGTCCTCGGGCGTATCCAGGAACCATTCATACCCCACAATGGCCCGCATCTCATCTTTTGCAACATCTGAAATCATATACTGTCTCCTTAACCGCATCGAGAACGTAGAACAAGTGTATTAAAGGTCCTTTCACCCCCTTCTCAACCGCCAAGGGCCAGTGGACCGATGTATGCGGGGAACAACGTCAGGCCGACTTGAGCAAGGTTTGTGCCGTGATCATGGTCAACGAAATGAAAATCCGAAATATCCAAAAAAAAGCCGGATATCAGAAGCCTCCCTGCGGCCGGTCGCCACTGCCCCTCGGATGTGATAGATAGTACCTGCCGTCAGCAGTCACCCCGACGATGTTTTGGGCCGTCATATACTGGAGCATCTTCGGCAGGTAATCCCGGGTCCCCATTCGAAAGAGGTTCTGCCGGGAATAGGAAAGCTCAACGGCCGAAGACGCATTCATTGCTTCCTTTCGCTCAAGGTCTTTGACAATCGCTTTGTATGCCCGTGCCATCCGCCACGCATGATAGCGCCTGGTAAGGATATAGACCCCTATCAGGACGCCGACACCGATAATGATTTCCCATGTTTCTGAACTGTCCAACTCGCTTAATTCTCCTGTCCGGGCGGCCGGGGCATTTCTGAGCGCCGAATTTTTCTTGATTCAAGGGCCATTTTTTTAGTATAAAGGTTTAATAGCTGACACGTGTTCGTGTGACATCTCTGGAGTTTTGCGCCCGACATGGCAACTTGCCGGAATCCAGAGGATGATCCCCGTTCATGTCGCCTGCGTCATGCACCCCTTATCCAAACTTATGGAGGTACCGCCATGATTCCCGAAATCAAAAAGATTCTTTACGCCACAGACATGTCCGAGAATGCCCGTTATGCCTTCGAGTATGCCGTCAGCCTTGCCAACCGATACGGCGCAGGAATCACGCTCCTCCACGTCCTCGAGGATATGTCCCCGTACCGGGATTCCCTCATGATGAATATCCTGGGTGAGGAGAAATGGAAGGGCCTGATGGAGACAAACAAGGAAAAGATCATCCAGGACCTGAAAGATGGGCTTGGAAAATTCTGCGACAGCGTCAGTGCCCAACTCCCCGCCTGTCCCTTTATCACGGACGACATTGTCGTGAAAATCGGAAATCCGGTGGAGGCAATCCTGGAACAGGCCGAGAAGATGGACTGCGATCTGGTGGTCATGGGCACCCACGGGCACGGGATTCTGGGAGACGCCATGATCGGGAGCGTATCCAGGAGAGTCCTCCGGCGCTCGAAGAAGCCCGTGCTGGTGGTCCGTCTGCCCCAGAAATAAGGGGATCAATGCCCTGATTTCCGCTTTACCTCCAAGGCCTTCAGCTCTTTTCGGATGATCTTTCCCGTGGTGGTCATGGGGAGTTCGGTCACGAACTCGATCTCACGGGGATATTCATGGGCCGCCAACCGGACCTTGACGTACTTTTTGATCTCCTCTTCCAGTCCAGGACCGGGGGTTATACCGGCCTTTGGCAGGATAAAGGCCTTGACGACCTCTGTCCGGACCTTGTCCGGGCTTCCCACCACCGCCACCATGCCCACGGCCGGGTGCTTCATCAGGCAGTCTTCAATCTCGGCAGGACCTATCCGATACCCCGAACTGGTGATCAGATCGTCCTTTCTTCCCACAAACCAGAAGTACCCATCCTCATCCTTCTTGGCCAGGTCTCCGGTGAGCCACCAGTCATGGACGTACTTCCCCCGGGTGGCCTCGGGGTTGTTCCAGTATTCAATACACATGACCGGATCGGGACGCTGAATGGCAATCTCCCCGGGGGTCCCCGGGGGAACCGGAATGCCCGATTCGTCCACCACCTCTACCCGGTGCCCGGGGATGGCCTTACCCATGGAACCGGGCCGGACCTCCATGACCTCGGAGCAGGTTCCCACCACCAGGTTGACCTCAGTCTGGCCGTAGAACTCATTGATGGTCAGTCCCATGACCTCCCGGCCCCAGTCGAGGAGTTCCTCGCCCAATGCCTCTCCCCCGCTCCCGATGGTGCGCATGGCATAGTCGTGACGGCTGCGCGGATCCGGGACCTGCCGCATCAGCTTCAAGGCCGTGGGGGGCATGAAGGCATTCCGGATCCCGTATTTGGCTATCAGATGAAACGCCTCCTCCGGATCGAACTTCCTGGCCCGATGGGCCAGCACCGGGACCCCGTAATGCCAGCTCGGCAGGAGGACATCCATGAACCCGCCGAACCAGGCCCAGTCGGCCGGGGTCCAGAAGAAATCGTCCTCCTTGGGAAAAAAGTTATGGGGGAACTGGACACCGGGAAGATGCCCTAACAGAACGCGTTGGGCATGAAACGCCCCTTTGGGGGGCCCTGTGGTGCCCGAGGTATAGCTGATAAAGGCAGGATCATCGGCCCGTGTCCTGACGGGCTGAAACGAGGACGATCCCTTTTCAATCAACTCCCAGAAACCCACGACTCCGTCCGGGGTTTCCCCCCTTGTTAGCACGATCGTCCGAAGGTCCGGGAGCCGGTCGCGTATCTCAAGGACCTTGGGGAGATTGGCCTCATCCGTGACGATCCCCCTGGCCCGGCTGTTGGACAGGCGGTACTCCAGGGCCTCTGTACCAAACAGGGTAAAGAGGGGAATGACCACGGCCCCCATCTTGTAGACGGCAATATGGGCGATCCCTGCCTCGGGAGACTGGGGCAGCATGATCCCGAGGCGATCGCCGGGCCCAACCCCATGAGCCGTGAGTCCATTGGCCAGCCCGTTGGAGAGGCGCATCAGGTCCCAGAAGGTGTATTTCTCCACCTCCCCGGTTTCGTTCTCGTAGATCAGGGCCAGCCGATAGCGCTGATGGGCCCACTTGTCGCAGATGTCCACCCCGATATTGTAGAATTCGGGGATCTCCCAACGAAACGACTGATACACCTCGTCATAGGTCTTTCCAGGCTTTAACACGTCCGTCCCCCATCCCTTAGAATGAACGCCCCTTGCTCCTTGCTCCTTGCTCCTTGCTTCTTACTCCCTGCTCCCTGCCATCTATTTCACCAGCGTATTGGCCAGCCACAGAATGGTCTGGGGCCAGATCACGACGGCAATCAGACCCAGTTCCATGAGCCTCCAGAACGGAAAGGTTCCCCAGTAGATGTCCTGTGTGGTCACTTCCGGGGGCGCAACCCCTTTCAAATAAAAGAGGGCATACCCGAACGGCGGGGTCAGGAACGAGTCCTGGAGCATGACCGCGATGGTCACCACAAACCAGAGCTTGTCAAAGCCCAGGTCTTGAGCCATGGGAAGAAAGAGGGGGAAGCAGATCATGATGATGCCGATCCAGTCGAGAAACATCCCGAGGATAAAGAGGATGATCATCATGATGATGAAGGTTCCCCATTTTCCGAGGCCGATCCCTAAAATGTAGTCCTTGACCACCTCGTCGCCCCCCGATCCCATGAACACTCCTGCGAAACAGCTTGCTCCCACCAGAATGACAATCACCATGGACGTGGTCTTGGCCGTGTTCACAATGGCCCGGGTGAGTCCTTTCCAGGTAAACTTCCCGTAGGCTACGGTCATGATGAAGGCCAGGACCGCGCCGACAGCCGCGGCCTCCGTGGGCGTGGCAATGCCCGCGAAGATGGAGCCGAGGACACCGGCAATCAGAACCAGAGGAGGCATCATCGACTTCAGGACCATCCCCAAAATCTGCGCCCCGGTCACTGCGGCCCGTTCTTCCTTGGTGAGGGCCGGCCCGTCCTCGGGCTTCCACCAGCACCGGAAGAGGATGTAGAGGACATACATGGTCGACAGGATGAGCCCCGGGATGATGGCCCCGGCGAAGAGTTTCCCCACCGAAAGCCCGGACTGGTCGGCCATGACCACCAGCATGATGCTGGGGGGAATCAGGATCCCTAACGTGCCGCCCGCGCATATAGTCCCGGATGCCAGTCGTTTGCTGTACCCGTATTTGAGCATGACCGGCATGCCCAGAAGCCCCATGGTGACCACCGAGGCCCCGATAATCCCGGTGCAGGCCCCGAAAAGCGTAGAGACCACGATGACGGCGATGGCGATCCCGCCCCGAATGGGACCGAAGAGATAGCGCATGGTGTCGAAGAGGTCTTCCGCAACCCCGGACTGATCCAGCAACTGGGCCATGAGGATAAAGAGGGGGATGGCCACCAGGATGTAGTTGTCCATGACCCCCCAGGTCCGGTTGACGAACATGAAAAAGGAAGAGGCGCCCCAGCCTGCGTACCCAAAAATCACTGCAAGGCCGCCCAGGACAAAGGCCAGAGGGTGTCCCATGAACAGCCCGATGAGAAGTCCGATGAACATCCCGTAGGTAATGAATTCTGCGCTCATATCTCTTTCCCCTTCACAGTGAGGTAAATGCTGCGGATAAAGGTGGCCAGTCCCTGGATAAGCAGAAGGGCAAACGCCACCGGCATGGCCGTCTTGACCTCGGGCACGATGGGCAATGCCGCAGAGCCGCTCGTCTCGCCCTGCATCCAGGAGGTGTAAGCAAAATCCGTCCCGTAATACAGCATGATGATGCAGAAGGGGAAAAAGAAGAGGAGGTGGGTCAGGATTTCAAACACGCCCCGGACCCTGGGGGGAAATGCCTGGGAGATGATGTCCACGCTCACATGGGCCTTGTACAGGAGAGTATAGGCGGCCACCAGCATGAAGTGGGCCCCATAGATGTAATCCGTGACCTCGGTCGCCCAGATATTGGGGGCATTAAAAACCCTCCTGGAGACGACCTCATAGGCCACTACCCCGGTCAGGGGAATGATGAGCCAGACAAAGATCCGCCCGCTCCATTCGCTGATCTGATCAAGCCCGTTCAAAAATGCCTTTAGCTTCATAAAAGCTTCCTTTCCATAGTCACATCCGTAATTGACCACAAGAAGGGGGGCGCCCCCCTGACAAAGGCCCTTATCCCTGTGAGAGAGGCATCATGCCCCGACCGTCGAGACGGGAAGCCTCTCTCACAATAGCCGCGAGTCCAAAAAACGCCTTTGGAGGGGATCCCTCCAAAGGCCGGGTCGTGACTATTTGACGCCGAGTTTATCCAGTTCCGCCAGTACCGCATCCACATACTTGGGGGTGCGACCCTGGCCGAAGTCGCCGCTCATATCCCTCCAGATCTTGTAGTCCCGCAGATATACCATCTGCGACTTGAGCATCCGGGCATAGAAGGGCAATCCCTTGGCCATGGTCTCCTTGGCCTGCATGAGGCAGTACTGCCCGGCCAGCGCCTCCAGCTTCTCGAGGCTCGCATCGTCCAGGGTGGCGAGTTCAGTTCCCTTGTCCAGGAATCGCTTGACGCCCCTGGCCGAATCCACCTCGTAGAACGCCATAGCCCTGATGGCCGCGGCCTGGGCCCCGTACTTGAGGATGGCCTGATAATTCTTGGAAAGGGCATTGTAGGCCTTGAGGTTGACCATCATCCCCAGTTGGGAGCAGGGCTGAAACCAGCAGGGGACACTCCAGTATTTGGTGATCTCGGCAAAGCCCATCTCCCAGTCACACCCGGGGCTGCTGAACTCGGCCCCGTCCAGGGTGCCCCTTTCCACGGCCAGGTAGATCTCGCCGCCGGGGAGCTTTACCGGCGCGGCTCCCACCTGCTCCAGGATCCAGATGGTGGCTCGTGAGGGGGTCCGCAGCTTCTTCCCCTTGTAATCCTCGAGGGTCTTGATGGGTCCTGCCTTGACCGTGGTCCGGAAACCCGACTCCATGGGGGTGACGCCTAATGAAAAATAGGTCATGTTATATTTGCCAAAGAGTTCCTGCATGAGCGCCAGGCCGCCGCACTCATACATCCAGTTGACATAGTCCACATTGGTGAAGCCGAAGGGGAAGGACCCGAGGAAGTCAAAGGCCGGGTCCTTGCTGGCCCAGTAGCTGGGCCAGTCGCCGACCGCCTCTACCGCGCCCTTGCTGCAGCCGTCAAAATACTCAAATGCCCCCATGAGCGTGCCCGAAGGAAACCATTTGATCTCGAAATCCCCGCCGGTCATCTCGCCCACGTACTTGATCAATTCCTTATCGCCATAATAGAGATTGATGGCAGGGGTCCAGGTGCTCCCCATTTTCCATTTGATCTTTGCGGCCAATGCAGTGGTTCCAAATGCCAACACGGTGGCTAAAACGCCCAAAAACATCACCATCTTGATCTTTTTCATTTTTCCCTCCACAGAATGAATGTTTTGTTGATTGCACTCAGTGACGACTGTCTCCACCCCCACTCTCTTTCCGAAATCACCTCCCTTCCATCTGCTTCTTAGGGTTGTCTATTTTGCCGGCCATGCCCGAGACTGAGCACGCCTTGAATGCCACAGGACGCCGGACAAATGCTGGCATAGGAAATATAGCTTTAAGACATATCAGTGAGTTACATCAGACACGAGGATACCAAATGAAATTTGTCTGCAGGCCGCACACTGCGCTCTTCAAACAACGGTTTCAATGATGATCTGGGCTGCAAGAGCAAGGATTTACAACTCGTATGGCACAATTTTTCCATCAATTCATAACAGATCCCCATCGGAATGTCATCCTTTGATTTTAGAATTTCTCGCTGCTGTGAAGATTTTTATTCTAAGAGCCGCTCTGAAAGTACCTAAAGATGAGCGGCCAGGGGTTCTGAGAAATTGGTAATACCAATAATCCAAAGGCTCAAATCCTGTCAAGAAAAAATTATGCGGTTTTTCGGTAAAAACGTCGTTCGGGTAGGCTGATTTGTATGATAACTAATTATCATAATTAGTAATTATTATGGATTACCCATGAGATGCGCCACCGTTAACCGATGTATAAACATGGGAATCATCCATTGAAGCTGAACTTGAAAATAGCCCTTGCAGATGAGAAATGTATCTGGTATAACCACATAGAAAACTATTGCGTCAAACAGGGAGTCCGGCCTGCACACCATTTGCTTGCCTGCATAGGCTCATACAAAGGTTCTGATGTTTAAGAGAATTTCCCCCAGAAAGATCTCGGATGAAATCATCGAGCAGTTCAAGGAGATGTTGAACAAGGGTGAACTCAAGCCGGGAGACGACCTCCCGTCGGAGCGGGACCTGGCCGAGATGATCGGCGTCAGTCGTCCCCCATTGAGAGAGGCCCTCAATGCCCTTCAAACCATGGGGTTTATTGAAATCCGGCCGAGGAGCAAGATCGTCGTCCGATCCGTTGCCGAAAAATTCATCGCAGATCCGGTGAGCATTCTGATTGCACAGGATATGGAAAAGATCTTCGAACTCCTGGAGATCCGGCGGGCCATGGAAAGCTGGGTCGCCTACAATGCCGCCAAACGAGCCTCCAAGGAAGATATTGAAAAAATAGAAAGGATCATAAAGAAGGACCAGGAAAATCTGAGGCTCAAAAAGGATGACGCCAAGACCGACGCGGATTTTCATGTATCCATAGCCCAGGCCACGGGGAACACAATCTTCTCACATCTCATGGCCTCCTGCTACCATATCCTCTGGAACACCCAGATCGTGTCCAGGGAGACCCTCTTCAAGAAAGAGGCCAATCGCAAACTGATCGCCGGACAGCACCTCAATATGTTTAAGGCCATTAAAGAGGGAGATGCCGAACGGGCGGCCAGAGAGGCCAGGCGGCATATCGATTTTGTGGCAGAGGAACTGAGACGTCTCCTTGGAGGGGGTTCATCTTGATCAGCGCCTGTTCGCCGCCGTGCCATGCGCTCCAAAAAAATATTCTTATCGCCTCATCTCCTCAAAAAACGGCTTTTTACGACTGTTATAATCCCATTGGAAGTCAGCAATTCTCATTTTGCTTTTCGCAGCGATACGATCCGTTTGCAGGGGGTCCGTGACGCTCTGAAAAATCGCCTGACGGCGACACTACGAACGGGATATGTGGCATCATCAATCGCAAAATGAGAATTGCTGATTGGACGTTGACAACCTATCCACTGCATGGTAGAGAATCTGGCACCTAACCCATACGTCTCATACCTCCATGCAGCAGGCTGCCAGGACACCGGAAGATTTCGAAGAAAGAAGACTGACGAGGATGAACGGTTTAAGCGTGCATGAAAAATCGGTGAAAGAGGGGGATCTGCTCTGGACGCCCTCTGAAGAGAGAAAAGAGTCCTCCCGGATGATGGCCTACATGGCCTGGCTGAAGGAACATAAGGGCCTTGAACTGAATGACTACCAGGCCCTCTGGCAATGGTCCGTCTCCCACATCCCCCGGTTCTGGGAGTCAGTCTGGCAATTCTTCGAGGTCCAGGCCTCCCGTCCTTACACCGAGGTTCTCCACCGTCGCATGCCGGGGGCCCAATGGTTCATGGGGGCGGAACTCAACTATGCGGAGCACGTATTTCGAAGTGCCTCGCCGAGCAGGCCGGCCCTCCTCTCCTGCTCCGAGACCCGGCATGTGACCCCCATATCCTGGGAGGAACTCCATCAACAGGTCTCCTCTCTGGCTGCCGCGCTCCGGGATATGGGGGTCCAAAAGGGAGACAGGGTAGTGGCCTATCTCCCCAACATTCCGGAGACCATTATCGCCTTTCTGGCAAGCGCCAGCATCGGGGCCACCTGGTCCAGTTGCTCCCCGGATTTCGGCACCCGAAGCGTGGTGGATCGCTTTCAGCAGATCCGGCCCAAGGTCCTCTTTGCCGTCGATGGATACACCTATGGCGGCAAATTTTTTGATCGCCTCCCGGAGGTGGCGAGGCTGAAACAGGCCCTGACCGGACTGGAAAGGGTCATCGTGGTCCCCTATGGTTCAGGGGACAGGAAATCGAATCTTCCCGCCGACCTTCAAGACGCCGTCCTGTTGCCCGATCTCCTGGGCAAGGAGAGAGAACTCCTTTTTGAACAGGTGCCTTTCGACCATCCCCTCTGGGTGGTCTATTCCTCCGGGACCACGGGTCTCCCCAAGGGCCTGGTCCACGGCCACGGGGGAATCCTCCTGGAGTTCTATAAATTCTCGGGCCTCCAACTGGACATCAAACCCGGCGACAACTTCTTCTGGTTCAGCACCACCGGATGGGTCATGTGGAATATCCTGCAGGGGGGACTCCTCCTCGGCGCAACGCCCGTTTTGTTTGACGGCAGCCCGGGTTACCCCGACATGGACAGGCTCTGGCAACTGGCTGAACAGGCCCCCGTGAACATCTTCGGGACCAGCGCAGCTTATATCACGGCCTGCATGTCCGCGGGCCTGGAACCTGGAAAGACCCATGACCTTCATGCCCTCAAGACGGTCGGCTCCACGGGTTCCCCACTCTCCCCCGAGGGTTTCAACTGGATCTATGAGAACGTGAAGAAGGACGTGTGGCTGGCCTCCGTCAGCGGCGGCACGGATCCCTGTACAGCCTTCCTGGGAGGTTCTCCCCTCCTTCCGGTCCATGCGGGCGAGCTTCAATGCCGGGGACTGGGGGTGAAGGCAGAGGCCTTTGACGAAACCGGTCATGCGGTGGTGGATGAGGTGGGGGAACTGGTCATCACAGAGCCCATGCCCTCCATGCCCCTCTATCTGTGGAAAGATCCGGACAACAAACGGTATCTGGAAAGCTATTTCGAGACCTATCCCGGTATCTGGCGGCACGGCGACTGGATCAAGATCACCCCGAGGGGGAGTACGGTCGTCCTGGGCCGATCCGATTCCACCCTCAAACGTCAGGGCGTGCGCATGGGGAGCAGCGAGATCTACGGAGCTTTGGAGGATCTCCCGGAGATTGCCGACTGCCTCGTCGTAGGGTATGAGCGGGAAGGAATCTACCACATGCCCCTCTTTGTGGTGCTCAAGGAAGGCGAGGGCCTGACCGACGCCCTCAAGGACAAGATCCGAAGGCGCATCCGCACGGCCCTGTCCCCCAGGCACCTTCCCGATGAGATTATGTCAGTCCCTGAAATCCCCAGGACCCTCAATGGCAAGAAGCTGGAGGTCCCGGTCAAAAAGGTCCTCATGGGGATGCCTCTGGAGAAGGCCGTGAACGTGGATTCCATGAGCAATCCCGAGGCCATGGGATATTTTTTGGAACTGGCAGAAAAGCCTTAACGAAAGGCGCCATAGATACTATTGATAAAGGATCATTCGATATGAACCTTTTAACCCCGGATGTTGAAATCGATTTTTTTTGAACGAAAGGGGGTGGGACAATCCAGTACGCGTATCGTTGTTGATGATCACGGACAATCATGAATGCTGAACAAAGGAGGATTTTCTGATGAGAAAAAGAATTTTTAAAATTTTGGTGCTGGTTGCGATGGTGGGTTGCCTTGCGGCCCCCGGATTTGCTGCGGACAAGGTGATCAAGTGGAAGGTACAGGGCTTTGTGCCTGCGGGAATGCTTTACCATGATACGCTGTTGCGGCTGGCCGACGAGGTCAAAAAGGCTACCAACGGCCGGTTGGTATGGGAGGTCTTCCCAGCCGGCGCCCTGGTCCCCCCCTTTGAGGGGCTCAAGGCGGTCAGCGACGGCGTGTATGATGCAAACTATGGCTACGGCGGTCAATGGGTGGGCAAGATCCCGGTAGCGCCCCTGTTCTGTTCGGTTCCCGGCGGATTCAACGCCATGGACATGCAGATGTGGCTCAACGAGGGGGGCGGCAAGGAGCTGTACCAGGAGATGTATGATACCTATAAGTTCAACGTGAAGGTCCTCGTTTCCGACCCCATCTCCATGGAGAATTTCATGTGGGCCAAAAAGCCGATCAAAAAGATTGAAGACCTCAAGGGACTCAAAATGCGCATGATGCCCCTTATGGGAGACGTGCTGTCCGAGCACGGCATGAGCGTTATTTTTGTGCCTGGCGGGGAAATCATGCCCAACCTCCAGAGGGGGGTCCTGGATGCCGCCGAATACAGCATCTCGGCCTTTGATAAGACACTTGGCATCTGGGAGGTCTGCAAATACGTGATGCTCCCGGGAATCCACCAGCCCTGCTCCCAGATTGAACTCCTGATCAACAAGAAATCCTATGACGCCCTTCCCGGTGATCTGAAGGCCCAATTGGATGCGGCCGTTGGCAAGATGAGACTGGACAACTGGCTGTGGACGGAAAAAAAGAACATGGAGGCCATGGAGTTCTTTAAGGAAAAAGGAATCACCGTGGTCGAGATGGACCCTGAAACGGTCAAGACCTTGGTCAAATGGGCCCACGAGTACCTGGACAAACGGGCGGCCAAAGACCCGTTTTTTGCCAAGGTCTGGGAATCTCAGAAGGCCTTTGGCGCCAAGTGGTATCCGTTCAGCAACGCGTACTATCTGCCCCATAAATGACAGAGGGGTAAGGCTTTTTTCTCAAAAGGTCGTTGCCCGAGAAAACCAGGGCAGCGGCCTTACTCTTCCTGGAGGGGTTTCATGGAAAAGATCTTCCATGTGGTTGACCGCGTGAGTGAGATCGTGGGCAAGCTGGCGAGCTTTCTTGTGGTGGTCCTGATCATCGCCATCGGATATGACATCACCACCCGCTATCTCTTCTCGAAGGCCAACTTCTGGGCCTATGACATGACCATTTTTCTCTACGGCAGCTATGCCATGCTGGGGGCTGCCTATTGCCACTACACCAAAGGCCACGTAAGGATGGATCTTCTGACGGCACGCATGTCTTTACGGACAAGATCCACGGTGGACGTCGTGTGCTACATCCTCCTCTTTTTCCCGCTCTTCTTCATCCTCATTTACAAATGCGGGGGCCATGCCATCTGGGCACTGTTACACGGCGAGAGATCCTCTGCCAGCGCCTGGAGGCCGTACATGGCCCCCTTCAAAATGGCCATTCTGCTGGGATTGGTCCTCTTCTTTCTGCAAGGGGTGGTGGATTTCCTGCGTTCCCTCCGGATCGCCCTGAAAGGAGGGTCCCATGAGTCCTGAGCTGACCACCATCCTGATGATCCTGAGTCTGTTTATCCTCCTGGCGGGATTTCCCATTGCCCTGGGTGTGGGGACCGTGGGCCTGGTATTCGGGCTCTTGACCTCCGGGCCTTCCTTCCTCTACATGATCCCCATGCGCATCGTGGACGGAACCCTTTCCGAATACATCCTGGCAGCAGTTCCCCTGTTCATTTTTATGGGCACCATGATGCAGACCAGCGGGGTGGCCGAGCGGGCCTTTGGCGTGCTTCACAAATGGATGGGGGGCATCAACGGCGGGCTCGGGGTGGCCACCATCCTCCTGGCCATGCTTTTTGCCGCCACCACGGGCGTGGTGGGGGCATCTGAGACGGCCATCGGGCTCCTGGCCGTGCCGGCCATGCTCAAGGCCCGATACTCTCATTCCCTGGCCAGCGGGTGCGTCTGCGCCGGAGGCACCCTGGGCATCCTCATCCCCCCGAGCATCATGCTGATTCTCTATGCCCCCATGGCCGGGGTGTCCGTGCTCCAAATGTTCGCCGGGGCCATTATCCCGGGCATGCTTATGGGCGTGAGCTACATCGTCTATGTCATCATCCGGTGCGCCGTCAATCCGAGCCTGGGTCCCGGCACAGGCACCGGCGAGAGGGTGCGGATTCTGTCTCGAGAGTCATTGATAGAGGGTTTCAAATACCTGCTTCCCCCAGGTCTTCTGGTCTTCATGGTCCTGGGCTCCATCTTCTTCGGCATCGCCTCCCCCACCGAGGCAGGCGCCGTGGGTTCCATCGGATCTGTCCTGCTCAGCATTGTCTATCGGAAGCTGACTTGGAAAGATTTCAAGCAGAATTGCTACACCACCCTCCGGGTCACCTCCATGATCATCTTCATCGCCTGCGCCGCCAACCTGTATACCGGCGCGTTTCTGAGTGCGGGCTGCGGCCAGGTGATCACCGATTTTCTCCTGGGCCTGGGCCTGGGTTCCTGGGGCATCTTTATTACAATGCTCGTCATCATCTTTTTCATGGGATGCTTCATTGACTGGATCGGCATCCTCCTCATTGTGGTGCCCATCTTCTCCCCCATTCTGCTCAACCTGGGATTCAATCCCCTCTGGGTGGGGCTGGTCATCTGCACAAGCCTCCAGATCTCCTTTTTGACCCCGCCTTTTGCCTATTCCATCTTCTATCTGAAAGGTCTCAATCTGGGATTGGAACTGAGCAGCATGTATGTGGGGATTATGCCTTTTGTGGGGTTGCAGTTTATAACGGTCATTCTGATCATTCTCTTTCCGGAGCTGTGTTTGTGGCTCCCCCGGGTTCTGGGGAACTAAAACAAGAAGAGAAAAGACTGGAGAAATCAAAGATGAAAATGGATAATATCCAGAATATTGCGGTCCTGGGGGCCGGCATCATGGGACATGGCATTGCCCAGAGTTTCCTCATGGGCGGATATCCCGTGATTCTCTTTGACGTAGCCGAACCGATTCTCGATAGCGCCGAGGCGCACATCCGTGAGAACCTGGAGCTTTTTGCCAAGCATGGTCTGCTTTCTGAAGATGATGTCCCCAGCTGTCTTGAACGGCTCAGCACCACGTGCGATCTGAAGGCGGCCGTGGAGGGGACCCAATTTATTACCGAGGCGGCCCCGGAAAAGCTGGAACTCAAGCAATCCCTCTTTGAAGCAGTGGAAAGGATGTGCCCGGACGATGCCATCCTGGCCAGCAACACCTCCTCCCTCACCCTCGCACAAATAGGGGTACGGGTCCAAAACAAACAACGGCTCGTCACCACCCACTGGTTCAACCCGCCCCACATCGTCCCAACCGTGGAGGTGGTCCGGTCCCCCTGGACCAGCGATGAGACCTTGGACACAGCCTACAGCCTCTTGATCCGGATCAAAAAGGTCCCGGTAAGAATCCAAAACGAGATCCCGGGCTTCCTCATCAACCGCATCCAGGCGGCCATGGTCCGGGAGATCCTCGATCTGTACGGAAAGGGAATCGCCAGTGCGGAGGACATCGACAGTGCCGTTAAAGGGAGCATCGGCTTCCGCCTGGCCAGCATCGGGCAGTTGCTGACCATGGACCTGGGGGGCCTCAAGCTCTGGCTGAGGGTATGTGAGAATCTCTTCCCTGAGATCCGGAGTTCAACAAATCCACCCGAAGCCCTGGTCCAACTCACAGAACAGGGCTGCGACGGCATCAAGACCGGCAAGGGCTTCTACGATTATACCCGGGACTTCTCAAAATCCGAACTGGACCAGGCCATCAGGAAAAGGGACGAAGAGTTTCTCCATCGTCTCAAGCACCTTTACAGGACCTGATAAACCGGGAAGGAGGTCTCGCGCAAAGCCGCCAAGAACCCCTAAACCTTAAACCTCTGAACCTATAAACCTTTGATCCTGTGAACCCCTAAACCCTGAGATGGAGATCGCACCCATGAACATCGGAAGCTTACTGGGACGCCACGCGCAGTACCGGCCTGACAAGCTGGCGCTGGTCTTTGAGGACCAGAGGTTTACCTATCGTGAATACAATGCCAACGTGAACCGGCTGGCCAATGCCTTTCTGGACATGGGGATCCGAAAGGGAGACAAGGTCGCCACCCTCCTGCCCAATTGCGTCGAATTGCTTGAAACCTACTGGGCCGTGGCCAAGATCGGGGCCGTGGTGGTGCCCCTGAGCACACTCCTCCTGGGAAAAGGGCTCAAGTCCATGCTCGAGAATTCGGATACGGTCCTGGTGATTACCTATTCCGGCTTTGCCGAGACCCTCGATGCGATCCGGTCCGAACTGAAGGGCATTGCCCCGGAGCGTTATGTCTTGACAGACCGGAACGATATCCCGGGCTATGGCTTCTATGGCGACCTCACCGCGGCAGCCAGCGATCAAAATCCCCGAGGGATCGAGATCCAGGACCAGGATGTCTTCAACATTATCTACAGCAGCGGCACCACCGGTCAGCCCAAGGGGATCGTACACACCCATTACATCCGCTCCATGTACTGCACACTGGGGGCCACAGCCTTTCGGATGACTCCGGAAAGCGTCATCATCCACGTGGGCTCCATTATCTTCAACGGGGCCTTCGTCACCCTTATGCCGGCCATGTATCTGGGCGCCACCTACATCCTCCATCGCCAGTTTGACGCAGGCGCCTTTATCGAAACGGTCGAGAGGGAAAAGGTGACCCATGTCATCATGGTGCCGGCGCAGATCATCGCCATCCTGCACCATGCCCGTTTTTCACCCGAGGCCCTCTCCTCGATCGAGATGCTCTGCAATGTGGGGGCCCCCCTCCATCAGGAACACAAGGATGAACTCAACCGTTACCTCCCGGGGAGACTCTATGACCTCTACGGGCTGACCGAGGGGTTCCTGACTATTCTGGACAGGAACGACGCGGGCAGGAAGTCCGGATCCGTAGGGACCCCTCCCCCGTTCTATGAAATGCGCATCTGCGATGACACAGGGAAAGAGGTCCCGCCCAATACCGTGGGCGAGATCGTGGGAAGGGGTCCCATCCTCATGCCCCATTATTACAAACGGGACGACCTGACCCGGGAGGCGATCCGGGACGGTTGGCTCTACACCGGGGACCTGGGGCAGGTGGACGAGGAGGGATTCCTGTATCTTGTGGACCGCAAGAAGGACATGATCATCTCCGGCGGAGTCAATGTCTATCCCAAGGACATCGAGGAAATCATCGTCCATCACGAGGCGGTGCTCGAGGCCGCGGTATTTGGCGTACCCAGCGAGAAATGGGGGGAAAGCCCTATCGCGGCCGTAACCCTCCGGAAACCGGGAGCCGCGACCCCGGAGGAACTCAAGGCCTGGATCAACGAGAATGTGGGGGCCAAATTTCAGCGGGTACAGGACCTCTTGATCCTGGACGAACTCCCCCGCAATATTGCCGGAAAGGTCCTTAAAAGGGTCATGCGCGAGCAATATTCAGCCCGATAAGGTGGCGCGGCATCGCCGCCCATGGGCACCGAAGGAATTGCACCTCGTTGTTCCAGCGGTTGCGAAGGACTTCTGTGCGAGACTTGACACCCACGCTGAATAGTGGTAATCATTCTCACCCGCAAAAAAATCTCTTACAATTCTGTCGTTTCATCCAGCCATTGGCTAAGGGATGCATTTTCAGGTCTGCTTCTCTCTGCTACAAGAAGCCGTTGTGCCGGGCGTATGGAGAGAACCGATCTGAGAAGAGAAAAAACGGAGTTTCGGATCGAGGAGAAGATGCATGGAATCTGAAGTGTACAGCCTCTGTTTTATGTGTTCGGTGCGTTGTCCCATAAAGGTGACGACAAAGGATGACCAGGTAAAGTGGATTGAAGGGAATCCCCATGTGGCAGGGATGGAGGGGAGCCTCTGCCCCCGGGGGGCCGCCGGGATCGCCTTTTTGTATGACCATGAGAGGGTTCAGTCGCCCATGATCCGGACCGGGCCCCGTGGATCGGGACAATGGAAAAAGGCCACATGGGAAGAGGCCCTCGACAGGGTGGGAGAACAACTTCGAAAGATCATTGACGAACACGGAGGGCACAGCGTGGCCCTGGGGGAGCGGACCCAGCTTGCCACCCATGTGAGCAAGGCCTTTCTCAAGGCCATCGGGTCGCCCAACCATTTCACCCACGATGCCCTCTGCAAGGGGTCGGTCAATACCGCTGCACGTTCCCTTTTCGGCTATACCGATGCCCAGATGGGCATAGACTACAAGAATACCCGGCACATTGTCCTGTACGGGCGTAACATTTTCGAGGCCATTGAGGTGAAGGGCGTGAGGGCCTTGACCGAGGCCGTGGAAAAGGGTGCAAAACTGACATGTATCGATCCGAGGGTAAGCATCACCGCCACCAAGGCGGATCGCTACTGGATGATTCGGCCGGGGACGGACCTTGCCCTCAACTATGCCCTGATTCACCTGATCCTTAGAGACAGGCTCTACGATGCCGCGTATGTGGATCGTTGGGTCTCGGGGCTGGCCCAGCTTCAGGACTTTGTTCAGCCGTATACGCCCCAATGGGCTCAACAGGAGACGGGCATAGCCGCCTCGGAGATCGAGTCGCTGGCCAGGGAACTGGCCGAGGACAGACCTGCGGTGATCTTTCACTTCGGGTACCGGGGCGCCAATCACGCCAATGAAATATATCAGCGCAGGTCCATCCTGATACTGAACGCCCTCATGGGGAGCACAGAGGCAAAGGGCGGCATCTTCTTCAAAAAAGGGCCGGGGGAGGTAGGCGGGAAACCGGCGCGCAAACTCACGGAGCAGACATTTCCGGAGATCACCATGCCCCGGTTTGACAAGGTAGGGACCCCTGATTTTCCCCTCCCCGATCCGAGCCATGGTGTCGCACAGATGCTGCCCAGGGCCATCCTTGACGATGACCCCTATCCGATCAAGGCCCTCATCAACTACCGTTTTGATCCGATCATGTCCATACCGGACAGCGCCATGACCAAGAAGGCCCTGGACAAGCTGGATCTCATCGTGACCATTGACGTCAATTACAGCGATATCGCCTGGTACTCCGATGTCATCCTTCCCGAATCCACCTACCTGGAGCGGACGGACTCCGTTCAACAGGCAAATGGTCTCAAACCCCAGATGTTCCTGAGACAGCAGTGCGTGACCCCCCGTTATGACACCCGGCCCGGGGCCGTCATTCTCAAGCAGATCGCTGAGCGGTTGGGGACGGGCGCGTATTTCCCATACAAAACCATGGAGGACCTGGTCAGATGGCAACTGGAAGGCACCGGATTCTATCTGGAGGACTTTCGGCCCAAGGGGTTTGTCGCCTACACGGACAAACAGATCTTCTGGGACAGGGAAACCTCCATAAAATTCAAGACGCCTTCCGGCAAGATAGAACTGGTCTCGTCGCTTCTTGAGGATGCAGGATACCCTTCCTTCCCTGAATATGAACCGATGGCCGCGCCGCCGGAGAGTCACTTCCGGCTCATCACAGGACGCTGCGCCCTGCATACGCACGTTTCCACCCAGAACAACCCCTACTTGAATGAGATTGCCCCTGAAAACGTGCTCTGGATCCATTCCAACGAGGCGGAAAGGCTCGGCATAAAGGATGGGGACAGGGTGACCATATCGTCCAGCCGAGGCTCGGGAGAGATTCGTGCATTTGTGACGGATCTGATTCACCCTGAGGCGGTCTTCATGCTGCACGGTTACGGGCACGAATCTCAAGCGGCCACGAGATCTTTTAATAAAGGGTTGAGCGACGCGGTTCTGATGGAAAATATTTCGGATATGATCGGTGGGAGTCCGGCCCTGCATGACACCTTTGTGACCGTGACGAAGCTCGAGGGAACAGCGACAGGAAAACCGGGAGGAAGATGATGAGCAAGTACTATCTGTCACAGGATACCAAGAAGTGCATCGGGTGCCACAGCTGCGAGGTGGCGTGCAAGAGCAATAAGGGCTTGCCGGTCGGCCCGAAACTGTGTGAAATCATCACCATTGGACCGGTTTTTGTCGGCGGGCTTCCCAAGGCAGGATATACCTTCATGCCCTGTTTCCACTGTGAGGATCCATGGTGTGTGGCCGCATGCCCCACCGGGGCCATGCAGAAGCGCGCGGAAGACGGAATCGTATTCGTGGACCCGTTGCTGTGTGTCGGGTGCAAGACCTGCATGTCGGCCTGCCCATGGGGGGCGCCCCAGTGGAATCCTGAAACCGGGAAGGCGGTCAAATGCGATTTCTGTATGGATCGTATTGACAAGGGCCTGGAGCCTGCCTGTGTCACGGTGTGCACCACCAAGTGTCTTCAGTTTTCACCGGCTGAAAAGGCCCCGAGGATCAAACGGGAGCGTTATGCAAAGGCCATGACCTCCCTGGAGTAGCCTGTATCTGTTTCACGCCCGGTCCGGTCTTGGCGTCATTGTCTGTAAATTCTACCTAACAGGCCAAGATATTTTGTTGAGGCGATCGCATTTGATTCGTTAGAGATGGAGGTCTTCCCGCTACAGCGGGAGCGCCAATTTGGCTGCGGCCGTCAGGCAGCCTTGGGATGAGGTTGGATATGTCCGACAGGATATGCCCTGTTGCCGATACCGTGAAGCGGCTGTCGGATGCCATCGTTGAAGGGCATCTGAAGCATGCCAGGGGGAGGCAACTGGCTGAAGATATATTGAAGTTGACACAGGACATTTCTTCCGGAAGGGGGGGGGCCGAGCACCTTCCTGCCATGGAGACCCTCGCTCAACGCCTTATCACGGAGATTCCGGACAAGGCCTGTCAGGAAACCGGGAAATGGCTTCAATCCATTTTTTCGGAACAGAGGGAGGTCTTTCAGAGCCACCTCGAAACACGGACCTGTCCGGACGCGGACTGTGTCAGATTAGCGCCTGCGCCCTGCCAGATGTCCTGCCCGGCCGGCATCGATGTCCCCAGTTATGTGACCCTGGTGGGGGAGGGCCGCGATGAAGAAGCCATTGAACTGATTCGAAAGGATAATCCCTTCCCCTGGGTGTGCGGGCTTGTATGCACCAACCCATGCGAATTCATGTGTGTCAGAGGCCGAATGGACACGCCGGTTTCCATCAAGTACCTCAAAGGGTTTGCTGCAGAAAAGGCCATGTCGGATCGTCTCTATCGGAACCCTGAAAAATCGCCTGACAACGGCCGGAAGGTGGGGATTGTGGGGGCCGGTCCGGCCGGGTTGACGGCCGCTTACTATCTTGCCCTGAAGGGATACCGGGTTACCGTCATTGAAGCGCTCCCGATGGCCGGCGGAATGATGATGGTGGGGATTCCCAGGTACCGCCTCCCCAGAGAGGTTATCGATCAGGAAGTGTCCATGATCGAGGATCTGGGGGTTGAATTCCGTTTCAACACCCGTATGGGGAAGGACGTGACCTTTGATCAACTCAGGGAGGAGGGATTCGAGGCCTTTCTCATCGCCGTGGGGGCCCACGCCTCTCTCACTGTCGGCATTCCCGGAGAAGACAGATATGCTCAAGTCGTTGATGCCATCGCCTTTCTGCGGCGGGTTGCCCTGGGCGACAGACACATGCCCGGCAAGCGGGTGGCGATCATCGGCGGGGGAAACGTAGCCATGGATGCTGCGCGCACCTGTGTCCGGCTTGGATGCCATGAGGTGTCGGTTATCTATCGGAGGACACGGTCGGAAATGCCCGCCAACGAGGAGGAGGTTCAACAGGCGGAGGAAGAGGGAATCCGTTTTTCATTCCTCACGATTCCGGTTGAGATCCTGGGGACTGACGACACACTTGCCTCTCTGAGGTGCATGAGAACCGAGCTGGGTCCCCCGGACGACAGCGGCCGGCGGCGACCTGTCCCTGTGGAGGGGAGCGATTACCTTCTTCATGTGGATGCGGTGATACCGGCCATCGGCCAGACAGTGGATCCTTACGGGTTGACCGATCTTGGAACCCTGAAATGGTCCAGGCGCCATACGGTGGGCGTTAATATCGCCAGTATGGAGACCTCCATAGACGGGATTTTTGCGGCAGGGGATGCGGTTTCAGGCCCTGCCACCGTGGTGGAGGCAATTGGCGGAGGGAAGCGTGCGGCCGGCGCCATCGATCGGTATCTTTGCGGCATCCCTCAGACTAAGATGCCCCCGGTGCCCGTACGCCGGCGTCGCATGCCGTTCACTCAGGTCCCCGCCTCCACCAAAATGAGTCTCCTGCGTCCGGATATGCCCATGCTCAATGATGAAAGAAGGCGGGTGACCTTTCAGCAGGTGGAACTGGGCTACCCTGAAAACGCCGTACGAGAAGAGGCCCGACGCTGTTTGAGGTGTGATATCTGCATCCGATGCGGTCGCTGTGTGGACATATGTCGCAACAAGATGGGCATTGACGCCCTGCAGATGGGATACCTGGATTTCGATCACCCGGGTCCCACGGATTTCAGGATTACCGCCGAGAGGTGTATCTTGTGCGGCGCATGTGCAGCCAACTGCCCCACCGGGGCCATGCGAATGGAGGACTGGGGCGACGAGAGGGTCCTGAGCCTGTGCGGGACCGTCCTCAACCGCCTCAAGGTGGAAAGATGCGATATGTGCGGCAGGGTCATAGGCCCAGAAAGGTATCATGATTTTATCAGGAAGCGGATCAAAGGAATCAACCGGCATTTGACGGACAGGATCCTCTGCCTGGAATGCGCCAGGAAATCCGGAGGTGAAACCGATACCGAAACTGGACCGCCCAGGGTGCTGGTCTAACGAAGGGATAAGCGAGGGAGTCATGACGTTTCGGAAAGGTCAAAAGGTCGAGGTGTACAGATGCTCGGAGGATGAGAGCTGGCAGGATTATATGGATCGATACGTGGGCTTGCACGGCGTCGTGACCGACCCCGACACGGTCAAGAACGATCCGGATGCCCTCATTGAGGTCACGCTTGACAAGGAAGGGACCCACCGCTTTCCTCAGGATTGCCTCCGTGTCGTAACAGACTGACGGTTGCATCGAAAAGCATTTTCCCCCCAAACCGGAGGAGTATTCATGCCGATTCAGGATGTGTTGGACCAGGACTGCGGACCCGCCGTCGTCATCGAGAGTCATCTTTCCGTGGAGGACGCTGTTCATCTGATGACGGAGAAAGACATTTCTGCGGTGATCGTCACGGAAGATAATCGTCCGGTCGGAATCTTTACGGAAAGGGATGTCTTGCTCAGCTATGTCAGGTCCGGGAGGCGGCCTTTTAAGGAGATCGGAATGAGGAGCGCCATGACCAACAAATTGATTGTGGCCAAGCCCGAGGACGACATTGACGCCACCCTGGCGCTCATGATTCAGACAGGGATCCGACATATACCGGTGATCGACGGAGGGGAGGTTGTCTCGCTGATCAGTATCTGCGATCTTGCCCACCATCAGGTGGGGACCCTGTCCACCGAACTCCACTACCTGGAGGAGTATGTAAACGATCTCCATGAGGCAGGCCGGGATTAGGGGTCGCAATAGAGGATGGTATAAATGCCCAGAATGATCATCAACGGGAATGAGGTAGAGGCCGATGAGGGGGTGTCTGTTCTGCAGGCGGCCCGTTCAAAGGGGATCAGGATCCCCACATTGTGCTATCATGAGGCCCTGAAGCCGATCGGCGCCTGTAAGCTGTGCGGTGTTGAAGTCCGCGGACGTACAGGAAAACAGAGGATTCTCCTCTCCTGCATCCTGAAGGTCAAGGAAGGTCTTGACGTGACCACCGAGAGCGACCTGGTGACAAAGTCGCGACAGACCGCCTTTCGCAATCTCTTGACAATGGCCCCCCAGTCCCGGTTCATTCGCAATCTGGCAGAAGAATATGGCGTGGATCCGGGGCCTGTGGCTGACGGCTGCGTCAGATGCCGGCTCTGCATCCGCGTGTGCAAAGAAATTGTGGGAGCCGGGGCGCTCAAGATGGAAACGCGGGATGGCATGAGCTTTGTGGTGCCCGAAAAGGGGCGTTGTATCGGGTGCGGCACCTGTGCCAACATCTGTCCGACAGACGCCATCCAGATAATGGACATGGGCAGCACCCGTACCATTTCCATCCGCGATGAAATCATCGGTGTCCATGTTCTTGAACGGTGTCATGCGTGCGGCAGATATTTTGCCTCTCAAAAATTCCTCAAGCATGTGGAAGAGAAGACAACGCAACACACGGCGGCGAAAGATCACCCCCTCTACTGCCCGACCTGCACCAAACTCTTCTCAAATCGAATAACGTCCTCATTGAGATTCAAACGAATGGGGTAAGGTTCCGGTCATTATTGCCAGATCGTTCAATATCAATTGTCAACAGCTGAGGGGATCTCAGTCCTGATACGGAAAACCCATTGAAGTCTCACCATAGGTTGGGCAGATGGGAGTAAACCTGTCCAATCCGGAGCCAACACCGGGTGCCGCCACGGGTCCCCACAGGTCTTCTGCCGTTCTCCTCCAGGTTACTGCTTGACGGCCTTCTTTTCCGCATAGGTCAGGACCATGCCGCCGTCAAAGAGGAGATCGCCGCCCACCAGGTACCGCCCGAAACGGGAAAATCCGAATAGAAACAGATTGGCCACTTCAATGGGAGACATCATTTCCTTGATGCGTGAATCTCCCATCATGACGTCCCGGACCACCTCTTCCGGGGTAATACCCCGCTGTTTCGCCTGAGCAGGGATCTGATTCAGGGCCAGGGCCGTCTTGATGAAGCCGGTGCTCACGGTAAAGGAACGAACTTTGCCATCCCCCTCCGCCGATATGGACTGGCTCAGGCCCCTCAGACCGAACTTCATGATATTGTAGGCGGCCTTGTTCAGGGTGCAGATGTGCCCGTGAATTGAGGCCATATTGCCGATGGCCCCGGTCCCGTCGCTGCTCCTTCTCATATGAGGAATGACTAATTTGGAGAGGTAAAAGGGCGCCCGAAGCATCAGTCGATGCATGAAGTCGAATTTTTCCATGGGGAAGTTTTCGATGGCATCGATGTGCTGGATACCGGCGATATTCACCAGGTATTTGACGGTCCCTGCCTTGGCCGCCTCGGCCACGGCACGCTCGATCTCCTCATCCTTGGTGAGATCGGCCTTGACAAAGATCATCTTCCCACCCATCTCATGGACCATCTCCACGGTCTTTTGCGCCTCTTCTTCATTGACGTCCAGACCAACGGCGGTCAGGCCGTTGGCCGCGGCCGCCACCGCCGTCGCACGCCCGATCCCCATGGCGGCGCCTGTAACGATGCAGACATTGTCCGGATTGAAGTTGGCATCCTGAAGGACCAGGATCTCCTGGGGCGTTATCTTGGGTTCCGTAATATCCATGTTTTCCTCTCATTTTTAAGGGGTTCACGACAATTCCGACCAGCTCTGCGCTGAATTCATTTCTTACTGCTACAGACTCCCCGTGTCAACAGAAAAGCCGGCGGGATTGCACCTGCCTGACGCAGGCCCTCAGCCGCAGGCTAATCCGGGACCGGCGGTTGGAGGAACGTCGCGACAAAGGGCTACCTTTCCTCCCATTCAACCATGTCACGGATGTCATCCCAGCTCCCAACGGATAAAAACGGATGGGCCTGGCGGTTCCAGGGCTGATCAAAGACAATCGGCGTCACCGGACTCTGCTGAATGAGATAGCAGGTCTCCAGGCGATCCTCCACAAAATACCGGATCCCATGTTTCAAAAGGACGGGGAGTTTATTCTCGTGGGTCCCCGTGGCCTCAAGTCGGATAGGGCCCCCGTTTTCGATCTGCAATGTCTGCCGCACCCACTCCATGATGGCGTCCCGGTTGGTCCTTGCCGTTACAAAACAGAGCGGCCCAAAACAGGAAAGACGCCTCAGCACATCCACTGCCCCCTGAACCGGGGCGATCCCGAGCCCTAAAGGGTCTTCCAGTATCTGTTCAATAATGGCATCGCTCGTTTCATCATCAATATCGATCACCTTCCTGAAGTCATAATCCGTAATGTCCTCGTACTCGATCTCCACCCCGTATGAATCACGGGCCGCTTTGACAAACGCCCTGAAGGTGTCGGCAATGACGCCGTCGATATCAAAGGCCAACTCCGCCGGCCGTATCTTGCGTTCTTCTGTTCTCATGTGATATATCCCGTTATCGGTTATGATAAAGAGGTCGTCACCCTCAAGATCTGGATGATACCCCCTATCATTTTGTCAAACAAGCTTTTTCGGAATGCAACTGCAGGGTGGACACGCATCATCATTTGGAGTATGTTGCAAAGCGATAGAGGGGCCGGGGCAAAACATCTGCATCTGGGTGAGGAATGTCTCGGCGGTGGCCTGCCCCGTGAAACCTTTTTTCTGTTTTACATGGGCGTCTTTGTAATAGGATTTTTTGGTTATGGATAATCTCGTCTGTATATTCTGCCGGGGCAGGGCAACCATCGTCGGCCGGTAAGTGAATGCCAGGGTGATTTGCATGGATTGCAGCATGGTCACCAGGCTCGATCCATACCAGGATCAGGTGGATGAATGGAAGGAGAACTGCTGCGACTTGGAGTTCAAACCGATCACAGAAGGAGGGTAACATGGAATACGATTATGCATTTGAAATGGCCACATCCAATCTTCGCTTCGGCCTGGGCGCCAGCCGGGAAGTGGGCATGGACCTGGACGAACTGGGCGTCAAGCGGGCCATGGTCCTTACCGACCCCAAGCTCAGAAACACCTCCGCCGTGGACAAGGTTCTGACGTCCCTGAAAGATCAGCACATTGAATTTTCGGTATTTGACCAGGTCAGCGTCGAACCGACCGATACCTCCATGAAGCGGGCCATCGAGGCTGCCCGATCCGAGGCCCCTGACGCGTTCGTGGCCGTGGGCGGCGGTTCCACCATCGACACGGCCAAGGTCGCCAACCTCTATGCCACCTATCCGCCCCAGGATTTTCTCGATTATGTCAACCCGCCCATCGGCAAAGGACTCCCTGTGCCGGGATCGGTCAAGCCCCTCTTTGCGATCCCCACGACGGCCGGGACAGGGAGCGAGACCACCGGCGTGGCCATTTTCGATCTGGAGGAGATGCACGCCAAGACCGGTATCGCCCATCGCCGGCTCAAACCCACACTGGGCATCATCGACCCGGAAAACACGGCCACCCTCCCCCCCCTGGTAGCTGCCTGCACCGGCCTCGATGTCCTCACCCATGCCGTGGAGTCTTACACGGCCCTCCCCTTCAACAAGAGACCTCGGCCTGAGCATCCGATCCTGCGTCCCGCATACCAGGGATCGAATCCAGTCAGCGATCTCTGGGCCATTCAGGCCATGAGAATGGTGGCCACGTACCTGATTCGCGAGGTTGAACACCCGGAAGACGTGGAGGCGCGGAGCATGATGGCCCTTGCGGCCTCCTTTGCCGGGGTGGGCTTCGGAAATGCCGGGGTCACCCTCCCCCACGGGATGTCTTATCCCGTTTCAGGCATGGTCAAACACTATATCGCCGAGGGCTACCCACAGGACCATCCTCTGGTCCCCCACGGCATGGCCGTGGTCCTGAACGCACCGGCCGCGTTCCGCTTCACCGGCCCGGCCTGTCCGGAAAGACACCTTCAGGCGGCAGAGGCCCTGGGGGCAGACATATCCGGGGCCCGGTTAGAGGAGGCGGGCAACGTGGTGGCCGATCAGATCATTGTATTTATGAAACGGCTCGGCATACCCAACGGCCTCGGGGCCATCGGTTACACTGTGGATGACATCCCGAGGCTGGTGGAGGGCACGCTACCCCAGCACAGGGTCATCAAGCTGGCTCCCCGGACCGTCGGCGCTGAAGACCTGGAGAAGATCTTCAAGGACGCCATGCGGTATTGGTAGCGGGCGAGAGTTCCTGGGTAGAGGGTGAGAACGGCAGAGGGTAAGAGGGTAAAAAAAGGGTAGTTTGAGTCTCCAGCTTTTAAGTTTTCCCCTTTCTTAAACGGACCTGCCTGCCGCGCAGCAACCAAATCAGATAAAAAAGCCAGGCCGTTTGGCCTGGTTTTTTTATCGGTTATAGGTTTACCTGCAGTCCCTTGTCCCTCAGATACTCCTTCACTTCCCTGATGGTGAACGTTCGGAAGTGAAACACCGAGGCCGCCAGGAGGATCTGCGCCCCACCTGAGACCACTGCCTCATAAAAATGGGCCAGGCTCCCGGCCCCCCCTGAAGCGACCACCGGCAGATCCACCGCATCGGAAATCGCCCTGGTAAACTCCAGGTCATAGCCCGTCTGGGTGCCGTCACCGTCCATGCTGGTGGGCAGGATCACCCCAGCACCCAGTTCCTGGCATCTTTTCGCCCACTCGATGGCGTCTTTCCCCACCGGCAGTGTCCCGCCCGAGACCACCAGTTCAAACCCGGAGGGCATGGCCTTATTTCTCCTGGCATCCACCGCTACGGTGATCCGATCCTTTCCGAACCTGTCTCCCGCCTCGGCGATCAGTTCAGGCCGATTCACCGCAGCGCTGTTCATGGAAACCTTGGCGGCCCCGGCCTCAAGGACATCCGCAATATCCTCTAACCCGGCGATCCCCCCGCCCACGGTCAGAGGGATGCGGATGACCGACGCAACATTTCTCACCCACTCCAGCCGCGTCTTCCGATTCTCGAGAGTCGCCGCAATATCCAGCATGGCCAGTTCATCCGCCCCCTCCTGTTGATAGAACCGCGCATTCTCCACCGGATCTCCCGCGTCCTTCAGGTCCACAAAATGGACCCCCTTCACCACCCGTCCCTCTTTCATATCCAAACAGGGCATAATCTTGATCGTCTCCATTCAACCGTTCCTCCTTGTCTATTGTTTGAAGCGCTATTGATTACACGAAACCGTCGTCTTTTTCAACCCAAAGTCTGTCAGACTAAAGAGATCCGTTTCCATAATGCCTGAATGCAGTACCCTTACCTGATAGAATTTTTGACCGAACTACTTGTTTCTTGAATTCAGGGGCTTCGCCACGATGGGTCGTACCTTGGACTGGTATAAATTCAAAGACGTTAAATTATTCTGCCCATAATCATTTTGCGATTTAAAAAAAGTTTACTTTGTGCATTTCCTATGCTAATTTTGTCAAGAACAGTAGAAGTGTTCCGGGCTTAACATTTTGGACCTCAACGCAAATCCGGCCGAACGGCCGTGTCGCATCTTTGGTTGGCTTCGAATTCTCTCGACCGAACGAAAAGGAAGGGCAAGAGGAGGTCGCTGATGGCAGAGGAAGAACTGAAGGAAATGGGGGAAGAGGACACCCTGGAGGAGATCTCGGATGATCGTTCATTGTGGAACGAAGAGGAGATCGGAAACACCTTCCCGGATCTTAATCGCTGGGATGATATGGTCAAAGATCTGCTCCCGGAAACGCATTCCCGTCGCAAAGAGGAACCGGTTCGTCAGGAGCCGGTTGTGGACCTGAAGGCCGTAAGGCTCAAACCGAAACCTCCGGTCGCCGAAGTCAGAAGCCCTGAGCTGGAAAAGGCCCGAATCGCTCCGGTTTCCGATAAACAGTTGCTCCTGCTGATTCAGAAGTACAAAGACGCGGACAAGATCTGCGAAATCACGCAAATGACCCTTCAGACGCTCCAGAGAAAGGTCGCCCATATCAGCTATCTGCTCAAAAGATATATCGATGTGGAGGGCCTCTACAGGGATACAGGGCCCGTGAAAATGACCCACGAGGGGGTCCTCATCCCCAAAGGCCACCTGGTCGATACCGGTTTCAAGGTCGGGGACCTGTTCAACGTCGGTTTCAAGGACAATTTCATCATCCTTGCCCGTCACCGGAAATAGCCGAGGCCCGTGTGTTGCTGGTTGCTCGTTATTGGATGCTGGCTCCTTGAGCTTTCAGCGTATCGATGCTTGATGTTGTATCGGATGCTGATGCCGGACATGGGTCTTTTCAAAAATTTCTGTACAATCCGACCAGCGTTGAAAAGACGGTAGGGAAATCATAAGGAGGGAAACACGATGCCCAAAATTGGAAGGCCTGCCATCTCCGTTTGTTCCCTGAAAAATGGTTTAAAATGGATCATTGTACTTGCCGGTTTGGCCCTCGGCCTGTCCGCCTGCGCCGCCATCCAGAACCAGAATGCCATGGACACGGAACGCCTGCTCGCCGCCTCAGGTTTCCAGATGCGTCTCGCCGACACACCCGATAAGCTCGATCACCTGAAGACCTTGACCCAGCGAAAGCTCGTCCCCCACCAGCACCAGGGCAAACTCTATTACGTCTACGCCGATGCCGCGGCCTGTCAATGCATCTACATAGGGAATGAACAGGCCTACCAGCGCTATCAGAAGCTTGCCTTGCAGAAGGAGATCGCAGAAGAACAGCGCATGGCAGCGGAAATGAATGCGGATGCCTCCATGAACTGGGGCCTGTGGGGTCCCTGGGGCCCATGGGGCCCGGCCGGCCCGTGGGAATAGCAGAGCGCCTGGCGCTTTGAAAAGAGCTATCCCCTATCCCTTGAAGTACCCTCAGAAGGCCCGAACCCGAGCCCCCGTGGCTACCCCTTCGAGGGCCGGCTCTCTTTGGATCTGTTCCTGCGCCTGATTTTTTCGTTGGCGTCCTTGATCGTGGCGCTCAGTTTATCGATATCCACCGGTTTTTGGAGATACGCGAAGGCCCCCAGGCCCATGCAGGTTTTCCTGTCCGCCTCTGAACCATGGCCCGTAAGGATGATCACCTCTATCTCAGGGTTCGTCTGCTTCACCTTTCTCAAGACCTCGATGCCGTCGATCCCGGGCATCCTGAGATCCAGGATCATCACCTCCGGCTCGTCCGTCTTAATCAATTCCAGGGCCGATTCCCCGTCATAGGCCACAGCCGAACCCATATCCCTCATCACCAACCGATCGGAGAGGGTCTCCACAAACTCACGTTCATCATCCACGAGCAGGACCTTTGACGGCATCTCGAAATCATGTTTCCGATATATATCCGCCTGGTAGAACCCTTTTCCGACCTGGGTCGTCACCCCTTTCACCCCCGGGACCTGGCCCGCGATCTTGATGAGTTCTTCTTCGAGCCGGCTCAACATGAGAACGTGCTTATTGATCGTCAGGACGATGTCGCTTTCCCTGGCCTCCACGCCGACGGTGTGTCCTTCACTGGCCAGGCCCACCTCCACCTTGGCAGCCAGTAGAAAATCCTCCGCCGCCTTCCTTGATTGAGGAGTGTCTCGCATGACCTCTTTTTCCATAGCGTCCCGTATACGGCCGATAATCACATCCACGCCCATCTTGTCCGTGGGAAGGAGCATATCATAGAGCGAGGCATCCCAAGGGTCACTCACCTCCAGCAGTGTTTGGACCCAGGCGGCAGCCTCTTCGTCGTGTTTCCGGATAAGCCTCGCCCCATCATTTTCACTCAAGCCGCGATCCTGAATGGCCCTTTCTATCCTGAAGGCCGTGCCCGCAATGAGGCAGACCCGAAGCACATGACCCAACTGCTTGGGGATCAGATGAGAGACAAATCCGTCGATCACAAGGTCTCTACCTGAGAGTTTCTGGGCCAGCGCCAGCTTGAGATAGGCGACCGATCGCTCCCTTTCGTGAGTAAACTTGTTGAATACCGATGCCTTGCCCGAAAACGCCCTTTCAATTTTCTGCTGGGAAAGGCCTGAAAGTTTGCTCGCTTCAATAACAATATCCGCGTCCTTGACCAGACCATACCCCGTCTCGGAAACCAGTCCGGCCACAATCGGTTCTCCTCCGCAAAAGATGCCGCTGAATATGCTGATTGCTGTCATTTCAAACCCCTTTTCTTTTCATCGTATGGTGAAGCTTTCCCCATGCGCCACGCCGCCCTCAACACCCCTCCCCTTGGCCCCCTTGTGAACCTCACTCCATTTGTCTCGATTCGGGATGTATGCCTGGAGCCATGCACACCTGACTCCTCGGCGGAAAGTGGGAAGACTTGGCATTGTGCCTCGACTTCTGAAAGCCATATCACGCAAGGCGGCATACCGAGAGGAGCGGGCAAACCTCCTCGTCGCCCGATGCGTGCGCCTCTTTGTGAACAGATGAGATCGCCTTCTCCATTGTAGGATATAAATGGTCCTTCCCTATCTTTGCGGTAAAATGGGTGCGATCCAGAACACTCATCACCGACTCATTCACACCGCTCATAGAGATATCAACCCCCGCGCTCCTGACCCTGTCCACCAATAGAGACAGGGTCTCTTCCCCCGACGCATCGATATCGTTGATGCCGTTCGCCACAATGATAATATGTTTCAAGTCCTTCTTCTTGAGCATAAACTCAGTGATCTTATCCTCGAGATAGCTGGCATTGGCAAAAAAGAGAGGCCCATCGAACCGTACCATGGAGATGTATGGACACTCTTTCAATCCATGGGTGGTCACGCAGCGAAGCGCCTCATCCTCGTATCGCGACAGGGAGGCAACCTTGGGCCGCATGTTTTTATAGAGGAACACCAGGATAGAGAGCACCACGCCGATCATGATCCCCTTGTCTAAATGAGGTGCAAAGGCGAGGGTGGCCAGAAATGTAATAATGGAAATGGCTCCATCGTACCACTGGGCATGCCAGGCATGAACAAACCCGGAAACATTGATCAACCCGATGACGGCCATCATGATGACCGCAGCGAGAACGGATTGAGGAAGGTGATACAGGAGGGGGGTCAGGAACATCAGCACAATGACCACGGCCAGACTGGTAAAGACACTGGAAAGACCGGTCACGGCCCCGGCCTGAAGATTCACCGCAGAGCGGGAGAAGGAACCGGAAACAGGATAACTCTTACCGATGGAGCCGAGAATATTGCTCAGACCCTGACCGATCAATTCCTGATTGGGATCCAGCCGCTGACCCGTCTTGGCGGCCATGGCCTTGGCAATGCTGATGGCCTCCATAAACCCCAACAGGGCGATAATGGCGGCATAGGAAAACAAGTGCCCCGCAACCTTCAAATCGAGCTTGGGCACGGTAAAGGAGGGAAGTCCCTTGGGCACGACCCCTACGACCGCTCCTCCCCCGTAGAAAAGAAAACTGTCCTCTTTGAGCGGGGTGTTCCCCACCTTTATCTGCCATGTCCTGCCATCTCCCTTTGTCTCATTCGAGGATGCCCCTTTGAGGTGAAAGGTAGGCTTCGCGTCCGCGCCCGTCACTCCGGTAAAAAGCAGAGATCGAAGTTTCTCACGGGTACTGGCGGCCTCTTCTTTGGCCGCTTCAATGTCGTGCGTCAACAGGGTAATCTCGTGTTCGGCCCGCATAACCCCTTTCACGTCGTTTTCTTTTCGAATCTCTTCAAGAACGCTGTAGGCCTTGGTCCGCTCGCCAGCCAGGTCGCTCCCTGTCTGGACCGCGTCATTGAAGCGTTTGATGAGTTCACGCACCTCCTTCGATTCGATGCTGGATACAGGAACCCTGACATTATGCTCGAACCCGATGGCCCAGGAGATAGAAGTGGTGATGGCAACCGCCACCAGGACATTGGGAATTCTGGGATTGAGCGCCCTGAGGCCGTACATAATGGCAAAGGCCCCTGCGCCCATAATGAGGGTCGGCCAGTGGGTGTGATGAAAGGCCGCAACGACCACCTTGTACACCGTCTCGTAGTGGTGTTCGGATGTATCCACATAGACCCCGAACATCTTGGAAAGCTGCGATGTGGCGATGATCAGGGCGGCGGCATTGGTAAACCCATTCACCACGGGGTGGGACAAAAAGTTGACCACCACCCCCAGGCGAAGGATGCCGAGGGAAAACTGAAAGAGACCCACCATGAGGGCCAGTAAAATGGCGTATACGATGTAGCCCTCGCTCCCCGCTGTAGCCAACGGCGCGAGGGAAGCCGAGGTCATGAGGGAGACCACGGCTACCGGTCCTGTCGCCAGTTGCCTGCTCGACCCAAACAGAGCGGCTATCATGGGCGGCAGGAAAGAGGCATACAACCCGTAGTAGGGGGGGAGCCCTGCGAGCTGAGCATAGGCCATGGACTGGGGAATAAGCACCAGCGCCACGGTCAAGCCGGCCAGGCCATCTGCTTGAAGGGATGATTTGTCGTAGTTCTTGAACCAGGAAATAAAAGGAAAGATCTTGGCAATCATAGTCCACTCCTATCCAGACGGCTGAAGATTGACGAGTATGCGATGGATTGACGAGAGAAGGTCGTCGTACAAGGCGCCGGCATCGTATAACTTATAGGTATTGAAGCGCACCAGGCCGTCCACCATCAAAAAGATGATCATGGCGATTTTGCTCGCTGGCATGGGCGAGATGGATCCGTCCGCCTGCCCCCTGACCAGCGCCCTTTCAAAGATGCCTACGAGTCCGTTGTAGACCGCCTCGAGATGCCCTTTGCAGGCGCTGTTGACCCTGGCCAGCTCATAGGCATCGTGCCGATGGAGGAGAAGAAAGCGGTCTTCCATGGTATCTGCCAGGGAGAGATAAAAGGAGATGCACCCCTCCAGCATTTCTATTCCGCTTTGGAACCTCATCTTGCCCAGATAACGGTCAAACTCACGAATGACATCCTGCCGGAACTGCTCGAGGATGGCGAGAAAAAGGTCTTCCTTGCTCTTGAAATGATAAAAAATCGTCCCCTCGGCCGCCCCCGTGATCCGGGAGATTTCCGACATGCGGGTATTCTCAAAACCTCTCTTGGAAAAGAGGAGGGTGGCGGCACGAATAATGGCATCTTTTTTAGACATAAGATATCAACCGACTGAGCGCTCAGTCTAAAGGTCTTTAACGAATTCCGTTTTCTGCGTCAAGAAAAAAAGCATGTTTTTGGGAAAAATTTCCCCATATCATGCAACAGAACCGTCCCCGAACGTGAACTAAGGGCGCACAATCTCCGTACCCCATCCCTTTTTAGTTTGAGGATTTGGCATGATTTTTGCTTGCTCAATCCGGTGATGATATCGACAACTGAGGTTTTGACACTGCCGGTCCGATATGATAGCAGTCATAGCCCTGGTTAATTCCTCATTAATTCATATAGCGGAACATGCCGTATTGACATCGTTCGGCAACCTTCAAGGATTTACCGCCTATCGTGACACTGACCAACAGGGAATGAGATGATTTCAGAATCCAATAAAGACCATATTGAAAAAATCATAAACGCCCTTTCGCAGGCAGCAAAAGGGGAGTATTCGGCCAGGATCGACTTTGCATCAGAGGACAACGCGCTCGGGTCCGTGGCAAAGGCTGTAAATACATTGCTTGAAAAGACCGACGAAAAACTCTCCTCAATGTCCCGATTGGTCGAGGATCTCTCAGCGAGCGCCAGGCGTTACCAGGTGATTGCCGAAAGAATGATCGATGTGGCATGGATGACAGACATGAATCTGCGAACCGTCTATGTCAGCCCGTCCATCCATACGGTGCTTGGATTCAGCCAGGAAGAACGGATGGTTCAAACCGTCGATGAACAACTGACCCCTGACTCATTATCCATCGGGCTGGATGCCCTGGCAAGGGAACTTGCCCTTGAAAAGGAGGGGGCAGATCCGCAAAGGAGTGCGACCCTGGTACTTGAATATTATCATAAGGACGGCTCGACCCGTTTTATGGAAACGGTTATGGGCGGGATTCGAGATGAGCAGGGCCTTTTGACCGGAATATGTGGTGTATCCCGGGACATTACCGACCGCAAGAGGGTCGAAGAGAAGCTCAGAAAAAGCGAAGAACGTTACCGAATGATCGTCGAAAACGTCCACGACATCGTTTGGATTCTCGGTCTGGACCTCAAGTTCATCTACGTCAGTCGGTCGAATATCCGCATTTCCGGTTATACGCGTGAAGAAGTGGCTGCCATGGCATTGCCCGATTTGATCGCCCCCGAAGCTCTCGCCCTGGCCATGAAGACCTTGTCTGAGGAACTCGCCCTGGAGGCCGGCGGACAACCGGTGGACCCAAATCGCTACCGCACATTGGAACTGGAGGTCTATTGCAAAGACGGCAGTCATGCCTGGCTGGAAGTGAACGCCACGTTTAATCGCGACACGGACGGCAACCCGATGGAGATTCTTGCCGTCGGTAGGGATATCACCGAACGGAGAGCGATGGAGAGAGCGCTGGCCGAGAGCGAACGGCGCTACCGGATGATCGTCGAAAACATGAATGAGATCATCTGGATCATCGGCCTGGACCTGCAGTTTACCTATGTCAGCCCGTCGAGTGCGTGGGTGACCGGCTACACACCCGAAGAAGCGTGCAACACCCCTTTGACTCAATTGCTCACCCCCGAATCTTTTGCCATGGCAACCCAGAGGTTGGCGGATGAGCTGGCGCTGGAGGAAAGCGGTGCGGTTCCCGCCCCCCACAGGGCGATCACCCTGGAGATCGAAGCCATCCATAAAGAAGGAAGACCACTCTGGCTTGAAATCACAGGCACGGTTAACCGGGACACGGATGGGAAAATCACGGAAATTCTGGTCATCGGCAGAAACATCTCGGAACGCAAAAAGGTGGAGACAGAACTCCAGGAGAGTGAAAAACGCTATCGGATGATAGTGGAAAATATGCATGACATTATTTGGGTGATGGATCTGAATCTCAAATATAAATATCGAAGTCCATCCAATATTGGAATAACCGGTTACAGCCCTGAAGAGATCACCAGCATTCCGGCAAAGGATCAGATCGTTCCCGAATCCTATGTCCTGGTGCAAACAGTACTGGCGGAGGAGCTGGAAAAGGAGTTTGGGCAGGAACCTGTCGACCCCCACCGGTCGAGAACGTTTGAAGTGGAGGTCTATCACAAAGACGGCGGAACGGTCTGGATTGAGGTAACAGGCCTGTTTATTCGCGATGACAGCGGGAAGCCCGTTGAAATCCTGCTCAGTGCCAGAGAGATTACGGAGCGCAAGAGGGCGGAGGAAGAGAAGGCCAAACTCGAGAGTCAACTGATTCAGGTACAGAAGATGGAGACCGTCGGCCGCCTGGCCGGAGGCGTTGCTCACGATTTCAACAATATGCTCGGCGTTATTCTGGGGTATGCGGACCTGGCCAAGCGGAGCCTGGCCAAAGAGCATCCCGTCTTGAAGAACCTCGTTCAAATTGAAAAGGCCGCTACCCGCTCCCGCGACATCACCGCGCAACTGCTGGCTTTCTCCCGCAAACAGATCATCAATCCCTGTGTCATCGATCTTAATGAGCTGGTGGCCCATACTCAAAAAATGCTGATCCGTCTCATCGGTGAGCATATTGAATTGAATGTTCTTCCCGGTGAAGATCTCTGGACAATCAAATTCGATCCTTCCCAGATTGAACAAATTCTCATCAATCTGGCGGTGAATTCGCGCGATGCAATGCCCGGCGGCGGCAAACTGTTGATCGAGACTAAAAACATCATCCTGGAGGATTCCTATTGCAAAACGCACATCGGCTGTACACCCGGCCCCCATGTCCGATTATCCGTCAGCGACAACGGAGAGGGGATGGATAAAGAAATGCTGCAGCATATCTTTGAACCCTTTTTCACGACCAAAGAGGTGGGTCAAGGCACTGGTCTGGGGCTGGCCACGGTTTACGGTATTATCAAACAAAACAATTGCTCTATTAATGTCTACAGCGAACCGGGATATGGAACCACCTTTAATATCTATGTGCCGCGTGTCTCAGGGGAAAGCGAAGTCCAGGAGATGTCCGAAGAAGACCCGACGGTCACCAATTCAGGAAAAATTCTCCTGGTGGAGGACGATTCCATGCTTCTCGAAATCACTCAGGAGATGCTTCAATCTATCGGATATACAGTGATCGTTGCCGAAGCCCCCCTTGAGGCCATATCGCTTTTCGAGAAGCACAATACATCTATTGATCTCGTCATTACCGATGTGATAATGCCGTTCATGAGCGGAAAAGAATTAATAGACAAACTTAACGAGATACGGCCGGACACTAAGGTGCTCTTCATGTCCGGTTATACGGCTGACGCCATCGCCCATCATGGTGTGTTGGAGAAAGACATGCATTTTTTGCAGAAACCCTTCAGGGTACGAGACCTGGCTCGCAAAGTGAGTGAAATTATGGCGGCGGATTAGATCGGCCTGGCACCCTCAGATGAGGAACCGATCGGGAGATGCCCTTGAAAATAATCCGCTCTAAACGACCTATCTCTCCCGTAATTTTTCGTGTATGCTTCTCAAAAAAGTTCTTCACGGCGTTCTCTCCCTTGTGGACGTCTGGCAACCACCACTTTAACGGATTAACGCCATTTTCTTCTACGCCATTTGGTTGCGTCCGTTAGGCCGGCCCGGGGGCATTGGGTTGAGGGGTTACAGAGTTTCCAGGCTTACTTGATTCGCATATGTCCAAAGAATCCATGTCCTCAACAATTTTGGCAAGGAAAGAAGAATCCAACCCTTCCCTTCGCGCCTCCATGCGCGACGGGGTGTCCCATGCGGTCATGCTGGGGGCAGGCGAGACCTACCTGGGACCCTTTGGCATTTTCCTGCAGGCAACTACGCTTCAGGTGGGCACTCTGGCCACCCTCCCGCAGCTTTTCGGGGCCTTCATGCAGTGGGCAAGCGCCATCTCGATGGACCGGTTTACCAGTCGTCGTCGCATCATCGTGGCAGGGGCCATGTCCCAGGGACTTCTATGGCTCCCGATCTCCCTCATCCCCTTTCTCTTCGGCAGCGGAGAGTTGGCGGTCTGGCTCCTCATCGGCCTGGTGGTCCTCTACCATGGAACCAACGGGGCGGTGGTGCCGGTGTGGAACAGCCTGATCGGCGATCTGGTTCCCCCAGACATCAGGGGACGTTTTTTCGGCAACCGCAACCGGTTCTGCGGGATGAGCACCTTTATTGCCCTGATTGCAGGGGGCGGGGTCTTGCAGATCTTTTCCGGACAGGACCAGGTGGCCTGGGGCTACCTGATCACCTTCCTGGCAGCCCTCGCAGCCAGGCTGAATTCCGTACGCTGGCTTGCCAGGTATATGGACCCAGCATTCAGCATGTCGCCGGAACAGGTATTTACCTTCAGACAATTTCTGAGGCGTTCACCCCATTCCAATTTTGCCAAGTTCGTGTTCTTTGTGGGGACCATCAATTTCGGTGTTGCCTTTTCAGGCCCTTACTTTGCCTTGTATATACTGAGGGACCTCAATTTCTCCTATCTTCAATTCACGCTGGTAACGGCAGTGGCCATCATCTCCCAATTCCTCACCTTCAGATACTGGGGGGATCTGAGCGATCGTTTCGGCACCAAAAAAATCCTCAACCTCTGCGGCTGGGGAGTGGGCGTGGTTCCCATGCTCTGGCTGGTATCCACCCACCTTGCATATCTGATCGCCATTCAGGCCTATGCCGGGTTTGTATGGGCAGGGTTCAGCCTTTCTGCAGGCAATTTTCTGTTTGACGCGGTCACCCCTGCCAAACGCGCTCGATGTGTTGCCTACCAGGGACTGATCAACGGCGTCTGCCTTTTCGGGGGTTCCCTGTGCGGCGGACTTATGGCGAATCAACTGCCGGAGTCTTTCTCGCTGGGGCACTGGACATGGACGCCGATCTCGGCTCTGCCCGCCATCTTCCTGGTTTCAGGGCTTATCCGGTTCATTTCGGCAGGCGTTTTTCTAAAGAAATTTCAAGAGGTTCGTTCTGTGGAACCCATCAGCCACGGTGAACTCATATTCAGGGTGAGCCAGATTCGACCCATCGCAGGGGCCACCTTCACCCTCTTTACGGACCATCTTCGACACCCGAGGACTCGAAAAAAAAGGGCGTAAACAGGCCCACGGATTTAACTTGCGGAAGATAAATCCCTCTTATCAGCAGAAGCAAGACGTGAAATGAAAATCAAACGTCCACCTTATGTGCACCGGTGACCCCCCGACAACATCTCTCATTATTAAAACCAAAGAATCAAAAGGTTATATTGGTCCGACCCCGGATCACACTCCTCAGTCGTCCGCGGGCCGCCCATTCGCGACCACTGACAGTTCCTTCACGTAGAACTCCATCCGCCCGGCCTGATCGCTGAGTTCATGGGCCGCGGCCGCCGATTCCTCCGCGCTCGCAGCGTTCTTCTGCACCATCCCGTCCATCTCCGAGATGGCTGAATGGATCTGGTCCACTCCCTGGGCCTGCTCCCCTGAAGCGCCCGCAACGTCCTTGATCAGGGCTTCCGCCTGTTCAACACTCCCCGTCAGCTCCCGAAAGGCCTCCATCGCACTCTCGAGCAACGCGCCGCCCGTTTGAACCTTCTTCACCGTCTCTTCGATGCTCGATGAAGAATCGCGGGCCGCCTCCGCCGCCTGTGTGGCCAGATTGCGCACCTGCTCGGCCACCACTGCAAAGCCCGCGCCCGCCTCGCCCGCGCGGGCCGCTTCCACCGCCGCATTCAGGGCCAGAAGATTCGTCTGGAACGAGATGTCGTCAATGGTCCGAATGATGCGCGAGACCTTTTCACTCGCCTGACGGATGTCCGCCATGGACTGGCTCAACTCCCCCATTGAATGATTCGCCCTCTGTCCTGCACGCGTCGTCGCGTTCATCAGATCCACCGTCGACTGGGAATGTGTTGCGTTCTCCTTCGCCAATGTTGCAATCTACGTCAGCGTGGCCGAGGCCTCCTCCAACCCCGCAGCCTGTCCAGCCGCCCCCTGGGCCAGCGACTGACTCGCAGAGGCCACATGGGTCGACGCATCCAGCACCTGCATCGAACTCACATTCAGGGCCTCGATCACCTTGTTCAGAGGACTCGTTATTGAGCGCACCACGAACACCAGCGGACCGACAATCCCCAGCAGCAAGAGTGCGCACAACCCCACGACACCGGCTCGAATCATCTTAAGCATTCGGAAAGGCCCCCGTGCATCGTAGACATAGGCCATCGCGCCGACCTGTTCCCCGCTGTAGCTCTTGATAGGAACCACCGTAAGGATATAGTCTCCCATCACCTGTTCGGCCTTTCCGTTGACCTGGCTCTCCTCCAGCAGACTCGCGCATATCAACGGATCGGTCACTTCCCTGCGGGTCGAATTCACAAATACAAACGCATCCCCCAAGACCGGATGGTTCTGCTGATCCTTTAACCCGGTGGCGATCGTGAGGTGCTCCTTGTTCATGTAGACAGCCAGATACTCACGGTCATCCGACACGCTGTCTTTCACCACCGGGTCGAAATCCGAAAGGGCCTCCACCGACCCCACATATGACCCATCAACGGAATGGATGGGCGCAATGCCGCGAATCGCAAAACCGCCCCGGCCGACCTCAATCCCCTTGACCGGATCGTGCTTCCCCTTGCTGATGGCCACGATCGCTTCCCGGAACCCGCTTAAATCGTCGCTCCGATCCTGCTTCTTCTTCCACAGACGCAGCAGACTCCGCGCCGGCGGCAAGTGAAAATGCAAACGCAGGTCATTTCCATTAAAGACATCCCGGTAGCCGGTTTCGATGGAATTGAAAAAGCCCCGCAGCTGCTGTCGGGCTCTCTCCATGGACGGATCCGAGGCCTCGCCGATGTTCCCCTGATAGGCGGTGGCGTAGGCCTCCAGAACCGGACCCGTCCGGCTGAAGAGGGCGGCCTGTCCCAGCGCCGCCCCGGCGACGCGATCCAGAGCGACATCGATCTCGGCCAACTTGGCCTTGATGAGATCGTTCAGGCTCATCCGGATCGTCCTCTCGATCAGCATGTTGCCGGACAGGAACAACACGATCGAGAAGAGGACCGTGACCACTACCACCGGCGCCAGGATTCGCGTACCGAGCTTTCTTTTGTTCAACATCTTCATTCCCTCATCTTCTCCCTTGTCTTCCAGGGCTTATTTTCCATGACTCAAGGGTTCCCCAATGGTCATGCGCTTAGCTTTTCGTTTCATTGCAAGGAGATCATGCCTTGGTGGACCTTACCTATCAGCAAAATGCATGCCACAAGGCTTCATATGGCAGCCGCATTCCGGTTCTGCGTCTCTGAAGAGGGGCAGGAGGCTCCCCGGCAGAAGAGAAAGGGTTTTTCCCTCAGGCCTCGCGGTGGGGAAATCAGCCAGGTCGTCAATGGATTGACATGAGTATCGTTTGCCTGCTTCAGGCGCCCGCATCAAGGTGCGAAACCCGGACCCCTGCGCATCTTCAAAGCGGTATCGATGAACCATCCGGCTAATGAAATCGTGTTGATAGATAAGGTGCAATTCATTCGTTTTCCATGTATAAGAAAGGGATTAAAATTAGAGGATCATGAGGAGGAAAGGATATGAGCGTCATGCCTGCCAGGAAGTTGCGGCTTCCAAAGATGCGGATGGTTCGGCAGCGGTTTCGGGCCCGGCTGGCGGTAGATGTGTTAAGTGAGATAGAGCGGGAGTGGCGCCTGCTTGCAGACCGGCTGGCCATGCCGGTGGGGAGAAGGGTGGCGGTAGGCGTGGGAAGCCGGGGGATCGCCAATCTCCCCGTGGTGGTGCGGGATGTGGTTTCGAGGCTCAAGGCGGCCGGGTGCAGGCCTTTTGTGACCCCGGCCATGGGTTCCCACGGCGGAGCAACGGCTGAAGGCCAGAAGGAGGTGCTGAGGCTGAGGGGCATTACGGAGGAGGGGGTGGGCGCCCCTGTGGAGGCCACTATGGACGTGGTTCCCATGGGCCAAGCCGACGGCATTCCGCTGTTCGTGGACCGGCTGGCCCAGGAGGCCGCAGGCATTGTCCTCATCAACCGGATCAAGCCCCACACCAATTTCATCGGGCCTACGGAAAGCGGTCTTGTTAAGATGATGGCCATCGGCATGGGGAACCAGAAGGGGGCGGAACATTACCATCGGCTCTCCCTTGTCCGGGATCAGTTCACCATCATCAGCACGGCTGGAAAGGAGTTGTTGAAACGCTGCCGGGTCCTTTTCGGGGTAGGTCTGTTGGAGAATCAGGACCATGAGACCTGCCTGCTGAAAATGGCGCCAGCCCCGGAAATCGAGGCCATGGAGACGGAACTGCTGAAACAGGCGAGAGAAAGCCTCCCCCTCCTCCCCCTGGACGAAATCGATCTCTTGATCATTGATGAAATGGGAAAGGATATCAGCGGCGAGGGGATTGACCCCAATGTGGTGGGGCGGGATGTCTGCGCCTACGGGGCCCGAAGACCCCTTCCAAGGGTCACCCGCATCCTTGTCCGGGACCTCACGGAAGGGACGGAAGGAAGCGCACTCGGTATTGGCCAGGCTGATTTCACCACCCGCAGGCTGGTGGATAAGATGGACGTTGCGGCCACGGCCATCAACTGCCTGACTGCCTGCTGCCCCGAGGCAGGCAAAATTCCGCTCACCTATGAAAACGACCGGGATGCGATCGCGGCCGCCCTCATGACCTTGAGGCCTTATTCCCTGGATGATCTTCGCATGGTCCATATCCGGAACACCCTGGAACTGACCAGACTGCTCATATCCCAAGGCTGCCTTTCCGAGCTGCAGGGAAGAGAAGGCGTTCTAATCGCAGACGATCCCATAGACCTCTCCTTCGATGCCTCGGGCAACCTGATCTCCCTGATGGCGTAAGCTGAAAAGCGGGGGTTCGAGGAACAGGGAAAACAGATCGAAAAGAATCTGAAAGGAAAACCAACCGATGGATGAAAAGATAAAAGGCGCCATCAAGGCCATCGTGGGCAAAGAGAACTTTACGGACAGCCTCATCGACCGGATTGCCTTTGCCAAGGATGCCTCTGAATTCAAACACCGGCCGGATGCCGCTGTCTGGCCCTTGACGAAAGAGCACGTGGCGGCCATTCTTGGTCTGGCCAATGAGGAGCAGTTCCCGGTAATCCCCAGGGGGGCCGGCACCTCGCTGGCCGGCCTGGCCGTCCCTGAAAGGGGGGGGCTGATCATGGATATGGGCCGGATGGACAAGATCCTCGAGATCAACATCGAGGACCGCCTGGTGCTGGTTCAGCCCGGTGTGGTCTATGCGGATCTGGACAGGAAGCTGGCTCCCCACGGGTTCTTCTTCCCCCCGGACCCGGCCAGCGGCAGCGTGTGCACCCTGGGCGGCAACGTGGCCACCAACGCAGGAGGGATCAAGGGGGCCAAGTACGGGACCACCAAGGACTATGTGCTGGCCCTGGAGGTGGCCCTGGCAGACGGGAGTTTCATGCGCACCGGGTCCCGATGCATGAAGACCTCTTCGGGCTACGACATGACCAAGCTCTTTGTGGGTTCTGAGGGGACACTGGGGGTCATTACCGAGATCACCCTCAAAATAAACCCCAAACCGCCCATGCTCTCCACGGCCATGGCCATGTTCGACGATCTGGAGGATGCCGGCCGGGCCATCAGCCAGATCATGCACTCGGGCATCCTCCCCTGCGCACTGGAGATCGTGGATCAGCAGACCCTCAAGGCCATCAACCAGAACACCACCCTCAATCTGCCGGAGGTGGAGGCCATCCTGGTGGCCGAGACAGACGGCTACACCCGGGAAGAGACGGAATATCAGATCGACAGGGTGGTGGAGATCTTTGAACGCAACCGGGCATCCATGGTCAGGCGGGCCGACAACCGGGAGGAGGCCGGGGCCCTCTGGACCGCGCGCAAGACCGCCTATGGGGTCATGGCCCGGATCAACAACAACCTCTTTGTGGAAGACCTGGCCGTGCCCATGTCCAAGGTGCCCGAGATGCTTCGGGCCATATCGGATCTAGCCAAGAAGCACCATCTGATCATCCCCACGGTGGGTCATGCGGGCGATGGGAACCTCCACCCGGTCATCAGTTTCGACGGGACCCAACCGGAAGAGATACATCGCGTGGAAGCGGCGTCCGGCGAACTCTTCGAAAAGGTCATCCGGTTGGGCGGCACGCTCAGCGGCGAGCATGGGATCGGGCTGGCCAAGGCCCGGTTCATGGGGATGGAGCACGACGCCAAGAGCATGGAATATATGAGGGGCATCAAACGCCTTTTTGACCCCAACAACATCCTCAACCCCGGCAAGATGGCTCTGGAGGCGGCATAGCATGGATACGATATACCAATTTGAAGATAAGTTTCGGGACCAGGTGCTCCGGTGTTCCAGTTGCGGTTTTTGCAGGGCCGTCTGCCCGCTTTTCGGTCTCACAAAACGTCCGGCCTACAATGCCCGGGGCAAGATGCTGGTGCTCAAAGAGGTCATGGACGGCAACATCCGCCTGAGCGACGAATTGATCGAGACCCTGTTTCAGTGCACCACCTGTGCAAGCTGCGCCAAGAACTGCCCATCGGGGGTCAACGTGCCGGAGATCATCAGGAGCGTCCGAAAGGATATGGTCAAAATGGGCTCCTGCCATCCGGCGTTCGTGGGGATGAACAAGGTGCTCCGGAACAGTCCCAATATCTACGGGGAAGAGGGCCGCCCGGATTTTGGACGGGGGCGCAACCGGAAGGCACCCTGTGTGTTCTTTGTGGGATGCGTGGGGTCCTACCGGGAGGAAGAAGCTACGGAAGAGACCCTCGCCCTTTTGGATCACCTCCACGTGGACTATACCCTCATTGATGAGGCCTGCTGCTCAGGCGTCCTGGAAGATCTGGGCTATGCCATTCAGGAGGGTCACGTGAGAACCAACGTGGACCGCATTCTCGCCACGGGCTGCAAAACCGTCATCACGGGCTGTCCCTACTGCTTCCGGACCTTCAACGATAAGCCCCAGTACGCGGAACTGAAGGAAGAGGGGATTGAAGTGGTCCACCTCTCCCAGTTTCTCAGCGATTCCGATTTTGGGGTCACCACCGACAAAAAGGTCACCTACCACGACCCCTGCGACCTGGGAAGACATGCGGGCATCTACGACGCGCCGCGAAAGACCATTCAGAGAATAACGCCCAGCTTTGTGGAACTCCCCAACAACCGCGTGAACGCCCTCTGCTGCGGGGCCGGAGGGGGAGTAAGGGGGGCCTACCCGGCCAATTCCATTGCCATGGCCCGGCGAAGGCTGGAGGAGGTGGATGCGGTGGGGGCCGAGATCCTCCTCACCGAATGCAACTCGTGCGTCCACAACCTCAGCAATGCCAAACTCAGGAGCCAAAAATTCAAGGTCTACACCACCACCCAGTTCATCCACCGGCTCCTGCTGGGCAATGAATGAATCATTGCAACTCGACAGGCATGACCGGCCCGTGGGGATCTCCGGGATGCCTGGGGGCCGCCGGACCCGGCCGGGCCGTGGGAATGAGACGGTGGGAGCGCGCCCCTTTACTCTCTTCCGATGACCAAAACCTCAGCGTCCGGAACATGATACGGATAGGGCCCATTGACCGTGTAACAGCGATTCTGATTTTCCGATAGAGGATACCACATATCTCGTTCGTAGTGTCGCCGTCAGGCGATTTTTGGGGGCCTAACGGCCCGACTGCAAAGGGATCGCATCACAGTGAAAAGCAAAACAAGAATTGCTGACCATGTAAACACCGGATTGACAAGAGGTCCCTAATTTGATAATGAGGCATCTGGTGTGTCCGCCTGGACGTTGCCGGTGCTGCGCGGCGCATCGGTCGCAGCGCCAATCCTGTCGAACAGGGAGAAGAACCATGACAAAGAAGAAATCGAGACCCAAGCATAGACATCTCAGGCATTCAACGGCCTATGCCACCGCAGCAGGCGCGGCCCTGGCCATGGCCGCCCCTGCCCAGGCCGCCATCCACTGGAGCGGTCCCAAGGACCTCGTGGTCAACCGCGACCATACCCCCGTAGACGTGGACCTCAACGGGGATGGGATTGCGGACTTTTCCTTTGTGCATTACGGAACTGTATATTCCAAGTACTACGGTACCAATACGACGCTTTTCTTCACCAACCAACTTATGGGACTGACGGGGAATGCGGGCAACAGCGCGGTTGGCTCGACTCACTATCCATTTCCCTATCGACTCCAGCAGGGCGATATGGTGTCGCAGGGAATGGCGGGCGCGTGGACATATTACGGCTACCTGGCAGCAGGAGTCTTTTATGGGGTACACACCGCAGGGACCTACACATATGCTAACTCTTATAGAGTCGGTAATTTTATCGACCAGGAGGGCTTTCTCGGGGTCCGCTTCCAGATCGACGGCAACACCCACTACGGCTGGATCGCCTTTGAAGGGACATGGGATCCCCCGGGCTGGTCGGAAGGGCGAATCACGGGATGGGCCTACGAAGATGTCGCCGGCAGATCCATCGCGGCCGGCGATCAAGGCTCGACCCCACCCATCCCTACCCTGAATGAGTGGGGCATGATCTTTCTGGCGGCCCTCATCGTGGCGTCAGGGTCGCACTGGCTGAAGAAAAGGCGTGAAGAGATCTGAACCCCTGTGCCACAAGGTGCTTCTGATCGGGTGGGACGGGGCCGATTGGAAGGTCATACACCCCCTCCTGGACGCGGGCAAGATGCCCAACCTGGAGCGGATGGTCCATGAAGGGGTCATGGGGAATCTGGCCACCCTTCAGCCGGACCTCTCCCCCATGCTGTGGACCTCCATCGCCACGGGCAAGCGGCCCTTCAAGCACGGCATCCATGGCTTCACCGAACCGGACCCCGATGCCGGGGGGATCCGGCCCGTTTCCAGCCTCTCCCGCAAGACAAAGGCCATCTGGAACATCCTGTCACAGGAGAAAAAGAAGTCGGTGGTGGTGGGGTGGTGGCCCTCCCATCCGGCCGAGCCGATCAACGGGGTGATGGTCTCCAACCTCTACACGGGTCATTACCCTCCTCTGGGCCGGCCCTGGCCCCTGCGTCCGGCCACGGTGCATCCCGGACGGCTTGCCCGCAATCTGGCCGCTTTGCGGTGGCACCCCCACAAACTTAACCCAGGACATATCCTTCCCTTTGTGCCCAGGGCCGCCCAGGTCGATCAAGACAAGGACCGTAGGCTCGATACCCTGTCGCGCATCATCTGCGACGGAGCCACCATCCTTTCGGCCGCAACGGCCATCATGACCCATGAGCCCTGGGATTTCGCGGCCGTCTATTTCGATGCCATCGATCATTTCTCCCATGCCTTCATGCGGTATCACCCGCCCCGTCAGCCCCATATCCCGGAAAAGGACTTCGAGATCTACGGACAGGTAATCGAGAACGGATACATCTTTCATGACAAGATGCTGGGAAGGCTTCTTGAAGTGGCCGGGGAGAATACCACGATACTCCTGGTCTCGGACCATGGGTTTCAGTCGGACCATCTGAGGCCCCGGCATGTGCCCCTGGAGCCTGCGGGCCCGGCTGCACAGCACCGACCCTATGGGATCTTTGTCATGCAAGGGCCCGGCATAAAGAAAGATGAGACGGTATTCGGGGCGAGTCTCCTGGATGTGTGTCCCACCGTCCTGACCCTGTTCGGCCTGCCGGTGGGCCGGGATATGGATGGACGGCCCCTCGCCAATGCCTTTGATCTCCCTCTCGATATCACCGCCATCGAGGGCTGGGATCTTGTCCCTGGAGAGTCGGGGATGCATCCGCCCGAGAGGCGGATGGACCCTGTGGAGGCCCAGGAGACTCTCAACCAGTTGGCTGCCCTGGGCTATATCGAGCCGCCCGATGAGGACAGGGCCAAAGCCGTGGCCCAGACGGTCCGGGAACTGGAATACAACCGGGCCCGTTCCTACATGGATGCAGGCCTTCACGGCAGGGCCTTTCCCCTCCTGGCATCTCTGTTTGCGGATTGGCCCGATCAGTACCGCTTTGGGCTTCAACTGGTCTCCTGCTGCCAGTCCCTCGGCCGCATCCAGGAGGCCCGACAGGTCCTGGAAGAGACCTTTGCGCGTAAGAACAGAGGTGCGACCCAGGCCCGTGAAACCCTCAAGGCCTTGAAAGAAGAGATTAAGGACAAAACGCCCGAAGAGATCGACGAGGCCCAGGGGAGAAGGCTTCGGTCCCTGGGGGCCCAGGCCTCGTTCAACCCGTATGCCGTGGCATACCTCAGGGCGACCATCCTCTTTGAGGAGGGAAAAGAAGAAGAGGCCGTGGAGCACCTTAAGGAGGCTGAGGCCATGAACCCGGGCAACCCGGGCCTTCACGTCAAGCTGGGCCAGGTCTATCTCAAGATGCGGCGATGGCAGGATGCGGAACAATCATTTCAGACGGCCCTCCGTCTAGACCGGGACAGCGCCGAGGCCTACCTGGGAATTTGCCGTAACTGCCTGGCCACAAGACGACTGGAAGAGGCCTGCGACGCGGCCTACGAATCCCTGGGCCGCCTCTACCATAACCCGACCGCCCATTACCTGCTAGGCATGGCCCGCCATCGCCAGGGAAGGCTGCCGGAGGCCTTGCTGGCCCTGAAGATGGCCGTATCCCAGAATCCTCATTTTGCAAAAGCCCATGAACGGCTGGTCTATATCTACAAACGGAGGCTTGGGGACAACCGGAAGGCCTCTGAGCACGCACGATCTGCCCGCGATGCCGCCAGGAAGATCCGGGAGTTCAAAAAGGCGCAGAAGGCCCTGTCAGAACGGGTGTGGGAATCTCCCGGTCCTTTGGGAGAAGCGGACCGCGAGGCGGAACAGAACGTCCACGGGATTCCGGATACGCCTCCCCCAGAGGACCTGTCCGATATTGTGGTGGTGGTGACGGGTCTGCCCCGCGCAGGGACCTCCATGATCATGCAGATGCTCCAGGCCGGAGGTCTCCCTATCCTGGCAGACGACACAAGAGAGGCCGATGAGGACAATCCCAGGGGATATCTCGAATATGCACCGGCCAAGCGCCTGCACCAAAATGCCACGTGGCTGTCTGAGGCCCGGGGAAAGGCCATCAAGGTTGTGGCGCCCCTTCTGAAAGGCCTGAAACATGGGCTCTCCTATCGGGTGATTTTTGTGGAGCGGAACATCGAGGAAGTCATCGCCTCCCAGAAAGCCCTCCTTGAGAGGCAGGGAAAAAGGGGCGCCAGACTTTCGGACCCCGATCTGGCACGGGTTCTCGGGAGACAGGTGACCACAGGGAAACGGATCCTTGCCCAGAAGGGGATCCCTGTCCTTTGCCTACGCCACGACCACTGCATCCGGCATCCATGGAGTGCAGCTGAGCGGGTCCGCGACTTCCTGGGCCGGCACCTGTGTGTTGAGGCCATGGCAGGGGTCGTGGATCCGGCGCTGTATCGTCATCGACAGCGTGGAGAGAGGATGACAGGGATAGAAGAGACGTAGAGAGCGATCTTCAGGAAATACGGCGAAAGACCCGCCTGGGGATTCCATTTAAAGAGCTGCAACCATTAGGGACCGTAGAAACGGCGAATGGGACATGAGAAGGGATCAAACGACATTTTCGTTTACCTGCGTATGGCAAAAGGTGGACGCGCAACTCAGGGCGGAGATCATGAGTTTTTGGGAAGGTCATGAGGCCCTCCCCCTTTTGGCAGACCCTGAGGAAAGGGCCGGAGAGACCGTCTTTCTTTCGCGGGCGCCCGGGGGCGAGATCGCGGCCCTTTGCACGGCCAGGGAACTCCAACTCAAACGATTTCAAAACAGCTTTTACTTCTATCGCTCCATGACGTCCGTCGAATATCGCAGAAAGGGGCTTGCCCTCGACCTGCTCCTGAGGACGCAGACCTTTTTTGAGCGGCGATTCACAACGGGAGAGGGCCGAGGACCCATCGGTATCCTGATCATCATAGAAAACCCTTCCATTGCAAAGCGGTTCCGCGTGGCCGTGGAGACGCGCACCGGGTTTGTCTTCATGGGTTATAACACACGGGGGCAGCCGATCGGGGTCTACTATTTCAAAGGCGCCACAATCTGATCCCCCGATTTTTTTCGAAGGCGCGCGGCTGGGGACTTGCCAGCAAGGAGATGAACGGATTTTGGGACAGACAGGGGGATTTTGTCGCCCAAACCCTTGCCGATGCCCGGGGGGAGTGGCCTTTCGGCGACATTTTCGTGTGACTGGCGGAAGGCCGCCGTGTTTTCAGGCTTATCGCGAGGAAAGCTGCGGCCAGACCTTGAATCCCAGGCGTGAAATCCGGATCCATTCGAACGGCGAAAATTTCATGACTTACCCACCCCGTCATCTGGATGGGAGTTCCCCATGAGAAGCTGTTTTCCATGAAAGGAATCAGATATTTTCAGAAATCGTCTTGTGCCGGTCCGATGAAGTCCCTCATGAACAGGATCAATCAAGCTTGAGGTCCTTTTCGAGCGCCTGGATCCGTTTCTCGATGTCATCCCGTTCTTTAGGGTCTGTGAGACCCTGTTCCAGTCTCAGCTTGAGACCCAGCAGTTCCATGGATTGCCGATGTTCCTGGCAATTGACCTTCATTTCCCGTTCCTCACTCCAGCGCCAGAAAGGTGTTGGGGTCGAGTCCGATGCTGTTCTCCGGGATCTGGTACCTGTCGTGGTCTTTCAGAAGTCTCAGAAGGATGCCGGAGCGTTCGGGCTGCAACTGGATAACAATGCTGAGGAGATCATCCAGTTCATGGCATGGGTAGGGGATGCCCTTCTCGTTGACCTCGCTGATGTGGCGATGGGACAGGGCTGAGAGCCATATCTCTACTCCGAACTCCCCGGCCATCTTTTTCAGTTCCTCGAACACCGGCCTTCCGGCATTTTCAAAGTCCAGGCCATCGATAATGAGGGTGTCGGGCTTGAAGTCGAGGCGCTCCGCCAGGTTCTTGAGGCTGGCCTCAAGGCGCGCCAGGTCGAAGCTTTGATTGAGATAGGCGAGGATCATCCGGTTGCGATCCATAAGGAACCGAAATTCCTCATCATCATCCATACGGAGGGCCTTCAGCAGGTCGGAATAGATTACATTATAGTAGGAGGCCACCTTCTCAGGCCCCTCTTCAAGAGAAATATGAACCAGCTTCTCCTTACGAAAAATCTTATCAAACGCGATATGAATCAGACAGGCGGTCTTGCCGACTCCGGCCCGGGCCACGAGGACGCCCAGGTTCCCCGGCCCCAACTGCCCGTGTGATGATTTCTCCAGGATCTTCAGCGGACTGACCGAAATGAAATCTTTCACTATTTTTTATCTCCTTTTTTCTTGCTTAAATCTGCCTTGAGTTCCTCTGCCAGGGACTCGGGAAGCCTCACATATTTTGAAAACTCCATGGTAAATTCCGCCTTCCCCTGGGTCAGGGACCTGAGCACCGTCGCATAACCAAACATCTCCGACAGCGGGACTTCCGCCTCGATGGTGGTAAAATTTCCGTCCTCCGTAGAACTCATGATGAGACCCCGTCGCTGATTGATGGACCCCATGACATTGCCTTGAAACTCGGAAGGCCCTTCCACGGATACCTTCATGACCGGTTCGAGGATGACCGGCCCGGCCTTCCGGTAGGCTTGTTTGAAGGCGCCAACCGCAGCCTGGGTAAAGGCCAGCTCAGAAGAGTCCACACTGTGGGCTTTTCCATCGTTGATGGTGATCTTCATTCCCACCACGGGGAATCCGAGAGCGAGCCCTTTATGAAGGCACGACTGGAACCCCTTATCCACGGCAGGAATATATTCCGTGGGGATCGCCCCTCCCTTGATCTGGTTGACAAATTCATAGGCCTCCTCTTCGGAGGGGCCCATAAAACCTGCCACCCTTCCGTACTGACCCGAACCGCCGGTCTGCTTCTTGTGCGTATAGTCAAACGCCGCCTCCCGGGTGATGGCCTCCCGGTAGGCCACCTGAGGAATGCCGGTCACGACGTTAGCGCCGAATTCCCTCTTCATTCTCTCCACATAGACCTCCAGGTGGAGCTCTCCCATACCCGATATGATGGTTTCTCCGGATTCCTCGTCCACGTAGGATTTAAAGGTGGGGTCCTCTCTGACAAACCGGTTCAGGGCCTTTGACATATTATCCTGGGACTTGTTGTCTTCAGGGGAAATCGACAGAGAAATGACCGGCGCGGGGACAAACATGGAAGACATACTGTAGTTGAGACGGCCGTCCGTAAAGGTATCCCCGGAATAACACTCCACACCGAAAAGGGCGATAATATCGCCTGCACCGGCCGAGGTCAGGTCCTCCATCTGATCCGCATGCATCCTCACCAGACGACCCACCTTGATCTTCTTCCCTGTGCGGGTAATGACGAGATCATCTCCCTTTTTGAGAGACCCCTGATAGATTCTGAGATAGGTCAACTGCCCGTACGGCGTCACCTCCAGTTTAAATGCCAGGGCCACAACCGGCGCCCCGGGATCTGTTTGGAGCGCGACCTCGGCTTCATCCCGGTCCAGGTCAAGGGCCATATTTTTTGCCTCCGCCGGGGAGGGAAGGTATTGGTTAACGCCGTCCAATACAAGCTGTACGCCGATGTTCTTATAAGCGGACCCCAAGAACACAGGCGTCAACATCCTTGAAATGGTGCCCTTCCGAACTGCCTCATGCATCAGGGCCTCGGTCACGCGCTCCTCGTAAACGGCCTCCATGAGGTCATCAGAGAACATGGCCGCGGCATCCAGCAGTTCTTCCCTCTTGGCCAGGGCCTCTTTCATCAGGGCGTCGGGGACCTCCCCGATCCGCATATCGTCACCATGGGGGCCTTCAAAATAGACGGCCTTCAGAGAAACGAGATCTACCACCCCCGACAACTCGGCCTCAAGGCCTATGGGGATCTGCATCAGGACGGCGTTATGATTCAACTTCTGGCGCAACTGGTCCACGACCTTATAAGGATCGGCCCCCGACCGGTCGCATTTATTGATAAATGCGATCCGCGGGACCGCATACCGGTTCATCTGCCGGTCGACGGTAATGGACTGGGATTGAACGCCCCCGACCGCGCAGAGTATCAGGACGGCTCCGTCCATGACCCTTAAGGCCCGCTCCACTTCGATGGTGAAATCCACATGCCCCGGGGTATCGATGATATTGACCCGATGCCCTTTCCATTCGCAGTGGGTAGCGGCCGAGGCGATGGTGATGCCTCGCTCCTTTTCCAGTTCCATGGAGTCCATGGTGGCGCCCACGCCGTCCTTCCCCTTAACCTCATGGATGGCAAAAATCCGCTTGGTGTAGTAGAGGATCCTCTCGGTCAGGGTCGTCTTGCCCGAATCAATGTGTGCACTGATACCGATATTTCGTAATTTCTGAATCTCGTTCACTATCTAAAAAAACCTCGCTCGATGTTGGTACTGGTTGCTTGTTGCTGGATACTGGATACGCGTTACGGGTCGAAAATCCCGTCTTCAGCGGGATTGCCCGTTGCTGGTTTTGGCTCACCAATTATGCCTTGCCCAGAAAAAATCTTCTTAGCGGCTCCGTGCCTTCGTGTGAGCTGTCTTTGGTTGCGGTCATGCCGTATCAGAATGAAAAAGAGGACCTGCCCCCACAGATCCTCTTCTGTTTATCCCCAGAGCTGAGAATATAAGTCACTAATCAGCAATCGTCAATCAACAATCGTCAATCAAAAGGGATATGCCTCCAGATCGATAATCCTGGCCGCAATAGACTGCTTCAGCCGAATGCTGTCCATCGGCTGATACCGGGCCAGTTTCTTGATTCCCGCAAACTGGGTCCTCAGCATGTCGCCTTCCTCCACATAGGCGATAGCCTGTTTTGCCCACAGCTCAATCTGAGGAATCATCTCGTCCACATACACCTTCACCGCCTCGATCTGGTACTTCGCCTTGTCCTCGCCGTCCTTCGCAATGATCTTCTGGGTCCTGAGCAGGCCACTCTCCATGGCAAAGATCTCGATAACGATCTCGCCGATCTTGGCCATGACCTCCTGCTCTTTGGCCAGATTCGCACCGAACTTCTGGGCCGCCACTCCGGCAACCATCAGGGCGATCTTTTTGCTCATTCGAACCATATGTTCCTGAAGGGCCAGCGGCGTATCCGGCAACTGCACCGACAGGGGGGAGTAGGTCATGAGCTCGCCGGCAATGGCCTGCGCCGCCGGAAGAAGATTGAGCCTTCCCTGGAGGGCCCTGCGCATCATGGTCCCGGGGACCAGCATTCGGTTGATCTCGTTGGTCCCCTCCCAGATCCGGTTGATCCTTGAATCCCTGTAGTACCGCTCGGCCGGGTATTCGGCGCAGAATCCATACCCCCCTAAGATCTGGACATACTCATCCACGCAATAGTCGAGGGCCTCGGAACCATAGACCTTGGTAATGGAACATTCAGCCGCATATTCCTCGATCGCCTTGGCGTTCTCCGCACCGCTTTTTTTGGCCTCTCCATCCAGCAGACTCAGCCTGTTGTCGAACATGCCGGCCAGACGGTACATCATGCTGTCGCTCATATAGGTCTTGACGGCCATATTGGCCAGTTTGGTCTTGATCATGCCGAATGTGCTGATCGGGACCTTGAACTGGATCCGGCCGTTGGCATATTTCACCGCCTCAGTAATACAGCCCTTGCAGCCCCCTACGGCGGAGGCGCCTAATTTCCAGCGGCCTATATTGAGAATATTGAAGGCAATCGTGTGACCCTTCCCGACCTCATACAGGACGTTTTCCACCGGGACCTGGGCGTCTTCGAGAATGACCGGACGGGTGGAGGACCCGTGCATCCCCATCTTTTTTTCTTCCTTGCCCGTGGAGACGCCGGGGAAGTCCTTTTCCACAATAAAGCCGGTAAACTGCTCGCCGTTCACCTTGGCATAGACAATGAAGCTGCTGGCCCAGCCTGCGTTGGTGATAAACATCTTCTCCCCGTTCAGGACATAGGTTTTCCCATCCTCGGAGAGGACCGCCTTTGTCTTGGCGTTCAGGGCGTCCGTGCCTGCCCCCGGTTCGGTGAGGCAATAGGCTCCGCACCATTCGCCAGCGGCCAGTTTGGGCAGGTACTTCTTTTTCTGTGCGTCATTACCGAAATAGACGATCGGGAGGCTGCCGATCCCGGTGTGCGCCCCGTATACCACCCCGAAAGAAGCGGCCGTACCCATGGCCTCTGCCACGAGGGTGGTGCTCACCTTGTCCAACCCGAGTCCGCCGTACTCTTCAGGAACGTCCGTTCCGAGGAGTCCCAACTCTCCCGCCTTGGCCAGGAGAGAAAGGACCAGGTCATGATCTTTCTCTTCCAGCTTGTCGACAATGGGCTGGATCTCTTTTTCAATAAAGCCTTTGGCCGTCTCAAGGATCATCTTGTGTTCGTCGGTAAAATCCTCAGGGGTAAATACCTCCTCAGGAGCCGCATCCGTGATCAAAAACTCCCCCCCTGCAAAAATCCTCTCATTTCCCATTTTGTCTCTCCTTTCTCAGATTTCTCACAGAGCCCTTAGAGGGCACAGAGACAATCCATAAATATTATTGACACTATCTTTGCGTTCTTTGCGAGAAGTCTTTACTTTTTCCGAATGGATCAATCTTCAATTTTCAATTCTCAATAGTCTTCCACTTCGAGGATGGCCGCGGCACCCATGCCGAAACCGATGCACATGGAGACCAGTCCCCACCTTAACTTCCGCGCCTGCATCTCATAGATCAACTGGGTGGTCAGTTTGGACCCCGTGCATCCGAGGGGGTGTCCCAGGGCAACGGCCCCGCCGTTTACGTTGGTGATCTCTTCATTGATCCCGAGCTTCTTGATGCAGTAGATGGCCTGGGCCGCGAAGGCCTCGTTCAACTCGATCAACTCAATCTGATCGAGGCTTATGCCGGAAATCTTGAGGACCTTCGGGATGGCCACGGCCGGTCCCACCCCCATGTATTCCGGTTCACACCCCTCTACCGCGTGCCACCTGAACGTGGCCATCGGTTTCAGCCCCAATTCCTTAGCCTTTTCCTTGGACATGAGCACCACACCTGCGGCCGCGTCGCTGGTCTGGGATGAATTGCCCGCGGTGACGCTCCCTTTCGGTTTGAAGGCCGGCGGAATCTTGGAGATACTCTCCTTGGTCGTCCCCGGCCGCATCCCTTCGTCCGTGTCAAAAATAAATTCCTCATATTGAAAATGTCCGTTGGGCATTTGCTTCTGCCGTTTCACCGTCAACGGAACAATCTGGCTCTTGAACCTTCCCGCCTTGATGGCCGCCTCGGCCTTCTGCTGGCTTCTGACGCCGAATTCATCCTGCTCGTCCCGGCCGATATTGAACCGTTCGGCCACGTTTTCCGCGGTAAGCCCCATGCCCGTAAAGGCCCCCGGTCTCGTGTCCACCAATGCCGGGTTGGGATACATCATACTACCCCCCATCGGGATCTGACTCATCGATTCCACGCCGCCGGCGATCACCACATCGGCGTACCCGCACATGATTTTCTCAGCCCCAATGGCAATGGACTGGAGTCCGGAAGAACAGAATCGGTTCACGGTCATTCCGGGGATACGGTCGGGCCAGTGCATGGACATCACCAGAACCCTTCCCATATTGAGGCCCTGCACCGCCTCCGGAAAGGTGCATCCGATAATCACATCGTCAATGAGCATGGGATCCAGGTCTCCGGCCCGCTTCAGGAGATCGCCCAAAACAGCGCAACCCATGGCCTCGGGCCGGGTATCTTTCAATATACCTCGAGGGGCCTTTCCGACTGCCGTCCTGCAGGCGGCAACAATTACGGCTTCCTTCATCATTTCATCCTCCACATTTAGTCAAACGGTTGAATTGCTGAGTCGTTGAGTTGGCTTGCTTTTCAATCAGACGACTCAACGAATTGACCACTCAACGCTATTTTTCAGTTCCTGAGCGGCTTGCCCGTTGTCAGCATGTGCTGCATCCTGGCCTGGGTCTTGGGGTCGCCGCAAAGGCTTAAGAAGGCCTCTCTCTCCAGATCCAGCAGGTATTGCTCGGTGACCTTGGTGTCTGCCAGGACATTGCCGCCGCACAGGACATATCCCACCTTGGTGGAAACCGTTACATCGTGATCCGTAATAAAGCCGGATTCGTGCATGGTCCAGAGGGCCAGCTTGATCATGGCAAACGTGTTTTCACCCGGGACCCGTATATCGTCCCTGGGCCTTGGCGGCACGTACCCTTCCATATTCATGGCCAGCACGGTCTTTTTGGCGTCTTCCATCAGGTAGTCCCGGTTCACGGTCATCTTGTCAGCCGGCCTCAGGTATCCCAGCTTGACTGCCTCCGGTCCGGAGGTGGCCACCTTGGCCATGGCTATGGTCTCAAAGGCCCTGGCGATGAAGGGCATCATCTCGATCTGCTTGGGGTAAATTCCTCCCCTCTGTATCTCGAAGAGATGGTCTGTATTGCGGATCACCATCTCCTTGCATCCGCCGCCGGCCGGGATGACCCCGACCCCCACTTCCACAAGGCCCATGTAGGTCTCCGCTGCATACCGTACCCGGTCCGCGGCCAGACAGACCTCGCAACCACCGCCCAGGGCCATCCCTGCGGGGGCCGCAACCACCGGTTTATCCAGATATTTGAGCCGGATCAAGGCGTCCTGAAGGGCCTTGACGGACCAGTCCAGATCGTCCCATTCCTCTTCCTGGGCAGCGAAGAGTACCATGGCCAGGTTGGCGCCCACCGAAAAATTCTCCCCGTGATTCGCGATGATCATGCCGTCGAAATCCCTGCTCACGATGTCCGCGGACTTGTGTAGCATGGCGATTATATCCTCGCCGATGGCATTCATCTTGGCATGAAATTCCAGGCAGGCAACGCCGTCGCCCATGTCGATAAGGGAAGCGCCCGTATTGGCTGTCACCTCCTTTTTCTGTTCCTTGAGCGACGGCAGCAGGATAATGCCCGGTTTGACAGGGATCTCCCGGTAGTTTTTGGTCGGGATATCGTAGTAATAGCGCTTGCCGGCCTCCTGCTTGTAAAACGAGGTCTTGCCGGCAGACAGCATCTCCTCCACCCAGGCAGGGATCTCATAACCGGCCTCTTTCATTTTGGAGACGGATTTTTCCAAGCCGATGGCGTCCCAGATCTCGAACGGCCCCAATTTCCGGGCAAAGCCCCACTTCATCCCACTGTCGATATTGAGGATATCGTCGGCGATCTCCGGGATACGATTGGCCGAATAGATGAGGGCCTCACTTTGGGTCCGAAAGGTGAACTCCCCGGCCTTGTCTTTGGCGTAGAAGAGCGATCTAATCTTTTCGCCGGTTCCGGAAACATTCTTGGCGGCCTCCAGCGAGGCAAATTTCACCTTCTCCTGAGGCGAATGCTCCAAGGTATGGTAGTCAATTGACAGAATCACCTTCTTTCCGTCGGCGTCCTTGGTCTTCTTGTAGAAACCCTGTTTGCTCTTGTCGCCCAAGAGCTTCTTGTCAAGCATCTTGAAAACAAAGTCAGGCGCCTTGAACACCTCGCGCTTTTCATCGTTGGGGGCGCCTTCATACACATTGTCTGCCACATGGAGGAGGGTGTCCAGGCCCACCAGATCTGCCGTCCTGAAGGAGGCGCTCTTGGGATATCCCACGACGGGTCCGGTCAGTTTGTCCACGGCCTCAACCGTAAGGCCCAGGTCCATCATGACCTTGATCGCTGAGAACATGCTGAACGTCCCGATGCGGTTGGCCACGAAATTGGGGGTATCCTTGGCGTATACGATCCCCTTGCCCATCACCCTTTCACAGACATCGGCCAGGATCTCAATTACCTCGGGCAGGGTATCGGGTCCGGGGACAATCTCCAGGAGCTTCATGTACCTCGGGGGGTTGAAAAAATGGGTAATGGCGAAATAGTTGCGGAAGGTCTCTGACCGTCCCTTGCACATCTCTTTGGCAGGTATCCCGGAGGTATTGGAGCTGATGAGGGTCCCCGGCGTCAAAACGGTTTCGATTTTTTCAAAGACGCTCTGCTTGATGTCGAGCCTCTCCACCACCACTTCGATGATCCAGTCCACCTCCTTCAGACGCTCCAGATCGTCCGCCAGATTGCCGATGGAAATGAACTTGGCGTTTTCAGGGATATAAAAGGATGCCGGTTTGGACTTCAGTGCGCCGGCGAGCCCGTTCTGGCCGAATTTGTTTCTGAAGGCCTTGCTCTCCTCTGTAAGTCCTTTTTTCTTGTCGTCGGCCGTCAGTTCGGGCGGTACAATGTCGAGAAGAACGGTCTCGATGCCCACATTAGCCAGTTGAGCGGCGATGGTGGCCCCCATCACCCCGGCACCGATGACTCCGGCCTTTTTTATTTTCTTATCCATAGACTCCTCCTTGTCAGTCAGTTGGTCAGATCGCCTTCATTTTGGGTCAGGCCTGTTTCTGCAAATGCGGCCTCATCCACGCCCCCGGTGTGACTGCGGATATGTCCGCACCTGCCCGAACATCAGACGTCAACACTCGTTCGGATGTTGCCCCCGGTGCAAGGGAATATGAATCCCGGAGGGATTTCGGATTGGGGTGATGCGAGCGGCAACAGCTTTGGAAGACGCTCCGTTGCCCTCATCTTCCCTTTTCACTCACATCGACATCCAGAAAACATGAATGAACTGTCATTCATTTTTTTGACAATAATATGCGGACTATATGAAGTCAAGCATTTTTTTGCCAAAAGCGTGCAGATCCCTTCGCATCCCCGTGCGCGTCAAGGCGAAATCATAGCGCACCGGATCGCAGGGATCGATCTCGCGGAACGCCCGGGTGATCTCCAGGGCGGTCTTCATGGTGGGGCACCGGCTTTTGGTAAAACCCAGACCCATTGCGATCCGGTGCATATGGGTATCCAGCGGGATGATCAGTTTGGAGGGTGCCACCCGGTCCCATCCCCCCGGATCCACCCTGTCCTCCCTCACCATCCAGCGGAGAAAGAGATTCAGTTTTTTGCAGGCACTCCCTTTCCGGGGTCGGGAAATCAGCGAATTGGTACGCCCCTCAAAAGGCGAGGTTAGTTCATCGACAAAGGCCGTCAGAGCCGGGAGGATCGTCTCATCCGAACTGCGGTAGTTCTCCAGGAAACAGGCACCCAATGATCCGTATTGATTGAGAATCCGCTTCACGCCACCAAGGAGGAGCACAACCTCCTCCCCCGAGGTAAACCGATGCCTGAAATCGGCAAACATGGCGGATAGAAAACGGTCCGGGGTGAATCGCAGAAAGGCCGAAGGGGACAGACCCAGATCCTTCAAGACCGATGCGACGCTCTTGAGGATCTGGGCCACCCGGCCATAGGCGAGCGAAGATGCAATGAGACCTGCCACCTCACGGTCTTCCAGTGCCGGGTACAGGTAAAGGAATTCGAGGGGGTCGGGATGGACCCACCGGCGTGAATTGCAGAATTGGTAAAGCGCATCAAGTTGCCGTTTTACACAAAGAGCTGACATTCCGGCCCGACAACTTCGAGAAGTTCGGCAAACAACACATTCAGGTTCACCACACCCACGATTTTCCCTTCCCTGTGGACCAACTGCTGACGAACGTCCTCTTTAAAGATCACGTAAATGGCCTGGTTGATCCGGTCATCTTCCACCAATACCGATTTTTGGACGGGCTTCATGATGTCCCGAATCTTTTTGTGGGCCTCCTGTTTTACCAAATCCTCGAAACTGCTTTGAAGCCACTTGTAGTGCTCCTGAACCTCGCCGACCTCTTCAGCCACCCGCACTGCCCTGGACGACAGCATTCTGTGATAGGCCTTTGAAACCTCGGGCGCTTTTGCGGGTTCAGGGACCAGCCCTCTGATCAGGTCATGCATGGATATCTTGCCGACGATGGTGTTATCGGCGTCTGTCACAAAGAGGGTCCTGTGAAGTCGCCTGTTGTCTTTCCCTGTCTTCATGTTCTCATAATTCCCTCTTAAAATGCTCAAAACATCGCAAAACTGAGAATCGACATTCACCTTATCGTACTCTTCGATAGGCACCATAATATCCTTTACCCTTTTTTCTTCGGCCATGTGCTTGATTCTCCTTCCAAATAGATGAAATAGTCTCCGAACGCCCCCCTATCTGAGATTTGAGATTTATGCCCCCTGTTTTCAGCTATCTGAGCCCGCGTTCGGTTCTAAATCAACAATCCTAAATCAACCATCTAAAATAACTTAACCGGCCCTTTCAATATATAATCCACCCCGAAATCTCAAGCTTTTTTTGAAACTCCCGATCACGCCATGGAACCCCCATCAACGGTAATGACCTCCCCGGTCACAAAATCGGACAGGTTTGAGGCCAGGAAGAGGACCGTTCCCACCACGTCGTTCGGTTCCGCAATCCGACCCATGGGGATAGTCCTCGTGATCTCCTGCAACAGGGAATCGTTGTCCCAGAAAGGCTGGCTGAATTTCGTCCTAACCACGCATGGGGCAACGGAATTGACGGTGATATGGTCATGGGCCAATTCCACGGCCAGGACCCTGGTGAGCATTTCCACACCCGCCTTTGCCACGCAATAGATCCCCATGCCCATGGACGCCTTTCGTGCAGCGATGGAGCTGATATTGATGATCTTCCCACGGCCGGCCTTTCTCATCAGGGGGACGGCCCCGGCAGACACCAGAAACGTCCCCTTCAGATTGGTTGTTAAAATCTTGTCCCACAGGCCCTCATCGGCCATGGCCACAGAGGGCGTAAGGATATTCATGCCCACGTTATTGACGAGGATATCCAGCCTTCCGAAGTGCTCCTCAACCCACCGAAACAGGTCGGCCACCTCATCCGAGCTGCCCACATTGGCCCTGAAGGCCGCGACATCCAGCCCCTTCTGCCCCAGATCGTCGACGGCCTGATCCAGGTTGTCCTGTTTTCTCCCACAGATAATGACATGGGCGCCTTTCCCGGCCATGGCCGTGGCAATCGCCTTTCCGAGCCCCCGGCTCCCGCCCGTCACCAATGCCGCCTTTCCGGTAAGGTCCAAACTCATCTCGCTCATCATTTCCTCCTTTACTGGATGTCTGGATAATGGATACTGGTTATTGGATTCAGGAATTTATGAATTTATGAATTGAGATATGTAATTCTCAAATTCCTGAATTCCGCTTCGCTGGCTACTGGTTGCCCCTGAAATTGACTATTTTCGATTGCCGATTGAAAGACCGGAAACCCGGTGGAACCCATTTCTCCCATGGAACTCGTGACTGTTTACCCGTTACTTCCTGCTCGTTGTGGGTTGCTTTCAGCTTTGAGATTCTTCATTGCCAACCGCTCGCCCCTTTCAACCTTAGTCACTTTAGCCTGCTTTAGGCACTTCCTTCCAGCTCTCCCTTTTCACTTGACGCCGGCCCTTATATTCCCTATGGTGTGACACATGCGATCAGGATTGAACCCATTAAATTTACTTGACTTCCCATGACCACAAAACGGCTGCTCATACTCATACCGACACTCGTCATACTCTTTTTGTGCCAATCGTACCTGTGGGTCCCAACCTATGAGGAGCAGACAAAGGGAAATCCGGATCGCCTTCACAATTATATCACACCCTCCCTGGGGGATGCCACCTCTTTAAATCCGATCATATCCTCCAATGCCACCAGCAGCCAGATCGAAGCCCTGGTCTTTGAAGGCCTTCTTGACAGGGACGAGGAACTCCGATTTCGGGGCCGGGTCGCACGTTCCTGGGAGATCTTCGAAGAGGCCTATGTTTGCGTGAACCCTGCGGCATCCCTGCCCGGGGCGGGAGCGACGGATGCCGACCGGCTCATTCAAATTCTTCGCTCGGCCCGGGAACGGACGGACGGACTGGCCCCTGGCCTGAGGGCCGCACTGGAACGCATCCAGGAGATCGTCCCCATACCCCCGGAAAAAAGGACTGAGACCCGACGGCTGAAATCCTCTGATGGAGCGGGAGCAGAATCCCAAATCCGTGTGGATCTCCAGGCTCCCCCCCGCATCAAACTGGTCCTTACGGAGGTGGATCCCGACCTCTTGAAAAACCTTTCAAATTTACTGGGAAAGGATTATTTCACATCCTTTGATCCTGCCTCCTTCATCACAACAGAGCCCCCCGTGGACAGGACGATCCTGGCGAAATGGGCTGAGGAACTCCTTCCGGCTGTCGAGCACAACCCGGTGATCATCTTTCACCTGAGACCGGACATCCGTTTCCATGACGGTCACATCCTGAGCGCCGATGACGTGCGGTTCACTTTCCAGGCCATCATGGACCCGGTCAACCTCTCCCCCAGGGTCTCGGATTATGAACCGGTGAAAACGGTCGAGGTCATCGATCCGCTGACCGTCCGCATCGTCTATAAGCGCCTTTACAGCCCTGCCCTGGGCACATGGGGCATGGGGATCCTCCCCGAGCACCTCCTGAACCGGGAGGCGCTCAGGAAAGAGGCGGAACGCCTTGGCAGGGACCCGGAAAAATTCACCATGCGCCAGAGCCGCTTTGACCGCCACCCTGTGGGATGCGGCCCTTTTATGTTTGAGAGATGGGAGTCCGATCAATTCATCTCACTCAAACGTTTTGATACGTACTGGGAAGGTCCGGCCCATTACGACAGATATGTGATGCGCATCATCCCCGACCTCCTGACCCAGGAGATGGAGTTTTACTCCGGGACCCTGGACAGCTACAATGTACAGCCCCACCAGGTGGAACGGTTGGAAATGGACCCCAGGTTCCAGTCCTTTTCCGGCACCTCGTTCGGATACACGTACATCGGGTACAACATGCGGAGGCCCCCCTTTAACGATGTGCGGGTGCGCAGGGCCCTCGGCATGGCCCTCAACGTGGACCAGATCATCGAGTATGTGCTCTATAACCAGGGGGAAAGGATCACGGGTCCGTTTGTGATACAGACCGATTATTACGATCGTCGCATCCCCCCTCTCCCCTACGATCCCAAAGGGGCCTTGAGGCTCCTTGTCGAAGCAGGCTGGCAGCGCAATGATGCGGGCTGGCTCGAAAAGGATGGTCAAAAACTTGAATTCACCCTCATCACCAACAGCGGCAATGACATACGAAGGGCCGTTTTGGCCATTGCTCAGGATGCCTGGAAACAGATCGGCATCGACGTCCGCACCGATGTGCTGGAATGGTCGGTATTCATCCAGGAACGGGTAAACAAAAACGATTTTGACGCCCTGGTCCTGGGGTGGGTCATGGGGATCGAGCCGGACCTTTACCAGATATGGCACTCCAGCCAGACCCATCCCCATCAGCTTAATTTTGTAGGGTTCAAGAACCCGGAAGCGGATGATCTCATCGTAAAAATCCGGCAGGAATACGATCATGAAAAACAGGTGGCCTACTGCCATCGACTGCATGCGCTGATTGCTCAGGAGCAGCCCTATACCTTCCTCTATGTAGGGAAATGGACCGCGGTCCTGGACAGGCGGATCGTTATCAAGGATCTGGACCAGGACGGCGTCATGCTGTACAAGGCTATCAAACCAACGAAAACAGGTGATTATACCTTTCACTTCAACAAATGGGTCAAGGTTCCCGAGATGCCCCAGCTTTCCGTCGAGGAATAGCAGCGAGGATTCTTGAATGTTCTCATTCATTGGACGAAGCATCGTACAGAAAATCGTGACTCTCTTTTTTGTATCGATCGTCTCATTTCTTATCATCCACCTGGCCCCTGGAGAACCGAGTCAGGTAGACCCGATGAACCCCAAATTCACACCTGAGATGGTTGAACGATTTAAAAAGGAATTTCATCTGGATAAGCCACTTTACGTCCAGTACCTCTATTTTTACAGAGACCTCTTTACCGGAAGGATTGTCTCGTGGAAGGACAACCAGTCCGTGCTCTCAAAGATCTGGGAACGATTTCTGAACAGCCTTCCACTGTTTATTGTGGGGACCATCCTGACATGGACGATTTCATTTCCCATTGGGATCCGATCCGCCATTTTCAGAGGGGGGGGGTATGACCGGAGCGCCACCTTTTTCTCGTACCTCCTCATATCCATTCCCGGCTTCTTTTTCGCCTATATTCTGATCATTCTCGTGGTCACGACCCTCCATGTGCCGGTCATCGGCATGGAGACCTTCGGATTAGGCGCGTCTTCGTGGGGGCACACGATCATGGACCGGATCTGGCATCTCCTGATCCCCTCCGTCCTGGGCGCCACCGGCGGCATCGCTGTCCTGTCCAGGTATGTACGGAGTCAGATGCTCGAGGTGGAGGGCCAGGATTATGTAAGGACCGCAAGGGCCAAGGGGCTCACATCGGACCAGGTCCATTACAAGCACGCCCTGAGAAATGCCCTCCTCCCTTTTGTGACCATGTTCGGCCTGATCCTGCCGGGTCTCATCGGAGGATCAGTCATTATTGAGTCGATCTTTTCGTGGCCCGGCATGGGAAGGATGGCCTATGAGGCGATACTGGCCAGGGATTATCCGATTATTCTAACCGTCAACTTCATCTCCGCAGTCCTGGTTCTGGCCGGCACATTTATATCCGATATCCTCTACCTGGTGGTTGACCCGAGGATTCGACTGTAACGATTGTTGATTGGCGACTGGCGATTGAACGACTGACTCATAAACGACATTACCGAGACCTGAAAGGGGAACGCGGAGCTCAGAACGGGGAACAGGAGAAGGTGAAAACCATTTCATGATTGCACATGACCACTTCATGACGACAGAATGACAGCGAAACCAATGGCCATCAAGTGACAAACCCAATGACCGAAGATCAACTGACATTGGAATCCCCTGCGGTCCCCAGGCGGACACGCATGCAGGAGCTGTGGGAGCTTTTCAGCGAGAACAGGCTTGCGATCCTGGGCCTGATCATCTTTGTCCTCTTCTTCGTGACTGCCATCGGCGGGGTCGTTCTCACATCCGGTCAGCAACCTGTCTTTGACCCGGCCATGGTCCGGCTTCAGGAAAAACTTCTCCCCCCCCTCACAAGGCCCCACCTTGAGGCCTTGCAACCCGCAGAGGTTCCGGCCCTGGGCATCTATCTATTTGGGACCGATGATCTGGGTCGGGATGTATTCGCAAGGATGCTCCAGGGGGCCTGGGTCTCCCTTACCGTCGGCTTTGTGGCCGTCGGCATCGCCGTCCTGGTGGGCATATTCATGGGGGGCATTGCCGGATACTTCGGACAGGATCACATCTGTCTCGATCATATCCTGATCTTCGTCATTCTGTCGGCAGGGGCGGGACTCCTATTCGTCGGCTCCACCGGTTCAGGGGTGGCGTGCATTGTGGCGGGTCATTTATATATCCTCTACCGTCTTCTTTCAAAGCTTTTGCGTGGAAAACTACAATCCCCCGGACTGCTCCATAAAAAGGCCATATCCATCGATACGATCATCATGAGACTCGTTGACATCATGCTCTGCTTCCCGAGCTTTTTTCTCATCCTCACGGTGGTCGCCCTTGTCCCTGCCAGCATGTACAACATTATGATCGTCATAGGCCTTACGAGCTGGATGGGGACCACCCGCTTTGTCCGGGCCGAGTTTCTCTCCCTGAGGGAACAGGACTTCGTGACCGCGGCAAAGGCCCTGGGCGTGGGCAATTTTCGGATCATATTCCGCCACATGATGCCCAATGCCATCGCCCCGGTCCTGGTATCCTCCACCATCGGGATTGCCACCGCCATCCTGACCGAGGCGGGCCTCAGTTTTCTGGGATTCGGCGTCCCCCCCCCGCATGCCACCTGGGGGAACATCCTTGCGGACGGCAAGCGGTTCATCTTTGACGCGCCCTGGCTCACCTTCATTCCGGGCATTGCCATCCTCATCGTGGTACTCTGCTTCAACCTCTTCGGCGAGGGATTGCGCGACGCCCTGAACCCCAAGCTGCGGGAAAGAGGGTAGGCACTTCTCATGAAAGATACGCTCCTTTCCGTTCAGGACCTGAAGGTATATTTCCGGGGGGGGAACACGGTGGCCCGGGCGGTGGACGGAATCAGCTTCGATATCCGTCCGGGAGAAACCGTCTGTCTGGTAGGTGAATCCGGATGCGGCAAGACCGTGTCGGCCCTGACGATCCTCGACCTCATCCCAAGGCCGCCCGGCGAAGTCATGGGCGGAAAGGTCCTTTTCCGGGGGACGGATCTGTTGAAGCTGAATGAGACCGGCATGCAGAAGATCCGGGGAAACCACATCGCCATGGTCTTTCAGGAACCCCTGACTTCCCTGAACCCCGTCTTCACCATTTTAGACCAGATCGGGGAGGCGATTTTGGTCCACGAAACAGTGGGCACGGATGAGCTGCGCAAAAGATGCATCCAGCTCCTAAAAGATATCGGCATTCCCTCGCCCGAACAGCGCCTGAAGGACTACCCGCACCAGTTGAGCGGGGGCCAGCGCCAAAGGGTGATGATCGCCATGGCCCTGGCCTGCAACCCCGAACTCATCATCGCCGATGAACCCACCACGGCCCTTGACGTCACGGTCCAGGCGCAGATTTTGAACCTGATGCAATCGATTCAACAGAGTTCCGCCATGTCCGTGCTCTACATCACCCACGATTTGGGCGTCGTGGCCAATATTGCCGACCGCGTCTATGTCATGTATGCCGGGATCATCGCGGAACAGGGCAATACCGAGCAGATCTTCAACAAACCGCGTCATCCTTATACCCAAGGTCTGCTGGCATCCCTCCCGGCCCGGTCCAGGCGGGGTCAAAGGCTCCACAGCATCCCGGGAACCGTGCCCAACCCCGCCTACAAACCCCCTGGATGTCCGTTTCATCCCAGGTGTCCACTTGCGGTCCCAACCTGCAAGAGCCAATTCCCCGGTATGGTTGACCTTGGCGAGGGGCACCTGAGTCGATGCCCGGTCATGGGGAATTAAAAATTGAAGACTGAAAAATGAATATTGACGATTGTCCATGTAAAGGCTCATGAAGGACGTGAAAAACCCAGATGATGGGTAAATTATCATTTGGAGGGAGCATCATCGACGCATCCGTTACAGCTCACGCATCACCTATCACCCTCCGTGTGGAAGGCCTGAAAAAATTCTTTCCTGTGCGGCGTGGTTTTTTTCAGAGGATTGCCGGATGGGTCAAGGCCGTTGACGGGATCGGTCTTGAAATCCAGAAAGGGAAGACCCTGGGTCTTGTGGGCGAAAGCGGCTGCGGCAAATCGACCGTGGCCAGGCTGGTCCTGAGACTCCTGGAACCTGATGCAGGGAGACTCATCTATCATGGGCGGGATATTACCCATCTCTCCCACGGCGACATGAGTGCGTTGAGAAAGGAGATGCAGATCGTCTTCCAGGATCCGTATGGCTCCCTGAATCCCCGAATGACCATCGGCCAGACCATTGAAGAAGGTCTTCGAAAAATGGCGCTGCCAAGGGGCGACCGGAGAGAGCGGAGGGATGAACTCCTTGAAATGGTAGGATTGTCCGCCAACAGTGCGGACCGGTATCCCCACGAGTTCAGCGGAGGTCAGCGCCAGAGGGTCGGAATTGCCCGGGCCTTGAGCGTGGAACCGTCCCTGGTCATCTGCGATGAGCCGGTATCGGCCCTGGACGTATCGATCCAGGCTCAGATCATCAATCTCCTGAGAGACCTTCAGGACCGGCTCGGGCTCAGTTATCTCTTTATCTCACACGACCTGAACGTGGTGGGGTATCTGAGCGACAGGGTAGCCGTCATGTACCTGGGTCAGATCATGGAATACGCAGAGACCGAGGCGCTTTTTGAAAACCCGCTCCACCCCTACTCTCTGGCCCTCCTCTCGGCCGTGCCCAAGGCCGAGCCAGGGGAGAGGCAAGGCCTGAAATCGCTGAGCGGAGATGTCCCAAGCCCCCTGGATCCGCCTCCCGGCTGTAAGTTCCAGGCCAGGTGCCCGCTCGTTGAGACGCGCTGCCGAAACCAAGAGATCGATTTCTATCCCATCGGCAAAGATCATCTGGTGCGATGCTGGAAGGCAGGGGAAAGTTAGGGGGAATGCGAATTTTTCCTTGACTTTTTGACTATGATGCGCAATGTTTATTTCTCACTGGGGGATCGTATAGCGGCAATACGGCGGGTTCTGGCCCCGTTAACCGAGGTTCGAATCCTCGTCCCCCAGCCACTGGTCCCATCGTCTAGCGGTCTAGGATATCGCCCTCTCACGGCGGAGACACGGGTTCGAGTCCCGTTGGGACTACCAGAGAGAGATATCAAAAGGGGTCAGCCTGAATGGGCTGACCCCTTTTTCGTTGTCTGATTTCGAATGTGACACCCTAAGGAGGGAATCGATCCATGGAAGACCTTTTTGAGTTGATGACCCTGACAGAGGCAGGCAAAGGCAAGGTTTCGGTCCGTCTGGGCATACGCCTGAAGGTGGCCGGCCAGGAAACGGTGTGCCCCGTCATCCGGTCGTGTGAAGCTTACGAGGCATTTGAGCAGGAGTCTCAGGCCCTGATCGACAGACTTGAACAGATGAAGCAGAAGGCCAGAATCCTCTTCAAGGCCCCATCGTCCGCAGCAGGGCTTGAGATAGGTCCTGACATGCCGGCAAAAGAGATCTGGAGCGTCCTTTCCACCATGGCGGATGAGACCCGGTGGGTCGCTGCCTTCAATGAACTCAGTGTTTCCCAGAGGCAGGCGGTGGCTGAACACGTCCTGACCCAATGCAACATCTTTTCCGGGAAGGCGGCCGTTTTTTCCAGACGCTATGACAGCGAAACCGGTCTCATGTGAAACTTGGAATTGACTATTTTCTATTGACCATTGAAAGACCGGAAATCCGGTGGGACAATCGCATCCCATGAAACTCTTTACGGGTGCCGGTTTCCCGTTGCCCGTTACGGGTTGCTTTGGGCTTTCGGCTTTGAACTTCCTCACTCCCTGCCGGTCTCTCTCAAACTTGAGTCACTTTAGGCACTTAACCCTACAGGGTGTCTTCTTCCCTTCCGCCGCCGATGAGCGGGAGAACCTTTTCCAGTTGAAAGAAAACCAGAAAGCGGGGGCCTTCCCCCTCCCCTTTGGCTGGAGACTTATGCCGTCGCAGCACATACAGTCTGTCGGTATCCTGCTCCTCACCGGTCTTTTTCATAAAAAGGCGCCGCCCCTTGTATCCCGGACCTTCCTCCACAAACAGATAGACCGCACAGGGATTTGACTGCAGATTGTGATGGGTCAACCGGTCAGCCATGATGAACGCCAGGGTGCCGTCTTCCATGAAATGGGGCCTGGAATAAACCGCTGCGTCCACCTTCCCATCGCCATCCGCAGTCGCCATAATTCCTGTTCCTTTGACCGTGTCGAAGTATTCTTTCAGTTCCATCTTCTCCTCCTTGTGATGTTTCCAGGTTCTTGGCTATGGTTTTTCAGAGTGCCTCTTCCTGAAGGCCTCTGCTTCAACGGCAAGCTCTTTCAGCAAGGCCTTGAGGGTCCAGCCTTCAGAGATCGGGGTCAGGGTCGCCCAGAGCTGCGGGACCAGCTTTTGGTTTCGGTAGGTAGACAGAAGTGAATGCAGTTCCTTTTCAGTCAGTCCGGACATGATGATTGCCCTTGCAAGCCCGGAAGGGAGCCCCCTCCCCTTCCCCGATTTCATCTTGACAATGTCTCCAAGCATAGCGTCGGCATCATTCTCCCCGGCAAAAACCACTGAGTGGCGGGAAAGCCCGCAGGCCTCGATCAGGGAAAGGATCCGTTCCTGCTCATCGGCCTTGTATCCGCAGATGAGGAGACAGGGCGGCCCGAACATCCTGTTTTCCGATTTTCCCACCTTCTGAAAAGTAGAATCCGTCATTTTTTTAAACCTCCTCCTTTCACCCCCTGATCCTCATCAGCCCGAAAATGCCTCAGACCCAGACAGACCGGGCACTTCCTCAATCACGCGCATCCGCTTCCAGGCCCCCTGACGGTAACGGAGCATGAATGCGATCCCCAAGGCGCAGGCGTAAATAGCGGCGAAGGTCCATACCGTATAGATCCCGGCCCCCAGTATTTCCACTGCCACGTACACCGGAAGGATCATCAATCCGATGCAGACCGCGCCTATGGTCCACATGATGAACCGGGTATCCCCTGCCCCTTTCATAGCCCCTGAATAGATGAGATTGAGCGCGTCAAAAAAGCAGAAAACCGCTACGAATCGCATGAGGATAATCCCCTGTTCCACAATTTCTTTGTGCTGATCCGGACGCCGGCCCGCAGTCTCGAAAAGAGAGAGGAGGGGTTCGGGCATGAATATGAAGATGGCTGCAAGGGGCATCATGTAGGCCAGGGTAATATGGAGGGCGCTGGTGGTCGCTTCCACGCCCCCCTCAGGCGCCTTGCGTCCAATGGCCTGGCCCACCAGGGTGGCGTTTCCGATGTGAAACCCCACCATGGGCAAAAACGCCAGGGCCTCGATGGAGAGCACGATGTTGGAAACCGCCAGTTCCAGGTCCCCCAGTCTCCCCAGCATCAGGATAAAAAAGGTAAACCCGAATACCTCGAGAAAAAACTGAACGCCGCTGGGGAGGCCGTAGCGCATGAGGCGTCCGAAAAGCTCCCTGTCGAACCCCCTGTTTTTCCAGGTGCCGAACCGGATCCGGTTCTTCCTGCTGAAGATGAGGAGCCCCAGGGTCAGTACGATGGTGCTGTAGGCCGTCACCGTGGCGATGGCCGCTCCCATGATCCCCAGTTCGGGGAAAGGCCCTGCGCCGTTAATCAGACAGTAGTCCAGCGGGATGTTGACGGCCGCCCCGGCCATGTAAACCGCCATGACCGTCCACGTCAATCCCCGGCCCGTGTAGAAGCACGCCAAGGTAGAGCCCAAGACTGCGAGCCCTGCGCCCAGGGTCAGTATATTGAAGTAGGTGACCTCAAGAGAGCAAATCACGGGGGAGTGCCCGATAAAACTGAAGAGGTCCTCAGATACAAAATAGAGGAGCGCCAGCAAGACCCCTGAAAGGATGGAGAACCAGATCCCCTGCCAGAGGGCCGCGCCGATGCGATGAAATGCCTGGGCCCCGCTGTACTGCGCCACAAAGGCATTGGTGTAATTGGCCACCCCCATGAAAAAGGAGATGAACGTAAATGAGGCGATCCCGGCCGGCAGGGCGGCCGCGATGGCATCCACCGAATAATTGGCCAGAAATATGCGGTCCGTGAACTGCATGAGCGTGATGGAGCCCATGGAGGCCACCAGAGGAAGGCTGATGGCCAACACTTCACGGTATCCATAGGGTTTTGCCCAACGTTGAAACATAAGACCTCGTTTGATACCGGATGCCGGATATCAGGCCCTCAATTCCCGGTGGTCTGTCACAAAAAACAAGAAAGTTTTTACCTCTTTGCGTCTTGGCGTCTTGGCGCGAGTCCCGCGGGATTAGCTGCGGTTATCCGCTTAGACATATGCTTAAAAGGGGTTATATGGATCTGGCGCAGGACGCGAATTCTCATCCACGGGGGCGGCGAGGCTTTCGTCATGGGCATCTATTATGGATACTACACTAACGTGTCTGAGGGCAAGCGCAAAAGCAACACCCGGTAAAAATGGATACCCTCGACTCTGCAACCGGATCGCTCACCTGCGGGTAAGCCGAGAGGATCCTCAAGCACCTGTGCGCATGGGAGGTCAAGCCGGGGCCTCCAGGCCGCTCCGAATCCCGGACTCCATTTGAGCCCCACGAATTCATGCCTGAACCCATTCAGACATGCCAATCGGATTTTCTTTGACCAATGATCCTCATTTTTCTATACTCCCCATGCGGCCTAACGGCTGCAGCCAGATGAACCTGGTGCAAAACCCAGGAATTTTCCGGGCTCCAACAAGGATCTTAGCCTAAAAGACACTCACTTCTCAACATGTTGACCCGCGAGGCGGGATTGCAGACATGGCGTCCAGGCTGGACAAACCGGAAAATCTTGGGAGTCGGGATTCAGTAGCCAGGGGAAGGGAGACTGGCAGGACTGCGGGTGAGGAATCATGCGTCGATGGGTTGTGTTTGCAGTGGCATTGAGTCTGGGCATGGGTTTACGATGCGGGGCCGCCTTTTCTTATGAGACAGAGGGTTCCCCTTCGAAGCATTTCCCGACCGGGGCCCCCTTCATCCTGAAGACCGCGGCCGAGGCCATCCGCGTTCAGCTAAAGATCCTGGATCAAGATCTGGCCGAATGTGCCCGGCGCCTTTCCGGCGTGGACCTGAAGAGTGACGCGGCGCGGACTGTCATCAGGCGACTCCAGGCCCGGAGGGCCGATATCGTGATCGATACCTGCACCGTCAGCCCACAGGGGGTGATGCTCCTGGTGGAGCCTGCCCCGTACCGTTCTGTTGAGGGAACGGATATCAGCGGCCAGGAACAGATCCGGACCCTCCTCAGCACCCGGCAGCCGGTGATGAGCCGTCTCTTTCGGACGGTGGAGGGCGTGCCGGCGGTCGATATGGAGCATCCCGTTATCGGAGCGGATGGGAGATACCGGGGCTCGGTGAGCGCTATCTTCCAGCCGTGGGTCCTGATCGGGAAGGGTGTCCGCGATCTCCTTGAGGGCATGCCGGTGGAGATCTGGGCCATGCAACCCGACGGCCGGATCCTCTATGACGCCGACCGCCACGAGGTGGGCCGGACCCTCTTCTCCGACCCGGGCTATCAGCCCTTTCCCGAACTTCTCGGACTGGGCAGGCGGATCGCGGCCGAGCCGGAAGGATCGGGGACCTATTCCTATTTCAAGGCCGGAACCCCTCATCGGGTCGACAAAGATGCCTGGTGGGTCAGCCTCACGCTCCACGGCATGGCTTGGCGTTTGGTGAGCGTCCATCCATCGAGCGCCCGGGGCGTGACCGCGTCTGCCGACGCCGTACCCTTTTCGAAAGATGCCCTTCATGCCCTCGCCCTCGAACCGGGGCTGATCCAGGCCCTTGCCCGAAACGACCGGGAAGACGCGATGAGCCGTCTTCAACAGGCGGCCATGACCCACACAGATATCTACAGCCTCTCCTTTATAGATTCAAGGGCCGTCAATTGTTTTGGGTATCCTAGGGAAAACAGCCTGTTCGGTGTTGACCTCCGCAAACAGACAGATGCCGCTTCCGCGGCGATTGTCACGGCCATTGAGAACCAAAAGGAACTTGTGTATCCAGGCCCCCTGGTCGAAGGGGGTCAGGCCCGTTATTTCCTGACGCCGGTCCTGGACGGCCGGAAATATCTGGGCTCACTTCTCTGGATTCAGAAGGAGTAGGGGCCTGTGTTGAGGTTATCCATGGGATCACCTCTGCGGAATGGGACAACCCAGTCGCAGCGTCACGATGGAGGCACTGCATGAATGAGATACTGATTGGAAAAGGCGATACGCCTGTTCATTTGCTCGCGAGGTACGCCAACCGTCATGGCCTGATCGCAGGGGCCACCGGCACCGGCAAGACGGTTTCTCTCATGGTATTGGCGGAGGGATTTTCGCGCCTGGGGGTGCCGGTCTTCATGGCTGATGTAAAAGGCGATGTCGCCGGCCTGGCCATGCCCGGCATCGCCAACGAAAGGACACGACAGCGTGTGGAGAAAATCGGCATTGAAGGCTATGTCAATGAGGCGAATCCGGTGCTGTTCTGGGATGTGTACGGACGGGCGGGCCATCCGGTACGGACCACGATCAGTGAGATCGGTCCGAGCCTCCTGGCTCGGATACTCGATCTGAACGACATCCAGACAGGCACGCTCGATATTGCATTCAAGCTGGCGGACGACCAGGGCCTCCTATTGCTCGACATGGATGATCTCCGTGCCCTGCTCGGCTTCGTCGCGGAAACCCGCAGGGATATCTCGACGCAATATGGTCTGGTGAGCGCGCCGTCCATAGCCGCCATCCAGCGCGCCCTGTTGTCGCTGGAACGTGAGGGCGGGGAAACCCTGTTCGGCGAGCCGGCCCTCGATTTGCACGACCTGATGCGAACGGACCTCAGCGGTCGCGGCATCATCAACATCCTTGCCGCAGACCAACTTATCCTGAAGCCCCATCTGTACTCGAGCTTTCTTCTGTGGCTGCTCTCCGAGCTGTTCGAGAACCTCCCCGAGGTGGGGGACCTCGACAAACCGAGGCTGGCATTCTTTTTCGATGAGGCCCATCTCCTGTTCGACGATGCGCCGCCGGTGCTGCGCCAGAAGGTGGAGCAGGTGGTGCGAATCATTCGCTCCAAGGGAGTCGGCGTCTATTTCTGCTCTCAATTCCCTGACGACGTGCCGAACGAGATCCTTGGGCAGCTCGGGAATCGCATTCAGCATGCACTTCGGGCCTATACCCCCCGTGACCAGAAGGCGGTGAAAACCGCCGCTGAGACCTTTGTTGCCAACCCGAAACTTGAAGTCGCCAAGGTCATATCCGGCCTCGCTGTGGGCGAGGCCCTTGTTTCCACGCTTCAGCAGAAGGGAGTGCCGATGCCGGTGGAGCGCACCCTGATTTGCCCGCCGCGCTCCCGGATGGGGGCGGTGAGGCCGGAAGAGCGGGTTGCCGTGCGGGCACGAAGCCCTTTAGGCGCCAAATATGACACGCCGGTCAACCGCGAGTCGGCCTACGAGATCCTGGGCCGACGCGCATCAGAACAGCAAGCGGCCGGGGCGGGCACCGAGCAGGCTGTGCCGAAAAAACCCTCCGAACGCGGGTGGTTCAGCGAGATGCTGTGGGGCACCCAGCGGAGACAGGGCATGGTGGAGACAGCGGCCAAACAGGCTGCGCGAACCGTGGGAAGCCAGATCGGCAGGCAGATCCTGCGCGGTGTGCTGGGCGGCATTCTCGGCGGATCGCGCCGCCGTTAGCTCCCAGACACGTTACAAACCCCGGAGCGCACCCCTCCCGAAATGGCCCATGGTCTATGGGGTCGTTGCAGGGATACCTTCGCAAGGCTCAAAAACGCATGTCGGGAATTGGGTGATTCCTCCGGGAATTCATCACATAATATGAAAGGCATGAAATTAACAGGGAGGAGAACGATGAAAATTTCACCGGGACGATTGTCTTTGTGGATTTTGTGCATCTTTTTTCAAATGACGGCTTCTGTCATTGCTGCCGAATCTGAATTCTCAAGAAACCTCGCTGTTGCGGAGAATGACGCAAACGGCGTGAGAGAACGCATGGCTGCGATACACTATTTGGCAATATCCGGAGAGGAGCGCGCGCTCAAGCCGATGCTCGCAATGTTGATGAACGAGAATGAAAAAGAGGGAATCCGGTGTGGGGCCGTCAGGGGTTTGGCTGACCTGGGACAGGGAAGATCCCAGGTCATTTCCAGGTTCGAGCAGGTGTATCGGGAGCCGGGGACCGGAGAGAATCTCAGATATACCCTTCTCCTTTCCCTTGGTCGGATGTACGCCGAGGAATCCCTCCCCCTGCTTTCCGATGCCCTTTCCGATCCGAGCGAAATGATCCGCTTCAAGGCTTCCCAGGCAATCGGGTACATTGGAAGTGAACCATCCATAAAGCTCCTTGTCACCCATCTGAATAAAGAGCACGACCGGATGGTGCGGGCTGAAATGGTGCGTGCCCTGGGAGGCTCAAAGAGCCCTGAAGCCCGTAAGGCGCTCATTCAGGCGCTTCTGTCCGATCCGTCCTCTCTGGTGCGCTGGAATGCAGCCCTTACGCTTGAAAAATGTGAAACCCTGAGCCCGGAGGCACGTTCCGCCATGGCGCCCGCCTTGAACGATCCCTCCCCCATGGTTCGCGAGACGGTGAAAGGAATGCTGCAATGAAAAGAATCTTTTTTATCTTTTTATTCTTCTGGTTGTTTTTCTGGGGGGCGGAATGCGAGGCACTGGAAAAGGGGGCAATACTGTATCACACCAGCGCCGACGGCATCATCTACGGCAAAACAGACCAACTGGAACTCCCCTGTTCCGTGCTGGAGGCGGCGCTGGGGGAATTGAAATCGGGCCATACGGGTCTTTATGTCGGAAATCTCCGCATCATCCATGCCCTGATTGATGGCGTTGTGGAAACGGATTCCAAGAATTTTATCCCTGCCGATGAACAGAAGGAAGGGGTCGTTTACCTCGGGGCGAAACTGCCGGTGGACTATAATAATCCTGCCGAATGGAGCGAGGAAAGAAAGGAGCAGCTCATCCTCATAGCCAAAGAGCAGGTCGGCAAAGGCTACGATATCCTCTTTCAGAAGCAGACCGGTCCGGATTCGGGGGATTTCACCTGCGTGGGATTGGTGGAATATGTGTACGAGCAGGTGGGTTACACGATTACCCCGATGGGTTATTACAGTGGGGGAACGGGCGGCAAGAGCCATACCCAGATCTACAACTGCGAAACGACCCTGTGGCAGGACTGGGATGGCCTGAATACCTTTGCCGAGGAGGTCCGGTTCTCCCTGTTCAGCCATCCACTCGACTTCTGCTGCGGCAGGGAATTCGAGGACCGGAAGTATATGTTTTTCCCTTATACCCAGTTCCTGCAGGGCACTACCATGGGAGTGGAAACCGATATCCCCGTCACGAGTGAGCAAAGTTCGGGCGGCGGCAGCGGGGGCTGCTTCATTCAGAGCATTGCGCGTTGACCCTCACGCCTTCCGCCTTGAGCCTTCATTGCCCATTGACTCCGAAGCCCTGCTGAGATACGTTCCGTGGCAAAATCGGCCCTGGAGGTTTTGATGTCGACAGATTTTCTGGCCATCGACAAGGTCATCCTGATCATCTATTTCGCGGGGGTTATCCTCTTCGGGGCCTATTTCCGAAAAAAGAGCGGCACCGCCGCAGGCTTTATGATTGCCGATGGAAAGCTCCCGGGCTGGGCCGTGGGTCTTTCCATGCTCGGAACCTTTGTGAGCAGCATCACCTTTCTCGCATATCCGGGCCAGGCGTATAATTTCAACTGGGATGTCTTTGTGTTCTCCCTGACCCTGCCGATCGCGGCCCTGGCGGCGACCCTCTATTTCATCCCCCTCTACCGGACGCGGGTGAAGGTATCGGCCTATGAATACCTGGAACAGCGTTTCGGGCCTTGGGCCAGGATCTACGGGAGCATCAGCTTCATGCTGGGCTCCCTGGCCCGCATCGGCATGATCCTTTTTCTGGTGTCTATTGTCCTCCACAACCTGACCGGGTGGTCCTATGCAACCATCATCATCATGACCGGTGTCGGCGTCACCGTCTATACGGTACTGGGCGGCATCGAGGCCGTAATCTGGACCGATGTCATCCAGGTGGTGATCCTCCTCGGGGGCGCGGTGGCGACAACAATCATCCTCCTGGCGGGTATGCCTGAAGGCCCCGGCCAGGTGTTCTCCATTGCTCAGCAACACAACAAATTTTCCTTTGGGAGTTGGGACATGGACCTGATCCGGCCCACCGCCTGGGTCGTCGCACTGTATGGCATCATAGAAAACTTCCGGAACTTCGGTGTGGACCAGAACTATGTGCAGCGATACCAGACCACCCGCTCCACCAGGGAGGCCTCCCGTTCCGTATGGACCGCGGCCATCGCCTATATACCGGTCTCAGCCCTCTTCCTCTTTATCGGCACCGCCCTCTTCGCCTATTACACGGTCCATCCCGACCAACTGCCTCCTTCATTGGCAGGACCGCTCTCGGGCGACAGAGTATATCCCCATTTTATCGTGACGCAGTTCCCCGCGGGGGTTCGGGGGCTCATTATCGCCGCTATTTTTGCCGCGGCCATGAGCAGCATCGATTCATCCCTCAACTGTGTATCCACCCTTTCCCTCCTCGACTTCTACAAGCGGTATCTAAAACCTAAAGCCGGCGAAAAGGAATCCATCAGAATGCTCAGGGGATTCACTCTCTTCTGGGGCATCCTGGGAACGCTTACCGGTCTGGCCATGATCCGGGTCCAGACCGCCCTTGAAACCGGCTGGCAGTTGGCTGGTATTGCCGGCGGCGGGCTTGTCGGCCTGTTCCTGCTGGGAATGGCGTTTCATTGGGTCAAACGCTGGCAGGCCGTGGTTGCAGTGGTCGTGAGCATCCTCAGCATTATCTGGGCTACCTTTGCCCGCAACCTGCCGGAACCGTGGGACTGGATGGAATGCGCCTGGCACGCCCGGATGATCGGCGTCATCGGGACCGTCACCCTCCTCATAGTCGGGTTTGGCCTCAGTATGGTGACGATATCAAAGAAATTCGCATCGCAGAGCAACGGATGAGAAAAATCAGTGTAATCTGCGAAATCTGTGGATCAAAAACTCATTGCTGCCGCCGTGCTGTCGTCATAGATCCCGAAGATACGGTGTAACCGGGTCAATTCAAAAACGGCCCGCACCTGATCTTGAAGGGCGGATATCTTGATGTCCCCCCCCAGCTTGTTTACCGTCCGAAGAGATGAAACCAGGCTGCCAAGCCCAGAGCTGTCTATGAAATCCACGCCGGCCATATCAATAACCAGCTTTACGCGGTTTTCCCGGCTTAGCGAACTGACCTTTTCCTTCATCTCTCTGGCCGAAAATGAATCCAACCGCCCATCCAGTTTCAATATCTCCACATCATGGACCGTCTCCTGCACTATTTCCATCCGTTTCCCCCTGTTTCAGAATTGCGTACTGAATATTGATGCATTCGTAAAAAGTCAAAAAATCGGGAACACGACCTAATGATTTCAATAAGTTATCTATGCCAAAAATGCCAAAATCGGACTTTTTACGAGACCATCAATATTTAAAATTGAATATATTCATCTTGTTCAGTCGGCCTTTCTGAATCACCCAGACGCCGGCCCCCCGCATTCTCGACCCATCAACCACTACGATTCCTTTTCGGGGAGCTTCTTTTTGAGCGTCAGGCAATTTTCCCCCTTCAGAGACCGATAAACCACGCTGTCCACGATTTCCTTTATGATGCCCAGGCCCCTTCCGCCCTCGGCAAGGCTCTCAATGTCGTAGTTATCCCCTTCGGGACATTGAATCGCTGCCTTGTCCAGGATGTCCGGTTCCATCGGGGGGCCCCTATCGCAGATGTCCAGCACGATATCTTCCTGCGTAAAGGTCAGCACGACCTTTACCTCATGGCCGCCCTTTCCGCCGTAGCAATGTCGGATGCTGTTGGTGATGGCCTCCACCACGCAGAGTTCTATATTGAACGCCTCCATGGTAGAAAAAGAGGCGGCCAGGCATAACCGGTTCACCGACATCCCGATAAGCGGCGCATTTTCCATGTTACTCTCAATAATAAACGTGATGCGCTTATGATCCATAACGACCCCTCTCTCAGTGTAACGCCTCCTTGAATTCGAGACCTAACAAGGTGACGTCATCGCGCGGCGGATTGTGATCTCCGTAGTTCATAATGGCGTCGATCACCCCGTCAACGACTTCGACAATCGGTCGATCTCTCAGTTGCAGTAATATCTCATAAAACCGTTCTTGACCGTAGAATTGACCCTGCTTGTTCTCATACTCCAAAATCCCGTCCGTATAGACCAGCAGTTTGTCCCCGGGACCCACCCGTTTTTCCCCCTCTTCAAAGGGGAGCACGCCCCCCAGCCCGATAATGGTGCCCCCCTTTTTCAACAACTCAAGTGTCCCGTCCCTGCGGACGAGAATCGGAGGAGGATGGGCCGCATTGCTGTAGCGGATGAAACCCTCTTTTACATCGAGGATCAAGTAGCTGATGGTAAAATACTTGTCAAACCGTTCTATGGGATATTCCCGATCCAGTAGATTGAGGACCTTCCCAGGCCGACGTATCTCATAATAAGGAGGCGGCGTGATCGTCTTCTTGAGGAGCAATCCCCTGTTCGGAAGGAGCATCTGGGAAACCGACACCGTCACCAGGGCGGAGGGAACCCCGTGGCCGCTGACATCCAGCATGTAGATCGCCCAGTGGGTCTCATCCAATCGAATCACATTAAAGATATCGCCTCCGATGCTGTCGCAGGGCATGAACCGCCACGCAACCGACACGCTTTCCATATCCGGAGCCTCTTGCGGAAGGAGGCTCTGCTGGATGCCGGCCGCAGCATCCAGGTCCTCATTCAGCCGCCTCTGCTTCCGTGTCAACTCTTGGTTGGCCTTCATGATCTCTTTTGTAAGCCGTGCGATCTTCAAGTGGGTCCTGACACGCGCCAGGACCTCTCCCCTGTCAAAGGGCTTGGTCACATAATCGGCCCCGCCCAGGTCGAGACCCTTTATCTTGTCTTCCACCTGGGTCTTGGCGGAGAGAAATATAATGGGGATAGGAGCGCTCCGTTCATCTCTCTTGAGTTCCTCGCACACCTGATACCCATCCTTCTTGGGCATCATGATATCCAGCAAAATCAGATCGGGCAATTCCTTCAAGGTCAGTGCAATAGCCGCTTCCCCGTCTTCGGCCTCCAGAAGTTCATACCCCTCCTTCTTCAGAATCCCCGCCAGGAGCTTTCGGTTGACCAGATTGTCATCCGCAATGCAGATTTTTTCGGACATACGGTTGATCCTCCTGCTACACCGAATGCTGGGGAGTGGATATCGGTCAAAGCCTGTAGGTCAGATTATGTCAAACAAAACCCGACACCATGCGCCATCCCGCCATTCAACCCATATTAATTCTGCCAGGGGGTATGCCAAATAGCCTAAGCGGATGGACGCAACAGCGTCAGGTTTCAAGCCCTGCCCCGGGAGGCTTCACCCCTCCACGCCGTCTTTGGCCATCCCGACCACCTGAAGGCCGGGATCGGAATCGATGACATGCGCCAGGTACTGTCGCACCGTCGCTGAATCCTCCACAATCAACACCTTTTTGATTGTCCATTGCATTTTCAACACGTTAAACCCTTAATGAGATCTGCGGGTTATTCAAACGGACGGTGATGCCTCAATTCCAGCATTTCAGGATTCCAGCATCGCTAAATCATCCTTCTGATCACTTCCAGCAGGTTGCGATGGCGCCTTGTGCGGAGAGATCACCAACTCCGCTTAAGGTGGCTTTCTTGCATTTTTCACTATCTTATCATCAAACACCGCATGAGGCAATGGACATTGACAAAAGGGGGTGCCACCTCTATAATCGTTACTTATGCGACGATGCATCGGAAGGAGGGCCTGTTGCTCGAAATATACGTCCGTCCTGTGGGTCAAACTGAGGCAAAAGCAGGTGAAATTCCTGCCTGACCAGACCTGTAATCAAGGAGCGCCTGGTGAATTTTGAGGTTGAAAAGTCCGGCGATGTTGCCGTTGTTCTGTTGCCCGGAGAAACCCTAGAAGCCAGCAACGTGGATGCGTTCAGAGATAAAATGGGACCTGTTTTGGAGGGAAACGCCAAGATCGTCTTTGATATGAGCCAGGTCCGTTTCATCGACAGCATGGCATGCGGCCTTCTCCTGTCCTTGCTCAAACAGCTGCAACAAAGAGGGGGCGGGCTTAAAATCTGCTGCATTACACCTCCGGTGGAAAACCTCTTCACCCTGATGGGTTTTGACAAGCTGTTCGGCATCGTTAAGAGTAGAGAAGACGCGGTGAAGGACTTTGGACGGAGCCAGGGATTCAGAGGTCTCATGTCGAAGATCAGGAAAATATGACAGGCTTCTTTGAGCAATACATTGACATCATCCCAGATTTCTCCAGCTTCCAGGAGAGTCTGCAGAGCCCCCTTCCCACCCACATTCGAATCAACCGGTTAAAGACCGAACCCGCCGCCCTGATCCGATCGCTGGAAGAAAAAGGGGTTCGTCTGAGGAGGGCATCCCAAAGATACGACACCCTCTGCCTCGCCCCCCCATTGTCTTTTCCCGGGAACCTGCTGGAGTACTATCTGGGCTATATCCATCCCCAGGCCCTCACGTCCTCGGTAGCCGCCCTTGTGCTTTCCCCTGAAGAAGATTGCTCTCTGTTGGACATGTGCGCCGCCCCCGGCGGCAAGACCAGTCATTGCGCAGAGATCATGAACAATACCGGGCTGATTGTATCCAATGACCTTTACCCCAGCAGACATGTCGCATTAGGACACACCCTCGCCAGGCTGGGCGTACTGAATGCGGTTATCACCGCCTACCAGGCCCAGGAGTTCCCGTTGAAGCACCGCTTCGATTTTGTGTTGGCCGATGTCCCCTGTTCCTGCGAGGGAAATTTCAGGAAGACAGGAACGACGGGTCAATACAGGGAGATCAGGGGAAAGGAACTGCTTCCGGATCTGCAAAAAAAGATCCTGTTTCGGGGCTTCGACCTTCTCAAGGAAAAGGGCCGAATGCTCTATTCCACATGCACCTACAATCCCCGGGAAAACGAGTCTGTCGTGAATCGATTGTTAAATGAGCGCGACGCGGAATTGTTTCCTATCGACGTGGATCTCGATGCTGAACCCGGCACAACCGAATGGAACCATGAAATATATGACAAACGACTTAAACGAACGGCCCGATTCTATCCCCACCGCGTTGATTCAGTGGGCTTCTTCATGGCCGGAATTGGCAGAAGGAGCTGACCAGCGCCGTATTTTTTCCTATCTGGAGCATCGATTCGGGATATCGCCAACGCACTTCGCCGATCATCTCTTGTTACGGAGCAAGAAAAGCTGGTTCCTGATCGCAAATACGGCGTATATCTTCTCCGTCTCACAACTCAAGGTGTCGCAGGCAGGGCTCCGGGCCTTTCAGCGGGTAGGCGATTTTCTCAAGCCCACCACCCGGTTTATCCAGATCTTCGGCCGATTGGCCACCCGTGCGAAAGTGCACATCGACATGCCACAGCTCCAGGCCCTTTTAGAGGGCAAAAAGATTCATGTTGATATATCGCTCGATAACGGCTATGTAATCCTCGCCATTGGGGAAGACAGGGTCCTCGGGCTCGGTTTATACATCGACCATATGGTTTCCTCCCAACTGCCCCGAAAGGAGATCCGGGATGCCATGCTATGGGACGGGTGAGGTTCGATTTGTATCAGGTCATCAATGCTGTGTTTGGCCCCGATCCTGAACGCTGAAACCGGAACCTGTGAACCCTTACAACCTTACAGAAGGAGAATAGGTCATGCTGACAATGAAACAACTGGATAAATACGCGGATGTGCTGCTGTGGGGATTGAATACGGCAAGGAACGGCAAGTTCAAAAAAGGGGATGTGGTACTGGTTCAGTTTGATCTTCCGGCCGTTCAATTGGCGGAGATCCTTCAGGGCAAACTGCTGGACATGGGAGTGAACCCGATCATCCGTTCGAGCCGGACGCCAGGGATGGAGCACAATTTTTATGAAAAGGCCGACAGCAAACAGCTTGTGTTCAGGGGGTCCTGGGAGGATGATCTGTATGGACATCTCAACGGGAGGATCTATCTCCACGCCCCGACGTCCCTCACTCATCTGGCCGACATCGATCCCAAGAGGATCGGCCGCCATGCCGTGGCCATGAAGCCGCTTCGCGACATCATGCGCGAGAGGGAAGAAAAGGGGTTGTTGGGATGGACCCTCTGCATGATGCCTACCGAGGCCCTTGCGGAAAAGGCGGGTCTTTCACTCAGGCAATATGCCAACCAGATCATCAAGGCGTGCTACCTGGACAAACCCGATCCGGTCGCGGAATGGAAGCGCCTGTACAAGGAAGCTCAAGTCGTCAAGAAATGGATAAACAGCCTGGACGTGGACTACTACCATGTGGAATCCCAAGGAGTTGATCTCAGAATAAGGCCCGGCGAAAAGCGTCAGTGGATCGGGGTATCCGGGCATAATATCCCCAGCTTTGAACTCTTTATCTCCCCTGACTGGAGGGGGACCGAGGGGACCTACATGGCCGACCAGCCTTCTTTCCGAAGCGGCAATCGGGTGGAGGGCGTCCGGCTGACATTTAAGAAAGGCATCGTGACCGAGGCAACGGCCAAGAAAGGGGAGGCCTTTACCAGGAAGCAATTGAAAATGGACACGGGGGCCTCCAGGGTCGGCGAATTCTCCCTTACCGACAAACGCTTCTCCAAGATAAGCAAATTCATGGCCAGCACCCTTTACGATGAAAACCATGGCGGCCGGTACGGGAACTGCCACCTGGCAGTGGGCGCCTCCTACTCGGACACCTATGACGGGGACCCGGCCGAACTGACCCAGGAGATGAAGGAGAAGCTGGGATTCAACGACTCCGCCCTCCACTGGGACCTGGTAAACACCCATAACAAAACCGTCACAGCCCACCTTGTCACGGGCGAATCGATGGTGGTGTACGAAAACGGGATGTTCTGTTGCTGGGAATTGAATAATTGAGAAATTGAAGGATTCGGGAATTGGGAAAAGACGCAAAAGGGAGGAATAGGATCCACCTCGGGGGCACGGCCCGCAGCCCGGCGGATGTGATCGCCCTTAACCGCATGGGGCTTCAGTTCGCTGAAATTTCCATCCCAGACCCGGAGCAGTTCCCACGCCACATCGGTGAATACCAGGCGATCATGGACACGTCGGGCGTCTATTATTTGTGTCACGGTCCCCGGGAAGGGGACCCCAACAACATGGACACGCTGGAGACGGTCTATCTGCCGAAACTTTTGAAAATCCTCCTCATCATGCCTCAATTAGACATGCGGCTGCTGACCATCCATCTCTGGGCGGATCCCCGCTTTGTAAGCCCCGATGTCATCGCGTATAAGGTGGGTTTTTTAAAAAGGCTCCTAAACAGGGCCGATGCTTCGGGCATCACGCTCTGTATCGAAAACCTGAGCGAGAATGCAACGCATTTATCCGTAATCTTCGAGGCCCTGCCGTCCCTGAACCTGACCCTCGATCTGGGACACGCCCAACTCCTTACCGCTCAAAGTACGGGTTTTGGATTCATGGAGCGGTTTCCCGGAAGGATCAGGCATGTCCACCTCCACGATAATCTCGGGGGGACTTCGGTAAAGGACGATCTTCACCTCCCGGTCGGAAAAGGGATCATCGATTTTGAGGGAATCTTTAAGGCTCTGAGCCTGATGGGATACGACCGAACCATGACCCTGGAACTCAGACCCCATGAGATACGAGAGAACATCGGCACGGTAAGGCAGCGACTGAGTGATTCAGGATTCAGGGTCTAAGGCAGGGATGCGGACAGCACTTTACGAATTTGAAAAGCGCCCCGGCACTCACGACCCCCTTCTCAAAAGGGCTGACGCCGCTTCATTCCCCATCCATATTGGATCCGCATCCTCGCCATCGAGGGGTCCGATCATCCGGTCATCCTATCTCACGCCGGGGGCATTCATTTGACGGGAGGGTTATATTTCTCCAGATAATCGTCCGGGATTTGAACGGCGACCATCCTCCCCTTGGCGCATAACACGTCATTGACGGTCAGGGTCATGGCCACCGTCACTTTCCGGCCCTTGATCTCTTCGATCGTGGCGCGTATCTCCATCAGGCCGTCAATCGGCACCGGCGCCACGAAATCCACCTGGAGGGATGCCGTGACAAACCGGGCCATTTTATCGACGCCCAGCTTTTTTCCGTCGTGCCTGTGCTTGGCGGCAGCCGCGGCCCCTGTCCCATGACAATCCATGGACGACGCAACCAGGCCTCCATAAACAAAATTCTGTGCGCCCGTATGATACGGCTCCGGACGCACATGACAGACGATTTCCTCTCCGTCCCAGTAACTCCTCAGATGATGACCATGCGCGTTCAGTCTCCCGCACCCGTAACAGATGGCGAAATCGTCGTCGTAATAATCCTGAATGCTCTTTTCTTCCATATGTCTCTCCTTTGGTCCCAAGTCTGGGGGCCCTATACCAGAAAGCGTGGGCACCGTCCAGCCTTTTAGCGGTTCGAGGACAGGGGTTTAAACATTTTGGGCTTTGCGAAAGGCTTTTTTGGTTGCGGCCGTCAGGCCGCCCCGGGAAATCCACAGGGACAATCGAGGGCGAGGGCGTTTGCCCGGGGAAGGGATTCGCCGGCGCTACACGCGGAAGAGTCTGGGCCGATCCTCATATCCCACGTCGATCCCGATAATGTCCCCGGTCTTGAAACCGAGATGGGTGAATTCCCTGACCACCTGATCGTCTCTGTCCACGTTCCAGTATACAAACCAGAGGGGGTATCTCACCGTATCGATGCCGTAGGCGTCATGACTGCACAGGTGGATCCCGATCTTATCCTTGACGATGAGCGTATCCGCCTCTGAAAGGAAATAATCAATCTGATACATATTGTCGTTGAGGGCCTTGGAAAGGGCCTTCTGGGCATCCGGCGTCTCTTCGAAATAGTGATTGGCGATCTGATAGAGGTCGGAAGGGGGCCGCACATGGAGACCTAAGACGGCAAACCGTTCGTATTGCAGCGCAAAGCGCTCCAGGGAGGCCTCATAGTCGGTTATCGTCTGGAGGACATACCCGATCCCCGTTTCCGCGCCCTCCGACGCGAGGGCCGTATCTTCGCATCTGCTGATCACGTCGATGTAAAATGCCCGGTTATCCATGACAAAGACCGGACGCTCACGGTAGTTTCTGCGTTTGCGGATCCTTCGAATGCCGTCCAGCTTGACCGTTCTCCGGCTTTCCATGATCTCCAGGATCTCAACCCGGGAAATGTCCTTCGCCTGGACAACGAATATCTCCCCTTCAACCGAGACGATGTATTCGATCTCACATCGAAATCCCAGGAGGTCCTGAATGGACTGGGATATGTCGAGCAATTTCTTGTCATGGGGCGTCTTGGTGATGTAGGGCTCGCTCTGGACCTTGTGGATACGGTCTCGACTGTACCCGAATTCCCAATGGTCCCCCACCATCTTGGCCATAATGCTGGTACCTTCGATAAACGGCATGACAATGACGCCCATCTCCTCCAGATCGATCTCGGGGGCCTTGTTGAACCGCTGCTGTCTGAGAATGGAAAGCCGGCTCCTGGTGCGTGCAAATTTGATGATGCGCCTTCGGGCATATTCAACGCCGGCCAGATCTCCGTAGGTCTCCAGAGAGTCAAAGGTCCCCCCCTTGAACAGCTCTTCCCGGTGATGTCCGCTTCTCGTAATGACCTTGAAGCAGTCACGGTATCTTTTCAGAAAGGCCTCCAGGGGTCCGAAGGCCCGGCTTTTGAAGTCCGAGGGCGGCACATAGATGAAGTCAGGCACATTGAAATCCGCCTCCTTGAGCCTTTCGAGGAGCCGTGCCTTTTCGGGGAGGATCAATTTCATCTTCTCTGACACACCCGCTTCGGGGCACACAAATGTAACATGCGGCCGGAAGGACTCATTTCAAAAACCCCTGAATGATCCGGTTCACGGCCTCATCATAGGTAAGGCCAAGGCTCATGAGCTTCATCAACTGCTCGTCGGCGATCTTGCCGATGGAGGCCTCGTGGGTGAGTTCCGCATCGGGGTGCCTGGCCTTCAGGGAGGGGACCGTCTCATTGGAACCATTCCCCATAAGGATCGCGTCGCACTCGATGTGCCCGAAACACCTGGCCCTGGCATCCATGGTGGCATAAAAATCCTGCTTCGAATCCCCCCGGATAACCGACCGGGAAATCATGTTGGCCTTGCTGCTTTCCCCGGCCAGGACAATCTCGTTGCGAGAGACGGCCTTCTGGACGCCGTCGGTCATGACCCGTTCGGTAATGAGGAGGGAACTCCCCGCAGACAGCTCCGCGCTATTGACCCGATCGGCCTCATCAACGCCCCCGAGCTGGCTCAACTCCATTTCCGCGTAGGCGTCCTCGGCCAGAAAGACCTTTGTGGTCGGATTGAGGGCCCGCTTCCCCTTCCCTTCGCCCAGGGCCACGTGCTTCTCCACATATTTGACCCGGGCGCCCTTTTCGACCTGGAATTCGTGGATCCCCTCGTGCCCCTGGGACTTGGAACTGCCGCAATGGATCCCGCAGCCGGCAACAATGGTAACATCGGATCCCTCTCCGATGATGAAGCGGTTGTACACCACATCGTGGAGGCCCGCCCGGCTCACGATAACCGGAATGTGAACCGATTCATTGACCGTGCCCGGCTTGATCCGGATGACAATCCCGTTGCCGGCCTCGTTGGTCTCAATCGTGATGTTGGCCGAGACCTCCCGGCCCAGAAGCTCGCCGTTTTTTCGGATATTGTAGGCCCCCTTAGGGATCCCCTCCAGGTCTGCGACCGCCTTCAGCAGGTCCTTATCGATAGCATCTAACATCGCTCTCTCCTTCACAGATATCTCCATACCCGCACGCGCTCAAATCCTCCAGCAGTGGGGAGGCCCCTTCGAGATCCCCGGCATAGGCGATCCGGCCGCCCCTGATGAGGAGGAGGGTGTCCGCGGCCGACAGAAAAGCCCTGTTGTGGCTCACCACAATCGTGGTGGTCCCATTGGTCTCCTTTTCTCTTTTGAGGAGCCGTACCATGGGGTCGATGGTCCAGAGGTCAATCCCTGTATCAGGTTCGTCGTAGATAGCGACCTTGGGATTGCGCGCGATGGTGGTGGCCAGTTCCACTTTTTTGATCTCGCCCCCGGACAGCCTCGAATCCACCGGTTTATCCAGAAAATCGAGCGAGCAGATCCCGACACGGGCCACGATCCTCGCCAGCGTGTCCTCGTCTTCCGTGCCCGCGGCGATGGAGAGAAGGTCCCGAAAGGTGGTCCCCTTGAATCGGGCCGGGTGCTGAAAACTGTAGGCAATCCCTGCCCGGGCCCTCTCCGTAATGCCTTGTTGCGTAATGTCCTTCCCCTCCAAGTAAATAGATCCCGACGTCACATGATAGATGCCCATGATCAGTTTGGCCAGGGTCGTCTTGCCGCTCCCGTTCGGGCCGGTAATGGCATAGAACTTCCCCGGTTCAAAGGTATAGCTCACCTGGTCGATAATGGTCTTCTGAGCCCCCTTTTCAGGGGCGTCCGCATCCGGTACGGAAAAAACAACATCTTTGATTTCCAGCATATACACCCTCTCTTCCTTGAGGTTTTTCAAAAACCATATCACACTTCCCGGACAAAATCTTCCCTTTTCTTACGGCCTTCGGCCCATAGCTCCATCCGGCACATACACCCTGTCTCAAGTTTCGCACCCCTCATTGGTGACTTATTGCGGGATTTTCTGCTATAAAAAATGCGAAATTTGAAGGCGCCCACAGGTCCCGGGTTCACCGTTCCAGGTTGCTGGTCGAAGATCTCGTCTTCAGCGGGATTGCTGGTTGCTCGTTAAACCTCTGGACCCTGAACCTCTGAGCCTTTGAACCCTAAACCTGGCCACTGATTGAGTTGCTGGCGTGGCCCGCGTTGGGCTCTCATTTCAATAAATGACGTGAGGAAGCCTGTCCAACAAGGCTCAAGGCAGGCCGATTACGCGGTATTATGTCCCAAATGTGCCAATACCGGCCGGCGCCAACGGGACCTGGGCCGGAATGTTAACCAGGCAGGAAGGATGTCCCTCTCGTGGCGGTCCCTTGTGGAAGGGAGAAAGTGAGGCTGTTTATGGCCTGCGTTCGGAAAATGGTGACAAGATGGCGGCAAAAGGGAACGTCGTTATAGAAGAAGAAAGGTAACGGGTTGATTTTAGTGGAGCCACCGTGCGGAATCGAACCGCAGACATCCTCATTACGAGTGAGGTGCTCTACCGACTGAGCTACGGTGGCTCGCGGTTGAATGGGTGCAATATAGTTGCTTTTTGTACGGATGTCCATTAATTTCTGTAGCGAAATGCTCCAGGTCCGGAGTCGAGTGAAAGAACGGACTAACGAGGCCCAAGGCGTTCATCCGGGAAGCCGCAATCCCGCTGGAGACGGGATCTTCCACCAGCCACCGGCATCAAGAGTGGGCTGCGGGATTTATCCATCATCCGTCATCAATCGACAATCATCCATCAAAGGAATAGGATATACCATGAAATCCCCCGAAGACTACATCATTTTTCCATTGGATGTCCCGTCCCATGATCAGGCCATGTCCTGTGTGGAGGCCCTGGACGGCCATGTGGGCCTCTTCAAGGTAGGCCTGGAATTATTCATCGCCCAGGGCCCTGACCTGCTCAGGGAGATACGGAACCGGACGGATGCAGGGATATTTCTCGATCTCAAGCTCCACGACATCCCCGCCACGGTCAAGAGGGCCTTCCTGGCGGCGAGCATGCATCGACCGCAGTTTGTGACCGTTCACTGCGACGAGGGGAACGGCATCCTCAAAGACGTTGCAGAGAAGAACCCCGGGAACACCCGGATCCTGGGCATCACGGTCCTCACGAGCCTGAACCGGGAGAAACTGAGGGAATCGGGATACGCCCGTGACTATGCAGAAGATGTGTTGGAACTGGTCCTGTTGAGGGCGCGTATGGCCAGAGAGGCAGGGTGCCAGGGCGTGGTTTGCTCCGGCCTGGAGGCGGCCAGGGTCAGAGAGGAGATCGGTCCGGACATGGTCATCGTGACCCCGGGCATCCGACCGGCCTGGACCGTGGTGGATCAGGACGACCAGAAACGGATCGTCACCCCTGCCGATGCCGTCAGAAACGGTTCCGATTATGTGGTCATCGGCCGGCCGATCCGGGATGCGGCGTCTCCCCGGGACGCGGCCAAGAGGGTGGCGGAGGAGATCGCGTCAGCCCTTTGAGGTAAGCCTGTCACGGTGTACGGCCATGAGGGTCACCATGGCCTTGGCCGCCAGGGTCTCTGACCCATCCGATACATCCGACACCTCCGACTCGGCGATGATGATCTGTTTACCCTCCCGGATAATCCTTGAGCGACAGACCAGGGCCTCACCATGGGCCGGTCTTAAAAAATTGATCTTAAATTCAATGGTCAGGATCTGATACGCCTCGGAAACCGTTGTAAAGCCAGCGTATCCAGCCGTGTGATCCGCCATGGTGGCCATCACCCCCGCATGGATAAAACCGTCCTGCTGACGGTGATGGGGCTCAATGATCACCCTTGACTGGAAAAACCCCCGTTTCACGGTTTCAGCCTCCAGTTGACAGTACCTCACAAACCCTCGGCTGTAATCGCGTGCCAGAAACGCGGCCCTCTCTTCAGAAATCTCCGATGTCATCTTCATGCCTCGTGAAAGCGATTCTTTTTGAAACAGTTTCTATAATCATTCTCCATTCAAGTCAATACCCCCTCCTCGCCTGGCCGCACGGCAGGCGGGAGAAAGGTCCGTGAAAGAAGAGCGCCGGTTTGACGCCCATCAAATTTTGTCATATACTCCATATGCTTTAAGAAAAATAAGGTTCCCACAGGATACAGACGGCAGGCTCATGACAGGCATGCGTTTAAAAATCTGGATATTTCTGATCTCGCTGGCCGTTCAACCGGCGGTGTTTACGTCTGTCTGCAGCGGCCACGAAAGGTTCCTGACGGCCCGGAACACTCCCCTGGCAATGGCGCCGGACGCGGAAAAGGCAAAGGAGGGAGACATGCCCGATATGGAAAAATTGACTGAAGAACAGGGAAAATATCTGCTGGGGGAGGCCCGAAAGACCATTCAGGCTGCCCTTTCAGGTGAATCCCAAAAGGGGGAAGATGTCCATCTGGCTCCTGTTTTCAACCAGAAAAGGGGAACCTTTGTCACCCTGACCATCGGGGGAAATCTGAGGGGTTGCATCGGCCACATCATCCCTCAGGAATCCTTGATCGAGGGGATCCGGATAAACGCCGTCAATGCCGCATTCAAAGACCCCCGGTTCAGGCCCCTTGACAAGGAGGAGTGGAAACGGGTCAAGATCGAAATCAGCATCCTGACCGATCCGAAGCCCCTCCCCTATTCAGACGCCGACGACCTCTTGAAGAAACTCAGGCCCGGCATTGACGGCGTCATCATCAAGAAGGGATACCACCAGTCCACATTTCTTCCCCAGGTCTGGGACCAGTTGCCGCGGAAAGAGGAATTCCTGAACCACCTCTGCCTCAAGGCGGGCCTTAATGGGAATGAATGGAAAAAGGGAGGGCTGGAGGTATCCACCTACCAGGTCCAGGCCTTTGAAGAGTAGGGGTTCGGAGTTTCAGACCGGTGAACCTGAGGCGATTGATCATCTGGAGCATCATCGGGACCGGCATATCCTCTGTCGCGACCCAGCTCCTCACCATCCGGGAATTCCTGACCCAGTTCAACGGGAATGAAATCACCATCTCCCTCGTCATTTTCTGCTGGCTCATGATGACAGGGGTGGGGGCCTTTGCCGCAAAATTTCTGAAGGGGGGCGGGGAGAGGGTCTATCCCCTTCTCATCGTGACCATCGCCCTATGGCCCCTGATTCAGATGGTCGGCATCAGGGAGTTCAGGGAGATCTTCTTCCCCCATGGCGTTTCCCAGGGATTCTATCCCATATTCCTCTACATCCTGACCACCCTCTCCCCCTACTGCCTCCTTACCGGATTCATTCTCCCCTATTCCCAACACATCCTGAATGCGGCGGGGCATCCATTCGACAGCGGCGAACTCTATATCACCGACAGCATCGGAGATATCTCCGGCGGGGCCATTTTCAGCTTCATCCTGGTTTACTGGCTCAAGCCGTTCACCATTATTGCCGTCACCTCTTCCCTTCTGATCCTGGTCGCCCTCCTTCTTCTGCTGAACCAGAGGCGATCCCTGATGCTGGGGTCCGCCGTAATCCTCTGTTCCCTCTTCTACCTCTTTTCACTCCATCACGGCTTCGAGACATGGACCCTTGCCGAACAATACGGCAACATCGTCCGGTATATCGAATCCCCCTACGGCAGGATCGTGATCACGCGGGAAGGACCGCAATATACCTTCTGGGAATCAGGGCTCCCCCTCTATTCGGATGCAAATATCATGGATGCGGAGGAAAAGGTCCATTACCCCCTTTCCCAGATCGATCATCCGGAAAGTATCCTGCTGATTTCAGGGGGCCTGGGCCAGACCCTCAAGGAGGTCTCCAAGCATGAGCCCGGACACGTTGACTATGTGGAGCTGGATCCCGCACTGACCCGTGCGGCCGAGGCCTTGGGCATCATCGAAAAATCCCCCTCTCTCTCCATTATCCACACCGATGCAAGGCGCTACATAAAAAAAACGACCCGAACATACGACGCCATTCTCATGGATCTCCCGGATCCCGACACCTTTCAGCTCAACCGGTTCTTCACGGACGAATTCTTTACCCTCGCCAAACGGGTCCTCAGAAAGGGGGGCGTCCTCTCCCTCCACCTGGACTACTCGCCCAACTACCTGAGCGAGATCCGCAGGAAGAAACTCTCCACCCTTTACCATACCGCTCAACGCCGATTTCAACATGTTCTGATTCTGCCGGGTGAGCAGGCCTATTTTCTGATGAGCGACACGGAATTGAATCCCGATATCCCGTCTCTTCTAAAGGCCAAAGGGATTTCCACCTCCTACATAGAGGGGTTTTTCCACGGGAATGTGACCGGCGACAGGATGAAGCAACTCCACAACAGACTGGATAAAAAGGAACCCCTGAATACCGATTTTGAGCCCAGGCTCATGAGCATCGTCTTTCAGGAATGGTTCATCCGCCACGGGGTCCATCCGGGCTATTTTTTTGCGGGGGTCCTGGGCCTTTCCCTCCTCTACCTTCTGTTTATGAAGCGGGCCGAGTATATCCTTTTTTCAACGGGATTTGCCACCATGGGGATGGAGATGCTCGTCATTTTCGCCTTTCAGGTCATTTACGGCTACATCTACCTCGAGATCGGGGCGGTTGTGACCTCATTCCTGCTGGGGCTCCTCCCCGGCGCCATGGCCGGCCGGCGATGGCGGGCCGGACTGAAATTTCAGATAACGGCCTCGGAGATCGCCATCCTGTCCCTCCTCCTCATCTTTCTCCTCTGGACGTCATATCTCGAGGCCGAGCCCCACCCCCTCCATTTTCTCCTGTTTTGTCTTGTCTTTTCCTTTTTCGCGGGCTTCCAGTTTCCGATTGCCGCAAAGATCATCGGGGAAGAAACAAGCCCTGCCGCGGGCTGCCTGGCCGCCGACCTGTGCGGGGCAGCGGTCGGCACCCTAATCACGGGAACCCTCCTCATCCCCCTGTGCGGGATCCGTGCGGCCGCGGTTTTTTTGATCCTTGTAAAAATTTCGAGTATGATGCTTATACTGATACGAAGAAACCCCGGCGTTTGAAACCACGCCGGTGACGCCCCCTTCAACCCGATCGGCAATGCAATTTAGAGGAACCTTCAGATGACGACAGAAAACACCCACTCACCGACCCCAAACCTCATGACCCGGAAGGAATTTCTCAAGACCGCGGCCCTGGGGGCATCGGCCTTTCTCTGCGCAGGGGCCGGTTACGGATTTTTGGGAAAAAAGGACCCCAAGGGAGAGAGCGTTAGGGGCCGGGTCTTCAAGAATGACGCCCCGGAAAAACCATGGAAATGGTCTAAGGAGGGGTTTTATTACACCACGCACGGAAAGGCCGTCCAATGCGAGGTGTGTCCGAACCGATGCTTTCTGGCGCAGGGAGACAGGAGCGTCTGCCGGTCAAAGGTCAATATCGGGGGAAAACTCTATTCCCTTGCCTACGGCAACCCGTGCGCGGTCCATGTGGACCCCATCGAGAAAAAGCCCCTCAATCATTTTCATCCCCGCTCCCTCATCTTTTCCATTGCGGCCACGGGCTGCAATTTCCGGTGCCTCAACTGCCAGAACTGGGAGATCTCCCAGAAAAAGCCCGAAGAGGTGGAGCACATGGAGCTGTTCCCGGAACAGGTGGTGGCGGAGGCCGGGAAGCGGGAGATCCTCTCCATCGCCTACACCTATTCCGAACCGATCACCTATTATGAATATATGTGCGATACGGCCAGACTGGCCAGGGAGGCGGGAATCCGGAACGTGCTGGTCTCAAACGGCTACATCAATCGGGACCCCCTTCTGCGGCTCTGCAAATACCTGGATGGGGCCAATGTCAACCTGAAGTCGTTTGACAATGATATCTATCGATCGCTCAACGGCGGGACCCTCCAGCCGGTCCTGAACACCTTCAAGACGCTCCACGAACAGGGGGTATGGTTTGAGATGACCACCCTGGTAGTGCCCACCTATGTGGACGATCTTGACATGATCCGGCGGATGTGCGGGTGGATACTCAAGGAGCTGGGACCCGACCACCCCCTCCATTTTCTCAGGTTTTTCCCCCAGTACAAGCTTACCCGGCTGCCGGCCACGCCCATCGCCACCCTGGAGAAGCTGAGAGACATCGCCCTTGAAGAGGGAATCCATTACGTCTATCTGGGCAATGTGCCCGGTCACCAGGGGACTCAGACCTACTGTCACCAGTGCCGCAAGGTCATCGTAAAGCGGAACGGATACCTGATCGACACCGTCAACCTGAAAGATGGGCGGTGCGCCTTCTGCGGCACGGCCATCCCAGGGAGATGGGAAGGGATTTAGGGATTGGGGAATTTAAGCGATTAACCTTTCCGAAATGATATTAGCCTTAACATAATTATAATTAATATATCTATCCAATAAAACGAAATATAAAACCCCATTTTGATTTTCTTTGTGTTCTCTGTGCCTCTGTGTGAGAAATTTCGGTTTCGGTTTATAAGGCCCTATTTGTTTCCGGTATCGGCCGCTTCAAAATTCCCGCAGTGGTGCTGAAACATGGCCCATTGGCCCCGGCTGCCGTCCCAGGATTCCACCGCACATCTCCCCAGGGCATGGGGGCTGTTGTGCCCGGTATTGTTGTCAAAATAGCTGAAATGCCGGCACACGGCGCAACAAATCAGCTCCTCCGGGGCTGATCCGGCATCGAGATCGCTCCTGTTTTTCATGGCATTCCTCGCAACCTCCGCTGAGCCGATGGCGCCCGCCATTGAACTTCACTGTACAGCCCCTGAGGCGTCCTTTCATCCCCTTGACAAGAGGGTCACCCGCCGATCCGGGAAATCCTCACCGCCATATCCCCAGAATCCTGATGGGATGCAACCCACCGGGCGCGTCTAAACGGGCTTATCTCCCCACGCGGCATTATCGCCGCAAAATCGAATCCCTGTCAACCCACTTTCTTACCGGCTTTGTCCCACTCTCCATTGTTCCATGACATCCCCCCTGAAACACGCTTCCCCGCATGGGGGGCGACAGGGTGCAGCACCGGCCCTGCCAAGGAGGGAGCGTTTCAATCCACGCCCCCGCATGGGGGGCGACTGTATCAGGGGTGCAGATCATTGTGTGTAATTCCGTTTCAATCCACGCCCCCGCATGGGGGGCGACCAGGCTGTAAAAGTTGACCATGTAACCACACTCTAGTTTCAATCCACGCCCCCGCATGGGGGGCGACCAACGGCTTTTTAAACCCACGGACGGACGGCAGGTTTCAATCCACGCCCCCGCATGGGGGGCGACATCCTGAAGGTGAAGCTGGTTGCATCAGGGGATGTTTCAATCCACGCCCCCGCATGGGGGGCGACTCATCAACAAAGGCGGCATATCGCCGGGCAAGGGTTTCAATCCACGCCCCCGCATGGGGGGCGACTTGACGGCCTTACACATTTTTTTGAATCCAAGGTTTCAATCCACGCCCCCGCATGGGGGGCGACACCACCTGAGCCCAAGCCTATAACGGCCAAACCGTTTCAATCCACGCCCCCGCATGGGGGGCGACACCACCTGAGCCCAAGCCTATAACGGCCAAACCGTTTCAATCCACGCCCCCGCATGGGGGGCGACACCACCTGAGCCCAAGCCTATAACGGCCAAACCGTTTCAATCCACGCCCCCGCATGGGGGGCGACTTGACATAGCTTGTAAATAGGGCATGCACTCACAGTTTCAATCCACGCCCCCGCATGGGGGGCGACTCCAGATGTCGGATTGAGTTTGTTGGTGACTGTGTTTCAATCCACGCCCCCGCATGGGGGGCGACTATCCGGCCACCTGGGGTCCTTGACGCGATTGCGTTTCAATCCACGCCCCCGCATGGGGGGCGACTGGCGAACGGATACCGCACCACACTTGCATACCGGTTTCAATCCACGCCCCCGCATGGGGGGCGACAAATTGAGGGAGCTGGCATGACTATTAAATTCGAGTTTCAATCCACGCCCCCGCATGGGGGGCGACATCGTGCATTGCTTTGGAGGGGGCCAGTTACCGGTTTCAATCCACGCCCCCGCATGGGGGGCGACTCGCCAGAATCACTTCCAAGGTCAACATTAACTGTTTCAATCCACGCCCCCGCATGGGGGGCGACATCCTATTAAACCTTCATTCATATATTCACCCATGTTTCAATCCACGCCCCCGCATGGGGGGCGACATGTGTCTCACATTATATCAAGGGGTGCGGGGGGTGTTTCAATCCACGCCCCCGCATGGGGGGCGACTTGATGCTGATTCAATCGCGTTTGACAAGATGGAGGTTTCAATCCACGCCCCCGCATGGGGGGCGACGACCCGATGGCTTGGATGGCGTTCTTGCTTCCTGTTTCAATCCACGCCCCCCCATGGGGGGCGACACCTGGTGCCGGACCCAGATCATCAGGGCTATCCAGTTTCAATCCACGCCCCCGCATGGGGGGCGACAAGCCTACTATGATGCGGTAGCCGGGTTCAAGGCAGTTTCAATCCACGCCCCCGCATGGGGGGCGACTCCAGCGCTCTAAGGCGCGGGTTTTAAAAGCAATCCGGGCCGCGTTTTGCGAACCCCTGAAATTCCATCCTCCTTTCTTTTGATCTCAATCCCTTCAAATCCATAACTTATTGAAATTGAAATGAAAATCATGTGTGCGAACCGCTTAGGGGAAGATAGAGGTCGAATGCTATTTGTTTTAACAAGTTACATCTCTTTGCCCGATTGCGAACATCAGGTTCGCACAGGCGTTTCAGACAATGAGAGGTCCCTCCGGATCATCAGTTTTCTTGGCGCCGATATGCTCTACCCGCTTCCGCCAATTGGCCCCCAGGAAATAGAAACGGAGGCTATCCTCCTTCGGGTCGATCTCATCGATCAACCTTTGACGCAACCGGGTCCACTGGGCCGGATCCACAGAGCATTCAAAAACCGAGAACTGAACCCGCTGACCGAAATCCTTGCACGCCTTGGCAACCCTGCGGAGCCGGCGCTGCCCTTCAGGTTCCACGGTGGACACGTCATAACTCACAACGACCAGCATCATTGCCCCCTATTTCCAGATAAAAGGCGGATACCCGTCCAGATCGCCCCGAAGGAAACGGGCCAGGAGCAGGGCCTGCATGTGGAATAGAAGCCCAACGGTCACCTTCTCCTCGATAAAGGGGTGATAGATCTCATCCTGTTTTCGTTTTTGATAGGCAACCAGCAGGGCCTTTCGGGTCTCGTCATCCATCAGAACGGCCCCGGACTCGCTCCGGGTGAAACCCTTTTCCTGGACCTGGTTCAGATTGATCAACGAAAGGGTCAGGCGGTCGGCCAGAAAGGGCCTGAATTCCTCCATCATATCGAGGGCCAGCCCGGGCCGGCCCGGACGGTCCCTGTGCAAAAAACCCACGGCCGGGTCCAGACCCACGGTTTCAAGGGCCGATCTCACGTCGTGCATCAACAGGGTATAGATGAACGACAGCAGACAGTTGACCCGGTCCAGCGGGGGCCGGCGGTTCCGTTCCCTGAAACCGAAGCCCTCTTTCTGCGAAACAATCAGGTGATCGAACACGCTGAAATAGGCATGGGCCGCCTCCCCCTCAATGCCCCGGAGCGTATCGAGCGGCGGACCTGCCTGCACATTTTCCAATGAATGGCCCAATCTCCTGGCAGCCTCTTCGACCGAAGGGCCGTCTATCTTTTCGGGATGATCGCGCAAGGCCCTGCGAAGCACCGCGCGGGAGTTGGCCAGCTTCCCTGTCAACATGGATCTCGCTATCCTGGCGGACACGTCCATGTCATCCGCGCGACGGTACTGCTCTCTCCGCAGCAGCACATTGCCGGATACCGGTCCCTGGACCCGGGCAAGGAAGCGGCCATATTCCGTCAGGAAACTGATGGCCACGTCTCTCTCGGCGCAAAACCCCATCAGGAAAGGGCTGCAAAGGACATTGCCGAAGCAGACGATGCCCCCGAGGGTGTGTATCGGCACCCGCAGCCGGGTCTCCTTTTCGACCCTCACCACCACGGTTTCCCCTTCCTTTGACAAATAGGCCCCCTGGGTGGTGACAAAGAGGGTATTCAGATGCTTTTTCATGGCTCAACCATTGCGTTCTTCAAATATCGATCGACCGACCTCCCCGTTTGAACGGTCTTGGGCAGGCAAAGGTCCTTCAGGGAGCACGTGTCGCATTGTTTTCCATACACAGGTCGCGGCGTCACCCGGGCCTCAATGAGGGCGTGAAATCGTTTCGCGGTCTCCTCTGTCTCCGATCTCAACCGAGCGTCAAAGTCCACATCCTCCCGGTGCCGGGTCTTGCCGTAGAACAAGGCCCCTGAAGGGACTTCCACGCCCAGCATCTCCTCCAGGCAGAGGGCCTGTGCACAGAGCTGCACCCTGTCCACATCGGCCTTTTTGGGCCTTCCGCGTTTGTACTCCACCGGAAAGGGACGCCACCTGTCGCCGTTGGAATCCCTGATTCGATGAAACTCCACCACGTCCGCCTTGCCGATGAGCCCCAGGCGGAGCGATCGAAGGGGCATGCTGTACTCGATCCGGATCTCTCCCCTGGTTGTCTGGTCTGCCTCGTGAACCCGCTCGTGCAACACCCTCCCCTCGGCCGTGTACAGGTTCTCGGCCCATGCCTGCTCGATGTGGATCAGGGCGCACTGCCGCTCGCAAAAGGCCAGGTGCTGCAGGCCCGACAAGGGAAGGAGGTCGTCTTCAGTATAGCTCACGGGTCTGTTCTCCGATGGCGCATCTGTGTCCGGGCGTGATAGAGCCTTTCGGTAAAGCCGCCTTCTTTTAAAAACTCCTTTTCCAGGGCTCGAAGTTGCTGGTCCAGGAGATAGTTGGCCTGGTGAATCACGCAGATCAGGGTGTTGGCGGCACTTTCCGGGGAACTGCCCTCAATATAGGGCTTATAGGTCAAATAAGACCTATTCTTCCTGTAGCACAGCCCCCGGACCTCTTTGGCCCTGGGGTGGTCCTTTCCCCAGAGGGGGAGGCTGTGCTGGCGCAGGTAGTCCTGAAAGTCGAGGAGCAGCTCCTCCAGACTGGCCCGCGCCACGCCCACGAGCTTCAGCTCGGTTTTCTTGGAGGTGCCTGAGGCCATGCACCCCTCGGCAATATTCTGCTTCCCGCTCCGCGCCGCCTGGACCATCTGGTCATGGGTTCGAGAGCGCAGGCTGATAAACCGGTCGCAGAACGCCACCGTCCCATCATAGACAATCTCGGACATCTGGTACGATTGCAGATCCCTGTACCCGCCGTGAGGCGGAATTATTTTGGGGCTTGCTCTCTTTTGGCTTTCCTCAAAATGATCCATATCTTTCTTCTCCTCACGATTCCCTGGAAAATCCGCGTCCACACTCGTCTTTCAGCAAAGAACCAACCCCAAATACACACGTATGGCCCGATACGGTAACAAAGGCTTTCATATCGACAAGTTATTAAACGTCGTCATAGATCCCTTCGGCATTATTTTGGGGATTTGGCGAATCGGCGCTACTCTCCTTCTATGGCTTCAAATGCCAATCCCGGAAGGGTTCCTAACCCGATTTCATAATCCCCAATGCATCTTGGGTAGTCCACCCCATCCTTTACCCTTACATTGAGCAGTCGATGAACCTTGGCAGATGAATACTGTCCATTTGGGTTGTTGTGTTCCCACCAATAAACCTTATGGACTTCCATGCTTCCTTCGGGCCGGGCGGACGAAGCGTCGTTTACGAACAGGGTTCGCAGGGCTTCCTTGATGTCTTGCGCGTCCTCATCCGAAAAAGCCGTTTTACTCGCAAGTTGCGGGTTCATGCTGCCGTAGAAGACATAGACGCCATGGTCAACGCGGTGCTTCATCCCCATTGTGTCGGCGCCACGCTTTTCACCAGGTTCACTGCTCACGCTCTTGGTGATTTGAATGCTGGCGGCGCGGTCAAGGACAGATGCAACCGAAAAAGCGGGATGAATTGAGACGGGACCCCGAACAGGAATGGACACGCCCTCGCTGTCTTCTTCCCCTTCCTTCTTCTTGCCCTTTTTTCCTTTGAATGCGAATACCTGCCCAAAAGAGCGTACATCCAGCCAGGCTTTGCAGGCCTCTTCTTTGTATTTATTCTTGTCACTGGACTCAACGCCTTTAAGCGTGGCATCCGCCCGCTCGCGAAGGCTCCCGAAATTGTCGCCCTCCGCGCGGTTGTCATCGGATTGCACAAAAATCGAATGGCCCATGTGCATCAGACGGTTGCGGATTTTGCGCTTGATGGCCACATCGGAAATTTCGCCGAAGCCCTCGTATGTGGTGCGCGGACGGTTCCCATTGAGCGGGTCGCCGTTGGGGTTGGCATGATTGACGGTAACAATCACGGCAAAATCAATTTTCTTGGAAAGGGTGGTCATGGCAAAGCCTCCTTTTGGTAATGAGATGAACAGGTTAATCGTTCGGATTGGCATTATCTTTTTCTTCAGAAGCGGGCTTGTCTTTCTTCTCCCACATCTTCTGCCTCTGGCAGTAATAGCCGAGCAAATATTCGCCCGTAAGCGGTTTGTTGCTGATGAAATCGTCAGGAATGAACAGATCTTCTACCTGTCCAATCAACCACTTATAATAAGATGCCTTGTCCCCTTGCCGCATGAGATACGGAGTGAGCAACTCATGGATTTGTTTCCAGGCGGTGAATGGACGCTGGGAAAACTGCTGCATGTACCGGGTAGCATTGGTAGGGCGCTTTTTCTCGGCTTCCGAAAGCGTGCGTTCTTCCAGAACATCGGCAATTGCGAGAAGTCTGCCAAAAAGATAGTCTCTTGTTTTTCGGGATTCATCTAGTGCCATGTCAAAGTTCTCCTTTTCATATTTGTATTTTCGATACAGAGCACAGGCAATTGTCAACGCCTTGCTCCAGTCATAACCGCCTAAACCGGCTGGATTGGACGCCCGCCTGACCACTGACTCTACCAAATCGCGCGGGATGGGGTAGCCGTCCACTATACAGGGGAGCAGGCGTTTGATGGTGGCCTTTTTAAGCTTGTCGTCCCGGCTGCCATAGGCGGCTTCAGCAATATCGGCTGGAGCAGGCGCCCCGATAAAGGGAACGTAACGCTTTCGGAGTTTCCCTTTCTCATCCTGTACATTGATCGAACGGTAGGTGTGCCGCCAGGCACAGGTGTTATTCCAGTTTTCGATACGTTCCAGGAACTCGGAACCTTTCAAGTAGCGGTAATAAACGATAGACAACCGCGCTGTCGATTCTGTGGCAGTGTCAACTGCCATGATAATCACATCTCCCCGTTCACCGATTTCCTGACGATAACCAGCGATCTTATTCCTCAGGCGAATACCCACATCCTGCGCGGTGTCAGCGGTTTTGCTTTCCTCGAGCGCCAGGTTGCCGTATAGGGCGGCATATGTGTCTTCGGTCGGCTGCGGGACTCTTGCGCCCGAAACTGCCCAAGCGACAACCGCCAAGTTTCCTGCTTGATAACCTTGTCTGCTGATAAGCCATGCAAGAGCGTAATGAGCTTTTTGGGATGTTTTCATCCCAACTCCGCAGGCTTGAGCGTCGTCAAGAAAGCGTCCTCGAAAGGTAAAACCTTTGGTGTCGTTGGCTGATATTATCTTGGCATTGTCACCCTCGCGGCGGACGTACTTGGGATGGTTGTCTGTAACAAGCAGGTTCTGCCCAGTTACCATACACAGTCCTGTCTCTTTTCTACTGTGCAAATAGTAATTTACCCAACTTTCCCAAAGAGTTCTATCAAGCCAAGCCCTAGCTTCGACGCTCTCTGGGGATTCGACTACCCAACGAACAAAGGCCTTATCTTGTGAGCCGGCAACTGAGAAAATATCTTTGACGTTCTTATCTCGTTTAGCAGTCTCCTTGGACTGAAATTTCAATTTGCTGTCTAGAAATAAGATTCTTTGATCTATCAAATCCCTAACCAGCCGTTTCTCTTGAACATACGCCAGAATCGCTCGGGCTTTCGGATGAGAATCTTCTGACTGGCACCATTTTGTCAGCAAAGCAACGAAATTCCGATATGGTTCAGCAGGGTCTTTACGAAAGCCCAAAGTGACTTCTCCGCCATAGTCAACAAAATCGCCTGCAACATATTGAAGTTTATCAGTAAGTGGATGACAATCCGGCTTTATTCCGGTCTTTCCCGCAGAACTCTCAGTAGCTGGGATTATAGTAGTCGAGTCATCTTTATCAACAACCTGTGCCCGGCGAAAATTCCCATTACCATCTATTACAACCTCGATGTGCGTTTGGGTTGTAATGTGACAGATTGGCAACAGAGGTCGCCGCGCATCAGTAGAATAGCCAAGCATGTTCTTCTGGCAATGCTCATATGTCTCGTACAAGCTCTGAATCCAATTCATTCCACAACCCCCTCTTCTTCGTAACCTTCCAGCAAGCCTTCTTCCTGCAATCCTATCGAGTCAGGCGGATGGGCTTTCATTGAACGGACAAATTTTCGGACCCTGCAATCCTTTGGGTGAATGAATTGGATCAAACCCCTGTCCATTTTGGTCTCCCAAAATCTCGCCCAGAACTCGCCGGGCTTGGCCTCATCGGGATAATCGAAACCGTGAAACATCAGTCCAAAAGACATTTCGCCAGGGTAATTGTCGTAAAAGCCTTCGCCCTCACCAAATTCGCAAGGCTCAACGTATCCCTGGCATTCGCGTGTGCCAAGAAATACATCCCGCCTGCCGCCGCGCTCAATCATCCGTCTTGCAACGTAAAAATGCTTGTTCTCGTTTTGGTCGTGGGTCAGGTCTGGGCGGTTCTCGTTCCATTCGAAATGCGCTTGCACCTGATACTCGACATCGGCGAGATAGGTGTAAATGGAGAGGTCATTGCCGCCCGATTGATACTTGATGGGCTTGGCGCCGCGGGGTTGTGTATGGATGGGCTTCATCACCCTCGCCTTCTCTATCACCCACACTATCGTCGGTTTCCAATACACTGAACTCAAAATTCCCTTCAACGCCTCATAGGTGGGAACCTGATACGAGTATTTCTCGCCGCCAATGCGAGTCAGCGGATCGGTAAACAGAGCATACTTGCCCCACACCTTGAACGTCACCCTATTTTTATATTGCATCGAAACCTCCGTTTATCCTATGAGTACCGGCATGTCGCTGACTGGCTTGTCACTCCATCCAAACTCCTCGCTGTAATACTGCTGGTTAAGGTGGTAAATCCCTGCGCCTTCCTGCACCTCTTGGATGGCTCGTACCTCTAATAATTTCTTGAATTGATGCTCAAAGAGATTAACCGAATAACGCTGCGCCCGTTTGAGCAGCTTGGCCTGTTCTTCCAGATTAAACGCGCTGCACAAATCGGCGATGATTTTTTCCCCGTCCCTGTAAGGCACTACGACACCACGCGTAAGCGAATCAATCACGCGAAACTCTCGGTTGGCAGTGCGAAAGGACTGCCGTAAGAGAATGTCGGGCGGAGAACCATGAATTGCCTGGTGGGCCTTTGTCGAGATGTCATTCGTCGAAAGCAGGTTGAATAAATTATCGTCTCTCCCTACTGATGATTCCTTGCCAACAGGAAAATCCATTTTGCCTATTTGTGATTGATAATAGAATTGGTAATATGCCTCAATCGCGTTCAGACCGATTCGGTCATCTCCAAACGCATTCGGATTGTCTTTGAAATCGTCCAGTACCCTTTGGGCGTGTTGCGACCCGATTTTGATGTCAGGTAAGCCGTCGAGATTCTCCTCTTGGGGATTGATTACCCAGACACTTCCCAGCCCCTGCCGTATTCCGTGGCGATTGCACCGCCCTGCCGATTGGGCAATCGAATCCATCCCTGCCAAGGCGCGTATGACCGCGCCGAAGTCAATATCCACCCCTGCTTCAATGAGTTGCGTACTGACGCAAATGACAGGCTCACCGGCTTTCAGTTTAGCTTTGATCTCTTCCAGCTTATCTAAACGGTGCGTCGGGCACATATTCGTACTCAAATGATAGGTCACTGCTCCCAAATTCCTATCTCCGATTCTTCGGTACAGTTCCTTTGCCAAAGCCCGAGTATTAACCACAATCAGGACGCTGCCTTTCTCCTCCAAGGCGCGCTGCGCCAAATCGGCGATTTCCGCATCCGTCAAGCCGCCAGGTTTGCGCTCGTCATGGACCTCCACTCGCCTCAGCCTGAAGAGTTCCGCTTCATCCCGAATGATGTGTTGCTCCGGAGTGATTTTCAATTGGCGGTAGGTGTTCTCAAGTTTATTGAACGGCGGCTGGGTTGCCGTACAAAGTACAGCCGTTGCGCCGCAGTCATGGACAAGGAAGCGCAGAGCCGTGGTGAACATGTGCGTAATCCTGATGGGAATAGTCTGAACTTCGTCCAGGACGATGACCGAGTTGGCCAGCTGGTGCATTCGGCGTGCATCGCGCGTACCTGAGCCAAACAACGCTTCTAGAAATTGGACCTGTGTGGTGAATACAATCGGAGCATCCCAGTCTTCCGCCAGCAGGTTGTGGCGGCGGCGGGTATCTTCGGGTGGCACAAAATTGGAGTGATGTTCGAGAACAATCATACCACGCTCGTCCTGCTTTTCCAGAATCGCCCGAACCTCCTTAGCGTTTTGATCAATAATGGTGATGTAGGGGACGATATAAAAGATCCTTTCCATTTCGTGCTCTTGGGCGTGATGCAGGGCAAAGCGCAAACCTGCCAGAGTTTTGCCTCCACCGGTCGGAACGGTCAATTGGTAAATTCCTTTCGTCTTTGCCGCGGCATCCAGGCAGGCCTGCGCCACCTGAGCCCGCAGTTGATTGACTTCCAACGCCCGATCCGCTTGCATTTGCGCCGCTGCCTGCGCGAATTCTGCGAATCTGGCTTCCAGCCGTTCGATGACAATCTCCCAGGAAATGTATTTGCCATAGTTGCGGATGGCTTCGTTGCCTGGATTCTCGAAATCGGCGGTGTTCAAGCGGTCGGCATCCAGCAGACAACTCAGCAGAAAACGAGCCAGCAAGCCATGTTTGAACGGTAAGGTTGATTGCGAATCACTGCCTACCTCTCTCATACCCTCGAAAATTTTCTCAAAAAACTGCGTTTCAATCGGCTGGGCAAGTATTTCATCCAATTGTCTTTCGATACCAGTCAATTTTCTTCGCGCTTCTGCCAGATTTGTATCCTTATCCGGCTTCTCGATACGCCTTTGAAAACCGTTTCTTCCATCCGGTTTCAGGCAGTCAATTAGTCCGGAATGATGCGAAGCTATCACCAGCGCCAAGAATTGGGCCAATAGCCTGCCCCCGAGGCCACGGTTGGCAAGCTTATTATGAACCAGTTGAGCACCAGAGGTAGAATGGTCAATTTCGCCACGTCTGGCGTCGGAATAGCCATCTTCATCCGGGCTTATCAGACCCTGATTGGAGCGCAAGTACCGCTGAAACTTGGTACCGGCTTTCCCAAAGTCGTGCATGAGGCCTGCAATAGTCCCAATTTCGGGGAGTTCTATCTTGGATGAAAAAATCCTTGCAAGCCTAGATGTTTCCTGAAGGTGTTCCTCCAGCAATTGACCATACTGATCGTCTTTGCGCCAATGGGCGATCAGAACATCTTCAGGCGTATCGCAATAATGTCTGGAAACCATTTTCAATTAAAATGACAAGATGTTGATCGTTTTCCGTTTTGCCTATGATGGTAGAGGAGTTTGTCAGATACGGTCACAAACTCTGAAAAGATTTTGCCATTTTGACGATTTTTTCTGTTGACGGGCCTGCATGGCACTTTCTGTTTTCCGGCTGGCTCCATCCGGTTGATTCAATGGGGGGCGCATGGCTTTCCCGTGCCCCGAAATACAAAACCCCGTTTTCCATCTGTCTATGGAAACGGGGTTTTTTTGAAATCTCCAGGCCATGTTGATCTCCTTCACCCTTTTCAGGGCTGAAAGAAAAGCCGTTAAAGCCATCGTACCCAATGCTCTACATCAAGGCGCATCATAAGTCAATTTAAAATGATTTTTAATATCTCACATGTTTCTTTTGCCGTAACCGTTCACAGGTTCAAAGCCCGCCCTGGCGCGACTCACTGGAAAATTCTCGGCGTGTGCATGCGAAGGCTTGCACAACGATTGTAGGTCATCGTTGCCATCATCGGTCTGGGCCAGGGGTTCAGGGGTTTAGTGCCCTATTCCCTGTTTTTCTGTCACAAAAAACCAGGCACTGCAAAAATGATAAAATCCGGTATGTTATTTCCATTCATCAGGCCTGCGCAGAATATATCCGTCAGCCTTTCTGATTTGATCAGGAAACAGGCTATCCGCGATCTTCTTGCGACCTATGGTAAACATGGCGTTAAACCCATCAATATAGACGATCACTCTTTCCATAGTCTAATTGGACCCATACGTTCTCTTGGCCGCTGTATTGATTGCTGGGTGACCTGTAGAGATTTCCCTTGATTTTCGTGGCAAGCATGTATAAAATAGGTATCATTTAGTTTTAGCCCCTCCAGCGATAGCATCGCTGGACCGACGCCCCTGAAAAGGGGCGTTTCTTTTTTCCGGGCAATGAAATCGAGCAGGCCGTCGAGGAGGTGCTCAATCCGTTCGGGATCGCTGCAATTTTCATGGATCAGGGCATCAACTTCGTGGGTGTATGCCGTCTGAGCTTCACCCAGAATCTGGTCTATGCACGCCACGATTTCACGCAGGCTCTGAACCGTATTGTCTTTCATTTCAGGTTACCGTCTTTTTTAAAAACCCCTTTTCGAGGCACCATATCACCCCTGTTTGTCACATCCGGCCACAAACTCAGAAAAAATTTGTCTTTTTGACGATTTTTTTCATGTTGCGCGGCTGAATGGGGCTTTTATACCTCGGGCCAATCTCTCCACCTGCCGTTCCTGGGGTTGGAAAAAAGAGAAAATGCTTGCGCAACCCGCTATTTTCATGTAATCTAAGCTCAATATAAAACCTGATGCTAAAAGATATGAATAGAAAGTCATCCCCCCTGATCGAGACAAATCCTTATCTTCAAGACCCGGCCGAATGCGACGTCTGGCTGACCCGTTCCGTCATCTCTTCCTCTGCTATTGAAGGCGTCCATTTGGCTGCGCGGCGCGCCCTTGGGATTGCAGGCAACCTCAAGCAGACCGAATCACGCGCCGTTTCCTCAGAGTCCGGTCAATCAGATCGGTGAATACCTTTTCCATCGGCTCATAATTGAAGTCCATGCCCGCCTGTACTGCGTGAAAGTACGTCTGTCTTTTCCGGCCTGCAAGATGGCCGAAATCCAGTGGGGGAAGACCTGCCTGGGTCGCCATGACAATGGCCAGCATTCGTGCAAGCCGGCCGTTTCCCTCCCGGAAGGGATGAATCAGAACCAGTTCCGTGTGAACCACAGCGAGTGCATTGGCCACCTCGGGCTGCGTCTTGAACAGGCACGGCGTAAATCGCTGCAGGGGGCCCTTTTCGAAGCTATCCATCAAATCAGGAATCCGACCGGCAGTCGCAAATGGAAAGGACCCTTTGGACAAATTGACCTGACGACAGCGAGTCCCCCAACTTTTGGACATGAGCGTGCCGATACGGCAACTGCGCCTGGATAGAGAGATCGGGTTGACCGTGGGTCCCGGGAATGAGAAGCTTCCCGGGCCTGTTCGAGACCTGAATGGTCTTTTTTCCCTCAAACGGCTTGTCGAAAACACAGCATAAGCAACTGTTGATCTGTTCCTTACCTTACATTTTGCGGCTCAATTGCCGTTGACACACCAGCCCCTTTCCACTATGTTTCAGCCTCAACATAACGAGTTCACATCAACGATTGGAGGATAACAGGATAATGCACAGATATCATAGACAGTTGTGGCTTTTCTTGACTGGCGTTTTATTGGTGGTACTCATGTGCGGGAGGACATTGGCATCGGAAGAAAATTCAGTCAGTAAGGCCTTTGCTTCAGTGGCTGTGGAGGGAGGCCGAATTGAATGGCATCCTCAGACGGAGGTCGGCAAGTTGAAGTTGATTGTAGTGGGGCCTCAAGGCACTTATTATGAACGGGAATTCCCTTCAGGTAGGCTCCCCTTTTTTGAAGGGCTGGATAACAAGGGCGAACGTTTTCCTGATGGGGCTTGCGCCTATGAACTCCACCTGATGCCGTTGTCGGAGAAGAAGCAACAGGACAACCTTCCCGCGGGCAGGGCCGAAGGGGATACGCCGGTGGCAAAGATCGCTGAAAAGCAGGCCCAAAAACAATCCGGCGCATTTCTCGTTCAGAACGGTCTGATTGTTTCGGAAGAGGCCACCATTAAAATGGAAATGCCTCTGGACAAGGAGACTACTTCACATAGTTTTGGCAACCCGGACCATGTGATTAATGACGATGTGATTATTACTGGAAGTGAATGCGTCGGTTTTGACTGCGCAGAGGGGGAAGACTTTGACTACTGTACCCAAATGTACAAGGAAAACAATCTGGAGGTTTGTTTCGTGGATACCAGCATTGGCACCTTTGCCACAAACGACTGGAAGATCCAGATCAATGACAGGGCCAGCGGCGGTCCAAGCTATTTTGGGATCTGGGACGTGGACGGCAATAGGAGGCCCTTTACCATTGAGGCGGGCGCCCCGGCCCACTCCCTGTATGTGGAAGACTTCGGCAGGATCGGCCTTGGTACCTCGACACCGTATGTCGATCTACACATGAAGGATGGAGATTCCCCCACCATTCGGCTGAATCAGGATGGTTCTTCAGGATGGGCAGAACAGAGTTGGGACCTGGCCGGCAATGAGACCAATTTCTTCATCCGGGATGTCACAAACGGCTCCAAGCTCTGTTTTCGAATTCAGCCAGACACCCCTTCCAACACCCTTTGCCTCCGATCTACCGGCTATGTGGGGATCGGAACCTGGACACCCCAGGCGAATCTCCATGTTCTGGCCCCCGACAGCGATTCAGGGCCGTTGTTTCTGGTGGAAAGGACGGGTGGCGCTCAGACGTATTTCAGCGTAAAAGATGGCGGAGATGTGGAGCTGTTCAAGACCATTGGAGAAGGATCGGACCGGAACCTCAAGAAAAATATCCATCCCGTTGACACGTCTGCAGTGCTGGCCGGGGTGGTAAGCATGCCTGTATCCACTTGGAATTACAAGGTTGATGCAGACGACGTCGTCCATATGGGACCCATGGCTCAGGATTTTTATGCGGCCTTTGGCCTGGGAAATGACGATAAACACATTGCATCCCTGGATGCCTCAGGTGTTTGTTTTGCTGCTATTCAGGAGTTGAACAAACATATGGAGCAACAGGACAAAATGATCCGAAAACAGACTGAAGTCATCCAAAGGCTGCAAGAGCAGCTCACACAGCTCATCAATAATATAGAAACAAGCAAAAGTGCAAGAGATTAATAAAATCCGCACAGACAACCCCATTCGGAACGGGGTGGAAGTCGGGAGAATCGCTTGAAATGGTTTGAAAGACCGTATAAACTGCCGGCCAGGCAGTTGGCAAAAAACCTGGAACCGAATAGATAAGGAGAATAGACATGCCGGATTTTGGAACGCCCTTTTCGGGCCTGGCAAATGGGAGGAAGCTCACAAACGAAGAACTCATCCGGGCCATCCGATTCATGGTCGCTGCGGAGTACGAGGCGATTCAATTGTACATGCAGCTTGCAGAATCAACGGACAACAGGCTCGCCGTCGAGGTCCTCAAGGACATCGCCGACGAGGAACGGGTTCACGCAGGAGAGTTTCTCCGGCTCCTCCACGAGCTGGCCCCGGACGAAGAGAAGTTTTACAGAGAAGGTGCAGAAGAGGTCGAAGCGGAAATCAAAAAATTGAAATAGGACCTTCGCCTGCTCATTGGGTCGTCTCTGCGGCCATATCCAGACCGGCCTGCAGGGCCGCCCGGTTCATGTCGAGGGATTCGGCCGGGACCCGGGTCGCCAAGACACCGGCGACGGACTCCGGCCGGATCAGACCGGTCAACCCGATGAGGGCCCCCAGCACGCAGATGTTGAAAACAATCGGTTTTCCGATCCGGTCCACCACGGTCTCATACATGTTCAATTCCACCTGCCGGGCGTCCACGCGGGGGTCCTGCCGCACATAGTGGCTGTCGGTCAACAGGAGTCCGCCCGGACGGATGGACCGGGAGTACCGGTTGTAGGCCTCCTGGGTCAGGCACGCCGCCAGATTCGGTTGATCCACCTTCGGATAATAGATCGGTTTGTCCGACAAAATGACGTCGGCCCGCGTGGCCCCGCCCCGCGACTCCGGTCCATAGGACTGGGTTTGGACCGCGTTCAAATCCTCGTACACCACCGCGGCCTCAGCCAGGACGATGGCCGCGGTAATCACGCCCTGCCCTCCGGAACCGCTCAGGATAATGCGTTGGGTCTGCATGGGGAACTCATGTCTCGGGTTTCTGGACACTGGTTTTCAAGTTTGAAGTTACGAGTTTGAAGTGCCTAAAGTTGAAAGATGAAGAATTCCGATTTGAACTTTCAACTCCATACTCCACACTATGTTACTGGATGCCAGGTGCTTGTTCCTCGTTGCTGGTTACAGGTTTCCGATTCCCGCTTCTCAACTTTAGCCGCTACTCTTGCTGCCTACTGCGTACAGTCTTTTTCGACCTCCGACTACTGACCTCCGACCTCAAATCTCTGGCTCTTCATACGGTCTCATCCCCATCGGCCCTATCATTCGAATAGGGCGGCCGCTCCTCATCCACAAAAATGCCCCGTTCAATCAGATCGGGCCGGGTCTTCTTTTTCCTGGAGCCGATCGGAACGGTGCGGTCCCTGAACTCCTTCATCATCAGAACGCCGTCCCCGATCCGGTTCTGCCTGCCGTAATAGATGGGACACTGGGACATGACCTCCACCACGGAAAACCCTTTGTGCCGGATGGCCTTTGCGATCATCCGCGTCAGTTCCTGCGCATGATAGGTGGTGGTCCTGGCCACAAAGGAGGCGCCCGCCCCTTTCGCCAGTTCGACAAGGTCAAAGGCAGGATCCGCGATTCCCAGGGGGGAGGTGGTGCTTCTCATGCCCTGGGGCGTCATGGGAGAGCCCTGGCCCCCGGTCATGCCGTAAATGCGGTTGTTCATGATAACGGCGGTCAGGTCGATGTTGCGGCGGGCGGCGTGGATAAAATGGTTTCCTCCGATAGCCAGGGCATCGCCGTCACCCATGGGCGCAATCACGGTCAGATCGGGCCGGCCCAGCTTGACCCCCGTGGCAAAGGCAAGGGCCCTCCCATGGAGGGTGTGCATGGTATGAAAATCGAGGTATCCTGCCATGCGGGAAGAGCATCCGATCCCGGACACCACCACCACCTCGTTCTTCTGAAGGCCGATCTCCTCAATGGCACGAATCATGCCCGACATAACAATCCCGTGGCCGCAGCCGGGACACCAGATGTGGGGAAGGAAACGGTGGCGCAGGTAGTCTTTGACCGGCATGTTCAGACCCCCTTGCCCTGTATCATATGGAGCACCCGCAGGATGTCCGTCGGCGAAATGAAGACCCCGTCAAACCGGTTGGCGAGAAATACCCGTTCGGGTCTTGTTACGACCTTCTTGACCTCGCCACAGATCTGCCCCATATTCATCTCCACCACCAGGACATGGGTCCGGCCTTCACATTTCTCCCGCACCGTCTCGGCCGGGAAAGGCCAGAGGCCCTGCAATTCAAGCAACCCCAGCTTGATGCCCCTTTTGCGCCGATCCACCACCATCTGCAGGGCGCTCCTGGCCGAACTCCCGTAGGAGATCAGGAGGACCCGGGCGTCGTCGATAAAATACTCCTTACAGCGGGCGATGCTGTCCGCCCGGTTTTCCAACTTGTCCACCAGGTGATGAATGAGATCATAGGCAATGGAAGGGTCCGTGGAGGGGAATCCCCACATGTCATGGACCAGCCCGGTGACGTTGTATCGATGGACGCCCCCGAAATCGCTCATGGGGAGTCTGCCGTCCTCGCGCCTCAGGTAGGGATGGAAATTGGTCCCTTCGGGAACGGATGTGTGGAGGCGTTCAATGATCTCAATCTCACCGGGTTCGGGGATCACCACCTTCTCACGCATATGGCCCACGACCTCGTCGAACAGCAAAATGACCGGGGTCCGGAAGGTCTCCGCAATGTTGAAGGCCTCGACGGTCATGAGAAACACATCCTGCAGATTGGAAGCGGTGAGGGTCACAATGGCGTGGTCGCCATGGGTGCCCCAGCGGGCCTGGTTGACGTCGCCCTGGGCCACGGCCGTGGGGAGCCCGGTGCTGGGTCCTCCCCGCTGCACATTGACGATCACCGACGGCACCTCTGCCATGACCGCGTAGCCGATGGCCTCCTGCATCAGGGAAAATCCGGGGCCGCTGGTGGCGGTCATGGCCTTGAGTCCGGTCAGTGAGGCGCCGATGATCGTGCAGAGGGACGCGATTTCGTCCTCCATCTGGATAAACGTCCCCCCCGTCTCGGGAAGCCTTCTGGAGAGGATTTCGGCGATCTCCGTGGAGGGGGTGATGGGATACCCGGCATAGAATTGAAGCCCGGCATAGAGGGCCGCCTCGGCGATGGCCTCGTTGCCCTGAATGAATTTTATATTGGGTCGCTCAGGCGTCATGTCTGCACCCGTTCGATGGCGATATCCGGACATCTCAATTCGCAGAGCCCGCACCGCGTACACCTGTCAGGATAGGCCCAGCAGGCCTTTTCATGTTCATCCAGCACCAGTGCCTCCTCCGGGCAGAAGGCCACGCAGATGCTGCACCCTTTGCACCAGTCCCGGTTGATGACGATGCTTCCCTCTTTTTCCATAGCGCAGGCCCTACCTTAAGGATTGCCGGGGCATCAGGGTCTTTCCGGGCAGGATGACCCGGCCCCGTTCCCCCAGCGGCCGGATACCTCCAGCCGGTCGCCCACGGCCGTGACGGTCAGGACAAGATCGAAGAGGTCCCGCTGGAGACAGAAGACGGGGTCTTCACGGGGGAGATAGTCCCTCGCCCCCGAGAGAAATTTCTGGGCCGTGGGCTGTAAGACCACCTCGCGGAAGGCCTGAACCGGATCGTATGACGTCCCGGTGAGGAGGTGTTCCAGATAGTCCGCACATGCCTCGTCCTCGGGGGCCGGCCTCTCGGCCCGCTCGCCCATGGCGACCAGGGTCACCCGCCCGGGCCGCTTCTCCTGTATATACGCCGCGATCGCCTTGGCCGTGACAAAGCTCCCCAGGACAACCTCTTCCGCACCTCCGAAGGCGGCGGCCGCACCCGTCACCCCGGCGGTGGTGCGATGGATAACGGTCCTGTGCCTGAAATAGGAAGCGCCTTTCTGAATGATGTGGGTGGGCGAGTTGCCCAGATCCGCCCCTTCGATCGGCACCTCGTTGACCTCGCCCACAAGGATGGACTCCGGGTTGTCGCGCTTCAGGGATACGGCCCTTGCCGGATCCGCCTCCATGATGACCCGGTCCGCGCCGAAATGAAAAAAGAGGGGTGCGCACGAAAAGGCCCTGAACACATCGATGATCACCGCCAGCCCTTCCGCCTCTTCCGCACCCCTTGCGCACCGTTTTCTCAGAACCTTCATGGTGATTGCCTTCCCTCAGGGTCTCATTCCTGGAATCGTGATTCACCCCGACCCATCACCCGGGCCGACTGAGATCGATATCGCCTGCGCGTCAGTCCGACAAATAGTATTCCACGGTGGATACGACACGTATCTTTTTGATATACGGCGTGTTTCTGTCCCTGTCCGTGATGGAGAACTGACCCTGACTGGCCTGTTTGATCTTTCCCAGCCGGCTGTTGGAGTCCTTGGCGAACTTCTCGGCCACCTCGCGGGCCTGCCGGGTGGCCTCCTCGATCATCTCCGGCTTCACGTCGTTGAGCCGGGTAAAGATGAACTCCGTCTTGTTGTCGTAATTGCCGCCGGTAAATACGATGCCGGCCTTCCCCAGTTCAACCAGTCGCTTCATGGTGGCCCTGACCGCATCGATCTTCTCGGTGTATACCGTAATGTCCTGGGTCGCGCTGTATCGAAGCTCTATCTTGGACGTATCGCCGTACTGCTGCGCCACCTTGTCGATAATCGCCGGGGGCGATACGGTAATCTCGGAATCGACAAAACCGTTCTCTTTAAGAAAACCGGCGATCTGGCCGGTGTCCTTTTCCAGATCGGCATACAACCGGGCGATATCGTTTCCGGCCCGGGTGAACTGAATGGGCCACAGGGCGATATCTGCGGGCAGTTCCTTCTCGGACAGGCCCTTTACGGATACTGCCCTTTCAAATGCCTTGAATTTCACGATGCTGGAGCCCAAGAGGTACCCCAGAACGGACAACCCCAGGAAGATGGCGACCCCCAGTATAATAAACCTTGCATTGCCCTCGTTTTTCATCTCATGCCTCCTGTAAAGCAGACCCTGCCCCTTTCCATTGCCAATTGACAAAGGTTCTCAATCCCTCAGTCCCTGAATCCCTACTCCCCCCGGTCCAGGACCTCCCGAATCCTGCGGGAGAGTTCATGGATGTTAAAGGGTTTCTGCATGAACCCGTCACACCCCCGTTTCAATATTTCGCGGGCCTCGCTGTTAATGCTGTATCCGCTGGAGAGGAGGACCCTTAGGTCTGGATGGATCTCTTTGATCCGGTCAAAGGTGGCGCCGCCCCCCATCCCCGGCATGATCATGTCGAGAATGACCAGATCAGGGACACGAGATTGCGGTTGGCTGACCATTTCCACGGCGGCTTTGCCGCTCCTCGCCAGCATGACCGTGTAGCCCAGTCTCTTCAGGAGCTGTGCCCCCACTTCAATAATCGTATCCTCGTCATCCACCAGCAGCACTGTCTCGGTTCCCTTAAGCACCTCATCCCGGTCATGTTCCTGCATGGAAGGAACACCCATTTCTTCGCCGCCGACCGGAAGATAGATGGTGAATGTGGATCCGGCCCCGACCTCGCTATAGGCCTTGATGATCCCGCCATGATCCTTGACGATGCCATAGGCCGAGGCAAGGCCGAGCCCTGTTCCCTTCCCCACCCCCTTTGTCGTAAAAAAGGGTTCAAATATCCGGCGGAGCGTCTTCTCGTCCATCCCGGTACCGCTGTCCGTGACCGTCATCTTCACGTACCGGCCCGGCGCTGCATCAAGCGGCCCCACATCGGTCGGGTCCAAGACAACATTTTCCGTTTCGAGATAGAGGTCCCCGCCCCCCGGCATGGCCTGCCAGGCATTGATAAAGAGATTCATCAGGACCTGCTGAATCTGACCCTGGTCCACCGCCACAGTCCAGATATCCTCCTGGTATTTCGCATGGATGGAAATCTCCTTCCTTGTCCGGCCAAGCATCTTGGAACTCTTGCTCATGAGGTCATTGAGGTTCGTGGGTTTCACCACATATCTCCCCCCCCTTGCAAAGCCCAGGAGCTGCCGGGTGAGATCGGCTGCATCCCGTATGCACTGCTCGACATTCCTCAACCTGCCATAGTCAGGATGCTCCGGATCTTTATCAAGGAGCATCAGGGAGGCATTTCCCTGCATGGCCATCAGGAGGTTGTTGAAATCATGGGCGATGCCTCCTGCCAGGGTGCCGATGGCCTCCATTCTCTGGGCCTGATAGAACTGGGCCTCCAGCCGCTTCCTTTCCTGTTCGGCATGCTTTCGCTCCATGATATCCCGGATAATCCCTCGAAAACCCAGAGGCCTTCCATCGCGATCCCTTAAGAGGGATGCGGAAACCTCCACATACAGACGCGTACCGTCATCCCGTAAAATTTCGTACTCCGACCCTTTGTCCGGCCTCCCTGTCGCATACACCCGGTTGAACACGCCATAGAGCCTCTCGGCGAACTCCTTGCCCGTGTTTTCCTGGTAATTCATCCCTTTCAATAGGGTTTCCGGGATGCCGAAGATCCGGCACAATGACTCGTTGAAGAAGGTGAAATTGCCGGCCAGGTCTGTCTCATAATAGCCCTCTTCGATGTTTTCAAGGATCGTCCGGTATTTCTCTTCGCTCTCCTTCAGGGCATTTTCGGCATCATGTTGGCCGGTAATATCCCGTGCAAAGATTGCAATCCGGGTCACCTGCCCGGTTGGGCACGTGATGGGGAAATAGTTGCTGTCAAAATACATATGATCCCGCTTTTCAAAGAACCTGACCGGTCTTCCGGTCTTCCTCGCCTTCTCCAGGTTGGCCGTTCGTATTTCGGCGACCTCCGGAGAAAAGAGGTCCGGAAGATGTTTCCCCACAAGTTCATCCGGTCGGTATCCGATCCTTGCCGCAGCGATCTCGTTGAGGGCGAGTATCCGGTAGGTGTCGTCCAACAGAAAGGCCGAATCCGTAGCGGCATTCAGGAGGGCCCGGAATGCCTCTTCGGTTTCCATCAAGGCCTTCTCCGCCGTCCTCAACGGCGTGATATCCTCATACACGCCGTAAGCGCCTACGACCTCCCCGTCCACGGTCAGGGGCACGCCGTTGAATTTGACTTCCATAAAGGTCCCGTCTTTCCGTCTGCGCGGACCCGATCCCTGGATAGGCTTACCGGCCAGGGTCCTCGTGCTATAGGAAACGGCCCCCTCAAATTGCTCCGGCCCCACGATCAGGTCATCCAAGGGCACGCCTTCCATCTCATCCAGTCCATATTGAAAAAGCCGTTCAAACGACTCGTTGCATTCAACAATCCGCATCTCTTTATCGAGAACGACGATACCCAACTGGCTGTTATCGATCAGTGACGCCAGCTGTTTGTTCCTGAATGCCAGATTTCTGCTGGATACCTCAAGATCCTTGATCCGTTGCTGCAGGGCTTCATGGGACACTGTTTCTACCATCGGGCAATCCCTCATTTATTCAAGCATGATCCTGGCATCCGCCGCCACGCATCTCGCGGGTGAGCAGAAAACCGGGTTCAGATCGATGGATGTCACGGATTCATCCAGGTCCATGATCAGAGCGGAGAAGGCCATCAGGTTTCGGGTCAGTTTCTCCAGGTTGATGGGTTCCGCCCCCCGATAGCCCTCCAGCAGCCTGTGGGCCTTGAGGCTTCGGAGCATGGAGGTCACATCCCTAGGCTCGATCGGCGCCATTCTGAGGGTGGTGTCCTTATAGATCTCCACACCTGTTCCGCCGATGCCCAAAAGAAGGATGGGGCCGAACTGGTAATCGACCTTGGAGCCGACGATCATCTCCACGCCCGATACGGATTCCTCTACGAGCACACCCCTGAATCCCTCGATGCCGCTGAACCGGTGGAAGGCCTCTGCCAGGGCGATCTTGTTGTCGATACCGGCCATCACTCCCCCCGCCTCGGTCTTGTGGACCACCTGAGGGGAAACCACCTTGGCCACCACCGGGTATCCGATCCTCTCTGCAAATTCGACCCCCTCGTTCAGACGGTCGGTGCATATGAATTGAGGGACATCGAGCCCTGCGAGGGATAGGATCCGTTTGGCATCCGGCTCCAGCACCCAGCCCCATTCCTTTGATCCGGAAAGGATATCCAGGATTTTTGGATTCAACATGGCTGGCGTCTCCTCAATCCCTTGGCCTGAAGGACAGCTCCCTCGATGGCTGGCGAAACCGGTATCCGGTTGAGTTCAAATCCGTCGATGAGCATTCGATATTTTTCCACGTTGGGCACATAGGCGACCATGGGCTTTCCTTCTCTCAGATAGACCCGGCTCAGCCTGGCGCCCAGGTCCGACGTGGTCCCCGGCGAATAGGGGAGAACCAGCAACAGGATGCAGTCCACCTCATCGGTCCTGCTGAGGCACTCAGCTGCAGTCAAAAAATCTTCGTCCACGGAACTCCCTGTCAGATCGATCGGGTTTCCAAGGGCGGCGATGGGCTGCGCGGCCTTGGACAATCCCTTCCGAATCTCCGCCTGTACCGCTTCCGAGACAGGGGGGACGGAAAGGCCATGGGAGGCGCACAGGTCCACTGCGAGGGCCCCATGTCCGCCGCTGCCGGTGATGATCCCTATCTTTCCCTGGATCGGCTTGTCGTAGCAGCTCAGAGATTCGCAGAAGGACACCAGCTCGAACTGGCTCCGCGCCTCCACCACCCCATACTGGGAGAGCACCTCTGAGAAGACCTCGTAATCGCCGGCCAGGGAGGCCGTATGACTGGACACGGCCCGCCCCCCCTCCGGGGTCCTCCCCGACTTGAGGGCAATGACCGGTTTGCCGCACTGGCTGGCGGCCATTACAAACTCCCTCCCCCCCCCTTTTTCGAACCCCTCCAGATAGAAGGCAATGACCCCTGTTCCGGGATGGGCCGACAGATACCTGAGGAGCGCCACCTCGTCGATAAGGGCCTTATTCCCGACGCTGACGGCCACAGACAAGCCCACCCCCTCATCACACAGATTGATCATCTGGTCCACCAGGACGCCCCCGCTCTGACTGACCAGGGCGATATTGCCGGCGGCCGGATAGACCATCCGTTCGCTGGGGATAAAAAAGGTGTCCACGTGATTGGGCGAATAAATGCCCAGACAGTTAGGTCCCACAAAGGGGAAATCCGCCTCCCTGGCGATATCCACCATACGCTCCTGCAGGTCCTTTCGACCGCTTTCGGCAAATCCGCCGGAGATAACGACGGCCCCCCCCACGCCGCTCTCGATGCACTCGGAAAGGACCCCGGGAGCCAGCTCGGCCCGTACGGCGATAACCGCCAGATCGACCTTTTCCGGGATATCCGATACACGGGGAAAGATCTCCCTCCGGTGAAACGAGCCTCCTTTGGGATTCACTGCAAAGGCCTCTACCGGATATCGGAGGCCGTTCTTGTTAAAAACCACATTGGCCGGGTGGCTGTCATTGCTCATGGAGACGCCGATGACCGCCATGGTCTTGGGTTCGAACAGCTTCTGATAGTCCATCCATTCCCCCCAAAACAAGTGACTAAAGTGAGCTAAGGTGACTGAAGTGTCTGAAGTTTGGGATGTGGAGCGAGATGTTGGCCGTGGAATCTCTTAGGGTTTGACCCGGATTTTCCAGTTTCACTCATCCTCCACTGCACCATCCAATGATTCAACGACTCGACCACACCGCTATTGCTTCCCGAAAATTCTCTCTTTCGCCCTGTTCCTCTGAACGAGATAAAATCGTATCAGGATAATCAGGACCGGAAAGAGGACGAATACGATGTCATCACTCCGTCCGGGCGACAGATCCGGCATGAAATAATAGACAATGCCCCCGAACAACAGGCTGATCCTCAGGGCCTTCCCATACCCCATAAAGGTAAAGACCCTCAGGAAACTCAGGAAGCAGAGGGACCAAAAGAAAAAGAGGAGGGCATTGCCCAGGTACCTGTACCGGGGAGGGACCTGATCGGAAACCGTGCGCAGGAACCTGTCGAAGGGGCTCCCGCTCTTCTTCAGCTTTATCCGGATCACATCGCCGATGGTGGTCTTTTCATCCACGTAGGCGCCGCCGGGAATCAAAAAATCAAGGGTAAATGGCGCCCCATCTTTGTGGAGGGCGTCATTCGAGGCCCTGAATGGAAGTTGAAGGAGATACTTCCCGAGAAAAAACCCGGCCACACAGATGCAGGCCAAACATAAGAGGAGGATCAGTTGAAATATCCCCTTTTTCATCATCTTGTCGCTCCTGGTGACAGACAGAACCTGCTGTAATGATACACGGACCGATCCCGATGCGTTTTACGAAAAACCATTGCGAAAAACAGGGTCCCCCGCCCTGCTGCCTGCCCGGAAAGATGTGACACATAACGAGGCAGTTGTCAATCACTACACGCCTTCCCATTGCGATGAATGGGTCATTCAATGCTTAGGGCCGTCCTCTCTCGGGGATGCCCAATGGCCCCGAGACCGGACTATATGCCGTACTTGGCCCCCAGGGCCTGGTAATGGGCGGGGAACTCCGGCTGAAAATTCTGGTAACAGGTGATGGGATAGCGGGCCCCGGCCTTTCTCCCCGATTCTCGAAGGCCCAAAACAAACCTGTCCAAGAAAGAACAGGGCATGGCAAAGATCATCTCGTCATCACCGGTCATGGAGAATATGCGGTCGCCCGGTCCAGGAATAATGATCCTCGGTTCCCCCGTTTTCAGGGGACGGATCAGGTATTCCGGGCATTCCACCTTGCCCCCGAAAAGGCCCCGGATTCTTTCTTCCCTGTCAAAAGTGGCTGCCTGCAAGATGCGCGACACCTGGCCGGGATTGCCATAAAGGACAATCGTGTCAGGGATGATGCTGATTTTCTGGAGGGGAGCGATGAGGAGTGCCTGATATTCGTCCCTGTCGAGGAAACACATCTGATCCACTTCCTTTACGGTCTTTTCCAAATCGCTTTTGTACATGGATTCAAAGAAGGATTCCGCCATCTCCTTCCGGGGATCATCTGCGCTGGTAAACCCGAAGGCCAGCGAGGCCAGAATGCAGATGATGTCTTCCCTGGTAATGCCCATCTGCCAGCCATAGATTCGCGCCATGGTCATTGCCTGACAGATCGTAATCTTCTTTTTCAGGAATAGGGCAGGTCTTCGGGCCTTTTCCGGCAAGTCCTCCGGGTCTTTCAAAAACTTCACCCCGACCGGCAATGTCTTCAGTCTCAGGTTGTTGTAGACAAATTCCGCTTTGCCCGCAAGTTCCGATGTGTCCATGGTTATCTCCCCTTCTCGTGTGAACTTGATTCTGGATACTGGATGCTGGACATTGAATGTTCGTCCCTTAGGGAGTTTCTGCCTGATCCGACCGGCCTTCTTGCCAGCCATACGCGACGCTCCTATGGAATTTCGCAAGCCGTCTCAGGGGACCCTTTCAGGGCCTTTTTCGGTTCCAGGGCGTTCGGTCCGGACCCTTCACCATTCCCCGCTCCGCGTTCCGAGTTCCCCGTTCAGATTCCCATATATTCAATTTCCCGGGGGTGTCTTCACTGCCAGGCACGACATGCCCATAATCTCCGGCACATCCCGCTTGCGATCCTCATGCCTCAGGAAAAAATCCAGGCCGATCCGAACATACTCATCCGGCCGGTATTGATAGGTATTGTGCCCGCACCTCGGGAGTACCGATAATTCTCCCCTGGGCAGACTGCGATACATGGCCACCCCCTGCTCCACCTCAAAAATGGAACTCCGGTCCGGATAGAGCACCAGCGTCGGACATTGGACCCTTGACAGGACAGGCCTCAAATCAAACAGATCGCTCCCGTAGGCCCCTCCGAATCGCCGGAATTGATCGAAAAAAGGCTCCGCCTTGTCGCCGTGCCACTCTCTTACCTTCTCCTGTAATTCAGGTTCCAACTCCCTGAACGCCTTGGGAAAATCCGATTTGTTTTTCTCCACCATGGGAACAGCGCTGTAGCACTGGGTGCTCGAAATGACCATGCTGTGGACCTGATCCGGGCGGCTTGCCGCATAATCCGCAGCCACCACGCCTCCCTCGCACTGTCCAATGATATGAAACCGCTCCATACCCACAGCAGAGACCAGTGTCCGCATTTCTTCCACGCTCTCGGACCGGAATCGATCACTCACATAGAACTCCATGAAGCCGGGACCTTCCTCTGATCGGCCGTAGCCCCTCCGGTCGTAAATGAGTATCCGGTAGCCCCTCTCCACCAGGGCCGGGTAGATCTCCTTCCAGATCTTCGTGCAACCGAAGCCGTGGTGAAGGAGCACAATCGCCCCTTTATCCCCATTGTCGCCGTGACATTCGTAGTAGATAGGTATTCCGTTGATGCGTTCAAATGGCATGAAATCCTCCTCTGCGATCCATGGGCCTTGTCCTCCATAAACGCCTCCACTCCCCTTCCTTCCGAAAGGCTGACAGTTAAACCGGGAAGCCCCCTGGAAGCCGGTATTCGGTACTTTATGCTTGACCTCTGAAGATTATCCTGATATAGGCTTTCCCGACGACCCGGATGGATACGCTCCATTGCCTTGATGATAGATTCAGCCCTTGATGACGCCCAAGGGTCTCACCCGGGCGACTTTTGTGGCCAGGTTGACGCCTTCAACGACGTCAACCACCTGTGATATGTCCTTGTAGGCCTCTGGCATTTCTTCTTTAAGCGTTCGTATGCCCCTGGATTGAACAACAATGCCTCTATCTTCCAACTCGCGGTGAATGGCCCGGCCCTTTGCCCGTTTTACCGCCTGGGTCCGACTTAACAGCCGGCCGGCGCCATGGCAGCTGGAACCAAAACTGTGCTCCATGGACCCCGGCGCCCCGGCCAACACATAGGAGTGGGTGCCCATGTCGCCGGGGATGAGGACCGGCTGCCCCGCAGCGCGATACACCTCGGGGAGGAGGGGATGACCGGCCGGCAACGCACGGGTGGCGCCTTTCCGATGGACGCAGACCATGGTCGCTTTCCCGGAGACCCGGTGCAGTTCCTTCTTGGCGATGTTGTGGCAGACGTCATAAAGAAGGTTCATACCCAGCTCATCGGGGCGGAGGGAGAGCGTTTTCAGAAATGTCTCCTCGATCCAGTGCATCAGGATCTGGCGGTTGGCCCAGGCGTAATTGGCCGCACATGCCATGGCCGCCAGGTAGCGCCGGGCAAGGTCCGATGTCAGGGGGGCGCAGGCCAACTGCCGGTCCGGAAGTTCAACGGACCGGCGCCCGCGGAACGCGTTTCGACTCATCTCCTTCAGAAAGTCGTCGCATATCTGGTGGCCGAATCCGCGTGAACCGGTGTGGATGAAAACCGTCACCTGGCCTTCAAACAGGTGATACTGTCGGGCCTTTTCCCGGTCAAAGATCTGATCGACAACCTGAATCTCGACGAAATGGTTGCCGGACCCCAGGGTTCCCAACTGGTCGCGGCCTCTCTGGACGGCCCGGTCGCTGAGGACCGATGGATCGGCCCCTTCCATGGCGCCATGATCTTCGGTTCTCTCCAGGTCCTCCGGCGTGCCGAGGCCCCTTTTAACGGCCCAGTCAGCCCCCATCACGGCGACCTGGTTTTCTTCCGACCTGGAGAGGTGAATGGGGCCCCTCGAACCGACCCCGCTGGGAATATTTTTGAAAAGATCGAAGACGAGATTTTCCATAAAGGGATGAATGTCATCGCCGCGAAGCAGGGTCGTCATGAGCCTGCATCCGCAATTGATATCATATCCGACCCCACCGGGAGAGACAACGCCTTCATCCAGTTCAAAGGCCGCGACCCCGCCGATGGGGAACCCGTAACCCCAGTGGATATCCGGCATAGCCAGTGAATGGCCCACAATGCCGGGCAGCATGGCCACGTTTGCCACCTGTGTGAGACTTTGATCCTCCCGGATCGATTGTATCAGTTCAGTGTTCGCAAAGACGAGCCCCGGGACGCGCATGGCCCCGGTCTGCGGAATCAGCCACCGGTAATCGTCTATTTTTTCTAATTCTATGTTCATGACGCAAAAAGTGCGTGATGGGGTATCCGTCTCATCTGCCTTTCCGAAGTCAGGCCTCTGTCTCGATCCGACTGACCACGGCCAAAGGCAGCGCTCATATTAGAGGTCAAAGACCACGGTTGCCTCCCAGCCGTATCCCCTGCGGCCGACCTCGATCTGATGATAGGTAACCGCCTTGATTTCGGTTATCACCACATGCTGCTTCGGGTTGAAGGGGTCAACAAGCAGCGTGCCCTCAAGCCGGGTTTCCGTGATGGAATCGATGTCAATATCCATAACAACCTTGCTTTCACCCTGTAGAAGATAGAGGATTTCACCCAACCACCGCACCATCAGATCAGAGAGGTCTTCTCCGCTGACCGAGAGCCTGAGGATAGACGTTTTTGCAGCCGGCCTCTGCTTGATCATTATCTGCATCAGTGATTGGGCGGCATTCTCGAACAGGCCCCCCAGGGTGGGCGCCGTCACCCTTATCCCCATATCGGCGGTATGGTCCAGAAAAGTGAAGTGCGGCATGTTGAAAGTCATCTAAAAGCAGCCATGCCTACGATAAAGGATTACCATGAAAATAAGTTCCAGGGTTCAGACGTTCATTCGCATGCGCATCCATCTTAGTTTCAAACACATCAATTGTCAAAATCTTATCCGGAATTCTTGTCCAACCCTATGGGAACGGAGGAAAAAACCATGAATTGTGCTTTTTGCGGACACAAGGTGAAACTGACAGACAAGGTCATGCGGAGGGATGTGTGCCCCCACTGCTCACGGGATCTCAGATGCTGCAGGCAATGCAACTTCTATGACCATCACGCCTACAACGAATGCAAGGAGGTGATGGCCGAGCGGGTCATCGATAAGGAACGCGCCAATTTCTGCAACTATTTCGTACCCAGAGGCTCTTCCCTTTCGATCCCGGACAGGGCAGCGGATGCCAGAGAGGCACTCGAGGCCCTTTTCAGGAAATAGTCGAATTCCAAGACCTTAGGCTCAGACCGGGCTCAGCGCTGACGGGCGACCGCCCTTTTTACGCAATCCAGCGTTCCATTCATTTTATGTTGAGACTGGTTGAAAAATATGACGAAATAGTAAAACTCGCCCAGACCATCGTCTATGTATCCCACTCGGGTGCGGATTCCATTGAGCGAACCTGTCTTGTAATAAACCTGATCCTTTGCCGTGAGGAGATGTCGGTAAGGCCTGAACTGTTTCAAGACGGCCAGCATGTCAAGGGCGGACAGACGGTTCTCCCTCGAAATCCCCGATCCCTCTACAATCGTGAGGTTCTGTAATGCGAGCTTTTTTTCGGCAAACCTTGCGACGGCTTCAGCCCCCTTGGCCAGGGTCGCCGGCGGACCGTATGTTGAAGCGCCCAATGCAAGAAAGAGCTGATTGGCCATGAAATTGCTCGATGATTTCAGCATCTTCTGAACAACGGTCTCCAGGGGGAAAACAGACTCGTAGGCATGAACCCGCCTATCCTCAGGCCCCACCCTCCCCGAACGGACGGAACCGTCGCACGCAACCCCTTTCTCTTTCAAGAAATAGAGGAGCAATTCCCCCGCGTAACGGGCGGCGTCCCTGGAATCGTGCAAAAAGGTGTGTCGCCCTTGCTGCAAACCCATGGAACGGATCCGGTCCCTGGCAAAGGGGATCAGGGGCGTCTGCTTCTCTCCGGAAATGATCCTCCCCTTTTTGTCCCGTCGAAAAGCGATCGTATTGAAATTGGCGCAGATCGCGCCGACCGGGGCATCATAGGGGTTGGTGGAGCCCCCGCAACCCGCTATGGTTATCTGCGGCGAGAAATAGCTGTCATCCAGTATGAGCGATCGAAATCCGTGGACTTTTCCTGAGAGGGCATCGGCCAATCCATCCAAGACCTCCGAGATCAGGAGGGGATCGCCATATCCTTTCAGCTTCAGGTTCTGAAAGGGATCCATATAGAATTCCGTTCGGAACGTGTAGGACGGTCCAAGTTGTTCGAGGGCCGCAAGGGCGGTCAATACCTTCAGGGTGGATGCCGGAATGCACTTTTTCTTCTCGTTCTTCCGGTAGAGGATCCGTCCACGCGGGTCTGCAATCAGGAGGGCGTCTGTTGGGGTGATGTTTGAGAGGCAAGGGAGGCCCTGTTTGCTTTCGGCTACACGGGGATCAAGAAGGAAGAACCCGGCGATTGCTATCCCAAGCCCTATGGCCCGGAGGGTCCTCCTGCCGGAGCCGGCAAAGAGAGAGCCGCTTCTGGGGGCAGGTTTCAACAGGGGGCCTGGCATAGAATTCATCGGGTCTTGGGCTGGTAGGTTTCGTAGTACCCCATGACCCGTTTCACAAATTCATGGGTCTCAGGAAACGGCGGCACCCCCTTATACGACTCCACGGTATCCGGCCCGGCATTGTAGGCGGCCAGGGCCAGGATCTTGTCGTTCTTGAATCGCTTCAGGAGGAGGCTCAGATACCGGGTGCCGCCAAAGATGTTTTCTTCCGGGTCAAAGGGATCACCCACTTCCATGTCGCCCGCCGTACCGGGCATCAACTGCATCAGTCCCTGGGCGCCCTTGGAAGAGACCGCCCGGTGGTTGAAGCCCGACTCAGCCTTGATAACGGCCTGGATGAAGTGCGGTTCAATTCCGAACTGCGTGGAGGCCTGTTCAATAATTCCCTGGTAATCATCCAGGAATCTGCCAAGGCCTTTCCGGGAACCCGGGACAAAGATGCGGTAGCGGCTGTCGGTTTTGACGTTGGTGAAATGCCATACCCCGTTTTTGTCCACATATCGGTAGATCTCTCCCTGGGCAGGGGGCGATGCGGACACCGACGCAGCCAGAGTCAGGGCAACGGCCCAGCATATGCGACAAAAAAATGATCTCACCCTAATCGCTTCCAGTCCGCAAGGAACTTTTCCAGACCGATTTCGGTCAACGGATGCCGAATCAACTGCTGAATCACCTTATAGGGAATCGTGGCAATGTCGGCGCCCATGAGGGCCGCATCCAGTACATGGATCGGATTGCGAATGCTCGCAACGATCACCTCGGTGTCAAAGCCATAGTTTTCATAGATGGTCAGGATCTGCTCTACCAGATCCATTCCCACATGGCTGATATCATCCAGCCTTCCCACAAAGGGGCTGATGTATGCAGCCCCGGCCTTGGCGGCCATGAGGGCCTGGACCGGTGAAAAGCAGAGGGTCACGTTGGTCTTGATCCCTTCCCGGGCCAGTACGGCAACGGCCTTCAGACCTTCTTCAATCAGCGGAATTTTCACCACAATGTTATCGGCAATCCGGGCCAGGTCCTGGGCCTCCTTCACCATCCCTTCTGCATCGAGACTCACCACCTCCGCGCTTACCGGACCGTTCACGATGTCGCATATTTCCTTGATAAGTCCCTTGAACGCCCTTCCCTCTTTCGCCACCAGACTCGGGTTGGTTGTCACGCCGTCCACCATGCCCAGTGCACTGGCCTGTTTGATCTCCTCGATGTTTGCCGTGTCGATAAAGAATTTCATATGTCCCCCGCATTCATTTTCGATTTTCGGTTTTCGATTGCCGACTGAAAAACGGCCCGTAATGCCTTCCGCCCCAACGCTTTAATCGCGGTGGCATCCCGCTTCAATGCCGCTACCCTTTCGCCTCTTTCTCAAATCGCTCCGCGCACGCCTCGCTGCAAAAAAAATACTCCCTGCCGGCCACCATCCTTCTATACGCCGTCCTCCTCGGGATGTAGGTTTTGCAGAAGGGATCCTGGACCATCTCGTCGACGGATCCGGCCTCGGGAGGCGGTTCCGCCTTTTGCCCCGGGCCGAGATACTTTCGCACCAGGCGATAGGCGATATACGCCATAAATATGAGTACCAGGAACTTTATCATCTATCGCTCAACGGGACCACGGCCTGCCCTTCCACAGGCAGATCCTCCATCAGATCAGCCATGCTCCTCCCCAAAACCGGATGAACCAATCCCGGATTCAATTGCGCCATCGGCATGAGGACGAACCTTCTCCGGTGCATCAACGGGTGCGGAACCCTCAGGTGGTCCTCTTCGATTACCCTATTCCCATAAAGGAGGATATCGAGGTCAATGATACGGGGCTCCCATTTCCGGCGTCGAACCCTCCCCATCCCGGACTCGATGGAAAGAAGAGACCTCAACAGTTCCTGCGGACCAAGGGTCGTTTCAATCCGAATAACTCCATTTATATACCACTCCTGAGATGTCGCACCCACCGGCTCCGTCCGATAAAAATCGGATCTATCCGTCACCGTACATCCATCAATAAGATTAATCGAATCAATTGCTTTACGGCAATTATGCAACGGTTCTCCCACATTCGAGCCGATCCCGATATAGGCCGTTTCCGCGTTAAATGAAGGCCCCTCAGACACCTAAAACCTCATCCCTTTCACCCTGCCCAGGGCGTCTTTCAGCCTCTCTTTCTTTTGGGTCAGCGCGATCCGGAAATACCCCTCTCCGGGTTCTCCGAAACCATTGCCCGGGGTCACCACAACCCCTGCCTCTTCCAGAAACCGGGTGGCCAATTGTGCAGAGGTGTAACCTTTAGGCACGGTTACCCAGAGGTAGAAGGTCGCCTTTGGAGACGTCACCTCAAATCCCGCATCCCGGAGACCCTGAACCATGATGTCCCGACGCCCTTGGTAGATCCGCGTCATCTCATTCACACACGAATTATCTCCCTTCAGCGCCGCGATCCCGGCCCTCTGAACGGCCTGAAAGACACCGGAATCGATATTGCTCTTGATGGCGCCCAGGCCTTCCATCCCTCTGGGGTTGCCTACTGCGAACCCGATCCGCCACCCGGTCATATTGTAGGTCTTGGAGAGGGAATGAAACTCCATGCCGACCTCTTTAGCCCCTTCAGCCTGTAAAAAGCTGGGCGCCCGGTAACCCTCGAAAGCCATCTCCGTGTAGGCCGCGTCGTGGCAGACCATGATATCGTATTTCCGCGCAAAGGCCACCACCTCTTCAAAGAATCGAAGGTCAGCCACCGCGGCCGTCGGATTATTGGGGTAGCTGATGAACAGCATCCGGGCACGCTGTGCCACAGATTCCGGAATCTCTTTTAAATCAGGGAGATACTTGTTTTTGCGCAACAACGGCATAAAAAAAGAGTCGCCCCCGGCAAAGAGGGTGGAAATATGGTACACCGGGTATGCAGGGGTGGGGACCAGGGCGATATCGCCGGGATCGATGAAGGCCAAGGGAAGATGGGCCAGCCCTTCCTTGCTCCCGATGAGCGAGACGACCTCTTTCCCCGGATCCAGGTCGACCCCGAACCGCTCCTGATACCAGCCGGCGACCGCGTCCTTGAAATCGTTCATGCCGGAATAGGACGGGTACCTGTGGTTTGCCGGGTCATCAACCGCCCGCTTCATCTCCTCAATAATATGCTGCGGGGTGGGCAGATCAGGATCCCCTACGCCCAGATCGATAATGTCGACTCCTTTCGCCTTGATCTCGGCCTTTTTCCGGTCGATCTCCTTAAACAGATAGGGCGGCAATTGCTTTAATCGTTCGGCCTTATCAAACAATTTCATATTATTCATTCCCCAATTTGCGAAACTTTAGGCACTTTAACTCACTTCAGGACCTTATTCCCAGGTTTTCTGTCGCAAAAAACAAGAACGTTTTTAACTCTTGGCGTCTTTGCGTCTTGGCGGGATTGGCTGCGGTTATCCGCTTGAGTCACTTAACATTCGTCACTTCAAACCTAACACATCCTGCATGTCATAGAGTCCCGGCGGCTGCCCGACCACCCACAGGGCCGCCCTCACGGCCCCCCGGGCGAAATTATCGCGGTTGTGGGCCCTGTGGATCAGCTCCAGTCTCTCGCCGATCCCGCCGAACATCACCGTGTGCTCCCCGGTGATGTCGCCGGCCCGCCAGGTCTGGATGCCGATTTCCTCATCCGTCCTTTCACCGATCATCCCCTTCCGTTCGTAGACCCCTACCCGCTCCAGGTCCCTGCTGGAGGCATCGGCCAATATCCCGGCCAGGCGCATGGCCGTCCCGCTCGGGGCGTCTTTTTTGAGCCGGTGATGCACCTCCAGGATCTCCATGTCATAATCGGCCCCCAGGATCCGGGCCATTTCCCCGGCAATCTTGAACATGACGTTGACGCCGACGCTCATGTTGGGAGCAAGGACGCACCGGATCTTTCGCGCCAGGGTCTCGGCCTCCTTCAGCACGTCTCCGACGATGCCGGTGGTCCCGATGACCATTGCAAGTTCTTTATCGGCAGCAACCCTCAGATTCTTGAGAGTCGCCTGGGGTGCGGTGAAATCGATCACCACGTCCGCCTGCTCGACCGAATCCTGCATCGCGCCTGCAATCGTGACTCCCAGTTCCCCAACACCGGCCACAAGGCCCGCGTCCCGGCCGACACACGGGTGCTCGGGATGTTCGAACGCACCGCTCAGTATTGTTTCCGGATTCAGATGAATCATATGAATGATTCGTTGCCCCATCCGACCGGCAGCACCGGCAAGCGTAACGTGGATCATATTCCTCTCCCCTCTGGAAAAATCAGGCCCGATTTACGCCCTTGACATCGGATCTGAGGCAGTGCCCCCAAAATGCACCTCCCTCCGAGCATGGGAGTGCCCCGCCAACTTCGAACAGATGCCTTCCCCGGTTTTGTAACGGAAATCTTCGGAATTTTCAACGAAATTCAGCAAAATTTCAAAAAGCGCCGATATTACTCCTGACAGCTTAAGGCATCTGTGATGTCCTCCTCGGTGATACCAAGGAAATGGAGGATATTCTTCATCCTTGATTTTCCGATCGACGCCCCGGCCGATCTCTCGAGACCCTTCTTGGCGTTGTAAGCAATGCTCAAGCCGGCCTGCCCCAACATCAGGGCATCGTTGGCCCCGTCTCCCACGACCACGGTCTGGTCCAGAAGGATCTTTTCATCGCAGGCGGTCTGATTGACGATCCGGGCCTTGCGTGCCGAGTCAATGACCTCGCCTGCAACTGCACCGGTCAGGACCCCGTCCCTGATCTCCAGGCGGTTTGAATAACAGAAATGAAAGCCCAACCGCTCCCGGAGATGGTCCGCGAAAAAATCAAATCCCCCGGTAACCACGCCCAGCTTATAGCCCAGCCACTTCAGCGTGGCGACCAGCTCCTCCACACCATCCGACAGTGGGATATGGCCCTTGATTTCGTTGAGATCATCGATGGTCAGCCCCTTCAGCAGCGCCACACGCTGCCTCAGCGATTCCTCAAAATCAAATTCTCCCCTCATGGCCTTTTCCGTAATTCGACTCACCTCATTGTACACCCCTGCCCTGCGGGCCATCTCATCGACAACCTCCATGTCCACCAGGGTGCTGTCCATATCAAAAAAGATGAGCCGTTTGTTTTTCCGGTACGCCTCCATCTTCTGGAGGGCGAGGTCAATGCCGAGATTCCGGCTCGTGAGCATGATCCTTTCTTTGAGACGGCCCAGGTTCGGGGCCTCATTGACATTGATGACCATCTCCATGGATGTTTCACCATGATGGGTGACCGTGGATATGGTTTCAATATTGACCCGTTCTTCGCCGAGTATCGTGGAAAGCTCATAGAGCCCGTGGGTGCCCCCGAAGTGCGTCAGCACAAAGAGATTACGCTCACTGACGGCCCGGACCTCAGCCTCGGAAAACAGCCGGAAATTCAGTGTAAGGTGAAGTTTGCTGGCCTCGAAAAGAAGGTCCTTGATGACGCTGTCCTCGCCGATCTCAACGCGACCCAGGTCAAGGAGAAAATAGAGCCCCAACTGATTCTGCAGCGATGCCTGTTCGACGTCCACCACTTCAGCCCCGTGCCTTACCAGGACGGCTGTCAGGGTCGCGGTGATTCCATACCGATCAGGTCCGGACACGGTCACCATCAGCAATTTTTTTCTGTCTTCCATCTTCAGGGGCTCCTTCTTGTATGGTTTGATACGGCACCGCGTTCGGCGAGTTCCAGGTAGCTGATACTATCCCACTTTGATTTTCTCGAAAACAAAAAAATACGACCTCAATCCATCTTTTTGAAGCGCTGCGAAACACCAAAAGGTGCCCAAGAAAATCCGATATTTCGAAAGCCATGGGGAAAAAACGGCAAGGATTGCGTCATGAAGATCTCTTTGGAAGTCGGCTCCTTCCATCTCGCCCAACTCAAGAGGCTTCAAACCATGGGAAGCACCCTGGAAAAGATATGATCCAGGGGCCGCAAACGGGAACCCCCATCCTGCCGCACTAGACCGTAAACCGTTTTGCGTTGACTTATGGAGGGGCTAAATATAAACAGCGTAAGGGTTCACAGGCTACGGGGTTCCCTCTGCGGGGTTGAACAATAGGCACTCTGATGATCTCCCACGCAAGATGTTGAGGGTTCTTTCAGTCCGCGCCGATCCTGGAAAATGAGGTCGTATTGATAACTCGGGCAAATCCTAATGACAAAGCAGGACGAAAATGTCGTTGACCGGCAGGTTCAGGAGGCCTTGAGACTCCACCGGGCAAATGGGGGAAGCCTTCTCACAATCCCTGAGATGCGCCGCCTCCTGGACCGATATGATGCCGCCATAGAAAACACGCAGGCGACCATGCGGCATGCCGGGATAGCGGATATTTGCGGTCTCTGCGCCGTAGAGAGCGGGAGTTGCTGCTTTCAGGAGGTGGAGACGTGGTACGACCCGATGCTCCTTCTCATCAACCTATTGTTGCGTGCGGATCTCCCCCGATCCCGACAGGTCCCGGGACAATGCCTCTTCCTTGGAAGGGAAGGGTGTCGATTGCGGGCCCGCTTTTCCTTCTGCCTGAACTATTTCTGCCCCGCGCTTAAGATACGACTCGGGTCCGGCGCGATGGACCTCACGCTCGCAGCAGTTGGTCAAGAGCTTGAGGCCGGATGGGAATTGGAGCAGGCCCTCTATGGATGGTTCAAGGAGAAGCCCTGAAAGGACAATCCGGATGACCTTCAAATGGTACTCCATGTGTCCCTTAAGGCAATCTGAGCGATTGGAACTGATCGCCCGCAACTGGGCCTACTGCAAATTCGATACCCATTGGAAGACATGCAGGATGGACTTGAGGAGCAGGGAAAGCCATCATCCGGAACCCCTGTCGAGCATCCAATCTCCAGGAAAGGAAAACACGCAGTCGCGCACCATGGAGCATCCCAGCGTCAATCCGGCACAGAATAGAGGAAACCGTGTCTCATACAAACCCGCCTTCTCTGATCAACAAGCCCTGATTCCCCGTTTTTTGGGCAGTCCCTCTTGACACTTTTGAATTGGGAATTACTTATTTTGAACGCCCCCAAAAGGGTGGGCGTTCCGCGAAGTCCAGAAATGGCTAAACCGTAAGATAAAGCCAGGGGGGGGGTGTATAGTTGAGACATTGAATGGCCAATTACCACTCTGAGCGACAAAAGACGAAAGGAGGGACGCGACATGAGGGAGAATACCTGCTTTTATTAGAGAGACCATTCACGTGGCGGCAATCAGAACATTGTCGGCCCTTCTGACCCAAGGCGTCACTGCGGATTTCACCGAAAAATGTCTTCAACACGCACGGACGCCATGACAGGGTACGTCTAACCTGCCCAGGAGTCAGAGCGGTTTCTTCGCCGCGCCAGAGGCAGGTCTTTGTACCAAAGGAAATGTGGGAGGTTGGAACCGGGGATATCTCATGGCATTGCTTTAAAGGACTTTTGGAGGAGGAGTATGCCTAAAGATCATTACATCGTGTTGGGCGTGAGCAGGGGGGCCAATCTCAGCAAAATAAAAAAGGCCTACAGAACGGTAATCAAAAGACACCATCCCGATATCACCCGATCCAAGGACACGACACAGAGATTCCTGGAGATCAGAGAAGCCTATGAAACCCTGAGCAATGAAGAAAGGCGTAAAACCTACGACGAGGCACTTTCTGAACAGCGATCAAAACCGAACATCTCAAAGACGCCCATAGCGGTGAAAAAAAGGAGAACCCTCTTCGACGAGGCGCAAAGACGCCATTTCTCTTTCACCGATGACTTTTTCAGAGGATTTGTGCCTGGCTTCTTTGATATAGACAGGGGGAGGCAAGCTGAGAAGGATCTCTATTTTGAGGCCGTTCTCTCCCCCAGGGAGGCACTTCAGGGCGGCCTGTTTCCTGTGTCGGTCCCCGTTGTTGAGCCCTGCCCAAGATGCAGCAAAACAGGATTTTGGGAGGATTTTTTCTGCCCGATCTGTTCCGGGTATGGAAGAGTGAGGTCTGAAAGAAGTTTTTCGGTGAGCATCCCGCCTCACGTAAAAGATGGGACAGAAATGCGGTTATCCATGGAAGATATCGGCTTGACGGGTTCTTATGTCAACATCCTGGTTCTTATCGACCCGAATCTCCAAGCGGAGGACTGGTAACCTCACATTTTGAGGTTCAGCTCGATGCAACCAATACCTTTAGGATCGCACGGGCATAGCCACGATTAAGTTAAAAGCTCAGGGTTCGCATCCTTCATGTGGCTTTTATTTCAATACATTTGGCACGATACGTCCATACGGGACGATTAACTCTCAATTTGGAGATACCCACCCCTGCCCGTGGGGGTCTCTTTGCAAAGGGCTGCAAATACGGGTGCCATTCCATGGGAGCGGCAGTGAGGTCGTCAAATCCGTTACCCGACAGCCCCATGAGAACCTCGGTTTAAGAAGGCATGCCTCCTCTGCCTGTTCAGGATTCCTGTAAAGGATAAAGGGGGCGTTCCATCACGCGGTTTCGCGTGATTGCGGCCTTTTGCAAAGAGACCCCCACGGACCTGACACCCCCGCCCGGATCCCGAAGGGGTGCGAAACGTGAGAGTTTTACAATTCGTAAGAATTTTCGACAGGAAAGGTCCCACCCCTGTCTACTGAAAACGTATCTCCGATTAAAACTTCCTTAAATATCTCAAATGGTTAAATCATCAAAACATCCAATCGCTTTCTTGGGTCCATTCTATGCGTATGCAGGGTAGAGGGGAGTGAGCGCAGATCCGAAGAGAATATTCACCTGTCAGCGGTCAAAGAGCGGTTTGGGGTGAACCGCAAAGGATTCGATATTCCGCTTAATCGTGTTCCACGGGAGGGTGAGGTGAACAGGATTCTTGTTGTCGGCGGAGACGATAAAGTCGCCATCCGGCTGCTTTATACCGATGAACTCTCGGAAGAAGGATACGATGTGATAACGAGGCAGGGCGGAGCGGAACTGCTGGAACTGAGTGAAGCAAAGAGACCTGATCTCGTGGTGGTGGATATTACTCCCCGTGAAAATGACGGCTGTGATCTCTTCCAGGACATCCGGAACCTTTACGATGACCTGCCGGTTATCATGTCCACCCTTTATTCGAACGGTCAGCCCGATCGAGGGTCGACGCCTAATGATTGTCATCTGGAAAAGAGTTCGAACCTCAGGGAACTGAAAAAAATCATCAGAAAGACTTTTGCAAGCAATGAGAGCTTTCCCCTGAAAAACATGTCCGATTGCTCGCATGGAGAGATGCGTCCGCTGTAAGGAGTCATAAAAATTTTTTAAACTTCCTCTTGACAGTTTCGAATTTCGAATTACTTATTTTATAACATTCATGGATCGGTGGGCCTTCGGAAGAGTCCTGAAGACGATGCTGTTTTTTGGGACTTTTCACCATCAATCAACCTAACCAATTGTAGGATGAAAGGAGGGATGGTTCATGTTATTGAGAAGAAGAGCAAGTTGGCCTGCATGGGATTGGACGAGTCCGTTTGAAGAGATAGAACGGTTGAGGAGGCAGATGGAACTACTTTCCGCTGGCCGCACGGGCGAGAGGTTGTGGAGCACGTCTGCAGCCGGTGTCTTTCCTCTCATGAACATCACAGAGGATAAAGACAACTACTACGTCCGAGCCGAGCTTCCCGGTCTAAAGGCAGAGGATCTGGAACTCTCTGTGACAGGGGAAACCCTCTCCATTTCCGGTGAGAGAAAAATCCCCGCTGAAGACGAGAAGGCCCAGTATCATCGCAGGGAGAGGGAAGCAGGCAGATTCAGCCGGATCGTCAGCCTCCCTGCCCAACTGGATACGGGCAAGGTGGAGGCGAGCTGTACGGACGGCGTCCTCACGGTGATCCTGCCCAAGGCGGAAGTGGCAAAACCGAGGCAGATCGCTATCAAAGCATCCTGAGATAGAAAGGAGGGATACGACATGACGGATACGGACAGCAAAGCGCTTCAGGCAAAGGAAAAGGCGGAATTAGCCGCTTCTGCCGAGCAGACCCGGCCGGGGCTGGTGTTTACGCCGGCGGTGGATATTTTTGAGACCGAAAGGGAGATCACCCTCCTGGCCGATATGCCTGGCGTGAAATCCAAAGACTTGGATATTGACCTTCGCGACAACATGCTCACCCTGGACGGCGACGTGAAACCGCCTGAAGGGACCGCCGAGGTCGATGTGATTCGGGAGTACCGGACCGGAAAATACTACCGGCAATTTACGTTGTCGCAGGTGATTGACCAGGCAAAAATCGATGCCGAGCTGAAGGAGGGGGTCCTTCGGTTGCGGCTTCCCAAGGTGGAGGCCGCGACGCCCCGGAGGATCGCAGTAAAGAGCTGACCAAGCCTTCAATTCCTCAGAGCGGCGGGTCGATGGATAATCTTCAGCTCAACTCCTTCCCCATCGCCGCTCTGGGGGACACATCCACATAAAAAATCGCTCTTTTAACTCCTGTTATTCTACGGTTAAAGGAGGTGACCATTATGACTGCGTCCAAAAAGGCAAAAGAAAAGCTGGATGAGGCGGGTAAAGAAATACGAGAGGCTGTTGACAGTCTCAGGAAGGAAGTCACGGAACTCACCGGTAAGGTCCGAGACAAACTCAAGGGTACCGGGGAGGAGGTGCGCGAGTCTGCCGAGGAGCTTGTTCAAGAGGTCAAAAGTCTCTCGGAACGGGTCAGGAATCTCATTCCCAAGGGCAAAAGAAAACGTCAATTGCCCGTACGTGTTGACCGGTATCCGGAATATCGACCCGACGTCTGGGAGCAGCCCTTTCTGGAACTTCCTAAGGCCTCGGATCGCCTCTTTGAAGATTTCTTAAAGGGGGGCAGATGGCCCCTGACCGGGGGGAAAAGTCCATGGGGTTGGACAACGGAGATTGCGGGGGCAAACTGGCCCCGTGTGGACATGGATGAAACCGATGAAGCCATTCGGTTGACCGCGGAATTGCCCGGTGTGGACAAGGACGACATCGATATCTCGGTGACCGACGACAGAATCACCATCCGAGGCGAAAAAAAGGAGGAACAGGAAGAGAGGAAAAAGGGATATTATAAGTTGGAGCGCTCCTATGGATCATTTCACAGAAGTTTTTATCTGCCCTGTGAAGTGGAACCCGATCAGGTGGATGCCATTTTCAAGGATGGCGTGTTATCGATAACCCTGCCCAAATCGGCCGCTGCCCGGGAAGAAATCAAGAAGATTCCAGTCCGGACAGGGTGAAAAAGAAAGGAGTCATTTGAATCAGCGCTGGTGTTTTTACGGGAGGGGATACCGTCCCCATGCAAGACCGGGGGACCCCTGCAATAAAATAGCGACAGCGACGTAGAATGGATCTGACTGCGGCGGATCAGGAGGCTTTCCTTTTAAAGGGAAGCCTGATCTGAAATCGGGTCCCCTCTCCCTCCCGGGACTCCACCGTGATCGCGCCCCCATGCTCCTGGATGATCTTCTGGGTGATCAGGAGTCCGATGCCGGTCCCATGCTCTCCTTTGGTACTGTAAAACCTTGTAAACAGGCTTCCCTTCACATGTTCACTCATGCCGCACCCGTTGTCTGACACCTCCAGGACCAGGGTCTCCCCACCATTTTCATCCGCCTCCCTAAACCATTTTACGATCACCTCGAACCGCTTTGGCCGGTCAGGGTCGTAGATGCACGCCTCGATGGCATTTGCCACCAGATTCAACAAGGCACGGTAGATGCCGTCAGGGTCCAGAACGACCGGAACGGAATTTTCATCCACCACGCAGCTCAACCGCACGTTGGTTTCGTCGGCTCGGTGCTGCAACGATTCCACTACATCCTGAATGATCAAACCAGGATCTTGCGCCTTGTATTGAGGACTGGCACCCCTGGAATAACTGAGCAGGTCCAGGACCAACTGGGATATCTTCTCCAGGTTTCGGTTGGCCATGTCCCATCCGTCCTTGAGAAGCACCTTGTCGTCACGGATAACGGCCGAGTTTATCTTGTACATCCCCCCGCGAAGCCCGTTCAGGATATTCTTGATGTAGTGGGCAAGACCTGTCACCGTCTCGCCAATGGTGGTCAGCCGTTCATTGCGCAGCAGTTCCTGCTGGGCGGCCTTCAACTCGGCGGTACGGGTTTCCACCATCTGCTCCAGGTTCGATGTGTACTCCCTCAGCCGCCTGGAAATGGCAAGCTTGTTCCTCGCCCTTTCGAGCGCAAGCGTCAGAGCTGCCTCTCTGAGGGGTTTTGTGATATAGTCGGAAGCTCCCAATTGCAGCGCAGCGATGGAAGTGCCCATATCTCCGTGTCCGGTGATAACGATCACCTCGACCTCCTGCCCCGATTCCCTGATCCTTTTCAACACCTCCAGGCCATCCAATCCGGGCATCTTGATGTCGGTAACGACCAGTTCCGGCTTCTCATTTTCGAAGATATCCAGGCCAACCGCCCCGTTCTCCGCGGTAAAAACAGTATATCCGTCACTCCTCAGAGAGATCTCCAACATCTCCAGGAGCGGTCGCTCATCATCGATCAACAAGATTTTTTCCATGGGTTGCCTCCTCTTAATGGATGGGGAAACTCAGTGTAAACGTCGTCCCCTCCCCCGGCTCTGACGCGGCCTTGATGCTGCCGTTGAACTTGGTTACCAGGTTATAGGTAATGGAAAGACCGAGACCGGTCCCCTTTCCTATCTCCTTGGTGGTAAAAAAGGGCTCAAAAATCTTCTCCAGGACCTCTTTTGGCATCCCCTTTCCGGTATCTGTCACAGAGGCGATCACATGACCCCCTTTTGCATAGCTCCTGATGGTGAGACGCTTTTCCTTCCCTGTGACCTTTGTATCCATGGCATCTCTGGCATTGCTCACCAGATTCAGGAAGATCTGTTCCAGTCGATTGTGGTCCGCCATGATGGGGGGAAGCGCTCTCCCAAGGTCCAGATCCACCACAATCTCTCTCAGTTTCAATTGCTCTCCCACAAGCCCGAACACGTCCCGGATCGGCTGATTGATGTCCACCTCCTTCAATTCAGGCTGTGCCCGCCTCCCGAAATCCCGCAGATGATCGATGATGGTGCTGGCCCTCTCCACCTGGGCGCTGATATTCCGGCACACCATGGCTACGTCCGCATCAGACGCCCTTTCTCTTCTTGAAATCATCTTCAGAAAAAAATCGGCGCCCATGCGGATGACGCTCAGGGGCTGGTTCAGTTCATGGGCGATCCCGGTGGCCATTTCGCCGAGGATCGCCATCTTCCCTGCCTGGATCAATTGGGCTTCCTGATCCAGACGCTCCGTAATATCCACCGTGCTGACGATCAAAAACGGCATGCCCGAATCTCGAAATTTAGGCGACCTGGCATGTATTTCCACCACAAACGACCGGCCTTCCTTGGTTACGGCCCTCACCACCGGCATGAAAAAATAGGCTTCGTCCGTTTCCCTGGCCTTCTTCAGGAAGGATATGCCGTCGTCTTCATGGAACAGCCTTACAAAAGGAGCCCCGATGAGGTCTTGTTTCTCATACCCGTACATGGCGAGGGCCGGATCGTTAAGGTCGAGAACCCTCCCATGGGGCATGTCGATCAAAAAACTGGAATTGGGATCGTAGTTGAACAGGAGCTGGTATTTTTCCTCTGAGGCCTTTATCTCTCGGGTCTTGAGCTGGAGGGTCAAAATAAACTGGTTGAATGAGCTGGAGAGTTGCTTAATCTCATTATTCGTCAGCTTCCGGTAGACCTTGCACTGGTAACACTTTCCCAATTTGTCGGTGGCACTGCTCATGGCAGTGCCGTGGCATAGGGTGCCATCCACAAACCAGCAGGCCAGTCCCCTTTTCCGGTATGCCGGACAGTCCTTTCGGTGGCACTTCAGGACCTCCCAACATTCTGGAGAGTCTGAAGTCTCAGGCAGCCTTTCAATAACGCCTACGCAGAGATCGTTCATTGCCTGCACCAGTTTTGAGAGGGGGTTTGAAATATAGGTTGCCACCAGATTGCTCAGGAGCGAGGCCAGGATGACAATCACGATCAAGACGGCCAAGAGGATGAGCCCGATCTTGGTGGTCAGGGCGTCGACCGGCAGCTTGTCCATCCCGATATGCACAATGCCGATGGTCTTAAGCCCCTCCTTGATGGCAACCGCCTGATCATAGATTGAATTTTCCCCAACATGGATGAGCTGGATGCCTTCAACCTCATTCTCACCCAATGGATGGGCCATTGAAATCCCATCGGGTACGGCATTGATGAATGTGTGGGCAAGAATTCTATTCTCGGGATCTGTGATAAAAATGTAGGAGAGATCTGTCTCGATCCTCTTCTTCTGGAAGAGCATGAACGTGAGTTCGGGTTGGTTTCGGGTAAGGATATGAGGACCGCTCCTGGCCACCAGAGAATAGGCGACCTGCTTCCCGTGCTGCTGGATCTGATCGACAAACGTGGGGATGAAAATGAGCCAGTAGGCAACGCTGCTCAGGGTGCCCAAGAGGAGGAACATGACAATGGTGCTGTAAAGGACCTTTTGTCTGATGCTCAGGTTTTCAAAAGACGTCCCTATCTTTGTGAGTCCCATGCCGTTACCAGCTCCAGTTTGCCATCTCGTATCTGGGTGAAATAGACGGCATCAAACCCCTGGTGATCCTCAGGTCCGAAATTGAGTCCGAGCCCGATCCCCAGGCTCAGATCTTTCATCCCTTCTAAGGCCCGGATGAATTTTTCACGGGTGATGTCTCTCCCGGCCCTTTCAAGTGCCTTGCTGAGCACCACAGCATTGATAAAGCCCTCCAGGCCGACAAACGTCGGTTGATCTTCCGGATAGTATTTTTCAAGCAATCGACAATACTTGTCCACCTCGGAAAGGAGGGCCCGGGCCTCCGGAGAGGGGACGACCTGGGTGACGATAACCCCTTCACCGTCCGGACCGAGTTTCCGGGCGAGTTCGTTTCCGCCAACAAACGAGACATTGTAAAAAATCGGATTGAACCCCTTTGCCCGGGCCATTTTGATGAATTTTGTGCTCGGATCGTAAGTCCCCACCATGATCACCACTTCGGCATGGCTGGCCATGATCGACTTCAGGGCATCTTCCACGTCCATGGTGCCCCTGATATAGCTCCCGTGCGCCACCGGTTCCAGACCATATTTCTTGAGTGCCAACTCCGCCCCGGCAAGCCCGTCCAGACCATAGGCATCGTACTGATAGAACAGAGCAAATCTGGAGAGTTTTCGGTCCTCGACAATATGTTTGACCATGGCGGCGATCTCCTGGTAATAAGACGCCCGGATGTTGAAGATATATTTACTGAAAGGCCTGCGCAATGCGTCTGCCCCCGTTAACAAACCGACAAGCGGGATCCTGGCCTCCTTGACAATGGGAAGAATTTCAACCGAGGTGGGGGTCCCCACATAGCAGAAAAGGGCGAATATACGGTCGTCGTTAATGAGCTTCTGGGTATTGAATACGCACCGGGGCGGATCATAGCGGTCATCGTAAACAATCAGCCGAATCTTTCGACCGAAAATGCCCCCCTCTTCATTCAGTTCTTTGATATATGATTCCGCGCCACGGATAGTGTTGGTCCCCAAGAAGCTGGCATGCCCGCTGAGCGCACAGGACGAGCCGATCCGGATCTCGGAATCGGTAACGCCGTGCGTCTCCGATTCTCCCGTACCCGTTCGCGTCCGATCGCAGGCATGGAACAAACAGACCAGAAGACAGAGCATCAGGATCCGGGAAGAGGCAAAAATAATTGGAGGGTGTCTTTTCACAGGCATATCTCCCGTCGGGGTTCCGGAGGGTTAACGAGAGGTTGATGGGACTCCATAGGGTCCATCATCATATATCATGATTGAATAGAATAAAACAAAGCATTTTTGTCGGCAAACATTTGTACTTTCAAAGATGCCGGGCTTGTGCTATGTATAGCAGGATAAGAAAGTTCTTGAGTAGCCAAGAGGGAAATGCCTATGCCAAAAAAGATTCTTGTTATTGACGACGATCATGATGCCGTCTCCTTTGTCCAGTGCATCCTGAAGGATCAGGGCTACGACAGCATCGCTTCCCTGTCGAGCCTGACGGCCCTTGAAACGGCCCGGTCCGAAAAACCGGACCTTATTCTTCTCGATCTGTTCATGCCGGAAAAGAGCGGCATCAGTCTTTTCAGGGAATTAAAGGCGGACCCCGAGCTGAAACAGATCCCCGTGGTAGTGGTGAGCGGCATGCCCCAGGTCACGGGGGTCGATGTCAGCACCTTCATCGGCAGACAGATGGATCCATCCGGAAATGGCGTCAGCGTCCGTTCAACGACCCCGGAAGGCCTGGTGGATAAACCGATTGAACCTGATAAACTGATCCGGACGATTCGGAAAATCATGAACGAAGGAGATATGTAGAAAATAATGAACATCGGAAAACTGACAAAACGCGCAAAGAATCGATCCACAACTTCCCAAAACGGTTGCGAGCAAGGTCCTGATTTTTTTGCCAGCCTATTCATCAATTCGCCCATCGGCATCTATATAGCCCAGGATGGCAAATTCACATTTTTCAATCCCGAATTTTTGAGGATCTCGGGCTATGAGGAGGAGGAGCTGCTGGGCATCAGCTCGCTAAGCATCGTACACCCTGACGACAGGGAGATGGTCAGAAAAAGGTCCATCCAGATGTTGAAGAGAGAAAATATGAGCCCCTATGAGCACAGGGTGATCACAAAGGATGGTGAGATCCGGTGGATCATCGAGACCGTCACCTCCATTATCTATGGAGGTCGCAGGGCCGCCCTCGGGTATTTCATGGATAACACCCAGAGCGTCCATACCAAAGAGGCGCTTCAAATCTCAGAGGACAAGTTCAAAAAGGTCTTCCGTTCCAGCCCGGACTGGTTTGTCATCAGCACCCTGGAGGACGGTTTTTACGTTGATGTGAACGAGGCCTTTTTACGCACCACCGGGTATGAACGGCAGGAAGTGATCGGCAAGAGCTCGGTGGAGCTGGGCATCTGGGCAGACCCCGAAAAGCGGTCAGAGATGGTTAACACCCTCCGGAAGGAAGGTGCGGTCCGGAACATGGAGGTCGAGTTCCGCATGAAGTCCGGCGAAATCCGCAATGTGCTCTGGTCCGCTGAAGTGATCGATTATGGCGAAGAGAAATGCCTGATTGCGGTTACCCGCGACATTACCGCCCGCCATCGGGCCCAGCAGGAACAACTGAAGCGGGAGAAGCTCCAGGGGATTTTGGAAATCGCTGGCGCCACATGCCACGAGGTCAACCAACCCCTCCAGTATATGTGCCTGCTGCTTGATGAACTCTTAAACGAATATCCGGAAAACAGAAACCTGCATGAAATCAGAAAACAGTGCGACCGGATCAAGTCCATCACCCAGAAAATGGAGGGTATCACCATCTATGAAAGCATGGATTACGTTCAGGGGAAAAAGATTATAGACATCAATGAGGCGTCAAAAGAAAGATAAAAGGGTTTGACACAAAATGCATGAAACGCCGATGAGGATCTCACCCAACAGAAGATCTATGTGCAAAGAAAGGAAAACATGCGGATGAAAAGACCTTCGATCAGGATAATGTGGCCGTATTTAGCAATGTTCCTGTTTTTCTTGACCGGGTGCGGCGCCATGATCGTGGCCGGCGCCGGTGCAGCGGCCGGCATTGCAGGCTACAAATATTACCAGGGATCCTTGACCGTCCTCTACAAGGCCCCTTTCCAGAAAACCTGGGATGCGTCCCTGACGGCCCTGAATCGGATGGATTGCAAGATAGAAAGTTCCAAACACGACATCACCTCAGGGACCATCTGGGGCAAGTTCAGCGATGACAAGGTAATCAATATCTCGCTGACCTACAAATCCGTCAATGAAACAGAGGCTGTGATCAGGGTGGGGGCCTTGGGTGAAAAAGAGGCCGCCGTGATCGTTAAAGATGAGATCGGGAAGGCCCTTTCAGAGGCAGGGGGGAAATGATCCCTCATGTGTGGACCTTCAGTTGCTCAATGATTCCGTCGGCGAACCTGAATATATAGTCGCGCTGGCTGGGCGTGCAATAGGCCGGGCAGTCGCACCGCATGCTTTTCAGGGTGCGAACGAAGAGTTCCAGCTTGATCCAGTCCTGGCCCAGTTCCACGGCAAAGACATGGGGCCTGCATTGGGCGTGCAGATACTGGGTTTCGCTGAGGAGATCATCGGGAATACGGACCCAGAAGATCTGGTCGAGACTGGAACGGATGGCGTGCCTTTTAAGGAACTCCTGGATCGCCTCCATCTCCTGGACCGGGATCTCATCAATCAGGTACGCCCTCATGGTGCGATATTCCCCTTTCCCATCTCATCCATTTTCCTGCCTCCAACGTACGCATCCACCACGGAATAGAGCCAGAGGAGGACAAACAGCGTCGCCATCGCCCACAGGAGGGTCAGGTCTTCCGCCCCGAGCCGGGCCATGATCATCTCAGGATCCGCGATGTCTATGTTCCCTGACCTGAAGATGGAATGGATCAGGTGTGCCAGCTTGAGGATGCCTGCAATAAAAAGGAGGAAAACCCCGCCCAAAAGCAGGCCCCCTTTTTTCAGGTCCTGATTCATAATCTGCCCCAACCCCGGAATGATGAGGCCGGAACAGAGAGGTGACGCAATTGCCTTTTTCATCAGGTAAAACCCGCAGAGAATTGGTTGACAAGGGTATAATGCAACCCCTTATATCCAAATACGCCCGCAGTGTCAATGCGGTTTGAGGACTTTGTATGATGCATCCGCTTACTGACAGGCTCCAGGTCAATATCCCTTTCACCATGCTCTACGAATCCCACCTGGATCGTTTCATCGCGAACCGGCTCAACCCCGAAATAGGGTTTGACGCCGAGGCCCTCGACACATGCCCCCTTTCCCATATGGAGGCCGTGGCAGGGCGACTCCGGGACGCAGGGCTTACCATCACGTTTCACGCACCCTTCATGGATCTCTCTCCCGGGTCACCGGACCCGAAGATCAGGGACCTTACCCGACAGCGAATGGAGCAGCTCATCCGACTCATCCCTCTCTTCAGACCCAGGACCGTTGTCTGCCATACCGGATATGATCACAGGCGATACTGGCACATACGGGACCTATGGCTCAAAAACAGCCTTGACATATGGTCCGATATCGCAGGAGACATACAATCCGGGGGCGCCGCAATGATGCTGGAAAATGTCTATGAACAGTCACCGGATGAAATGATCGATCTCCTGGACAATCTAAGGGATTACGGGGTCGGTTTCTGTCTGGATTCCGGGCACCAGGCTGTTTTCGGCAAAGCCCCCATTGCCGCATGGATCCCCTCCCTGGGTCCGTACCTGGGGCAGCTCCACCTGCACGACAACTCCGGCAAACAGGACGAGCACCTGGCCCTGGGACGGGGGATCATCGACTTTCACCAATTATTCAAAATTGTTATGGCTGTTTCTCCTTCCCGGCCGGTCATCACCCTTGAACCGCACAAAGAAGAGGAACTGTGGCTCAGCCTGAAATACCTTGAGAAGATATGGCCGTGGTGACGCCCGCGTCTCCCTTCTTTTCCATTGAATTCTCGGAACCCTTGCAGTAGCATCGTGAGGCCCAAGGTGTAAGGCGCAGGGAGCAAGGAGCATGGGGCGACGTAACACCCGAGGCTCAAAGCAACCGGGAACGAGCAACGAGTAGCAGGAAACCAGTATCCAGTAACCCGTATCAACCATGGATAACCGATGGCGAATAACCGGTAACCCGTTTCATGTGGCCTCGGGGCGCTCAGGATTCCTAAATTCCTGAATTCCTGAATTCCTAAATGCGAGATTATCATAACCTCATGGATCGTCCATTCCCCAAATCGACTACCTCCGCGGAGAAGTGCAAGCGGCTGATGGAGATCCTGTCTCCGGAAGAGACGTGGGGCATCATCATGAGCGCCGATCCCGATGCCATTGCCAGCGCCCTGGCCCTCAAGCGTCTGTTCTGGCGGAAGGTGAGAAAGGCAACGATTTTTCATATCAATCCCATTGAACGTGCCGACAATCTGGCCTTGATCAGTCTCCTCAAAATCAACATGAAGCGCATCCGTTCCATGAAAGGGAGAAAGATCCACCGGTGGGCCATTGTGGATTCCCAGCCGCACCACCACAAGCGCTTCATGACCCATCCCTTTGACATCATTATCGATCACCATCCGTTAGGCCCCCCATCAGAGGCGGCTTTCATCGACATAAAGGAGGACTATGGCGCCAATTCAACGATCCTGACCGAATACCTCAGGACCTCCAAGGTCACCCCTTCACCCCGCCTGGCCACGGCCCTCTTCTACGGCATCAAGACAGACACCGACAACTTTGTCAGGGAATCATCGCCCAGTGACATGAACGCATTCCGATATCTCTACCCCCTTGCCAATATGAATACCATCAAAAAGATCGAATCTTCGGAGATGAGCAGGGAGACCCTGGAAGACTTCCGGTTTGCCATGGAACAGGTGGTTTTTATAAAGGACATTGCCTACATCAACATGGAAGAGATAACCCGCCCGGATGTCCTGGTCATTATTGCCGATTTTTTCATGAAACTGGCTGAGGCCGAGTGGAGCATCGCCTCCGGCATATATGAGGACAGATTGATCGTCATCCTGAGAAATGCGGGATTCAGGGGCGACGCAGGCAAGACGGCCCAGAGACTCTTCAGCCCATGGGGCGGGTCCGCCGGGGGCCATAAGACCGCTGCCCGGGCTGAGATCCCGTTGAAAAATATGATGGGCGACACGGGCGACCGGTCCCTGCCGAATCGACTGGTCCTGAAGGAATTACAGCGGCTGAAACATGCCGCATCGGAGGGGGATAAATCTTGACCGTTTTTGAAGCGAGGACTGTCGACGGCAGGCTGCTGGAAGAAGTCAAGGGGCTCATTGATCAGCAAGACAGCGTGGCCTTGAAAAAGCTCCTCAATCAGATGAGGCCCGCTGACGTAGCCGATCTCATCGAGCATTCCGGCAAGGATGAGGGTCTGCTCATATTCCGTCTCCTGGAGCCCGACCGCGCCGGCGAGGTCCTCATGGAGATCGAAGCGCCCGTCCGGGAACGCATCCTGAGAGACCTTGACAGCGAGGCCATATCCCAAATCGTCGAGATACTCAACTCTGATGATGCGGCCGACGTGGTGGGAGATCTCCCGGCCGACCGGGCAAGAGAGGTTATTGAGGCGGTCGGAGATCAGGTCACGGAGGAACTTGAAAAACTACTCCCCTACCCTGAGGATACGGCCGGCGGCATCATGGCCCTGGAGTTTGTGGCGGTCAAGGCCGGCGCCACGGTACGGGACGCCATCGAATCCATCCGGGAAAAACGGGAGGAGGTGGAGAACCTCTATTATATCTGGGTGACGGATGACTATCATAAGCTGGTAGGGCTCATTTCGCTGAAAGATCTGGTGTTGGAACCCCCTGACAGACAGATCAGCGAGATCATGAACCCGGAGGTCATATCCGTCAATGTCAAGGCCGATCAGGAAGAGGTCATTAATCTGGTCAGGCGATACGATCTGGTCAATATACCGGTGGTGGATGACGCTTACAGACTGGTTGGGCGGATTACCTATGACGATATCATCGAAGCGATCGAAGACGAGGTGGATGAGGATATGTCCCTGATGGCCGGCGTCATCGCCCAGGAAATTACAGAGGCCTCCACCGTGAAGATATCGAGGGCACGACTCCCCTGGCTGGTGGCCGCCCTCTTCGGGGGCGTGTTTGCCGCCTTTGTCATCAACCAGTTCCAATCCTCGCTGGAAAAGCTGATCGCCCTCTCCTTCTTCTTCCCGGTCATCATGGCCATGGGGGGAAACACAGGCACTCAGGCGGCCACGGTGGTGGTCAGGGGGCTCGCCACGGGCGACATCAGCCTCGTGAATGTGGGGAAGCGGCTCTGGATGGAAATGCGGGTTGCCCTCATCAATGGCGTCATATGCGGGCTGATCCTCGGCCTGATTGTGGGACTCTGGCTCAAGGATTTTCGGCTTGCGTTGATTGTGACCTTCGCCCTCATGGTCATTATCCTTCTTTCGGGTCTGATCGGTTCCGCCATTCCCCTCTTTCTCAAAAAGATGAATATCGATCCGGCCCTGGCCTCGGGACCGTTTGTGACCACCACCAACGATATCCTCAGCCTCCTGATCTATCTGGGCCTCGTAACGATCTTCCTGCGTACCCCCATTTAGAATTGACTCCTTTTTTCTGTATGGATACCAAACTCCTATCCGTGATTATTCATACGATATATGACGTTCATAGCGTGACTCAGGCACTGTGAAAATGCGTGAATACGCCCTCGGCCAGGGCCCGTCCGATGCCGGGCACCCGCTCCAGATCTTCTACCGTGGCCTGGGCGATATCGTCGATCCCCTTGAAGTGGCGGAGCAACAGCGACTTCTTCTTCCTGCCGATGCCGGAGATATGGTCCAATCCGGAACGGGTCAGATGTTTCTCTCTCAGACTCCGGTGATAGCCGACCGCCCGCCGGTGGGCCTCATCCCGTATCCGCATCATCAGAAGGAGTATGGGATGACCCTCCTTGAGCATGAGAGGGTTTTTCCGTCCGGGCAGGTAGATCTTATCGCGAGGGTCCTGGGAAGGGTCTTCGGGCTTGGCAATGGATATGACCTCTGGCAGGGTGACGTCATGCATTTCTCCCGGGCCCGCCTCCTGGCGGCCGGCATGACCCCACTCATCCAGAACGCGCCGGACCGTGGCAAGATGCCCTTTGCCCCCATCCACCAGAAAGAGGTCCGGCAGTGCCCCTTTGGCGAGTCTCCTTTCCACCATCTCGGCCATCATGCCGTAATCGTCGATCGTCCCCTCCTGTCTGATCCTGAAATTCCGATATCCGGCCCGGTGAGGCTCTCCCTCTACAAAAGAGACCACGGTTCCAACGGCCAACTTCCCCTGGAAATTGGATATGTCGAGACCCTCGATCCGCCTCGGGGTTTGCGAAAGTCCCAGGACGGATCTGGCCGTAATCAAGAGGTCCTCTTTTTGAGACGCTGCATGGCCGATGAGCAGATTCTCCGCATTGGCCACGGCCATCCCGGTAAGCTTCCGCTTTTCCCCCCGCAGGGGGTTTTGGATCACCACCCGCTTCTCCGCAAGACCGGACAGCCATTTCATAATCGGCACGAGGTCCTCGACTGGCTCTGAAATGAGGATCTCCTTTGGGATAAAGGCCTCGCGGCCGTAATGCTGTTTCAGGAAGGCCTCCATGACCTCGGAGGGAAGCGCACCCGGTTCTTTGATGAGAAGGTTGCGGGTCCCTGTCAGATACCCCCTGCGAACAAAGAGGATGACCACCTGATATAGCCCTTCTCTTCGGGCCAGGCCGATCACATCCTGGTCCTCCATCCGGGGAGACACCACGTGTTGCCTCTCAACCGTCTTCTTTATGGCCCTCAACTGATCCCGAATAGAGGCCGCCTTCTCGAAATTCAGATCCCGTGACGCCGCCTCCATCTCTCCCTCCAGACCCGCAATGAGTTCCTGACTGCGGCCTTCCAGAAAAAGACGGACCTGTTGAACGATCTCGCGATATTCCTCCTCAAGGATCTCGCGCGCGCACGGCCCGAGGCACTGATTCATCTGGAAATTGAGGCAGGGCCGACTCCGCTTAGGCAGGTCCTGGCCCTTGCACTTGCGCAGCCTGAAAACCCGGTCAATCAGCTTCTTGGTGCTCCGCACCGAGTTGGCGGAGGAAAAGGGACCGAAATAGAGGGCCCCGTCTTTTTTGATCTTTCTGACAATGGCCAGCCGCGGAAACGGCTCTCTCACATCCAGGCAGAGACAGGGGTACTGCTTGTCGTCCCGGAGGATGATGTTGTAGCGGGGCATGTGCTTTTTGATGAGATGGCCCTCAAGGATGAAGGCCTCCTGCTCGGTGTCGGTCAGGATGAAGTCCAGACCCCCGGCCCGTTTCATCATCCGGCCGGTCTTGGTGGCGGCGTCACCATGGGGCCTGAAATAGGAGAGGACCCGCTTTCGAAGGCTCTTGGCCTTGCCCACATAGATCACCCTCCCCCCAAGGTCAACGAAGAGATAGACCCCAGGGGCATCGGGAAGCGTGTTCCTCAACACCCTGGGGTCCAGTTCATATTGGGCGCGACCAGGGGAAGTCATATGTTGAATCGGCGATCGAATTCCCACAGCCCGGCGTTCTCCTTTTTATCCATCACATCCCAAACAAGGCTTGGTTTTGCGAACCGTCGCTCTCCCAGCGTTTCAATTTTCTCCGCTTTCATAAAAGGCTTGTTCCAGGTTCGAATCGGGGCGATCGTGTTTCTTCTGCCCTCAACCTGGAATCCCGCTACAGCGGGAAACCCCGAACCTGTGAACGCTTACGACATCTCCATCCCTCAAGATCTGTCGCCTTGTACATCAGGGGCGGTTCTTCCCCTTACAGACTTTCTGCAAAAGAATGACCTCATGGACGGGCAGAAGCCGACATTCAATCGCTGTGTCCAGGTGGCGACATCGCACAGGTTCCACCTCAAAACGCATAGACCACGCCGATGATGATCCCGAAAAAGAAGACAAGATGGTATTCATACAGGGGGTGTGAAAGGATTAGGCGGCACAACAGGGCCAGGATGCCCGATAAGCCGATGAGAATGCCCCCGCCATAGCACTTCATCTTGTCCAAGGTCCCCGCACCGCCTAAATCGAAGACACGTTCCAGCAGGGAGCTGAGTAGAAGTATCGCCGACAAAGATATAATCAGGACCGTCAGTAGGTTAAACACGCGATCCCACGAGCAAGCCTGGTGGAACCGCTGCAAAAGCATGATAGGCATCGTCCTTTACATGCTCCGGGAATTCCCGCCTGAGAGATAGGATGTCCCCATTTTTCCAGGCTATTCCTCCATTTCCGTTTTCACGTAAGTTATTTGTTTAGGTCAGGACCTCCCGCAGGCGCCCACTGAATCCATGTCATACCTTGTCGATTCTGACCGCACAGACCTTGTACTCGGGTATCTGGGCCACCGGATCCAGGGCCGGATTGGTGAGCCGGTTGGCCGCCGCCTCGGCAAAATGAAACGGGATGAATACCACGTCGCCGTTGACCTTTTTCGTGATGCGGGCAAAGGTTTCGATCCTGCCTCGACGCGATGTAACGGCGACGCTTTCGCCGTCTTCCACGCCCAGTTTTTGCGCCAGATCCGGGCTGATCTCCACCCATGCCGTGGGCACGTGCTCGTTCAGGGGTTCCGACCTTCGGGTCATGCTGCCTGAGTGGTAGTGCTCCAGGACCCTCCCCGTTGTCAGCGTGATGGGGAACGCCTCATCAGGTAGCTCTGCGGGATCGCGGTATTCGCAGGGGCTGAAGAGCGCCCTGCCGCGGACAAACCCTCCCGAGTGGAGGAAAGGCGTGCCGGGATGCCTCGAATCGGTGCAGGGCCACTGCAATCCCCCTTCCGTTTCAAGGCGTTTATGGGAGATGCCGGCGTAGCTGGGCGTGAGCTTTGCGATCTCCTTCATGACCGCCGCCTGATCCGGGTAGCTCATTTTGTAGCCAAGACGCTTCGACAGCTCGCAGATGATCTGGAAATCCTGCCTTCTCTCTTCAAGGGGTTCGATGGCCTGTCGCACCATCTGGACCCTTCGCTCGGTATTGGTAAAGGTGCCTGTCTTCTCGGCAAAGCTCACCCCCGGGAGAATCACGTCGGCAAGGAGCGCGGTCTCCGTTGGAAAAATATCCTGGACCACCAGGAAATCCAGATTCCTGAGGGCCTTTTCCACGTGGCCCATGTCCGGGTCCGTGAGCATGGGGTTCTCTCCCATGATGTAAAGCGCCCTCAGCGTGCCGTATTGAGCCGCTTCCATCATCCGGGTGACGGTCATGCCGATCTTGCTGTCCAGCTTGACGCCCCATGCCTGTTCAAATTTGGCCTGAACGGAAAAATCGTCCACCCTCTGGTAACCGGGGTAGACATTGGGAAGGGCCCCCATGTCGCACGCACCCTGGACATTGTTCTGACCGCGAAGGGGATTGACGCCCGTGGATCTCCTTCCAACCTGGCCGCAGAGCATGGCAAGGTTGGCCACGGAGAGCACATTGTCCGTGCCGCTGGTGTGCTGGGTGATGCCCATGGCATAGAGAATGGTGGCGCGCTCGGCCTCTGCGTAGATCCGGGCCGCCCGGCGCAAATCATCGCCAGGGATGCCCGTAATGCGCTCCACCCTCTCCGGCGTATACTCCTTCACCGCCTCCCTCACGGCATCGAAATTCTCACAGCTCTCCTCGATGAATTCCCGGTCTTCGAGCCCTTCTTCGATGATGACATGCATCATGCCGTTCAGCCAGGCCACGTCTGTCCCCGGCCTCTGGTGAAGGTTTATCTCGGCGATGTCGCAGAGCTCTATGTTTCTCGGTTCGATAACGATCAGTCTAGCGCCCCTCGAAACCGCCTTTTTGATTTCAAGAGAAACAATGGGGTGGGTCTCGGTGGTGTTCGAGCCTGTGACAAGGATACAGTCCGAATCGATGATCTCGTCGATGGAATTGGTCATTGCGCCGGATCCGAATGCCTTTGCCAGGCCCGCCACGGTGGAGGCGTGGCAGAGGCGGGCGCAGTGATCCACATTATTGGTGCCCACGGCCGCCCGCATGAATTTCTGGAACAGATAGTTCTCCTCGTTGGTGGTCCGCGCAGAAGAGAAGCCGCCGATAAAGTCGGGACCGTGAGTGGACTTGACCTTGAGAAGTCGCTCTCCCATAAGGTCAAGGGCCTTTTTCCACGACGCCCTTTCATAGTCCTTTAGGGTGCCGGTCGCTTCCTCCTTGGGAACCTGCCGAACGAGGGGATAGTTCAGACGATCATGGGAATTGACAAAGCCCAGGCCGAAGCGGCCTTTGACGCAAAGGGTGGTGTGGTTTACGATATTCTTCCTCGCATCGGAAGAATCCACTTTCACGATTTCATTGTCCTTGGTGCAGAGGTCGAAGGTGCATCCGCACCCGCAGTAGGGACACGTGGTATGGGTCTTTCGGAACTCCCACTCCCGGCCCCTGCCGAGTCGCGACTTTTCAACGAGGGCCCCTGTGGGGCACAGGGCCACGCAGTTGCCGCAGAAAACGCAGTTGGCGTCTATGAGTTCCGCGGCCATGGGGGTTGAGACCATGGTAGAAAATCCCCGGCGGGCAAAGTCCAGCACGTAGTTGCCCTGGAGTTCCGCGCACGCCCTGATGCACCGGCCGCAGAGGATGCATTTGTTGTAGTCACGCACGTAATAGGGGTTGTTGTAATCGGGTGCGAAGTCGTAAGGGTCGCGGCTTCGGTATTTTTCAATGTCCACATTGTATTCATAGGAGTATTTCTGAAGATCGCACGCGCCTGCCTTCTCACAGAGGGTGCAATCATTGGGGTGGGCGGACCAGAGGAGTTCCAGGACGATACGCCTGGCCTGGCGCACCTTTTCGCTGTTGGTGCGAATGATCCTCTCCCCAGGCAAGTCCCTGATCCGGGTAGCGCACGACGGCATCAGCGCCCTTGCGTCCTCCACCTCCACCAGGCAGAGGCGGCACGCCCCTGTGGGGGCGAGCACATCGCTGTGGCACAGGGTGGGAATCTCAATCCCGTTTTCTTGAGCCACTTCCAGGATGGTCCGGTCTTTGCCAGCCTTTATCTTCTTCCCGTCAATTGTGCAGGGGACATTTTCCATTTCGTTTCTCCAAAACCTTATGCGACGCCATTTGTGTTATCGAACTTGCTTCCTGTAGCGCGGGTGCCGATCCGCCCATGCACCTGTCATCAATTTGCGGCCTCAGCCGCCTCTTTAGGGTCACTCAAGATTCCGGGGGATGTTTTCACAACAGCCCCGAACGGACAGACCGTATGGCACATTTCGCAGCGTATGCATTTGTCCACGTCGATCTCAAATGGGATTTCTTTCTTCTTGTCGCCCCGAATCGCATCCGCCGGGCAATTCTTCTTGCAGGTCCCGCAGAGTTTGCAGGCATCCTGGTCCACGTGGTATTGAAGCATTGACTTGCACTTCAGGGCGGGACAGCGTTTCTCGTATACGTGGGCCTCGTACTCATGACGAAAATATTTCATGGTAGTCATGACCGGGTTGGGCGCAGTCTGGCCCAGTCCGCAGAGGGAGCCCTCCTTGACGGCCTCTGCGAGCTCCATGAGCTTTGGAATGTCATCCGGTTCGCCCCGGCCCTCGCAGATGTCCTCCAGGATCTCCAGCATCTGTTTGGTGCCCATGCGGCAGGGCACGCACTTGCCGCAGGACTCCTTCTGTGTGAAGTCCAGGAAATAACGGGCCAGGTCAACCATGCAGGTGGACTCGTCCATGACCACCATGCCGCCCGAACCCATGATGGAGCCCGCCTTGGCCAGGTTTTCGAAATCGACCGGGGTGTCCAGAAACTCCTCGGGCAGGCACCCTCCCGACGGCCCCCCTGTCTGGACCGCCTTGAATCTGCCTCCATCGACAACGCCGCCCCCGATATCAAAAATAATCTTCCGAAGCGGGGTGCCCATGGGGACTTCGATAAGGCCGCAGTTGGCCACCTTGCCGGTGAGTGCGAACACGGCGGTGCCGGGACTCTTCTCCGTGCCGATGCCGGCAAACCACCCGGCGCCCCGGTTGATAATCTCCGGGACCGTGGCAAGGGTTTTCACGTTGTTGATGACGGTGGGCCTCCCCCACAATCCTTTTACCGCCGGAAAGGGAGGCCGGGTCCTGGGCATGCCGCGACCCCCTTCGATGGAACCGATGAGCGCCGTTTCCTCGCCGCACACAAAGGCGCCGGCCCCCTGGAAGATGGTGATGTCAAAATCGAATTCGCTCCCAAACACCCTCCTGCCCAAAAACCCCTTTTCACGGGCCTGCTCGATGGCTATGCCCAGGCGCTTGATGGCCAGGGGGTACTCGGCGCGGGCATATATGTATCCTTTCGTGGCGCCGATGGCATAGCCCGCTATGATCATCCCCTCGAGCACTTGGTGGGGAGTGGCCTCCAGGATGGAGCGATCCATGAAGGCGCCCGGATCGCCCTCGTCCGCATTGCATATGATGTATTTCTGATCCGCCTCGACATTGGCGCAGAACCCCCATTTGACCCCGGTAGGGAATCCGGCGCCTCCCCGTCCTCGTAGGCCGGCCTTCCGTATCTCTTCAATGATCTCCGCCGGGGACATTTCTCCGAAGACCCTGGGCGCCGCGCGGTAGATCCCGGAACCTATGGAATCGTCGATGACTTCGGGGTTGATGTGGCCGCACCGTCCCAGCACAATGCGCTCTTGGTTGGCATAAAACGGGATCTCCCCATATGTGGCTATGGGTTTCCCGGTCGCAGGGTCTCCGTAAAAGAGCCGCTCGACGGGCTGTCCGTCTTTGAGATGAGATTCCACGATCTCCGGACAATCCTTTTCCTGCACCCCGGAGTAAAAGATGCCTTCAGGCTCGACGATCACGATGGGACCGCGCTGGCAGAAGCCGTGACACCCGGTGAGTTTCATTTGAATGTCAGTGAGCCCGGCCTTCTCGATCTCTGCCTCAAGGGCCTTGTACGCGGGAATGGCGCCCGATGACACGCACCCGGTTCCCTGACAAACGATAATGGTTTTTCCGCCTTTATTTCCCATCGGCTTCCTCCTTCAAGGCAGCGTCCCGCGCCTTCTTCAATACCTGCGACGCCTTTTTGGGCGTGAGCCGGCCGTGCACATCGGAGTTCACCGTGATGCAGGGCGCCAGGGCGCAGCAACCGATGCACGCCACGGTCTCCAGTGAAAACTCACCATCCCTGGTTGTCTCGTTTTCCGAAATGCCCAATTCCCGCTCGACATGTTCCAAGATCTGGTCGGCGCCCCGAACATGGCAGGCGGTTCCTCGGCAGACGCACACGTGGCATTTCCCCACGGGAGTAAACCGGAACATGGTGTAGAAGGTGGCCACGCCGTAGACCTTTGAGAAGGGGACCCCTGCAAACTCCCCGATCCTCCGCATCGCCTCTTCGGGCAGAAAACCGAGTTCTTCCTGGGTCTTTTGAAGCAAGGGAATGACTTCCCCTGCCGTTCCCCTGAACCTGGCGAAAACCGCAGACAATTGTTCTTCCATACCTGAAGCCTCCGTAAGATGGTTACCCGAGTAGGGTGAACCGCTTTGCTCTGGAGTTGCGCGCACCGTCCTTTCAGATCTCAGTCTCCCGATCGCGGACCCCTTTCAATTCGTCCGCGCAGGAGGGCACCCCGTGTCGGGTCAATACGGAGCATACAGAATAAAGGGCCTAAAAACAAGCAGTTCCAGACATGAGGCATTCACGAAAAGCCGTCACTCCGGTGAAAATCGGCCTCATCCCGCGGGGACTGGATTCCGTCTCCCCTTTCCTGCCCCTACGCTTCTGTTTGTTCCTCAAACACCGGTAAGAGGATGCGCACGGTTGTTCCCTTCCCTTTCTCTGAATCCACGCCGATCCATCCCCCGTGGTTCTTTACGATCCCTAGGACCGCGGGCATGGCGAGACCCCTTCCCTGAAACTTGGTCGTGAAAAAGGGGTCGAAGACCTTCCTGAGGGTCTGTTCGTCCATCCCCTTGCCATTGTCCTCAATGGTCAAGGCTGTGTAAGGACCGGGAACCAGGTCCGGGTATTCCTTCCGATCGCCCTCCTCGACAGTCTGGTTTGTACACGCGATGCGAACCTCCCCCCCCTCTTCCATGGCCTCCGCAGCGTTTGTCAGGATGGCGGACAACACGGACTTCATCTGTTTCGGATCAGCCTTGACAGGCAGAACATCCTGGGACAGGTCTGTTTCCACCTTTACAGAAGTGGGCATCTCGGGGAGGAGCGTCGGCAGGGTCTCGGCTACAAACCGGCTCAGAGACAGGGTCCGGGCATAGTATTTTCCGCCGCGCGCATAGGCAAGGAGTTGACTGGTGAGCCCGGTCATCCTTTGAATCGAGTCCCTGACCATGTTTGTGTATTTCTGGTGCTCATTTCCCTCATCCCTGCACAGGTCCAGCATATCCGTACTGACCGAAACGACCGAAAGGGCGTTGTTGAACTGGTGGGCGATGCCCCCCGCCAGGGTGGCAATGGCCTCCATCTTGCGGGCCTCCAATAGGCTCTCCTGAAGTTGCCGCTTCTCCTCCTCAAGGGTTTTCACCTCGGTAATATCGTGGAAGACCAGCGTATTCTTGACGGCAACCCCGTGGGCGTAGTTCGCCTTGGAATGGGATCTGACCCAGAACGTACTGCCATCCTTTCTGCGGATCTTATACTCAGTGCTTTCCGAAATCGGTTGGCCGGCAAAGATGCGCCGCCCCCTTTCCATAAAATGCTCAAGGCTCTCTTCCGCCATGAGGATCAGCGGATTCAGGGCCATGAATTCCTCTTTGGTATAACCCGTGTATGCGCACATAACGTCGTTGACATTTGCAATCACAAAATTTTCCAGGTCCATCTCGTAGATCCCCGCAGGGGCATTGTTGACGAGCTGTCTGTAGCGCTCTTCGCTCTCTTTCAATTCTCTCTCGAATCGGTCCCGAAGCAGGGCCAGCGAAGCCTGGTTTACATAGGCCTCCACAAGGCCTTGATTCCTCCGAAGATCGACATCCGCGGAGCGATTGCGATCCACAATGACCGCGCTTCCAAAGAGCTCCCCCTCTCTCACAAATCCGATCACATAGATCCGGCGGATGCCCACGAGCTTGTCGAGCGAGTGGGCAATAGCCTTGGGTATGGTGCCAAACGAGAGGTCATGTATCCCTTTCGGGCCATCCGCAAGCTTCCCGGTCTTGAGTGTCTGCTCTGCAAACTCGTCACTCAGTGTGGTCACCATTCCCACGGGGTCTCGCCCCAGTATGTTTAAGATACGTTCCAGGCTGGCCCCCATGCCTTCCACGGCCATCGTGCAGAATTGCCTCTTCTCGGGTTCATAGGAATTAACCAGCACCACGACATCTCCAAGGATCGTCTTGATCTTCCTCCCTATGAGCCGGTAGAGAGACTCGTCATTCGACACGCTCACGAACTCCATGGCCGTGGAGTGCAGAAACTCCAGCTCCCGCGTAAGTTCTCGTTGCCTCTTTTCTGCCTCCTTGCGAGAAATGACCTCTTCTTCAAGTCTCCTCTTGGCCTCCAAGATCTGAGACTTCTCTCTTGTCAGGGAAATGGAGACCTCCTTTTCATCCTGGATCAACAGGGCGCAGGAGATCGCCACCAATGTATTCAAAAAGATGAAGTTTCCACCGGCGGCAAGGGCATTCAGTGGAGTAAAAAAGAATGGAACGTTGTCTCCCAATGGGGTTGCAGCGTGAAGCCACCCAAGTATCCCCAAGGTCACCACATTGACGCATATTGCTATGATTGCTGGCTTCACGCCGAGGAGCAGACCACATACGACCGCAAAGGAGAAAAGCCAGATGGGACCACCGCTCAGGAACCCAAAGAAGAAAATCACGTAGACGCCGACGATATAGATCAGGGCACACGCCACCCATGCCTTGACCTCGTATCTCAGCCCCTTCCCGATAAGGAGACCGAGGCCGCATGCCAATACCGCAACGTCCATAGACAAAGGGACCCAAAGCCTCTCCCTCAGCGCAAGCAGCACAGCAGGGATAGCCGCGAGCCCTGAAAATAAAATCCCTATGATGATGACAGACAGGAGAATGCGTTCCCGCATTCCCTTTGACCGCTGTTCAAACAGCGAAAAAATTCTGAGAGCAGACCACCAATTGGCCACACGACTCGGAACGAAATCTCCCGCCCTTCCCTGTTGATTCTCAGATTTTCCTGGATCGCCTACGCGCATGGTTCAGCCCCAAGCCGCATCTCTTTCATCTCCTTAAACTCCCATCGCCTCATCCGTCTATTCCCTTCCAGGATATCAGTTTATCAGTTTTTCGATTCATGTTTTCTTCCCGTCAAGGGCCTGACGGATCTTCCGCGCTATCTCTCCGATCACCATAGGCTTCATGGCAAAGGAACAGAACCCCAATTCGAGGGCCTTCTCCTCGGGCATGCGCTCACTGAACCCCGTACAGAGGATGACGGGGATTTCCGGCCTGATCCGCATGATCTCTTTGCCCAGTTCCTCTCCTGTCATCCTGGGCATGGTCATATCCGTAATGACCAGGTCGTAGCCCTGAGGATTGGACCTGAAGGCCGCCAGGGTATCCAGGGAATCGGTCTTGCATTCCACATCATAACCGAGGAACCGCAGCATATCGGCATACATCTCCGCAATCATCGGTTCGTCATCCACGAACAGGATTCTCTCGGCCCCGCGGGGAATCGGCCGACCTTCCTTCTCCTTCTCTTTGTCGCAAGGCTTGAGCCTCGGCAGGTAAATGGTAAAAAGAGAGCCCTTTCCCAATTCACTCTCCACCCGCACCGCACCCTCACAGCTCCGGACAATCCCATGCACGGTGGCAAGGCCCAAGCCCGTCCCCTCCCCCCTCGCCTTGGTGGTGAAAAAGGGATCAAAAATCTTTTCCACGGTCCTGCGGTCCATGCCGTGGCCCGTATCCCTTACCATGAGCTTAAGAAACGGCCCGGGGCTCAACGACGTTTCCACCTCCGACGCGGTCGTTTCGTCCAGGATCTCATCGTCCAGGGTAATCTCCAGTATCCCGCCATCAGCCCGCATGGCATGGGCCGCATTCGTAACGAGATTGACGATCACCTGATGAATCTGCGTCGGGTCGGCCAGTACCGTGTCATTGCCGGTGCGGATATCCTGCCGGATTTCTATAGTGGACGGCAGGGCTGCCCGTGTCAGCTTGATCGCCTCCTTCAAAATCGGTCCAACCGTCATCGGCCTCTTTTCCAGATCGCCCTGACGGCTGAAGGCGAGGATCTGGCTCACCAGATCTTTTGCCCTGGCGCCGGCATCCAGCACCCGCTTCAACATCCGGTTCGCCTTGTGATCCAGGGGGACATTCATCAAGGCCATTTCCGTACCCATCACAATCGGCGTCAGGATATTATTGAAATCGTGCGCAATCCCCCCTGCCAGGGTGCCGATGGCCTCCATCTTCTGTGCCCGGTGGAGCTGAAGCATCAACGCTTCCTTCTCCTTCTGGGCCTCCTGGATCTGCACGAGCCTCGTTTGAAGCTCGATGGCGTCTGACCGGACCTTTTCAAACAGAAGGGCGTTTTTCAGACCGGTGGCAGCCTGGTTTCCGAGCGCCTCCAGGAACGAAGAAGATGCCTGGAAGTCTCTCGTTTTTTGCGAGGCCAGACCCAGCACTCCGATGACCTCGCCTGCGCTCTTCAGCGCCAGCGAGGCAAAGGAACAGAACCCTGCCCGTTTGCATTCGTCATAGGTGCAGCGAGGGTCTGTGTGGATATCGACGGAATAAACCGTCGCTCCCTCCTTCGCCGCGATTCCACAAAGACACTCCCCCACGTGGTGAGTCGGCACATCCTCCTCTGAAAACCCTTGCCCGTGCGCATGGAATCCCTTCGAAATGAGGTCGTTTCCATCCTTCAAAAACAGGGCCGCAAGATCGGACTGAAGAGACTCCATTGTCGCCCTCAATACCCTGCTGACGATCGCGTCAACCGAAAGCTCCTGCCCCATCTCCCTGCCCAAGAGGTTCAACACCTCCAGTTCCCGGGCCTTGGTCTCCAGTTGTTGCTCGGCCGTTTTTCTGTCCGTAATGTCGGTGAGGATGCCCTGGATCCCGGCGATGCGATCTCCATTCCATATGGGCCGGCTCGATGCCCGAACCCACATGGATTCACCCGATTTTTTAAGGAGGACATATTCGCCATTTTGGCTTTCGCCTGACAGAAACCCCTGGAATTCCGCCGTCATTTGATCGCGCGCGTCATTCAAAAAAAAGTCCCTGAAATCCCGGCCAATGACCTCACCCGGTCTGTATCCCGTCATCCTCTCGATAACCGGGCTGATATAGGATATGCCGCCGCCCTCATCCACCACGTAAATGGCATCGTTCATATTTTCCACGAGATCGCGATACCGTTCCTCGCTGTCCCGCAGTTCCCTTGTCCGCAACTCGATCTCTTCCTCGAGGCTGGTATGATACCCGCGGCTTTCCTCCCGGAGTCTGGCCCGTTCCAGCACGCCGTTAACCACGTGTTCCAGCTCTGCCATGTCTTTGATCGGTTTCATGATATAGTCCCAGGCCCCCCGCCGAATGGCCTCGATGGCATCGGCCACAACGCCTGTCCCCGAGAGTACGATAACGGGGGTTTCGGGGGCCTCTCGAAACAGCTCGTCAACCACATCCAGACCGCTCATGCCGGGCATGCGAAGGTCTACCAAGACCACCGCCGGATGTCTCTGCCTGAACAGATCGAGGCCCTTCTCCCCATCCCCTGCCTCCAACACGGTGACATCCATATCCTCAAAGAATGCCCGGATGCTCCTTCGGATCGGTTCCTCATCCTCTATGGTCAGCAGTGTATACGATTCCATCATTGCCTCCGCCTCTCGATACGATCCCTCACCGCAGTGACCAGCACGGCCATATCGCCCAAGGGTTTCTGAAAAACATCTCTCTCGCCGACCCCGATTGCCCGCAATTGCGGCAGAGGAGAGTACTCCACCGATCCTGTATAGACAATGAACTTCATGCGGGGGCAGAGGCGATGGGCCTGCTCCATAAATGCATTCCCGTCCATCCCCGGTAGACGAATGTCCACAATAGCCACATCCGTCGGATCGCTTATGAGGATATCGAGGGCCTTTTCGCCGCTTTCGGCCGTCGTCACCTCAAAACCCTCGTCCTCCAGCCAGGCCCGCAAACCTCGTCGGATACGCTCCTCGTCATCGACCACCAGAATCCGGGGGCTCTCTCCTCCCATCATGCGCTCCTCTTATTGTGTGAATACCACCTCAGCCTTGTGGATAAGAAACGATACATTTCCGAACGCGGAACGCGGAGCACGGAGCGCGGTAACCAGGGGTCATGAGCTCGTGATCTTCGGAGTTCAGAATTCAGTCTTTTATCCATGTTGACAGGCATGATCGTCTTCATCCCCAGGGGCGACAAAGCATTCGCCAATGCAACAGGTGTTAGGCCCCATCACGTGTTATCGATCGAAAAACCGCTATTTGTGCGGTCCAGTTCGCGTCGAATTGCCTTGACGATAACCTCCAGGCTGTAAGGCTTTTTGATATAGGCGCCAGCGCCCAGACGCTGGGCCTCCTTAACCCGGTCTGATTCCGTAAAGCCGCTCGCAATAATGGCCTTTTGTCCTGGATGCGAGGCAACAATCCGGCGATAGGTCTCGCAGCCGTCCATTCCCGGGTCCATGATCATATCCAGGACGAGGATATCCACGCTGTCGTTCCGGAGCAACTCGATCGCGGCCTCGCCGCTGGCAACGGTTTGTACATGATATCCCAGCTTGCGGAGCATAAGGGCCGCGATCTGTCTCTGCTCCGCGACGTCGTCCACCACCAGAATACGCTCCGTGCCCTTGCAATCCTCAACAGAGATACTTCGTTCCGTCTCTTCCGGCGCATCCCTCGTGACCGGGAAATAGAGGTCAAAGGTGGTTCCCCGGCCTTCCTCCGTTCGAATGTCAATATAACCACCATGGTCCTTGACAGTCGACCAGATAAGCGTCATGCCCAGGCCTGTTCCGCTCCGTCCCAGCTTCTTCTTCGTATAAAACGGCTCGAATATCTTTGTCAAATCCTCCTGGTTTATACCTATGCCGGTGTCGGCGACGCTCAGGACGACATATTCCCCTTCCTCGATCCGTTCATAGGCATCGCGCGGTTGATCCAGGTAACGGTTTCGTATGGCGATGCGCACAGTCCCATCCACAAGAGTGGCCTCGCAGGCATTATGAATAAGATTCATCAGGATCTTGGATATGTGAAACGCGGAACCTTTTACATTCAATGCCGTTTCCTCGAGATCGACCTCCACGCGGACCTGGGGGTGAATCGACATCAGTTGGCCGTATTCGGGGGAAGCAACGTAGTCGGCCACAATCTTGTTCAGGTTGATGATCTCCTTTTGGGTAACGCCTTGGCGGGCCAGACTCAGGAGGTCCTGAACAATGGCCGCTGCCTTCCGTCCCGACTGCTGAATGATGGAAAGGGGCCTCTGCCAGGGGTTGTCTTTGGGAAGATCCATGAGAAGCAGATCCGGATAAGTGACCAGACCGCTAAGTATATTGTTGAGGTCGTGCGCCACGCCCGCAGTGAGTCTGCCAATCGTCTCCAGCTTTTCCGCCTGCTTCAGTTCAGTTTCCAGGCGCCGCCTTTCCTGCTCGGCCCGCTCACGTTCGGCCATCTCCAGGGACAACTGCCGATTCATTTCTTCAAGGGCGGCGGTCCTTTCCGAAACCCGCGCCTCCAATTGATCATTCGCCAGCCTGATCTTGCGTTGTTCCTGGGCCACAAGATACATGAGGAAAAAATTGCGGCGACCCATAAACTCGATGGTATAGCATATCAGCATTCCGGCAATATTGGCGCTGATCAGGAAGAAATTGTTGCTGATCAGTTCAAGCGGCGGGGTCCGGGTCAGGACCGCAGCTATATTGTAAAGAATCACGATGATCCAGCCGCTCAGGGAGGCCCAGAGAAACCGAAGATAGATAAAGGAATACCCGAACATCAGGATCAGGATGAGGCCTGCATAATAATAGTAATTGACCGGTTCCGGGGCGATGATGGTCATTAGGACAATTCCCAGACCGCCAACGGCAATGACAAGCGCCATCATGGGTTGCAGCCAGCCATGAAGACGGGGGACAAAAGTGGCGCCGACAACCGCCAGGATGCAGGGACAGACGAATGCATACCGGATCATCCAGGCCAGATGCCGATGCTCGGTCAGCATAAGGGCATCAAGGACCCCGAAGATCCCATACATCAGTGCGCCCAGCACGAAAGAGACTCTTATCTGGAAAAGGGTCTGAAAAAGATTATGACTGCGGTAGGTCACCTCCAATCCGGACATCGGCCCGGAAAACCTGAGGGTCGGCCGATGCAGGTGCATGGCCTTCATATCGCTTTGGGATTTGAGCTCAGGATAATCGTCTTTCATCAATGTTCCCAGGATTCAGAGGCCGAGGTTTCACTCGTGCCTTTACATGCTGCTTTAGGAGCGATATACACATCACAAAGGCCTTCGCCATCACTTGTAAGAGGCAAATGCGAAAATCCTATCCCTGTTTACTACCTTCCCATGGCATCCGAAGAATGAATTTCGCCCCTGCCCCTGGCACCGATTCCACCGAAAGCGTACCTCCGTGCTCTTCGACGATGATGAAATAGGAGACGGACAATCCAAGACCGGTCCCTACGCCCGGGGACTTTGTGGTAAAAAATGGCTCAAACACCCTTTTGCACGTCGCCTCATCCATGCCCGGACCGTTGTCCTCGATCTCCACCCGCACCATCTCCCCGTCTTTCATTACCCGCAGAATAAACCTCGGTGTTTCCACATTTGCTCCACGCTCCCCGCTCCCTCCCCTTTGCTCCTGCATGGCCTCGGCACCGTTGCGCAGGATATTCAAGAAGACCTGCTGGATCTTGCTCACCTGACAGACCACCATAGGCGCGTCAGGGCCATACTCCCGCACGATCTCGATCTGTCTGAAGTCATACTTCTTCTTGAGGTCATAATCGCTCTCTGCAAGGCCCAGGGTCTGGTCCAGGAGTTCCCCCAGGTTCGTAGGCCTCCCCTCTCCCTCGGCCTTGCGGCTGAAGCTCAGCATATTGGACACGATCCCCGCAGCCCGCTCGCCGCTCTTTCGGATATCGTCCAGGAACTCTGGGATTTCCCTCCGCTCCAGATACGTCCTTACCGCAGCCAATGTGGTCCCGCATTCTTCTGCAATGCGGGAGTTGATGGGAAGATCCGTCGACACCCGCCTCAACACATTCTGCGATGCCTGCAGGATGACCCCCAGAGGGTTGTTGATCTCATGGGCCATTCCCGCAGCCAGACCTCCTACCGACAGCATCTTCTCGGACTGGATCATCATCTCCTCCATCCGCACCCGCTCCGTTACGTCATCCACCCGGATCACCGCCCCTTCAACGCCGTTTGTGACCAGCGGATACACCGTAATATCGTCATAGCGCACCGTTCCATCCGACTGTCTGGGGACCTTGACATCCGCTTTCACACGCCTGTTGCGTATCGCATCCTGAATCTTCTCCAACTCACGACCCAGTTCGGGCATGAGCCTTTCAAGGATCTGCCCCCGGGCATCGGCCGCACAGATCCCCGTAGCGCTCTCTGCCGCCAGATTCCACTGGCTCACCCGACCTTCCCGGTCCACCCCCACCAGAACCGACGGCATGGAATTGATGATATTGTCGAGGTAGTTGTTCAACCGAGCCCGCTCCTCCTCGGCCTCTTTGCGCTGAGTGATATCCCGGATAATGCCTTCAGTCCCCTTGGAACGACCCTCTCTATCGTAATAGTAATGGACCGTGCAGGAGGCGGTGAAGGTGGACCCGTCTTTTCTCCTCATCACGGCCTCAAAATCATTCACGCTACGATTCTTCTTCAACTCTTCCATCAGCTCCTGACGCTCACGCGCATCGGGCATGAAACGGTCCAGGGGGAGGCCGCTCATCTCTTCCATGGACGCATACCCGAACATCCGGGTCCCGGAAGGGCTTGCCATCACGAGTTTCCTTTCCTTATCCAGGCGATAAAAAACGTCTTGAATGTTTTCAATGACGCTCCGATACTTCATTTCGCTGGCCCGCAAGGCCTCTTCCATCTTCTTGCGTTCTTCGATTTCCTGCACGAGGTGTTGATTGTTGATCTCCAGCTTGACCTTGTGCTCCTCGAGGAGATCGAGAGAACGCTCGATCCGTTCACTGAACATCTCGGGCGCAAGTACGGTAACACTCGTGATCATGAAAAATACGCAAAGGAAGGTGATCCATGCCATTAGTGAAACCGAAGTCAACATATGCACAGGATGGATCTCGATAAGGCCCGAGGTCATTCCCACGGCCACAAGGCCCATACTCGAGAGGCTGAGCGTAATCGCTATGATTCCCCCGCGAAGGCCGAAGAGAACGGCAGACAAGAAGCACACTCCCACCAGGATGAGGGTCCCGACTCCGCTCAACCCAATTCTGAGAAGAGCGGTCAGGGCGATCAGATAGAGGCACCATACCAGGACCATGGCCCTTGCCCTGTATGGGAAACGACGGGATCCGAATGTAGCGAGGAGGAAAATCAGATAAATGCCGACGTAGAGGGAGGAAAAAATCCACCTTCCCTGCATAAGGGCCTGGGTAGCCCCTATGACTGCGGCAGGAAGGCCGATGAGAGAGAATACGTAGAGGAGTCTATTGAGTATGGTCTGCCGAACCGCCGAGATCTCATCACGTTCCGGCCTTCCTCTTCGAAAAAACGAAAGGCGCTTCCATATGGGCTGCATGATCTTCTCCTTGATGCCCCCCCTGACTCCGGCAGGAGCCTGAAGCAGGCCGTCTTCGATGAACCCAAATCATATCCGGAACAAGAGGCGTGCCTGAGGCTTATGGGTGTCGAAAATAGTCGTCACTCCGGTGAATCCCGCTGAATGGCGGTACGGGGTCCATAACCACGCCTTGGCGTCTTGAACTATCTGTTTTTACTAGATTCCAGCTTTCTCCGGGATGACGAAAAGGGACATTTTCCGGCTTATTACCAATGCATCACGTTTGGAATGCCATAAGTTGAGAAACATCCATCCCGTATGCTGCGGGATCTACGCTTCGCTACGACCGATATCCAGTATCCAATATCCAGAAACCAGTATCCAGTATGCAGTATGCAGTCTACGGCATAAACGCAGAAAGCGTCGGGCCGTAAACACCGGCCCAACGCATGCCTGAAAAATGGGTCTGAAGATTCAACAAGTTCTGATCAGATTTCCACCCTTTCAAAAATCCTCGAACTCATCCTCCTTCAGTGGAATGATCTCCTCCGGCGTGGCCTTCCTTCGGCTCCGCCCGGTCATTGCCCGTGCACCCCCCTTCGGAACTGAAAGGAGCGGCGCAGTCCCCTGGGCCCTCTTTCGGACCTTCTTTGTTCCACCGGCAAACCTCTCTGTTGCCTGTCCGTGGACGTCTTCTCCTTTACGTCCTCCAACCGTTGCATTGAGCTCTCTTACAAAGCCCTGCATCTCTTCCGCCTGGGCGCTCATTTCCTCTGACGCGGAGGCCGTCTCCTGGGCGCTCGCCGCGTTCCGCTGAACGATCTTGTCCATTTCCGCCACGGCATTGTTCACCTGGTCTATGCCCTGGGCCTGTTCATTGGATGCAACGGCAATCTCGGCCACCAGTTCGCTCACTTTTTTCGTGTTCTCATCTACCCTGCCAAATTCATCCACGGTCTTTGAAACCATTTCCATGGATCCGTTGACCTTTTTGTTGATATCCTCAATCCGTTCGGTCGTATTTTTTGCCGCCTCGGCCGCACGCAGGGCCAGGTTCCTCACCTCGTCGGCCACCACTGCAAATCCGGCGCCCGCCTCTCCGGCCCTCGCCGCCTCCACCGCGGCATTGAGTGCCAGGAGATTGGTCTGGAAGGCGATCTCGTCGATGACCTTGACGATCTTTTGGGTTTCGCGGGCCGACTCGCTCACCTCTCCAATGGCCGCGGCCATCTCCTTCATGGTGTCTGAACACGATTCCGTGGTCGCCTTGGTCTCCGTTGCCAGGGAATTTGCCTGGGACGCATTTCCGGCGTTCTGCTTGGTCATGGAGGCGATTTCTTCAAGAGAGGAGGAGGTCTCCTCGATGGCAGCGGCCTGTTCCGATGCCCCCTCGGCCAGGGACTGGCTCGATGCGGCCACCTGGCCCGATGCAGAGGATACCTGGAGGGCCGCATCCCCGAGTCCCTTGGAAAGCCTGAAAAGCGGCTTTACCAGAGAATTTACGAGGAGGAGAATGAGGATTGCAGCGAGGATAACCACCAAGCCCCCGATGCCAACGTTGGTATAGCCCACACTTCGGACCGGCGCCAGGATCTCCGCTGGCGATGCGCCAACCCCGACGGTCCAGCCCAGCTCCTTGTCCGTCTTGTACACCACCAGCTTTTCCGCACCGTTGAACGTGTATAGCATGATGCCATTGCCCTCGGCCAGCATTTTCCTGCCGAAGTCGAATTCATTCATGTTCAACTTCAAGATGTTCGACTTGTCCGGATGCGCGATAACAGAGCCGTCCGCCTGATACAGGTAGGCATAGCCGCTCGCTCCCACCTTCACGGTGTCTATAAATTCCCTGCTGAAGGCGCTCAGATCCACCACTCCGAACAAAACGCCCGTGATCGAGTCCTTTTCCTTAACAGGCGATGCGATAAAGAAGACCGGGTTGCCCGTATCCCGGCTCTTGACCACATGGGAGACCGCTATCTTTCCTTCAAGGCTGGGCTTGAAGAACTGCCGGTCCTTAACATTGAGCTTCCCCACGACTCCTTCATCCGCGGCAGCGAGGAGATCTCCGTTCTTGTCGGCAAGACAGATATTTTCGTAATAGGCGTAATCCTTCTTGAGTTGCGCCAGTTGTTCGTTGGCGGACTTTCTGGCGGCCTTGCCCACAAATGATTCCTTGAGGGAGGTGGCGAATATATTCTGTCTGCTCCAGTTGCTCAGGTCCAGTTTGCGGTCCTTCAACCACGACTTGATAATCCCGAGTGTGGATGCGGCGATCTGATCGATCTGCGCCTGGATGGACGATTCTAGGGCATGTTTGGATTTGAGGTAAGAGACCGTGGATAAGGCCCCCATGCCCAGAATGATAAGAAAGATCATGGGCGCCATAAACCGGCTTCTGAGGCTGAATCTTTCAATCATGGCAATACTCCTTAAAATTTGTAGCCTTTGTGTATGCAAAAACAGGTTGAGATCTCTTTATATGACGCAGGCAGTTTAAACCACGGCCCATTTTCGAGGGGCCTCAGGTCGAACTGCCTGCATGACATCCTTTTGGCTATTCTATTACACGCGCAGCCGATTGGAGCATCTCGAAGGGGATCTGAACCCCAAGACTCTTTGCGATCTTTGTATTGATGATGAGATTGCCCTCTTTGTTGCTCACCACAGGGATCGCGGTTGGAGCCGTTCCATCCAGAATCTTCAAGGCGGCCCCGGCGCTCCACATGCCTTGTTCTTCGGCCACCTTGGAGAAGGCCAGCAATGCAAAAGGCGCCATGAAATCATAGCAGGTTCCGGTGGGGACCCTGGTGTTGGAGACGAAAAAGGCCTCGAGATCCGCGGCCGCGTCTTTATAAAGACCCCCATCGCTGTCAATGAGGATCATGTCCACCTTACCCTGAAGTTCCAGAAATTTCTTTTTGAAATCCGCAGGGTCTTTTGAGAAGGATGGTTCGAATTGCAGGCCCAGGATGGTCTTGTAGGCCTCCAGTTCCTTGTGATTTGTTTCGACGTCCGCACCGATGTACCCGAGCTTTTCTCCCTTGGCAAAGGGCTTGAGATGTTCGATCAGCTCCTTTACCGGGGCGACCTCCACCATACCCGTCACGTTCTTACAGGGAAAACCGTAACGACCCGCATCCCAGTTGAGCCCACAGAACACGAACGGCAGGTTGCCGTTCTTGTAGAATGGGACGATAACGGCCTTTGCGGAATTGTCGTCGGCCGCGATCACCACATCCGGCTTGAAGGCCTCGACGGCCGCCTTTGCCTTTTCGCCGGCCTGTTTAAGGAATTCCTCGCTGGTGTTTCGCTTGGTATCCATGCGGACGACCTTCAGCTCGACGCCCGTTCCTTCGAGCCCTTTCTTTATGCCCTTTTCGATGCCGTCGCTCCAGGCATATCCCTCATGGTATGAGTCAATAAAAAGAACCTTTTTTCCCGCATAGCTCTTCGCCAGGGCTAAATCAGCCAAACCAAAAACCAACAAGATGGAACAGACAATAATACCCGCCTTTTTCATAATGCACTTCCCTTTCTTCTTAGATTGATGTGTGTTAACGCTTCTCCTGCCGCGCAAGGCGCGGCTGGGTTATCGCGGACCAACAATGAGCAAGGACTGGGCCATTTGCTCAATTTTCTGCCAACTCAATTAATCCCAATAGATATCATATTGTTACATTAATATAGCACCATCTGAGCCACCCTTATGGAATCATGGAAAAATCTCCACATAAAGACCTTATCTTAACATTAAGAAACCGTCTCCGTTTCAAGACAGGGCCCAAGGTCAGGATACAGAAAAGTGATATTAGAAATGCCTGGAAATACCGTGCTTTTTGAGGCGGGCGTAGAGGTTGGCCCGGGATACAGCGGAGATATCGCAGGCCTTCTTGATGTCTCCGCCCGTCTGAGTGAGTAACGCTTGCAGGTAATTCTCTTCGACGGATTTCAGCAGGTCACGCAATGTGGGAAGGGAAGCCCCTCCGGCATGAAGGTCCGGATCCGGACCTTTTTGTGAAGACGGTGCAATGGCGTCCCTTGCCAATCGCGAGCGGAGATCCAGCGGCAGGTGTATGGGGTAAAGGATAGGTTCTTCTCCGGCGGCCGAAAGCGCGCTTTCCAGCGCATGGTTCAATTCACGAACGTTCCCGGGCCAGGGATAACTCAAAAGGGCCTCCACAAACTCGGGCGACATCCCCTTGATGGCCTTTCCATATCTCCTGCAAAACGCGGCCATGAAAAAGAGTGCGATCTCGACAATATCGCTGTTTCGATCCCTCAACACCGGCAAATGAATCACGATGGATTTCAATCGAAACAGAAGATCGGATCGGAAACGTCCTTCTCGGGCCAGGGCGTCAAGGTCGCGGTTGGTCGCGGCGATCAACCTGAAATCGCTTATGATTTCACGATTCGCACCGATTGGTCGGAATCGTCGTTCTTGGAGCACTCTCAAAAAAGTGCCTTGAATGCTCATGGGAAGTTCGCCGACTTCATCGAGAAACAAGGTGCCTTTGTCCGCCTCTTTCACCAGCCCGCTTCTGTCTCTGTCAGCCCCGGTGAAAGAGCCCTTAACATGCCCAAAAAGGGCGCTCTCAACCAGCGGTTCGGTCAATGCAGCACAATCGACCACCACAAAAGGCTTTCCAGCGCGTGAACTGTTGCTGTGGATGGCCCGTGCAAACAACTCTTTTCCCGTACCCGTTTCGCCGGTAATGAGCACATTGGAAATGGAAAGGGCCGCCTTGGCCAACTGGTCCAGGCATTTCTTGAGGATGGCACTGCTGCCTACAATCTCGTCGCGCTGCAGCACAAAAGGGGTTGTGGATGCCTTCTTTCCTTCCCTGTATGCGATGGCCCTGCTGGTGGACAACCTGACCTGGCTCGTGGTAAGCGGCTTTGCAAGGTAGTCCCAGGCCCCGCTTTCTACGGCTAACTGGGCCCCTTCCGGGCTCTCCTCGCCCGTGATAATAATGACCTCAGGGGAAGAACTCCGTTCCTTGATTCTCGAAACAGACCTCAGTCCATTCCCATCGGGCAGATACACATCCAGGAAGACCAGGTCGAAAGCGTTCCCGGAAAGGACATGAAGCCCCTCCTGAAGGCTGAGAGCATAGGCCGGGGCGTGTCCCAGGGACTCCAGCAGGGTCGCCAGAATCTCACAGACGCTCCGGTCGTCATCGATAATCAGGATTTTTGACATTCAGGGGGTTTTTCCACGCCGTATCGAATCGATGCCTTAATGACTTACCCTTCACAAATTTGCCTATTTCTTGGCACACGATCTATCATGCTCCGGCAAAAAGGTCAAGTTTTACGGCCGCGGACGTGCGCCCTGGGGAGCCCATGGAGGTCTTTCCAAAACCGTGAGAGTTTTCGTCTTGACAGACTGGTGACCTCACGGGTCCCTGTTGTTGACGACAATCCGGTTATCCGCAAACAGGTTACCCATCATCTGGCGGGGGAAGAGTATTTCGTGGTTGCAGCGGAAAACGGGCTTGAGGGGTTTAAGACGGTATCCAGGGAAAAGCCTGGTCTCATTATCTCGGATTTCCTGATGCCGGAAATGGAAAGAAGAACCCCGTCAGACCTAATCCGAATATCTGTCAAGCCTGAGTAGCGTTCCCTCCCAACGCCTCCTTCAATTTCTCAGACAATGTCAACACCGAAAACGGCTTTTGGACAAACCCCTGTGCCCCGGCAGCTATAATCTCATGGGCAGGACCGTCTATGGAATAGCCGCTGCACACGAGGACCTTCATCTCCGGCCTGGCCTTCATGATCCGCGGATAGACCTGATTGCCCGTCATATCGGGCAGCTTGATATCCATGAGGGCAAGGTCGATGGCTCCATTAAAGCTGTTGGCGATGTCAATGGCCTCTTTCCCCGTTGTGGCCTCCAAAACTCGGTACCCCAGTCTTTCCAGCACAGTCCGGGTCAGATCCATCACCGCCGGCTCATCTTCTATAACCAGGATCGTCCCACGGCCCACGTGCAGCCGCTTCCCCGGCGCTTTAGTGGTTTCTGGCCGCTCCGTGTCGATGATGCCGGCACTTATCGCGGGCAGATAGATCCGAACCTCGGTTCCTTTTCCCAACTCGGAATCGACTTCGATGATTCCCTGGTGATTCGTTACGATACCGTATACAGCAGGCATCCCGAGCCCGCGGCCAAAGAAATGGGTCGTAAAAAAAGGTTCAAATATCCTTTGCCGTGTCTCGCTATCCATGCCCTTTCCATCATCCGCAATGGAAAGGCAGACATAGGGACCCGGCTTGAGATCGGGGAAGTCCCTCATGAGCGTAGGGTCCACGTCGATGTTTCTCGCAGAAATTCGAATACGGCCCGGGCCGTCCATTGCTTCGGTTGCATTGGAAACCAGTGCAGAGAGGACCATCTGCATCTGGGTCCTGTCGGCCTTGATTCGCCTGATATCAGGTGGAAAATCGGTTTCGACACGAATGCCTGGTTTCAGGGTGTGTTCGAGAAGGGGCAGGGTGTCTGCTGCAAAATCAGACAAACATAGTGTTGTGACATTATATTTTCCTCCCCTTGCGTAGGCCAGCAATTGACTGGTCAGGTGAGCCATGTGATGGCCCGAGGTCTTCATGTCTCTAAGTTGCGGCAGAATCTTTCCATCTCCGCAGTGCTCGATCTCGAGGAGTTCAAGATTCCCGATGATGGCTGTCAGGGCGTTATTGAACTGGTGGGCAATGCCACCGGCCAGGGTGGCGATGGCCTCCATCTTACGGGACTGCTGGAGCTGGGATTCCAGCCTGGATCTCTCGATTTCCGCCTGCTTTCGGGGGGAGATGTCCCGGTATATAACAAAGTGTCCGATTCGATGATGGTCGACAATGACCGGGGCGGAGCGGAGGGATACATCGATCAGGGAGCCATCCTTACTCATACGAACGGTTTCCACATCCACTATCTCGCCGGATGTGATCCGCCTACGGTAGGCGTGTGCCTCTTCGAGCCGATCCGGAGGCCCCACCAGGTCGCTGATGTTTTTACCCACGGCCTCTTTTTCGGAGTATCCGAACATCCCGGTAAACCGGGAGTTGACCTCCGTAATCATCCCGGCATCATCGAACATGGCGATGGCATCCGGCATATTGTCCACCAGCCCCTCAAAATATGCCTTGCGGAACTGTGTCTGCTCTTGAGCCCTTTTTCTCTCGTCGATCTCTTTGGCCAGTTGAATGTTGCGGGTGCGCAAGGTTTCCCTCATGTGACTGACGACACGTCCTACCAAAGCAAAACAGAACGTCACCAGAGAAAAGGAGAACCAGATAATGATCTCTTTATTCAGATCAACAGATTGTGGATGGAGTTTGTACAACAGGCCTATTGCGGCCGCGTAAAGCACGATCGCGTACAGGCTGAGGCATAAGAATTCCCTGAAATTCAGTCGCAGGAAACCAAAGAGCATCCCCACGAGGAATAGCATGAGGACTACGGAGCGTAACTCGGTGAGGAAGTAGACGGTCAGCATGACGCAGGTGGCTGTCCAGGATATCTGCAAAAAGGTCAGGCTCGGGTCAGCGAAGCGGCGATTGAGACCTGTCCTGACGATGGTGTAAATGGAGAGGTGCCCGATCCATATGACCACGAAAAAAAAGATGAATCCCGCAAGTGACAGGCGGAAAAAGCCTTGACAGTACATTGCCCATGACATGACCAAGTGAATGACGGCCATGCTCATGGCCAGGAGCATCCGCCGAATCCGCAAGGCCTGATGGGGATCATCCCTGGGAATAATGGAAAAGGTCATTCTGGTTCCTCCCGGCGACAAAAGTCCTAAGCGCCCACATCGACGCGAACGCCGTCTCATCACACGCATCCTATCGGCCTGACATCTACTTTTTCCACTTTGAATTAAATCACTTATCCAACTCAGCCCTGACGGCCTGACCGATCTTGTGAGATAAAAAAGGCTTTTTCACATAGGCCCCGGCGCCCAGCCGCTGGGCCTCTCTGACGCGTTCCGTCTCTGAAAAGCCACTGGCGATGACAGCCTTCTGGCCGGGATGAATTTGGATGATTCGTCGATAGGTCTCAAGGCCGTCGATTCCAGGATCCATGATCATATCCAGGAGCAACAGGTCTACCTCGTTTGTTTTCACATATTCAACGGCCTCTTCCCCACTGCATACGGCCGTTACGGAATAACCGAGTCCTTTAAGCATTTCCGAGGCGATGTCTCGCTGTTGCTCCACGTCGTCGACAATCAGGATGGACTCCCCCCGCCCCCTGTAATCGTCAATAGAAGCCCGAAGTTCTTCTTTCCCTTTTGTTTTCCGGGTCGCGGGAAAATAGAGGGTGAAGGTCGTCCCCTCTCTTTCCCTGCTTTCAACGTCAATATACCCATGATGGTCCTTCACCGTGCCCCAGACAACGGACATACCCAGGCCCGTTCCGCTCCTCCCCATCTGCTTCTTTGTGTAGAAGGGCTCGAAGATCTTCTTGATATCATCCGCAGAGATGCCTACCCCGGGGTCGGTCACCGTCAGCACCACGTAATCGCCCTCCAGCACATCCTCATACCCCCTGACGGGCTGGTCAATGTAACGGTTTTCCGTAGACACGACGATATTTCCGGCCTCGCGGACGGCCTCGGCCGCATTGGAGATCAGGTTCATCACAGTCTTGGACAAGTGGACCGGTGACCCGGCGATATTCAGGAGCCCTGACTCCAGATGGGTCTCCACGTCCACGCCCGGGTGAAACGATTTCAGTTTCTCATATTCAGGGCTCTTCAGATACTGGCAGATAACGTCATTCAAGTTCACCACCTCACTGACCGCCACCCCCCGCCTTGCCAGGGTCAACAGGTCCTGGACCACTGCAGCGGCCCTTTCCCCTGATCGCTGGATCGTCAGTATCGGCTTTCTCAAGGGACTGTCAGCCGGAATCTGCATCAACAGGAGTTCGGGATAACTGACGAGGCCGGAAAGGATATTGTTCAGATCATGGGCCACCCCGCCGGCAAGGGTCCCGATCGCCTCCATCTTCTGAGCCCGCTGGAGCTGGGCCTGGAGGCGTTTGGCCTCTGAGATGTCATTCACCACTATGATCAGCCCCCTGGAGCGATCAGATGCGTCGAGGGGACATGCACCGACCATGCAGTCGAATCGCACGCCGTCCCGTCGCACGAGTTGCGCCTCCGTGGTTCCGGTCCCGGATCGGCGAATCCCCACAACCAGTTCCCGACCTGCCCGAAGATAAGCCTCCTCGTCCGGGTAGAGGACCCTGTCGCTCTGTCCCATCAGGCTCCCTGCTTCATACCCCAGCAGACGATACATGGTTTCATTGGCCCAACCCAATTGACCGCTGGTTACCAGACCGATCCCGACCGGAGATGCCCTGAGGATCGCCCGCATCCTCTGTTCGTTCTCCTGCAAGGCCTGTTCGGCCTGTTTGCGCTCGTGGATATCCTTGACCCAGACCTGTATCCCAGGTTCATTCTCAAAATCGATGACCCGGGCCGCTATCTCCCCGTAAAACCACGAACCGTCCTTACGACCCAACTTGACCACATAGTGTGACGGCACGTTTTCGCCTCCCATACGGGCCGTTGCCCGTTTCCGGGTGATCTCCTGAGACTCTGGATGGTACACCAGCCAGTGATCCAGCCCCAACAGTTCACCGTCCTCGTAACCCAGCATCTGGTGCAACCGGCCGTTGGCAAATATGATCTTGGGCCCTTTCTGAACAAAAATGCCGTCAAAGCTCTCCTCCACCAGGATCCGATATCTTTCCTCGCTCTCCCGCAAGGCCTTTTCGGCCAGAATCTTTTGGGTCACGTTCCGGGCAGCCCCCGATATCCCGACGACCCGGCCCCTATGGTCATGAATCGGCGATTCGTCAATCTCCACAAGCACGGGACGCCCATCCTTTCTACGCAGCTCGATCAGATAGGGTTCCTGCTTCTCACCAGTACGGATCGCCCGTTCCGTGATCTCGATTCCCCTCAAATTGATAGGATTGTCCGTTGTCAGATCCGTCCATTTCACCAGCATCTCTTCCGGCGAATATCCGAGAATTGCTAATGAACCCGGGCTCGCATAGGTCAGCCGATGCTGTGTATCGTGGATGTAAAAGAACTCGTTACTGTGTTCGATGATGGTCCGAAGCCTGGACTCGCTCTCTTTCAGAGACGCCTCGGCCCGCTTGCGTCTTGAGATCTCAGCATGGGCCAGATTGTTCAGAAAAAATATGGCTGCCCCGATGAGAATGCACAATCCGATGATCATATACCCCGCGGTTTTTAAAAGTGGATTTGCGATGAGGGACGAAATCGCATCGAAGTTGCTGAGATGGATAATTTTCCACCCCGGAAGGTTTTCTATGCCTTCTTCGTACATCTGATAGCGATTGCCCGAGGCATCAACGACCTGATGAGTGCCATCCAGGATACTGAACCCGCTCCATGCCCAAGGCCCTTCCCCGAACTGCCGCGTCTCGGCGATCTTGCGCTGTCCAAGTTCATCGATTTTCCACAAGGTCTTCAGCAGAAAGGCCTTTGCATCTGAAATAAAGATGACCCCGTTCGGGTCGGTGATGAAGAGCATCGCCTTACGGGATGCATGGGAAGCCAATTCCACGTGCAACAGCCGTCTGACGATATCCTCGACAGGGCCCTTCACAACCACCGCCCCAATGGGAAGATCCGGGTTTTGGCCATACACGGGATAGCTCACATAAAGCCCTCGCTTCCGGGAAGTCACCCCCATGGCCAGGCCGACCCCGCTCCTGCCACTTATGGCCTCCTGAAAATAGGGCCTGAAGGAGTAATCCTTCCCTACAAAACTATCCGCCTCAAAACGGTTGCTGGAGGCAATGGCCCGGCCGTTCCCGTCCATCAGATAGCACACGTCGGTTCGGGCCCCCTTTTGAAAATGATCCAGAGTGCCGTTGGCGCGGCCCAGGGTTTCATCGTCGGGATCTGTCAGGGTCCTTCGGATCTCCCACAAGTTTGAAAGAACATCCGCCAGTCGCGTATACGCCATGATATGCTGGGATATCAGGTTGTTGGTCGTATGCACATGAGAAATGGCGTCCTGTTTGGCCGCATCAAAGAAGGCATCTCGTAGAGAATGGTAGTAAAAATATCCGCCGGCCGCTGCAGAGAGAAATGCCAGAAGGGACAGAACAAACAGGATGAATCGAAGCCTCATTCCTTCATCCTCCGGGGGACCCTTTCGCAGTTTGCATCATGAAAAGCCTCCGGATGCTGGAAAGGGGGGTGTTGAATATATCGGGGTTGTTACGTTCATTGAGTTCAGAGCAAATGCCGCGGGTTTCCTTGGTCGAACCACCTTGCACCTTACACCTCGTATCTGCATGCCCTGCTACTGTATAGAAAAACAGGTGAAACTTCAATTTGTTTTCTTGCTCAGGGCCAAGTCAGTCCCGGTCGAATCGCATCCCAAAGAAAACGCTGAATCCGTGAACGCCAAGAAATTGCGCTCTTGGTGGCTTTGCGCCTTTGCGTGAAATATTGGCGTTTGCGGCTGTGCCGCGTCAGGCCCTCAGGGACTGGATTTCTGTTACAAATAAGAAATCCGGTCCTCTTTCCGGACAGGTGACTTGGTGTGAGACATCTGGGGATTTGGGGATTGAGGAATTCCTGTCACAAAATACAAGGAAACCCTTCCTCTCTCTTTCTCTGTGGCTTTGTGTGAGATATTTCTTTTGGGATGGGGTTGTGCCGCCGCGTCAGACTCTTTTTGTCTGAGCCTTCATATAATTGCTGAGTGCCTCTTGAAGGGTCTCTCCGGCGAGATGCGCGCAATGTTCATCCTCCTTGGGGAGGCCACCGAGCCTCTTCAGGATGGCCTCGCCGGTCACATCCAGGAGTTCGTCCGGCGTTTTTCCGCGGGCCATCTCAGCGGCAAACGAGCCGCACACCGCACTCGACCCGCAGCCGTCCGTTTGAAACGATGCCTCTGTCACCCTCCCGTCTTCGAATCTCAAAAAGATCTCCATGGTGTCCTGACAGGGTCCTGTGACACGGGCATACCCATCCGGGTGATCGATCCTCCCCATATACATCGGGTGAAGCCACCGATCGAACGCCGCGGCTCCGTAAGTCTCCTTTGTCTCTTCAAAAATCTGCGCCTGTAAGTTACGGGCAAAAGCGTCAAAATCATCACTCATTGCAGTTTTCCTATTTCAATGAATCATTACCTGTCATGCCTGTATCGTCCTCCCTGGGCCGACAACCGGGCATCAAGTATCTGGGCTGCGAAAGGGTTCCATCCCTATAGGCACTCACCACTTCGCTTGCCGCGCCGCAGACCCACGGGATCACACGAATCCCGGATGCGGTGAGAATCCCCTGGAGATAGCGTGAAATCGCCCCGCAGATCAGGACCTCGACGCCCAAAACCTGAATACGTGAACATTTGCGAGAGCAGGTCTGTTCGTCCAGAAACACCTCAAAGCGGGATGTCTCGCCGGTCTCCTCCGCATCAAGGACCAATAATCTGGAGGCGGTATCAAAGACCGGAGAGACCCTCCCTTCCCAGACCGAAACAGCTATTTTCATGGAGAACCCTTCTCCTGTCTATGTTTTCGCTGGGTCCTTGATCCGGGATTGGAGACCCTCCACCTGGGCCTGTAACTCCCTTATCTGATCCTTTAGCGATGCGACCTCTTGATCTTGGGACACGAAACCGGATGCGCCCATCCCTCCGCCACGGCCCATCCCCTGCCCTGTCGCCTTTCTGCAGCCCATGCCGCCGCCACGACCCATGCCGGTCCCAACAGATGAAGAGGCAGCCCCTACCTGGCCGCCGCTCCCCATCCCATGGTGATCGGCTACATTGGGCTCGGTTGTATTCTTGAGCCTTCCTGCCTTGAAATCCTCGATCGCACACCTGACGCTCCCGGATTGACCGACAATGACCTCCACACCGGCCGCGGCGAGGGTCCTCACCGCATTCGGACCGCAGTTGCCGGTGATGGCAACCTTGGCGCCCTTTGACGCAACTAGCTGGGCCGACTGGATGCCTGCACCGCCGCCGAGGGCCAGGTTTGCATTATCTAAGGCCTCATAGGCCATGGTGTCCGTATCCACGATGATAAAATACGCGCATCTTCCAAAACGAGGATCGATCTGTGAGTCTAAATCCTTCCCGGTTGAACTGACAACTACCTTCATCCACATCCCCTCCTACAGGCAACAAATTTTGCTTCATCGCAGGTAAATAATGATGGGTCCTAACGCTCCGCCCCCCGCGAACCCGCCCAAAGACATGTTCACTGTTAAAGCATCTTTCATGCCAGAGAGTTCAAAATCGGATGCTTTCTTACAACTTATTGATTTTAAAGATAAATAGAATGCAAAAACCAGGAAGAGAAGAGACCGATGCGCTTCTGTTTCACTATCGCAATCACAGCAGGGAGATTTCATTGCGAAACCGCAAGCCTTCCTTGCAGACAACGTGGACGATTCAAATCGACTTATCGCGTCAAGAAAGAACCAACGCGGATCACCGCAACCAAAGCCGTCCGCATCCCCAACACCCTCACGGGTACCCTACAAACAGGCTTTCCCGCTCATACCGGGTACACGTGGTTCCTGGTGACGTCGTGAGACGTTTGGCAGGCGGCATGATTTTCTTGTTTTTCAAGACAGAAAAACTGGAAATAAGAGCCCTAAGGCAGGTTGGGTTCGCAAGAAAGGGACTGGATTCAATGCCTGGCACTGTCTCTACCGAGGCACCATGTGGATGAAGTGACTTCTGTCGGCTCAACCCATAAGGGTTCCCGGCGGATTACCTGAAACCTGACGCCCATCGCCTCAACGAGGTCTATGTGAGACCAGGGCCCAGCATCACGTAACTCCTCTATAAGCCTAAGAAAAAATCCTTTTCTCAATTTCTTATGCACGGATCGCGTGTCGCTTGCGGATCCGTAACGGGCCTTTCCGTTCACTAATGCGGGCCACCCCGCAACGCGAGGTGCCCAGGTTTCGGGCTCAAAGGTCCAGGGGTTTTGGGTTTAACTCGGAACCCGGGACTTTTGAGCGCTTACCAATTTCTTGTTTTTTTAACAGAAAACCAGGGAATAAGGCACCAATGAAAGGCCGCCCTGCTGCCACCACGGTTGGGATACATGGTGTGAGGAGTAAGCAGAGCAATTACGCCCTTCCGCAGCAGCTCCCGGGTCCCGCGCACGTCGACGGAGGGCCCTCGCTGCCGCAGCATCGATCCGCCGGATTCGTGGGGAATCTCCCTGTGGGACTTACCGAGGCATGGGCGGACAACAGCTTCTTGAGGTTTCGGCCCCCGCAATTCCCACAGACCACCAAGTCTGTCTCGTGACTGGCCATCAGGATCTCGGTACGTTGTCCGCACACAAGGCACTCAAACTCATAGATTGGCATGTTTTCTCCTTTTTACCACTGCCCTTCCACATTTGCCGCATCGGCCAGTGGCATTTTTCCATCAAGGTACGCCTGGACAGCCTCCCGGACGGTTCCTTTGGCGTCATTGGCCACCTTGACCTTAGCCGCGTTCATTGCCTTGAAGGCATTGGGACCGCAAAAGCCCGTGAGTAACACATCGGCCCCCTTATTGTTGACGGCCACGGCCGCCTGGATGCCGGCCCCTTTCAAGGCGTTCACATTTTCCTTATTGTCCAAGGCCTCAAATTCAAACGTCTCCGAATCAACAATGATGATGTAAGCGGCCCTTCCAAACCGTGGATCCACCTCTGAATCGATGTCGGTTCCTGTTGACGTTACAGCAATTTTCATAGTGTTCCTTTCTATGTGTCCCCGACGGCCTTCTTCTTCACCTGCTGCCCCTGGTACTCTTCCAGGGTTTTTTGCAAGGTCTTGAGAGCCAGGCGGGCACAGTGGACCTTTTGATCGGGCATTTTTTCGAGTTCACGATATAGGGCGTCCAGATCGATATCTGCGGCCTCTTGAAGCGTCTTCCCTTTTGCGAGGCTCACCAGGGCGCACCCCGAGGCCACGGCTCCCGGACACCCGAGCACCTGGATTTTGGCATCATTTATCTTACCGCCATCCACTTTCAGAGAGATCTTCATGGTGTCTCCGCAGGGACCCGTGAGATCCGTTACCTGATCCGCATCGTCAATAACGCCAAAATTTTCCTTTGACTGGAAGTATTCAATGGCCTTGTCAGCATATCCCGATTCAGAGAGCATTCGATACACATCATCGGCTGGTTTACTTTTATCCATCGAAATAAACCTCTTCTTACATAAATAACAGTTATTGAAATTAAAGGTATCATCTCAATATTCAGGGGATAAAACCCTTTCCGACAAATTTCTTTTTCAAAGCTAACCCGTGAACTCTTTGCCCTTGTCCGGAGTTCAGGCGTCAGCCTTTTATCCACAGGCTATTGAGCTGCCACTATCGAGATTAATGAACCGCGCCGCCGCCCCCTCCGCAGACCTGATCATCACTGATCATGGGGAGTTTTCCATTGATCAAATCCTCAACCACCGGCCGGATCTGGGGTCTGACCGCATCATGATACACATCCACACCGACCTGCTTGAATCCCATCAGGGGCCGCATTCCGATCCCCCCAACGATCAGGGCACTGACATTGTGACTTGCAAGCAGATTTACGGGAACCATGCAGCCCCCTTGAACATGACTCTGATTGGGGATGGTCGTGACCTGAGTGATTTCCCCATCCTCGACATCCACAAACGTGAACACATCACAGTGGCCGAAATGTCCCGACCGTTCACCGTCGAGGCCTCCCGGCGCCATACTCGGTATTGCTATTCTTCCCTTTTGCATCTGAAATAAACCTCCTCCACTTGAATAATTCATGACCGCATCGGTCTTTCTCTCTGGCGATGCGTTAAGGTAGGAATTATCCGTACCTATGTCAAGCATCTTTGTGCCGGACGTCGCGCATGGGTGCGACGAACACGCAACCGCTGAATTTATCGGCCTGGCGCCGATTGGCCTTCTCTTAACCATGGAATTCGCCCGGAGCCCGCCTTTTCATCCGTGCAATTACAGCTCCCCTGAAATTGCAGGATTGCAAGTAGCGTCGTCAAGGGAAATGCCGGATGGGACTTTTTCATATTTTTTTATGTTACGTCCGCTTGGAAGGCCCCTCGATATTCAGACGCTTCATCTTGCGCCAGAGGGTCGTGGCATGAATCCCCATCTCAGCGGCAGTGGCGGATCGGTTCCAGTTGTTCCTTTTGAGTGCATCATATATAAAATCATATTCCATTTCCGCCCATGAGGCCTCTTTTCGCACATCCTGCCCTGAAACCGACAGGGGCACGCACTCCAAGAGGTCTTGCCGGAGATGATCAGGGAGATGCTCGATCCCAATCAGAAGGTCTTTGCAGACAACCGTCGCGTATTCGATAATATTCTCCAGTTCGCGGACATTTCCTGGAAAATCGTGAGACATCAGCAGGGGAAGCGCATCCGGCGACAGGCCCTTTATCTCCTTGCCGTTGAGTCGGTTGAACTTGCGGATAAAATGATCAATCAAAAGTGGAATATCTTCCTTACGCCCTCTCAGGGGGGGCAGGACCAGCTTGACCACATTGATGCGGTAGTACAAGTCCTGTCTGAAAACGCCCTCTGTCACCAGCTTTTCCAGATCCCGGTTTGTTGCAGCAACAATACGTACATTCGCCTTCACGGATTGGGTGCTGCCGAGAGGTTCATACACCTTGTCCTGCAACACCCTGAGCAGCCGAACCTGTAAGGCCGGGGAGATATCGCCGATTTCGTCCAAAAAAACCGTTCCTCCTTCGGCCAAAGCCAGACGGCCCGGCTTATCCTTTTTGGCGTCGGTAAAGGCCCCTGCCTTGTAACCGAAGAGTTCCGATTCGAGCAGATTATCCGGCAGGGCCCCGCAATTGATCGTTACCATGGGGCCTTCCTTCCTCATGCTGAGAGAATGAATGGCCTTGGCAAAGAGCTCTTTTCCCGTACCGCTCTCACCCACAAGGAGAACGGTGGCGCTGCTTTCAGAAACCTGCTCCAGCAGGCTGAAAAGGCGCTGCATCTCACTGTTCTTGCTGATAATATCAAGAAATGAATGCCGACCTTCCAGTTCCTTTCTCAACTCCTCCACCACGCTCAGATCCCTGAAGGTCTCTACCCCTCCGACGACCTGGCCGGCATCGTTTTTCAGAAGCGCCGTTGAAATGCTAATGGGTATCAGATCGCTTTCTGCATTGATGATAAAAACGCCCTGGTTGACAATCGGCTTGCCCGTTTTCATGGTCCGACGAAGCGCGCAGCGGCTCTCGCAGATACTTGCCCTGAACACGTCCCAGCAGTGTCTGTCAACCGCCTCAGCCCGTTTGATTCCGGTTATCTTTTCAGCCGCTCGATTAAAAGAGGTGATCTTCCAATCGGCGTCTACCGTAAAGACGCCTTCAGCAATGCTGTCCAGGATAATATGGGTCCGGTCGTTTTCTGCCCCATTCATCAAGTATCCCCCTCCATTTGATGCATCCCTCTCTTCCCGGGGGCATCCATGCCGAGGCCATCTTTATGTATCGAGCGACGATTTCCCCAAGAGTGGCGTAGAGCTCCCTTTTTCCCGGATATCAGAATAATAACGATTTTCATTATAAGCACAGATCCTGCCTCTATCAACCACGGAATCGGAATACCCTTGATTTAGACATCGTCATTTGGATAAACTCGCAGTTTGTATAGAACCGGATGGTGGCTACTGGTTTTTCCAAGTTTCAAGCGACGAGTTTGGAGTGCCTAAAGTTAAAAATGGAAAGATTCCGATTTATACCCCAACTCCACACTCCACACGTTAGCTAACGTTGGTCACTTACCAAGGAGGGAATTATGAACATCGGTTTGCCCAGGGAGGTGAAGGATAACGAGTACCGGGTGGCCATTACGCCCGGCGGTGTCAGGCATCTCGTGGATTCAGGACATGACGTCCTTGTTCAGACCGCGGCCGGAGAGGGGAGCGGTTTTTCTGATGAGGAGTATCTTCAGGCGGGAGCACGAATGGTTGCAAGGGCCGATGAGGCGTGGGCCGCTGAAACGATTGTCAAGGTTAAGGAACCCCAGCCGTCTGAATACCCCTTGATGCGTCAGGGTCTGACGGTCTTTACCTATCTCCACTTGGCCGCGGAAAAGGCTCTCGCCATCGAGATGATGGAACGCGGGGTGACCGGCATCGCCTATGAAACCGTTGAGGCGGCCGACGGGCGTCTCCCGTTGCTCACTCCCATGAGCGAGGTGGCAGGGCGAATGGCGGTACAGCTGGGGGCTCAATACCTGGAAAAAAACAACGGCGGCAGGGGAAAGCTCCTGTCAGGGGTTCCCGGGGTCCGTCCGGCGGATGTGACCATCCTGGGCGCCGGCGTGGTGGGGATCAATGCCGCCCAGATCGCTCTCGGCATGGGCGCCAGCGTGATCGTGCTGGATATTGACGCGGACCGTCTTCGCTATCTGGATCAGGTCCTTCACGGCCGACTCACCACTCTAATCGCCAATCCTCACAACATCGCCGAGGCGGTCAAACGGGCGGACCTCCTCATCGGCGCGGTTCTCGTAAAGGGCGCAAAGGCACCATGCCTTGTGACGAGGAATATGATTCGGAGGATGCAACCGGGGAGCGTCATTGTGGACGTGGCCGTGGACCAGGGGGGGTGTTGTGAAAGCATCTGCCCGACCCGGCATTCGGATCCTGTTTATGTGGTGGACGGCATTATCCATTACGGGGTCACCAACATCCCGGGCGCTGTTCCCCGGACCAGCACCTATGCCCTGTCCAATGCCACCCTCCCCTACCTGACGCAACTGGCAAGAGAAGGGATCTCCCAGGCCATAAAGAACAATGCCGCCCTGGCAAAAGGGGTCAATGTGTATAAGGGAAAAGCGACCTACCGGGCAGTGGCAGAGGCCCTCGGTCTTGAATATACCCCACTGGCATCCATATGGTAGGGTGCTGGCGTGAGACTTGTTGCTGGGTACTGGTCGAAGCGAAGCGGAGATCCCGTGGGACACGGGATCTCACAAAAATCAAATCAGCCTTTCTTGTCTCTTTGTGGCTCTGCGGCTTTGTGTGGGGGACTTTTTTGGTTCTGTTCGTACCTCGTCAGACTACTTTAGACACTTGCCTTCTCCTAAGACCTCGTGAATCTGGCCGGTGAGTAAACCCTCGCATCCACCAGATCGGTGCGCCCGTCTGCGATCAGGTCCACCGCGATCCGTCCCACGGCCGGACTCGTCTCGATTCCGGCCCCTCCCTGTCCGGCAAGCCAGAAAAACCCCTTCACATCCGGATCCTCCCCCACCACCATGACCTGGTCAGGCGCAAATGTTCTGAGCCCGGCCCATTTCTGGACAATGGATCGAGGGATCAGTCGCGGAGTAAGTTCCTTGAGCCGCTCCATGGTCAACGCCACCCCCAGTTCATCGGGCCGCACATCGCAGGGGGGCATGGGGTCCTGATCCATGGGGCTTGCCATGAGACCGGCCGACTCAGGTGAGAAGTAGAGGCTATGGCTCAGATCAGCCACCAGGGGCCATTGCCGGACAGTCAGCCCGTCAGGGGCGTTGAAGGTGACGATCGTACGGCGATGGGGCGTCAGCTGGACCGGGGAGGGGCCGATCAATTCCCTGATCTTCCCTGCCCAGGCCCCTGCCCCATTGACGACCCATCGGGAACGATATGTGCCGGAACTCGTCGTAACGCCGACGCATCTCCCCCGCTCCACCCTGATGTTTGTAACCTCTTCATTACATCGGAGCTGCACGCCTCTGCGACGAGCATGCCTGAGATAGCTCCACAGCAATTCGTTGACATCGATGTGCCCGTCTTCGGCCAGGAACAAGGCCCCGTCAAAATTCCCGGAGGATACCACCGGTATCCTGGAAAGCGTCTCCTCCTGGTTGAGTACTTGAACTCCAACGCCCGATTGCCTCAGGTCCGGGACCATCTGCACGACCTGTTTCCACAGGGGTCCCTGAAACAGGATGAGGATCCCGGACTGCTGAAGCAGGGGGTTCTCGGAAAAGCCCGGGGGCGGATTGCGCAGGAATCGTCCCCCCAATAGCTTCAACTGAAGGATGGGCCGCACCAGGTCAAATTCCACCAGCACGGCAGCCGACCTTCCGGATGCGTGATAGCCGGGCTGGCTCTCCCGCTCGAGGATCAGGATATCCGTCATCCCCCGCTGAGACAAAAAATAGGCTGCAGAAGCCCCGGCAATCCCGCACCCGATAATAACGGCCTCAAAAACGGACGCCCCGTCCCTGTAATCATATTCCCCAGTAGCCACAGAAACCCTTCCTCATGGTAGTTATTCAATCCAGTTAAAAGTCCTTTCAACGGACCGCTTCCACCCCCGGTACCCCTTTTCCCTGTCCTCGGCAGACATGGCCGGCTCCCAGGTCTTGTCGGCGCTCCAGTTCTTGTGCAGTTCCTCCAAACCTGACCAGAATCCTGCGGCAAGGCCGGCTGCATAAGCCGCCCCCAGTGCGGTGGTCTCTGCAAACTTGGGTCGGATCACGGGGACGCCAAGCATGTCTGCCTGAAACTGCATCAAAAGATCGTTGTAGACCATACCGCCGTCCACCTTCAGATGGGTCAGGTTGACGCCGGAATCTTTGTTCATGGCCTCGACAATATCGCGCGTCTGGTAGGCGCAGGCCTCTAATGCGGCCCGTGCCAGATGGCCTTTGTTGACATACCGGGTCAGCCCCACCATAACCCCGCGGGCGTCGGACCGCCAGTAGGGTGCAAAGAGACCGGAAAATGCGGGCACAATATAGACCCCTCCGCTGTCATCCACACTGCGGGCTAGTTCTTCCACCTCAGGGGCACGGGAAATCAGCCCGAGATTGTCCCGCAGCCACTGGACCAGGGCCCCCGCAATGGCGATGGAGCCTTCAAGGGCATAGACTGGACGCCGGTCTCTCATCTGATAGGCCAGCGTCGTAATCAGCCCATGTTTTGACGGCACCGGTTGATCCCCGGTATTCATCAGAAGGAAACACCCCGTGCCGTACGTATTCTTGGCCTGGCCCGGTCCAAGACAGAGCTGGCCGACCAGCGCCGCCTGCTGGTCTCCCAATGCCCCGCAGACAGGGACACGGGCGCTCAGAGGCCCCCCTTTCGATGTAACCCCCCAAAAATCAGTATCTATAGAAGGTACGATTCGGGGAAGGATGCCGACCGGAATGCCCAATATATCCAGCATCTCCCGATCCCATGTCAGGGTCCGCAGGTCCATGAGCAGGGTCCGGCTGGCGTTGGTCACATCGGTTACGTGCGCGCCCCCCTGCGGTCCGCCGGTAAGCTGCCAGATGATCCAAGTTTCCATGGTCCCGAAGCAGGCATCCCCCCGCAGGGCCGCATCCCGGGCCGCCGCATTGTGGTCCAGTATCCACTTGATCTTGGGGCCGGAGAAATAGGTGGCCACCGGCAGCCCGGTATTTTCCCTGAACCGGTCCTGACCCCCTTCCATGGCCAGTTGCCTGCAGATCCGCTCGGTGCGCGTGCATTGCCATACAATGGCATTGCCGAAGGCCTGGCCTGTCCGCCGGTCCCAGAGGAGGGTGGTCTCCCGCTGGTTGGTTATGCCTACGGCAGCCAGAGCAGAACCCTCTATCCCTGCCCTGGCAAGGGCCCCGGCCATAACCTTTCGGGTGTTGTCCCAGATCTCCCCGGCGTCGTGCTCTACCCATCCAGGCTTTGGGAAGATCTGCCGATGTTCTTTCTGGTCCAGGCCGACGATCTGCCCTGCCCGATCGAAAATAATGAAGCGGGTGCTGGTGGTTCCCTGGTCCACTGCTCCTATATAGCCAGCCATGTCACTCCTCCCGGGTCTTCTCGCAAGTACGGCCTGATCAGTTGGCTCTCTGATTTTGTCAAAAACCTATAGAACTCGTCTTTCGCATAAAAGTTGACCAAAATCAATCCACTTTACATCTTTTTTGTCCGTTTGGTTCTTTGTGTCATCGCGCGGGGCTTGTCGGATTCCAGCCGGTCTGGGTTGGCACCGCAGAAATCTGAGCATGCACATCACACACCAAAAGGGCCGGCCCTTTTTGGCCGGCCCCGGTTCAACCTTTTCTGAAAGGTTTCCCTTTCGGTCTATTTCACCTTCCCCTCACGCCAGGCCTGAATGAGCTGGTCGTAGTCAACGGTCTGACCTTTCGGCTTCTCATTGACCTTTGCCTTGGGCGATCCAGGCTTGTTCAGCCATACATTGGGGTCAATGCATGGATTCAGCTTGGGGCCGCACTCTTTCTGAACGCCTGCACGTTGTATCCGCTCCATCACTTTGTCCATTTCCTGGGCAAGATTGTCCATGGCCCGATCCACGGTCACCTCGCCGGAGACCGCCTCGCCGATATTCTGCCACCACAACTGTGCCAGCTTGGGATAATCGGGCACGTTGGTCCCGGTAGGCGTCCAGGCCACACGCGCCGGACTTCGGTAGAATTCCACCAGTCCACCTAATTTGGGCGCCCTGTCAGTAAATGCCTGGCTTCTGATGTCGCTATCACGAACCGGCGTCAGACCTACCAATGCCTTCTTGAGCGATGTGGTTTTGGCCACGCAGAACTGGGCAAAGAGCCAGGCGGCTTTCCGTCTGTCAAGCGGCGTGCTCTTCATGAAGGTCCAGGACCCGCAGTCCTGATACCCCAGCTTCATCCCTTCTTCCCAGTAGGGGCCATGGGGCGAAGGGGCCATTCGCCATTTCGGGGTCCCGTCCGCATTGACCGTCGGTCCAGGTGCGACCATGGTGGGGACGAATGCCGTGTACCAGAAGATCTGCTGAGCCACGTTCCCACCGGCCAGGAAGGGCAGGTAGGTGTAGAAATCCATTCCCAGACAGCCTGGAGGCGCATATTTCCGAAGCCATTCCATGTACTTGCGGAGGGCATACTTGGCTGCAGGGCTGTTGGCGGCACCGCCGCGACAGACACTCGCACCCACAGGGTGGCAATCCTCAACACGGATGCCCCATTCATCCACCGGCTTGCCGTTGGGCAGTCCCTTATCGCCGCAACCGGCCATGGACAGCCAGGCGTCGGTGAAACGCCAGCCCAGATCCGGGGCCTTTTTCCCATAGTCATTGTGGCCGTAAACAGCCTTGCCATCGATTTCTTTGATGTGTTCGGTGAAAAATTCTGCGATATCCTCATAGGCTGACCAGTTGACCGGCACGCCTAACTCATATCCATACAATTCCTTGAATTTCTTTTTGAAATCCGGGCGCTTGAACCAGTCATAGCGGAACCAGTAGAGGTTGGCGAACTGCTGGTCCGGAAGCTGATAGATCTTTCCATCCGGACCAGTGGTAAAGGATATGCCCATGAAATCGTCGATGTCCAGGGTCGGCAGGGTCACGTCCTTGCCTTCACCCGTCATGAAATCGCTCAGGGGAACCACAAACCCGTAACGCATGTGGGTGCCGATGAGATCGGAATCGTTCACCCATGCGTCATAGATGTTCTTCCCCGAGGCCCACTGGGTCTGAAGCTTTTCAATAACGTCCCCTTCCTGAATCAGGTCAAAAGAGACCTTGATCCCGGTAATCTCCTCAAAGGCCTTACCGAGGACCTTAGCTTCATATTCATGGGTAGCAATGGTCTCGGAGACGACCTTGATATTCATGCCATTAAAGGGCTCGGCCGCCTTGATAAACCATTCCATCTCCTTCATCTGTTGGTCTTTGGTCAGTGTGGACGGTTGAAACTCGTTGTCGATCCATTTCTTGGCTGCATCCGTCTGCGGGGACGACCAGCAGGGAACGCCGGAAAAAACAAACGCCAAGGCGGCAATCACGCAGAAAAGGGTTGTCTTCTTGCTCATGGCTGTAATCTCCTCTCAAATCGATATGGTTAATCGCACGCACCTTGCCGATTGACCTTGTCCATTGAATCTCTCCATCGTGGGAAAATCGGCAAGGCAAACCAAAGGCTCCATTGGATCAGCCCCGTTTACTTGTGGTCGTCACCACCTCCCTTCCAATGTTTCCCGGGTCACCACACCCACGTTTCCGAGTTTAGATTCTTACAGGTCCATCATGAAAACATATTGCAAACGGTCACGGGTTTAAAGGTTCAGGGGTTTATAATGAGCTCCATTGCCATCTCGCCTATCCCCAAATCATCACCACCAGAATCCAGCACATAACAATCGGTAGCAGTATCCAAAGCGCAAAAGAGGTCAATCCGATCCAGGCGAAAAATAGATATATACTGCTCAGAACGCCAATGAAGAACCGATCCCCAGGCGTGGTGGGAATCGGCAGAAAACCTCGGCGTTCCATGGAGGGAGATACGGTCTGCCATATGGTCATGGCAATCACCGCCAGAATAATACTGGTGCAAAAGATTGCCGTCGGAACGGTCCATTCCATCCATGCCAAAGTAAACTTCATGGTTTTGACCCCCTTACACGCGACCCAGGGCGAAGCCCTTGGCCATATGGTTGCGTACAAACCAGATCACCATGGCGCCCGGTACAATGGTCAGGATGCCGGCCGCGGCCATCAGGCCGTAGTCGAGACCGGTGGCACTGATGGTCCGGGTCATGATTGCCGAAATCGGTTTCGCTTCGGTTACCGTCAGCGTCCGGGCCAGCAGCAGCTCCACCCAACTGAACATAAAGCAGAAAAAGGCCGTAACGCCCACCCCGGCTCGGATCAGCGGGATAAAGATGGTGATAAAGAAGCGAGGGAAGCTGTACCCGTCGATAAAGGCGGTTTCATCAATCTCACGAGGGACCCCGGACATAAAACCTTCCAATATCCATACTGCCAACGGCACATTGAACAGGCAGTGGGCCAGGGCCACTGCAATGTGGGTGTCCATAAGACCCACCGTAGAATACAACTGAAAAAAGGGGAGTGCGAAAACAGCCGCCGGGGCCATACGGTTGGTGAGCAGCCAGAAAAACATCTGCTTGTCCCCCACGAACTGGTAGCGTGAAAAGGCGTAGGCCGCAGGAAGGGCCACGAACAGCGATATAACCGTGTTCATGGCCACATAGATAAAAGAATTAACATAACCCATATACCAGGATGAATCGGTAAATATGTTCATGTAGTTCATGAACGTGATATCTTTCGGGTACAGGGCAAAGGACGCCAGGATGTCGGCGTTGGACCGCAGGGACATGTTGAGCATCCAGTAGATGGGGATCAGCAGCAGGATAAAGTATATGACCAGGCCGACGATTTTTTTCTTTCCTTTCATGCCTTCTCTCCTTTTCCGACTCTCTGAAGCGCCTGGTAAAAGATAAAACTGAACAGGAGAACGATGACGAAATAGATGAGCGAAAAGGCCCCGCCCGGCCCCAGATCGAACTGCAGCAGGGCGATCTTGACCAGATAAAGTGAAAGGAACGTGGTGGAATTGCCGGGGCCCCCTCCTGTCAGCACAAAGGGTTCCGCATAGATCAGGAAACTATCCATAAAACGGAGCAGAAAAGCAATGGTGAGTACGCCGCGCATCTTGGGCAGTTGGATGTAGAAAAAAGTCGCCCAGGCCGATGCGCCGTCGATCCGGGCGGCCTGGTAGTAGGCCTCGGGGATGGCCCGCAGCCCCGCATAGGCCAGGAGGGCCACCAGGGGAGTCCAATGCCAGACCTCCATCAACATCACGGTGATCCAGGCATCGAGCCAATTATCCGTATGATCAAAGGGAATGCCCAGCAGGTTGTTCATCCCGGCGCCAAACAGACCGATATCCGGCCGGGTAAAGATGATCCAGATGGTCCCGATGGTATTCCATGGAATCAGCAGCGGCAGCGCAATGGTCACCAGACAGGCAGGGACCCCCCAGCCCTTTTTGGGCATGGCCAGGGCAATGAGGATGCCAAGGGGCATCTCGATCAACAGGACGAGCCCGGAGAACAGGAACTGGCGCCACAGGGCCTCATGCAGACGATAGTCGCCCAACATCTCCTTGTACCATTCGGTGCCGACGAAGATGCTTTGGCCCGGCGCGAGGATGTCCTGGACCGAATAATTGATCACGGTCATCAGCGGAATGATGGCGCTGAACGCGACAATGACAAATACCGGCATTACCAGCAACCAGGCCTTGTTATTGGGCCATTTTTCCATGACAACCCCTTTTGGAATTGAAGAATGAAGAATGAAGAGTGAAGAATGAAACAGAAAAACACGACCGCATCATGACCACCCGTTCGAACGCGGAGTTCGGAACGCGAAACGGTCCAAACCACTTCATGACCTTCTCGCGACCATCCGTGACCATTCTCTATCCGCAACCCATCCTACTTGACCCGCCGGCCGTCGGCGAACAAACGGGTCCATTGCGGCGGAAAGGCAAGCCAGGCCCGTCCCTCGGGAACATGCTCATCTTCAGACAGATTGGCCTTTAATGTCCTCCCCGCCAGTCTGAGGGTCATGATCTTGTAGCTCCCCAGGTCTTCAACCATCCTGACCGAGGCCTCCACCCGGTTGTTACCGGGTTCTCCATGGACTTGCAGGTACATGGGTCGAATCCCCAGTTCCAGCTTTCCTTTGGCCTTAAGTCCTTTTGCCGCGGTTTCCTCAGCCAGGGGAATGACGGCCCCATCCACGTGGGCCAGGTTTCCATCGATGACGCAATCCAGGAAGTTCATCCCCGGACTCCCGATGAAATAGCCCACAAAACGATGTTCGGGATTTTCAAAAAGGTCCTGAGGCGTTCCGATCTGCACAATTTCACCTTCGTACATCACTGCCACCTGATCGGCAAAGGTCAAGGCCTCCACCTGGTCATGAGTCACATAGATGAAGGTCAGTTTCAGTTTTTCGTGGATCTCTTTGAGCTTGCGCCGCAGGTGCCATTTCAACTGGGGATCGATCACGGTCAGGGGCTCGTCGAAGAGGATGGCCGCCACGTCGCTTCGTACCAGCCCGCGACCCAGTGAGATTTTCTGCTTGGCGTCAGCTGCCAGTCCCGCGGCCCGTTTGCCTAAAAAAGAGGTCAATTCCAGGACCTCGGCGATTTCCAGGACGCGCTCCCTCACCTGGGTTTCATTGATCCCTCGATTGCGCAAGGGAAATGCCAGGTTATTGTAAACCGACATGGTGTCGTAGAGCACCGGAAACTGAAAGACCTGCGCGATATTCCGCTTTTCAGGCCGCAATTTGGTGACATCTATCCCATCGTAGAGGACTCGCCCCATGCTGGGCGTCAGGAGACCGGAAACGATATTGAGCAGGGTCGTTTTGCCGCAGCCCGATGGACCCAACAAGGCGCACGCGGCCCCATCCTCCCACACATTTTGGATTCGCTTCAGGGCATAATCCGAATCCTTCACGGGTCTGGCAAGATAGCTGTGCGCAACTTCACTCAACTCGATGCGAGCCATGACACTCCCCTACAGCAGTTGGTCTCTGACGCCTCTCGTGAGGGCGACGCAACCAGTGCTCCTGCTTCGTCGTAAACGAAGAAGCACGATGGGCTGACATATATGGTTATTTCCACGCCGATCCGGATAGAACGAACCCCCTTTTCCTGAACCACCAATTGGATCTCATCATGGCTCGCATGGATGAACGTTTCTGATCCATTGATCTCCGCCAATTCCACTTTTCCAATAATTTCAATATCCTCTTGACTTCTTCTGGATACGAAAAAATGATTTGAACGGACCCCGAAGGTATAGTTTCCATCGGCCAGCGATCTCATGTGGTTGTTAAGCGGTACTTCGATGTCTCGACCCATCCGGGCAACGCCCCCATGGACCCTGCCGGTGAGGAAATTGATCGGCGGATCGCTGAAGACCTCGGCCACTTTGGTTGTGGCGGGGTGATGATACACTTCCGGAGTGGGACCGGTCTGCAGGACCCGGCCCTCGTCAATAACCACGACATTGCCCCCCAACATCAGGGCCTCGGTCGGTTCCGTTGTTGTGTAGACCACAATGGCCTGACGCGCTTCAAAAATATCCTGCAGCTCAGCCCGCAGCTCCTCGCGCAGCTTGTAGTCCAGATTCACCAGGGGCTCATCCAGCAGGAGGAGATCCGTCTCCTTGACCAGCGCCCGGGCAATGGCCACGCGCTGCTGCTGTCCGCCTGAAAGCTCGCTGGGTAGCCGATCCAGGAACCCTTCCAGATGGAGCATTTCCGCTGTAGTGCGCACCCGTTTGTCGATTTCTGAATTGGGGACCTTGGCGATTTTCAGAGGCGATGCGATGTTGTCAAAGACGGTGAGAGAGGGATAATTGATGAACTGCTGATACACCATGGCAATCCTGCGCCTTCGGACCGACCTGCCCGTAACGTCTTGCCCGTTTACCAAAATCCGTCCGCATGTGGGCCGGTCCAGCCCGGCCATCAGGCGGAGAAGAGACGTCTTGCCGGAAAGCGTCCGGCCAAGGAGGACATTTCGAGACCCCGACTCGAACTCCAGACTCACCGAGTCGATGTGAGTTTCGCGGCCCACCTTCTTACCAATGGATTCCAATCTCAAGCTCATAGAAACATCATCCACACGGCTTCATTGCGTCAGTTGATGGTTTTTTGAAACCTGCTGGAACTAATTCGACCGGTGCGGTCAGCTTATGAGGGTCTCTTGCCAAGGGCCCCCGTCAAATTACCACCAGAGGCGGTGGCTCAGATCGATGGTGAAGCAGTCCGTGCTTGCCTCCGGATGCGCCGGAATTGGCATCCTCTTTTGCCCAAAAGACGCAGTGGATTTCATCAAGGGCCGGGGCACGGCAAGATCGGTTCCTGCTGCGCCGTCGAAGATGATCATAAGTAACTTTTTTTGCAGGGAATGTTCCATGGTCACACAGGAACCGGACGTCGATCCGGCAGGTTGAAGTTCGAAGGTGAAAATCTCGTTCATTTTAGTAGAACAAGATGAAAAGAATGTCAAGCATTTCTTTCGGAAAATTACATTATTTTTCGCAAAATAGTCGTTTGTGAAAAATAGGACCAGGCGGCAGGTCCTCCCAGGGGGTAGAAAACCGAATATGACATGGATCGGACGCCATCCCGACCCAGTTTCCCGCCACGAGACGCCAATAAATAGGAATCCACAGGAAAGACCTCCTGACTTTGTTCGAATAGGCCGACCATGGGCACTTTTCTCTCCTTCCACCCATCTCCCCGCAGGACCGTCCATCAGAACTGCTCCTCTCCGGTGGAACACTTTGTAATTTTCGTTTGCGAAATGGATTGGTTGGTGATATGTTCGCCGTGAACATCCGGAGACGAAGGAAACCCCGCGGAGGTGAATGAAATGGCATTTCAAACAGCATCCGGCAATGCCGCCATGACAGGTACAGAAGAGGAATCCAAGAAGGACGGCAAATCGAGGAGCGTTCTTCTCCGACAATCCAAAATCGTGGACCTTGTCCGAGGGCAGGGCTTTGTGTCCATTGATGCCCTGGCCCAGACCTTCACGGTCACCCCCCAGACCATTCGCCGGGACATTAACGAACTCTCAAAAGAGGGGCTGCTGCACCGGCATCATGGAGGGGCCGGACTCCCTTCCAGCGTAGAAAACGTGGGATACACGACCCGCAAGATGTTTGCGCTGGCAGGAAAGATCCAGATCGCCCGCCTCCTGGCAAGACATATCCCCAATGAGGCGTCGCTGTTCCTTGACATCGGAACGACCACAGAGGAGGTGGCCAAAGCACTCCTGGATCACGACAGGTTGAGGGTGATCACCAACAACCTGAATGTGGCGGTCATTCTGAGCGAAAACGAAAGGTTCGAAGTGATTGTCACGGGGGGGGCGGTGCGGGGCCGTGACAGAGGACTGACAGGCGAGGCCACCATTGACTTCATCCGGCAGTTCAAATTCGATTTTGGCATCATCAGCGTGAGCGGCATCGATGGGGACGGGACCTTGCTGGATTTCGATTATCATGAAATCCGGGTGGGACGGGCGATCATCGAAACCTCCCGGAAGGTTTTTCTGGTGGCCGATCACACCAAATTCGGACGCCAGGCCATGGTTCGCCTCTGTAACATCCGCGAAGTACACGCCCTCTTTACAGACCAGGCGCCTCCCCCCGAGATGTGTGAGATGCTGGCGGCCGCAGATGTCAAGCTGTATGTGGCAGACGAACCTGCGTCCAACGATAAGGAATCCGCCAAGGGAAAGCGCCTGAAACGAAAGGTCACTCCGTCCGGAAGAACCAACCCTGCCAAATCCTGAGCAAAGGATCAACCTGCATTCACCACGTTTGGAATCAGGCGATTGGTTTGAACGCCGCAGCAGCCGTGTCGAATCCGCTACCCGCCTCCTTCCGGCATATCCCGGCTGGCGATAACGTCGATCCCCTCGCCCAGGGCATTCTCCAGCACCACCTGGTTCATGGTCACCGGCGCCTCGATCTCCACCTGACGAATCTCGTCCAGCAGCTCGAATATGCGTGGCTTGGGAAAGGGTTCCTCCGTGTAAACAGGGACCATCGGATGAATCCCGCCCTTCACCCGTACCGTGGTCGCCACCATGCGCCGAGGATCGGTCAATTCCCCATCGGCGAATTTGAGCCCCCGTTTGCATGCATTGCCGTTCACACGCAATACGCTCGCGCCCTCATGGGTCACCGTCAGATTGCAGCCCATGGGGCAGGTGATGCAGATGATTTTATCTGTAACTGGCATATCCATCTTCCGGTCAAAAATCCGTGTCACAGCGATGATACCGGCACCACGCTAACGTTGAGTGCTTTCGCATGACGGACCGCGTCGTAGTCCTGTCCACTCAGGTTGAGGATTACCATTTCACCCGGACGAGCGTACCGGTGGCGCTCCTTGGCGATGAGTGTGTCGCCGTCGGTTATCCGCACCTGAACCGCCTCTTCCATCGGCTGTGTCACACGCATCTGAAGCATGACCCCTTCATGGGTCAACGTCTCCGGATCGAGCTTATGGGGGACTACATAGCGCACATTCCGCCCGGCAGCGGTGGGGACAAAAACCGGCTTTTTGTTACAGCGCCCCTGGGCGAACATGGCCGCGCGCCTCCCCGCGGTAAGGCCGGCCTGGGTGACCCAATCCACCAGGTCGTAGACATGTACCACGTTGCCCGCAGCAAATATCCCTGGGATATCGGTGGCGAATCCGTCATCCACGAACGGCCCGTTGGTGATCGGATCCAGCGTCACCCCGGCCTTTTGCGAGAGTTCGTTCTCAGGGATCAATCCCACCGAAAGGAGCAGGGTATCGCAGGGGATGATCTCCTCAGTACCGGGGACAGACTGCCACCGCTCGTCCACCCGGACCGCCTCAACGGCCTCCACACGGTCGTTGCCAATGATGCGCTTGACGGTGTGTCGCAATTGCAGCGGGATATCGAAATCCATCAGGCACTGGACGTAGTTGCGGCTCAGGCCCGTGAGATAGGGCATAACCTCCAAGACCCGTTCGACCTTGGCCCCCTCGAATGTCAAACGGCGCGCCATGATCATGCCGATATCGCCCGACCCCAGGATCACGAAACGGCTGCCGGGCATGTATCCCTCCACGTTGACCCATCGCTGCGCCAGACCCGCCGTGTAGACCCCGGCCGGGCGAGGCCCGGGGATGCCAATCTGCGCCCGGGTACGTTCCCGGCATCCCATCGCAATGACAACGGCCCCGGCTTGCAGTTCCTTAAACCCGCCCCGGCTTCCCGTGGCAAAGACCTTCCGTCCTGACGTCACATCGAGCACCATAGAATCCAGGAGATAATCGATGCCGACCGATTGAGCCTCGTTGATGAAGCGCTGGGCATAGCTGGGGCCGGGCAGGTCCTCCTTGAAGGTCTCCACTCCGAACCCATTGTGGATGCACTGCAACAAAATCCCTCCCAGTTCAAGGTCTCGGTCGATCATCAACACATCGTCCGCACCGTTTTTCTTGGCGGAGATGGCCGCGGCCAGCCCGCCCGGGCCGGCCCCGACGATGATGACGTCGTAGTGGGATTTGAGCTGCCTGGCCATCACGGGACCTCCTTTGTCCTACGGAAGAGGAATTTGGAGCCATCCCCTTTCTTGGTGATTTCCAGAGGATCCTTTCCCAATTCACGGGCCAGGATGTCAATGACGCGCGGCATGTCAAAGGCACCCAGGCAGCGTCCCGTACCCAGCCACGTGCGTCGTTTGACGGCATCGTAGGTCGTGGCAGGGATCGGCGCGTGGATCTCGGCCACGATTTCGCCCTCGGTGACATATTCGCAACGACAGATCACCCGCCCGTACCGAGGGTCTTTGGCAACGAGCGCCGCCTGCTCCCCGCGGGAGAGACTTCGGAACACCGGCCGGGCAGGGCGAATTGGATTCCAATCCTCCTTGGACACCAGCTCCTCACCGGCCGCCCGCAACAATTCCACCACCCTCTCGGCGATTGCCGGCGCGGCTGTCAATCCGGGAGATTCCATACCGCCCAGATTGACGAGACCTTTGATCCGCTCCGGGATCTCGATAATGAAGTCGCGACGATAGTCCACGTTCGGGTTTAGGCATGGCGCATTGCCTGCGGGCCGCAACCCTGCGAACGCGGCGATAATGTGCCGCCGGTCAAGCGCGGGGATCAGCTTCTTGCCCCCATCCCAGATTTCATCCATTCCCCCGGGCGTCACATCCACCCCGGTCTTGTCCTCGATATTCTCCGCATTGGGACCGATCAGGGTATTCCCATGCAGGGTCCGGGTAACCAGTATCCCTTTGCTGATCGGAGTGGGCACCGGGAACAGCACGTTTTGGACCTGAATCCGGCTGCGATCCAAGACAAAATACTCCCCTCGGCGGGGCGTGATCTTGAATTCGGGCCGTACACCGGCCTTGTGCATCACTTCGTCGGCGAAAAGGCCGGCGGCATTGATCACCCATCTTCCATAACGGGAGCCCTGGCCGGTCTTGATTCCCACGATGCGCCCGGCCTCGCGGTCAGACCACAGGAAATCCTGGAACTCAGTATCGAGACAGAGTTCAACACCATTCATCACGCCATTCTCTGCCGCGGCGACAGTGGCACCCCAAGGATCGCAGACACCGCCGGCAGGCACAAAGAGCGCACCCGACACCTCTGGGGTGATGCACGGCTCGCGCTTGCGCATCTCTTTGCCGGAAATGATCCGGGCAGGTGTGCCGTTCTTCTGAGCACGGTCCAGAAATAGGTCCAGTTTCTGAACTTCGTCTTCGCCCATGGCGACAATGTAGGCACCTGTCCTTGCAAACCCGAACTGCAGTTCTTCCGAAAGCCGGTCCCACATGGGATTTGCCTTGACGTTCATCTCGGCCTTGAGCGTGCCGGGGACTGCGTCGTAGCCCGCGTGGATCAGGGCGGAGTTGGCAGCGGTGGCGCCGGTGCAAACATCTGAACTCTTTTCGATCAGCAGGATCTTGAGCCTATACCGGGATAACCGGCGGGCCGTCATACACCCCACCACCCCGGCACCTATGATGATGACGTCGTACTGTGAATGCATTCAACCCTCTGCTTCAGATTTGAGCTTCGAACCGTCGATCCGGAGCCATGGTGACCTCTCGCCCATCAACGAGGATCCGTACGGATGCGGGATTTTCCTGGTCGAAGGCAGGCTCAATGTGTCAGGATTCATATTAAAGCTGTAAATCCACCGTGAAACGACGCGGCACCCACCCCTTAGACCGCGAAGGCTTGCAACGAAGTCGATTCTTGTCAACCTTGAAATCAAGGAACCCAAGGTGGACCAGCGTCCTGACAGGACCGGCCTGCGCCAACGCCCCAGTGGGTGCAGGCCTCTCTTTCCCGTGAATGTCACATCATCCATCGGCATCCGGGATCGGGTCCGACACAGGCCAAGGCTGGACCCAGGGTTTTACTATTACAACATGAAAAGGATGTCAAGATATTTGTTTCGAAATATGACATTCTATTAAACATAAAGATTAGTTACGAAAGCCATGATAAGATGCAAGGTCCTTCGGGTGGCATGAAACAGAGGTAGATATCGACGGGTGTTCTTATCTGACCCAGTCCCGTTTCTGTTTTCGCAATGAAGCTGTAATATTAAGAAATAACTTAGGATAGTCGGAGGCTTCAGTTCGCGCAAAACGTGCATGACCACGGACCTTATCCTGCGCGCCGATGACCCCGCAGAATGGTCCACAAAAACTTCGGATCTCTCATGAGGAAAATCTTGAATTTTCGTTTTCGAACTTTAGTGTTTGGCCAGCTGTTGTTTTGAAATATGCAGAAGGGCCAAGAGTGGCCGGGCTTGCGAGGTAAGACAAACAGGCAAAGATCTCATTCTTACGGATGGCGGAAAACCGGTCCTGAAAACTGCACCTTATTCTAAAAGGCCTTCCGAAGTGCTTAGGATGCTCAAAAATTCTGTTATCACCCATGAACATCCTGATTGACACTTTGAGGCGCAATGACTGGAATTCATTAAGGTAATCATACTGCATAACGGTAATCTTATATCTTCGATCGACGACACCCTTCATTTTCTCTCTTGGCCCGTTCCCGGTTTTCCCTCACCATCCCTAAAAAAACCCGATACGGCCCCGGGGTCCCATAGGGGCACAATGCCAGCCGGTCGCCGGGTGATACAGGGTCGTAGATGTTGATCACCTGGCCGTTGCGAAACACGGCCTCGACCTTTTCGGGCGGAAGGGACAGCATGGTAACGATATCGTGCGCAGTACACCCCTCCTTGGGGAGATCTCTTTCCAGGGTATAAGGCAAGCCCTGAGCATCCATGTGACTCCGCAAAAAACCGAATATGAGGATGGTGACGGGCTGTTTTCTTTCGCTTTCATTCATTTTCAACCACCTCCTACCGGGGGGAAGAGCCCAACCCGCTCTCCCCCACGCAATTCAAAATCGAAAGACGCATTCCTCCCATTGACCATGATAATCTTGATCTTGTGCCGAGGGATATTCATCCGCTTGCAGAGTTCAGAGATCGTTGTTTTTAGATCCACCGAAAACAATGCCCCCTCCGAAGGATCATATCCTGGGATGTGCTGTCTCAGCGTTGAACTTAGAAACACCTTTACGGGTACAGACATCTTTTTGAACAGGCCTCCAGTGAAAGTGCTTTCTGGATGCTTGTTACTCGTTGCGCATTGCTCGTTACTCGTTATTGGTTGCTGGAGTGAGATCTTTCGCCTACTGCCTGCTGGTTGCTGTTTAGCCGAAAAATATCATAAAGACACGGGGCTGTCAATCCCGCAACAGCTATTGTCTTATGTCATATTTGATTCAACATCTTGAATTTTAAATGGAATTTTCTTGATACGACGTTCGTTTTATGGGAGACTGCGGCCATTCACAGATGGGAGGATCGGCCTCCTTCAGGGGGGTCTGACGGGTCCCATCTCTCGTCAGCAGAGCGGAACCGAGGCGATATCGTTTAAAAAAGTTAAATAACCCGATTCAATCTATGAAAGGAGGTTGCCATGTTCAAACTGTTAAGGGTCAACATGACCGACCTTTCGGTCAAGGCGGAAGATGTCCCGCAGGCATATGAGGGCCTGGGAGGAAGGGGACTCACCTCAGCCATTGTGGCAGGAGAGGTGGAGCCGACATGCTCCCCCATCGGCCCCAACAACAAACTGATCTTTGCCCCGGGCCTCTTAGGCGGCACCAACTGTGCCAATTCAGGACGTATCTCGGTCGGGGCCAAGAGTCCGCTCACAGGCGGCATCAAGGAGGCCAATTCAGGGGGTCAGGCAGGCCAGTATCTTGCCCGGCTCGGCGTCGCAGCCATCGTTGTGGAAGGTCTGCCTCAGGACGGCAAGCTGCATAAGCTGTGGGTCGGCAAAGAGAAATATGAGTTGTCTCCTGCCGACGAGCTAAAAGGTCTCGGGAACTATGCCGTCGTAGATAAACTGAAAACTGAGTTCGGGGATAAAGTCGGATTTGTCACCATCGGTCAGGCAGGAGAGTGGAAATTAGCAGGGGCGAGCGTGGCCTTCACGGACAGGGACGGTCGCCCCACCCGTCATGCAGGCCGAGGCGGTCTGGGCGCCGTAATGGGCTCAAAAGGGCTCAAGGCCATTATCATCGATCCGTCTGGAGGCGAAATGGCGCCCATTGTAGACAAGGAAGCCTTCAACCAGGCGTCCAAACGCTTTGCCAAGGCCCTACAGGAGTATCCCGTAACCGGCCAGGGACTCCCGACCTACGGAACCGATATCCTCATCAACATCATCAACGAGGCGGGCGGACTCCCCACCCGGAACTTCAGTTCCGGGCGGTTTGACAGCGCTGACAGGGTGGGAGGAGAAACCCTGAATAAACTTACGGTCGAACGTGGGGGAAATCCGACCCATGGATGCATGTCAGGTTGCGTCATCCGTTGCTCCGGGATCTTCGTGGACCAAAAGGGCGAATATGTTTCCAAATGGCCCGAATACGAAACCGTATGGGCCTGGGGCCCCAATTGCGGGATTGATGATTTGGATGCCATCGCCCGAATCGACAGGGCCTGTGACGATTTCGGTGTGGATACCATCGAGATGGGAAATTCCGTGGCCGTAGCCATGGAAGGGGGAATAAAGCAATTCGGCGACGCAGCCGGCGCTGAAGAACTCATCGCAGAGGTGGGCAAAGGAACTCCCCTGGGCCGCATTTTAGGGTCAGGGGCCGGGGTCGCGGGGAAGACCTTTGGCGTGAGGCGGGTACCGGTCGTGAAAAACCAGGCCCTCCCGGCCTACGATCCTAGGGCGGTCAAGGGGGTCGGTGTCACCTACGCCACCTCGCCCATGGGGGCCGACCACACGGCAGGTTACGCCGTGGCAACCAACATCATGAACGTTGGGGGCCAAGTGGACCCGCTGAAGAGCGAGGGTCAGGCCAAGCTGTCCAGAGACCTCCAGGCAGCCACGGCCGCCATTGACACGGCCGGGCTCTGTCTCTTCGTGGCCTTTCCGGTGCTGGACGTCCCGGATGCCTTCGCCGCCATTGTGGATATGGTGAATGCCAAGTATGGTCTGAGCCTCACGGGGGATGATATCGGCGCCCTTGGACAGAAGGTCCTGAAGACCGAGATCGACTTCAACAGGCGGGCAGGGTTCACCTCGGCCGATGACCGGTTGCCCGAATTTTTCATGATCGAAAAACTCCCGCCTCACAATCTGGTTTTTGACGTTTCCGACGAGGATCTCGATTCAGTTTTAAAATTTTAAAGTCTGGTTCGCTCAGACAGAGTCCCCCCGTCCGCACCTCATCGGACGGGGGGAGCTTTTCCCAGAGTCAGCCCTGCCTCTCCAATCTCCGGATTGGCACCGCCCGGTTATCGTCCCCAGTGAAAACGTCCCGCAATCAGAACCGGAATTGCCTTAAACGTCAAGTACAGCTTGATTTCCAAAATAAAAAAATATATTATTTAAAAATTTAAGGACACTCGATCTCCTTCTCATACTCAGAGCGGATTGTTGCGACATGGATAGAGACAGAAAGATCAGGATCGGCGTTGTTGGTATCGGAAACTGCGCAGCCTCTCTCCTCCAGGGCATTGAGCACTATCGGCAAAACGAGGCGGATGAGGATCATCTGGGATTGATGCACTATGATCTGGCGGGGTATCTACCCAGTGATATCGAGATCGTGGCTGCCTTTGACATTGACAAGCGAAAGGTGGGAAAGACGGTGGACCGGGCCATTCAAGCCAGTCCCAACTGCGTCTATCCCATCCGAGAATCCATTCCCGAAAGCCCCGTAACCGTCCGGATGGGGCATGTCCTGGACGGCGTCTCCGAGCATATGCGGCAATACCCGCCTCACCGGACCTTCCTCCCCTCGAACGAACCGCCTGTGGATGTGGTGGAGGAACTGGTTCAAAACAAGGTGGAGATCCTCCTGAACTACCTTCCGGTGGGATCTCAACAGGCCGCCCACTATTATGCCGAATGCGCTCTCACCGCAGGCGCAAGCCTGATCAACTGCATGCCGGTCTTTATCGCTTCCACCCCCGCATGGGCAGCCCGCTTTGAGGAAAAGGGGATACCCTGCGTGGGAGACGATATCAAATCACAGATCGGCGCCACCATTATCCATCGCACCCTCGCCAGACTCTTCACGGATCGAGGCATCCGGCTCGACAAGACCTACCAGCTCAATACCGGCGGGAACACCGATTTCCTGAACATGCTGAACCGCACCCGCCTGGAATCCAAACGGATCTCCAAAACAGAGGCCGTCCAGTCTCAGCTGGACCGCCCCATGGATGATGAAAACATCCATATAGGGCCATCTGACTATGTCCCCTGGCAAAATGATAACAAGGTATGTTTTATTCGAATGGAGGGCCGGGGTTTCGGGGGTGTCCCCATGGACCTGGAACTGAGGCTCTCTGTTCAGGACTCTCCCAATTCGGCCGGGGTTGCCATCGACGTTATCCGATGCTGCCGTCTCGCCCGGGATCGGAGGATCGGCGGCGCATTGACGAGCATCGCCGCCTTTGCCATGAAGCACCCGCCGCAGCAGTTCAGCGACACCGAGGCCAAGGAGATGACCGAGCGGTTTATTGCAGGAGAGATCGACCGCTGATGCGCCAATCGCTGAGTGACTTACTGCGTCATTTCTTACGATATCAAAATGTTACGTGATATTATTGAGAAAAGGATTGAAGCACCTCTCAAGGCCTTTGCACGGGTTCTGGTCCGCCGCAACATATCCCCTACCCTTCTCACCCTGACCGGCCTCGGGATCAATGCCGTGGCCGCCTTTCTCTATTTCGGCGGGTTTATCCTGGCCGGGGGGGTCCTCATCGTCTTTGCCGGATTTTTCGACATGCTGGACGGGGCCGTGGCCCGGGCCTCGGAAAAGGCATCCGGGTTTGGCGGATTTACCGACTCTGTGGTGGATCGTTATTCGGACTTTCTGATCTTCGGCGGGGTTCTGGCCTATTTCGCCAGAAAAGGAGACCTTCTCATGACCCTGATCTCGGCGGCCACCCTGTGCGGAGCGTTCCTGGTAAGCTACGTGCGTGCACGGGCCGAGCTGGTCATTCCAAAATGCGCGGTCGGGCTGATGGAGAGGCCGGAGCGGATCATCGTTTTGGCGGCAGGATCTATCTTCGGTTTTTTCCATGCCGCCATCTGGTTCCTGGCCGTCACCACCCACCTCACGGCCCTCCATCGCATCCATTTCACTTGCAAAGCCTTCAAGGCCTCGCATCAGCAGAAATCGTCTCAGAACTTGTCATAATGGACAAACTCGCTGATCTCCCGGCGTTTCGGCGCATTGGATTCCTTGGTGGGATATCCCATCGGTATCAGGGATACCAGGTCATAGCCTTCAGGCACCCCCAGTTCCCTGGCAACCTTGTCATGTTCAAAAAGCCCTACCACCACGGTCCCGATCCCCAAGTCACAGGCGGTCAGACAGATGCTCTGGGTGGCGATCCCGAGATCGAACATAAACCAGTCCCCGAACTTGGTGGTGACCTCGCCCTTATAGTAACCTGAACTGGCCAGTTTGGCGCAGAGCGCCAGGACGACCGGGGCCTCTGCGAAGTGCTTGGTGGCGGGATTGCTCTTGGGCAGGATCTCCTTCACCCGCTCTTTCACGTTCGGGTCCCTGATCACAATGATCTCCCAGCACTGGGTGTTGGCCCAGGAAGGCGACCATTTGATTGACTCCAGGATCTGGTTCAGGTCTTCCTCGGAAATCGCCTTATCCTGGTAGCTGCGAACACTCCGTCTTCCCTTGATGATATTCATCAGATCTGTCATTTCCGGTGTTCCTCCCTCTCATGAGTTTCTTTCAATGTGTGCGGGGTTATCAAGCACGACCGCTCTATACCCGGCATGGGACCCTCCGGGTCGGTTGTCGGCCGGGTCCCGGCACAGGCAGGGTACAGATAGGCATGTACCTTTTTAGCGAAAAAAAGTCAAGGCTCGTCGATCTGTTAGCAATTCTAATTATGAAGTGGACTTGGTGTCAAAATGCTGTGTGAGTGGCATCTTGCCATCCCGCCCGTAGGCGGGCCTGGAAAGCCGCTCCCACAAGGTTATCTTTACAAAATGAGAATTGCTGTGGATCTGTTTATCCGTATGACATAACACCGCCTTTCTGCTATACTTGCCAACCATCCGGCAAGAACCGACACAACAGAGAGGGAAAAGGCAATGGCTCCGACAAAAAGAATTGACCTCAATTCCGACGTAGGGGAGAGTTTCGGCGTCTACACGCTGGGCCTCGACGAGGAAGTCATCCCCCTGATCAGTTCCGCCAACATCGCATGCGGATTTCACGCAGGAGACCCCGGCGTCATGAGGCGGACCATCTCGTCGGCCAACCGACACGGCGTGGCCCTGGGTGCGCATCCCGGTTTTCCGGACCGGGTCGGTTTCGGCAGACGATACATGGATGCCACCTTGCAGGAGATCCAGGACGATGTCGCCTATCAGGTCGGTGCGCTCCAGGCATTTGCGGCCCTGCAGGAAAAACGGCTTCAGCACGTCAAACCCCATGGCGGTCTTTACAATATGGCGGCCCGGAATCCGGGTATCCTGGATGCCATGGCCGAGGTCCTTGCCGGGCTCGACAGGGATCTCATCCTCGTGGCAATGGCCGGACCTAACAGGGATGAGATAGAGGCCGTCGGCCGGCGTCATTCCATTCGAATTGCCTTCGAGTTTTTTGCCGACAGGGCCTACAACCGAGATGGATCGCTGGTATCCCGTCGGAAGGCAGACGCGGTGCTTCACGACAGTCAAGCGGTGTCCGACAGGGTGATCCGAATGGTTACGGATGGCCTGGTCACGGCTGAGGACGGGAGTGAGATCGCACTGGAGGCCCACACCATCTGCGTACACGGCGACAACCCAAAGGCAGTGGCCCTGGTCAGGGGGATTCGATCGGCGCTCCTCGATTCAGGGATCGAGGTAGTTCCCATGGGCACATTTCTCTAAACCTATCAGGGTATTCCCATGCTGCACACCACCCCTCGATACCGGATTATGGGCGATCGTTCTCTCCTTGTTGAATGGGGCGATCACATCGGAATTGACGTCAACACAAAGGTCAGGGAGTTGTTCACGGCCTTGAAGCTCGCTCCTTTGGAGGGGCTCGTTGAGGCCATCCCCGCTTATGCCTCCCTTCTACTGATCTTTGATCCCCTCAAGGTCCGCCTGCCGCTGCTCCAGAAACACGTCCAGCACACACTGAAAACCCTCGACCCTTCCAGCCTCTCAGAACCCAAAACAGTGGACATCCCGGTGGCCTACGGGGACGAATACGGCCCTGACCTGAAGTGGGTCGCCCAATACCACAGCATCACCCCCGAAGAGGTTGTCCGACTCCACACTACGCATGTTTACCACGTCTATATGATCGGATTCATGCCGGGATTTCCTTACTTGGGAGAGCTTCCCAAGGCCCTTGTAACCCCCCGAAGGGAAACCCCTCGAACCATGGTGCCGAAAGGATCGGTGGCCCTGGCCCTGGCCCAGACAGGGATATACCCGAACCAGAGCCCCGGGGGATGGCAGATCATCGGCCGCACTCCTCTAACCCTTTTCGATCCTGCCAAGACGCCTCCCGCCCTCCTTCAAATGGGCGACCAAGTCAGATTCTTTGTCATCCGGGAGGAGGAACTGGCGAGATGGCAGGCGTAAAGACACTGGAGATCCTGGCCCCCGGACCGCTCACCACGGTCCAGGACTGCGGCCGGTTCGGATCCGGCCGATTCGGGGTTCCCCGGAGCGGCGCCGCAGACACCTTTTCCCTGAGAATAGGAAATCTCCTTGTGGGGAACCCGGAGAACCAGGCCGCTCTCGAGATTACCGTCATGGGGCCAGCCATCATAGCCCTTGCCGATGCGGCCATCGCCATCACCGGCGCAGACATGCAGCCCATGGTCGATGGGCAACCGATTCAGATGTGGCGGTCCCATCTACTGCAAAAAGGCGGGGTCCTCTCCTTCAAAGGCCGCCGAAGCGGGTGCCGGGCATACCTTGCCGTGGGCGGAGGCATCAGCGTGCCAATCGTCTTGGGCAGCAGGTCCACCAACCTTGCGGCACGCTTTGGAGGTCTCGACGGAAGGCCCCTTCAAAAGGGCGATGTCCTCTATTCCGAGTCACCGGCCGCTCATCTGAAGGCAGAAGGAGCGACGCTTGACCGCGCATTGATTCCGTCCTATGACACACGGCAGCGGCTCAGGGTCATTCCCGGGCCCCAGGACCATCACTTCCCCGATGCGGCAAAGGAGCTGTTCTTCAGTGCACGGTTCACGGTAACCCCTCAATCCGATCGTGCCGGGATCCGGCTGGCGGGGCCCCGCATTGAGGCCGTACAGGGATTGGAAGCGTCGATCCTTTCAGAGGGGGTTGTCCCGGGGGCCATACAGGTGCCTGGAGATGCTCAGCCGATTATTCTTCTCGGAGAGACGGTAACGGGCGGATACAGGAAGATCGCCACCGTCATATCGGCAGATCTTCACCTCTCAGGGCAGTTGACCCCGGGCGACATTGTACAGTTTGTCGAGGTTTCCATGGATACGGCGGATATGCTCGTCCGGGAAATGGAGGGGCTGATCAGGGGGTCCCGAAACAAGGCGGCCCCACATAACCTACCCCGTTGAAGAGACTCGTTATGAGGTTTTTAAGGATAACCTCTGACGGGATGAGGCATCAAATGCCTAAAAAGGCCGATCGGAAGATGTCGCTCTGAAGGAGTTCCCGGCCAGTGCCCTCAGCGGTAATCCGGCCGGTCTGGAGGACATACCCGCGGTCGGCCAGATCAAGGGCCTCCCGGACACTCTGCTCCACCAGGAGGATGGTCATCCCCTCCTTTTTCAGGCCATGGACCGTGTCTAAAACCTCATCCATGAGGAGAGGAGCAAGCCCCAGCGAGGGTTCATCCAGCATGAGGAGCTGGGGGTTGGACATGAGCCCGCGGCCGATGGCCACCATCTGTTGCTCACCGCCCGAAAGGGTGGAGGCCGCCTGGTCATTTCTTTCCCGCAAGCGGGGAAACAGTCCATATACAAATTCAAGATTGCGGCGAATAGTCCTCTCATCTTTCAGCGTATAGGCCCCTAACAGGAGGTTTTCCTCCACTGCAAGCTGGCCGAACAGCATCTTCCCCTCAGGGACATATACAATCCCTTTGCGCACGATCTCTTCGGTCCGCAGTCTCTGGATCTCCTTCCCCTGAAACAGGATCCGACCGCTCTCAACCCGCTGACTCCCCATCACGGCCCGGAGCAGGGTTGATTTTCCAGCGCCGTTGGCCCCTAGGACACACACGGTTTCCCCCTTGGCCACCGTGAGGGAAACGCCGTTTAGGACGGGAATGCCTCCGTACCTGGATGTAATGGCCTCCACATGGAGAACGTCGTGGGTCATCATTTTAAGTGCCTAAAGTGAGTCCCGCGAAGCGGGATGACTAAAGTGAGCTAAAGTGAGCTAAAGTTTACCCTGTGAAATGCGGAGCCTATTTCTCCGGGGTGCCTGGACTTTGCACCCGCATGCTGAACCGTATCAGCCCAACAAACTCCATGGACTCAATAAACCCAATGAACTCAACAAACCCAACAAACCAATATCATCCTGCTCCGTGCTCCCGCACGTACTTTTCCCCCAGGTATGCCTTGATGACACGGGTATTTTTTGAAATAGTCTCGGGGTCGCCGTCTGCGATCTTATCCCCGTAATCGAGGACAATGACCCGATGGCTCACCTTCATGACCAGTTCCATCACATGTTCAATGAGCATGACCGTCATACCCAGATCCTCATGCACATGCCGGATGCTCCCCATGATCTCCTCAATCTCGGTATGATTGAGCCCTGCAGCCACCTCGTCCAGCAACAGCAGTTTGGGCTGGGTAGCGATGGCCGTGGCCATGGTCACCCGTTTCTGAGAGGCCACCGGGAGTTCGTGAACCAGGGACTCGGAAAGGTCCTCAATCTTGAGGTCTCTCAGGATATCCATGGCCTGGGACCTGGCCCTGTTTCGGGACCGGGTGTGCGTGAAGCACCCGACCATGACATTTTCGATCACGGTCAAGTCCCCGGATGCCACATATACCTGAAAGGTCCTGGCCAATCCCCTACGGGCCACCTCGTGGGCCTTGAGAAGGGTGATATCTTCTCCATCAAAAAGTATCCGTCCGGAAGTGATGGGATACACCCCGGAGATGCAGTTGAAGAGGGTGGTCTTTCCCGCTCCGTTGGGTCCGATGAGTCCAAGAAGTTCCCCCCTTTCCACGGAAAAGGAGATGTCATGGTTGGCCGTAAGGCCCCCGAAGTTCTTGGTCACCCGCTGAAGTTCCAACAAGGCCATCCCTATCGTCTCCTCCGCCGGAATTTCTGTACAATCCCCCAAATCCCGCGGGGTTCAAAGGCAGAGATGGCCATGATAATCATGGCATAGAGGATCAGGTCAATCCCGATGATCCCTGCCCTGGCCCCCAGCCATTCCTTGAGATAGCTCTTGAGAGGGATCAATATGCCCGCACCGATGATGGGTCCCCACAGGGACCCGGCCCCCCCCAGCATGGCCATGAGGGCGATAAGGATGGAGATATCGAGGCTCATGGTGTCTTCCGGTTCGATATTCCGGATGTAACAGGTATGGAAGGAGCCCACCATGCTCACAAAGGCCGTGGCAATGGCATAGGTCTTGATCTTGGCCCAGTGGACATTGATCCCCAGGGACCGGGCCACCTCTTCATTGTCCTTGATGGCGCGGAGCTGAAATCCGAGACGGGACTTGCGAAACCAGTTCATGTAGAGGATCCCAACGAAGAAGAACCCGAGAATCACATAATAATAGTAAACGTCTTCCTTGAAGATGAGGCGCAGAAAATCCGGAGGCGGAAACCGGATGGGAGAGATTTCAAGTCCCCTGGCTGCACCCACAAAGTCCCAGACCTCGAAGAGGTCCTTGAGGACCAGGGACGTGGCAATGGTCGCAATGGCGAAGTAGTGGCCCTTGAGCCGAAAGAGGGGATATCCCAGTACAAAGGACCAGAGCACTGCAAAGCAGACGCCCACCGGCATGGAGAACCAGAAGGGAATATCCCACCGGATCAGCATAACGGCCGTGGTGTAGGCCCCGATGCCCACATACTGGGCCTTCCCCAGGTCCACCTGGCCGCCGTAACCGCCGATGGTGTTCCATCCCATGCCGTAGAGGGAAAACATGAAGAACTGGATCATGGTGGCCATGGCAAAGGAGGAATGGGGAAAGATGGGAAAGATCAGGAAAAGGACGGACAGGGAACCGGCCACGACCAGGTCGATTCGGGGAAAATCCGAGAAATCCAGGGCGCTTTTCAGTGTTTCCATCCGAACAATCCCCTGGGCCGCACGACCATGATGACAAAATAGGCCAGATAGACCCACATATACTTGAAGGAGGTCATGGGGACCCTGGCCATCCAGTCGGCGTCGAAGGTAAAGACGAAGAAGTCCCAGAAGCCCGGGATCTCCGTGATCAGCCCCACCACAAGGCCTGCGAAGAAGGCCCCCGGCACACTCCCGAAGCCCCCCAACGCCACGATGGCGAAGGCGATCATGGTAAACAACAGACCGATAAAGGGATTGACCGACCAGAAATTGACGATCAGGGCCCCTGCAATGGTCACGGAGGCTCCGCCGATGCCCCATGCCAGGGCATTCATCCGCTCGGTAGGAATCCCCATGTAGCGGGCCCCCTGTGCGCTCAGGGCGGTGGCTGTCAGGGCCTTGCCGATCCGGGTCCGGTTCATGAGGAGCCACACGGCGACAAAAGCGGCCACAGAGAGACCCGCGGCCGCAAGTTTGGTGGCCGAGACAATCACGCCCATGCCGATGTCAAAACTCTTGCCTACAAGGACTCCGTGATGGAGGGCCCTGTCTTCGGAGCCGAAAATAAGGAGGGCCAGATTCCTCAAAAAGAGCATAAGTCCGAAGGTCCCCAGGAGTTGGGCCACCATGGGGCCCCTCAAGAGGAACTTGATAAAACCGAAGTAGCAGACAACCCCCAGCAGAAACCCCACCCCCCCGGCTACGGGAAGGGTCAGAAGCGGATCGATCCCAAGCCCCTGGGCGGTCAGGAGCCCGGTATACATTCCGACCATCAGAAATTCGCCATGGGCGAAGTTCACGATGTCCATCACCCCGAAGATGATGGTCAGGCCCAGGGCCACCAGGGCCAGGACCATGCCGATGAGAAGACCGGCCACAAGGGAACCGACGATAATGTCCATGGGAATTTCAGGTCCTTTTCAAATCATCAATCAACAATCGTGCCTGAACTGGGTTTTGGTTCAGGCACGAGTCTGGTCCGCCGTAAATGGATCAGAACCCTTTTAAAGGGTAAATCATATCCGCAGAGGTCACATCAAAGGGATAGACGATCTCCATGACAATCTGGCCGTCCTTGTCGAGCTGATATTGGCCGATGATCCCGGAACTCCATATGTTCTGGCCCAGCTCGTCGCCGGAGGTGGAGAACTTGACGCCTTTCCATGGGACCACCAGCTCGCTGCCGGGGATCTCGATGTTATTGGCGGCTGCCTGAATGTCGGCAGGTTTGGTGGACCCGGCCTTTTCCAGAATAGCCACCCAGGCCTGAAGACCGGTGAAGGAACGGGCCGAGGCCCCGCTGAGGTCATGGCCGACCTTTTTCTTGTACATGTCGTTGACCTGTCCGGAGATCTTCTTTATTTCCACCACCCGCGGGATGAAAACGCTCCGGGTCAGAAAACCCACGACGTCTTTTCCCAGGGTCTCGCGGAATTCAGGGGTTTCAAATCCGGCGTTCTGCCCCCAGATGATCTTGGGATTGGCCTTTTGCGATTTCAGGGTCTTCACCATCAGGATGGCATCGGAGGTATAGGAGGCAAAGAGCATGGCATCCGGTTTGGCTGCCTTGAGAGAGCGGACTTCGCTCGAGAGGTCGGCTGACTTGGCGGCATACAACATGGATCTCTTGAGATTGAATCCGTATTCCTTGGCGAAATGACCGATGAGTTCGGAGACATGGGACCCCCATTCGGTTTTTTCGCAGGCAGAGGCCAGTGTCATAATATCCTTCTTCGGGACTGCGGCAACGCCCCTGACCTTGCCCTCTGTGAGACCCGTCAGCAACTCAAAAAGATCCTTGGTGAACAGTGTATCATGCGGGGTGGTCCTCCAGAACCACTTGAATCCCCTCATGGTGAGATCCGGAGACGTGGAAGATCCGTTGATCATCGGAACGCCATACTGCTCGCATACGGCGCTGACGGTCTTGGTGACCGAACTGTGATAGCACCCGAGGATCCCGTCAACCTTGTCGTCATGGATCAGCTTCTTGGCCAGGTCGGCCCCCAGGGTGGGATTTCCCTCGTGGTCCTTGAAGATGAGGGCAATCTTGGCGCCCCCCAGACTCTTGATCCCTCCATTCCGGGCCATGGTCATGGGCAGATCGGCCATCACGCTGTTGGCGATCTCGGCCGCCAGTTCCGCGCCGGCTCGGAGTTCACGTCCGGCCGCGGCTGCGCCCCCGGTCAGCGGGTATATCACCCCGATCTTGACCTCGTCCACGGCAACGACATTCGCGGGCGCCATAAGCCCGATCACGGCCAGCACACTCAGAACAACCATTCCCAATCGTATCGCTGATTTCATCTCCATACCTCCTTATTGTTTGGGGCAACGGCCCATTGGGTTAGTGAAACGAAGTTACAGGTGCCTAAAGTGCCTAAAGTTTGGAGTGCCTTGAATCCCTTCATTCGATGTTCTCCGCTCCATGCTCCATGTTCATCTTTCCCTTTCCAAAGGATGTCTGCCTGACGGATACGCCACTCAGCGGACCATTTTTATTACCACATTCAGACCTGCCTGTAAAGAGATCCGGTTCAAATCCAGCAAGTCTCGTTTGTCCATACTTTAAAAGAACACCTTTTCGCCGGTTTCCATAGCGCAGGCCCTCTCAAAGAAGGGTCAAGTCCTCGTCTCTCAGATCAGACACGAACATGTGTCCGGGTGAATGGGTGATCACCATGGGAAGCGCGGCAGACATCACCGCCAGGATCGTGGTGACCCCGCAGGCCCAGAACACCGGGATCTCTCCGGGAAGGATCGTGACCGGATCGCCGAAATCGGGTTGTCCCAGATCGGTTATCCCGATCTCCTCGGGCGAACCCAGATGGATCGGGGCGCCATGGGTGAGGTGGAAGCGGGTCGTCACCTGGGTCGCCCGTATGGCCTGATCGGGCCGCATGGGCCGCATGGTAACCACCAGGGGACCTGAAAAAGGCCCGGCGGGAATGCAGTCCCGGTTGGTAATGTACATGGAAACATTCTTCTCTTCCTCCAGGTTTCTGACAGGGACCCGCGCCGCGATCAATGCGCTCTCGAATGAAAAACTGCACCCTAACAGGAAACTGACCGTGTTGTCGTTGAAGAGATGGCTCACATCCTCGATCTCCTCCTCGATCACCCCCTCCCTGTACACCCTGTAGAGGGGCACATCGCTCCGCAGGTCCGCGCCCCGGGCGATACGGGGTTCCCATTTTCCCGGTTCCATCACATCCAGGATCGGACATGGCCGGGAGTTGCGTACGCAGAACAGGAGAAAATGAAAGGCCGCATCCCTTGGCAGCATTACCAGATTGGCCTGTACATACCCTGTAGCCACCCCTGTTGTAGGGATCTTCCACTCCCCGGAGCGTATCCGCTCCCGCAATTGACCCGGGGCCAGTTCCCCCTTCATACGGATATCCTTTTCCATGTTCCAGCCCTTTCTATAACGGATCGATCAGAAAAGACGCTTGACCGCATCTACCAGTGCGGCCATCTGTTCATCCGTGCCGATGGTAATGCGCACAAACTTCTTGATCCCATGGATATGGAAATACCTCACCAGAATGCCGTTCTCCTTCAATCGGGTGTAGATGGTTTCCCCGGTCAGACCCTCTCTTCCGACAAGTATAAAATTGGCCCCGGACGGCAGGACGTCCCAGCCCATATCCGTGAGCACTTTCGAAACATTCTCCCGTGTCCGGATGATTTTCTCGGTGATGGCGTCATAGTAGTCTTTGTCCTTCATGGCGATCTCGCCGATCTTTTGGGCAAAGAGGTCCGCGGGATAGGAATTGAAGGAATCCTTCACGCAGAAAAGCGCATCCACCAGTTTTTCATCTCCCACAGCGAAACCGAGCCGCAGGGCCGCAAGAGACATGCTTTTGGAAAAGGTCCTTGTGATGATCAGGTTCTTGAACCGATCGATCAGACAAACGGCGCTCTCGCCGCCAAAATCGATATAGGCCTCATCGATCACCACCACGCGGTCTTCCGGGTATCTTTTCAGGAGTTCGGTGATCTTTTCCAAAGAAAGAAAAATGCCGGTAGGGGCGTTGGGGTTGGGAAAAACCATGCCGCAGGAGGGGCCTTCCTGCAGGTAATCCTCGATGTCGAGGGTGAAATCCTCTTTCAGCGGGACCTTTCTGTATTCGATGTCGTAGAAATCGCAGTAAACGGGATAAAAGCTGTAACTGAATTCCGGAAACAGGAGTTTTCCCCGGGCACTGTCGAAAAATGCATAGAAGGCAAAGGCCAATACCTCGTCGGAACCGTTACCGACAAATATTTGATTTTTATGGATGCCGTAGCGCTCTGAGATCGCCTCTCTCAATCTGCCGAAAAGGGGATCCGGATAGAGCCTCAGCTTCTCGATGTCAAAGGACCTCAAATAGGGTTCGATCCGTGGCGTAGGGGGGTAGGGATTCTCATTGGTATTGAGCTTGATATAGGTTCTGTCCTGAGGCTGCTCCCCCGGAACATAGGGCCTCAGTTTCTTGATTCTTTCTGCCAGCATGCCATTTTTTCCTTATTTGTGTTGACAGGTTCTACCCGTTTTTTGGTTTTCGAACATGTCTGTCAATCAACACTCATACATCGTAACCGTTCACAGGGCGCGCGCCTTGGTCTAATCTTCTCACTTTCTGAGCTGCTCACCCTCTCACCTTCTCACCCTCTTCCGACCGCGACTTACGGCTTGTGAGAGATAAGCTCTCAGAATGAACGTACCAGAATCTATAGCAGGAGATGCGATGGTTTTTCAAGCATTTTATTATCTGCGGGACGCCTCCCCACGTCCGCTTTCATGGTTTAGGGGTAGACTTCTGCTGATGCGGATTTTATAATCCGCCCGCGTATGAGCGTTGTCCATCCCGGACCCGCAGTAAGCCGAACACTTGATCTGAAACGCTGAAATATAGCTTATGGGAAAACCTTTTTGGGGTTCGCGCTGTATGTCATCTTATTTTTTTAAGGAGCTATTCCATCGACACTCACAAAGCGGCAATCATCAATCCTAATAGGAGGCAACCATGGCGATCATCACCGAACAGGAATACCGAGACCGCGTAGCAAAACTCAAACCGAGGCTTTTTATCGGCGGCAAGAAGGTCGAAAACCTGACCGAGCACCCGATCACCCGGGGGGTCATCGATGCCACCGCGCGTGTATATGAACTGACCCTGAACCCTCAGTACATGGACACCATGCAAAGCCTGTCCCATCTGAACGGGGAACCGATCAGCCGGGCCCTGCACATCCATCAGAGCGGAGACGATCTCCACAAACGTCTCGATATGGCCCGTCTGAGCAGCCAGAAACTGGGGACCTGCAACTACCGCTGCCCCGGCAACGAGATGCTCCCCTCCCTGGCCGCCACCACATGGGAGATTGACCGCGACAAAGGGACCGAATATCACCAGCGGTTTAATAATTTCCTGAAATACGCACAGGAAAACGACCTGGTGGTCAGCGGGTCCGTGACCGATCCGAAAGGAGACCGGAGCAAGAGACCCCTGGAGCAGGACCCTGATTACTACATCCACGTGGTGGAGAAGCGTTCCGACGGGATCGTGGTGTGCGGGGCCAAGCAGCACGCCACCGGGGCCTATACAGCGGACGAGACCCTGGTGCTGCCCGGCATCTCATGCCGAAAGGGAGAGGAAGACTATGCCCTGGCCTTCGTTGTCCCCAACGGGACCGAGGGCGTCACCTATATCGGCCAGTACACACCGTTCAGTGTGGAGAGGGAATATGAACCGGACGTACGGGTGATCGGCAATCCCCTGTACGGACAGAGAGAGACGTGTCTCATCGTCTTCGACCACGTGTTCGTCCCCTGGGACCGGGTCTTCATGTGCGGCGAGATCGAGTACACCCAGAGTTTTATCACCCGGTTTGCCAAGACCCACCGGATGAACTGCGGCGGGGCCTGCAAGGTGGGCTTCATGGACCTGATCATCGGCGCATCCCAGCTCATGGCCGAGTATAACGGCCTGGCCAACGTCTCCCACATCGCCCAGAAGATCACCCGGATGCTTCAATTGAACGACACGTCCCTTGCCTGCGCCACGGCCGCCGCATATATGGGGCAGGAGGAGCCTGTGGGGTCGGGGGTTTACATGCCCGACGAGGCCATGAGCAACATCGCCAAGCTCAATACCAACGACGGCTTCTGGGAGGTTATGGCCCTGGCCGGCGATATCACCGGCGGCGTTTCCGTCACCATGCCCAGTGAAAAGGAGCTGGAAAACCCCGAGACCCGGGACTATGTGGTCAAGTATCTGGCCGCCGCGGCCCCTGCCCACAGGCGGATGCGGATCATCCGGTTCCTCCAGAACTGGGTCGCCGGCCTCCACGGGGTGGGGACCTATCAGGGATCCGGCCCCAGCCAGAATCAGATGATGGTCCTCTACCGAATCGCGGATCTGGACGCAAAAAAACGGATGGCCGAGGAACTGGCAAACGGCCACGCATAGAAGAGGAGGCGTCCCTGCACCGAACGCTTGTCCAGGGAGAAACCAGGGTTTAAATGACCTTCGTGTCTTCGTGTCGTTGTGTGAGGTTTTCTGTACAAAAAATCAGCGCATTTAGGAGGCCATCAGCTTTTTGGCAACGGCCAGTACGGATTCATAATCGGGCTCTTCGGTCATCTCCTTCACAAGTTGGATATATTGAATGACCCCTTTCCTGTCTGCCACGAAGACGGCCCTGGCCAGCAACCGCAGTTCTTTGATCAGGACGCCGTACGCCTCTCCAAAGGCAGCATCCCTGTGATCGGACAGGGTAAGAACCTTGTCCACCCCCGCAGCCCCGCACCACCGGGCCTGGGCAAAGGGGAGGTCCATGCTGATGGTCAGGATGGCCACATCGTCGCCCAGACCGCCGGCCTCCTGGTTGAACCGTCGCGTCTCCATGTCGCACACGGGCGTGTCCAGGGAGGGAACCGAGGAGAGAATGCACACCTTACCGCGGCAGGATGACACCCTCACAGGCGACAGATCGTTCCCAAGCAACTCGCAGTCGGGTGCGGCATCTCCCACCTTCATCTCATTCCCCAAAAGGGTCAGGGGGGCTCCCTTAAACGTTATGGCTCCGGATCTTTCTTTCATGTCCTTTCCCTCCTATCAGATAGTCAGTTTCATTTCCGGCTATTATAACCATCCCGGCAACCCAATGCCACAGGCATGAGAAAATTTTCCATCCATCAGAGGTCCGATCGCGCGATCACCCCTTTGGCTGCCCGTTCCAGCACAGGGACGCCTCTGGCATAGCCCTCTGCCCGTTGGTCTTGAGTTTGGCCGTGATAGAAACGGTAGTAGATCTGCTGGATGATCACGGCGAGTCGAAAGAGACCGAAGCAGTAGTAGAAGTCAAACTGGTCCATCCGTATGCCCGAGATCCGGCCGTAAAGGTCCACGAATTCCCTGCGGGTCAGGGCCCCGTCGATGTGGGTCGGCATGGTTCGAATCAAATGGCGCTCCTTGGGGTCGTCCTTCTGAACCCAGTAACCCAGGGTGCATCCCAAATCCATGAGTGGGTCGCCGATGGTGCACATCTCCCAGTCCAGAACCCCGATGATCTTAAAGGGATCGGCCGGGTCGAGGACAATGTTGTCGAGCCTGAAATCGTTGTGGATGATGCCCGGCCGCTCTGTCTCGGGGGGGATCTTTTGCTCCAGCCAGGCCATGATGTATTCACAGTCCGGAACATCGGGGGTACGGGCTGCCCGGTAGCGCATATTCCATCCAAGCACCTGCCGCCGGACATATCCGTCCGGTTTTCCCAGATCGCCGAGACCGATGGCGGCATAATCCAGAGAGTGGAGTTCATGGAGGATATTGACGAATTTTTCGTACAACCGCCGTACCTGGGCCGCGGACGTAAAAAGGCCGTCAGGGATCTCTTTGCGCAGAATAATACCCCGCAGATGCTCCATAACATAAAACGGAGAGCCGATGACGGCGTTGTCCTCGCAATAGACCAGGGGGCGGGGGGCGTAGTTCCAATGTCGGCTGAGGGTCGAAAGGACCTTGTATTCGCGGCCCATATCGTGTGCAGTAACGGCCTTGGTGCCGAAGGGCGGCCGGCGCAGGACCAGCTGTCGGTTGTCGAAAGAGAGCAGATAGGTCAGATTGGAGGCCCCGCTGGGATACTGCCGGACCTCAACCGTCCCCTTGAGTTCCGGCATGTTTCCCTTCAAATATGCCTCAATCCTGTCCGGGCTGAGATCTTCGCCCTTACGAACCTTTGTGGGACGATCAATAGGATCCATATCCATTTTACCTTTCGGGTTGGCTTGCGGGGGGCTGTTGACCAGACTGTTTTCGATAAAGGCAATCGTGAAGCGGGCATAGGCCTCCACGTCCACCCGGCGCCGGGCATACTTGGCGCGCTTCAGGTACCAGTCCTGCACCATGGCCTTGATCAGACTGGCCGTCAGTTGACAATTGTCCGTGACAAAGACGCCCTGGTCCCGACCCTTAGAAATGATGTCGGCAAACATCTGCTCCGTATTCAGCTCGCCCTGGATTGCGGCCCGGCGTTCCTTGCTCCCGATATTTTTCGCCTCCATGTAGGAAAAATAAAACCAGGGCTGCATGACCTCGCTCAGATACAGATGGGTGCGAATGGCCGTGCGGAGCTTTGCCAGGGGGTCTTTTTCCGCAGCGATGTTGGAGGTGAGGATACGTGCCGTGATGGTGCGGCGGTGACGCTGCATCATTTCCAGCAATTCTTCCTTGCAGGAAAAATAGTTGTACAGGGCGCCGATGCTCAGATGGACCTCTCTGCTCAGATCGCGCATGGTCATGGCATGGAACCCCTTTTTATTGCTGATCTTCAAGGCCGCAGCAAAAATCCGCTCCAGGTTTTTGGATATGGTTTTCTCTTTTTTAATCTGGAACACATCAGGATGTTTGGCAAAGAAATCCAGACAGCAGCCCTCTTTAAAGGCGCCGACCTTTGCCTTGAAGCGGTGGTAATCCTCAATCGGTATCTGTTCCACTGGGGTGCAATCGTTAAATTCTTTCAAACTCATTCTGAGAGATCATCCCTCACAAGCCGTAAGCCGTCGTCGGAAGAAGGTAAGAGGGTGACAAGGTCGGCCCAGGGCCGGCAACCCGCAACCCTTACACTGCAACCAGCAACGAGAAACCAGAAACGAGTCCAACCTGCAAATATCTTTGGATCGTTTTGGGCACATTCCACTGACAGCAAACCAAGACGGTCCCCTACCTGACGCTCTTATTTGCGTAAGTCTTCATGACCTGACGGGCAACCGAGATCTTGTGCACCTCGTCCACCCCGTCATAGATGCGTGCGGCGCGTTCGTGGGCGTAGAAGTGGGCGATGATGGTGTCATCGGTCATTCCCAGGCCGCCGTGGACCTGCAGGGCCCGATCCACCACGCGCTGCATGGTGTTGGCCACCACAAATTTGATCATGGAGATATCCTTGCGGGCCTCTTTGGTGCCGACCAGTTCAATCTTCCAGGCCGCATGGAGAACCATCAGCCGGGCGGCCTGAATCTCGGCCGCGCTTTCGGCGATCATTGTCTGAACGAGCTGCCGGTCGGCCAGCTTCCGGTCGGGCGCAATGACCCGGTCCCGCGCACGGGCGCACATCAGATCGAAGGAGCGGTTGCAGATGCCGATCCATCGCATGCAGTGATGGATGCGGCCCGGGCCTAACCGATCCTGGGCAATGACAAACCCATGGCCCTCTTTGCCCAGGAGGTTCTTTTGGGGTACCCGGCAGTTCTGATAGAGGATCTCTCCGTGACTGAAATACCCTTCGCCAGCGTGACCCATCACCGGTATATTGCGCACCAGGTTGAAGCCGGGGGTGTCGGTGGGCACAATGATCATACTGGCCCGGAGGTGCGGGGGCGCCTCCGGATCCGTAACCGCCATGACGATGGCAAAGCCGGCGCCGTCCGCGGACGACGTGTACCACTTCTGACCGTTGACGACATAGTCATCCCCGTCCTTGACCGCCGTGGTATCCATCATGACCGGGTTGGAGCCGGGCATGTCCACCTCGGTCATGGAGAAGCAGCTGCGGATCTTGCCCTCCACCAGGGGCCGCAAAAATACATTGACCTGCTCAGGTGTGCCGAATTTGTGCAGGATCTCGATATTGCCGGCATCCGGGGCCTGGCACCCGAAAGCGTACAGGCCAAGAGGGGTGCGGCCCAGGGCTTCAAATACCAGGGCGCTTTCGGTCAGGGGCAGCCCCATACCTCCCAGTTCGGCCGGATGGAGCGGGGCCCAGAGTTCCATCTGTCTCACCATGGCCCGCTTTTCCTCCAAAGCAGGCATCAGAACTTTCATATTGCCCGACAGATAGTCCTTCTCGAGAGGTATCAACTCCTTGATGACAAACTCGTCGATCATCGATAAAATAATCTGCATCTTTTCTGAAACGGAAAAATCCATCCTTCGCTCCTATGGCGGCATAGCCGCGACCAAAAGGATCTCACGCAGAGGCATACAGGCACAACGATGCCAATAAACTGCCAAAAATGACAAAGAGACGTTCCTAACGTTCAAAACGCCCAAAATCCAAAAGACAGTACCCAATACTCAATTCCCCAATTCCGGTATTCCTCAATTTCTGAATCCCTAACCTATTCAAGTCGCCTGTGGGAGTCAATAAAAATAACGAACATTCGTTCTTTTTTTATTGACAGTCCCTGCTGAGGCCATGTAAATGCCAGGTATATCGTTCGAGGTTGGCACTCCCAAAGAATGGCATGGGGTTATGAAGATTCTCGTTTGCGTCAAGCAGGTTCCGGATATAGAACGGATCGTGGTAAGGGACGGCCCCGATGGGATGGCGGCCCTGGACATCTCCGGCGAGTTCCGCCTGAACCGCTTCGATGAATTCGCCGTGGAGGAAGCGGTCCGCATCAAGGAAACCATGGCTCGTGTACATATCGATGCGATCACCGTAGGGCCTGAGCCAGCCGCGCAGGTGCTCAAACGCCCCATGGGGATGGGGGCCGATGAGGGCATTCACCTCCAGACCTCCACGGACAAGGACCCGGGGCCTGAGGCCGTGGCCGCCTGGATCGCAACGTATGCGCGACCCAGGGGATATGCGCTCATCCTCTGCGGCAGCATGTCCGAAGACGGCATGCACGGACAGGTGGGGCCCATGCTGGCCGCTCGGCTGGGCCTTCCCTATGCAACCCAGGTCATTGCCCTAACACCGGCCTCAGATCCGGCCGGGCTTTCCATCGAAAGGGAGATTGAGGGCGGCGTTAGGGAGGTGCTGGAGATTCGGATGCCGGCCCTGCTGACGATCCAGCCGGGAATCAACCGGCCCCGGTATCCATCACTTTCCAGACTGTTGCGCGCCAATCGTCAGAAACTGGAAACCATCTCCACCGACACCCTGGAACCGGTGGGAACCTTGATCGACTGTCTCGGCCTCGTGGTGCCTGAACAGAGGCGTGCGTCACAGGTGCTCACGGGATCGGCCCTGGAAAAGGCCGATCAACTGACGGCGATTCTAAAGGAAAAGGCCTTTCTGTAATCATATGCCAGACTCCGTAGACATTATGGTGATCGGTGCATGTACCAACGGTCGCGTCCATCCGGAAACCTATGAGCTGCTTGCCTTTGGCCGGAGACTGCAAGCGCTCCGCTCAGGGACTGTCGGGGTCTGGATATGGGGCGAGAATGTAGACGCAGCGGCCCAGGAGATCGCCCGCCGCGGGGGCGTCCAGGTGACCGCGGTTGAGTGCGCCGGGCTTTCCCACTATGTCAATGAGCCCTACGGCGCTGTTCTGGCCGAAGAGATTGCAGCCGTTAGACCGGCCTTTGTGTGTGCGGCGCATACCTCAGAGGGGTGGGAGTGGGCCCCGGCCGTGGCCACCCGCATCGGGGCCGGCTGCATCTGCAACGTGGACGGTCTTACCGAATTCCAGGGGCGCCTCTGTTTTCAAAAAGATGTTTACGGCGGCAAGGTCAAAGGCCTTTTCTCTCCCAATACGGCCACCACCATTATCTCTCTTCAGTTAGGCCTCTTCAAGTTTACGCCTGCCGACGGATCATCACAAGGACCCGTCATTCACAAAGACGCAACCTGCCGATCCGGGAGGACCCGCTATCTGGGAACCCGGCAGGCCGCGGCCGATACCTCCGACATCACGACCGCACCCATCCTCGTGGCTGTGGGCAACGGCATCGGAGATCAGGAGAACATCGCGCTGGCACACCGGTTGGCCCGATGTCTGCCCAAGGCGGCCGTGGCCGGCACCCGCATCATCTGCGATCGCGGATGGCTGGGCTACAACCGTCAGGTAGGGGTCAGCGGCGCCATCGTAACGCCGGCCCTCTACATCGCCTGCGGCATATCCGGGGCCTCCCAGCATGTAATGGGGATGCGAGGCGCCGGATATGTCATTGCCATCAATACAGACCCCCGTGCGCCTATCTTTAACGAGGCGGATATCTGCATCGTGGAAGACATCACCCGGTTTATTCCACTGATCGAAGATGCCTGCGCACGGATCGTCAACAGCATAGACCAAAGGTCCGATGTACAGTGAAGGCCATGGGGAGAGTGATGTATCCTCGTGCCCTCTTCATTCGATTATCGGTTCTCACTTATTCGTCATGGGTTCTGCGTGGATCTTCATCTCACGCCTTGCGTGATTGGACGTTCGATGGGTGTCCTTTGAAAATTGCGTAGAGCGGAGTCAAGCCCAACGCCATGCGCCATTGGTTTTCAAAGGTCACTATCATGGGTATAGAAAGGCAGGGGGATATCTTATGCAGGTCAAAGACAAGGTCATGATTGTAACAGGCGGTTCCAACGGTATCGGTGAGGCCCTGTGCCGACGCTTTGCCAAGCAAGGGGCTAGGACCGTTGTGGTAGCCGACATCGATGTGAAGGGGGCCCAGGCCCTGGCCGAGGAAATCGGGGGCCGGGCCGTGCAATGCGATGTTTCCAGAGAGGATGACGTTGTTCAATTGGTTCGGCAGACCGAGGCGGCCTACGGCGCCGTGGATCTCTATTGCTCCAACGCCGGCATCATTATCATGGGTCTGGTTGAGGTCTCTAATGCCGACTGGCAGCGGATCTGGGAGATCAATGTCATGTCCCACGTGTATGCGGCCCGGGCGGTCCTGCCGGGAATGCTCAGGAGGGGGTCGGGGGGATTTGTCATAACGGCCTCAGCAGCGGGACTCCTCAACCAGATCGACTCGTCCTCATACACCGCGACCAAGCATGCAGCCGTGGGACTGGCCGAAAATCTGGCCATCAACTACGGGGATCGGGGCATCCAGGTATCGGTCATCTGCCCCATGGCGGTTCGTTCCCTCATGACCCGGAACGGGGGCGGGATAGCGGCCCTTGACGGCATGCTGGAGGCCGAGCAGGTGGCCGAAGACCTCATCGCCGCCCTGGACCGGGGTCAATTCATGATCCTCCCCCATCCCCAGGTAAAGGCCTACCTGCAACACAAAGCCGAGGATTATGAACGATGGATTCAGGGCATGCAGCATCTGCGGACGAGGCATCTGCCGGATTCTTTTGCCCGGGGGTTTACTCAGACCAACGGCGCCAAGGCCCCAACGGAAACTTTACAATGTTGAAAAAACAGATCCGTCAAAATGCAGATCCGTCAACGACACCATTCGGGATTTCCAACGGCTCCATTTCTTTAGGTGTCACGGCCATTGCCGTTGGCATTTATCTATCATTTATTGCCGTACTTCTGCCCTTGACAAACAATCACCTTTACGGCCTCTACGGCTTTTCGCAGGAACTTACCCATGCCGGATCTAGCGATACACCCTGGCGGGAGCATGTCCACCCCAAACCTGGCTACGACGGCCAGTTCTATTTCAGGCTGGCCCTTGACCCGTTTACCGACAAAAGGGAGGCCTTTGGGATCGACTTGGACGCCCCCTTAATGCGTCAGCAACGAATCTTGCTCCCTTTTTTCACATGGCTGATTGCCCGAGGAGATCCGGCGATTACGCCTCCTGTTATGATGGCCATCAATCTGGCAGCAGTTGCAGGATGCGCCTTTGCCAGCAGTCTTTTATTGATCGGCCTGGGAGTATCTGCTTGGTATGGAATTCTTTTTGCGCTTTACCCGGGCTTCGCTATCTCTGCCGGACGCTTTCTGACAGAACCGCTGACCCTTTTCATGATTCTCTCAAGCCTCCTGATGCTGGTTCGCAGGAAGCACCTCGCGGCTTCCATACTGTTGTCTCTTGCGGTGTTTTCACGAGAAACCGCTACGTTGGTTGTTGCAGCAGGTTTCTTTACGTGGCTGACCAAGAAGCTTCTCCGAAATGGGGCCAATGATTATTTTTCCCCACACGTTTCGTTTTGGTTATATCCAACGCTGGCCTTTGTTCTTTGGCAGATTTGGCTCTACTGCAACTGGTCGTCCCTGCTATTTGACAACGCGACAAGCGCCAACCTGGGGCCGCCGTTTGTGGGATTTTTTCTCGCAATCTGCGAGAACATCACAAAATTGAATCCGGAAACCGGCTTCTATCTCGTGATGACATCGGCGGTCGTGGCGTACCAGGTTTTTATTTCCCGCACGATTCTTGGCGCTCCCCTCCTCCTGAGGGTCTCCTGGATCTGTTACCTGTTGTTGGCTACATGCATAGGAATCGCCCAATGGCGCGACAGTCCGGGTTTCCTTCGCATTTTGACAGAGTTGAATGTGCTGGGGTTGCTTGCGTATCTGATTGTCAAAAAAAGACCCGGGAGGCTTTTTGTCTCCCTTTGGTTGGCGGCGTGGCTGTTGACAGCCGGGGCGGAGTGGTATCATTTGTATTTAATTCAGAAAGCACTACTAACTTCTTGATACTGCAACCCTAAACCCCTGAACCTTTGAACCCGTGAACGGTTACAAATCTCCTTTATCCGACAGTCGGTAAGCATAACGTATCCAGCACCCCTCCTCATCTCTCTCGAACCCGCAATTGCGGCACCATCAGCCCCAGTATCAGCCGCAGGGTCGGGTAATCGAACGGCTTAAAGGCGGCTTGGTAGGCCGCTACGGCCGCGCAGCCGCACCGCGAACAATCGGCCGTATCCCCATAGGTGCAGGCCTTGGCTTGGCCATTCGACTTGAAACATCGGACCCGCCGGCTGACAGGGCAGGCCGCATAGCTGTTCCATTTATGAAAATCACCGCCGGTCAGCAACTGACGGGCCATGGCAGGCGTAAAGCCGATCTTCTCCCCGTATCGTTTTCGTAAGGCCAGAAGCTCCATCGCCAGCCGGTCTCGCCCCTCCAGGGGGATGAAGAGTCCTGATTCGTCCCTCGTCAGATCCGGTGTGTAAAATGAAAACCCGATCCCTTTGATCGGCAATCCCATCATCTCCTGCACAAACGCATCCAGACTGTCCTGATTGAGCCTGGAGATGGTCATATGGACGATGGGGGGTTGAGACGCCTTCATCAGATTCTCCACGGCCCGGGCATACACCCCCTTCCCCCGGATCGTGTCGTTAAGCGCTTGCGGACCATCCAGGGAGAGGATCCACTGCACATTTTGCAGTGGCGGGAACCCGTTCATCCCGTTGGTAAAGGCCAGGGTCGCGTCAAATATATCCCCTGCGGCTCGGCACACCTCCGGTCTGAGCGTGGGCTCGCCCCCATACAGGATGGCCGCCCCCAGGCCATTTGCCCGAAGGCCCTGGAGAAAAACGATCATCCGGCCGTCGTCCAGTTCAGAGGAACGATCCTGTTTCCACCAGTAGCAGTGAAGGCACTTGAGGTTGCATCGATGGGTGACATCCACGGCGACCGTGGTGGGAAGGCGCGTCAACACCCACTTGGCCAGGATCAGGAGCTTTCCAGGAGTCAGGAACATGGCGTCAACACATTGAATTTACTTTCATATTCATTGACGAAACGCCGGATTGTCCCCTGATCCGCAAAGCTGTAGTAGGTATTGTTCCCAATAATGAGATGATCCAGGACCTGGACGGTCAGCAACCTGGCGGCCCAGACCAGGTCTCTTGTCAGCCGCTGATCCTCAGGCGATGGCGATGGATCCCCTGAAGGATGGTTATGCACGAATACGAGGGACGCGGCCTTATAGTCCAGGGCCATGGAAAGGACCTCCCGCGGATAGACCGCGCTCCCGGTAAGCCCTCCCTTGAAGAGATCATGATCGGCAATCAATTCGTTCTTGCGCGTCAGGAAAAGGACCTTGAAGACCTCCCTCTTGAGGTCCCGCATGGAGTGAAACAAATAGTCGAAAACAGCCTGGGAAGAGCTGAAGAACATCTTCCCGGAAATCCTGTCCTTGAGGTACCGGTTGGCGACCTGATGAACGAGTCCCAGGTAGAGGGCATTCTTGGGGCCGATCCCCTTTATCCCGGTCAACTGTTTTAGAGGCGCGGACAAGACCCCTGCAAGATTGCCGAAGGTCTTGAGGGCCTCGCGTGCGGGGAGCTTCTGATCGCCCCTCGGGGTCCCTAGTGTCAGCAAGAATTCAACGACCTCCTCATCGCTGAACCTCTCGAGACCGCCCTCCAGAAACCGCTCTCGCAGCCTCTCCCGATGGCCGATGCCCCGTTTTTGCCAGTCTTCCTTATCCATTAGCTCCCCTGCGGCATTCGAAGCGCTCGCGTTCAACCCCCAAAATCCCCAAAGTCCTCAACCTCTAAACCGGCGCCGGCATTATTGAGCGATTGTATCAAAGACATAGGAAAATTCAAGAAGAAGGTTGCCGATTGGAAAAGGGTGCTTACCATTTTAAAAAAATTTGCTGTGCCCCTGGCACAAACCCCTATAAAAAGATTGAGGGGGGAGGGATAGTGTGATACACTAAATATAAATGTATATGATTTCATAAGCTCAGGAGACTCCACCCCTATCATGGTATTTGTGAAAGTAGTTGTGTTCCTCGCAGGTTACCTTATCATCCAACTCATAGACGCTGAATGCGCCCTTGCCTGGGGACCCGGGGTCCATACCGCCCTGGCCCTCAGTTCACTCAACTCCGCAGGCCTTCTCCTCCCGTCTATCGCCCAAGTTATCACCGCGTTCCCCATCGAATACATGTACGGCTCTCTGTCGGCCGATTTTTTCATCGGCAAAGGGAAAAAAACATACAAAAAAAACCCGCATACCTGGGAGGGCGGTTTCAAATTTCTGCGCGAGGCCAAAGATGAACGCGGGACAGCCTATGCCCTGGGATTTCTCTCTCATCTAGCGGCGGATGTCATTGCTCACAATTTTTTCATACCCAATCTGTTGAGCGCCTACCCGGGCAGAGGAAAAATGGGCCATCTCTTCTGGGAGATCCGGGCGGATTATCGGATCGGATCGGCCTACACAAGGATCGCCAGGGGCGTGCTGGATATGGACCATCAGATCTGCGATGACCTTCTCAAGCTGATCGGAGGGAAGAGGAAGAACGGTTTCAAGGCGGGAAAGGGCTTTTTTGCTCAGACAGTCAAATTTTCCGACCGCATGTACACCACGCGAGAGCTTTTTTTTGAAACCCGGGTCGTGCGGTGGCGCCATTTCCACGGATATCTCGCCCTTATGCTGGACTTGTCCCGCAGCCTGGCGAATGATTTTCTGAAACATCCCGAAACGTCGGTTTGCCTCCTGCATGACCCGATGGGCACTCGCAATCTGCTTCTCGCAAAAAAGAAACAGGCCTTTCCGAGATTCTATAGAAACCCCCGCCCTGTGCGACGATTCGACGTAGACGAAAACCTTCTCTATCTATGAACGCCATCCGAATTCTCCCCGAAACATTGGCTTCCCAGATCGCGGCCGGAGAGGTGGTGGACCGGCCTGCCTCGGTTGTGCGGGAGTTGACGGATAACAGCATTGACGCGGGTGCGGACCGGATTTTGGTCACCATTGAAGGCGGAGGGAAACGACGCATCAGGGTGAGCGATAACGGCCTCGGCATGTCCAAGGATGACCTCTTGTTGTGCGTGGAAAGGCACGCCACAAGCAAGATCCGAACCGCATCCGATCTGTTGAACGTTCGATCCTTAGGCTTCCGGGGGGAGGCCCTCCCCAGCATTGCTGCTGTCTCCCGCATGCAGATAACCTCCCTTCTGAAAGGTCGCTTGACAGGGCACACGCTTAGGATTTCCGGCGGAAAACTCATGGAGATAGCGGAAACGGGAGCCCCTCCGGGGACAACCGTCGACGTCAAAGACCTTTTTTTCAATATCCCGGCAAGACGTAAGTTCCTTCGTGCCGCACGAACGGAGACCGATCACATCGTGGATAGCCTCTCCCGGATTGCCATGCCGTTTCCAAAGATCACCTTTAGACTGGATGAGGGCCCACGAAATATCTTTCACCTGCCTGCATCCGAAGACACCCGGGACCGTATCTCCGGATTGATGGGCCGAAAGACGGCAGAGGCCATGATGACGGGGGAGGAAAGAGACGGCGATCTGTCCATCCGGGTCTATGCGGCGCCCCCGGATTTCGCCAGAAGCCGGGGAGATCGGCTCTATGTATATGTCAACGGCAGAAACATCAGAGACAGGGTCGCGACAAAGGCGATCATGGAGGGATACGGCAGGCGCCTCATGAAGGGGCAATACCCGCAGGGAGTTGTTTTTATTGATATCGATCCATCGGAGATCGACGTCAATGTTCATCCGACCAAGCAGGAAATCCGATTCCGCAACGCCTCCAGGGTGTTCCAGGCCATTGTGTCCGCTGTTTCGAAGAGGCTCGACAGCTCGCCTCACCCCTTTTCGCGGCAGGGACTCATGGACCGTGCGATTCCCTTTGAACGGGGTTTTTCGACCACCGTTTCAGAGCCTCCATGGGCCTATTCTCCAGGGCCTGCCCGGACCGAGCCCCTGTCCGGGCCGGTACCGGCCGCCGCCGGGCCGTCCGCCGATTCGGTCATGATTCCAAGAGGGCCGAGGATCATCGGGCAGCTGGGATATACCTATATCCTCTGTGAGACCTCGAACGGGCTCATGATCGTGGATCAACATGCGGCCCATGAGCGGATTGTATATGAACATCTCAAAAAATCCATCGCTGCCGAAAGGATTGAAATGCAGACCCTCCTGATCCCTCACGAGCTGGAACTCTCCACAAAGGAAGCCCGGGTACTGCTGGAAAAGGGGGATGGATTGGGCAGGTTCGGGCTTGAATTTGACCACTTCGGCGGCAACACGTTTCTGTTGACGTCTGTTCCCGCCCTGCTGAAGAACGTGGACTGGCAGTCTTTTGTTTCGGAACTGGTCACGGAATTGACAGAAGGGGCTTCTGACGAGGACACCCTGTTCGACGCCTGCGCCACGCTAATGGCCTGCCACGGCGCCATTCGGGCCGGGCAGCGATTGAACCCCGAAGAAATGGCTCGGCTACTGGCTGAATTGGGAGAGATGGACCTCCCCACCAACTGTCCCCACGGGAGACCCGTATTCAGGCGGTTTACCTATCCTGAGATGGAGAGAATGTTTAAGCGGGTGGTGTAAGCGGAAGATCATGTTCAGAGAGAGGCGGCCTAAGATCGTTGTCATTGCAGGCCCGACCGCCACCGGCAAGAGCGGGTTGGCTGTAAGCCTGGCCCGTTCCCTATCCGGAGAAATCGTCAATGCGGACTCCATGCAGGTTTATCAGGGGATGAACATCGGCACGGCCAAACCGACCCTTGAGGAACAAAAAGGAATACCGCACCACCTCTTAGACATTGTCCGTCCTGACGAACCCTTCAACGCTGCGATCTATCGCATCCGAGCCCTTTCCGCCGTCACCGACATCTGTTCAAGGCGAAAGGCATGTCTTGTGGTGGGCGGCACCGGACTTTACATCCGTGCCCTTGTGCGCGGACTAATGAAGGCCCCGCCATCGGATCCGGTCCTGAGGGAGGCATTATCTAATGAATGCGACCGGGATGGACCCGCGACACTCCATGAAAGACTGAAAGGCCTCGATCCTCAATGCGCGGCCGCAATCCACCCCAACGACCGGATACGAATCGTCAGGGCCCTTGAGATCATTCACGTCTCCAACCGCCTTTCTTCGGATCTCATGAAAGGGCATGGGTTTAGAGAACCCTCCCTGGATGCCTTGAAGATCTGCCTGAACGTGGATAGGGAAATACTTTACCGTCGAATCAACGAGCGAACCCTAAAAATGGTGGAAATGGGCCTATTGGAGGAGACCCGGCATCTGTTGAAACAGGGCTATTCCCCTGATCTCAGACCGATGAAGGCGATCGGCTACAGACATATGGTCCGTCATTTAAAAGGGGAATGGTCCTTTGAAGAGGCCATTGACACCCTCAAAAGAGACACCCGCCGATATGCCAAGCGACAGCTTACCTGGTTCAGGGCAGAATCAGACGTCATATGGATTGACCCTGACGGGATGGATATGGTATTGAAACGAATCGAGTCGTTTCTATCTGAAACCGCTTGACCTTCCGGCATTTTTTTCTATGGCGGAGGGTAAGGGGAATCTGTGCATTTACCCAGGAAACCTAAAAGCGGCCCGGGGTGGCCTTAGACTGGAGGAATTCTGATGAATGTCATCAGCTGTAACATGCTTCGCACGATGGTTGCTCTTTTTTTCTTGGCCCCTTGCTTTTTCATGGGCTGTTCACCCAAGCCGAGGATACCTGAAAACGTGCTGGACACTCCGGAACACCATGTGTCAAGCGGCCTGAAACTACTCCATAAAAACTATCTGTTTGATGCCAAAAGGGAATTTGAACTGGCCCTCCAGCTCGATCCCGGCTGTTCCGATGCCCATCGGGGCTTAGGTCTGACCTACGGCAGGGAGAAAAATTTTGAGCCTGCCCTCGAATCCATGCGCAAGGCCAGAAACACGGCAGAGACGAAAAGGCAAAAAGCCCTGGCCTATGTAGGATTTATGCGTCTTTACACAATGGAGCAGAAACAGGGCTGGTTGGACAGGGTAAAGGCGATGTTTTCTGATGCCGTGCAGTCCCAGAATGATCTGCCCGAGGCCTACTTCTATATGGGCATTGCATATAAAACGGCCGACCGACCATTGGAGGCAGAGACGGCATTTAAAAAGGTCCTGGAGATCAACAACGGGCTCGTTCCGGAGTCTGCGAATGAGCTCAAGTCATTGCCATCTTCCAAATAGAACTGTTGATAGCCGTTTGCACGGCCACATTTCAGGTATCGGGTGTCAGGGAAAATACGAACGGACGGGGATGAACATCTTGCACTGAAACCCGCGACCGTCTACAACCATTGAAAGATCAGGACTGCAGGCTTCTTGTGGGGCAAGAAAGAAATAATCAGAGAAGATCCACCGAAGGGCTTCGAGGAAACGGCCTTTCCCTCTTCTTGTTATCCTTTTCTCTCTTTTTTCTCCTCAGCGATCCTTTTCCTCAGGCCCAAGCCGAAGAGATTCCGAAACAAAATGAACTTCTGGCTATCGGCGAGGCTCCTGTTGTCAAGGGAAATACGGCCCTGGCGAAAAAAACGGCCATCACCCAGGGATTGATGAAGGGCGTGGAAGACTATATCGTTTATCTGCTTGGAAGCCAGAGGGCGATGGCTCATTTCGAGCGCATCACCCAAGAAATCATACCGGCCGCCCGGGAAGAAATTGAAAATTTTCATATCCTGGCGGAACTGCAGGTCGATAGCAGGTACAAGGTCCTCCTGAAACTCAGGGTGAATGAAGAGGTCATACGGGAAAGGCTCCAATCGGCCGGAGTTCTCCTGGCGGAAACGCCCCCCGTCAACGTACTCTTTCTGGTCTCTGAAAACAGGGACGGGGATATGTCTTACTGGTGGAAAGACATGGAGGGATATCGGAGTCTGAACCGTGTGGAACTCGCGCTCCATAAGGTCTTCCAGGACAGAGGATTCAACCCCATCAACCGCACCCTGAACCCTCCGGATGCCGACGGTGTTGACGCATTGACATCGCTTGACCTTCAAAACAAGGATATTCAAGAGTGGGGAAAGCTCTTTTCAGCCGATGTGGTCATCTTCGGCGAGTGCAGTATCAACACCGGGAAAAAGATCTCTCTGACCCTCAAGGCCTTGGATGTATCTCAGGGCATCCAGACCTGCCAAGAATCCGTTGTTGAACAGATAATGGAAGCTTCGGGGGGCGCAGATTCGCTCATGGCAGCCATCGAGGGAATGGTGAACCGGGCGGCCGCCACCTTGTCCCCATGCATCAAGGGGAGTCTTGTAAGCGATGGTGAAAAAATCCACCCGCTGACCGTCATTCTGGCAGGGATGAAGAGGCCAAAGGAGTTCTGGCGATTCAGCGATTTCCTCAAAGAGGAGGTTATGGGAGTCACATCCGTGATTCCGTCCAGGATCAAGGACAATGCCATGTCTGCAACCGTGAAATTTCAGGGGGATCGGGATGCGTTCCTCAACCGGGTCCTGACCCATCCAAAACAGCCCTTTCCATTGCGTCTTGAGCAGACCGAACACGAAGCGATTGTTTTTAACCTCGAGTAATCCACTGTCATGACCATCCCCAACCTGATCACCACCCTACGCATCATCCTGGTCCCCATTTTCATTATCTATCTGATAAATGAGAGGTTCCTGGAGGCACTGACGGTTTTTGTGATAGCCGGTCTGAGCGACGGGGCAGATGGTCTGTTGGCCAGACTTCTCAACCAGAAAAGCAGGCTCGGGTCCTTTCTCGATCCGCTGGCGGACAAATTCCTTCTCGTTGCAGCCTTTGTGGTCCTTGCGGCCAGGGGGTTCATCCCACCCTGGTTGACGGTTACGGTCATCACCCGGGATATTCTGATCCTCTTAGGCGTCTTGATTCTCTTTTTAACCAAACAAGACATCGTGATCCACCCCTCGCTATTGAGCAAGATAACCACCTGCCTTCAGCTTGCGACGGTCTTTTTGGTGCTTGCCGGGAATCATTTTCATCTTTTTTCATCCATCATTCCCATTATATATATCGTTACCGGGGCATTGACCATTTCATCGGGGCTCCACTACATGCGGTCCTGGTTCAGGATGATGGGTGAAGGATCCCCAGACGATGAAACACCCTGAGAACAGGACGCTTCATCGTCTTCCACCCAGGAAGAATTTTTCCGCTGATCGCACCTCCATTTCCCAAGAATCCCACCTTTCACCGAATACCCAGACACATCCACAGAGTATCTCGTTACCTCAGGAATGCCCTTTTTGGTTTAAAAAAATAGTGACCTGTTATAGATTGGGTTGGAACGCCAGTCTTTACAAACGGATTTGAAAAACCATGGTGGAACCTGCGAGAAAAATCATCTGGAATCTTTTTCTCATGGCGGCGGGAAGCGTTATCTGCTGTGTAGCCGTAAATGGGATATTGATTCCGCAGAAGTTCTTTGGGGCCGGGTTTACGGGCCTGTCCATATTGATCTATTATCTCTTTGATTCCATCCCGGTATCGATACTCTATTTTATCCTGAATATCCCTGTATTTGCCCTTGGCTGGGTGTACGTAGGCCGGCGCTTTTTCCTTTACAGCATAGTGGGCTTGGTCTTTTTCACGGCCGCCCTTCAATGGACACAGGTGGTCATCCCGATCCAGGACAAGATCCTGAGCAGCATTCTTGCAGGCATCATCATGGGGATCGGGTCCGGGACCATTTTACGGTCCCTGGGTTCAGCAGGAGGTCTGGACATCCTGTCCGTCATCCTGCTCAAACGCTTTTCAGTCCGCCTGGGCACGACCATTCTCACCTTCAACAGCGCCATTCTCATCATAGGCGCGTTTCTTATTTCACTGGAAGGCGCGCTGTATACCCTTATATACGTCTATGTGAACTCCTTTATCGTGGATTTCGTGGTTACGGGTCTCAGCCAGAGAAGGACCGTCCTTATTATCTCCCGTGAGTGGGAAAAGATCTCTAGGGAGATTAGAGAGCGGATTCAAAGGGGCGTCACCCATGTCAACGGTCACGGAGGGTTTACGGGAGAAGAGATAGAGCTTCTCTACACCGTGGTCAGTTTCCGGGAAGTGCCCAGGCTCAAAGAGATCGCCAGAAACATCGACCCGAATGTATTTCTGGTGGTATCGGATACCCTCGAGGTCATCGGGACCCGGATCGGCAATCAACCCCACTGGTAATATCCGAAACGGATTGCTGGATTATTGTTTGACAATGCGTTATTCTGCGATAAGGTCCATGTCCTTAAACAACCCGGATTTCAACCCATACGTATGGAGGTGAAAAGATGAGAGAACATGATTTTTTTGAAGACGACGACTATGACTATGACGATGATATAGAGATGATCCTTGCAGATGAGCGCCAGGAAGAGATCCTCAAGTGGCTTATTGATTCGCCCCTTGCGGAATCGATAGAGGGCGGCAGCGGGACCGATTTTTTCATTCGTCAGGGGTCTCCTGTCCGTCTGAAGGATGGGATCATTGCGGACGCCGTGTCATGGCTCGACAGCGAGGGCTTCGATGAGAGCCTTTTCATCGAAGGCTATACCGTATCGACGGAATTCCTCGATCACGCCAGGGGCGAAGCCATGATCTTCCGGAAGCGGGAGGTAATCGATGCCCCCTTCGGGTTCGAGGATCTGCCTCTATTTTCATCTGAAGACCTAAATGGGCGCCCGGGCGACCCGGACGATCCCGACGACATCCCCTTTTGATACGGCAGTCCGCATCAGGCAATTCGGTCAGGTCCCGGGGATCAGAATTCCCCTGTGTGAGAGATGTCCTCGCCATCCCGCCAGGGAATGACGTCTGGAAACGGATCCGGGAAGCGAACGGATGAACTGCAGTCCGTATATTCCATCCCCGGAAGAATCTTTCCGCCCTCTCTGCGATGGATACGCGAATAGGCCGGCGTCTCCCGGGATAAGAGGCTGCCGATCGGGTAATACCGGAAGATGCTGTCCCAGAGCTTCAAGACATCTTCCGGTTCCCAGACAAACTCCCTTTGGAACGGCGGGATTAAAAGCCTCTTCCCCGCCACCATATGGACTAACTCGACGATTCCTTTTTCGTGTGTGGTAATTTCACGTTCCATACGCCATCAAGAGGGTTACCTCTCTCTGTTTCTCTGCCCGACCCGTGAAACCATTTCCTATGTTGTTTCACCAAGGCGTCTGCGTGTGAAACCTTTATGATTCAGGCTTGTCCGGGCCAGCGTATATCATGCTCCAAAAAAGGCGCCTTTGCCGTTCTCGCGATCGGCCAAGACGCCCTCTCGTTAAAGTTGCTGTCGCCCGCGCATACAGTCTAGATCAATCCATACTCTGTCAAGGCCTTCTTTAGCCGATCGAGATTGCCCGGCGCCATGGGGCAGAGCGGCAACCGCATCTCATCCTGAATCTTGCCCATCAGGGCCAAGGAAGTCTTGACCGGAATCGGGTTTGTCTCGAAAAACATGGCCTGGCACAGGGGAAAGAGTTTGTAGAAAATGGCCCTGGCTTCCTCCACCCTCCCCGCTTCCCAGGCCCTGATCAGATCGGCCGAATCCCTGGGCACGATATTGGCCACCACGGAAATGACTCCCTTTCCCCCGAGGGCGAGCGACGGCAGGGTCACGTTGTCATCGCCGGATAGGAGCGTGATATTGTCCCCTGCCAACCGGACAATTTCAGCCATCTGGGCAAGATTCCCCGAAGCCTCCTTGATAGCCACCACCTCCGCCAGTTCCGCCAGACGGGCCACTGTCTCAGGGAGCATGTTGACGCTGGTCCGACCCGGAACATTATAAAGGACCTGGGGCAGAGGCACTGCCTTTGCAATGGCTTTGAAGTGCTGATACAAGCCCTCCTGGGTGGGTTTGTTATAGTAGGGCGTTACCTGCAAGGAGGCATCCGCACCCGCCTTCTTGGCATGTTCCGTCAACTCAATCGCCTCGCTGGTGCTGTTCCCACCGGTCCCGGCAATCACCGGCACCCTCTTGTTGACGGTCTCCAGAGCGATATCGATCACCCGGGCATGTTCTTCCACGTTCAGAGTGGCGGACTCACCGGTGGTGCCGCAGGGTACGATGGCGCTGGTGCCGTTGGCAATTTGGAACTCTATGAGTTCGCGATACGCCTCTTCATCCACCTGCCCGTCTTTGAACGGGGTCACGATTGCGACGATAGATCCACTAAACATGATATCCTCCCTTTAAATCTATTTTGAAATTGGAATTTCGGGATTTCCAGGCCGTACTGCAGTTCTTTTAAGCTGATAGGGTTCTCCTGTTCGACATCTGATCATTGATCTCCCCTCTGATCGCATCTGGTAAAGGCCTTCATGCCCCTGTCAGAGATCGAGGGCCTCCGGGTTGAGCCGTCCCTCATAGATAATCGCCGTGTTTCCCTCGAGCCATGCCTTTTCAAAGACGTCCCCTTTTCGCTCAAAATGGATAACCAACTCCTCGCCCCCCCGTGTCTCGACCGTCACCGGGGAGTCCACCATCCCCCGGATCGCTCCCACCAGGGCGGATGCGATGGCCCCGGTCCCACAGGCCAGGGTCTCATCCTCAACCCCGCGTTCATAGGTCCTCACGCTGAGGCGATCAGGACCGATTCTCATCATGAAGTTGGCATTGGTCCCTTCCGGCGAAAACCGGTCGTGGCAGCGAATGCCCCTTCCCTGTTCCTTTACCGGAAAATCCGTAAGTGTTTCGACCACCACCACCACGTGGGGGACCCCTGTATTGATAAAATCGCAATTCACCCGGCCTTCCTGGAATTCCAGGTCAATGTCCAGGGAGGCCGGGCCGGGCTTGGGCATCAGGATCTTTACCCTGCGTCCCTTGACCTCAGCCGAAACCGGTCCGGCCAGGGTCTCAAAGGTCATGTGAGGACCCGCAATCTGCTTTAAGCAGGCGAAACGGGAGACGCAGCGCCCGCCGTTGCCGCACATTTCCACCTCCCCGCCATCGGCATTGAAAAAACGCCATCCAAAATCGTACGTCTCCGAGGGAACAACAAAGATGAGGCCGTCTGCACCCACCGATACACGCCGCCGGCACGCCCGCTCAACCAACCGGGCCATCTCATTTTCTTTTATACGGCCATCCCGGTTGTCAATCAGGATGAAGTCATTGCCGCTCCCGCTCATCTTCCAGAATTCGATCGGCTCCATCATGAAACCCCAGTCATCGCGTCAGATTCCCCATCCGCTCTCAGGAAATCGGGAAGGCTCTCCCCCCGGATCAGATCTTCAAACCCCTCCCTCGCCCGTATGGTGTAAAAACGATCTCCCTTGACCATCACCTCACAGGCCCTGGGCCGTGAATTGTAGGTGGAAGACATACTGAAACCATAGGCCCCGGCACTCATGACCGCTACCAGGTCCCCCGGCTCAAGCCTCTCCACATCCCTCCCCTTTGCCAGAAAGTCGCCGGACTCGCAGATAGGGCCCACGATATCGGCCCTGACCGTCTCACGGCCGGTGATCGTCACAGGCTGGATCGCATGATAGGAATGATAGAGACTCGGCCGCATGAGATCATTCATGGCCGCATCCACCACAAAAAACATCTTTTCCCGGCTGGCCTTGGTATAAAGGACCTTTGCAATCAGGATCCCGGCATTGCCCACAAGAACACGACCCGGTTCCAGGATCAGGGTCATATCCGTCGTCCCCAGTTCCTCCTGAACCTTCCGGGCGTAATCCCGGGGATGGGGCGGATCTTCCTTGTCATAGGTGATCCCCAGGCCCCCTCCCAGGTCCAGGTACGAGATCGTAATGCCCATCTCACTCAGGCGCTGGATGAATTCCTTGAGCTTCCGGAGGGCATCCACGAAGGGACTCACCTGGGTGAGCTGAGAGCCGATATGGCAGGAAACCCCGGCGACATCCAGTCCATCGAGCCTGGCGGCAACCGCATACTGCTCCAGGGCCTCGGCGATATCGATCCCGAACTTGTTTTCTTTCAGACCGGTGGAGATATAGGGATGGGTTTTGGGGTCCACATCCGGATTGACCCGGATCGCCACCCTCGCCCTTTTGCCGATCCGCGTAGCGACCCCGTTCAACTTCTGGATCTCCTGGGCGGATTCCGCATTGAACATAAGGATCCCCGATTTCAGCGCATATTCGAGGTCGGAAATCCCCTTTCCCACGCCTGAATAGACGATCTTCGATGGGTCGACCCCTGCCTTCAAGGCCCGGTACAGCTCTCCCCCCGATACAATATCGACGCCGCTTCCCAACTGTGCGAAGAGCCTCAGGATGGCCATATTGGAATTGGACTTCATGGAAAAGCATGTCAGGTGCCTCATGCCGTCGAAAGCCCCGTCAAAGGCCTTGAAATGCCGCGTCAGAGTGGCATGGGAATAGAGATAGAAAGGGGTGCCCACCGCCTGTGCAATCGCTGCCACAGGCACATCTTCTCCATATAGCGAGTTATCTATGTAATTAAAGTGATGCATCTGATATATTGAATATTGCCAATTGAAAATCGATGACAAACACCCATTTCTCTATGAGAAAAGGGCACGCTGGATAGGGATTGACTCACCCAGCGCATCCGGCTTCACGACCCGAAATTGAAAACTCAATATTGAAGGAATAGATTCAGAGAGCAACTCCGCCCCATGGGCAATCTTCAATGATCAATTTTCAATCTTCACTCTGATCCTTTCCGATGGGGGACCTACAGCGCCCCGGCTGCCGGTCAGACGAACCTCAAAAAACCATATCCCTTTTTTCTCTGCAACGGAAATGTCACAGGTGAAACAGTCCCCTGAGACAGTGGTTTCGACGGTATCTGTAAAGGCCCTCATCTCGATGGGACAGCCCTCACAGGGCGGATGGTCTTCAGGATACCACGCATGATAAATCGCGCAACCGGCTATCTCGGATCCCATATCTCCGCCTTCTATGGTTCCCTCCAGCCTGATCCGCCCGTCGACCCACTTTCCGCTCAAGCCATCAACCTTGGCCGCGAGTTTCTTGTCCGGCAGAAAAGGGGGACCCTTCTTCCCGCACGCAGGAAACAGCGCCATGAGAACCGCCGAAACCAGCAAAAACAGTAAAACTGCCGATATCCGGCTTAAGGCGGCCGTTCCCACCCCACAGAACTCAGGCGCCTTCGGTTCCCTTTTCATTGTCCATTCCCAGCTCTCGCTTTGCCTCGTCAATCTCATTTGCGACCATGGCCGGACCGGTCCCGCCCGGGTTGTTCCTTCTGGCCGGGGACAACAGTGGATCCAGCCATTCGTACACATCCTCGTCGATCTGCCGCGCAAATCCCCTCATATCGCTGAGCGTGAGTTCATGGAGTTCCTTTTTCTGCTCTATGGCAAGAAGCACCATCTTTCCCACGATCTCGTGGGCCTGACGAAAGGTGACCCCCTTGCGCACCAGGTAATCCGCCAGATCCGTCGCCACCAGGAAACCTCGTTGAATGGCCTTATTTAATCGTTCCCTGTTGAACGTGATCTCTCCAAGCAGCCGAAACATGACTTCAAGGCAGATATGCACGGTATCGAAGGCATCAAACAAGGCCTCCTTATCCTCCTGCATGTCCTTGTTATAGGTGAGGGGAAGGCCCTTCATCGTCGTCAGGAGAGACATGAGATGGCCATACACACGGCCGGTCTTTCCCCGGATCAGTTCCGGCAGATCCGGATTCTTTTTTTGAGGCATGATACTGCTGCCTGTACAGAACGCATCGGAGATGCGGACGAATCCATATTCCTGGCTTGACCAGATAACCAGTTCTTCGCTCAGCCTGCTCATGTGCATCATCAGAACCGAGGCATTGAAAAGGAATTCCAGGACAAAGTCCCTGTCGCTGACCGCATCCATGCTGTTTCGGGAGATATGTTCAAAACCCAACTCCCGGGCTACCATCTCTCTGTCCAGGTTAAACGTGGAACCGGCCAGGGCCGCGCTCCCCAGCGGCATGACATTGACCCGTTCGAGACTTCCCTGAAACCGATTACGGTCCCGCTTGAACATCTCATGGTACGCCAGGAGATGATGTGCCAGAAGTACAGGCTGGGCCCTCTGCAGGTGGGTGTATCCGGGCATGATGATGTCCAGGTTCTCCTCCGACAGCTTCACCAAAGCCCGCTGGTTCTCTTTAATCAGCTCAATGACGCCTTCACTCGCATCCCTTACATAGAGCCGCACATCCAGGGCGACCTGGTCATTTCGGCTCCTTCCGGTGTGCACCTTTTCCCCTAAGGCCCCGATTTTTTGCACAAGTGCCTTTTCCATGAGGCCGTGGATATCCTCATAGTCGTCATCAAAAGAAAACTCGCCATGGTCCAGCTCACGCTGAATCTTTCCGAGGGCCTCCACAATCCGGGTGGACTCCTCATCTTTTATGATCCCCTGTGCCGCCAGCATCCGGCAGTGGGCAATGCTCCCCCGAATGTCGTAGGCGTAAAGACGACGATCAAATTCGATCGAGGCGTTGAATCGGTTGACCAGGGCGTCTGTATCCTGCTTGAAACGCCCCCCCCACAGTTTTTTTGTCATGGAAAATCCTTTGTTAGATTCGATTGAATCCGGCCTGCCCGTAAGTCCATGTCAGACAGGCTATCCTGGAACTTCACGCTTCAGTAGCCGGGCAATCTTGAGGCGAAGGCCGTTAAGCCTTATGAATCCTTCGGCATCGGCCTGTCTGTAGACCGCATCTTCCTCAAAGGTGGCAAAATCAGGGTCATACAGGGAATTTCTTGACATCCTTCCAACAACGATGCAGTTCCCCTTATAGAGCTTCAATCGCACCACGCCGGAGACCGTCTTCTGGGTTTGGTCGATCAGGGCCTGAAGCATTTCTCTTTCAGGCGAAAACCAGTATCCATTGTAGATCATATCGGAATATCTTGGGATCAGCCCGTCCCGAATATGCATCACTTCCCGGTCAACGGTAATGGATTCCATGGCGATATGGGCCGTCCTGAGGATGGTCCCCCCCGGTGTTTCATAAACACCCCGCGACTTCATCCCCACATACCGATTCTCCACCATATCGATTCGGCCGATGCCGTTTTTGCCGCCCATTTCATTCAGGCGTGCCAGAAGTCCGGCAGGCGACAGGGCCTCCCCGTTCACAGAAACCGGGTTTCCTCTCTCAAACGCGATCTCCACATACTCCGGGTGGTCGGGAGCGCTTTCGGGTGAGACCGAGAGCACAAACATATCTTCCGGCGGCTCGGCCCAGGTGTCTTCCAGTATTCCGCCTTCAAAACTGATGTGCAGCAGATTCCGGTCGCTGGAATAGGGCTTCTTTTTGGTCACCGGCACGGGAATATTTCTGGACCGGGCGTAGTCCATGAGATCTTCCCGTCCCTTGAAGTCCCAGATGCGCCAGGGCGCAATAATCTTGAGGCCCGGTTCCAGTGCCATGAAGGCCAGTTCGAACCTCACCTGATCATTCCCCTTTCCCGTGGCGCCATGGCTGACCGCATCGGCCCCCACCCGCCTGGCCACCTCGACCTGACCCCGTGCAATGAGAGGGCGTGCCAGGGAGGTCCCCAACAGATACGTCGATTCATAAACCGCGTTGGCCCTCAGCGCAGGCCATACAAAATCCCGTACGAATTCCTCCTTCAGGTCATCCACCACCACATCGTCGGCCCCGGTATTCAAGGCCTTCTCCCGGATGCCCTCCACCTCATCGCCCTGCCCCAGGTCCGCGGCATAGGCCACGACAGGGCAGCCATAGGTCTCTTTAAGCCATGTCAGGATGACGGATGTATCCAACCCCCCGGAATATGCCAACACGATTTTCTTGATCTCTTCGCTCAATTCATCTCTCCGTCCATTTATGTTGTCAAAGCCTCTATTGATATTCATCCCACACCATTCCGTACGAACGCGGAACAGCCACAACCCCAAAAAAGATCCCACACAGAGACACAGGGACACGGAGATTTTATCAAAAAAATAGGTTTGTTCTGGTTTGCTTCCCTGGCTCCGATTCCCCGTTAAACCTCAATCCCCGAATTCCCGAATTCCTAAATCCCCAAATCTTTCAATCTTCAATCCCTTCAAATATCCTGTCAAGCGCTTCAACCAATCGGTCCACCTCATCCTCCTGCACGATCAGGGGGGGGACGAAACGAAGGACTTTTTCCTGGGCGCAATTGATGAGAAATCCTTCTTTCAAACATGCTTCCACCACCGGCGCACCGGGGCGATTCAGCTCCATGCCGATGATCAGGCCCAGGCCCCTGACCTCCTGAACAAAACCATATTTCCGGCCAAGATCTTCCAGCCTTTTCTTGAAGTAGGCGCCCATTTTTCCCGCATGCGAGATCCACCCGTCCTCCAAAAGGCTGCTCAACACGGCCTTTGAGACAGCTGTCAACAGGGGGGTCCCGCCAAAGGTCGTGGCATGGCTTCCGGGCCCGAACGACGCGCTCAGCGCCTCGGTCGCAAGCATGGCGCCAATCGGAACCCCATTCCCCAAGGCCTTTGCCAACGTCATGATATCAGGTGTAATGCCATAATGTTCGTGGGCAAACAGCCGGCCGGTCCTTCCCATCCCCACCTGAACCTCGTCAAAGATCAAGAGTACGCTACGCTCACTGCACAGGTCCCGAACCCGCCTGAGATAGTCGGGATCCGGGCAAACGACCCCCCCCTCTCCCTGGATCGGCTCGAGCATGACCGCACACACAGAGGGATCCACGGCCTGCGCAATGGCCTGTACATCATTGAACGGGACAAACCGGAATCCCTCGAGCAGGGGATCATACCCAACCTGGATCTTGGCCTGACCGGTCGCCGAAAGGGTCGCCATGGTCCGACCGTGGAACGAATTGACCATCGAGACGATGCCATGGCGGTTTGGCCCCAACTTCTCGCTGGCATAACGACGTGCCAGTTTCAAGGCCGCCTCGTTCGCCTCGGCCCCGCTGTTGCAGAAGAATACCCGGTCGGCAAACGAGTTCTCCACCAGGAGACGGGCCAGTTCCACCTGCGGTTGCGTGTAATAAAGATTGGACACATGCACCAGTTTTTTTGACTGTTCCTCCAGAACCCGGGTCACGAGGGGAGAGCTGTGTCCCAGGGCGCAGACGGCAATCCCGCCCACAAAATCCAGATATTCCTTTCCATCCTCGTCCCAGACGCGGCACCCCTCCCCTTTCACCAGGACGACCGGAAACCGGCCGTAGGTGCGGAACATGTATCTATCCGCCAGTTCCATGGTGGATTTATCTTCTTTTATATCGTTCATTGACCTATTCCTCTTTCGAAGGTGTTGAGTTGTTGAGCTATTACGCCGGCCAAGGGCCAGCTCATCGACTTACGGGCTTATCGGTTTGTCAACTTATGACGACGTGCCCCTATTCCAGTTCACTTCACGCATTCGGCCTATGTTTAAAAAGACCCAGGGATCCCCATCAAACCAGGATTTCCGTCCCGACGCCTACCTTTGTAAGGATTTCCAATAGGATTGCGTGGGGGGCCCGTCCGTCAATAATATGGGCCTTTCGGACGCCGTTGTTTAGGGCGTTCAGACAACAGTTTACCTTGGGGATCATCCCCCCGACGATGGTCCCGTCCCCTATCAACACACGGGCCTCATCGGCCTTCAGACTGGATATCAAGGTCTTGTTCGTATCCAACACGCCTTCGGTATCTGTAAGCAACATGAGTTTTCTGGCATTCAGGGATGATGCGATCGCGCCTGCCACCAAGTCCGCATTGATATTAAAGGTTTCCCCTTCGTCACCCGTTCCGACCGGCGCAATGACCGGGATAAACCCGCTTTTCATGAGACTGAATAGAACATCGCTGTTGACGGCCGTGATCTCACCCACCATGCCCATATCGATGATCTCAGGGGCCTGATCCTCTCCCCGGCTCTTGAGATATTTCATTTTCCTGGCACAGATGAGGTTCCCGTCTTTCCCTGATAAACCCACAGCGCTCCCGCCGTTATGGTTAATCAGCGTGACGATCTCTTTGTTGACCTTGCCCACCAGGACCATCTCCACCACGTCCATGGTCTGCCGGTCCGTAACCCTCATCCCGTCCACGAATTCCGACTCGATAGAGAGTCTCTTCAAAAAATCGCCTATCTGGGGTCCACCGCCGTGGACCACAACAGGGTTCATCCCCACATATTTCATAAGGATGATATCCAGCGCGAAATCGTGTTTCAACTGCGCTTCCACCATGGCATGACCGCCGTACTTGACGACAATGGTAGCTCCATTGAAGCGCCGGATGTAGGGAAGGGCCTCGATCAGGACCCGGGCCCTGTCTATGTCAGGCATCATGAGATTTTCCATAATGACACCAAGTTAAGGAATCGATGGGATTCACAATTCCCGCAATTCCTCAATCCTTGAATTCACAATCCCTTAATCTACAGAATATACCTGCTCAGATTTTCGTCCTCTAAGATATCCGCCAGTTTTTCCGTCACATATTCTTTGTTGATGGTCACCTTCTTGACGGTCATATCCGGGGCGTCAAACGATATCTCATCCACCAGCTTTTCCATGACCGTGTGAAGACGACGCGCCCCGATATTCTCCGTACGCTCGTTTACCTTACTCGCCATGCTGGCGATCTCGGTGACGGCAGACTCCTCGAAAATGAGTTCAATCCCTTCCGTGGCAAGGAGGGCCTCATACTGGGTGATCAGGGCATTTTTCGGCTCCAGCAGGATCCGTATGAAATCTTCCATGGAAAGAGAATCCAGTTCCACCCGGATGGGGAATCTCCCCTGGAGTTCCGGCAGAAGATCAGACGGCTTGCTCACGTTGAAGGCGCCCGCTGCAATGAACAGAACATGGTCCGTTTTCACCATCCCGTATTTTGTGGCAACGGTCGATCCCTCTACAATCGGCAGGAGATCCCTCTGAACCCCTTCACGGGAGACATCTGGGCCATAGGAAGACTCGGAACCCGCAACCTTGTCCAGTTCATCCAAAAAGATAATCCCGTTCTGTTCTGTAACCCTGATGGCCTTTTCCACCACCTTATCCATATCGATGAGCCGCTGCGATTCTTCCTGGAAAAGGATCTCGAGTGCCTCGGGTACCTTGACTCTGCGTTTCTTCTTTCTCGCAGGGAGTATATTCTCGAAAATCTCCTTTACATTAAACTCCATCTCCTCGAGGCCTGCGCTGGAAAAGATCTCCACCATGGGCATGGTGGTGTTGGCTACCTCCAGATCCACATAACGCTTGTCCAACTTCCCGCTCTTGAGCATTCGGCGCAATTTTTCGCGGGTCGAATGGTCCGGTTTATCGGATCTGACCACCTCCAATATCCGCTCTTTCTCCCCCTCTTCTTCCTCATGAACCTCTTCGGTTTTCTTCGGCAGAAGAATGTCAAGGAGCCTCTCCTCAGCCAGTTCCCTGGCCTTTGGCTTGATAACCTCCTGCTCGTCCTTCTTGGCCATGTTGATGGCGAGTTCGGTCAGGTCCCTTATCATGGACTCCACATCCCGGCCCACGTAACCCACCTCGGTGAACTTGGTGGCCTCCACCTTGAGAAACGGGGAGTTGGCAAGACGGGCCAATCGCCTGGCGATCTCTGTCTTCCCCACCCCTGTAGGCCCCATCATGATAATATTCTTGGGCGCGATTTCATCCTTCAATTCCGGGGGGACCTGCTGCCTGCGCCATCTGTTTCTGAGGGCGATGGCCACAGAACGTTTAGCCTGGTCCTGGCCGATAATATATTTATCCAATTCGGAGACAATCTCTCTCGGGGTCAACACCTCGACCAATTGGTCATCTTCTTCAACAGCCTTTGTCATTCCTACCTCATGATGGATAGCCCGCACCCATGCGGTTTACGGGCAGCAATATATTTCAAAATAAAAACCTACAGTCAAATCCCACCCACCCCCGGCAACCCAAAGCAAAGGCGGTCTGGTTCCAAGGCCTTCCTTCAATATCGTCTGATAGACCTGAAGACACTGTGGCGGTCAGGAAGAGCTATGCATCCAGTTCGCATACCGTAATCTGATCATTGGTATAAAGGCAAATCGAGGCCGCGATCTTCATGGACTCCGTGGCAATATCGACCGGGTCCAGTTCGGAATGCGCCACCAACGCCTGTGCAGCAGAGAGGGCATAGGGACCTCCTGAACCTATCGCTGCGACCGATTGGTCCGGCTCGATAACGTCTCCAGTGCCGGATATTATCAGGATATGTTCGCTGTCCATGGCGAGGAGAAGGGCCTCCAGTTTTCGCAATATCTTATCGGTTCGCCAATCCTTTGCCAGTTCCACGGCGGCGCGGACGAGGTTCCCGCTGTAGGCCTCCAGCTTTCCTTCCAGCCGCTCGAACAGGTTGAAGGCATCGGCTGCCGCTCCTGCAAACCCTACGAGGACACTGTCATTGTACATGCGCCGGATCTTTGACGCCTTATGTTTCATGATGGTTTCACCAAGGGTGACCTGGCCGTCGGCAGCCATAACGCTCTTTCCGTCCTTTATGACAGCAAGAACCGTTGTGGCCCTCAGTTTATTTGTATGACTTCGTGTCATTGTAACTCCTCAACGTAAGTGACTCAGATGTGGAGACAGGACCTCAAGGCATGAATCATCCAAATCCTCAAACCTCTAATTCCCGAACTCCTCAATCCCTTGATTCCCCAATATGAACTTTAGGCATCCCGCTTCGCGGGACTCACTTTAGTCACTTTAAACTTCTCGTGCTGACTTCGGGGATGGGACTTGTCATACACCTCCATCAGCCTGTCCATACTGACATGGGTATACTTCTGGGTCGTTGACAGGCTTGCATGCCCCAACATTTCCTGCACCGCGCGAAGATCGGCTCCGCCGTCCAACAGGTGGGTGGCAAACGTATGGCGCATGGAATGAGGACTGATCTCACTGGTCAGTCCTGTTTCCTTAACATATCGCTTGACAATCCTCCCGATGCTTCGGACCGAAAGACGGCCCCCCCGAAAATTGATAAAGAGCGGGCTTTTCGCTGATGGACCTCCTGCTTTTCTCCTTATTTCCTTTGTGGCATGAAGATAGCTTTTGAGGGCGGCTAATGCCTGATGTCCCACCGGTACGATCCTCTCCCGGTCCCCCTTCCCTCTAACCTTGATCAGCCGTCGATCAAAATCAACGCTGACCATGTTGAGACCCTCGAGTTCTCCAGCCCTGATGCCGCACGAATACAGGACCTCCAGAACGGCCAGGTCTCTCAGGCCCAGGGCCTTTTTACGATCCGGCCGCTCAAGCAATCTGAAGACATCATCCACCTGGAGATATGCGGGGAGATACTTCTCCAGCTTGGGCGTCGCGATATCCGCTGCCGGATTTCGCAGGTTCAGGCCCTGTTTTTCCAGAAAAAGAAAAAATGATCGGACAGCAGAAAGCTTGCGGGCAATCGACGACCGTCGGAGTCTGCCGTAAAAGCTCCCCACATATTCGCGTACCGTCAAAGAATCAATTGTTTCAACGCGGATATCGCCCCTGTTTTCTTGAGGCGACGATACCCCTTTCGAGGACAAAAACTCTGAAAACTGGCCCAGGTCAGCAACATAACTCTTCACGGTATGGTGAGAATAACCCTTTTGATCCCTCAGGTAAGCCTCAAAAAGCGCTATTCCGTCGTGAAGCAGCAAGATGGGTCTTTTCCGCCTTTCTGAATAAGATCCTTGGCGATTCCCGCTCAGGTTGATGCCGCTGCAAAAGCCCTAAATCAGCAATTTTCTTATAACCATTTGATTTTACTATATGGCGGTCCGTTTTTTGCGACCGATTCGCATTTTTGCGGCCGACGTAAATAGGTAGAATAACATATTTCTTGAAATTGGCAATTAAAAAAATACCACCTAAATTCTTGACTTGACTTTAATTCGACTGTTGGTGTAATGGTATTTTTTCCCCAGTTTTGACGCCCAGGCATGCCTGATGCTGCGATAGGCGCCTTTGTTTCTCAAAAATAGGCCCTTTATTGCGGCATAACGCTCGTAATGGATGCACCATGCCCCATCGGGGTCAACAGGGGACCTGCGGCAGAGTCCGTAATTGTCCCCATCCACACGGTTACAACCGCCAATACTATATTCGTGACGAAAGGGTTTCTGACTATGGAAAGAAAGAGTGAGCAATTGAGGAACATCGCTCTCATCGCGCATGGGGGCTCGGGCAAGACCTCTCTAGCTGAAGCCATCCTGTATAATGGAAAGGCAACCACAAGGCTTGGCAAGGTAGACGACGGCACCTCCAATTTTGATTATGATCCGGAGGAAATCAAGAGAAGGGCCACCTTGAGCACCGCCTTCCACGACTGCACCTGGAAAAAGCACGTCATCAACGTCATCGACACTCCGGGGGATGACAACTTCCTTTCCGACACCAAATTCTCCCTTCAGGCGGCCGACGGCGCCGTCCTCGTTATTGACGCCACTGCCGGCGTGAAGGTCGGCACGGAAAAGGTATGGGCCTTTGCAGATGAACAGCAACTCCCGAGGATCATCTTTGTCAACAAAATGGATAGAGAGCGTGCTGATTTCTTCAAAATCGTTGAAGATGTTGCCCGTGTTTTTGAAATCAAGGCAACCCCCCTCTTCCTGCCTATCGGGGCCGAAGCCGACTTTTCAGGTCTGGTGGATCTCGTCAAAATGAAGGCCGCCGTCTTCGCCAAAGATGGCAGTGGAAAATTCGACAGTGCTGACATCCCTCCTGATATGGAGGATATTGTCAGTGAATGGCGGGAGACCATGATTGAAAATATCGTGGAGGTAAACGACGATCTCATGGAGAAATACCTGGAAGGAGAGGCCCTCTCAGACCAGGAAATCGAAGCGACCCTTATTCAGGGAATCAAATCCGGGGCAGTCATCCCGATCATCTGCGGCGCTGCCCTGCCGAACATGGGCGTTCCGCAGTTGATGGACCTGATCGTTCAGGGAATCCCGTCTCCCTTGGAGAGGCCGCCCAAACAAGGGACCGTGCCGGACAAAGAAGAGACCGTCGAGAGGCCCCCTGTCGTGGACGCACCCTTTTCAGCCCTTGTCTTCAAGACCGTTGCAGACCCCTTTGCAGGCAAACTCACCCTTATGCGCGTCTTCTCCGGTACGGTTGAATCCGATTCAACCATATACAATGCAAACAAAGAGGCCAAGGAAAAACTGGGCCAAATCCTTATACCTCAAGGGAAAAAACAACAGCCTGTCGATTCGGCCGGACCCGGAGATATTGTCGCCGTTGCCAAACTCAAGGAAACCACCACCGGAGACACCCTTTGCTCTGCGGGCAATCCTATCATCTATACGCCCACCCAGGGACTCCCGGCCGTCATATCCTATGCCGTGGAGGCCAAGGTGAAGGGGAGCGAGGACAAGGTCTTCAGCTCATTAGCCAAACTCCTCGAAGAAGATCCCACGCTGAAACTGGAGAGAGACCAGGCCTCGGCCGCGGTGATCCTGTCGGGAACCGGCCAGATACACTTAGAGACGACATGCGAACGGTTAGCGCGAAAATTCGGAGTTGAGGTCAATCTGAAACCGGTAAGGGTGCCATACAGAGAAACCATCAAGAAGCCGGCCAACGGGGTCGTCTACCGGCACAAGAAGCAGTCCGGGGGCAGAGGGCAGTTTGCCGAGGTCCATTTTGATGTCTCTCCATTGGACCCGGATACGGGATTTGAGTTTGATGAGGCACTGACAGGGATGAACGTGCCCAGAAACTTTGTCCCCGCAGTCGAAAAAGGCCTCCATGAGTCGCTTACGAGCGGCATACTGGCAGGTTATCCGGTCGTGGACCTGAAAGTGCGTTTCTACGACGGAAAATCCCATGAGGTGGATTCCTCGGAAATGGCCTTCAAGATAGCAGCGAGCATGTGTCTGAAAAAGGCCGTACAGCAGGCAAACCCGACCCTTTTGGAACCCATCATGAAAATGGAGATTACCGTGCCTGAGGATGTCATGGGCGATGTGATGGGGGACCTCAACAGCCGCCGCGGAAGGGTCCTCGGGATGGATTCCCAGGGCAAATATCAGATCATCAAGGCGCAGGTACCCATGTCCGAGGTCCTCAAGTATGCACTGGACCTGAACGCCCTGAGCGGAGGCCGGGGAACATTCCGAATGGAGCATTCTCATTACGAGGAAATGCCCGCCCAGTTGCAGGAGAAGGTCATCGCCGCTGCCAAGGAAGAGGGTTAGGCAGCGCTCGTGGACAAGGAAATAAGGGCCGGGATCCTCACCATCAGCGACAAAGGGGCCAAAGGTCTGCGCCGGGATGAGAGCGGTAAGGCCGTCCTCCGCATCCTTGAAGGCCACGGACTTAAGGTCGTTTACCTGGCCATCGTCCCCGACGATCGCCAGGAGATTGCGGATACCCTTGTCAGATGGGCGGACATAGACGGTCTCCCCCTGATCGTCACATCCGGTGGAACCGGTCTCAGCCCCACCGACGTGACGCCCCAGGCCATGGAACAGGTGATCGATTACCAGGTGCCGGGGATGGCAGAGGCGATGCGGGCGGATAGCCTCAAAAAGACCCCCCATGCCATGATTTCACGGGCAATGGTCGGGGTCAGAAAGGCCTCTCTCATCATCAATCTTCCCGGCAGCCCTCGCGGTGCCGAGGAGAATCTTTCCGTGGTGCTCCCGGCCCTGGATCATGCCCTGTCAAAACTGGCAGGAGACCCAACGGACTGCGCAGCCTGAAGTTCAATTTTTGAGGTTGACCCCATGGAAACCAAACCCCTTCGACGCAATATCATCCAACGCCTCTTCGGAATATGCGCAACAAAACCACCGTCAGACGCCGGCTGCTGGACCTTAGAAGGCAAGACGGCTGTAGTCGATCTGGGTCGTGTCCCGGAGCTCGCCGAGCCTGACCGGGCCGTTCGTCTCGAGAAAAAGGGGGCTCCAGACCGCCTTCTTCTCATCCACGGAAACGATGGCCGCTATTATGCCTTCAAAAACCGATGCATGCACGGGGGCCGGCGCCTGGATCCGGTCCCCGGAACCCGGCACGTGCAATGCTGCAGCATCGGTCGATCGACCTATGACGATTCGGGCAAGGTCCTCTCCGGCCCGGCCAAAGGCCCTCTCGAGGTCTTGCCCGTCCGCATTGAAGATGGCAGGGTGGTCATAGAGGTATGAGGCGTAAGGCGGAAAAGTGCCTGAGATTACAGATGCCTAAACTTAAAAACCGGCATGGAGCTGAAAGCTCAAAGTGACGAGCAACCACCAACCGGCAGCAAGTGACCAGTATCAAGCATCCGGTATCCGGTAACCAGCATCCAGCAACTAGTAACCTGCAACGAGCATCCGGCCAAGGAGAACCGCTCAATGAAAGGATGGACCGAGGAGGAATTCGCAGACAGAAATCTGATGGCCCCGTGCGGCCTTTATTGCGGGACCTGCGGCGTATACATTGCCACGAGAGACCGAAACGAGAAATTCAGGACCGTCATGGCGAACCTGTACGGGACGCGGCCGGAGGAAACCGAATGCCTCGGCTGCATGCAGCCGGATCCGCCGGATAAACTGTACGGTTTCTGCACGCAGTGCAAGATACGGGATTGCGTGCGATCAAAGGGATTTTACTCGTGTCATCCGTGCGATGAGTGGCCGTGCAGCCTGATCGAGGACTTCGTATTTGCCACCGGCGTTCGGGTCATGAAGCGGGCGATCCCCTTTTGGCGTGAAAAGGTGGCTGATCTCGGCGATGAAAAGGGGAGCGTTGAATGGGCCCGTGCCGAATGCGAGCGATATCACTGTCCTTCCTGCGGCGAAGCCCTCTTCAGGGGAGCCCAGCGATGTCGCGCCTGCAAGCGGCCGGTCGCCGATGACCTGGATGGATATCTCTGATCCATTGACGTTAATCTTTGCAGCGAATTGGCGGAGAGCAAGATGATCATCATGAAGTTTGGAGGAAGTTCGGTTGCAAACCTGGACCAGATCAGCAAGGTCCTCGATATCGTAAAAACCCGGCTCGAACGCAGGCCTGTCCTGATCTGCTCGGCCCACAAGGGGATCACGGACGCCCTCATCAATTCCGCCAAGGGGGCTGTGCGGCGTCAATATAGCCTGCCCGATGTCATCGATCTGCAATCCGAGATCGCAGACGGACTGGGCTGCCCGAAAGGGATTCTGGCAGAGCTTTTTCAGGAAATCAGCGATCTGCTTCGCGGTATCGGGTTGGTAAGGGAACTGAGCCCTCGAAGCCTGGATTATATTTCCAGCTTTGGTGAGCGCATGTCTGTACGGTGTATTGCCGATTTTTTCACCCGTCAGGGCCTGAAGGCACAGGCCTTTGATGTGTGGGATCTGGGCTTTACCACAGATGAGAAGTTTGGGGCTGCCCGGCCCCTTCCCGGCTTTCGGGACTGGATGCAACAGGCCTTTCGCGAAAAGGTCCCCGGGGATGTGCTGCCGGTAGTGACAGGCTTTATCGGCAAAAGCGCCAGCGGGGAGATCACAACCCTCGGACGGAATGGGAGCGATTTGACCGCCACGCTGGCCGGGGCGGCCTTAGATGCGGAGGAGGTGGAGATATGGACAGACACGGACGGGGTCATGACCGCAGACCCCAGTGTGGTCCCTCAGGCCCGAAATATCCCTCGCATGCGGTTCGATGAGGCAGCTGAACTGGCCCACTTCGGGGGACGGGTTCTCCACCCTTCCACCCTCCTTCCGGCCATGGAACGAAACATCCCGGTACGGGTCCTCAACACCAACCGGCCGGACCACCCCGGCACCCTCATCGACCGGGACGGGGAGCGCAAGACCACAGGGGTGACCAGCGTGGCCTACAAGGAGCGCCAGGCCATTCTCACCATTACCTCGACCGGCATGCTCCAGCAGGCCGGTTATCTGGCCGGCGTTTTTCAGGTCCTTGCCAAATGGGGGGTGGTGGTGGATGTGATCTCCACATCCGAGATCAGTATCTCCCTGTCCACGGACAAGCCCGATCTCCTCAAGCAGGCGCTCCCGGAACTGGAACCCTTTGGCGACTGTCAGGTCCACACGGGCAAGACCATTCTCGTAGTGGTCGGTCCGGACCTTTCTCATCAAAAGGGGCTTGGGGGCGAGATTCTGGCCGCTGCGGAGAGGGCGGGGGCCGCCATCCACATGATCAGCGTGGGCCTCAACAGCATCAATTTCTCCATGGTCATCGACGACGAGGATATCGCCAGGGTAGTGCCGACCCTGCACCAGAGCCTCTTTAAGTGACGCGCCTGGGTGTTGGAAATTTGAAACCGGAAATTTCAAGTTGGCCGCAGCGATTCGGCCGGAACACTGATGTTGCGGATTTTCAGGGATCCTTCATTATCGCCGGAAAGGACTTAACACTTCAGGGCCTCTTGCAACGCACGATAAGACCGTCACTCCTTCAATTCCCCCCTGTCTCTCCTGAGACCTCCCATGAAACTTGAATGATGCAAACTTGATTTTCGAGTTTCTGTTACGATCAGACTGGCCGCCCTGGCGGAAAGAGGAGGAACTGAACACTGAAACCCCTGAACGGTTACCCTGATCCCTGAACCTGTGAACCTTACTCTGTGGCTTCCCGAAAGTGGTCCCACAACCTGCGGAGATGGGTTTCGGGGTCAGCCAGGTACTCATTTTCCTCAATATCGATAAAATCCGGCTTCATCCCCTTCCGCGGATCGGACCGGATCTCTCTGATCAGGGTTTCAACCCCCTCTTTTGGGTCGCCCCCCCGATCCAGCAACCCTGTTTCTCCGAGTCCGGGCCGCAGATTCCAAGGGGGCCGTGACAGGAGACTGTTTTCAGGGTCTATCAGATTGAGCCATGTGACGCCGGGCGACTCCTGTCGCGCCAGGACCGAGACGGACGCAAGCGTTTCTTCCCCGAGGCCCCTATCCGTCATCATCGCCCATCCGATTTCCGGTGAGACCTGTTTTCCAAAAAGCCAGTGCCCCATGGAACAGAGGTAGGCTGCCAGAGAGATCTCTTCTGCCGGATCACAACGCCTCTTCCATCCATCGAGACCGTTCTCAACGCCTCTCAGATAGAGAGTATCCACCTGCGGGGCCAGCATCTGAATCATCTGCGGATGCAGAAGCCCCGACACGCCAAGGCTGAGGCATATCTCTATGGCTTCATCATGGGCTCTGATCCCGCCGCAATACGATTTCAAAACTAAATCAGCTAGTTGAGGATCGGGTCGGGGCCATTCAAGGGCCCGGTCCATGATCATCCATCCGCTGAGGGCCGGATGCCCACTGAGCGCCGCCGCCAATTCCCGAAGGCATTCGAGCCGTTTCCCGATGATCGAAGGATCCGTCCACCACGGGAAGGGACGCAGGGTTCTCAGCGCGCCGTCAACAAACACCGGGGCGGTCCTCGAATCCGGAGATCCCCTGACGAGATAGGGGGCCACCCAGTCCACGCCGAGGATCCGCTGGGCCGAGGCCATCAGCTGGATGCTCATCCCTGCATCCTCGGCCCGATTCAATCCCCGAATGAGTCCATCCAGGAATCGCACCTTATGCCGGTCCGCTCTCAACAAGGATTCCTCCAGGACCGGAATCATCAGACGATCCAATCCCAGGCTTCTGGCAATCCTGGCGTTACGTCCCAGATACGCCGGATCAGGGGGGGCAAGATCCGCCAACCCCCTCACCGGGCAGATATATGTCGCTGAAACCCACATCGTCTCAAACAGAAGCCCCCAAAACCGGTCATTCCAACCGTGCCAGCTCCGCTTTTCTGAGCGCAATCCTCGCCTTTGCAAGCCTTGCGTAGTATTCACGGATCTTTTTCGACTGGCCGCGCGCTATTGCCTTGACCAAGTCCCCCTCCAGCTCCGCCACCTCCAGGAGCTTGTAATAATCCAGCGACTCCTTAAGGTGGGCAAGTACGATAAGACCGGTCAGCAGGGGGTGATTGTTGGTCACATTGGCATCCTTGAACTGCATCCCGTGCTCCAGTTCGACCTCAAGACCCGCCTGGAACTCCTTGGGATCAATCGCCATCTTGCCGGTATTTATCTCGGCAAGAAGGATCGTTGCCTCTTTCAGGGACACCTTCGATGCTTTCTTCTGTGTCCAATCGCTGATCTTGAGTTCCTTACAGACCCGCTTTACCTCTTCCACGGTAACATAACAGGGAATTCTCATGCCTTTCTCCTCCACTTTGTTTGGGGTTGTTAATAATAAACATAGCAGCCTTTTTCGGTTTCAGGCAAGAAGATTTCCTTCGGACGCCCAGAAATCCCTTTTTAAACCCACCAGTCCCTTCGCCCTCCGGTTCACCCACGCTCCTCTTTTCCAAACGCCGCAGGCTGAAATCCTTCCCTGTCTCCCATGTCCTGATTTTTGCCATTGACCTCCTTCTCCTCACCACATAAACTGCCAAAATATGGTTGGAAAATCTGAACCGTTGAACCTTGAACCCCTGAACCGTTGCAAGAAAGGAGTATCGCGATGTTTCTATCCCTTATTCGAAAACGGAGGAGTATTCGAAGGTATACGCAAGAACCGGTGGAAGCCGAAAAACTGGAGCTGCTGGTGGAGGCGGCCCTTCGATCGCCCTCATCCATGGGGAACACCCCATGGGAGTTCGTCATTGTCACCCATCCTGAGATCCTCGAAAGACTTTCAACGGCCAAACCCCACGGGGCCACCTTCCTCAAGTATGCGCCGTTGGGCATCATCGTCTGTGCGGACCCCGGCAAAAGCAGCGTATGGATTGAAGACGCATCCATCGCCGCCATCTTCATCCATCTGGCAGCCGATTCCTTGGGTCTTGGAAGCTGCTGGATACAGATCAGGGAAAGAATGCACAGTGAAGAGATGTCCGCGGAGGCCTACATCTCCGGGATCCTAAACATCCCCAGGCATCTGAAGGTGGAGGCCGTGGTCGCCATCGGTTATCCGGCAGAAAAGATGGCGCCTCATCTCCGAGAAACGCTCCCCTACGAAAAGGTGTTTGACGGATACTATGGAAGGCCTTACAAAGCCTAATCTCAGTATCCTTTAACAAAATCAACGACATAAATGAGAGGCAAACCGGCCGTAAACCGGCGATAATTTTCGGCGAAAATCGGCACGACATCCTTTGGGAAACTGTATGCGGAATGGTGCGGGGTAATGAAGACATTCGGCAATCCCCAGAGCCGGCTCTCTTTTGGGAGCGGTTCCTGTTCAAATACATCCAGAACCGCCCCCCGTATCTCTTGTTGCACCAAGGCGCGGACCAGCGAGTCCTCTGAAACGACCGCTCCTCTCCCCACATTGATAAGCACGGCCGATCGTTTCATGGCCTGAAACGCCGTATCTTCAAAAAGGTGTAAGGTTTCCGTTGTATGGGGAAGGGTGATCACCACATAATCGGGACGGGAAAGGAATTCTGTGAACCCGGAACGGGAAAAGACACGAGCCACACCGGGAACGGGTTCCCCGGAACGGCTGTATCCCCACACCTTCATGCCGAAACAACCTGCGGTGCTCACAAGGTGTCTGCCGATCGACCCGAGCCCGCAAATGCCGAGGAGCAGACCGCTCAGGCACCGGTAGGGCATATCCTGCCAGGCCCTGTTCTTCTGATTTTCATGGGTCTCTAAAAGGCTTCGTTCCAGGGCAAGGATATAGGCAAACACATATTCGCTCATAAGAGGTCCGAATATCCCCTCGACACGGGTAAGTAGGTAATCGGTGCGTTCTGGATGGGTGACCAGCGCCTCGACGCCGGCAAAGGTGGATTGAATCCACGCAAGGCCCCTGGCATCGCCCAGCAGCGGAACAATCCGATCCGGCTCCCCTAAAATGATATTGCAGGCCTCCATATGAGTTGCCGCCTCCTGGGACTTACTACAGGCCTTGACATCCAGATCGGCGAGGTCGAGTGCCGCGATCAACCGGACATAGGGATCCGGATCCCGAGTCAGGATGAGGAGACAGTTTTTTTTCATCGTTTTCCGTCACCAGAGTCTGCAGCAAATTCCTGTTACGAGATCATGACGTTCAATTATATCAAGTCATCGATTTTTGCAAGGGGGTTGCCTGGATTTGCGGTCGGGCGACCTGCCGGAAGTGCCTCCTGCCGAAAAAGATTGACAAAACCGGATGCGGAGCGTACAAAAAGAAACAAAATTGCAGTCTTCGATTCAACCCGTCTGTACCAATAGTTACCAAATCCAAGGAGCCAGCCATGAACGATAAACCCGACATAAGAGTGCTGCTGATTGATGATGAAGAGACCCTCATCGAATACCTTTCAAAACGCCTTCTGCGGGAGGGTTTTACGGTAAAGGCTTCCTTCTCCGGAGAGGAAGCGGTCGAGGTGGCCAGCGACAACGACTTTGATGTGGCGGTAGTGGATCTCAAGATGCCTGGGATGGACGGCGTGGAGACCCAAATGAAATTGAAGAAGCTCCAGCCATTCCTCCAGAGCATCGTCCTCACGGGCCATGGCACCCTCGATTCCGCCCTGGAGAGCGGCAAACAGGATGCTTTCAAATATCTTCTTAAACCGATTGAGTATGAAAACCTGGTGCAAACCATCCGAGAGGCGTATGAGACAAAGGTCCAGTTGCAGAACGCCAAATTTCGAGAGGAAGTTGAGAGTATTTACCGGTCCGGAATGGGGGCGAGAGGGATTAAAAACGCGATGAATAAATTGCGAAAAATCTATGGAATCGACTGATCCTTTTTTCTGCCGATCGAGAGACCGCTCTCAAGAGATCTTGAGTCACGAAAAGGAACTTCTGCAGACCCGGAGATACCTTCAGTGCATTCTTCAAAACTCCAATGATATGGTTTTCGCCACGGATGTCGATGGTATCTTGGTCTCATTCAGCAGCGGAGGAGAAAAGGCACTGGGTTATCCCTGGGAGGAGGTGGCCGGTCGGCCCGTCAGGGATCTGGCAGTTGACCCATCGGAATTTGAAAATCTGGCGGCTGTCTCTCAGGAGGAGGGGAGTGCGGTCCGTCTGGAATTTCCGTTTCAGCACAAGGACGGGCATACCATTTACTGTGATATCTCTCTGATCGCCCTTACCAATACTAAAGGAGAGATGGTCGGGAGCGTGGGCATCTCCCGGGATATCACCCAGTGGAAACAACTCCAGGAGGATCTCATCCGGGTTGACAGACTGGCCGAAATCGGCCGGACGGCCTCGGGTATTGCCCATGAGATCAACAACCCGATCGCCGTTATCGCCGAAATTTCCGGTTGGATCGGAGCCGTGGCAGCGGATGCCAGGGGACTCAACCCTGAAGACCGCGAAGAGATAGAAACAGCGGTCCAGCATATCAGGGAACAGACGAGACGTTGCCGGAGCATCACCCATCAACTATTAAGTTTTGTAAGGGATTCGGAGCCTTCGAGGACAGCCGTAGATATCCACAGACTCTTGGAGGAAACGGTTTCGTTCCTGAACCCGGAGCTTAAATACAAGGAGATCGAGGTGGTGCTGAATCTGATGGAGGGCCCACTCCTGATGGACACGGACAAGCAGATGCTGGAGCAGATCCTGGTCAATCTCATGTCAAACGCTGTCTATGCCGTGAAGGAAAAGGAAGAGCGAGGTGGGCGGATCGAGATTGAAACCGCGAGAGATGAATCCATGATCGAGATTAGGATATCCGACAACGGCACCGGCATTCCCGAAGAAAATCGAACCCGGATGTACGATCTTTTTTTTACCACCAAACCGCCTGGCAAGGGGACAGGCCTCGGCCTTCCCATCTGCCGGAACATCATCAGAAAACTGGGAGGCAGTTTGTCGTTTGAAACCGAGGCAGGAGAAGGTACGACCTTTTTCATCAGACTCCCTGTCTCCTAAACGTGTTGAGTCTTCTATGGACGTGAATGCCTGGTTCTGACCCCAGGCCTTCTTTCGGGTCAGCAGGGCCAGGCATCGAGAGTGTGCAGAAGTAGCTGTTCTCAAGGAATCTCTTGAAAGGAGCGGGTACTTGAAGGTCCATACCCAGATAGACGCACCCCGTCGCCCACTGCGAAAGGCTTTAGTATCCGGTGCTGCCCGGTCCCGCCGGCCAACCCGTAAGATCTTTCCCCGTATCCTGACATTCTTTATTCTGTTCTCCCTCTGGCTCATCCTTTCCGGCCAGTTTGACTCCTTCCACATGACATTAGGGGTCATCTCATGCCTCATCGTCACGTTCTTTTCCGGCGATCTCCTCTTTCCTGGAGCGAAGATAACGGGCCTGATTCACCTCGGGCTCCGGGTAGCCGCGTATATCCCGTGGCTTCTCTATCAAATTCTCATGGCCAATTTCCACATCCTCTATGTGGTACTTCACCCCAGAATGATGGACCTCATTGATCCGAGCATTATTCGATTCCAGAGCAAACTCAAAGACGACCTTCCCCTGGTTATCTTCGCCAACTCCATTACCCTGACGCCTGGCACCATCACGGTATACGTATCCGTGGACGGAGATTTCCAGGTCCACGCCATTGACAAGAAGTCGGGCGAACCTCTTCCGGGCGAAATGGAGGCCCGGATCATCAGGGCATTCAAGGAGGTCTGATGTCGAACTTTTTTCTCTATACGGGTCTGTATCTCTGTCTGTTGATGATTGCATCGCTGTATCGCGCCATCTTCGGCCCCACGGTCCTGGATCGTCTGATCGGCGTCAATGCCATCGGAAGCAAGACGGTCATTCTACTTTTGCTGATCGGCCTGATCTACGGCCGAGTGGATATGTTCGTGGATATTGCCCTGGCCTATGCCCTTCTCAATTTCACGGCCGTATTGGCTGCGTCCCGGTATTTTCAAAAAAAGAAGGGGCTTTACGAAGAGTCGTCATAACGGTATTTGCGGTTTTTGTCGGGTTTATTGGGTTCGCGGACGGAAGTAACGGGTTTCCGGTTTCAGATTGCAGATTTTTTCAATCATCCATCGACATTCCTCACTTCTCACTATTCAATTTCAAGGGGCGCTCATGTTGGACATCATTGTGATTTTTCTCCTTATCAGCGGCCTGATTTTTTTTACAGGCGGGGCCGTGGGGATCTTGCGACTCCCCGACTTTTACACGCGGCTCCATCCGGCCGGCAAGATGGACACACTTGGGTCTCTTCTGATGGTACTGGCTGTGGCCCTCTTCAACCTTCATGACTTCACATGGACCCAGCTTATTACCAGCCTGAAAATAATGTTGATTGTACTCTTCGTCTTTGTCCTGAGCCCTACGGCCACCCATGCCATTGTCGATGCAGGCGTCAGGGCCGGCCTCAAACCCTGGACCAGGGAGAAGAAATGAACGTCGAACATCCAGAGCATCGAATGAAGAACATGAAATGTAATCCGTCGCTTCAGGCGCTTGCAACTCCCGGCGCTCGTAACCTTAGGCACTTTAGCTCACTTTAGGCACTTCCAGGGGGGTTTCCTCATGATCTGGCAACTGGACCTTGCGATCCTGACGCTGGTCATCTTTACCGCCATCGCCGCCATCGCTGTAAAAGATCTACTCGGCTGCGCCATTCTGTTCGGGGCCTACAGCTTTCTCATGTGCCTCCTCTGGGCCATCATGGCGGCTGTGGACGTGGCCTTTACAGAGGCGTCGGTGGGGGCCGGGGTGAGCACCGTCTTTTTTGTGGCGGCCGTATTCCACACGACCCGGAGGACTCGAGATTGAAGGCAGCAGGGCTTATAATCGTTTTGCTGGCAGGGACACTCCTCCTCTACGCCACCCGGGACTTCCCGCCTTGGGGGGCGCCTGACTCCCCTGCCAGCACCCATGTATCCCCCCGGTATCTTCAGAAGGCCATGGAAGAGACCGCCGTCCCCAATGTCGTAACGGCTATACTGGCCGATTACCGCGGTTTTGACACTATGTTTGAGACCACTGTCATCTTCTGCGCCGGTATCGGCTGTTTCGTACTCCTGAGGATATTCAGACAGAAGCCGGAAGACCGCTATTACCGCCACATTGCCACCGAGATCACGCTTCATATAAAGGGCGGCAAAATTCCTGAAAAATCCAGGGAATTTGAGCGTATCGACACCCTGTGGACCCCCTATGACCTGATCATCAAGACCATGTGCCGGATACTCGTTCCATTTATCCAGCTTTTTGCACTCTATGTGATCGCTCATGGTCATCACAGCCCCGGAGGCGGTTTTCAGGGTGGCGTTATACTGGGCGCCAGCATCATTCTGCTCGCCATTTCCCACAACATGCGTACCGCCATTGCCCGCATCAGCGAAAAGGTCGACAACCTCCTCATGGCCGTCGGCGTATTCATCTATGCTGGAATCGGGGCCGTCTGTGTCATTTTAGGGGCCACATTCCTGGATTACGGCAATCTCTCCATGATTCTTTTTGCAGATGAGATCATGGCCCGTTCACACGGGATCTTAGGCGTCGAGATCGGCGTGGGGATTACGGTCATGGCCGTCATGATCTCCATCTACAACAATCTGGCCTCGGCCGGAAAGCAGGATGAGGGGTTATAGGCGATGTCGGATCTCATTCCCGTCCTTGTGGCCAAGTACAATTACTGGCTCTACATTGTTTTGATGATGATCGGGCTCTATGCCATGATCGCCAAGAACAACCTCATCAAAAAACTAGTGGGGATGAACATCTTCCAGACCTCCATCATCCTCTTTTATGTCTCCATCGGATGCAAAAAAGGGGCAGGCATTCCGATCATCCAGCATGGGCTGAACACCGGCCACCACGCCGTTGATCTCAGCCAGTATGTCAATCCGCTGCCCCATGTGCTGATGCTGACGGCCATCGTGGTCTCTGTTTCCACATTCGGCGTAGCCCTGGCCCTGGCCATAAAGATCTATCAAAAATACAAGACTCTGGAAGAAGATGAGATTCTCGCGCGGTTGAGGCCCCGATGAACGACCATTACCCTGCCCTTCTGATTATCGCACCGCTTCTCTTCGCGTTCCTCGTCAGCGGCATGGCATGGATCAGGAAGGGTCTCTGCTACCCGCTGGCCGTTGTCGGCTCAGGCCTTTGCGCCTGGTTTTCAGTCCGGCTCCTGGTGAATGTCCTCCAGGGCGGCGCGGTTCAGTACCGGTTGGGGGGATGGGAGACGCCCTGGGGCATCGGATATCATGTAGACACCCTGAACGCAATGGTCCTGGCAGTGGTATCAATCCTGGTCTTCATCAATCTCCTGGCAACCCGCAGAAGCGTAGCCGCGGAATTTCCTGAAAAGGAAGGCGCCTTTTACACCCTCTATCTCCTCTTTACGGTAGGCCTGGTCGGCATGGTAGTGACCGGAGACCTCTTCAATCTCTATGTTTTGCTGGAGGTGGCCTCCCTGACCAGTTACGCCCTGATCGCCCTGGGAGGGCCCCGTGCCCCCCTGGCCAGCCTCAACTACCTCTTCATCGGGACCATCGGCGGCTGTTTTTATCTCCTGGGCGTAGGATACCTCTATATCATGACCGGTTCCCTCAACATGTCGGATGTGGCATCCCTCCTCCCTGCCATCTATTCGTCGACAGCCGTATGGGTGGCCTTCGCCTTCTGCATGGTCGGAATAGGCGTCAAAATGGCCTTCTTCCCTCTTCATGGCTGGCTTCCCAATGCATACACCTGTGCGCCCTCTGCGGTGAGCAGCCTCATCGCGCCCCTCATGACCAAGGTCATGGTCTATGTGATGATACGCCTCATGCTCTCGGTCTTCTCTATTGACTTCACCCTCTCGATTCTGAATCTGGGGGATGCGATGGTCTGGCTGTCTATCCTGGCCATTGTCATGGGGGCCTCGCTGGCCCTGGCCCAGAAAAACCTCAAAAGGATGTTCTGTTACATCATTGTCTCTGAAATCGGGTACATGGTGGGAGGGGCATGGCTCGGCAATGCCGCGGGCATGACAGGGGCGATCCTCCACATCCTTAACGATGCGCTCATGACCATTACCCTCTTTCTGGCAGCCGGCAATATCTATTACCGGATCAACGGGCTGGAACTCCACCAGTTGCGGGGGCTCTTTCACCGGATGCCGCTGACAATGGCCTGCTTTGTGGCGGCCGGTCTGAGCATCATCGGGGTGCCGCCCACCTGCGGATTCTTCAGCAAATGGTACCTTATCACCGGGGCCCTTCAGGCAGGGGAGTACGGCTTCGTGGCAGCGCTCTTGTTCAGCAGCCTTGTTAACGTTATCCTCTTTTTCAGGGTGATTGAGATCAGCTACTATGGAGATATGCAACACGCCCATGTCCATGGATCTCCATCGGAACCGGGGACAGAGGCCCCTGCAACCATGCTGGCCCCGCTCTTAATCGTCTCAACGGGACTGGTGATCATCGGCATGTATACGGGGACGATCGTAACGACCCTCATCGATCCGGTTATCCCTGCATCCCTGGCGCGATAGGGGTGCTGGATGCTGGATACTGGCTCATGGCCGATAAGCTGTTAAGCTATTAAGCCTTTGCCCTATGGGGAATTACTCCCGATTATCAGGTCAACGGCTTAATACCTTGCACCTTGCCCCCTTCAATTTTAGGCATTTTAACTTTAGGCGCTTTAGGCACTTTAACTCACTTTAGGTACTTTAGATCACTTTAGGCTCGTATCGTGGAACCCATCGTCTCCATAAAGCCATTCATCGCCGTGCTGGTGTCCATCGCCGCGGTCCCGTTCCTGATCCTCAGCAGACGGGCCAATATCAGGGAGTCCTGGACATTCATCGCCGCCATTCTAAAGTTCCTCATTGTCCTCTCCATGCTCCCCGTCATCCTCAAGGGACACCAGATGGTCTTCACCCTGGCAGAGGTGGTTCCGGGGGTCGCCATTGGGTTCCGGGTCGATTCCCTGGGGATGCTCTTTGCACTAGTGGCCTCCTCTTTGTGGATCATCACCAGCGCCTATTCCATCGGGTACATGCGGGGGCTCGATGAACACAGCCAGACCCGATATTTCTGTTTTTTTGCACTGGCCCTTTCAGCCACCATCGGGGTGGCTTTTTCCGCCAACCTCCTGACCCTCTACCTCTTCTACGAGATGCTCTCTCTGGCCACCTATCCCCTGGTCACCCATCACCAGGACGCAGAGGCCCGGGCCTCCGGCCGCAGGTACCTGACCTATATCCTGGGTGCATCCATCGGGCTGGCCCTCCCGGCCATGTTGATCTGCTACACCCAGGCCGGAACCCTCGAATTTTCGAATCACGGCTTTTTGGCCGGAACCGCTTCCAAAGGGCTTGTGACGCTCCTCCTCCTGATGTTTCTTTTCGGTTTTGCCAAGGCCGCCATCATGCCGTTTCACGCGTGGCTCCCTGCGGCCATGGTGGCCCCCACGCCGGTGAGCGCCCTCCTCCATGCCGTGGCCGTTGTGAAGGTGGGGGTTTTCAGCATTGTCCGCGTGTTGACAGGGGTGTTCGGGATCGACCTGTTATCGACCCTTCACCTGGACACCCTCATTTGCATCATTGCCTCTTTCACCATCATTGTGGGGTCCCTCATCGCCCTTACCCAGGACAACCTGAAACGCCTTCTCGCATTTTCCACCATTGCTCAGCTGTCCTATATCGTGCTGGGGGTGGGTCTCCTCTCCCCCAAGGGGATAACCGGCGGGATGCTCCATATCGCCATGCATGCCTTTGGAAAAATCACCCTCTTTTTCTGCGCCGGGGCCGTCTTTGTGGCCACGGGGAAACGGAATATCAGCGAGATGAAAGGGCTGGGGAGAAGGATGCCCCTGACCATGACGGCATTCTTTTTCGGGGCCTTGAGCATTATCGGGCTCCCCCCCACCGGCGGATTCCTGAGCAAATGGTACCTGGTGTTAGGCTCGCTCCAGGCCGGACAGACGGCTGTTCTCGTCGTCCTACTGACCAGTTCCCTGCTCAATGCCGTCTATTTCATGCCCATCGTCTACCGGGCATTTTTTAGCCCATCCGACACGGCTGAGACGGAAAACCGAATACAGGAGGCCCCCCTGTTCTGCATCGCCCCGCTGACGATCACCGCCCTGATATCCATCGTCCTTTTTTTCTATCCCCAGCCCTTTTTCCGGCTGGCGCAGATGGCGGTCACCGCAATAACGGGAGGGTGATGGTTCTGGATACTGGCTTCTGGATACCGGATGCCTGATGATCGGATGGCTTGCCTTCTGATCTCCAGCCTCCGATGGCGGGCGATCCACATTGCGCATTGGGTCTTTTGGGTCGTCCGGGTCCCTTTGCCAGGGTATTAACCTATAGAGGACTTTCAGCATGAGTGACCCAAACGAAGAGAAGATGGAATTGACGCACGAGCCGGTCCCGGGATACCGGACCGTCTTTTTCATTGCCATCACCATCGGCGCCCTCTATCTGGGTCTCATCCTCTTTAAGACCCTTTGAATCCCGAACCTCAACATGAAAAACTTATTTAGAAAAGGGATATAATCATGCAAGATCAAAATGTAAATCATATGAATCCAGCATCCAGCATCCACCATCCAGCATCCAAACGCTATCTCTTCGACAATCCTCGGAATGTGAAGATCCTCCTCGGCTGCTTTTACGCATCTCTGCTGGTCCTCCTAATTATCGAATGGTTTGTGCACAAACATCCGCACTTCGGCTGGGAGGCATGGCCTGAATTCTATGCCGTATACGGCTTTGTGGCATGCGTGGTCCTTGTGGTGGCCGCGAAATACATTTTGAGGCCCCTCGTAAAGAGACGAGAGGATTATTATGACTGAAACGCTCCCTCCGGTCATCATATTCATTGTGGGTGCACTGCTGGTCCCCTTTCTTAAAGGGAGATGGAAGTCCGTCCTTCTCCTCCTGATTCCTGTGCTTGGATTCATCAACCTGATCCATATGGAAGAAGGGACCTCCTGGGTCGTTCCATTTTTGGATTATCACTTGATCTTCGGCAAGGTGGACCGGCTCAGTCTTCTCTTCGGCTACATATTCCACATCATATCCTTTATCGCCATCCTCTACGCCCTCCACGTCAAAGACGACATTCAGCATGTGGCAGGGCTGGTGTATGCGGGGAGCGCCTTAGGGGCGGTATTTTCAGGGGATCTCTTTTCCTTTTTTGTGTTCTGGGAGATGCTGACCGTATCCTCCATCTTTTTGATCTGGGCAAGGCGCACCGGGGCATCCCTGGGCGCCGGGTATCGGTACCTCCTGGTCCATGCGGCCGGGGGGCTGTGTCTCCTGGCCGGGATCGTGCTCCATGTAAACCAGACCGGGTCCATTGAGCTGGGATACCTGGGCCTGAACGGCCCGGGGACCTACCTCATCTTCCTCGGTTTCGGCCTCAACTGCGCCTGGCCGGTCCTCCACCCCTGGCTCACGGACGCCTATCCCGAGGCCACCATCACCGGGACCATATTCCTGAGCGCCTTTACCACCAAGGTGGCGGTCTATGCCTTGGCCAGGGCCTTTCCCGGCACACAGGCACTCATATGGATCGGGGCGGTCATGACCTCCTTCCCCATTTTTTACGCGGTAATCGAGAACGATCTCAGGAGGGTGCTGGCCTACAGCCTCATCAACCAGGTGGGATTCATGGTCTGCGGGATCGGCATCGGGACCGCCCTGGCCATCAACGGGGCCGTATGCCACGCCTTCAACGACATCCTGTTCAAGGCCCTCCTTTTCATGTCCATGGGCGCTGTCATGTACCGCACCGGAAAGATTAACGGCACGGACTTAGGCGGGCTTTACCGGACCATGCCGCTGACCTGTATTTTCTGCATGGTGGGGGCCGCCTCCATCTCCGCCTTTCCCCTCTTCAGCGGGTTTGTCAGCAAGTCCATGGTCATGGACGCCGCAGCCGCGGGTCACATGAGGATCATCTGGTTCATGCTCCTCTTTGCCTCGGCCGGCGTGTTCCACCATGCCGGGATCAAGATTCCCTACTTCGCATTTTTCTCCCACGACTCCGGGCTGCGGCCGAAGGAAGCCCCGGTCCACATGCTCCTTGCCATGGGCATCGCCGCGGTCTTGTCGATATTCATCGGCGTTTACCCGGCCCCTTTGTACAGCCTCCTCCCCTATCCGGTGGAATACGTGCCGTACACGGCCCCCCATGTCCTCGGCCAGACCCAGCTCCTCTTCTTCTCAGCCCTGGCCTTCACCCTCCTTCTCCTCTCGGGCATCTACCCGGCGGAGATTCGGAGTATCAATCTGGATGCAGACTGGTTCTACCGCAAGGGGGGCAGGCTCTTTTATCGTGTCATGGCCAGGACTCTCAACCCCATTAACGCGGTCTGTGAACACTTTTTTGTCGGCGGGCTCGTCCGAATCGTCGCCCATCTCTTCAGGGACATCATTGCGAGGCTTTCTGTTTTCGTGATGGTCACCTTCTGGATGCTAACAGGATTACGCGGGGAACGACTGCGAATGAGAAAACTCAACCTCTATGCAGACGTCATGGGCGGTACCTGCCCCGTCGGGCTGGGGGCCGCCGCCGCCACGGCATTTCTTGTACTGGTCTTTGTTCTGATGTAAAAGAACAACTCTGGCTGAACCGCAACGAGGCCAAGGACGCAAAAAAAGTCTTGGCGGGTATTCGTTAACTCATCTATAAATATGAACTCTTTGTGCCTCGGTGCCTTTGTGTGAGATATTTCCGTGTGAGACAATTTTAATTGCAGCGATGCCGCCCTGGGCATTTATAATCGGAGGAAACCCCATGGTCCCGTTTAAAGAGCTGAGAAAAATCCATCTGTTGGAAAACCTGACGGATTCCATGTTGGGGAGGATGTCGCCCCTGCTGCAAATGCGGCTGTTCGGGGCCGGCGACACCATCTTCCAACAGGGAGATGAAGCGACATTCTTCTATATGCTCAAGGCGGGAAAACTGCTCCTGGAGGTGGATGTCTCGGAGACCATCAGCGTTTCCATGGGCGTTGTCAAGGCTGGGTTCTGCTTCGGCTGGTCTGCCCTCCTTCCCGGCTCTCAGTATACCTCCACCGCTGTCTGCGTGGAGCCGTGCGAGGTGATGAGCATACCTGGAGAGGATTTCTTAAACCTGATGGAAAAGGATCACAGCATGGGATATCGGGTCATGCAGATTATTGCCAGCATTCTCAAGAGCCGCCTCGAGCGCCGAACCGAGCAGTTCCTGAAGGCCATCGAAAACCATCCCGACCTTCACCAACTATTCGAGAGGGGATAGCCCGGCGAGCCCAAACGGATTTCAGGGGATTAACCGTACCGCGCTGAAAACCCCTTTAGGGTCTCATTTGCGATACCGTCCACCAGGCTTATTTCTCAATGCCGACCCTTGCCTTAACGCCCTGGTGGTAATAGTGTTTTACTTCCACCATCTCCGTCACTAAATCGGCCGCCTCGATAATGCGGGGGTCCGCCTTCCTCCCGGTCAACACGAGTTCCACAGGGTCGGGCCTTGCCCCTATAAATGCCAGCAGGTCTTCCACGGAAATGAGGCTATAATAGACGGCGATATTGACCTCATCAAGGATGATGATATCGTACAGGCCGCTGCACATCAATTGCCGGACCTCTTCCAGGCCTTCCCGCGCACAACGGATGTCCGCTTCATCGGGTTCTCTGTTGAGAAAGTGTCCCCGTCCGAACTGTTTCAGCGTGATGGCATCGTCCAATCTCTCCACGGCCTTGATTTCACTGTATTTCGCATCCTTTACAAACTGGGCGATGAAAACCCTGAGCCCCGCGCCCACCGCCCGCAGGGCCAGCCCGAAGGCCGCCGTGGTCTTCCCCTTGCCGTTGCCGGTGTAAACCTGCACATATCCTTTCATTCAGTTACCTCATTGCGCAACCCGTATGGAAGGGGGTCCGAAGGTCCAAGCTTCCGAGGGCCGCCTTTTTCCCCGACTAATTCAGGGACGTGAACTTCTTCAGGTTTCCAAATAGATGCGACCCGCCTGTAGAGCCGCCGGTCTCCCTGCTGAGGGCCAGGCCTGCCGCGTTTTTCCGGAGCCACCAATGATACTGCCTTTGAAGACCCGGGTCACGGAATATCACAATCTCTCCCAAATATCTCAATTCTTCGATGATCCGCCAATAAAACTGCATGCCTATTCTCCCCTCAGGATTTCATGGGCCTTTTCAGCCGGCCCGGTCATAAAACAGAAGAAGCTCAACCGCACAGCCCGTCTTTTTGATTCACATGGCAACCTCTCGTCTTAAGGAGAGGGTCAGAACTCATAGGCGACCTGAAAAAACAGGGAGCGGCCAGCCCCTGGAAAAGCCGCTGTACTGGTTTGTCCGCTGGTCTGGTCGGTGAAGGAGCCGAAATAGGTATCGTATGATTTGTTGAACAGGTTGTTTGCCTGCAAAGCCAAAAGCCAGTGTTCAAAAAGCCGCTGCTCGAGTCTCAAATCCATGGTGATGTACGAATCGAGGGTGCTGCTGGGATCCGTGATGGTCTCATCCGAACCGTAATAATACCGGTCCCCCACATACCGGACCGTGGCCACGGCGGTCAGACCGAAAGGCGCCCAATAGGTGAGGTCCCCCCGGAACTGATCCCTGGGCGTGTAGGTAGCGCGACGGGTCACATACGGGTTCTCCTCTTCAGCGTCCGTATAGGTATAGTCCAGTGCAAGCGTCAGATCGTAAAAGGGCCCCATCTTTACGCCCACTTCGCACCCCTGGGCCTTGGCCTTGTCCAGATTCTGGGGTTTCCAGACCCAGTTGCTGTCGGGCCCCCAGAGGATCTTATCTTTGAGGTCCCAGTTGAAATAGGTCACCGAGAGAAACACCTTATGGTCGAAAAGCGCTTGTTCAACACCCGCATCCAGATGCCAGCCTTTTTCGGGCTTGAGATTGGGATTTCCGCTGGTGTAGGGATCGCTGGGCCAATAGAGATCGTTGGGCGTGGGGGCCAGGAAATGTTTCCCATAGTTGAACTTGAGGGCGGTGTCATGAAGGGGATTCACGATCAGGCCAAAACGGGGAAGATCTTCTGTTCCAAAAACGGAGTGATCCTCGTGCCGTATGCCTGCCAGGCCCTTGACATACTCGCAGGGCCGGTATTGCCCTTCCATATAGACGCCTGTTGTGTGAAGGCTGGCATCGGTCTTTGTCGTGGAGCCCGGGACATCGGCCCCGAAGCCGTCCAGGTCGGTGTTCTTGTTCTCCCAGTCATAGTGCTTGTATTCCGTCCCGATCAGGAGATTCGCTCCTGAAAAGGGCCTCAGGTCCACGTCTCCCTCGAGTCCCAGGACCTTGTTGGTCACCCATGTTCTTGCCCCTCCTGGCATACCCCAATAGACATATCGGCCATAGTTGTAGGATTCCATGTAGGTATAATCTCCCCTGAACTTGAGATCCATCCAGTCAACAGGCCGGCTGTTGAGATTAAGGACGGCATGGGCATCGTTGTCCCGCCCCCTGTCTACCAGGCTGGCGGATTCGCTGTTGGTCAGCTCCGTTCCGTTCAGATAATAGCTCTGGGTGCCAGGGGGCGGCTGAACATCCGGCCGGCCGAAATCCCGGTATATATAGTCGCCGTACAAGCTGACATTCAACAGATCCCCTTTGTCCAACACCAGATTGATGGATGCATCATTGTGGCTCATATCGCTGTTGGAACGAAATCCATCGGTCTTGTACCGGTTGGCCGTCAGGTAATACCCAAAATCGTCGGCCGCAAACATCCCCTGCTCCGCGGCAATCCCATAGCTGCCCTGGGTACCGTAGCCGGCCCTGGCCTTGAGTTCCATTTCTTCCCGCTTAGGCCGTTTGGTGATGATGTTGATGGTCCCGGCCATGGCGCCTGAACCATACAGAACGGAACCTGAACCCTTGACCACCTCGATCCGCTCGATGCTGTTGAGCGGGATCTTGCTCACATCGGCGGGGCCAAGAGAAGGCGAATTGACGGTGACGCCGTTGACGCGCACCTGGGTAGCGTTGCCTTCCATTCCTCGAATGTGTATCGTCCCTCTCGCCCCGCCATAATCGCCATAGGTCCGCCAGTCAATGCCCGGCTCGTTGGCCAGGAGTTCGCCAAGGGTCTTTGCCGGAGACTCCTCGATTTGCATTTCGTCTATGACGATAACGGCGTTCGGCACATCTTTCCGCTTCTCCGGAGTCTTTGTGGCCGAAACGACCACCTCATCCAATGTTTCCACCGGTACATCGCTTTGTTGCCCGTCCCCGGCCACGCAGAATGCAGGAAACACAAACAAGGCCATCAGACTTGAAATAACTGAATGCTTTTTCATATCAAATCCTCCTCGCCCCTCCCCATAGGGTTTCTGTTTCACCAATGGCCCGGTGCAAAAAAAATCCCCGGACCGAAATTGATCGATCCGGGGATGTCCCTGTTTTATCCGCAAGATCCAGCCGTCACCCACAGTCCGCGAAGGTTACAGCTCCCGCTATATCGATCCAGGCAGGTCTTCTGACTCCCCTCCCCTTTCAGCGGCCTTCCCATCAGTCCATCATCTGGCACCTGAGTTCTGACAGTGGCGCAATATGCTGACAAGGTTCCCTCTTCTTCAGGTTCAAAGAAAGAGGGAGAGGGTCACAGCGGCGGGCCCGTCCCGTTTTCACGGCGTTCCCTATTAAGCTCTGAACGAGCACCTGGACTTGAGGATGAGAATAGAAAAATAGATAAAGGGATGTCAAGAAAAATTCTGCGGGCGCCCTCCTTATCTTGATTCAAAAGATTTCCCCATCCCACAGCATTTCCGTAAACTCTCCGGTTGGCTGACGCCGGCCATCTGGCTGTTCGCTCACCTGTTTTATCGTCACAGGCAGCGGCGCTGGAAGGTGCTGATCGAGGAAATCAGCTGTGCCACTAATGTCGGCAGCAGAGGCCTGAACATGCCAAAATAAGTCAGGCAATTGAGATAAGGGCTGTCCTAAACCTACAATTAGACGCATCAATTCTTACAATCAGCCGAAATAAAATCCAATCATTCTGTATCCGAGATACCTTTGCCCGAAGGTAATTGATGTCCTGGGCCCCTGTGATTCTGACAGGATGCATGGTGAAAACAGGTTCGATGAGAATGCGGCCTGGGTCCACCGCCGGATACCCCTAAATCCCTTCGCTATTTCAACTGATTTTCCTTGACTTTCTACAGGTTAGCAGTATGATTTCCCACAATTATCGAATCCCCGGCCTCAAAAGGTTATCATGAATTCTCACTCACTAACCCTGCACCTTGTCCAAGATCTCGCCTCTTGCGGGGCGACTCACGTCTTGTACCTTATTCCCATGGGCCATCACCTATCAGCCATGAACCGCGTCAGCATTGACGCTCCTCTCAAATATCCCCCACCCTGCTCCTGACGGGTGCCTTTCCGGCCTGTTGGGAGAGAGAAATATGATTCTGGATCCGGAATGATAGAACATAAGTGCCATAGACCCAGTAAACCTTTCGATCCCCATGGATGGCTGGAAAATAGCCGCAGTCCTGCTTGCTGAACGGGACACGAAATACGCTTGCTGAGCATTTTTGGTTTGAGAACTTCATGCCCATCTGTAAGATGATGAGGCACTCAGAGGCATCCAATGGAATCAATAGATCAATTGGCAGAGAAGGCAATAGGACTTCGCCCGATAGAACGAATTCGGTTAGTTGAGGCCATTTTATACAGTCTTGATAAACCCGACCCGGATATCGAAAAAAGTTGGGTTGCCGAATCTGAAGCTCGATACGAGGCATATAAGCGAGGCGAACTTCAGGCATATGATTGGGATGAAATAAAAAACAGGTATGAGCGTTGAAAGTCCGTTTCATTTCTCCCGCGAATATTGAATTGGACGAAGCTGCATCAAAGCGGGGACCCAAGGACCATCAGCCATGAGCTATCAGCCATGAACCGCGTTAGCTCGGGAGGGACATTTCCACTGCAAATCGACAAATGCATCGACCCCGTATCGGCCTTCGAAAGTGGATAAAGGCTGGCTTCGGGATCTCGCCTTTTGGGAAAAGGCGTCACGGAGGGGAGAGGCATGGTTTAGGAAAATCGACTTTCACGTGACATTATCCAGCTTTCCGGTTAACCTTCAATTGGCGGAGTTATCCAATTAGCATTTCAGATATTAGTCAAAAAATCGATTACATGTGCTTTGGCTTTCGGGGAGATATACAGAAACTTTACAATCACTTTTTATCTCTAAATGGATTGAAGAGGTGATGTGATAATGGCCTTCTCTATAGTGGTTGACGGTCACAATTTCATCAATGACTTAAAGAGGCATGATAAGGACAAAGACTACATTCTGAACCAACTCTCATTTCCATTTCTGCACGCGGCCATCCAGGAAAAGCTGAAGAATGAGGGACTGTACAGCCACCCGTTTATCCATACCGAGTTCATCTGCTCTGACCATGGCGAGATTGGCCCATTCAAAGGACCTGAGAGAGAGGACCTTCTTAAGAAGCTGAGGAGCGAAAAGGGCGTTACTGTCATAGAAGTCCCTCATCATACCAGAAAGCAAAAAGGTGTGGATTTCACTGTTTTCATACGGATGATGACCCTGGCACGATCGCCCGTGCAACCCCATGAGATAGTTCTGTTTGCTTCCGATACAGATTATGTTCCAGCCATAAGACTTCTCTCGGAACAAGGGACGCATGTTGTTGTGATAGGTTTCAAGAACGGCACTTGCTCTCTGAACGAAGGCCTAGTCAATGAAAGCTACTTGTCTATAGACCTGGAGGAGTTGTTGAAGGAAATGGAAAAGGCGTGAGATAACCAGGCATTGGACCCGACTGCGCTCGCTGTCTGTCCGCCCCGCAAGCGGGACGGCCATCCATCGTGCTCGCGGGTCAGCGCCGCGATTATCCAGGAGGAGGTTCCATGAAGCAGGATGATGCCTTCACCCGAATTCTCATGATTGAACCGTTCTATGAGGCAGAAGACCGACTCTTTGAACCGTTTTGGTATTTCATGTACCGGTTCCAGAGCCTCCAACGGCATTGGGAGTTGAGCAAGGAGTTCTTCGGAGCACACTTGGACGCGCTTCGGGCAACAAAGGGCGATGGAAGTGCTGAGTTCGATGTAGCCTTTTCTGAAACGGCTGGCGTGGACATCGATTACATCCCTGAGTACATTCGCCTCTCGACAATTTCGTTTTCCCTGTCTCTGGTTGAGAATCTCCTAGGCCATTTGGCGGAGGAAATCGCGCGTGACTCTGGGGCTTCCGTCGACCTCGACACACGCCCACTCCCCTACATTAACAAGTATATCCTGTGGTTCACCCGAGGCTGCGGGATTGACATCGACATCGACAAACAACTCTGGAGGCGGCTGGACGCAATTAGAGAGATGCGAAATCGGTTCATTCACAGGATCGACCGCGATGTGCCCGAACAAGTTCGTAAAGCCATGGGAGAAATGGTTTCGGGAATTTCTGACGAGCAACATTCGACTACCGATGTTTTCGTGGATGCATGTCTGCAATCGCTGGCCGAGCTAGTGAAGAGCATCGAGAGATCCTATATTCGGTACTATGACTCAATTTCTGGCTAACAAATCGCTCCAGCCGGCCGTGCCCTTCGGGAGCGGCGGCTGAGCGCAGTCGTGTGTGCCGGGCATGGCACAGAACTGATGGGGTGAAAGTCCCCATGCCGGGTTCTCGCGGAGCCGAAGGATAGGAGAAGGGCAAGGGCGTCGTCGTAACAGGGGAGCGCTCTTTTAATATTTAATTGAAATTGGGTATATCTCATCCGGGGCTTGCCAAAAAGCTCAAGGCGAGTTTATCTGGCTTCGGATTTTCAGTGGAGAGGCAAGAGCCCATGGCAAGAAACGCTGATTATTCACTTGATGAATAGGTTGCTGAGTTTTGAAAGATGTCCTACTGCCCAAAAGCCAGCTAACCCGGCGCTGACCCTGTTGGGTCAACGCCGCATTATGGTCCAAAGAAACCGGCAAGCAAGCCAGCTGGATTGTAGGTTGATGGACGAATGAAAAAGGGACAATCATGCCGAGATTGATGAGACAGGAACAGCAGGAGATTCGGTTTAATGAGGCGAATAGGCCGCTGTCGGAGAAGGATCGGTTTTTTGTTTGAGGAAAAGCGGGAGGTGGAGCCGGATTGGAATGAGAAGACCGGGGGTTTGTGCCACAGCGTTCTGCCTTCGTTAATGCCAAAGGGGAGACGTGATATCTTATGGGGCTGCTGTTTGAATGGGATCCGAACAAGGCACGGCTAAATGTTAAAACGCATGGCGTTTCTTTTGATGAGGCGAGCACGGCTTTTCGTGATCCGTTGTCACAGACGATTGACGATCCCCTTCATTCCGGAGATGAGGAACGGTTTGTTCTAATCGGACAGTCCGTTCAGGGGCGGATCTTGGTTATTGTGCATACAGAGAGAGGCGATCGAATACGCATTATCAGCGCCAGATTGGCAACAAAGAGAGAGAGGTTCAGATATGAAGAGAATAAAGAATGATCCAGACATGCTGGAGGAATACGATTTTTCCGGTGGCGTCCGGGGCAAATATGCGAAGCGCTATGCGGAAGGCACCAACGTGGTCGTCATTGATCCCGACGTGGCTGAGTATTTTCCAGATCACGACTCTGTGAACAATGCTCTTCGCGGTCTAACGGCCATTATTAAGAGACAAAGGATGGCCGAACAAAGGCAAGGCGAGGGGCGTTCATAGTCTTTTAAAGCGGCACGCGAGCCAAAAAGGGCTAGGTCCCCGAAGGACAAGCTGGACTGGAGATGACGATTGATGGCAAGAAAGAAAGCTGAGAACAAGCGGCCGGTTGAGTCGTATGAGCATAAGGACAAGCAACGGGCGAACAATCCGCCGGTGGGGCTGGTGACGCCGGAGACGGACCCGGATGCGGTGTCTAAGAAGGTGTATGCATACGATCCGCATCTGGACCCGCAGTTGCAGTGGGCGGGAAAGGCGGAGCATACGTCGTTTGAGGTGACGAGTGTGGAGTGAGAAAAATTCGAATGGCGAAATCCACATTTGAATCGTCACTGATCGAGTGGTAAAACTCTCAAAAGCAGAAAGGGAGCGGGTCATCGCCCTGATTCAGGAGGAGGAGCCGATTGTCCTCTTTTTTTGAATGCGTTTAAATTATGGCCATAAAAAAATCTGAACTTTATTCATCACTTTGGGCAAGCTGCGACGAGCTTCGCGGCGGCATGGACGCCAGCCAGTACAAGGACTATGTCCTGTTCATGCTGTTCATCAAATACATTTCGGATAAGTATGCCAATTCCGATGATTTTGCACCCCCCGTCACCATCCCCAGAGGTGCGAGCTTCAAGGACATGCTCAACCTCCGCGGCAAAAGCGACATCGGCGACAGGATCAACACGGAGATCATCCAGCCCTTGATCGATAGCAATTCACATCTGGCCCGCAGTGATTTTCCCGACTTCAACGACCCGAACAAGCTGGGTGAAGGGAAGGCCATGGTGGACCGCCTGACCAACCTGATCAACATTTTCAACAGACCGTTTCTCGACTTCTCGAAAAACCGGGCAGACCACGATGATATCTTAGGCGATGCCTACGAATATCTGATGAGGCATTTCGCCCAGGACAGCGGAAAGAGCAAGGGACAGTTCCTCACGCCGTCCGAAGTCAGCCGCGTCATCGCCGGGGTTATCGGGATTTCACCGGAGAATACCGTAGCCGCAACCAAGGCCTACGATCCGACCTGCGGCTCCGGCTCCCTGCTCCTGAAGGTTGCGGCAGCGGCCGGCCGGCCCATCACCCTGGAAGGACAGGAGAAGGATGTTACCACTGCCGGCCTCGCCCGTATGAACATGATTCTGCATGACTTTCCCACCGCCAACATCGTGAACGGCAACACGCTGGCATCCCCCAAGTTCAAAGATGGCGAGGACATGCGCACCTACGATTTTGTGGTGGCCAATCCCCCGTTTTCTGACAAAACCTGGAGCACCGGCATGACGCCGGCCATTGACCCGTATCAGCGGTTCGCATGGGGCGCGCCCCCGGCCAGGCAGGGCGACTATGCCTACCTTTTGCACATCATCCGATCCATGAAGAGCACAGGCAAGGGGGCCTGCATTCTGCCCCACGGCGTCCTGTTTCGGGGCAACGCCGAGGCCGTGATCCGAAGGCAGTTCGTGCGATCCGGTTTCCTCAAGGGTATCATCGGGTTGCCCCCGAATCTCTTTTACGGCACCGGCATTCCCGCGTGCATTCTCGTCCTCGACAAGGAGAACGCCCAGGCCCGCAGGGGCATCTTCATGATCGATGCGTCCAAAGGCTTCATCAAGGATGGCAACAAGAACCGTCTGCGGGAACGCGACATTCACAGGATTGTAGACATTTTCAACCGACAGGAGGATACGCCGCGCTTCGCCCGCATGGTGCCCTTCGATGAGATCGCGGACCCCAAGAACGACTACAACCTCAACCTGCCGCGCTACATCGACAGTTCGGAAGCGGAAGACATCCATGACATGGACGGCCATTTGCGGGGCGGGATTCCGGAGCGCGACGTCAATGCGCTCGATGCCTACTGGCAGGTCATTCCCAGCGTGCGCAACGAGCTGTTCGAGAGTGCCGGCCGTCCCGGCTATTTTCAACTGAACCGTCCCATGTCCGAGGTGAAATCCGCCATTCTGGACCATGCCGAGTTCGCGGCATTCAGATCCAGGGTGACCGGCATATTCGATCAGTGGCTTTCCAAGACCCGGCCCCAATTGAAGGGCTTTGATAAAGACGGACATCCGAAACAGCTCATCGCCGCCATTTCAGAGTCCATTCTCAACGCCTTCCGGGAGGTCCCCCTGATCGGAGAATATGACGTTTACCAGCACATGATGGATTACTGGGCCGAAACCATGCAGGACGACGGTTACCTGATTGCTGCCGATGGATGGGTGGCCGAAACCCGCCGGGTGATGGAGGAGGTCAAGAGCGGGGCCAGGAAAGGCGAGATGAAGGACAGGGGCTGGACCTGCGATCTGATTCCTAAGCCCTATATCGTGGCCCGGTATTTTGCCAAAGAACAGGCCGAACTGGATGACCTGCACAGCCAACTGGAAAACATCGGGGCCGGCTTTGCCGAGTTGGCTGAAGAATACGGCGGAGATGAAGGAATTCTCAAGGATGTGTCCAGCAGGAGCGATGCCAGAGAGGCCTATATCCAAGCCCTCATTGCCTTATGGAATGAGGATGATCCGGCCGCGTGCCGACAATACAGTGCGCTGACGGACCAGGCCCGTGAACACGAAGCCACGCTTCAAACCCTGACTGACCACACCCACCTCTCGGCGCTCAAGGGCAACAAGGGAAAGCTTACCATGAAGGCCGTCAAGGATCGCCTTGCCGCGACTGGGGACAAGGCCGAGAAGTCAACACTCACCAAATACCTGGTCGCCGATGAGCAGCACAAGGCCAAGAGCAGGAAGGCCGCCGAACTCCTCAGCACGATCGAAGCCCACTATCATACCCGACTGGCCCAGGACCCCGTGCCCGAGGAACTGGCCGACCTTCAGATCACCGTGCGCTACCTGGGCCTTCTCGATGAACAGAGCGCCCTCAAGACCAGGGTGAAAGAAGCCGATGCCGCCCTCGACAAACTGACATATGACAAATACCCTCAGCTCACTGTCGATGAAATCAAGACCCTTGTGGTGGACGACAAATGGCTCTCGGCCCTGGCTGCCGGTGTTCAAGCAGAGCTGGAGAGGGATTCGCAGACGCTCGCGGGGCGTATTCGGGAGCTGGCAGAACGGTATGCCACACCGTTGCCCCAGATTGTCGACACTGTCGCTGAGCTGTCGGATCGCGTGGACGGGCATCTTCGGCGGATGGGCTTGGTATGGAAATGAAGAACGGATATAAAGATACTGAGATTGGGCTAATCCCTGAAGAATGGGAGGCTGTTTCTCTTTCGGATAGATTTCATATTGCTACTGGAGGCACCCCCCCTACGTCTGATAAGTTGAACTATGGGGATAGGTTTTTATTCGTAAGTCCCGCAGACCTCGGGGAAAACAAATTTGTTAGAGATACACAGAAAAAATTGTCCGAAAAGGGATTTCGTTTATCGAGAAAGTTTCCACCTGGTAGCACACTGTTTACGTGTATAGGTTCGACAATCGGGAAGACAGGCCTTGCTTCTGAAACTCTCACATCAAATCAACAGATCAATGCTGTATTTCCTAACGAATGGGACGACTCTGAGTTTGTTTATTATTCGATTGACCACATTTCACCAAAGGTCAAAGCTCTTGCTGGCGAACAAGCGGTTCCCATAGTAAACAAAAGAAGCTTCGGTGAAACGAAAATTCCGATCCCTATCAAAAAGGAGGAACAACGAGCCATTGCCACCGCCTTGGGCGATGTGGATGCCCTGCTGGATGGCCTCGATCGGCTCATCGCCAAGAAGCGCGACATCAAGCAGGCCGCCATGCAGCAGCTCCTCACCGGCAAGACCCGCCTGCCGGGGTTTGAGGGGGAGTGGGAGGTGAAGCGGCTTGGAGACCATGTCAGATTCTTGCGAAACGGGGTCAATCCGCGTGCTGAGCTTACACTGGATGGGCCTGTACGATATCTGCACTACGGCGACATTCATGGTTGTAAGGCTCCCCTGCTTTCTCCCGCAACACTTCCATGTTTGCCTTCAGAAAAGGCAAAGACGCTCGATCGCTTGCTTGATGGCGACTTGATTCTTGCTGACGCATCAGAAGATCTGGAAGGTGTTGGCAAATCTGTGGAAATCTTTGGCGCATCTGGTACGGAGGTCGTTTCAGGCCTCCATACTATTGCCGCCAGATTTGACAAGAGCGTATTGGCAGATGGCTTCAAAGCCTACCTTCAGTTTTGCCCACACTTTTCAAAACAACTGCGTCGCCTTGTGGCAGGCACAAAGGTCTATGCAACAAACCGAGCTCACATCGCAGGCATTGAGATCCCTCTCCCCGCCATTGATGAGCAGGTTGCGATTGCTTCGGTTTTTATTGATATGGACGCCGAAATCGCCGTCCTCGAACAGCGCCGCGCAAAGACTCGCGATCTCAAAAAGGCCATGATGCAGGAGCTGCTGACCGGAAGGACAAGGCTGGTATGAAAGAGCATCAGAACATGGAGTGGAAGGAATCGTGGCGTGACGAATATCTGAAATGGATATGCGCCTTTGCCAATGCCGAGGGAGGCATGTTGGTGATCGGCAAGAACGATGCCGGTGTAACGGTGGGGGTGCCAAATGCGCGCAAGCTTCTGAAAGACCTGCCGAACAAGATCCGCGATGTGCTGGGGTTGATCGTGCCGGTGAACCTGCGCCGCGAGCAGGGCAAGGAGTTTATTGAAATTGTCGTACAGGCTGCGCCCTACCCGGTCAGCTACAAGGGGGAATACTACGTCCGCAGCGGCAGTACCCGCCAGGAACTCAAGGGGGCGTCTCTGGATCAGTTCTTGCTGGCGAAGCAAGGACGGCATTGGGATGCGGTTCCGGTGCCCAATGTTTCGGTGTCGGACTTGGACACTGAAAGTATCAAGCGTTTTCGGAGACTTGCCCTGCGCAGCGGTCGGCTGAATGATGCCTTGATTGACGAACCGGATGCAGCGCTGGTCGAAAAGTTGAAACTGACTGAAGGCACATATCTCAAGCGTGCTGCCGTGCTGCTGTTTCACGCGGACCCGACCGTTTTCGTGACCGGCGCGTTCGTGAAGATCGGCTTTTTCCGTTCACAATCGCACCTCATCTATCATGATGAAGTTGAAGGCGATCTCTTTAACCAGGCGCATCAAACCCTGGACCTGCTGTACACCAAATACCTCAAGGCAGTGATTCACTATGAAGGGATTCAGCGCCTCGAACGTTTTCCCGTGCCCAGGCCTGCCTTGCGCGAGGCAGTGCTTAACGCTCTGGTACATCGCGTCTATGCAGTGTCCGCACCCGTTCAGATTCGCATCTATGACGACAGACTGACCGTCTGGAACCCGGCCCTTCTGCCGCAGGGCTGGACGGTGGAGAAACTGCGGGGTGAACATGCGTCGATCCCGTTCAATCCCGATATTGCCAATGCGTTCTTTCGGGCAGGAGAAATCGAGTCTTGGGGCCGGGGCATCCATCAGATTTTTCAGTCCTGCATAGATGCCGGCAGCCCGGAACCGCGATTGCACTATGAACCAAACGAGCTATTGTTGGAATTCCCATTTGCAGAGGACTACCTGCGTGGGTTGAATCTGGAACAGACCAATGAAGAGGATATGAAAGTTTCGGCAAAAACTTCGGTAGAAACGCCAGAGACTTCGGAAGAAACGCCGGAAACGTCGGTAAAAACGTCGGTAGAAAGTCCGGAAACGTCGGTAGAAACACCGGGAACGTCGGTAAAAACGTCGGACGTTTTGCTCAAGTTACTCCAACAGAATCCAAAGATGACGCTGGCCGAAGCGGCCACCCACATCGATCGCACAGTGAGGTCTGTGGAGAGGGCAAGCGCGAAATTGGTGAAGGCTAGAAAATTGCGGCATGTCGGGCCGAAGAAAGGTGGACATTGGGAGGTGATCCAGTGACGGAACAAACCCGATCCGAACGGTTGACCCAGAGCCGGGTGATCGCCCTTTTCACGGACAAGGCCCGGTCGGACTGCCTGGGCTACCGGTATCTGGGTGACTGGCAGCGGGACAACAACCGACCCATCGAGGCGGAGCTCCTCCGGGACAATCTCAAGGCGCGGGGGTATTCGGATGCACAGGTTTCGGCTGCCCTCCAGAAGCTGGAAACGGCCACCGACACCACCGGAGTGACGCTGTACCAGGCCAATATGCGGACCTACCAACTGCTGCGCTACGGTGTGCAGGTGCAGACCGCCGCCGGGAAAGCCCATGAGACGGTCCACCTGGTTGACTGGGATCACCCGGAGCAAAACGACTTTGCCCTGGCCGAGGAGGTCACGCTCAAAGGCGGATATGAGCGACGCCCCGATCTGGCCCTGTACCTGAACGGCCTGGCCGTCGGGGTCATTGAACTGAAACGCAGTTCGGTTGAAATCGCAGACGGCGTGCGGCAATTGATTACCAACCAGGAAGAGATCTTCAACAAGGGGTTTTTCAGCACGGTCCAGTTTGTTTTTGCGGGCAGTGACGCCCAGGGCCTGCGGTACGGCACCACGGGCACGCCGGAGCAGTTCTTTGTGCAATGGAAGGACGAGACAGGCGGCGTCAGCGACAACGTAATTGCTACAGGGGGTTACCTGGATAAGCCTCTGGCCCAGATGTGCAACAAAGAGCGACTGCTGGATTTCATGCGCAACTTTGTCATCTACGACGCGGGCCAGAAGAAGGTGCCCCGCCAGCATCAGTTTTTCGGGATGAAGGCCGCCCAAAAGCGGCTCAGGCGTCGGGAGGGCGGCGTGATCTGGCATACCCAGGGGAGCGGCAAAAGCATCCTGATGGTGCTGCTGGCCAAGTGGCTGATGGAGCACGATCCCGAGGCGCGCATCCTGGTGGTCACCGACCGTGACGAACTGGATCAACAGATCGTGGGGGTGATGCGGAATGCGGGCGTGATCGGTGAAGATGATCCATCTCCCCGCATCACCTCCCGGGCCCAATTCGTGGAAAAGCTGGGCGCCACCACGCCACGGCTGCTTTGCGCATTGATCCACAAGTTCGATCCCGCGGACCTGAAGGGCGACCCGCCCCCCATTCACGGGCGCTATTACGTGTTTGTGGATGAATGCCATCGCACCCAGGGCGGCGACATGCACCGCCAGATGAAACGCTGGATGGAAGGGGCGATATTTGTTGGATTCACCGGCACCCCACTCTTGCGCAGAGACCGAAAGACCACCCGTGAGGTCTTCGGCGCCTATATCCATACCTACAAGTTCCATGAGGCCGTTCGAGACAACGTGGTGCTGGATCTGAAATACGAAGCGCGGAACGTCCCCCAGCAGCTCACATCACAGAAGGCCGTTGATGCATGGTTTGATCAGAAGACTAAGAACCTGAACAACTTTCAGAAGGCCGTGGTGCGCAAGGCATGGGCGAACATGGAGAAGCTCATGAGCGCGGGCGAAAGAAAACAACGGATCATCGCGAGTATCATCGAGGATTTCAGCCTTAAGCCCCGATTGAATAACAACCGTGGAACCGCTATCCTGGTGGTTGCCTCCATTTATGACGCGTGCCATTATTTCCGGCTGTTCCAGAACACCAGTTTCGGTCAGTATTGCGGCATCGTCACATCCTATGAGCCCAACCATAATGCCATCTCCCGCGAACCGGCAAACAGCGATGAGCGATACAAATTCGACACCTACACCCTGCACGTTCTGGCAGGCGGACAGGCCACAAAGCAATACGAGGATGAAATCAAACGGCGATTCATCGAGGAACCGGCCAACTGCAAGCTGCTGATCGTGGTGAGCAAACTGCTGACCGGCTTCGATGCGCCCTCCTGCACCTACATTTACCTCGACAACGAACTGCACGATCACAACCTGTTCCAGGCCATCTGCCGCACCAACCGGCTGGATGGCGACGACAAGGACTATGGGTACATCGTGGACTTCAAGGAGCTGTTCGGCGACGTGCAGGAGGTCATTTCCGTTTACAGCTCGGAGGAACTGGACCTCGACCAGGGAAGCGGCGGCGACAACAACATCACCCTCAAGGAATGGCTCCAGGAAGGCCGAAAGAAACTGGATGCGGCCCGCGAGGCACTGAAATACCTGTGTGAACCCGTTCCCCAGCCCAAAGAAATCGAGCAGTATCTGCGCTATTTCTGCGGAGATGCAAATGACCCGAACGCCTTGAACGATACGGAGCCGCTACGGATTTCTTTCTACAAGTCCGTTACCGTTTTTGTGCGGGCCTTTGCGGCGGTTTCCCAGGATTTGTCTGAGGCCGGGTATACCGGTTCAGAAATCGCTGAACTCCATCACGAAGTCGGTTTTTTTTGTGAAATCCGCTCCGCCGTCAAAAAGCACTCAGGGGAGGAGCTGGACATCAAGCCATTCGAGGCGGATATGCGCCACCTCCTCAATACCTATATTCAGGCCGACCCTGCCGACCCGCTGGGCAGACTGGACAATTTCTCACTGGTGGAGATGATTATCGACACCGGCATCCACGACGCCATTGCCAAAAAGCTGAATGAAAAAGGGAAGCTTTCAAGAAACGCCGTGGCCGAGGGGATCATCAACAATATCCGCAAAGCCATCATTCGAGATCAACTGACCGACCCGAAATACTACGAGCAAATGTCCAAACTCCTGCTCGACCTGATCCGACAGCGAAGAGACGACACGGAATCATACGAGGAATTTCTCAAAAAGGCCGAGGAACTGGCCAATAACCTTATGAAGGGCCGACCCACTGCGGGTGTTCCCGCTGCCCTGCATGGAAAACGGGGGGCCGTTGCCATCTACAACAATCTTCCCGATATCGTGCCCAGTCAAACCTCAGCAGGCGGTATTCTGGAAAGGGCCAGAGCATATGGCGATGATCGGCTGACGTTGACGCTTGAAATCGACAGGGCCATGCGCGAGCAGGCGCCTGCCGACTGGAAGGGGGACGATATGCGCGAAAAGCAGGTGTTGAATGCGCTCTTCCCTCTGATGAACCGTGACCGGGAGGCCACCAGGGCCTTATTCGAGATCATCAAGAACCAATCGGATTATTTATGAAGGAAAGCATCCGGCTAGGCAACATAGCCATCCAGGTAACCCGCAAGGCCATCAAGAACGTCCACCTGTCTGTCCACCCGCCGGACGGACGTGTGACGCTCTCTGCGCCGGAGAATACCCGCCTTGAAGTGGCCCGCGCCTACGCCATATCCAGACTGGGATGGATTCGTCAACAGCAGGAGAAGCTTCGGGACCAGGCAAGAGAAACGCCGCGACGGTTTGTCCAGCGGGAGAGCCATTACCTGTGGGGTCGGCGTTACCTGCTCACCGTCGTAGAGGAAGAGGCGAAACCAGGTGTTTCGTTGGACCACAGGCAGATCACCCTCAGAATCCGGCCCGGCAGCAGCGAAAACAAGCGGGGTGAGGTCATCCACGATTGGCACAAGAGGTTACTCCACGGTTTTATTCCCAGTTTAATCCAGACATGGGAACCGAAGCTGAGCGTCAACGTGGCTGGCTACTTTCTGCAGCGCATGAAAACTAAGTGGGGCAGTTGCAACCATCGGGCCGGACACATACGACTGAACACGGAACTGGTCAAAAAACCAAAAGATCTGATTGAATACGTGGTGGTCCATGAAATGGTGCACCTCATTGAGCCGACGCACAGCAACCGGTTCATTGCCATACTGTCGGAACACTACCCGACATGGCGGGAGGCCCGTGCCGAACTTAATGATCTGCCATTGGCGGCAGAGGTTTGGAATGAATGAAGATTTGTCTTGGAGAAGGGATTCCAAAGCAAGCTACTGGAACTGGCGGGAGTGTCGCTTCCCTTTGAACCGAGCGAACACCGGCGCTTCGCCGTCAAGATCGTGGATGATCGGGGCATCAAGAGCCTCAAGGTCAAGGAGGTGGGGGAATGACAGCACAGATAGAGATTCCGAGAAACGAGGTGGAGAAGTTCTGCCTTCGGTGGCAGATTAAGGAGTTGTCCCTTTTTGGATCTGTTTTGCGCCACGACTTCCGACCGGATAGTGATGTGGATGTCCTGGTTCACTTCGACCCGGAAGCCCGTCCCACCCTGTTCGATCTGGCTCGAATGCAGGATGAATTACAGCAGATCCTTGGGAGAAATGTGGATCTGGTCAGCCGCCGGGGGATAGAGATGAGCCGGAATTATATCCGTAGAAGCGCCATCTTGAAGTCAGCGGAGGTGGTTTATGGAACGTGACCAGGTATACTTTCCGGACATTCTCCAAGCTGCAAGGCTTGCATTGTACTATGTCAAGGGAATGGGAAGCCTGGAACGCCTTTATGCTGGACACCAGCGAGCATGTGACGGCCTGGGTCAAAAACGACCACCTGGGCTTTGAAGTCCTGTATGTGTATCGCGGGGTGGTGCGCAAGTACCGGCCTGATTTCCTGGTGAGGCTGACGAATGGCGACATGCTCATCCTCGAGACCAAGGGGCAGGAGAGCGAGCAGGACAAGGTGAAGCGGCGATATCTGGATGAATGGACCGAGGCCGTGAATGCCCATGGCGGTTTTGGAAAATGGCGCTGCGCTGTGGCCAAAGGGCCGGGCGAGATTCGGGATATTCTGATCAAATAGAACTGCTGGATTATGGGAGGGCCGTAAAGCCCAGGGAAAATTCAAGCTGATGAGCTGACATCTTCGGGAAAGACACCATGACCATCGTGGAGGTGGTCGTATGGAAAGGAACCGCGAATGAACGCGAATACACGCCAATTGGTTTTGAAGAATGAAGTCTATCAAATCATCGGCGCGGCGATGGAAGTATCCAATCATCTGGGGTGCGGTTTCTTGGAGGCAGTCTATCAGGAGGCACTGGGCCTGGAATTCTCCGAACAACGAATTCCCCATGTTCAGCAAAAGCGAATCCAGATAGTCTATAAAAGCACCGTGCTGGAAAAGGATTATATCGCAGACTTTTTATGCTTTGACCAAATTATTGTAGAGATCAAAGCCATCAAGCAGATCATCTCAATCGAGGAAGCCCAAATACTCAACTATCTGAAGGCAACGGGCCATCCATTGGGCTTGGTGATTAACTTCGGCTCTCCAAAACTTGAATGAAAACGATATGCATATACAGACAAAACTATTGGCGTCCATTCGCTTTCATTGGCGGTTGATCAGATGGGAAGGAGATAATGGCCCTGCATCCTGAATTTCCCACGTCGCCCCATTCGTTTCTCGATCCGGAGGTGCGAATGGTTTTCGAAAATATCGGCCCAAGACCTTCGAGCAATTGATGAGCGGATTTAGGGAATACAAGTAAAAGGATGAAACGCGACAGATGAAAAGAGCGGTTAGTCCCGTGACGTGATGAAGTCGGTTGACGGGCAATATAACCGCTGAATCATCCTGAAGGAGGATGGCTATGAACATAGAAGAATGGCGTCAAATCGGGACAGAGTTATATAATCGGCTGCACCTGCCCACATATCCTGCGGCAATCCAGTTTATCCGCGATCCATCCGAGATCCCTGCCGGCGCCGTCCGACCGCATGACAAGGGCCAGAAATGGAGCCTTTGTCAGGCGGTTACCTACACCCGCCGCTGGGGGTGGACCACGGCCATGACGGCCGAGGACAATTTCTGCGTGCCGGGCTCGGCCATGCATCTATGGGTGGATGTGGGCGAAGAGGACTTTGTGGAAAGCCAGGTGCGCCAGGGCTGGCATAAAGATCGGACCGCCGAACAGATGCGCTATCAATTCGCCATGAAGGCCTTCGCCGGGGACAAAGCTGAAAAGGCCCGGCAGTATATCGGCTTTGTCGCATCCCCCTTGTCCGCCACAGAAGTGACGCCGGATACGGTGCTGGTTTTCGGAGATGGCGCCCACATCACCCATCTCATTCATATGCTCTGCTATGACTACAACAAACCGGTCGCATCAGCATTTGAAGGGTTTGGAGAATCCTGCGTCAAGGGCGGCCTTCTCCCCTTTCTGACCGGCCGCCCGCAGGTCGTTATTCCAGGCATGGGCGACAGGGCGTTTGCCGGCATTGGGGACCATGAGATCGGGATCGGCATCCCGGCCAGCATGCTGGCCGAGACCATGCCCTATCTCTTTAAGACCGGGGGGAAGATGAATATGGGGCTTCCGGTCAAGAGCTTCTTGCCCATGGGATTGACCGAAAGCATCACGCCGGGGTTTCAATACCTGAAAGACAGGCTGGATCGTGACAAAACCGGCTGACCGGCGATCTCCATGACGGTGATACGGAGCTGAAATGGATAAATCTGTGCCATCTGTTATCCGCCTGGACCCGTACCTGGAAAGTGCATGTTTCAAAGGCTCTGGTTTGCCCATACGCTCAAGTGTAGCCGCTGACGGATCGATGGCATGAAAAGGAGGCCCTCACATGTCCTATCAGGAAGAGACGCGTTTATCCGTTTTCAGACGCCTGCTGGACCGGGTAGGGAATCCGCTGGAGTGGAGCTTTGTGGACAAGGCCCTGCTCTTCATCGGGTTCGCCCTCCTGATGAACGTCCCCTTTACCATCGGCCTTTATTTCTCATTCCGTGTACCGGGACTGACCCCGGAATTTTTTGATCGATCACTCCATCACCTGGGGATACAATGCCAGTGGGGCTTTGTTTTGCTCTTTGCCGTGCTGTTCGTTATCGGGTGGAGGCTCCGCCGCAAGGATCCGGATAATCGCTGGCTTGTCTATGGGCTGGCAGTTGTCGCCGCAGTTCATGACGCATGGTTCATGGCCGCGATCGGGCACTCCACCAACCCTGCCACCTTTCTGACCCTCTTTGTCTTGGGCCTCATTGGGCTTTTGTTTTTTAACCTTTGCTTTGCCCTTATAGCCATCGGGGTATGGCTCTTGGCGATGGGTGGGACCGTGGTGGCCGAGCAGGCCGGCGTGCTTCCCTATGCCGCCGCATTAGTCCACTCTCCTCACACGGATGGCAGGATCGATCCCTGGTGGATGTGGGTCGGGTTTGCGGTATGCGGCGCCATCACGGCCTGCATGCTCCTTGCCTTCGGCTATGTGCTTAGCCGCTGGCGCAGGCGGGAGGCCCAGGTCGTAGAACTCTCCGATTTTCTCAAGAACATGTTCGGCCGGTACCTCTCCACTGAAGTGATGAAAACCCTGATCGAGAATCCCTCTGCCGTGGAACTGGGGGGCGAGCGCCGCAGGGTCACCATCATGATGACTGATCTTCGCGGGTTCACCGCCCAGTCCGAGCGCTTGGAACCTGAGCAGGTGGTTCGGATGCTCAACACCTATTTCGAGGTGATGGTGGACGTCGTCATGAAATACAATGGCACCATCAACGAGATCGTGGGAGACGCCCTGCTGGTGATTTTTGGGGCGCCCAGGGAAATGCCTCATCGGGCGCGACACGCGGTGGCGTGCGCTATAGAGATGCAGAATGCAGTTGGAAAGGTGAACGCGCAGAATCGGGCCATGGGCCTCCCCGAACTGGAGATGGGCATTGGACTCAACGACGATGAGGTGATCGTGGGGAACATAGGCTCCAGCAAGCGGAGCAAGTACGCGGTGGTAGGAAGCGGAGTCAACATGACAAGCCGTATCGAGTCCTACACTGTCGGAGGGCAAATCCTCGTCTCGGAAACGGTGCGAAAAGAGGCGGGGGACGTGCTGCGCATTGACGGCCAGATGGACGTGGTCCCCAAAGGGACGGAGGCGCCGATCAGGATCTATGAGGTAGGAGGCATTGCCGGCGACTACAACCTCATGCTGGAAGAGGAAGATCCTGAACTGGCGACCCTCTCCAGAACCCTTCCACTGGAATACAGGTTGATCGAGAGAAAACATGAAGGCAGGGTGGTTTCAGCCGGATTCATTCACAGGCTCTCGAAGAAGGGAGCTGAGATCGTCACTGCCGAGGCCATCGGACCGATGAGCAATCTGAAGCTCCGCTTGAAGGGGGTGGATGAGGCTCTGGCCTCAATGAGCTTCTATGGCAAGGTGATTCAATCCTCTCAAGACCAGGGCGTCAAGCTCCTGGTGAAGTTCACATCACTTCCGCCCGAGGTTGGGGCCTTTTTCCAGGCCCATCTACAGTACGCTCTGGCTTCGGTTCGAAACAAGTCACAACAAGGACGCGGTGGCGGCCCCGGACGACAAGAGGAAGGTGGGTCGCATTTTGGAGAGTGCTGTGATGAATCCGAAACAGGTTGTCAGTAAGGATCGAGCGCGGATCATCGAGACGCGGCGGGATCTGCACCGCATCCCTGAAACCGGGTTTAAGGAGGAAAAGACGTCGGCCTATGTGGGCGCTGGACCCTGGAGGTTGGACAGCCTGGGGGTGGACGTCATGGACAGATGAGGGCCTGTTCTGTCCTTGTTAAATCAGACGTCCGGGGTCCGGGGTCGCGTATCCATCGCCGGCAACACGTGGAAATGGACCTTGGGGTCCATTTCTTCCGCAAGGTGCGCCCATTGTTTTTCCCAGGACAGGAAGTCGCCGACCACCACGAGCCTGAACCGGTTCAGGCCGCGGCCGTCCCGTTCCGTACGGCCCGCGTGCAAAAGGCGTCCCAGGGTCTGTTCCGGTTCGGCAACCTTACGGCCGTCAATAATCCACACCAGGAGCCTGTCTCCCATCATCAATGAAACAAGGGGAAGCGATCCGATCACCTGCCGCCGGACCTGGTAATGATCAAAGATCTCCTCAGGGCAGGTGCACCCCAAAAGCCCCCGCACCAAGAACCTGGCACGGGATCTTTCCCCCAGATCCTGTTCCCATCTCTTTTCCTTGAACAGCCCCGTCTCTGCCCCCATGGTCCCTGCTCCTCTTGGTTCACCGTCATCCATTGCCCCTAAACTCCCCATGCCCCCCTCTTATTTTACTCCCTTTTACCCCCTGCTTCTCCCTCCCTACTGCCTACTCCTTACTCCCTGCTCCCTGCTCCTTGCTCCCTGCTTCCTGTCCGAAAGCGCCTGAGCTGCTTCTCATAGTACCCCCTGTTCTCAGTTGCCACTGACAGGGCCTCCTCGATGGTTTGAATCGCCTCCTCCCCCTGACCTTTTGCAAAATAGGCCTCTGCCAGGGTATCCAGAAACCCCGGGGACCGCTCCAGCGTCACCGCCCTCCTGGCCAGATTGACGGCCCGTTCCGGGTCCCTCAGGCCCTCCTCCGGGGTCGTCGCCAGAAGCCAGGCCAGATTGTTCAGGGCCACGGCCCGGTAAGGGTCCAATGCGATAACCCTCTCATAGACGTCCGCCGTTTCTCTTTCCTTTCCCATCTGCTGGTACATCATGGCCAGGCCCAGGTAGAGATCAACGTTGCGGGGCTCTTTCACAAGCTGCCGGTGGATGGCCTTTTCGATAATGCTATGGCTCATGTGGCGCTTGACAGGCCCGAAATTCAGGAGATACCCCAGGGCAGCGATAGAGACCAGGTAAATAAGGAAGGAGATCAGGACAAACCGGTGATGATGTTTGGCCAGCCCCGGCTCCCGGTAGGCCCTCACCAGATACTCGACCCTCTCTTTGATGCTGAAATGGTGCCAGCTCGGCAGGTCCCGGCTTCTTCCGCTGAGAAAGGCGATCTTTTCCAGGGAACGGATGGTGAATATCGGGGTCCCCATAACAGTCGCGGAATAGAGATCTGCCTGTCGTTCAAAGTTGCGCATGAAGAACCCCATGACGTATCTGAAGTAGACGAGGAGGGAGATCAGCATCGGGAAAGAGACAGTCGCATAAAGGAGACTCACGGACCGGGTATCATCGCCGGCGATCAACTCGATCAACCCGGGGTGAAGAAAGGCCAGGTAGATGGACATATCGGCCAGCCCGAAAGAGAGGGCCATAAACCCGACAAAAAACAGGAGATAAAAGAGGAGATGCCGATATTTGGCATGGCCCATTTCATGGGCGAGAACGGCCTTGAGTTCTTCCGGAGAAAGGGCTTCAAGGAGAGAATCGGTAACGAGGATATATTGGTATCGGGGCACGATGCCCATGATGCCCGCGGTCATCATCCGGCCCTCGAAGATCGGCCACCGGAGGAGACCCCGGTATTTGAACCCCTTTTCCGCGAGGAAACCCCTGAGCTGATCCGCCTTCTCAGACACCGTCAGCGGCGTGCATCCCCACCAGCGCTGGATGAACTTGGGGAGGATTATCATCAACAAGGTGATAAACGCGGCGAAAAAGGCCATCTGGCCGTAGACGCTGTCCATGAATGCATTGAAACCTGTCCATGGGCTCAGGGCCAGGAGGTCATATACAAAGGAAAGAACCAGCCACGGGAAGAGGATGGGGAGATTGAATCGGAGCTGGGATCGAATAAAGGATCGCCGGGTGATGTCCACCCGGAAAATGGCCCGGTATGCGGGATATCCGAAATACCAGAGGGTGCAGAGATAGAACAGGAAGAGGGTCAGGGCAAGCACCCCTTGCAGCACGGAAAAACTCCTGAATCCCGGAATCAGAGACAGCCACTGTTTCAGGTTGAAAAAATAGACGGCCAGGGCGAACAAAAATATGGCCAGAACCGAGAGCCTGACATTGAGTCGCTGATACCGGTCCGTCATGGCCCCGTCCACCCGGTCCGCCTCGCGGACCCGTTGAAGGAGGCCGGCGAACACCCTTCGGCTGTATATGGCAAGGATGAGCCAGGTCAAGACAAGGGGCGCCAGGGTCCCCAGGATCAGATCCTCCGGCGGGGAATCGGCATAGCTGATGTTGAAAATCAGGAGGACGACAATGAAGTAGATGATGTTATTAAACATGTCTTGGAGCAGGCGACAGGGCTTAGAGATCAGCGTCAGGGACGCGGGATTCCTTGATGAACTCCAGGCTGCCGCCCCCGGGAGGAATGGCGGCATCGGCCGCCAGGGTGATGTCTACGCTGTAACGGGATTCCAGATCGGTCAGGTCCTTCCGCTTTTTGTTCTGGAGGTAGGTAGCGACCTCCAGGCCGAGGCATCCCTTTACCTGGACAATCCCTTTGCGGGAAACGCCCATCCGGATGCGACGCAGAAACGACAAGGCCGCGGTTTCCACCGAGGGCACAATGCCCCTCCCCTCGCAGTAGCTGCATTTCTGGTAGCTCATGGATTCAATGGACGGCCTCAGCCGCTGTCGTGAAAGCTCAAGAAGCCCGAATTTAGAGATAGGGGAGATGCTGATCTTGGCACGATCATCCTTTGTCGCGTCCCGCAACATCTTCTCCACGTCCCGGTTGTGTTTCTTGTCCCTCATGTCGATGAAATCGATGACCACCAGTCCGCCCATATCCCTCAGGCGGAGCTGTCTTGCGATCTCCTGGGCAGCCTCGATATTGATATTGAAGGCCGTGGACTCGATACCCTTCCCAGTCCTTGCCCGACCCGAATTCACGTCGATGGCGATCAATGCCTCCGTCGGGTCTATCACGATGGAGCCCCCTGATTTCAGGGGCACCCTGCTCTGATAAATCGATTCGATCTGTCGCTCGATTTCGTACTGGGCGAATATGGGACGCTTTTCCTTGTAGAGCTTGACAATCCGCTGGTGCCTGGGAGAAATGATCTTCATGTACCGCTTGACCTTGGCAAAGGTCTCTTTGTCATCCACAAGCACTTCATCAATTTCGCTGGTAAAATAGTCCCTCAGGGTCCTCAGGCAGACATCCTGCTCCTTGTGTACGATGGAAAGGGACGGCGCATCCTGCACGTTCTGCTTGATGTTCTTCCAGATCCTCAGGAGCCGGTTGAGATCCCTGGAGAGTTCATTCTTGTTCTGACCCAGGGCGGCCGTCCTGACGATGTATCCCACGCCATCAGGGAGATTAAAGGCCCCCATGATCGACTTGAGCCTGGATCTTTCCTCTTCGTCCTCGATCTTCTTTGAAACCCCTCCCTTACTCCCCGGCATCAGGACCAGGTATCGGCCGGCCAGGGAGAGGTAGGTGGTCAACTGGGCGCCCTTGTGCCCGGGCATCTCCTTGGTCACCTGGACAAGGAGTTCCTGTCCCTTCTTCAGAACCTTTTCAATGCGGGGAAAGGAGCGCTCCTTCGAGGTTTCGTGCCCGGTCAGATAGTATTCAGGATGGATGTCCCCGGCGGAAAGAAAGCCGTTCTTGCCGCCCCCGTAATCCACAAAGCACGCCTGCAGGCTCGGCTCTATCCGCTCCACGACCCCTTTATAGATATTTCCGGTCTTCTGCTCAGTGCTGGCCGTTTCAATATAGTATCCATCCAGCAATCCTTCCTTGATTACCGCAATTCTGTATTCTTCCGCCTCAACGGCATTGATCAGCATTTTCCGTATGGTCATCTGTCCCGTAATTCTTCCTCCTTGGTTTGGGTGGCTCTCGGCCACGGTAAAGAGACTCGTCTGGCTTGATTAAAAAGGACCCAAAGGACTTAAAAGACCCCAACGACCACCCAGCTTTAATACCCCCCCGTTTTGATTACTTTAGGCACTTTAGCTCACTTTAGGAATTTTAGGCACTCTTCTTTTCCCTTCCGTTCCGCCTGAAATGCTGCTCAGCCTGGTACATAAAGGTCCGGATCGCCGCCTCTCTTCCGGGCTGGACGCTCGAATCATAAGGGGTGTCCAGGTAAGGGACCCCCAGTTCATTCATGATCGGCCTGACGATGGCCGAGGTAATCGTGCTCGGCATACAGGTAAAGGGATACACATTCACCACCCCGTTGTAGCCATCCCTCGCATAGGCCACGATCCCGGCGATGCTCAGGCAGGCCTCTGTGCCCACCTCAAAACTGAACAGGTCTTTTTCCTTCAGGATCTCTTCGAGATGCCCGATCTCATGATCTTCCGGCAGATCGATAAGGGAGCGGATATGCTGGTAGATCTTCTTCTGCCGGAATCCCTGGTAATAAAAATCTCCGCCGTAACTGATCATATCCTTCAAAAAGCGCTTCAGCGCTCCGAAATGAAACTGCCTCAGGGAGAGGCGAAATCGCGCCTTGGCCTCTCTCAACCGGTCATAGCTCGTATAATTGGCCCATTCGGCGATGGAGGCGTTCACCACCTCAGCCCCGTACCGCTCCAGGACACGAATCACATCCTGATTGGCCTGGACATGGGTCCTCAGGTAGATTTCGCCCACGATCCCGATGAGGGGCTTCTGGGGAATATCAGGATCCACGACCCCTTTCCCTTCTTCGATCACCGTTTCCAACTGCTTGAGGATGCTTTCGAAATCCTTGTCAGGACCGAACCGTTCAAAGGTGCCCTCCATAAGGCGCATCGCTTTTTCGATGAATTCGTCGCCCGCGCCGGGCGTCTTTTCGTAAGGCCTGATCCGCCAGAGCAACCGGTCGAGAATGTCCCCCACCACCAGGGAAAAATAGGAGGTCTTCCTGAGTTCCCTGACCCGGCTGTCATCGATGATCCCGGCCAGGGAGTATCCGTCCTTCGTTGAAAGGGCGCCGATTTTCAGCTTCTCCAGCTCGGGGAAGGAATCGAGGACAATCCGCTGGTATTTGTTGTACATCCCGAAACGGCACGGCCCGTCCGCCTCGGGCATGAAATAGATATAATCCTCCGCGTTAAACGCATCCCCCAGGCGTTCCCTTTCCTCCTTCATGGCATAGAGGATATCCCCGGTGGTGATCTGACAGGGATAACACTCCTTCCCCGAGGTGTATTCCATCCCCAGATCCTGCCCCTTGCAGGTCTCCATCACCCGCGCATGGATGCCGAATCCCCTGAATACCGCTGCCAGGAGATGGCAGCCGATCCGGTTCATCTCGGGGATCAGGCAGGTCTTGTCCTTGAGGTTGAATCGGCCCACCTTTTCGGACAGGGACTGAAAATCGATAACCTTTGCTGTTTCCATCACCAATCCTTAATTCGCCATCTTCAGCTCTGCCTCGCGGCCTGCCCTCAGCTTCTGTATGCTGTTTTCGATGACATTCTTGTAGGCCTCGAGCCGGGTCATGGCCCCGGCCACGGCGCTGTGCTCGTCCAGTTCCAGGATCAGATACGGCTTGTCGCCCATGATGTGCCGATAAAAGTGCTCCAGAAAGGAGTCCGCGCCGCACCCGAAATTGGTCAGATGGAGGCCGAAACAAAACGGGCGGCGCTCCACCACCTTTGCGGTCCTCAGGATCTGTGCCCCCAACCCCCAGTACATGGAGGGAAAGTCCGACAGATCCACAGACGACACATCGACGAAATCCATGGGCAGGGCCGAAACGCCGATCTTGGCCAGATTCTTTCCCAACCTCAGATTCAATCGCTCATCATAGAGATTATACGGCCGGCCGGTCACCACCACCATGGGCGTCTCGGAGTCATGGTCCTCCAGGATCTCGAAACCCTTTTTATAAAGGGCCTGCCTGAACCGGGCCTCCCGTTCCAGGCCGTAGGCAAGGGCCTTTCGGATATCTTTTCTGCTCACCCCGAGCCGGGATTTCAACTGATCCGTAAGCTCCATGGCGAGGGTGTCAAGGTCGTATTTGAAATGAATCTCCGGATTCAGGATAGTCAAAGGATCCAGGCCCAGGGCCATGCGGACCATATAGGAATTGGCCTGGACCATGGGGCAGAAGGACCCCTTTTCATCCGGCGCGGGCGTGGCCATATCGATCATGGTCGGGATAAAGAGAAAGGCCGTTTTCCCGATCAACTCTTTCACATGGCCGTGGGAGACCTTGACCGGATAGCATGTCTCGGCCACCATGGTCTCGATCCCGACCTTGGAAATGTGGGCATTGGTGGGGGGCGTCAGGACGAGCCGGTATCCCAGTCTGTCAAAAAAATGGGCCCACAGGACGGCATTCTGGTGCCCGTACAGGGCCCGCTGCATTCCGACGGTCCGGCGGCCATCGACCTCCATCATGGGTCCTTCCTTTAATTCATGATAGACCCCGGCCATGTAGGTCTCCCATATCTCCTGTCTCAGGGCAAAGAAATCCGCTTTTGCGCCCCCCCTGGCGCGGGTCAGTTCATACCGGCCACACTCCCCGCCCCACACGCTGCGCCGACCATCGAAATCGTAGATTTTGAGCTTGCACTGATTGTGGCAGTTGGGGTCTGCGTGGCATATCTTCTCCGTAAACGCCATGCGGTCGTTGATGGCGCTCTCCAGGCCCCTGAAGCTGGTTTGGCCCCTGTTTTCAATCCGCATCATCTCCTGGACGCTGAGGGCGGCCCCATAGGCCCCCAGGACCTCCCGGTGTTTCGGCACCAGGACGGGGCGGCCCAGGACATTTTCAAAGGCCGCCACCACCCCCTTGTTGAGGGACGGACCGCCCAGAAACATGACCCGCTGGCCGACCTGCCGCTTCTCCACCACCCGATTCAGATAGTTGTAGACAATGGCGTAACACAACCCTGCGATGAGATCGTTTCTCGGGACCCCCTTCTGGTGATAGGAGACCAGGTCCGATTCCATGAAGACCGTGCACCGCTCCGCGAGCCTGACAGGGGCCTCCGAAGAAAGGGCGATCTCCTGAAATTCGCCCACAATATTGATGCCGTATTTATTGGCCAGTTCGTGGAGGAAACTCCCGGTGCCGGCCGCACAGACCTTGTTCATGTCAAAATCAAGGGGGTAGGTATTGGCGATGTAGATGTATTTGGAATCCTGGCCCCCGATTTCGAATATAGTGTCCACGTCCCGGTCGATCTCCACGGCCCCCCTGGCATGGGCGGTGATCTCATCAATGATGAGATCCACATTCAGGAAATCGCCCACCACGTTTCTGCCGGAACCGGTCGTGGCGGTCGCGACGATGTCGATCTTCCGGCCCACCTGGTCCCGCAGATGGGCGAGGAGTCCCTGGGTTACCTCGATCGGCTTCCCCTGGGTGGGCACGTAATTCTTGTGGATGATCTTGCCGGCCTCGTCGATCAGGGCATATTTGGTGGTGGTAGAGCCGATATCCACCCCCAGGCAGGTCCGGGGTGTTTTCCCAATGGGCCTGGTGGGGATCGCGTTGGAATCGGGGAAGACGGTCTCCCGAAGCGCCAGTCTCGGAGCAATGGGTACGGAGATCTTTCGATTGGCCTTGAGTCCCTCCATCATATCCGGTGTTACGCGGCCATACCGGTCCGCGTCAAGGCCCGCTTCTTGGGACGCCAAGGCCTGTAGCGCCACGCCGAGGGCACCTATGGAGGTGTTGTGAGGCGGCACGATCAGGTCCGGAAAATAGGCCCTGAAGGCCTTGACCTGGAGTTCATTCAAGGAAAGCCCCCCCACAAACAGGATCGGTTCCGCAAGCAACCGGTTGGAGACGATCGTGCTCATGTAATTCCGGGCGTTTCCCACGTGCAGTCCGTAGATGATGTCTTCCAGCCTTTCCCCCCTGTTTTGAAGGTGAATCATATCGGACTTGGTAAACACCGTGCAGCGACACGCGACATTGGCAGGGATCGTGCTGGTAACGCCGAGACGGATAAAATCCGTGAGGATTCTGTCGATCTGATCCTGGGAGATGTCTGTTTTTTCCGCATACATGGCAGTGGCGAGTCTCTGGGCCTGCTGGTCGATGAAAGACCCGGTGCCGGAGGCGCAGGGGCCGTTGGTATTGAAATATTCCAACTCCCAGCCGGCCTCCCCGGATGCACCCCCTGTCGAGGGATCGGTGATCTGAAACAGGGCCGTCTCCTGTCCCCCCATACTGATGACCGTCCGGACGTCCGGCCTTACAAACGTGGCGCCCAGGACCTGGCTGATGGTCTCGAACTCATAAAAGGCCCCCAATCGCTCACTCAACTCTTTTCCGTGATTTCCGGTAAAGGCCACAGACCGGATAATCTCTTCCCCGAATCGCTCATGCAGCCCCCGAACAAGGGTCAGAACGCCTTCGTCGACCCTGCCGAGATGCCGGCCGTAGGGGGCCTCAAAAACGATCTTGTGCCTGTCATCGATGACCATGCAATTGATGCTGACAGATCCGGCGTCAATGCCCACATACAATTCCCGTGAATCTTCCGCGCTCTTTTTTTCCTTATGTCCCATTGGTTTCACTGCTCAGATAACATTTTCATATCTTAAAATTCATATGTTACACTATCTCCGTTGCTAAAGGTCATCCATGAAAACCAGGGAACCCTCCGGCAACCGGCGCGATAAACTACCATATCATGGAGCCTGAGGGAAGGGTTTTCGCTTTATGGGATTCATTGAGTTGGCGGGTCTATTGAGTCCTCAAACCTCGACCACCCGCCTCATGTTATTTCACTTCCCTTTCCCCTCCCACACACACTCCAAACTCCCCACTCCAAACTTCAGGGGCTTTAGCCGCTCCTAATGCGCCTCATCCCAATTCACCCCCTGATGGATGTCCACCTTGAGGGGGACATTTAAGGGGTAAACCCCTTCCATTTCCTCCCGGATCATCGGGATCACCCGGGTCGCCTCGTCCAGCGGAGCCTCGAAGACCAGCTCGTCGTGGACCTGGAGGAGCATCCGCGTCTTGAATCCCTCTTTGCCCAGCCGCTCGTGGATACGGATCATGGCCTGCTTGATCAGGTCCGCGGCCGTTCCCTGGATAGGGGTGTTGACGGCCATCCGTTCCGCCTCCGAGCGGATCCGGTTGTTGGCGTGCTCGATGTCGGGGAGATACCGCCGGCGGTTGAAGAGGGTGGTCACATACCCCATTTTGGAGGCCGTCCGGATCATCTCCTCCCGGTATCTGGTCACCCCCTGGTATCGATCATAATAGGCGTCGATGTACTTTTTGGCGGTCGGATGATCGATGCCCAGTTCCTCGCTTAGTTTTCGCGGACCCATTCCGTAGATAATGCCGAAGTTGATGGCCTTTGCCACCCGCCGCATCTCAGGCGTGACCTCCTCAGGCCCCTTCCCCAGGATCTCCGAGGCGGTCCGGCTATGGATGTCCTGGTCCTGCCGGAATGCCTCGATAAACGCTTCATCCCCTGAATAATGGGCAAATACCCTCAACTCAATCTGGCTGTAGTCGGCCCCCACCAGACAATGCCCTTCTTCCGACACGAATCCTTTACGGATCTCCCTCCCCTCCTCCCCTCTCACCGGGATGTTCTGCAGGTTCGGGTTGCTGCTGCTCAACCGCCCGGTTGCCGCAACCGTCTGGTTGTAGGAAGTGTGAATCCTGCCGGTGGACGGATCAGCCAGATTGACAAGGGCGTCCAGATAGGTCGATTTGAGCTTGGAGAGGGTGCGGTAGCGAAGGAGGAGCCTGGGGATCTTGAAATTGGATGCAGACAGCATCTTCAGGACCTTCACGTCCGTTGAATAGTGCCCGCTCTTGGCGGTCTTTTTCTGGCCCGGAAGCCCCAGTTTTTCGAAGAGCACGTAGCCCAACTGCTGGGGCGAGTTGATATTGAACGTCATGCCGGTCTCGGCAAAGACCGCCTCTTCCATCTTCTTCATCTCCTGTGCGAAGCGCCCCGACATTTCCTTGAAAAACCCGGCATCGATCCGGATCCCGGTCATTTCCATATCCATGAGCACCGGGAGGAGCTTCATTTCCAGATCATAGAAGAGGCCCTCGTTTTTTTCAGACACCAGCTTTTCATCGAGAACCTCCCTCAGCCTGAAGGTGATATCCGCATCCTCGCACGAATACTCACACGCCTTCTGCACCTCTACCGATGCAAAACCGACCGCGTTCTTCCCCTTGCCGGTCACCTCCTGATAACTGATCATCTTGTGGTTCAGATAGTGCTGGGCCAGGTAATCGAGGTTGTGCTGGCGGATGCCCGGATTGATCACATAGGAGGCGATCATGGTGTCGAAGTGAATCCCCTTCAGATCCACCCCGTGCCGTTTCAAGACCTCGGCATCGTACTTGATGTTCTGGCCGACCTTCAGGATCCCATCGTCTTCCAGTATCCCTTTCAGGAGCGGGAGGGCCGAGCCCCATTCCACCTGTTCAGGCGCGCCTAAATAGCGGTGCCCCAAGGGGAGATAGACGGCCTCACGTTCTCGGCAGCAGAAGGAGATGCCCACCAGTTGGGCCTTTAGCGGATCATGGCCCGTGGTCTCCGTATCGACGGCAAGGACCCCGGCCCCCCTGATCTCCCCGGCCAGGCGCTCCAGGTCCTCCATGGACAGGCAAAGACGATAGTCTGTGCTCCCCTTGTGTCGGGATGCAAACTGGTCCCACAATCCCCTGAATTCCAGGTCCCTGAAAATCTCGGCCAGCTCCCCTTCGGTCGGCTCGCCCAATCGGAGGCGCCCGATATCCTCTTGGATAGGCACAAATCGATCGATGGTCACCAGACGCCTGCTCAGAAAGGCGACCTCCCGAAAGGATTTCAGGTTTTCCTTCAGCTTCTTCTGTGGAATCTCTTCCACCCGGTCAAAGACCGCCTCGAAGGACCCGAATTCCTGGATCAGGCGGACCGCGGTCTTCTCCCCCACCCCGGGAACGCCCGGGATATTGTCCGACGTGTCGCCCGACAACCCCATGACATCGATGAATTTAACCGGTTCGAACCCATAGGCCGCCTTGATCGATTCATAATCGGTTACCTGATCCTTCATGGTGTCCCACAGGGACGCGTCGGGCGTAACCAATTGTCTGAAATCCTTGTCGCCCGTCACCATAACCACCTTGAAGCCCTCGGCCTCACAGATCCTGGCCCAGGTCCCGATGATATCGTCGGCCTCATATCCCGGCATTTCGAACATCGGAATCCCCAGGGATCCGACGATCTGTTTCAGCGGGGGAAGTTGAACCGCCATGTCGTCCGGCATGGGGGGCCGGTTGGCCTTGTAGGCCTCATACATCTCGTGCCTGAAAGTGGGTCCCTTGGCATCAAAGACAATGGCGACATATGCGGGCGTCTTCTCCTGTATGAGCTTCAGGACCATCTTGGTGAAGCCTAGCACCGCATTGGTGGGAAAGCCCCTGGAATTGGCGAGGCCCCGGATGGCATGATAGGCCCGGTGAATATAGGAACTCCCATCCACAAGATAAACGGTTGTTTGATCTTTTGACATAATTTTATTATATTCCAACCGGTCGAAATCCGAAAGGACTAATTTCACGCACGGCGTTTTTCGGTCCAAGGGCCAAATGCCGGAGTTGTCGAGCGGGAGGGGGGAGAGGGGAAGATCTCTCTTGCGGGCCTATCTGGGTCTTTCCCCAACCTTGAACAATGAACCTTTCAACCTCAGAACCGATTTTCACCTTGAATATCAGGGAGATGCCACATGTCTATCAGAGTCCTGGACGGACACGCACTCAATCCCGGAGACCTCTCCTGGGCGCCGTTGAAGGCCCTGGGCGACTGCGTCATTTTCGACCGGACGCCCCCGGAGAGGATCAACGAGCGGGCAAGGGATGCCCGAATCCTCCTGACCAACAAGGTGGTGGTTTCCGCTGCGGCCATGGAACAGAGTCCCGGCCTTGAATACATCGGCCTCCTGGCCACGGGATACGACGTGGTGGATGTGGCAGCCGCGGACCGCCGAGGGATCTACGTGACCAATGTGCCCGCCTATGGCACGGATTCTGTGGCCCAGATGGTCTTTGCCCATATTTTAAACCTGTGTCATCACGTAACAGACCACAGCGACAAGGTAAGGCAGGGCGCCTGGAGCCGTTCAGAGGACTTCTGTTTCTGGGACCATCCCCTTGTTGAGCTGACTGGCCTCATCATGGGGATCGTGGGCTTAGGCCGCATCGGTCAGGCCACGGCCCGACTGGCAGCCGCCTTTGGCATGACGGTGATCGCCTCGGACGTGACCCCGCCCCCCTCCTGTCCTGATTTTGTGAGGAGGGTCGACCTGGACACCCTCTTTCGGCAGAGCGACATCATAAGCCTCCATTGCCCCCTGACCCCCGACACCCATCACATGGTCAACCGGGAGCGGCTTCAGCAGATGAAACCCACGGCCTTTCTCATCAACACCAGTCGCGGCCCCCTGGTGGAAGAACCGGCCCTGGTGGAGGCCCTGAACGTCGGCTCCCTGGCAGGGGCCGGTCTGGACGTTCTCGAAACGGAACCCCCTGATCCCGACTGTCCGCTCTTCGCTGCTCCGAACTGCCATATCACTCCCCACATCGCCTGGGCCACCAGGAGCGCCAGGCAGCGGCTCCTCTCTGCTGCGGTGGACAATGTCAAGGCCTTTTTGAGGAACCACCCGCAAAATGTCGTCAATCATCCCGCGCTTATGGCTTGAGCACCTCGCCTGCTTTCTCCCATGATCATGTCCCCTCCCCTTTTTCAACCGACAAATCTCCCCATTTTCCTTGATGTTTCCCTTCCTGAACCCTATAATAGGCCAAAAAATATGGCCAAAGGGGGTGTTGCATTTATTCCCGGAAGGGTCAGGAAATCGATGGAACCGAATCAGGGCTCCATCGATACTGCCGGCCGGATTTTCCCGGTAAAAGCCGAGAAGGAGTCGGTCAACAAGCCACCGGACATGGCGACCCTCCATGGTCAAAACATCGAGCCCCTTACGTCCCTGGGAGGAAAGGGCTCTTTAATAACGGAGATCTTCAAAGGAGGAACGGAGATGGACAAAAGCAACAGCATTGACTTTTCCTGCAACCTCAATCGTCGTACGTTTCTCATGGCATCGGCAGGCGCGGCTGTCTCCCTTGCCATGGGGGGGCTGTTTCGACCTGCGCAGGCGGCAGCCTCACCCTATACCCTGCCCCCGCTCCCCTATGCGGAAAACGCCCTGGAACCGGTCATATCGGCCAGAACGATCGGTTTTCATTACGGGAAACATCACAAGGCGTATATGGACAACCTGAACAAGCTCATTGCAGGAACATCCTATGCCGACATGCCATTGGAGGATATCATCAAACGCACCGCAGGAAAGGCGGATAAAACCGCGGTCTTCAATAATGCCGCCCAATTCTGGAACCACTGGTTCTACTGGCAGAGTCTGACGCCCAAAGGGGGCGGCGAACCGCCCGCCGCGCTCAAACAGAAGATGCTGGACTCCTTTGGCAGTGTCGAGGCATGCAAAAAAGCACTGGCCGATACAACCGTTTCGCAGTTCGGGAGCGGTTGGGGCTGGCTGGTCCTGGATCAAGGGAAGCTCAATACCGTCAAGACCGGAAACGCCGATGTCCCTTTTACAAAGGGCATGAAGCCGCTTCTCACCATTGACGTGTGGGAGCACGCCTATTACCTGGATTATCAGAATCGCCGTGCCGATTATGTGCGGGCGGTTCTCGACAACCTGATCAACTGGGAGTTTGCGCTCCAAAACATGGGGCAGTGAAGATACACCACAATTGTCTTGACACACATCCCCGGTTCAGGAATACTTTTTGGCTCGCGGGAAACCCTTGACCAGTGACTGGTTACACCCTTTAACATACTCTCAAGGCTGACGGATGGAGGCAGTGCCATGGATTTACATCTCAATTCGCATGTGGAATGCACAGACGGGAGGGTGGGACATCTGGAGAACATCATCCTCAACCCCAAGACCGAAAAGATAACCTATCTGGTCGTCAGGGGGAACGACCTCCAGAACAGAGAGAGGATCGTCCCAGAGAAACTGGTGAAGGAGGCGACACCCGATAGGGTCCGCCTTTCCATAGACAAAGAGAGATTTGAGCGCATGAAGGACTTTATACACGAGGAATACATCCCATCCAACATCATGCTCTATATGGCCGATATGGCGGAATGGAATGTGGGAACCCCGGCAGGCGTATTTGTTGAGCATGAGGCCGTTCCGGCCGGAGGGATGGTCGTCCACAAGGGGGCCAAGGTGTTCGCAACGGACGGACATGTGGGCCGGGTAGATGACTTCCTGGTGGAGAAAAAAACGGGACATATTACCCACCTTATACTCCTGGAAGGACATTTATGGGGGAAGAAGGATATCACTGTCCCTGTCAACCGTATAGACCGCTACGAAGAGGGAGACGTTTATCTGAACATCGACAAGACCGGGGTAGAATCCCTGCCTGTTATCGAAAGATAACCACTCCGGCATACGCATTCGTTTTCGACACTCAATCAATAAGGAGGGCAAAAAAAAATTGGCATCCCTGAGGGTATTTCTTTTATCCTGCCTGCTCATCTTCGGATCAGGACTTTACGGTTGCGGCGGGGGCGGCGCAGAACTCCAATCCCACACCACCACAACGACCATTGGTCAGGAACTGATAGACCTCTAGTCGGTCTATGACAAAGGGATTGTCACAAAAGGCCCGTACGAGTCCCGGAAAAAAGATACCGGAAAGGGATTAGCGGATGAATGATCCCCTTAAGGACAACGGTTTCCATGAAAAAGCGCAAGAAGCTGGTGGTGTGGATCTTAGGAAGCATCGCTGTCCTTTTGTTTCTGGCCTGCGCCCTGATCGTTATGGGCCCCCGACTCCTCAATTCCGAATCTGCGAAGAGGGACATCTTAAACCACCTCTCCGGCAGGGTCGGGGGACAGGTTCACTTCGCACATGCTGATTTCTCCCTCTTCCCTCAACCCCATGCCGTGATTCGAGGGGCGGGCCTCTCCATTCCCGGCAGGGTCTCGGCGGATATCCCATCCGTAACCGTCTACCCGAAGCTCTGGCCCCTCCTGATCGGCAGGATGGACATCGTCCGTATCAGCGCCCAATCGCCCCGCATCACCATCGATCTGCCGCGGCCGGAGGGCGGGGAAAAAGCGCCCCCCCGCACATGGACCATGGAAGGGCTCTCCATCGAGGCAGCGGACCTTCTCGGTCCTCCCATATCCGGGATGGAGGGTCTCTCCCTCCAGATTCAGGACGGGGAGATCACCTTTGTCAGGAACGATAAGACGATCCTGGGGGTGGATCGTATCCGGCTGCTGAGCGAATCGTCGTCAAAACAGCTTGCCATTGAGATAGCCGGTGAATCCGACCTCTGCAAAGCCATTTCTCTGAAGGCCCGGCTGGATCCGGCCTCACGCAAGGCCGAAGGTCGCATCGGATTGAAGGGACTCAGGCCCCGAGGCCTCCCGGCCGTCCTTATCCCTGCGGGTCCGATTAAACCGGGTGAAGACGAGACCGGGCTGGACATAGCCTTCAAGGCAGATCTGAACCAGGGGCTGAAACTCGACCTCCAGGGTTCGGTTTCCCCTTTCACCCTGATGCGCGGGGATAAAACCGCGTGCTTCAGGGGTGCCCGGTTCGAAGGGACCGTTCACCTCGAATCGGGCGGTGTAACCGTCTCTTTTCCAAAACTGCATCTGGATCATCCCCGCCTTGACCTTTCCGGAGAGATGGCGCTGAACAGAGAGAGGCCCCGGGTCCGGCTGAGACTCGAAGCCACGGAACTGGATGTCCCATCGGTCCGGGAAACGGCCCTCATTCTTGGCGGGACCATCCCGGACGTGCGGAGGATCTTTGATATCGTGCGCGGGGGTCAGGTTCCCCGGATCGCCATCGCCTCCCAGGCGAACTCGCTTGCCGGACTCGGAGATCCGGATCATCTCCATATCAGCGGCCGCATGTCGAAAGGCCGCATCTTCGTGCCTGAAACGGACATGGACCTGGAGGACGTCAACGGCGACGCCTCTATTTCCAAGGGCATTCTCACCGGGACCCGCCTCCAGGCACGGCTCGGGAAGGCCTGCGGCAGCCATGGAAGTCTGAAACTGGGCCTGGCCGGGCATGACCCTCCGTTTCATTTGGACATCACGATACAGGCAGATCTGACAAAGGCCCTCCCAATTGTACAGAGGCTGACCACCGATCCGTCGTTAAAACGGGAACTGGCCCGGATCGACCCAATCGAGGGAAAAGCCCAGGCGCGCCTGATCCTCGGGGAAACCACATCCTCCGTCACAGCCCGAATAGAGGCATCTCAATTCGACCTGAGCGCCAGATACGGCCCCATCCCCTATCCCCTCCAGGCAAGGGGGGGCCGTCTCTCTTACGACACCGGCATCGTCAAGGCGCATCAGATAGCGGTCAGGATCGGACGATCATCCATTGAAGGGCTCTCAGGCACGCTGGACTGGCGCGGGGAGCCCTCCGTGGAATTGGAAGCGGGCACGACCTCTATCCTACTGGATGAGATATACCCCTGGCTGGTCTCCGTGAGCCGGGCTGAACAGCCCCTCAAGGACCTGAGCCATCTGGGGGGTTCCGTTCTGTTGAATTCCCTGACCATCAGAGGCCCCCTTCTCAACCCCATGCAATGGCGTTTCAATACAGAAGGGGAGATCAGGGACCTGAAACTGGTTTCCAAACGATTGCCCGGTCCGCTGACCCTTGAGCGCGGAACTGCGAAGGCAGATGCCGATACCATCGCCTTCGACGGGACCGGGATGGCCATTTTGGATGCCCGGTTGAACCTGTCGGGTCGGTCCACCGGCTGCATAAAGGGGATCGGCAGTCTGGAGGCCGTCATCAGCGGCCATATGGGGCAGGAGGCCGTCCGGTTTATTTCAGACGCCGTCCGCCTGCCGGACGATATCCGTCCCAGGTCTCCTATCACCGCGTCTAAGGTCCACATCGAATGGACCCGGGGAGCTGAAACATCCTTTAAGGGGGAGCTGAAGGTTGCAAAAGGCCCCCGAATCTCCCTGAGCGCGTTCCACACCCCAGGGCTACTCAAGATTGAAGGCCTCCGCATAATCGATGATACATCCGACGCCGTGTTCCGGCTGAGCCTGGGACAGGAGGCGGTCGGCATCGGCTTTGCAGGCAATCTGACACAGACCTGTCTGGAGTCGCTCCTGCTCCCAAACGGATTGCTGACCGGATCGATCCAGGGGGATCTCTGGGGCCGGATTATCCCGGGGAGTCCTATCGAATCCACCATCGAGGGACATCTGGAGGGCGGGGATATCAGCCTCCAGCAATTGGGTCTCCCTGCAACGATCGAGGCGTTCTCTTTGAAGGCCGACCAGCAGAGGCTCCACCTCACGTCGAACGCCCTTGCCCTGGACCACCGCCAGATCCATGTCGATGCGGATGTTGACATGTCTGAACAGGGCATTCTATTCAGGCTGGACGCTGCGGCCGACGGTATCGATCTGGAACGGACCCTGGCGGCATTGAAAAAGGTGGACCGGAAATTCGCCGGGGGGCGGGACCCAACCCGATGGTCGGTCCCGGTCAAAGGAACCGCCCACATCAAACTGGACCGCCTCACCTACGGAAAATTCGAGTGGAAGCCTTTCTACTGCGATATATCCTCGGAAGGAAAAGCAATCCACATCGCTGTCAGAGAAGCGTCTCTCTGCGGCATTTCTACCCCGGGGACCGTGGAGATATTCCCCGGAAAAATTGCCGTTCATGCCCTGCCGGATGTCAAGGGGGGAGATCTGGCCTCAACCATCGACTGCCTGGCCAGGGAATCCATAAAGATAAGCGGCACGTTCGATGCCAAAGGGGATATCAGGGGGGAGGGGACAGGAGAGGCGCTCATCCGATCCCTCAACGGCCCGATCCGGTTTGTTTCGCAAAACGGCCGTATTGATCGCTTCGGCCTTCTCATGAACATATTCTCCCTCCTCAATATCACCGAGATCTTCAGGGGCCAGCTCCCTGATCTGAGGAGCCAGGGGTTTTTCTACCATTCAATCACAATGGACGGACATCTCAAGGATGGAAAATTACATCTCGAAAAGGCCCTGTTGGACGGTTCTTCCATGAACATCGCCGCTACCGGCCATATCGACCTCTTGAAACAAGACATGGACCTCGCTGTGTTCGCGGCCCCGTTTAAGACAGCGGACCGGGTCCTGAGAATGCTCCCGGTCATCGGGTACATACTGGACGACACCCTTGTCTCCATTGCCGTCAGGGTAACAGGGGATATGAATCATCCGAAGGTAGACTATCTCCCCGCCTCCATGTTAGGATCGGATTTGCTCGGAATCATGAAACGGACCTTAAAGGCCCCGATCAAGGTGCTGACGCCCATGGTGCCCAAATGAGGGGGAAGGGTTCAGAGGGTCAGAAGTTGAGAGGTTGAGAAGTTGAGAAGTTGAGAGTCTGGGGGTGTAGCTTCGCTGAGTGGATTGTGTTCACAGGGTGAAGTCAATCAGTTTATCTTTGGCACATTAGGCAGTTGAGGAGGAAAGGTAATGAAAACAGGGTGGTGGCGTGGTCTTTTAGTGTTGACAATGTTGACGGCCTGCGCTCCGGCAAAGGGCGCCAGGGACTGGGCAAGCATCCCGCCTGACCGGACAGAAGAAACCCGTTCTTTTGATGTCCGGTTCGAGCCGCTCAAAAAGGATAAGCGGTTCTTTGTCTCCTTTCGGCTGAACATCAGGAACAAGACCGACCGGGACCTGACCATTGACTGGAACAAGACACGCTATCTTCACAATGGCCGGCCCAATGGCGTCTTTGTGTTCCGGGGGATCGATCCCGCGAGCATAAAAAATGCCATTCCATCAGAAACGATCGCCCCCAAAACGACCTTTTCAAGAGAGATCTTTCCGGCCCACCTGGTGGCATTCACCCCCATGCGTGAAGAGGTGCTGAACAAAAAAGGGGAAGGCCTCTTTCCGGGTCCGCTCCCGGCAGGTGAAAACGGCATCTCCCTGGTCGTTCAGCAGGACGGGAAAGAGATGGTTCAGGAGCTGAGCGTCGAGATCCGGTGAACCCGGGTTCGGGACGCCCACATCCCAGGAAGAACTTCAAACCGGTCCTGTTTTCCCGGTTCTAAACGACTGTGCCGATGACTCTACGGCCCTCGATTTGCTCCATCCGCACCTGGAACAGGCCTTGGGCTGAATCACGAGTCAGAGGGAAAACCGCCGGAAGGTAATTGTCGCTCGTGCCCAGTATTAGACCCCTTTCCCGGGACTCCCGTCTTTCCGTGAGCACGGGAAATTCCTTTCCCAGACACCCCTGGTAAAACAGGAGGCGTTTCCTCTCGCCCAGCGCCCGCAACCGGGCCGCCCGTTTCTTGATCTCCTCCGGATCCACCCTCCCCGTGAACCGGCTCGCGGCCGTGCCCGGTCGCGGTGAAAAGGGAAACACGTGGAGATATGAAACCGGGAGGTCCTTCAGCAGCGAATACCCAATGTCAAAGGCCTCTGAATCCTCTCCCGGAAACCCGGCCATGATATCGACGCCGATGGCCGCATGAGGAATCTTATCATATATCGTCTCGACGGCATCAGCAAACCCCCGGGCCGTATAATGCCGGTTCATCCTGTGAAGGACCCGATCGTCGCCGCTCTGCAACGGGATATGAAAATGCCTGCAGAGCCACGGCTCGGACGCCGCCATCTCTATCAATCCCATCCCGACCTCATTGGGCTCGATGGAACTGAGCCGAATACGCAATGGAAACCCCTCTCTCCCGATCCGTCGCAGCAGGGAAACAAGATCCATGCCCCCCCCCAGATCCTCCCCATATTTCCCCAGATGAATACCGGTAAGGACCACCTCCCCGCAACCCTGGTGGGACAGGGTTTCCAACATGCGAATGACCTTTTCCGGGGGAAGGCTCCGGTAAGGGCCCCTTGCGAACGGAACGATGCAATAACTGCAAAAGGACTCGCATCCGTCCTGGATCTTGAGATAGGCCCGTGCGCGACCTGGGAAACGGCGTATTTCCATGACATCGAATCGGCCACCGTGTTCAAACGACTTCAACAGCAGGGCCGTCTCAGGAGAGGCGTCGCCTCTTAAAAGAAAGGCGGGCACCTCTGCCTTCATCCGGTTGTCTGCAATCAGGCCCAGCCCTTCAATTTGAGAGAGTTCTTCCGGGAAAACCTGAGCATAACACCCCACCGCGGCCACAACTCCGGAAGGGTTTTCGCGGATCGCCTTTCGAATGGCCTGTCTGGACTGATGTGCGGCCCTCCGGGTCACAATACACGTGTTGACGATCGCCGCATCAGCGGTTTCATCTCCCCCTGCAACGCGCCACCCGGCCCCGGCCAGAGTCTCTTCGAGATAGGCCGATTCATACTGGTTGACCTTGCAGCCAAGGGTGATGATTCTAAATTTTTTAGGTTCGTTCGTCATTCCCGGTTACTCGTTACGGGTCGGAGCAAAGCGGAGATCCCGCAGCAGGCGGGATTGCTGGATGCTCGATACTGGTTTATTGGGTTCTTTGGGTTTGTTGGGCTTATCGGGTTTCTTTGGCCAAGGGAGTTGTTTTCTACTCTTTCCAGACAACAGAAAAAAGATAACCCATAACTGGTGACGCTTTTCCCTTTCAACTTTCAGCTTTCAGCGCTTCCTCACTCCTGGCTCCCAGGCCCCTGCTCCCTGCTCCCCCTGCCTCATCCCTTGCGCCTTCTCATCTCTCAATCCATCCGCCGCCGATGAGACTCTCCCCATCGTAAAGGGCCAGGGCCTGTCCCGGCGTGACCGCCCACTGGGGCGTATCGAATGTGAACCGTACCTCATCCGATGAGACGACCGTCAACCTGCCCGGAGCCGCCCGGTGACGGTAGCGAACCTGGGCCAGCATTCGAGCGCCGTCTTCAGGCGGGGAGCCCTGTATCCAATTAAAACCGCTCGCATGCACAATGTTCATAAAAAGGACCTCACGCCTGGCCACCACCACATGGTTCACGCCGGGTCTTATTTCCTTCACATAGTAGGGCCGTGGAGAAGCGATTCCCAGCCCGTGTCTCTGGCCAATGGTGTACCGGTAAATCCCTTCATGTTCTCCCACCGGATCACCGTCTATATCCACGATAAGCCCCTTTTGCCTGACGGTGACGCCCCTTCTCTTCTCGACAAACTCACGGTAATCCATTCCGGAAATAAAACAGATCTCCTGGCTTTCCGGTCTTAAATGGCAGGGCAGGCCCATGTCGCCCGCCTGTCGTCGGATCTCTTCTTTGGTCATATCTCCCAGGGGGAATACTCCCCTTTCAAGGCAGTCCCGGCCCAGTCGCTGCAGGAAGTAGGATTGATCCTTCCCAGCATCCACACCCCTCAGAAGACCCACCCGGCCGTCCCTGACATCCACCCGGACATAATGACCGGTGGCCAGGGAGTGGATCCTTTTTTCGATGCAGTAGCGATACAGGGCTTCGAATTTAATCTCCTGATTGCAGCGGACGCACGGATTCGGGGTGAGGCCCATGAGGTAGGCATCGCAGAACGGCGCTATGATCCGGCTTTCAAAGCGATCCCTCAGATCAATAATCTCCAGGGGGATGCCGATCCGGTCCGCAATCTCCCTGGCCCGCTCCTCCCTCCGGGGGGCGACAGAGGAAAGGACAAGATGGAGGCCGTAGATCTCCCACCCCTCACGTTTCAGCAGAACAGCGGCCATGGCGCTGTCCACGCCCCCGCTGAGCGCGACGGCTACATCGCTTGGCTGATGCATTGTAATGACTTTCTCCAAAGGCCTTGGCGCAAGAATGCTCCATGCACTGTCAGCCTATATACCCAAGTTTTTTTATCTCAATATGGAAGAAATCCCGACAAGCCTTCACTCCTGTGAAAATCGCGGTCCGGGCATTTTGCAAGGGGCTGAGGAAACGGGAAACCTGCTTTTCAAAGGACGACGGAAACGATGAAGTATCGACCCATTGTAAGAATCTCCATATTGAGCAATTCCGTTTTTGTCAATAGGAATCGAGAGATCGCAGTTCTCATGACGAGTTTATTTCCCTGTGCGATAAGCTCTGCATGCACGCGGATTCGTGCGGCAGAAAAGAAGATCGAAGATGATCCGTCGTCCATGGATGGCCCCGATGCCGGTTATTCCGGCAATCTGGAATTTCCCTTGACTCTTCTCATTTTCTTTACTAAATGCTCGTGAGTAGAGGATTTGCCGCCCCCGCGGATGAAAATCCTACTGTGTGAGCGGGGTCCTTGCCACGAGGGTGAAGGCTGGAAGCCTCTCTCAGAACAACAAAGCCCTTGCCTCTGTTCGCGTTCATTCGCGGTCTGGGCGTATCTTCATGGTAAGGATCGTTATGCAAGTCCAATCTTCAACATGGTCCATGTGGGCGGTGAGGCATGCGAAACGTCCTTTATGAAGATATCCATGATCCGTCCAATCCCGCCGCTGATTCCCAACTGAAAGAGGAAACCCGCCTGGCCGAGATCGTGGAAGAAAACCGGATATTGTTGGGGCTTTACGAAGATGCCATCGGCCGCGCCAACACCAAGACCACGGAAGCGGAGGTGGCCCGCATCGAATTCGACCAGATATTCGATGCGGTCGCGGATCCCACCTGGGTAGTGAATGAACAATACGAGGTCGTTCGCATCAATCGGGCCTTTCTTGACCTCATCGGGATAAAGGAAAGGGTGACAGCGCTCTCCAAAAAGTGTTATGAACTCTTTCCCTCACCCTCATGCCACATTGCGCGATGTCCGCTGAAACATATTCGAAAGACAAAGCAACGGCTTGAGATTGAGGAGGAAAGGGAGATTTCTCCAGGCAGGAAAGTCCCCTTCCTGGTGACAGCCATGCCCCTGTTCGGTCTGGCCTCCGAGTTGGTGGGCATGGTTCAGCATTTCACGGACATCACCGAAAGAAAGCGCTACGAAGATGCCCTAAGACAGGCCAACAGGGAACTGGAACAACTGGCTGCGGTAGATGCATTGACAGGGCTTGCCAATCGACGCATTTTTGACGAAAGACTCCATGCGGAATGGGCCCTGATGGCCAGGGAACAGCAGCCTTTTTCCATCATCATCTGCGATATTGACTTCTTCAAAAATTACAACGATTATTACGGCCACCAGTCTGGAGATGCCTGCTTAAAGGCCGTGGCCAAATGCATCAAGAGCGCCGTTCAAAGGCCTGCCGATCTCGCAGCCAGATTTGGCGGAGAGGAATTCAGCATCCTTTTGCCCAATACCCATTCCGGGGGGGCTTGTTACCTGGCCGAGAAGATACGTACAGGGATTTACAGTATGAAACTGCAACACGCACGATCTCCGGTAAGCGATTCCGTCACCATCTGCCTCGGGGTGGCCACAGTGGTACCTTCCACGGACTGCAACGGGGCCGAAAAGCTCTTGAAAGCGGCAGATCAGGCCCTCTATGCCTCGAAGATGAATGGACGCAACCGGGTGACCGTTGCCCCCAGCCCGGTCTCCGCCCCTGATGACCTTCCGGTAATGCCGCCCCATTCCCCTTGACACCCCGAATGGGCTTGGGTATTGTCCTCAATCGAAAATGCGTATCGTTTTGGTCAGGTTATACTCATCTCCGATCACCTTGCCGAGAAATAATTATGAGCAACATGATTGAAAAGGAGAAGACCGAGAAGCCCCTTTTTGGAATTTTCCCTAAACTCCTCGTATCTTTTTTGACGATCTCGATGATTCCATTGATTATTCTTGGATATCTGGCAGACAGAAATCTGGCAGAAACAGGCGCAGCGTCTATCGCCATTGCCAAGAGCATAGGAGAGGAGAGTTTACGGTCAGCCATGGGAATAGGAGAGGTTGCTATCGAGGATAGCGTCCGGGCGCTGGATGAAAAATCCACTGAGGCCATTGAATTGAGAACTATGGAACTGGCAGGGAGGATCGCCGATTTTCTTTATGAAAGGGATAAGGATATCCTCCTCCTGGCCTCTATTAAACCCGATCCCCGGAAATACCTCACTGCATATCTATCGTGCAACAGGGATGTCATAGAACCGGGGCCATGGCCCCGCGAGACGGAGATAGGAGATTCAATCGGATTACTCTGGTCAAATCCTGAGAACAGGGTTTCCTGGCGCCACAGGCCTCCTGATGATTATAAGAGAATAACAAGGCCCTTATACAGGGAGATAACCTTCATCGACCTCAAGGGCCAAGAAAGGATCAAGATCAGGGACGGCAGGATTTCGAACGATTTGAAAGATGTCAGTCTGAAGGAAAACACCTTCTGCAAAGCGGAGGACTATTTTTCACGCCTACAGTCGTTAAAAAAGGGGGAATTATACGTCTCCAGGATGATCGGCGGGTATAAAAAGGGCTGGCTTTACAAGACGGATGAAGGCATTAAGGTGAAACCCGAAAGCGCCCATGCCGGGAAGGAAAACCCTTACGGCGATAAATTCGAGGGCCTCATAAGATGGGCAACTCCTGTTTATGAAGGAGAGGTAAAAACAGGGTACCTGACCCTGGCCCTGGATCATGCCCATATCATGGAATTTACGGATCATGTCGTTCCCACCGAGGAAAGGTTCTCTGATTTGTCAGACGGCGGTTCTGGAAACTACGCCTTCCTCTGGGATGATCAGGATCAATGCATATCCCATGCGCGTGATTTTTTTATCTGCGGTTATGATCCTCAGACCGGCAAAGAGGTCCCTGGATGGATCAGCCAAAAGACCTATGATGAATACAAGAATACCGGGCTGACCCTGGATGCATTTGCAGCTGCTTTGCCATCATTCAGAGATCACACCCAGGAAAAGGCGGGCTCAAGAGAGCAGTTGGCATCGGGATGTATTCCACTGGATTGTCGCATACTGGATACAGCACCCCAGTGCGAGGGGTGGCACAGGGGGACCGAAGACGGGGGATCCGGCTCTTTCCTGATCAGTTGGAGCGGGTTATGGAAACTGACCACCTATGCAACCGTCCCTTATTACACAGGCACGTACGGTTCCTCGAAAAGGGGATTCGGCTACGTAACCATCGGCGCCAATGTGGATGATTTCCACAAGGCGGCCAACATAACCAGGGAAAACATTGAAAAGAGCATCGTCACGCAGGGAAATGATATTCAGATCGCCACGGATAAGGCGCGGCACTTGATCGTACAGAGCACCGGCGCCAACCGCCGTCTGATCGTGATCATAACCATTATCGCCGCCCTGGCAGTGACAGCTGGCTCCATTATGCTGGGGTTTGCCATCACCAGGCCCCTGAAGCGGTTAAACGAGGGCGCCAGGGCCATCACCCGGGGGGACTTTCAACAACATATTGTGGTCAAATCAGGGGATGAGTTAGGTGAACTGGCCAGGTCCTTCAACAAAATGGCGAGTGCCGTTGCAGAAGTGGACCGGATGAAGTCCGAATTTGTGACCGTGGCCTCCCACGAGCTGAGGACACCCATACATGCTATGCTGTTGGCAGTGTCAGGGGTGTTGGAGGGGTACTCAGGGGAGGTCAGCGATGAGATCCGGGAGGATCTTGAGATTGCCAATGAAGGGATCTCCCGACTCATGCACCTCGTGGAAAACCTCCTTGATCTATCCAGGATCGAGGCCCGCAAGTTTAAGTTGAACATAACCACAATATCGCTCGATCATGTTATCGACCGTGCCATACGTGAAGTTTCCAGGTTGATTGAGGCTCACCATCATGCTATCATTCAAAATATTCCAGCGGATATCCCTGACATCGATGCGGATGCGGAGAGGATCGCTCAGATGGTCATCAACCTCTTGAGCAATTCCATCAAATACACGCCCGAAGGAGGTAAGATACTCATCAAGGCTAAAAATGAGGAACAAGAGGTTGTCCTCTACATAGCCGACAATGGCTACGGCATCCCCCCGGAGGCACAGGATAGGGTCTTTGAAAAATTTTTCCAGGCGGACAGCATAATGTCCCAACGGGTTGGAGGAAGCGGTCTGGGGCTCGCTATCACAAAGGGTATCGTGGAAGAACACGGCGGGAATATCCATTTTGAGAGCCCGATCCCTGAAGGCTGGTTCCCCGATTTACCCCTTGGCCGCGAGCGTAAGGGTACTCTTTTTGTCGTCCGTCTACCGATAAAGAGAGACACCAAAAATTAAGACATAGGAGTCCGTCGTGAAGATAAGGAAAATCTTGGTGGTGGATGATGAGAAACCGATTCATTCCTATTTGGAACGAAAGTTCACTAAACTCGGCTATGCCGTCTGCATCGCCGAGGATGGCGAGGAAGCCGTTAGCCAAGCGTTTTCTCAATTGCCCGATATCATTCTGCTGGATGTCAAATTGCCTAAGCTGAACGGCATTGAGGTATGCAAAAAGCTTCGGTCGAATGATATTACAAAGCATATCCCCATCCTCATGCTTTCGGCAAAGGCCCAGTCCGACCAGGTCGCCGAGGGTCTTCGGGCAGGGGCAGACAAGTATCTCTGCAAGCCGATCAGCTTTCCGGATATCTTGAAAGAGATAGCGCTATATGAAGACAGATAAACCAGAAAATGACAGAAAGACGCAAGATGAGATAGAAAGGCGCAGGCTTCAGGAGTATCTCTTTGCCCTCGAAGAGATGCAGGAGAAGGCAGAAGACCTCGCCAGAGAACATGAGCAGTTGAAACACACCCAGGATCTCCTGAATGCCATACTGTCTGCGACGACCCACGGCATGTGCCTGATAAAGCGAGAAAGGATTGTCTGGTGCAACAAGGGATTCGAGGATATTTTCGGCTGGAAACACGATGACCTGATTGGCAAGACAATGGAGGTATTTTTCCCCGACGCGAAAGCATATATGGAGATGGAGGGCCGTATTGCAGCAGATTTGTCCAAAACAGGGACAATAGCCTTTGATTATGATTTTGTCCAAAAGATCGGTGAACGTGTGGCATGCCTGGTCAAGGGCGGGCTGCTTGATGCGAGCGACATTTCCATGGGCACTCTCTTTTCCTTTACCGATTTTTCAGAGCGTCGTCGAACGGAAAAGGCATTGGAACAGGCATACGAAGAGATGGAGGAAAGGATTGAAAGGAGAACCCGGGATCTTCATCGAATGAACAGTCAATTAAGTCTTGAACTGAAGGAGCGGAGGGAAGCAGAGGAGGCACTGAAGAGAAGTGAAGATAGATACAAAATTCTGTATGAGGAATCCAAAAGGGGCGAGGAGCTTTATCGCTCTCTCATCCATTCATCGGCGGATGCTATTGTCATTTATGATATGAAGGGTGTGGCAAGGTACGTCAGCCCTTCCTTCACCCAGGTATTCGGATGGACCCCCGATGATGTGGAAGGGAAACGAATACCATTTGTTCCTGAATCTGAGATGGGAATCACTATGGCCAGGATCAATAATCTGATCGCAACCGGAATGCCCCATCATGATTTTGAAACCCAACGCTATACAAAGGATGGACGTCTGCTTGACGTGAGCATCAGTGCTTCCCGTTATAATGATCATGAAGACAAACCGGCGGGAATGCTCGTCACGATCCGTGATATTTCCGAAAGCAAGCGACTCGTGGCCAAGTTCCAGCAGGCCCAGAGAATGGAGGCCATTGCCACCCTGGCAGGCGGCATCGCCCATGACTTTAACAACATCCTCATGGCGATCCTGGGACGCACCTCCATCATGTTGATGGGCAAAAATGATTCCCATCCTGACTTTGAACATCTAAAAACAATGGAAATGCATATTGAAAGTGCGGCCGCTCTAACCAAACAACTCCTCGGGTTTGCCAGGGGGGGAAAATATGAGGTCAAGCCAACAAACCTGAATGAGCTTGTCGAGGCCCAAAATCAAATGTTCGGTCAGACCAAGAAAGAGATAACGATTCGAGGGAACTATGAAGACGACATCTGGATCATAGAAGCCGACCAGGGCCAGATAACCCAGGTTTTGATGAACCTTTATATCAATGCATGGCAGGCAATGCCCGCCGGCGGAGATCTCTATACTCAAACCAAAAATGTCCTGATAGATGAGGATGAGGGCAAAAATTATCAGATAAAACCAGGAAAATATGTCAGGATCTCGGTGACCGATACCGGCATCGGCATGGACGGCTCGGTGAAGGAGAAGATTTTCGACCCATTCTTCACCACAAAAGAGATGGGCATGGGAACCGGGTTGGGATTGGCCTCGGCATACGGAATCATCAAAAATCACGGGGGCTGTATCAATGTCTACAGTGAGAAAGGACAGGGTAGCACTTTTACTATCTATCTCCCTGCAATGGAAGCCGAGGGCATTGCACAACCGGAAGAAAGCAAAACGGTAAATGACATTGTCAAAGGCAATGAGACCATCCTTTTGGTTGATGATGAGGACATGATAGTTGAAATTGTCGGGGATTGCCTCAAGCAGTTGGGTTACCAGATCCTGACAGCGAAGGGCGGAAAAGAGGCTGTCGACACCTACAGAAAACATATGGATGAGATCGACCTGGTGCTTCTCGATATGATCATGCCGGGCATGAGCGGAGGCGAGACGTACGACCGGCTCAAGGAAATTAATCCTGGTATAAAAGCGCTCCTTGCAACCGGATACAGCCTCAACGGGCAAGCAGCGGAGATATTGAATCGCGGCTGTAACGGGTTCATTCAGAAACCGGCCAACATGCAGGCATTGTCAAAAAAATTGAGAGAGATCCTGGATAAAGAATATTAGAAAATGGGCACTTGAGACCGAAGGCAAAAGAAGGCATGTGAAAACTAAAGCCCGCACAGACCGTCTGACCACCCTGAGACAACGCATGGCATCAGGCACCCCGGGACTATGTGATGCCGTATGGATTATGCAGCCGGAAAACCGTCGATATCTTTCAGGATTCAGGGCGGAAGACACCCATTTTCCAGAATCCTCCGGGTCTCTTTTGATCGATAAGAACCAATTACTGCTGGTGACGGATTCAAGATACACCTTGCAGGCCGAGACTGAGGCTCCTCAATTCGCGATCAAGATCCTGAAACAGGACCTGGCCGACGGGATTTCCACATGGGTGCAGGAAATGGGAATCCAAACCCTCGGCTTTGAGCAGGACTATGTCACCTGGGACCTCCACAGGACGATCCAGGAGCAGCTACAGGCCCTTTCACCCGCTGTGGAACTGGTTCCCCTGGATGGCCTTGTTGAAGAGATGCGGGAGGTGAAAGACCCGGAGGAGATCCGGTCCCTGGAGGCCGCTGCGGATCTTATCTCGGATGTGCTGGATGAAATGGTCGACCATCTCCGGCCGGGCATGACGGAAACGGAGATCGCGTGGGAGATCGAGGGCCTGGCCCGGGAGAGAGGGGCGGAAAGTCTGTCGTTTCCGCCCATTGTCGCGTCCGGTCCCAACAGCGCCTTGCCCCATGCCGTCCCAACAGACCGGAGACTCGGAAGAAATGAGCCCGTGACCCTGGACCTAGGGGCCAGGCTGAACGGCTACTGTTCGGACATGACCCGGACGATCTTTTTGGGAGAGCCGACGCCCGATTTCAGGATAATCTACAAGATTGTCCGGCAGGCGCAACTGGCCGCTTTGAAAGAGGTCCGACCCCTGGTTGAGAGTACGCACCTGGACGGGCTGGCCAGGCAAGTCATTTGTGAGGCCGGGTTTGGAGACTATTTCGGTCATGGCCTCGGCCACGGCGTGGGCCTCGCCGTACATGAACGTCCCAGGGTTGGGCCGAGAAACCCGGTCAAACTCCAAAAGGGGACCGTGTTCACCGTTGAACCCGGGATCTATGTCCCAGGCAAGGGGGGCGTTCGGTTGGAGGAAATGGTGCTGGTTGAAGATACAGGCCCCAGGATATTGACGCGGAACAACCGGTTTTACGATTTCTGAGGATGGGATCGAGGAATTGAGGAATTTTAAATGGATGCTCTGATAGATCAATTCATCAATTATCTGAGACTGGAACGGGGTCTTGCCGACAATACCATCCAGGCCTACAGCAGGGATCTGTCGAGCTTTGCACGGTTCCTTGAAGAACAGGACCTTTCTCCGCTTACAGTCTCCCGTGACCAAATCATCGAATACCTGAGTTCTCTGAAGAGGTCGCTGTCTGCCAGGTCCATAGCCAGGAGCATTTCCGCCACCCGGATGTTTTTCCGTTTTGTTACCTCAGAAGGTCACATCCGGGAAAATCCAGCCAGACTTCTCGAAACCCCACGGCTCTCGCGGAAACTGCCGGATGTCCTGAGCACGGATGAAGTGGAGCGGCTTCTGGCCCGACCCGACCCCTCCACGCCGCGTGGAATCCGGGACCGTGCCATGCTGGAACTCCTCTATGCGACCGGGTTGCGGGTTTCTGAACTCATCAGCCTCACCGTCTTAAACGTCAACTTGGAATCGGGGTATATAAGGACACTGGGCAAAGGCGCCAAGGAGCGACTGGTGCCCATGGGGGAAAAGGCCATCGAGGCGGTCAGAGACTATCTCCTGGAGGGGCGATCCCAGATGGTTCGCGGGGCCAACCTCCCAACCCTCTTCCTCAATTCCAGGGGCCGTCCCCTCACCCGTCAGGGATTCTGGAAGATCATCAAGCGATACGGGAGGACCGCCGGAATAAAAAAGGAAATAACGCCCCACACCATCCGTCACTCTTTCGCCAGTCACCTGCTGGAGGGGGGCGCCGACCTTCGGGCTGTTCAGGTCATGCTCGGGCATGAAGACATCTCCACCACCCAGATCTATACCCATGTCACACGAGACAAGCTAAGAGAAATCCACGAAAGATACCACCCCAGGCCATGATGCATGGGAGGCCCATAAGGCACTGAGGATGGGAAGAATCGTTCATATCCAAGACAGATTGCGGAAGCTGCCCCCCGGCACTCTGATCACTTCAGGGCCGTGGGAATTCCGAAGGGCAAGCTGGAGGACCCCTTTTTTTGCCCAGATGCTGCGGCCCTTGGCGGAAAAACTGGATTTTTCCGGGGGATCGATCGCCTCCATTCCTCCCCACTTTTCTCTCAATCGCGGCCTCGCATCCACGATACAGGCCATGTATGCCAACCGCCTCGACCCGGACAAGATGCGGGAGACCTACTACCTCATAGGCCTGACGGACTGTATGATCAATCAGGTCAATCCGGTCTTGAGGACGGATATTTTAAGGGCCATGTATAAAAAAGTCTTTGCCATGAAGGTCGATTTCAACGTACACTGGCACGGTTCCCTGGATCAAGTCCTGCTCCCCATTGATTCCCGGTTTTACGATGATGCCGTCTACCGATCCGCGATACGGCACGCCACGACCCTGAAGGCCCTCTACCAGACCATCCGGGAAGGTACGGATGAGATGTTTGATATCCTGTCCCTTGAATATATCTTTTTTTGCCCATGGATGGGAGGGTAATCATGAAGAAAGATCAGAAGCGCAGGGGGATCAGGCAGAGCAATCTCTTTCTGGAGGCCATCTTTGACAGCATCAGCGAAGAGATCATGGTGGTCGACGCGGACGGATCGATTCAGAATGTAAATAAGGTCTTTCTGGATAAATGCGGATTGACACGGGAAGCCGTTGTCGGCAGAAAATGCTATGAAATCAGGTCATCGTCGGGCAACCCGTGTCATATCGAGGCCCAGGACTGTCCCGTCCAAAAGGCAAAGGAGACCGGAGAACGGGTGGAAATCACCCACCGGTATGGCGGACCGGGCGTTAATGGAATAGAATTAAGCCGGATTATGTACCCAATCTCAGCCGGAGGAGAAGACGGACAGTATTTTGTAGAGATCTCCACGGACGTGACGGAATACCGGAATTTGATCCGAAAGCTGAAGGCGGAAAAAAAGCGATTCAGCACCATTCTGGACACGGCCACAGACGCCGTTATCAGCATTGATAAAAATCACAAGATCATCCTCTTTAACACTGCGGCTCAGCGAATCTTCGGTTATTCCAGTGAAGAGATCCTAAACAAGGATCTCAACATGCTCATCCCGCCCCAATACGGAGACCACTACCATTTTGTCAGCCGGTTTCTGGAAACCAGAACGCCCCATGGAATCGGCAAAAATCTAAGGCTCACCGCGTTTCGAAAAAGCGGGGAGGAATTTCCCATCGAGCTGGGTCTCTCCTTCTACGAAACCGAAGAAGACATTACCTTCACGGCCATTATCAGAGACATCTCCACACAGAAACAACTGGAGAAAAAGCTGTTGCAGTCCGAACGGCTGGCAGCGGTCGGCCAGACAGTGGCCCATGTGGCGCACGAGATCAAGAATCCGCTCATGATCATCGGCGGCTTTTCTCAACAGATAAGAGACACTCTCACTGACGAAAAGGCGACGCAAAAACTGGATATGATCCTGGAAGAGGTCGGCCGTCTTGAACGGCTGGTCACCAGTATCGGGAACTTTACCAAAGTCCACAACCTTGTTTCGAGAACCTCGGACATCAATTCGGTCATCCGGGATGTATTGAGGATCATGGAGGGCATCTGTTCTCCGGATAAGCATCGGTTCAGGGTCCATCTAGCCCCGGACCTGGGCGAGATCGATTGCGACCCGGACAAACTGAAACAGGTCTTCATCAATATTATCACCAACGGCGTCGAGGCCATGGAGGGCGGGGGTACGATCACCATCACTACAGAGACATCCGCTGGGTTTATCGAGATCCGCATATCGGATGAAGGCATCGGGATCCACGAAAAAGACCTCCTCCACATCTTCGAACCGTTTTTCACGACCCGGGAGCGTGGATTCGGTCTGGGCCTGGCCATATCCTACAAGCTCGTCGAGGCCCATGGCGGAGAAATGTGGGTGGACAGCGTGCCCGGAAAAGGAACCACCTTCGTTATCAGGCTCCCGCGGGAATAATCCCCTTGGCAGCAATTCCTGGTTTCAGATAAAGACTTTTCGGTTGTCCCGTTCGTAGAGCCGCCGGAAAGCGATTTCCGGACCTCACGGCCCAGCGGTAACCCTATCCAATCCCTGAAAAAGCGGAAATGAGAATTGCTGATAGCCTGTTTTTTTGTTTGACAAACCATCAATAAAGGTTTATGTTATTTTGTTATCGCGGGGTGGAGCAGTCTGGTAGCTCGTCGGGCTCATAACCCGAAGGTCGTTGGTTCGAATCCAGCCCCCGCTACCAAAACAAAATCAAGGGCTTACGTCAATTTCGTAAGCCCTTTTTTCTTGCCTAAAAATATCATACCCCATGCTATACCCCACAAAAAGCCGGTCCTGAATAGAACCGGCCCCCCCTTTTTCCCCCTTAAATTTAAGCCCTTGCTTTTTCTGTCAACAGGTGCAAATATAATTTATTGATATTCTCTAATGGTTAACTCACTTATGGGAGGTGCCCACATGAAAGACGAACCATTAGGTTTTGTTCAGTTCGAGGTAATCTATACCCGTCAAACAGGTTCAAACAAGTGGACTCGAAAGGCGGAGCGTAAAGGAGCAAATACCAAAGAAATGGGTATCCCGATGTTTACGGTCCTTCATGAAGGTCAATCCGTCAAGGATGCAAAGCGTCTCCAATATGCGGTGAATATCAAGTGTGATCCCCGGCTCAATGATCCCAACACCTTCATGGTTCCTGAAGACTGGCGGCCCTTTGAAGAAGAGGCGGTTAATTTGACCGACAAGGAATTCAAAAAGAGGCACCCAGAGGCGGAACTCCCCCCCTTGCCCTGACCCTTAACGTCGCTCTTGGTGCTTCTCAATAACCCGGATGGAAGAGGCCATACAAGACCTTTTGAAAAAATACGAAAAGCCAAGGAATAACCTCCGAACTCTTTGGAAAGGAGCCCCCCATGGAAAAATCGCTTGATTCAATCAGCCCAGCATTAAAAGATGAAGACGGAACCGCAATTAAACTTACATATTTCCTTGAAAACAATCCGCCCTCCCTGCCAGAGGCAGCTCGTGTTGACATTGAGTTGTTCTATGGCCCCGGGCAGATTTCAAACAGCATGGGTATTGATGAAGTTATGAAAGTCGCTTATCTTGATGCCGATAAAGTTTTGGATCGAGTTGTCAGTCTTCGGGATAAAGACGTATCCCCGGAGACTTGATCCCTCTCTTTATGCGTTCAATAACAACATGCTCTGCTATTTTTGCAATGATTTCTTTAGCTTCAGAAGTTTTAAGAAACTCGCTGAATCTTTGATGATCGGTTTGAAGTTCCTGTTTACCCATTAGTGAGACCTCCTTGGTTTGGGTTAAACATTCCGAAAACTCCGCCATCGCCAGAAACATCTAATCAAATTGAACTCAATCAACCCCAAAGGAAAGGGCGGAACCCGCCGGCCCCGCCCTTCCCAGGAGGAGGGGTGCAATGAAAGCCCGGATATGCAGGGGAAGACAGCCCCGCCCCGTTACTTAGCCCGCGTTGCCGGTAGGGCACACCCCTTTTTCGCCCTGAGAGGATCAGGCCCAGGGCAAACTAAAATCATTCAATCCGGCCCCAGGCAAAGATACACAAGGCCGTGTTGCTGGTTGAATCCACAGTCAATGACGTTGCCGCGGTCAATACAATACCGAATGGAAAGGTCCACTGTAAGCTCGTATTCGCCGCCATTGCAACCGGCCCTATTAAGCTCGTGGTAACGCCCGCGCCTGTTTTGCCTGCGCCGATGGTGATGCTCTGCGCTCCGGCCCCGTTGTTGATGGTCAGATGGTCAACTATGATGGAAAGTCCTGCCGCCGGTGCTGCTTTAAGTTCTTCACACCCCGAGACGTCCGCCGATGTCGCATTTATAATCCATCCGAATTTACCTGGTGATGGTGTCGTGATCGCTATTGCCATTGTTCACCCCTTAACCGGGGACCATGAGGCCCCCGGTGGTTAAAGGTTGTTAACGTGCGCCCAAAGTAACGAACGGGCTCACGGTTGTGCTTCCGTCTTCCAGGGTCAAAGCCGAATCCCAAAGCGGTTGACCGTCGTGTCTTTCGATGATCCGGCTCAAAATTTCGTCCGTCTCAAAGGCAACATGAATTGAGGTGTCGAACCTCATGCCTTCTCGAAGTCCAACAACGTACTGGCTAAAATCGGCCAACAAAACGTCGCCTTTATTTCCCAGGGTTTCCGTTTTTTCGGTGAACAAAACCGGCCTGGTCAGAATCGAAAATTGACCATTTGATTCCTTCAGAACGGGGATATGATCGCCTTCAAGCCCGATTTGGACACTCAGGGTCAAAAGCTGTGGTATCGTGCTCTGGTGGCACACCCACACACTATTTGCAAACGACCCCGCAAACATGCGCGCCATCATTTTTGTCAGATTTTCGTAAACGATGGTGTCTGCGGTCTGCCCTGATTCCGGGTCCACCTCGATCAGACAATCGGCATTTAGAATGCCCAAAGGCTCACCCGCGCCGGTGCCTTTGAGGAAAGCCTTGTCTCGATACCAGGCCAAACCACGACCGCACAAGGTCTCGATCTGCGACATACCTCCGGGTACATCCGCATTCAACTCAGAGCTGAAGCGGATCAAGCCCGTTAACTTTTTCGCGTTCAATTCCATCGCTCTCGACTTCGGGGAGTTCTCGCTTATCGTCCCCAGCTCCGCCGTATAGCTTGCCGTGAAATTTCCGAACAGTGCTGTTGAGTGATCGCCAATGCTCATGGCGGGGATCTTGATTGAATTTGACCTCATCGGTTGAACATAACACCGGGGTTGAACGATCTCATTTTCCAGGCTCACAGCGTGAATTTTTGCCGCTGTCTCTGAGGGTATTAGCAGCCCGCCATCCGATGGGACCGTCTCCGACATGCTGTTTTGAATCAGGCCGGGGTGGTGTCTCCCACTAAGCGCAGCCGCAAAAAAGTTGGTATCTTTGTCCGGCCACTGATACCCGTCCTTGCCGAACAGTGACCGATAATCTTTCGGTCCATTCGGCCCGGCCATAGCATAAGCCCCGTCATGGCGGATACTCCCGGCATAAGATCCGCCGCCTAACGGCCCATCACGTTGAACCGTCAAAGCCCGTTCCGGCTTTTCAAGCTCGGCCCTTAAGCCTGCGATTGCGCCGTCAAATTCCGAAATGAGGATATCTTCCGCTGGGGTCAACTCGCGCCCCTTTGCTTCCGCATGACTAACCAATCTAAACTTTTCTTCTGAAAGGGCTTTAATATCAGCCTTAATTTTTGAATAACTCATGGTATAATCCTTTCAACAAGTAAACTTTACTTGTTTTTTTTCTTGTGGTTTGTGTTGTACTTCTGCCTCTGCCTTGCCGACCGTCCCCAACGTCTCGCTGGTTCTCCTGCTTTCCGCCATCCCATCCGGGGTCTTTCTCGCCTGCATCGCACAGGTTCCAGGTACTATGACGCGTCCATTTCCCAGGAAGACCCCTTCCGGTTTGACTTCCGAGCAGCCACCTGTTGTCGACTGTTCGGCTCCGGCTATGTAAAGCGCATATCGCGCGCATTCACTCATTGAAAAAACTCTCGGCCCAGGGTTTCCCCTTTTTGCCTTGTCGTTGCCAATCAGCCAAAACATCGCCCTTATGCTGCATCCACACGGCTTTCAACCGCTTTCTCATAGCTTGTGAAGGATATGCCAGCTTAAACACTTCAACCCGCCCCCGTGGGTCATCAGGAAACAACTCCCGGAGGCGATAGCATCCAGTTTCAAGAAAATATCGCATCGGATCTGATATGGTTGACGGCACAATTTTTCGCGTCCGTCGGGTTCTGTTCGTCGGCATTATTTATACTCCCTTTTTGCCTTTTTCCACGCCTCAAAGTTATACCAGCACTCCGCGTATGCTTGCAAAAGGTCCAGCTCTTTATCAGAAAGTGCGTCGTGATAAATATCGTTGGTACATTCGGCCAGGAAATTTCGCGCATGCAATCCATCAAGATATTTTTGGCTGATATTCGAGGCAATGCGCTTTTGAGCCATGCGTGGTGTTCGTCTCCTGTTAGTCGGCATCTCTTACCTTCCTTTATCCCGGAGTGGCTCCAGGTCCAGGTTCAAATGTTTCAACGCCATAAGAAACTGCGCTCTTTGATCTCTTATTACAGAGAGCAGAGGGTGCGCCTTGATTTGGCCTCGATCCCCCTTTACGGTGAGTCCGTCCTTGGTGACAACCCTCTGCGCCTGCCTCATTAAGTCCATCGCCTCAACTGCCGTTTGAAGAATTGCAATTCCGGCCTCATCTGTGATATCGTACTCTTTGAGAATTGCTTTTTTTAGTTTTTCAGCTTGCGTCGAAAGTTTTTTTATTGGCATAAAAGATAAACTCCCCTGGCATCAAAGGAAAACCTTTTGTCCGTAGCTGCCCCCTTACCACGTCGGTTACAAACCCACGGCGCCACAAGGCTACATACCCATAGGGGAGGGGTCACTGTATATTCCGCGTGTCGCTGTTCAATGCCAGTTCCGCCTGTTGAAAGATCTCGTTGGAAACTGATTTCATCTCTTCAATGACAGCCGCGTCTCTCATATTCAGCGCCGTCTCAACTGCCTTTGCCAATACAACCATTGCAGTTGACATTTGCCGCGCATATGGCCCCATTGCATGAAGTGCCGCTTCCACGTTGTTCTGTTGTTCGATGTTCATGTTCTCTCCATTTCAGTGAAAAGAGTTTTTGTATTTCGTCAGCAGCGCCATAAACAGCTCCGAGTCACCCTCATTAGCTGCCTTCGTCAGTTCTTTCTCAATGATGAATGTCTCATGTCTGACTTCAGCCGGATAGTCCATCAGACAGACGTTTCGATCATTCAGTTCCTTGATGGTCGCGTCCATCTCTTGATCGAAGTCCACTCCCACATCATACTTCCGGTGGTCGATACCAAGTGCCGTTAGATCCATGTCGCTGTCCTTTCTTGCCAGGTTTGCCAGGTTTTTTTCATTATTAAATATATATTCACCATATATAAATTTTTGAGTCTCTTGTGCTTAATATAAATACATTAATAATAGAAAAAGTCTGGCAAGTCTGGCAAACATCCGTCATGGGACAACTCCTATCCCCTGAAACATCCGGGTGCCTGCGTCCGGGCGGACCTCAGCAAGTTCAGGGAAGTCAGCAGTGAGTTGCCGATAGAACTTGATGTTACTGGTCGCCTTTAGCCCAGACTCTTCACAGAATTGCCGATAGCTGGTGTAGAGCGCCTCTTTCCCTATTCGCGCATCTGGTGACACCACACACCTTTCATCCACAAATGTTAGCGCCGGATTGATAGCCCTTAACATTTCCTTTTTGTCGTCAAGCATCTTTGGTGACTCTGTGATCTCGTTCGTCTCTAACACCCGAGCCAGTCCCACCAAACTCCAATTCAATATGCCCGACAGCTCCATCTCAAGTTTAGCCTCAAGATGTTTGTCGGCCCGATCCCCCGTGAATGTCTGTTCAAACTTGACGACTTCGATCCGCCGTGCCAGGGCAAAGGTCCGATCTGTTATCACAGGCAAGCTGTTCATTAAAAAAAGATGCTTTGCGATGGGGCGGAAAAGAAAAGGATCTCGAAACTTACGGTCAGCCTGAACGTAGTCGCCGGATACAACCTTCTTGAAAACGTCATCCGCAACTTGGCCTTTGGATGATGCCTCGGTGCTTACATTCAGCAGCTTATCCTTTAAACTCCCCAGGATGAACTTGTCGGCGAGTTGATGCAGGGCGATACCACTCACATTCTGCAAGCCGATTAGTTTAGTGAGGATGTTTGCCAGGACTGATTTCCCATTGCTTCCATGCCCAATAAGCCACAGGCATATGTGAATGAAAATTTCTGGATAGAGGCAATAACCCGAAAAGTCTTGAACGGCATTCGCCCTTCCGATATCGTCAACAAAAACCTCCCGCAAAAACTGTTTAAATCGTGGACAATCGGCTTTCGGGTCAAAGACTATGGGAACTTGAACTTTTGAGAAATAGTTTTTGTCGTGCGGCAGGAGGCCCTTTTCCAGGTCCAGCATTCCGTTCAATAGATTAATGAGCCGTGGCGTATCATCGGCCTGCTTAAACGTCTCGATCTCAAGCATCTTCATTGTGTCGTGGATTCGGGCTTGCGATGCCCTTTGACCGAGTTCAGCTTTAATCCTTTTCGCAATTACATTGTCGTGAATGGCCCGCCATACCCCGCCCGGATCGTACTGAAAGAACCCGCTTCCATCGTGGAGGATGTCGTGGTTTCGGTTGATATGCTCTGCCAGCTCCGATGGAATAAACGCCTTGCCGATAAAATACGATTTTTCATGCTGCCATGCAGCGGCAACCTTTTCTTGCGCTTCTTTCTTTGGATCTTGGCATGGCGGGTCGCAGTTCGCAGCGGCCAGCTCCACCAAAACAAAAGCCTCACCCGTAGTCATGCCCTTGCTCCGCAACCTGCAAGCATACCTGTAAAGGTCTTTGTTCCGAAGTCCATCCGGTATCCCATCCCCCATAAGTATGGCGTCAGGGTCCAGCTTGTCCGCCTTTTCTTTCTGTTTAGCCTTGCACTCAACCAAAAACTCAACAATCTCTTTCGGCATTGGTAGCAGGTCATCCAGGCCCATTTCCAAGGGATTTATGTTCACCCATTGATATTGTTTGCCGGATTTATGGACTGAAGGGGCCACAACAAAAATGCCGCCATCGGTCCTTACGTCAACCATGCCGCCATATTTAGCATCGGTGACAATGCCCATGCCGCCCCCGTGGTGTTCAAAACAGGCATGAAGCCCATCCTTTCGCCCGGTGGTCTGCTTAATGGTTTCGGGGATCTCACAGACTGTTGCCTCAAAACGCTCAAGATCTTCTCTTGAATCGAAGTCTAAAACATCCATGTTGGATATGGCCCCGGTGACAATGCCGATATTGCAATCCGGGTTTTCCTCCCACCATTTCCGGATCTCGCTCTCTGTTGCCCTGGTGGTCTGACGGTCCTTCCAGGTGATACCTTTGGGCGGGAATTTGAAATTGCGCACAAGCGGAACAACCGACCATTCAAGTTTTGAATATGCAATCGCTTCCTCAAGCATGGTTTATGCCCTTGTCTTCCCCCTATTTCGTTTATGCCGCCGCCGCTTCCGGGTCGATTCGGTTTCTGTCTCGATAGCCCTCTAAATCGTCAAGCGTATACACAACCCGCCGCCCGATTTTTGAATAGGCCGGTCCCTTCATCATACAGCGCCAATTTCGAAGGGTTTGAGGACTTAGCCCCAACAGCCTCGATGCCTCAACGTCTGATAGTGCTTGATTGACTTTGGTGTGAACGTACATGTGCTTACCCCCTGGTAAAATGGTTGCTAAAAAATGATTTCGGGGTAAGTATAAGAAGTACAGGGGAGGGGTGTCAGTAGCTAACGTCCCAACTTTTTGGCACGGGGATTTGTAAGGAGTTTTTTGAGGGTGTCCGGGTGAAGGGAGTAATTTTTCGCCACAATTTTTCGGGCGCTCCTGAACGTATGCCCTTTTTCGAGGCAAAGGCGGTCAATTTCCTTTTGCATCGCCTCATTTCTTTCCGCCCGATCTTCAGCGGTCATTTCGTGGCTATTCGCGCCGCCTTGTTTTCGTTCATGTTTCGTTTTCTTACCATATAACGCCAAAGGTAAGGCAATGTCTTCGGTTTTCTCCATCGCCGCGATAACGTCTTTCAGCATTTCGATTTTGTATTCAGGGCAAAGCAGGTCATACACCTCTTTTTTGTATTCCGCCGACTTGTCCGGAAAGGCCGCTTCTATCCTATCCCAAAGGTCATTTTTCATTTTCTTTCTCCCGGCCTTGATCGTTATTGGTTACTTACGGCCCTGTTTTTTTGATCCTTCACCACACTCGAAACGATATCCCCCGCAACCTGAGAGGCGTCTTTCAGCGCCGAATCTCTCAGATGGGCATATCTCATGGTCATCTGCGGTGACTTATGCGTTAAAAGTCTTTGAAGCGTGTACAGGTCCACTTTGCCGCTCGATGCCAGCATAGAGGCGTAAACGTGTCTGAGGCCATGCAGCGCCCGAAACGATTTAGGCAAACCTGCATTGTCCCTGATCCGGTTCACCTGGTGGTGAATGTCCTTTCGCTGTTTGCCGTCCTTCCCCGGAAAAACATATTCACTCCCTGTTCGTGGATGGTTCCTCAGTAGGTCTGTCGCTGCATCATTCAGGGGAATGCTCATATCCGTTCCGCCTTTGGGATCTTCCAGTCTGATAAAGCCCCGCTGTTCGTCAATGTCTGTCCATTTGAGCTTAAACAGCTCTGAACGCCTCATTCCCGTGTAGAGAACCATCCGCATAAGGTTTGCCGCCTGTTGGTTGATATCGCCGTCCATCGCTTCGAGAAGGGCCTTTAGCTGGTCCGGTGTCAAGTCCTCAGTCCTCAGATTATTGACGGACGGCATTTCAAGCGTGAAGGATAGCCCAGGGGTCAACCGCTTCTTTTGTGCATAGTGACAGATCCGCCGCAACAGCTCCATGACGTTCTTGACAGTGCCCGGTGATTTCTCTTTCAGCAGCTTGATTCTCAACCTATCAATAGATAGGGGATCTATTTCCGATGGTAGCTTGTCCCCGAAAACGGGCTTAATATGATTCTCGAAACGGTTGTCATCGGTAACAACGCCCTTCAGGTTTGGCTTGTTCGCCTTGTATGATTCCCACAACCGGGTTATGGTCCATCTGTCATCCTCAGACTTGCGCCTCTCCCTATTGGTTGGTTTCTTGCCGTCCATCTTTGCGGCCCGGAGCATAGAGGCCCTTGCCGCTGTCATACCCTGAGAGGCCCTCCCCGCTTTTTCCTCAATGGGCTTTCCATTTGCCCGATATCGGATATTGAAAATGCGGTCGGTCTTGCCACTGTGAAGTGACTTCCCCTCAATGTAATACACCCCTGGATATTGGGTCTTGAATCTCTTTTGAGCTGGCATTCCTCCCCCTTTTTTTGTTGGTTGCCCGAAGGGTTTTTAGCCCGTTGGGTTCAAGCCCGAAGGTCTCATACCCCACACTATACCCCACACGTTTGATAAAATAAGGGGTATTTTGAAGTAAGTCAAGGGAAAAGTGAAATTTGAAAATGCCCTGAAATCAAGGGCTTTTAGGAAGGTCCGGTAAATGAAGGTAAAAAGGTGTCATAGTTCTCATAACCCGAAGGTCGTTGGTTCGAATCCAGCCCCCGCTACCAACCAAAAAACAAAGGGCTTACGTCAACTTCGTAAGCCCTTTTTTTGTACCTCAAAACCCCATCCCCCGCGATACCCCAGGCAGGTCCAACAGCCCCTATCAAACGAGTGTTCAGGTTTCGGCTAACACCTGCGGCCCACACGAGGTCGCGTCATATCCCCTCAATCTTATTACGTTTGTACAGGATCCGAATTCAGGTTCATCGCCTGCTTTGACGGTTATTGTCGCGGACTGACGCCGGGCTAAATGGTGATAACCTTATCCGCCAGTTGCATGGCAGTGACGATATCCAGCATATTGGTCGTCTCTCCCACCTGCTTTTGATCCAGCAGGTTGAAGTGGGTCAGACAGGTGCCGCAGACCAGGATATGAATCCCCGCCTTCTCGTGTTCCTGGATAAGGGGGAGTACCTCCGACCCCTTTATGGTCAGCTTGACCCCGTTATTGACAAACACCAGTCTCCACAGATCCTCTTCCATTTCCTTCAGGGTCTTGAGAAAACTGACCATGAGTTTTGCGCCCAATACATCGTCGCCATGCCCCATGCAGTTGTTAGTCACCATGACCATGATCTTTCTATGTGCGCCTTCCGCCGGTTTCTCAGCAGAGGGCATTTCCATTACGGGGGTGCTCCCCGCAGTTCCGGTAACATGAAAATCACCTCCCACCTCCTGTATGGCGACCTCCAGGTTCTGGGACGTCATGAAGCGGGCGACGTTCTGCTTTGAGGCCTCATTATCCACCACCACCTTGATGACCTGGGGATGCTCTCTTTCCAGTGCCTCCTTTGTCTGCAAGACCGGGGCAGGACAGGCAAGCCCCCGGCAATCGATTTCTTTCATCATTTTTCTATCCTTGGCTTCAAGTGCCTAAAGTTGACGGTCTCATAAAAAGTCACAAAACGCCATTTCCCGTCATTCCGGCGAAAGCCGGAATCCAGTCCCGCGGCGGGATTCAATCACTTATAAAATCCATGGACCCCGTCCCGCCATTCGGCGGGATTCAACGGAGTGACGACTTTTTACGAATGCTTCAAGGTTAAACAAAAGTTCTCTCATTTTAATTAACGATAATCCGTTCTTTCGGTCCGTCCGTGACCTCTCCGATAACGGCGGCTTCTTCTATCCCTTTATCTCTTAATTCAGCAACCAGATCGCCGGCCCGGTCAGGGTCCACGCCGATCAGGAGTCCCCCGGATGTCTGGGGATCGAAAAGGATATCCTGCATGAGGCGATCCACAGAAGGGGCGAAATCGACCATGCATTCGCGGAACTCCCGGTTGTTGTAGGCCCCTGCCGGGACGAGGCCCATCCCCGCATATTCCATGGCCTCAGGGAGAATCGGAATCTCCCGGCTCATGAGTTTTATCCCGAACGGCATTTCGCAAACCATCTCGGCCATATGCCCCAGCAGGCCGAACCCGGTAATATCGGTGCATCCATGAACCGGAAAATGACTCATGACCTCTGCCGCATCCCGGTTGAGCGTCGCCATCAATCGGGTCACCCGTTCGATGATGTCATCAGAGGCCAGACCCCCTTTGATGGCCGTATTGACTATCCCGGTGCCCAGCGCCTTGGTCAGGATGAGCCGGTCTCCGGCCCTGAGGTCCTTCTTTGTCAAAATCCGGTCCGGATGGATGAACCCGGTAACGGAAAGCCCATATTTGAGTTCCTTGTCTTCCACACTGTGCCCCCCCACCAGGACCACCCCGGCCTCTCTCATCTTGTCGAGGCCGCCCTGGATGATCTGCCGGAGAATGGCGATATCCATATCCTTGAGGGGAAAGGCCACCAGATTCATGGCAGTCTTGGGAACCCCCCCCATGGCATAGACGTCGCTCAAGGCATTGGCCGCGGCGATCTGCCCGAACCAGTAAGGATCGTCCACAATGGGGGTAAAAAAATCGACCGTCTGAATCAGGGCGATATCATCCGTGACCTTGTAAACGCCGGCATCGTCCGCACGGTCCAGCCCCACGAGCAAATTTTCATCCGTCGGAAACGTCATCCCGCACAAGGCCCGATCCAGGTCCCCTGGAGGCAGTTTCGAGGCTCAACCGGACCCGGCGACGGTCTCTGTCAGACGCAGCGCTTTCTTCTCAGCCACTCTTTTTCCCTTTCATCCTATACTTCCTTTTTGTCCTTTTCGTCACTTTGGTCACTTCATCCGAAACGGCCTGTACCCTTGCGGCACATATCTTCTCTCAACAGTTCCCAGCCGATGACCCATCAGAGTGGAGCGGTTTGAATAGTTGAGGATCATGAGCATTAGTTCCTCACCGCGAAGGAGACCCAGGCACCCGCCTGCCGCGCTGCTTTCATCAAAGGCCGTCACCGTGTCCCGTCGAATATTCGGACCCACGAAACATACCGGGACAGGCTCCCCCGAGTGAATCAGCAACGATGAACTGGGGGTGGAGTGATCGGCCGTGACCGCCACCAGGAGGTCATCCCGCTGTTCCACGGCCTGGACCAGTTCATCCAGTCCACGGTCCAGACTGTCGATGACATCCCGTTTTCGGCCCGGATCTTTGGTATGGGCCGCCTCGTCCGGGGCCTTGGTGTGAACGTGAAAGAAATCATGGTCCGTGTCTGACAGGGCCATATGGATGCGCCCCCTCAGGTCTGCGCCAGGGTCTTTTCCGTCCGCGACCCTCATGGGGGTAAGGCCCAGTTCCCGTGCAAGACCCAGATATATAGCTCCAGAGGCGACCATCATTCCTTTGAGGCCCCACTTCTCATGGAACGGCTCCTGGACGATGCGGCGACCCGCCCGCTGGGTGGCCAGGAAATTAGCCGCTGGAAGCCCTTCCTTCAGGCGATCCCGGTTGACATCATGCCGGGTCAGGATACCGTGACAGTAAGACAGATATTGGTTCAGGGCAAGAGCCGTCTTTTTCGCCTCTTCCGGTTCGGGATTTCCAGCCATCGGGACCACCTCGGATAGGGGGGTCCCGATCATCATGGTATCGCAATCAGAGACATGGGGGGAAACCGGTCCGTTGATCACAAGGATGGCGTCATTCAAGCCCGTGCGGTGGAGATGGAAGCAAATTCCCTCCCAAGAATAGGGGGTGATGGCCGAATAGAGCTCTCCTATTTCCGCTGCATCCCCTTTGATGTCCGCCCTGCTCTTTAAAAGGATCGGCAGGTCCCCTTGCCAGCTTATCCCTGAAAGATGGGCCAGTGACAAGACGTCGTCGTCTTGAAATGGAACGTCATACCCCACCGCCTCAAGGAGGCCGCGGCCTGGAAACCGTTCCATTTCATAACCAAAGAGGAGGTAATGGGCCGTCTCGCTGGGAAGGCACTGTCCTGTCAGTGCCGCGTGGAGCAGGCCGTTGCTCCCCATCCGGGCCAGTCGGTCCAGGTTGGGCGTATGCGCGGCCTGCAAAGGGGTGCGATTTCCGAACGCCTCGTACGATCGGTCGCCGAGTCCGTCTAAGAGGAGGAGCAAAATCTTCATGCCCAATCTCTCACACCCTCCCCAGTAAGAGCGTGGCACCAGGGGGCAAAGGGATTTCCGTCTCGGAACGGGGCGCATCCCCGGCCGTCAAAAAGGCCTCGATGATCTCCTTTGTCTTCAGCAATCCCACGGGCTCCCTGATCTCTATCACCCACCATGGGCACCCGATCTCCTGAAGAAGCAAGAGCCGCTCCGCAATATCTTGCACGTTTTCAGGCGGGATATGCCCCTGGCCCGGGACCTCCGTATGATAGAGATGGGCGTTGAAAACCCTGTCCGCGTGGGGGCTGACAAAATCTTCGATGGCGTACTGCTGGCTCCTCACCGATTCGCACACATGGGCATGACCGATATCCAGGGTCACGCCCGCCCCGCTGAGCCGGATCAATTTTTCAAAGAGGTTCGGCTTACTGGTCCATCCCCATGCCAGGTTTTCGAGACACAGGGTTACCCTGTGCCCGGCCCCGAACTGGACCAGCCGCCTCAGGTTGTTCAAGGTGGTTTCCCACGAGAGCGGCTCGGTTGAATCAAGCCCCAACCCAATGTGGATGGACAGGTAGCGTCCTCCCACCTTGGAGACCAGGCGGATAATGCGGCGAAAAACAGCATCGGCCTTTGCCGCCAGCAGGGGATCGTCATGGCCCAGATCGATCTGGTAAAACGGACAGTGATATCTGACTTCAAAGGGCGCCAGCAAGGCCTGCTCTTTGGCCCACCGCGATTCCTGCAAGGGCGTCTCGGGCAGCCTGTCCAGGTCAAAGGACCAGTCAATCCCGCTAAAGCCGTTTTCAACGGCGAACTTCCTTACCTGCTCGACCTCGGAGAAAATATTGCACATGACCAGCTTGGGTTTCATTGACCATAACCTCAGGACCCCAACACCCGGGCCGCAATTTTCAAATGATCAGGGACCTCTCCTCCCACATATGCGGTGACGATCTCTCGCGTCACAGAACAGGCGAACGTCTCCAGATAACGAACGACCTGCTCCTCTGTCAGGGTTACGCTCCCATCCACACCGCGATAGTTGCCCGATAGGACGCATCCCAGTTGCTCTTTGCCCTCTTCCCATGGAAGGCCCAGAATCTCCCCAATATGATTTCCGTCCCGGACATGCCGAAGCGGAAGCAGGAGCCGAACCCCAAATTCGGCCGAGAGTGATTCATATCGGCTCAGGGCCTCGCCGATCTGATTGATCTTGATCGTGCCGTTATGGCGCTCTCGCTCACCGGAAATAATGGGGATCCGCCCCAGGGACACGGACAGGGGGATGCGAACGCTGTGGAGATAGAGGTGACACCCGATACAGGGCGACAGAAATCCGTATCTGGAAATCAGCGCGCCTATGAAACGGCCGTTCAAGGCCTGCCAAAAACGGGGGGATCCCATGACCAGGAGGGGGTGAACACGGACTTGGGGGAGTCGTTCCGCAAGTCGCTTCACCGCATGGCCCACGCTGGACCAGGCACCATGCTCCGTGCCGGAATAGGCATAGGTGGGAAGGAGTTCCGTAAACCCCTCCTCGCCGACGGCCTTCACCGCAGCGGCCACACTGTCGCGGCCAGCGATTTCAACCATGGCCAACCCGCTCGTGGACCGGTACACGTCAGCGCGCTCAGGGGACAACATCCATGGAGGGATATCAATGACGCATTCGCACTTGTCACGAAAGTGTTCTGAAAGTCCCGGATCAGGACCTTTCATATGCCCCTATCCTCTTTGAGCCACCTTGATTCCTCAATTCCTGAATCCCACAATTCCTAAATTCCCTAATTCCTCAATCCCTGGCTGCTTCCAGATCCCTAAGGAGGCTCTTCAAATCCAGGCCGTATTTTTGCGCCACATCCTGCACCGATTCAAACAGGGACCGGCAGCAGATGCACTCACCGGCCTGGGCGTCGTATCGCTTGAAAACCGCCTCGGTCTCGCGCCAGCGGGAAACCACGTCCAGGACCGTCATCTCAGGGTGAAGCAGACCATTAAGATCAGACATGATGATGCACCGACAGGGTGTTAACCTCTTTCAGGATCCGGGCCAGGGCCGCCGGGATCTGCTCCACAATATCCACGACCTGGGTGGCGGGGGTGGGCCTGGCATAATGGCCTGCCAGCCGGTTGACCCGGGCAGCCAGCAGAGCGGCCTCCCTGACCTCGATGCCGGCCCCGATCAAGGCCGCGACAATGCCGGTCACCGTATCGCCGGTGCCGCCGATCGCCTCCATGGCCTCTTCCACGGGCATATCGATGGTCGCGATGATCCCCTCCCGGCCGGCCACGTAATCGGGCTGCCCTTTCACCAGCAGGCAGGCCGCGGCGTTTTCATGGTGATACGCCCGTTCAATGAGCGCCGGCGCCTTCATCTCCTCGTGCAAGATAAATCCCCTCGTATAAAAGGGATGAGGCGCCTCTTCGTCCGCCAAAAAAGCCAGTTCCCCTACATCCGGGGTGAACAGGTCATATTCCGGGGCCATGCCGCTCATCTTGGCCGCATACATAAACCCGGCATCCGCAATCAACACCGGGCGATGCGCCATCTCCTGTATGGAAAACAGGACCCGGTTGTGCCAGTCCACATCCGGCTGAAGGTAGTGAAAGGCAATGGCGCTGATATCGCCATTGATCGCGCCAGAGGCCTGACTTAGGCGCGCATAGAGACGCCGACTCCCGTCCCCCAGTCCGATGTCGCCCACCAGATATCCCACCGGGCCCGGCTGGTCCAGGACCTCGCCGACCTTGACCGCAGCGGCCAGCAGGGCCGGGGTCCCCCGGTTGACCGGGGCACGGTGTCCCTGGATCGAAATGACATCCCCTTCCAGTACGACCTTCCCCACTGCCAGCGGAAATTCCTGGTCCGGAACAGTCCCCACCACGGCTAACATCGGCGTCTCATCTCCTCGTATGCCAGTTGAAGGGCGTAGCCGCAGAGGGTATGGCCGATACTGTCGGGCGCCGGGGCTTCTGCAAGCGTTTTCCCCACCATCTCCCGGGCCAGGTAAGGCACATCCGGGCACCCCCCTCCTGAAACATTTACCACGGTAAGGGTCTCCTTATCAACCGTCAATTTCATATTCGCGGCACGGACCATGAGATATTGACCATAGTCCTTGGTCTGAAAGATATCCACCGGCTGGAGGAGTGGGCTGTTGACCGGGACCACCTGGAGCGGCACCGCGCCTGCCGCCTCGAGGCCCCTGAGGATATTGAGTTCCTCGATGAGGGGGAATTCGATGACCAGATCGCACCCGGTCCGTATTTCCGGCGGCGGGCCCATGACCCGGATCTTCCATCCCGCTCCCTTGAGGACGGTCTCGGCCCGTATCACCTCGCTGGTATTTTCAAAGACGAGTATGCCGCGATCCTGAGTCTCTGCCTTACGGGAATCCTTGGATCCCTTTCCTTTGAAAAAGGATAAGATTGACACGATCAACTCCCCACAATGGTGACCCGATAGCCCTCGCCCTCTTCCTTGACGTCTTTTACCGTCCATCCCTTGCTTACCGCGGCCCGGCTCACGTTTTCCTTGGAGGTGTCCGTATCCACCAGTATTTCGATCTCCCCCTTCGACATCCTCTTGATCTCGTCCATGGTCATCAGGACTGGCTGGGGGCAACTGAGCCCTCGTGCATCGACAATCGTACCCATGTCCATTCTCCTTAATTATGCGCGTTTTCTCATGGTGAAGCCAATAAACAGGCAGACCAGAAGTCCAATGATGGTGGCGGCAATCCCGTGGGGGCCGACACCGTTGGGCGAACTGGCCAGACCGAAATTATGGGCAAAGCCGGCGCCCACGATCATCCCGAAGACAAAGACCGCTGAATCTCCGTCCCCTTCCCCTGCCAGGAAGAGCTGGCGTCCCGGGCATCCCCCGGCCAGGGCAAAGGCCAGTCCAGCCAGGACCATGCCCCCGAAGTTCCAGAGTTGCATGGTGTGGGCCACCGGCTGCTTGACAAACCCGGGATGGAACTGCCCCACGATCAGGTTGGTGACGAATGCCACCACCACAAGGGTCAAAAGCCCGTAGAAAAGATGGGGCTGTCGAAACAGGATCAGGTCGCGGAAGGCGCCCATGGTGCAGAAGCGGCTCCGCTGGGCCGCAAATCCCACGCCCAGGCCCACCACGAGTGAAATCAATAGCGGAGCATGCATGGCCCCGGGGCCTTTCAGGCTGTAGAACAAGACCCCGCTCTGAGGCTGATCCTGGATTTGGGGAAAAATGAGCATGAGGATGAGAAAACCGATCATGGCCAGCGGCATCAGCCAACCCACCGATGTGTGGGTCTTTTCGGCACGGCCCAGGTTGTAGCCGCTCTTGAGGAACAGGGTGCCGATCCAGATGCCCACAATCAGACCGGCCAGTCCCAGGATCGCATTACCGTCGCCGCCCGCAAGACGAAGAAGGGCCCGCCACGGGCATCCCAGGAAGACCAGGGCCCCGATCATGGCAAAGGCCCCCAGGATGAACCGCACAATCGGTGCAGAGCCGGCCCTTGCACGGAATTCCTTGAACAGGTAGGCCGCGATCAGCGAACCCAGCACAAACCCGATGATCTCCGGCCGCATGTACTGGACCACCGCTGCCCGGTGAAGCCCGACGGCCCCCGTAATATCCCTCTCAAAGCAGGCCACGCAGATCCCCATGTTGCCCGGGTTGCCCCATTTTTGGAGCAGCGGGGCCAAAATCCCGATAAAGGCCCCCACCCCGATGATCCCCCACCGACTCGCAAAGACGTTTTTCATTCGGCCCATTCACGCACCTCCTTTTTATTATCCTGGGAATTTAAGGAGCACTCTCCTTTAATGAGGAGTTGATCTCCCTGTCGGGCGGACTGTAGAGAGAGAGGCGCGTTAAGTCAAACTGGAAGTTCCGATGGATTGGATGCTTGATATTGGGAATTCCTATAGAAGGTTTCTCACGATTCTCCTCGAAGGCGTTAAGGGCAATAATCCGCTTTACACCCGGCTGCCTCGCTGATAACATCATTCATAACGACAATGAAATTGCCTAACCCTAAGCACGATGGTACCGTATGAAAAATGACCTATGCATTTGCGGACTGGTTTTGATGCTGACATTCCTGATAGGGGTGTCCCTCCCGTCACCGGCCTTGGCAGGAGATCCCCTGAAGGTCACTGTCTCCATCCTTCCTCAGAAGTATTTTGTGGAGCGGATCGGGGGGTATCGGGTGGAGGTCTCTGTCATGGTCCTTCCGGGGGCGAACCCCGCGACCTACGAACCCAAACCGAGACAGATGGCCGACCTGACAAACTCGAAGATATATTTTGCCATCGGGGTCCCCTTTGAGACGGTCTGGCTGGATAAATTTGCTCACGCCAGTCCTGAAATGGAGATCGTTCCCACCCAGGCAGGCATAGAAAAAATTCCCATGGAGCCAAAGCACACGCACGATGGCGAGGATCATCCCGGAGGTCCTGCGACCCAATCGGGCGGCAAAGATCCCCATATCTGGCTCTCACCACCCCTCGTCATGCTTCAGGCCCGGAATATTCTTCGCGCCCTGATCAAGGCCGATCCTGCAGGCAGGGCCGATTATGAGGCCCGTTATACAGAGTTTATCGAGGCATTGGTGGAGCTGGATCTGCGGATCGCCGGACTTTTTTCAGACAAGGGCATGGACAACCGCTTTATGGTCTACCATCCTGCATGGGGATATTTTGCCAAGACCTATGGTCTGGTGCAGATACCCGTCGAAACCGAAGGGAAAGGCCCGACCCCAAAGGCCCTTCAGCGATTGATCGAGGACGCCCAACATAATGGGATCCGGGCGATTTTTGTTCAGCCCCAGTTCTCCATGAAGAATGCTGAAACCATCGCCCGGGCCATCAACGGCCGCGTCATCGCGGCCGATCCGCTGGCCCTTGACTGGCAGACAAACCTCCTTCGGGTGGCTGAGCAGTTCAAATCGGCCCTCAAATGATCCGTTTCATGGTGCATACTTGCCGATCGCGGACAGCTCATGGCGGATGGCGGACGAGTTGATAAGCCGATGGCTGATAGGCTGGTAAATCGATAACCATTTAAACTCAACAGGTTATCAGCCAAATCGCCTTGAAGTATCGGGCCTGACGTCCCGCTTCTCCCGCATAAGAAAGAGATACCCAATGAAGGTATTGTGGATCATTATCCTGCTTCTCACGTTAACCGCCTGCCAGACCGCGGGCCTCAACTCGGATAGGGATCATGGGAACGAACAAAGCATCATGGGACCTGATTCTAACGTCTATTATCCTGATGAAAGCGCCTCATTTGAGCTGGGAGGTTCGATCTCAATCGATGGTTATTCAGTCCAAAAGAAGAACAGGGCTCAATAAAAAAGGGCTAACCATCATGTTGGCTAACCCCTTGAAATCAATGGTGCCTAGGACGAGAATCGAACTCGTACGAAGCTAAGCTTCGAGGGATTTTAAGTCCCTTGCGTCTACCAATTCCGCCACCCAGGCACGGCTTGTATTCTTATATTTCAGAATAAGGGTTGTCAAGACGTTATTGTTGAACAAGGATTCATCTCAAATAGATGGGATTTGAAAAAATCCACGGCCGAAGGCCGAAAAAGGGGATACCGCGGTAAACCGCCACGCGGTAAACACCCTTTTCGTCCACCGTGAAAGAGGCCCGATTTCCTCTCCACTGTCTGAGCAGGGCGCCATCTTTCATGAGCCTGATCGTTCCTCTTGCCGGTGTCTGCACAAACAGGGTCCCCCGTCTGAACAGGGCCTCTTCCCCCATTGACAGTTGGAGACCCTTCTCATCTCTGTAGAAGAATCGGAATCCAGCGGCCGCTTTCAGGTTCTCATGGGCAATGAACAGACGCCCCTCTCTCACCGCCCCATATATTTGTTTTTTTGCCTCGGAGAAATCCTTCGACAGGAGCGTTTTCAAGAGGAGATGCACGTTGATCGAATTCAGCGTATAATCGTATGAAAGGGGAACAAACCGAAGGCGACCCCATCTGAAACCGGCCCCATGGGAATCGGATCCGCCGATGGCCACGACCCGTCTCTGCCGGCACTGCCGATCCCAGAATACGAGGGTTTTCCGGCTGGGGCCCTTCAGGGTCCAGGCCTTGAACAGGAGAAAGAAGAGGCCGGAGAGCGGCCCCTTGACCCGCTCTTTCCACCGGGACGAAAAGTTCCAGATGCAGATCCCTGCATAGTCCGTGACGGACAGATCGTTCCAGGTATAGGCGATGGAGTTTTCCCGGAAAGGCATTCCCTTTTCAAAGGGATGGGCCAGAAAGCCGATGCCCCCCTTGCGGGTTACAAGATCTATGACCCCCTGTGGCGCCAGCCCGTCTCCTCTCACCATCTCCGACAGACCAAAGGCCAGATAGTGGTGGTATCTCCGGCCGATCTCCAAACCCGCCAAGACATGCACACCCTCATAGATTCCCTCATTCTCCAGGTGAAGGGAGTCTGTCATGTAATCGTGATCATTCAGAATTATGAAATCGATCCCGGCCTTCTTCGCAGACCGGGCAATCTCGCTCACAGACCCTGCCCCGTCCGAGTACCGGGAATGGATATGGAGGTTCCCCACATATTCAAATTCAGTGTCAGATCGGGTGCCGTCCATCACATGCCTCTGGTTCTGGTTACTCGTTACTGGGATACTGGATGCTCGATTCTGGATAGCGGATACGGGTTGTCCTTTTTCAATTTTAGGCACTTTAGCTCACTTTAGGCACTTTCCTGCCTTGGGCCTTGCGCCTGGCACCTTACGCCTTCTATTCATATCTCTGCAATGCCTTTAACCCCATCTTCATAGGCCTGAATACGGCTGCCCAGTTGATCAGCAGGACCGCTGCAAAAGAAAGAATGATATAGAGCCATTGCATTCCGGAGATGACATTTCCTCTCACCCCGGCCATGAACAGGATGTAGACCGGCCCTGCTTCCAGAATAATGACCAGAGCGATAAAGATAGAGCTGATCACCATGTAGAGAAACCCGCCGAAACCAGTGGCCACCTGACCGATATTCTCATGCCTGAACCTGGGATACATGGCGCCCAACCCGATGCCCAAAGCCACGATCCCGAAGACCATAAGACCGATGCTGAGGGTTGAAAGGACCATCATCCACCCGCTGACTTCGAGCAGCAGGTTGGTTCCGATTATCAGGAACTCGGCCAGGATGAGTATGGGAAAAACAAAGAAGAGGTATTTTCCCCACAGATACCGTTTGAGTCTCAGGGGCGACGTTCGGATGATCCAGTATGCCTCCCCCTCGGCGCTCACGGCCGTAAAGACAAAGCGGGCGCAGATGGCCGACAGCACAAACCCTGCCAGTCCCATATTCAGAAATGCCAGTTGATTCTGAAGGAAATCCAAACGGATAGGACTCTTATCCAAAGGAAGCACACTGAAATTGTAGAGGTAAACAACCATCAATGCCCCCAACAACAGCAGTTGAGACCACTGGGTATTGTCCCTGAAAAATACGCGGAGGTCTTTGGCGATGATGGAGGCCAAATCCCTGCCGAAGGGTCTCGATACACCGAGGATCAGAAGGTCAAGGAGGCGCCGGGCCGCGGGCCGCCGCTTCCTGGCCTCCTGGGACTTGGAAAAGCCCTCAAAATAGATGCGCCGGGCCATCCAGACATTAATCACCACAGCGGCCCCGGCCGTGCTCCATGTAAGAAGCATTTCAAATAGATAGCCACGATCTTTAAATCCATTCAGATGCCCCCACAGGGTCTCGGTCACCCAGTGGGTGGGGAGGTATGGAGAGTCAGGGGCCTTGAGGGCGGTCATATACTGCGCAACCGTGAAAAAGGCCTCGGGATTGACCAGTCGCTCAGGCCTGAGGAACCGGAACAGGAGGTAGAGGGCCACCACCATCAGTATGGAGAGGAGGAGGATAACATCCCTGGTGCGTTGCGCAGGAAAGACGTGGACCAGGGCCATGGTCAGAAAAATCCCGCTGCTGCACGCAATCACCACCATGGCCACGTTCAAGTGAACCAGGGAAACATAGAATTCAGGCCCCGGCCTGTACACATAGCCATAGGATAGAAAAACAGGCAGGCCGAAAAAAATGACCATCCACGAGCTGTCCACAAATGTGTAAAGCGATCTCGATATAAAGAGCGTCTCCACAGACACGGGCATGGAATGGCAGAGTTCAAGGTCTTTTGAGAGGTAAAGATTGGAAAGGGCCGTGATAATGCTGCTGAAAATAAGAAGCGAAAAAAAGGTCAGCAGCACCATGGAGAGGAGCTGACGGGCCAGGAGATCGCCGATCATCTCTACAGACTGAAAATAGTCCAGGACCCGGCACGAAGCCACAAACATCCCTGCACAGAAGGCGAACCCCAACCCGCCCATGATCAAGGCCCGTTTCTTCCCCGAGCCCCCTGAACGGGTCATCTGGTTTTTCAGGCCCTGGAGCCTGGGTCGAATGAGCCCAAAAAGATCCTGCACAGATGCCTCTGGTTGCTGGTTCTTGGTTTATGAGGGCACTCCTCGCAGCCTCACCTTCTCATCCTCTCATCTTCTCACCCTCTGCCCTTTGCTCCCTACTCCCTACCGCTCACTCCCTGATCCCTGATCCCTGCTCCTTACCCTTTGCCCTCTCTCATGGTCCCGCAATCCCCTTCTCCTGGGTCAACCTTAGAAATACGTCTTCCAATTTCCCATCCATCCCGGCCTGTTTCCTCAGCTCCGATGGGGTCCCACGGGCAATGATCCTGCCCGCCTGGATAATGGCGATCTCCTGGCACACCTCTTCGGCCACCTCTAAGGAATGGGTGGACATGAAAAGGGTCGTCCCGTTCCTGGCCTGATCTCTGAAGATGTCCTTGACAAGCCTTGCCCCCTTGGGGTCAAGGCCCACCATCGGCTCATCCACAATCAAAACCTTCGGCCGGTGGACCAGGGCCGCGCACATGACCAAACGCTGCTTCATGCCGTGGGAATAGCTCTCGATCAGTTCATCTTTCCACTGTTGTAGATCAAAAATCGACAGGAGGTCCTCCACCCTCTCTTTCAATCGGGGCGTAGGGTCGAGACCGTAAAGGCCTGCGACAAAATGGATGAATTCCAGCCCTGTCAGCTTTTCATACATGAACGGCCTGTCAGGGATAAACCCGATACACTGCTTGACGGCCGAGGGCGATGTGGCCAGGTCGTGCCCGTCAATGATGATCCGGCCCTTGGTAGGCCGCAGGACCCCGGCCATCATCTTGATGGTGGTGGTCTTTCCTGCACCGTTGGGTCCCAAAAAGCCGAATCGGGCGCCTTTCTTAACCTCCAGGTTGATCCGGTCAACCGCCCGTATACTTCTATATTGTTTTGTTATATCAATTAATTGAATTATATCCATAATCCATGACGCTAAGCTTTAGATTTCCGATAAGAGGAATGATTTCCGTCTGCCGGTCCAATCCCCCCTGGACCAGCTTGAAATGGGTTGCATCCGTCGGCATCTGGTTGAGGGTGGCATCCATGGATATCCATTCACCCACATACGCCTCTGTCCAGGCATGATAAAAGAACCTGTCATTGGCATATACCAGGCCCACGCACTCGCGGGCCGGGATGCCCTTTGCCCGCAAGAGGGCGGTCAGAAGCACCGCATGCTCGTTGCAGTCGCCTACCCTGGTCTTCAAGACCTCCACCGCGCTCGGAAGGCTCAACACCGGCCTCTTTTCCACATGGGTGTATACCCACGCCATCAGCTTCGCAGCAGCGGCCACAGGATCTCTTGTGTCCCCGACAATGTCGCGGGCCTGTTTCACGATCTCCCTGTCATCGCTCTGGACATTCAATCCGGGGCTGAGATACGGTTTCGTATCTCCTGGCACATCTGTCAAGGGCAGCAGGTAGCCCCCCTTCTGCGGTCTTTTCTCCTGCACGATTTCTAATATATCGCCTGCATAACGCTGTCTTCCGCTGCTCAGCATGCCGGCATCAAACCGGGCCTTTTCCAGACCTTCCACCCTCAGTTTCAGATAGGTCAGCCTTTCCGCATGTCGCAGTTTCGGTTTCACATCTATGGCAGCCATTTCATAAAAATCGTATGCCTCCTCCCCTTTCAGATCCCGGGGCGCGGCCGCAGCGCTCGACCGGATCAGGGTAAGCCCCATGAAACCTTTTTCCTTCAAGACCTCTCCCGCTTCATCCACCCAGAAGATGAGCTTCTGGCCCCACATCTCCGTTTCCAGGCGAAAGGCAGGATATTGTATACGGTTGATGACAATCGACTCCCTCCCGGCCACGGTCGCTACGACCCCTTTCTGGGCCATGGTCGATGGGTCAAACATAAGGAATCCAAACGAGTCCCCGGTCTCCAATGGCCGCCCCTTGAAAAAGAGCGACATCGCGGCGCCGGTCACAGGAGGACCCGACAACAAAATCACATGGTTCTTCCTTTGGTTCCCCTCACCGGTCCCTATCAGCATCCGCAGGCCTTCCACCTTTCCCGACATCTGAAACCGGACAATCCCGGATTCGATTCTGAGGGTAAAATGTTTCAGCCGGAATTCACGGTCCACAACAGACCGGATGTTCGTTCGCATGGCACTGGCCTGGCCCATAAGGGTGAGGTTCAGTACAACCTCTTCCCATATGAGGAAGTCGTCGCCCAGGGGATCTATCTGGGTCATGGAATACCCGACCTTCGAATCCTTGAGATAGATCTCCATCCAGTCACGTCCCGTTTCTTTTACCGAAACTTTTTTAGATGATATTTCATTAGGTTGATCAGTTTGTTGAAAGTGGGTTTTTTGGATCAGGAGCCCGATCATCACCAGCCAGAGGACAACGACAGCCCCCCCGAGGCAGTTAAAGACCTGTCTTCTGCGAAAAGGTTTCATGGCCTGTGGACTCTGTGTCTTTGTGTGAGGTATTTTTGGTTGTGGCTATGCCACGTCAATGAATTGCGGACTCAGGATAGAGACTGGGGATTGCGATTTCAGGAAGCAAGGAACTGGATGCCCGATTCGTCCTCGATTCCCGTATTCCTCATCTCCGCATTCGCAATGATCTGTAAAAAGGGTCTTTTACGGGGTGCAGTTACATCTTGTATTTCCCGAAATCTTCCGGGTTGAGGCTTTCCAGAATCTCCTGCCACTTCTTCCCTTTTTCCGATTTGTCCTGGGGTTCGGCCTTCAGGTCTATGCTGCTGGACTTGCTGATGACCTCTTCGGACACAAAAATCGGCGCCTTCAGTCTGAGGGAAAGGGCAATCGCATCGCTCGGCCTGGCGTCGATCGACAACTCTTTTCCATTGAATTTGAAATGGATAAGGGCATAATAGGTATTGTCCCTGAGGTCACATACCTCTATCCTGTCGACCTCTATGTTCACCATTTCCATCATGTTTTTGAGCAGATCATGGGTCATGGGCCTGGAAAATTTGACCCCTTCCAGTTCACTGGCAATGGCAGTTGCTTCCAACAATCCGATCCATATGGGCAATGTGGCATCCCCATCCATCTCTTTAAGTATGACAATAGGACTGTTTGTGACGGGGTCCACGGTCAATCCGGATATTATCATAGGTGTATACATAATTACCCCCTCAATCTATCAAAACACATTTACTCTGTGGCCATAGGCCCTTAGTGCCTGGCAACTTACAACATGTTGCAAGAAACGGAAGGTTTCAGTGTCTCCCGCTACAACGGGACTCAGGCTTCAGGAAAGACAAGGGCAAAGACTGAATGCCGAAACTCAAAACCTGTATCGGGTTGCGAGCATGGCCTGTCTTGTTTCTATTCTTAACCATACAATCATTTTTGTCAACTACCATGCAACGCCATTTGCTCCGCCCCCAGGATGCCGCAAAAACGCCCCTATTCCCTGGAAGAACGCCATCCTGTGGGCACATCCATCATCTCGCCCTTGAGCCCGTGAACAATCTTTGGAATTGGTGCTTGCCAGGGATTTCCCGTCGTTGTAAAATCGGACGATCCTGAATTCAAGAATAGTGGGCGACTTGCAACGGGCTTGCGATTCCGGCACAGCATGAAAGTCGCTTCGAGGGAAGAAATCATGCCAGACGACAGGCCTTTTTATCCGTTTATTCTCGACCATAAGCCTCGCCTCTTCTTAGACAGGCTGCTCTACCAGCTTTTCAAACGGGTTCAGTTTAATACGAACATGACAGAACCTTTGAAGCAGATGCACCGCCAGGGGACCGTTGTCTATGCCATCAAATACAGAGGACGGTTGGACTATCTTCTCTACCATTACCGTTTCCGGAAGAGCCGCCTCCCCTACCCCAAAATCGCTTTCAACCTGGACATGTCCATGGTTCTGCCCCTTTCGCAGCTCTTCCGGATAGTCAAATTCAAGATCGGCTTTCTCTTCAGGCACGGATCGTTGCCGGACCCTTATCGTACCGGCTTTCTCGAGGCGGCCATCCAGGAGGGGACCCCATCGCTGATCTGCCTGGTGGACCCCAAGGGATTCACCAGACACTTCATTCACGCGGAAAAGGACCCGCTGCAGTTCCTTATCGAAACGCAGAAAAAATCCGATCGGCCCATCTACCTGGTGCCGCAGCTTGTTCTATACAAGAAAACCCCGGAAAAGGACCACCCGAACCTCCTGGACATCTTCTTTGGATTCAAGGACAAGCCCGGAACCATCAGAAAAATCATCCTCTTCTTCAGGCACAACCGCCAAGCCTTCATCGACTTCGGGACCCCTCTCGATCTAAAGAGCTGGATGGATACCCGCACGCAGGAAGACCCGCCGGAGGCGATGGCTAATGAAGTGAGACAACTCCTCCTTGACGGCATTGATCAGCAAAAGCGGGTGATCTTGGGCCCGGTCATCAAATCGAGACAGCAATTTAAGGAAAAGGTTCTTAAAGACCCAACGGTTGTACAGGCTATTCAAACTAAATGCTCGGGAAACGCGGCCCGGTTGAAGCATGTGAGAAAAGAGGCTGCCGCCTATTTTGATGAGATCGCCGCCGATTACAATATCGCCTACATCCAGTTTGCCAACATCGTGCTGACGTGGCTCTGGAAGAAGATGTTTCAGGGCATTGACGTGGATTTAACGGAACTGGCGACCGTAAGGGAATGCGGCAGAAAAGGCCCGGTCATCTATGTCCCGTCCCACAAAAGCCACATCGACTACCTGGTGCTCAACCATACCCTCTATCTGAACCACATGCATATCCCCCGGATCGCTGCGGGCAAAAACCTTTCCTTCTGGCCCATGGGGCCTTTTTTCAGAAAATCGGGGGCCTTTTTTATCCGCAGAAGTTTCAAGGGCGCCAGGCTCTACGCCACCGTATTTACCCGATACATCACGGCCCTCCTTGAGGAGAGGCATCCCCTGGAATTTTTCATCGAGGGAGGCCGAAGCCGCAGCGGCAAACTGGTCCTCCCCAAGATCGGATTTCTGTCCATCCTGATTCAGGCGTTCAAGGAAGGGCACTGCGACGATCTGGTCTTTGTTCCGGCTTCCATCACCTACGATCGCATCATCGAGGAACAGTCCTACCTCAAGGAACTCGGAGGCGACCGGAAGAAAAAGGAGAGCTTTCGACAGATGATCGGCACCCGGCATTTCCTGAAAAAAAAGTACGGAAAGATCTATATCCGGTTCGGCCGACCCCTCCTGCTCAAGGACTATCTGGACCAAAATGGCGATCTTGGAGACAAGACCCACAAACGTCTGGCCTTTCATCTCATCCGAGCCATTAACGGCGCGAGCCTGGTAACCCCCATGGCCCTCCTGGCATCCATTATCCTGACCCGACATCGTCGAGGATTTCACCTTCAGGAGTTGATGGATACGGTTGGGATCCTCATGGGTTTCCTCGAAAAATACCATACCCCTGTTGCCACAAGCCTATCCAGCTATGACAAGACGATCGAAGAGGCCCTGGCCATTCTGATCAAGACCAACGTGGTGAGCGCCCTGGAGGACACGGACGGATCAGAGGTCTTCTATTATGTGGATGATGAAAAAAAGAGAGAGCTGGAATATTACAAGAACAACATTGTCCACTGCTTCATGTCGCATGCATTTGTGGCCCTCTCCCTCCTGACCGGGAAGGAGGAGGTAAAGAGCGCCCGGTCGATCCTGGACGATTACAATTTCTTCAAAAAGCTGTTTCGATACGAGTTTATTTATGACGAAGGGGTTACGGTTCAGGACAAGGTCAATGAGGCGACTGACTATTTTATGGAGGCCTCATATATTGCCGCAAGCGATTCCCGGGATGGATTCAGGGTAACCCGACTCGGTTTTGATCAGTTGCCCATCTGGGCAGCCTATACAAAAACCTTCCTTGAATCCTACTGGATCGCCACAAGAGCGGTTATCGCGAAGGGCAAAAGCGGAAGGGATAAATCCGAACTCTTAAAGAATATGAATTACTTAGGTCAGAGATTTCACAAACAGGGCATTATAAACCATCTGGAAGCCATCTCCAGTCTCAGCTTTGAGAACGCCCTCCGGATGATCAACGAAGACATCCTCGCAAAATCCACAAAATCAGAATCAGAAGACGACCTCTCACCCGCAGCAGAAAGACTGTCCCAATTCAGTCAGCGGCTCCACGAACTGTCCCATTACACTGAATAGCCGCCGACGCTTTGTGTTGACATAGGAAAACATAAACTTGGAGTAAGCGTTCAGAGGTCCGGGGTTCAAGGTTCCAGGTTGAGGGCAAAAGAAACACTATCGACCCGATTTGAACCTGGAACAAGCCTTTTTGGCAATATGCGTCTGTTCGATGGCCTGTTCCGTGGTTTGTAGCGACGAATGCGGCCCAGTTGATGACCCATGGATCTCCGAACAGGGATGGAAGGAAGCGAGAAACAACCCTGAACCCCTGAATCTTTGAACCCGTGAACGCTTACACTTGGAGGATCGAACGGGAAATGGGGAATGGGGAACAAGTCGACCCTCCTGTATCCCCATCCAAAGGCTACATCCCCCTTGAAAAATCCAATCTTCTGATATATGTCAGTGTCCCAGCAAGACGTGAACGCCTCGCATGAAACTTGAATTATGTAAACTTGATTTTCAGGTTTCTTTTAGGATCAGACTGGCCGCCTTGGCGGGGTGGAAGCGCTGATCACGCGTCCGGCCGCCACCTCACATGCCGGTATGTCTTCGGAGGAGCGTGAGGCCCTCGGCATCTCCGACAGTCTGATCCGTCTTTCGGTCGGCCTGGAATCCACAGAGGATATGATTGCCGATCTTGAGCAGGCCCTTGCGTAGAGAATAGGGATTGAGGAATTGGATATCGGGTGCTCATCATGGGGCCACCCTTTATGTTTAACCATCCACCACTGAGCAGGGGTTCACCAGCCGGCCTATCCCCTCGATCTCCACTGCCACCTCGTCCCCATTCGAAAGATAGACCGGCGGGTCACGGAAGGCGCCCACCCCGTGGGGCGTTCCGGTCAGGATGACATCCCCCGGGTTCAGGGTGAAATGCCTTGAGAGAAAGCTCACCACCTCGGGTATCCTGAATATCATCTGCCCGGTGTGACTGTCCTGCATCAGCCTATTGTTGACCCGGCACCGGATGCCGAGCGAATGGGGATCCGGCACATCATCGCGCGTAACGATCCACGGCCCGAGCGGGCAGAAGGAATCCAGGGATTTCCCCCGAACCCACTGACCGTCTCCGAACTGGAGGTCCCTGGCGCTCACATCATTGGCGCAGGTGTAGCCGAAAACAGCCTTCAAGGCATCTTCTTCACTGACCCTCCAGATAGTCTTTCCGATAATCACGGCCAGTTCGGCCTCAAAATCGACCTTTCCGGCAACCGTCCTGTCCCACGTAATGGGATCTCCGTGGCCGATCAGGCTGCTGGGAAACTTGGCAAAGACAAGAGGTGTTTCCGGGATCTTCCCCTTGCTTTCTTTGGCATGGTCTTGGTAGTTGAGACCCAGGGCAATGATTTTGGATGGTCGCGTTACAGGGGGCGCAAGCCTGACCCCGGCAAGAGGGATGGGTGCGTCCCGCTCATATCCGTCCGGATTGCCGTTCGAAATTATATCGATCATGTCTCCCCCCACGTTGAGGGGAGCGATCCGGTCGCCCTTTACAATGCCGGCCCGGATCCGGTCGTCATGGTAAAACTGGGCAATCTTCATGGTGAAACCCTCTGGTTGCTGGTTACTCGTTGCTGGTTACTGGTTGCCGGGTTTTTCCAACATCCTGCTCTGTGAAACCCTTTTCTCTTCTGTTTCACCGGGGCGAGCTCTGCGGATCCTGGCTGCTTGCAGCTTTGAGCTTCACCCTGTTGCCACTTCTAACTTGAGTCACTTTAGATTATTTTGTACGCCCATCTCTGACAGTCTCATATAATCTCCCTGTTCCACAAGGGTGTAGGCCCTGTCAAGGGCATCGATTCGAGAGGCATATCGGAAGGTACTCTCCCTGTCATGGGCCTGGGAGAGTTTCTCCAAAATAGCTGAAACAATGGCCCCCATCCGTTGGAGGTCCATAACCACCAGGTGGGCAGGGATCAGTATCTCCTTTTCATCGAAATGGACCTTGATTCCCGATGTCACAAAGGCATTCTCTTCCCTCAGGTATTGAATAAGGATGCTCTGTGTCGGATCCTTCTCATTCTCAATGGTGCCAATAATCGTGTTCAGGCCGGCCGGGCCGCTGTCATCTGTCATACAGGATCTCCTTCGGATTTGAACAATTCCCTGCTTCAAACTTCGCAACAGGACATGGTCTCCCTCTTATCACACAGGAACGGCCCCGGGTCAAGCTTGAAAACCCTTGAAAACATCTTCTTAACGGGGTACATTGTCGCAATCGTCCCAACATGCCATTCTGAAAGGGTCGCCGCCTCGACATGGATTTAATGGATATTCAAACAGAGGATTTCTCCGATTCCAGAAAAGACTTCTGCCATTTCTGTCACCTTCTCTACAAGCGTCATCTGGCGACCGGTGTAGGCGGCAATGTGGCAGCCCGTTGCGGCACCCACATATGGTTGACCCCAACGGGCTGTTCTCTGAGGGACATGCAACCTGGAAGCATAACGGTTGTGGACGAAGATGGACTTCTGATCCAGGGCAAGTTGCCCACAAAAGAGGCGAATATGCACCTGGGGGTTCTCAGGGCAAGACCCGACGTAACCGTTGTCTTTCACGTGCATGGGGCATACATCATCGCTGCTTCAACCTTGCTCGCGCCGGGGGCCGGTTCCATGCCGGCACTGACCCCCGGGTTCGTTTATTACGCCTTTCCGCTCCCGATGCTTCCTTTTATGGTCCCCGGAAGTCCGGATCTGGCAGAAGGCGTCACAAAGGCATTGTCAGGCCAGGGGGCCCGGGCCGTCCTGCTGCAAAACCACGGTCTGGTGACTGTGGGAAAGAATTTCCGGGAGGCCATGGATATTGCCGAAGAAATCGATGAAGCGGCCAGGGTCTATGTCCTTACCGGCGGGAAGGCCCCTCCGATCGCCCGTGAGGATATAGAGAGCATCAAAACCATTCCCCGGGGTTGACCCTTCGCGATCATCAAACGCATTCAGAATCTATTTGCGTGTCCTGGGCGACGAGGGCCACCGCCCCCGATCCCGGGAGTTTTTGCACGGCTTTGACGAATTTATTTTGACAACAGATGGATCTCTGTTATAAACATAGACTATATGAAACAGGTTGACAACGAATGAAAGGGGGAAAGAACAGCCATGAGTGAAAAGAGCGCCTTGAAAGACAAAGTTGTGCTGGTGGTGGATGATGAGCCCGATGTTCTGGAAACCGTGGAGGAAGAACTGGACATGTGCCTGGTCCACAAGGCAAAGGACTATGACACTGCCCTCCAATACCTCCTAAGCTATACCTACGACATCGTCATCCTCGACATTATGGGTGTAAATGGTTTTGAACTCCTGAAAACTGCGGTGTCGAGGGAATTCCCCACCGTCATGCTCACTGCTCACGCCCTCTCCCCTGAATCTCTGAAAAAATCGATCAAGTTAGGGGCCGTCTCATTTCTACCCAAGGAGAAGATATCAGAACTGGCCTCGTACCTGGAAGACGTCGTCCTGGGTGGAGGAAAGCCGGTCTGGGAAAAGCTGTTTGATAAATTGGGCAATTATTTCAGTAAACGATTCGGACCCGACTGGAAAGAAAAAGACCGCTTCTTCCATGAATTCGAGGAAAAGCTGAAACAGGATCTTCAAGGATGAAACGGCTTCCTGCTTTCGCCTGACTAGCCTTCCACCCGCAGGCATTAAGAATGGCATGGATATGGGGTTTCTCTCGGGGCTCCAGGAATACCTGGACGACAATTATAGCAATTCCATTTTTGACCACGCCTTTGAATCAAAAGAGACCTATGAGTTTCATCTTCACGGTCATCGCATTGTCAAGGCCACGGTCATCGAGAATCTGAAATATGACCTCGCTCTCCACACTGCCGAAACTAAGGAGGTGCATCTTCCCAAGACCGACCTAAAACTTGTTTATCCAGCAGCGCTATCCGACACGGTCAGGCCGCTCCTTAAGGCGGACCCGAAGGTTCGAGACCTCCGGTTGGAACCGATCATCTCCGCGAGGAAGAGACATCACATCAAGAACAAATCCCTGTACCCCCTCATGAAGGAAAGGCGGGTCGCCTTTTTCACCCTCATGGAAGGAGAGGTTGTCAAGGGCCTGATAACCGGTTTTACGCGTTATGAAATAACCGTGAGTCTCAAAGGAGGAACCCCGGTCTCCATCTTAAGGCATGCGGTGTATGACCTTCGCGACAAGAAGGGACGGTGTTTTTTGAAATCGTTCCAGGAAACCCAAAGAGACTGGGAAAAAAGCGATCTTTTTGTGTCAGAGGGTCGATAGGCATGAATTCTGTAAGGAAGGCCCGAAAATCCTTGATCCAAGTCCTTGAAACCCGGGAATTGGCCACTCCAAGATGCATCCAGGGTGTATAGCTCCCCTTTTCAGGGATTCCCAACTGCCTTAATTTCCAGGGCAAAAGAAGCTTCCCCTTCTCCAGAGACGTGCCTGGGTTCATAGTGTCGGCCCGGCTCCAGATCCAGGACTACGCGGACCTTTACCTGAGGTTGGTGATGCAACCCGATGCGTATGGTCCGGATGATGCCGTTGTTCACGGCAATCCGGCGGCCAATGTCGGATGCGGGCTTTGCATCCACAAAATCGCAGACAATGCGAGGCGACGTTTCATCCAATACCAGAATCTCGGGGACATAAGGGGCGCTGAGTTCAAACAACACATTCGCCGTCTGATCCACAGGAGGCTCCACTCGGATGGCCTTGATCTCCCTGACGGCCAACAGGATATCCTTTCCGGGAACAAGGGCGTCCGCAAGCAGCGTATGGAACACCCATCCCGAACGGCCGTCATCCATGTTTACGCGGTACCACCCGTCCCTCTTATCGGTTACCGTTACCGGGCACCCATTCCGGATCTGGAGGATTACCCCCGATTCCATTGAGGGCCGATCCCTCACATTGGCCACATCCGTGTTCACGAAAAACCGCTTGCCGGCACTTTCCCCTGATTGTGGAGATGAAGTCCCGGTCTCTTCAAAGGGTACCTTCCCCGGCTTTCCAGGCGCATCCGGAGCTGCAGCCGTCTGGTCGGGCCGGGGCTGCTCCCCTTCCGCATCCCCGATCTGACCCTCTGTATCCTCCCGGCCTGACATCGCTTCCTCTCCTGGCACAGCTTCCACAGGCTGCCGAACGGTTTCAGGGGGCTGGACCGGGGGGGCGCTCTCCATGGCCACAGAGACGGCAGGTGGACCTCCAACGATCTCCTTATCCCCTGTCTGCAATGGGGTCTCGGGAACGACGGGCGCAGCGGCCTGCTTGGCAGCTCTCTCAATCTTGTAGCGATGAGGGGAATGGAAAACCTTCTCTTGATCCGGTGCAACGACTGACGGGGACTGTTTGTCGGCAATTCCGCCGCCCCAATACCTTATGACGGCCCCGGAAAAAATAGTCAGCAGGAGGAGGCCGGCAATCACCCAGTAAGCGGCTTTTCCATCGGCACTTAAAAAAGGATGGCAGGAATCAGACAGGACCGGACGGATTGAGGCCCACATTCGACACGGCATTCCGCTCCCTTCAAAACGAGGGCCTTTTCCGCTCAGATCTGACCCGGAGAAATGACTCGAAACCATAAGCAGAGACACTTTCTGAAACATTCACGGACCAGGCCCAGATGTTCCGGGACGTTTAACGACATGGTACCAGCTGAGACATTTTCGACTACAGAAGAGTAACCTAACCGGACCCACACGTCAAGTCCGAACAAAAGCAAGTTGAATTATTTCAAATACCAAGCTAAACTGCCATTACAGTAGGGGGTGGGACCGGTCCATTGCCCGCCGATCCATGTAGGGAGAATTCTGTCATGACAAAACCTCGTATTTCAAAACTGATTGCCAGGGATTCCGTTCGATCGGCCTCTCTCAGGATTATCATCCCAGTTGGCCTGACCCTGCTCCTGTTTATCCTGAGCGTCTTTTTCCTCTTTATCCCTTCAATAGAAAAACAGATGATGGCCCAAAAACGCGAGATGATCCGCAATCTGACAGACATTTCCTGGAGACTGCTGACCGTCTATCACGACCGGGTGAAAAGTGGCGAGCTTTCCCTTGAAGATGCCCAGGCCAGGGTCATGGAGCGGCTTCGGGGTCTCCGGTACGGTCCTCAAGGGAAAGACTATTTCTGGATAAGCAACATGGACACGCAGCTGATAATGCACCCTTACCGGCATGATCTGGAGGGGAAGGACCTCGCAGATCGCACGGATGCCGAGGGGAAACGGGTCTTCGTGGAATTCGTAAAGATAGTGGAACGATCCGGGGCAGGATACGTAGACTATGTGTGGCAATGGAAGGACAACCCGGATCGGATGGTCCCGAAAATCTCCTATGTCAGAGGATTCGAGCCCTGGGGATGGATCATCGGAACGGGGATATATGTGGAGGACGTCGGGGCGGACATCACATCGATCACCCGCAGGATGGCGGTTATATGTTCCAGTATACTGGTCGTGGTCCTGGCCCTCTCCCTATTTATCATCTGGCAGACCACAAAGACGGAGATCGCCCGGAGAGAGGCTGAAAAAGGGCTTGCAGAAAGGGAGGAGGAATTCCACAGCCTGGGTGAGGACGCCCCGTTCGGCATCTCCATAACCAACCCTGATCAGAGACACGAGTATCTGAACCCCCAATTCACAAGGATGTTCGGATATACGATAGCGGATGTGCCGGATAAGAGAACCTGGTTTGAAAAGGCCTATCCCGATCCATCTTACCGAGAAGCGGTGATCTCGGCCTGGACAGGGGACTTCATCGAAAATCCGGGTGCGGGAGAGGTAAAGCCCCGCGTGTTCACCGTCAGATGCAAAAACGGGGAAGACAAGATCATCCAGTACAGGGCCGTGGCCATGAGAACCGGGAAACTTCTCCTGACATGTCAGGATATTACCGAACAGGCCGTGATGGAGGGGCGCCTGAAGGAAAGCGAGCAGAAATATATCCAGCTCTACGAAGCGTCGAGGAGACGTGAGGAACTCTATCGTTCCCTTCTCCATTCCTCTGCTGATGCCATCGTCATCTACGATATCGAGGGAAACGTCCGGTATGTGAGCCCTTCATTTACGCGGATATTCGGATGGACCATGGAGGAGGTGGAAGGGAAACGGATCCCGTTTCTGCCTGAATCTGAAGAGGAGGCGACCATGACCATCATTCGGGAACTGGTGGATCACGGGACCCCCTGTCTTGGATTTGAAACCAAACGCCTGACAAAGGGTGGACGGCTGTTGGATGTGAGCATCAGCGCATCCCGGTACGATGATCACGAGGCGAAACCTGCGGGGATGCTGGTGGTCCTTCGCGATATATCCGAAAAAAGGGCCCTGGAATCCCAGTTTTACGAAGCGCAGAAGATGGAGTCCATCGCAACCCTTGCAGGAGGAGTCGCCCACGACTTCAACAACCTCCTCATGGCCATACAGGGGAATGCCTCGCTCCTTCTCCTGAGCAAGGGCCCGGAGCATCCGGAAAGTAAAAGGCTCCATAACATAGAGGAACACGTTCAGAGGGGAGCGTATCTCACCCGGCAACTCCTGGGATTCGCAAGGGGCGGCAAGTACGAAATCAAACCCACGGACCTCAATGAAATCACTCGACGGAGCGCCGGACTGTTTTCACGCATGAAAAAGGAAATCAGAATCCATTCCACATACCAGAAAGGCATCTGGTGGGTCGAGGCGGATCAGGGGCAGATGGAACAGGTGCTCATGAATCTCTATGTGAACGCGGGTCATGCCATGCCCAATGGGGGCGATCTCTTTATCGTCACGCAGAATCTCACCCTTGCCGAGAATCACTCGAAAGCCTCCGGTCTCAGAGCGGGGAAATACGTCAAGATATCGGTGACCGATACCGGCATCGGAATGGATGAAGGCACCCTTCAGAAGATCTTTGACCCCTTCTTCACCACACGGGAGGTGGGCCGGGGAACGGGCCTGGGTCTTGCCTCTGCCTATGGAATCATCAAGAATCATGGCGGGAGCATAACGGTCAGGAGCGCCAAAGGTAAGGGAACCACCTTTGACATCTACCTGCCGATTATTGAGACAGAAGAGGCGTCGAAAGATGGAACGCCCAATATTTCCCCTGAGATCGCCCCTGGAGGCGAAACCGTCCTCCTGGTGGATGATGAAGACATGGTTATTGAAGTGGCCGAAGAGATGCTGCAACGACTCGGCTATGGGGTCCTTGTGGCGACGACCGGTAAACAGGCCCTGGAGACGTACCGCGCTTACAAAGACGCCATTGACGTGGTCATCCTGGATATGATCATGCCCGATATGGGAGGGATGGAAACCTATGACAGGCTCAAAGAGGAAGACCGGAGCATCGTGGTTCTGCTGTCGAGCGGGTACAGTATCAACGGCCAGGCGACCGAGATACTGAAGCACGGGTGCAACGGCTTCATCCAGAAACCGTTCAGCATGGCCGCCCTGTCACAGAAGATACGGGAGGTCCTGGCGAAGTAAGTGCCTAAAGTGGCTGAAGTGAATAAAGTGAGATAGACTTGAAAGTGGCAACAGGGAGAAGCTGAAGGCAACCAGTAGTCAAAGATCAGAGGTCGGTAGAGACCGGATCCCAGAATCCACTAACGGGGAACCAGCAACGAGTAACCAGGGGGCAGAGGCCCTATCAGCCATCAGCCATGAGCCATTTACACCTTTGGGGCCTGGACCTGTAGACTCTGAGAGGAACCCACCATGCCCATCGTAGAACTGACAGGGCAGATTGAACGGATCACCTACACCAATGAGGAGAACGGCTACACCGTCGCCAGGTTGAGCGTCTACGGACGGCCCGATCTGGTGACTGTAGTGGGGAACCTCATGGCCCCTACCCCGGGCGAGGTGGTCAGGTTGAAAGGCGAATGGGCCAACCACGCCAGATACGGCGAGCAGTTTAAGATCACCCACTATCAGACCGCCGTCCCCGCCTCGGTCCACGGCATTCAGAAATACCTGGGTTCAGGCCTGATCAAGGGGATCGGACCGGTCATGGCCAAACGGATCGTAAAAGAATTCGGCACGCAGACACTGGATATCATCGAAAAGGATATTGAAAGGCTGACGCAGGTAGAGGGGATCGGGAAAAAGCGGATCGAGATGATCTGGAAGGCCTGGGAAGATCAGAAGGAGATCCGCGATGTCATGCTCTTCCTCCAGGGCCAAGGAGTCAGTTCAGGCTATGCTGCCAAGATATTTAAACAGTACGGGAGCCGGTCCATCCAGGTCGTCAAGGAGAACCCCTATCGCCTGGCCACCGACATCTTCGGCATCGGCTTTGTCACGGCCGACCGGATTGCAGAAAAGCTGGGGTTAGACAAAGATTCCCGGTTGCGGGCCGAGGCCGGGATACTCTATGTGCTCAACCGTCTTTCCGACGAAGGACACGTCTACTTCCCCTATGAATCGCTTCTGGAAAAATGTGCGGAGACCCTCGAGGTGCAACCGGAACGGATCGCAGCCGCACTGGACGCTGTTGCAACGGAAAAGCGGGTCATTATCGAGGAAATGACAACCCCCGCAGGAGGATCCACGGACGCCAGGGGGGTCTATCTGACCAGGTTCCACGTATCCGAGACCGGTCTGGCCCGACAACTGAAGACCCTCCTGAAGGCCCGGAAATCCATCCGAAAAATTGATGCGGGCAAGGCGGTCTCATGGGTCCAGCAGCGACTTTCCATATCCCTGGCAACAGACCAGATCCGGGCCATCAAGGGCGCTACGGAAAACAAGGCCCTGGTCATCACCGGAGGTCCCGGCACCGGAAAGACGACCATCATCAACGCGATCCTGACCATATTTTCGAGGCTAAAGATCCGGATGCTCCTGGCTGCACCCACCGGCAGGGCCGCCAAACGGATGAGCGAGATCACCGGCCGCGAAGCCAGAACGATTCACCGCATGCTGGAGTACAGCCTCCAAAAGGGAGGCTTTCAGAAAAACGAGGATTCGCCGCTTTGCTGCGACCTTCTGGTGGTGGATGAAGCATCCATGATCGATATGGTCTTGATGTACCACCTGTTGAGGGCTGTCCCCCCTGAAGCGACATTCATCCTGGTGGGGGATGTCAACCAGCTCCCGTCGGTGGGGGCCGGGAACGTCTTGGCCGATATCATCGGTTCCGGATCGGTGCCGGTGGTAGAGCTTCGGGAAATCTTCAGGCAGGCCAAGGAAAGCCGGATTGTCGTCAATGCCCACCGGATCAACAGCGGTTTCCTCCCTGCATTCAAACCCTCAAAGGACCGGCTCGACGACTTCTATTTTATCGAACGGGACGATCCGGATGCAGTCCTCGGTGAAATTATCGAGCTCGTCACGGAAAGGGTCCCCGCAAGGTTTGGGTTAAATCCTTTTGACGATATCCAGGTGTTGACGCCCATGCACAAAGGGATGGTAGGTGCAGAAAACCTCAATAGGGAGCTTCAAAAGGCCCTCAATCCCGAGGGAGACGGGGTCGCGAGGGGTGACAGGATCTTGAGGATCCACGACAAGGTCATGCAGATCCGGAACAACTACGACAAGGAGGTCTTTAACGGCGATATGGGACGTGTCGTCAGGGTCGACCCTGAACTGCGGGAAGTCGTCATCTCCTTTGACGGGAGAGAGATTCCCTATGACTTTAACGACTTGGATGAAATCGTCTTGTCATATGCGGTCTCGGTGCATAAGTCCCAGGGCTCCGAATACCCGGCGGTCATCGTCCCTTTGGTCATGCAGCACTATATGCTCCTGCAGCGCAATCTGATCTACACAGCCGTGACGAGGGGGAGGAAACTCGTGATCCTCATCGGCGCCAAGAAGGCCTTGGCCATCGCGGTGAACAACAATAAGATCCGCAGGCGATACACGCGGCTCAAGGAGAGACTCACGGCCGGGGGGTGAGTGGAAGGCTCACGGCACGATGGGAGAACTGCAAAGACAGACGATCCTCTCCACTTGCCCGTTTCAAATCTCAAATCTCAAAATGCCAGGTTGCCGGGGGTCCTCGGGAAGGGGATGACGTCCCGAATGTTGGAGAGCCCGGTCACGAACTGGATCAGCCGCTCGAACCCGAGACCGAAACCGGCATGGGGGACCGATCCGAATTTCCTGAGATCCAGATACCACCAGTAATCATCCGGACTGAGCCCGGCCCCCTGGATCCTCTCCAACAGGATATCATGGTCGTCCTCACGCTGGCTTCCGCCGATGATCTCACCGATCTTGGGCACCAGCACATCCATGGCCCGGACCGTCTTTCCGTCCGGATTCACCTTCATATAAAAGGCCTTGATCTCTTTGGGGTAGTCAATGAGGACCACCGGTCCCTGGATGACCTTTTCGCAGAGATACCGCTCGTGTTCGGACTGGAGATCGACGCCCCATTCCACAGGGAACTCGAATGTCTCCGTCGCCTTTTTCAGGATCTCGATCCCTTCCGTATAGGTCATCACCTGGAAATCCTGCGACACCAGGTTCTCCAGTGTCTGGATCACCGACGGGTCAATAAAGCGGTTGAAGAACGCCATGTCTTCATTGCAGGTATTCAGGACCGAGGCAAAGATTTCCTTGAGGAACGCCACGGCCAGCTCAATATTCCCCTCCAGATCACAGAAGGCCATCTCCGGTTCCACCATCCAGAATTCGGACAGGTGACGCGACGTATTGGAGTTCTCTGCCCTGAACGTGGGGCCGAAGGTATACACCTCCCCCAAGGCAAGGGCATAGATCTCCGCCTCCAGCTGACCGCTGACCGTCAGATTGGCCGCGGCCCCGAAAAAGTCCCTGGAAAAGTCTATGGCCCCGTCTTTTTCAGGGGCATGGTTCAGGTCAAAGGTGGTGACCTTGAACATCTCGCCGGCGCCCTCGCAGTCGCTCCCCGTGATAATCGGGGTGTGGAGATAGATAAAGCCCCTTTCCTGGAAAAAGGTGTGGATCGCGCGGGCCGTGGCGTTCCTCACCCTGGCCACTGCGCCGAAGGTATTGGTCCTGGGTCTCAAGTGGGCGATGGTTCGAAGGAACTCGAAGGAGTGGCGCTTCTTCTGAAGGGGATAGAGATCCGGATCGGCCCATCCCATCACCTGGATCGATTCGGCCTTCAACTCCACCTTCTGGCCCTTGCCGGGCGACTGGGACAGGGTCCCCTGCGCCTGGATCGAGCAGCCGGTCTGCAGCTTGAGGACCTCGCCCTCATAATTGGCCAGTCCTTGGTCCGCGATGATCTGCAGGCCCGAAAGACAGGATCCGTCATTGACCTCGACAAAGGAGAATCCGCCCTTGGAGTCCCTTCGGGTCCTGACCCATCCCATCACGGTATATCGGCCCCCGATCTCCCCGGCTCTGAGAACCTCAGCGATCCTTGTCCGTTTCAATTCCCCTCACCCCGCTTCCCTCTTTATCCCTGTTTTCTCTCAAACTCGGCCATGAAATCCACCAGGGACTTCACCGCACCGACGCCCGTGGCATTGTAGATGGATGCGCGGCATCCTCCCACCGAACGGTGTCCCTTGAGTCCTCCCAGTCCCTCTTTTTGGGCATCGGCCACAAACTTTTTCTCCAGATCCTCGCTCGGAAGCCGGAAGGTGACATTCATGAGAGAGCGGCTGTCTTTATCCGCGGTACCCCGATAAAAGGCAGACCCATCGATGAAATCATAGATGATGACCCCCTTTTCCCGGTTGATCTGCGCCATCCTTTCGAGGCCCCCGATGGTCTCTTCGAGCCATTTCAGGACCAGGGCGACGATATAGACCACCACGCAGGAGGGCGTATTGTACATGGAGTTCTTCTCGGCGAAGGTCGTATACTTGAGCATGGTGGGGAGGGTGTCTGGGGTCCGCTCCAGCATATCTTTTCGAACAATCACCATGGCCGATCCGGCCGGTCCGATGTTCTTCTGGGCCCCTGCATAGATCAGCCCGAAGGGCCGGACGTCAAAGGGCCGGCTCATGAAATCCGAAGACATGTCGCAGACCATCGGCACCTCGCCCGCATCCGGAAATTGTGCCCACTGGGTCCCCTTGATGGTGTTGTTGGAGGTGAAGTGGAGATAGGCCGCGTCCCGATTCACCGCGAACTCCTTGGGGATATATGAAAAGCCCTTGTCCTCGGAAGAGGCAATCACACGGACGTCCTTTCCCAGGATCTTGGCCTCCTTGATCGCCTTGGTGGACCACGTGCCCGTATTGATATAATCCACCGGCCTGTCCGCCACGCACAGGTTCATCGGTATCATGCAGAACTGGAGACTGGCCCCCCCTTGAATAAAGAGGACCTCGAATGCATCGCCCAGGCCCAGGAGCCTCTGGGTCCTCAGGACGGCCTCGTTGATGACATCGTCGAACCACGTGGAACGGTGGCTAACCTCCAGGATTGACATGCCTGAACCCTTGTAGTCCAGGAGTTCCGCCTGAAATTCCTCCAGTACCGGCAAAGGCAGGGCGGCGGGACCTGCATTGAAATTATAAATTCTCTTCCCCATCTTCCATTCTCCTCCTAATTGGATTTCAAGCGGTTGAAGTGACAGGGTTCTCAATCCCTGATCTTATCAAGCATCCCCTTGACGATCTCCAGGGTTTCCCTGTCCCTCTCGTAAGGAGGCCGGCCATTCAGGTCGGCCTCGATGATCTCATCGCGATAGGGCATGAAGCCCAGGAATTCAAAATCGGGCATTTCCTTTAAAAGAAACTCCTTGTCCTGTTCCGACCGGATCTTGTTCCCCACAAAGTTCAGCTTCCGGATGCCGATATCAGCGGCCAGCCTGCGAACCTGATGGGCCGTCTCGATACTCCGCCGACCCGGCTCCACGACCACCACGAGCCTATCCACATTCATGGCCGTCCCCCTTCCCAAATGCTCGAGACCCGCCTCCATGTCCAGGACCACCGCTTCGTCCCGGGCCAGCACGATATGGCCCACGAGTCTCTTGAGAAGCGCACTTTCAGGACAAATGCATCCGGCGCCCCCGGTTTTCACGCCGCCCATGACCATGACCTTAACGCCGTCTACCTCGATGGAGAGCTTTTCGGGCAGATCGCTGACCTTGGGATTCAGCTTGAAAAAGGACCCCATGGTCCCCACCTTGGCCTCGGTCCTCTCTTCGATCAGTTCCTTCATCTGGGAGATGGGAATGATCTCATCGCTGTTCTTGACGCCAAGGGCCTGGGCCAGATTGGCGTCCGGGTCGGCATCGATCGCCAGGACCTTTCTCCCCTCGTCGGCCAGCGCCCTGATCAAAAAAGAGGCAAAGGTCGTCTTCCCGACGCCCCCCTTGCCGCTCACCGCAATCTTCATAACGTCTCCCCTTAAAAAAAACGCCCTCACCGGAAAGACCTTTTCCCAATGAGGGCCATATTTTTCCCAGCCTTACGAAGCCCTTCTACACCGCATCTTTCAGGGCCTTGCCAGGTACAAATTTGGCAACCCTCTTTGCCTTGATCTTGATAGTCTCTCTCGTCTGGGGGTTGATCCCCTTCCGTGCCTTTCGCTTGTCTACCTTGAAGGTCCCGAACCCGATTACCGTCACTTTTTGTTTCTTTTTCAACGCATTGGTTATACTCGAAAAAACACAATCCACCGCTGCCTGGGCTTCCTTCTTGGTACCGACAACCTTGGCCACCTCATTGACTAAATCCCCCTTGTTCATATTACTCCCTCCTTCTCTTGAAATGTTTAAATAAAAGAACGCACCTTCCGTCCAATGCCGCCTCTCAACATCTTTAAACATCTGTAAAACGAAACGCTTCTGGGTGTCTTCCAACACCCTTGTTCCTCTATTGTCTCGTCATATTTTCAAAGGAGATTCAATATGATGCAGGGGGTCGCGCTTCAGTCGGCCCAGACCTTTCTGAGGCCCCGTGTGCAACAGGCGTCTTTGGGCAACCGGATCCTGATTTTCAGATTTGAGGAAGGATATTTTATTTGCCAAATCCTGTCAAGGATTTATGTAACATAAGAGACACAAATTCACGTGATCCGTTTTGTAATCTTCCAGCAATGATGCATACCGGCCCTTCTTTCAAAATCCGGCGGCAGCGTGCGCGTTGACAGGTCTTCCATTCGGAACCCCTTCAGGGCGTCCGCATCCATCTTGAATTTTCGGTAATTGCTGGAAAAAAAGATGATTCCGTCCTGCTCCAGCACCTCTGCCGCGGACCGGATCAGCCTCACGTGATCCCTCTGCACATCGAGGACAGACTGTAATCGTTTTGAATTCGAGAAGGTGGGCGGATCCAAAAAAATGATATCGTAGGAACGATTTTCCTGGCTGAGCCACGTCAGGACGTCGGCCTGACAAAAAAAATGCCGCCCAGGGTCGAAACCGTTCAGGGCCAGATTCCGCCTCGCCCAGCCCAAATAGACCCTGGAAGCATCCACTGAGGTCGTGGATCGCGCGCCTCCCCTGGCTGCATAAACCGTTGCCGTTCCCGTATAGGAGAACAGATTGAGAAATCGCTTTCCTCTCGCCAGGTCCCTGATGAGGCCGCGGGTGATCCGCTGGTCCAGAAAAAGTCCGGTATCGATGTAGTCCGTAAAATTAACCAGAAACCTGCAATCATTTTCATCCACCTCGTGGAAAACCCCGTGATCTTCATACCTGGAATACTGGGCCTTGCCTTTTTGGCGACGTCGCACCTTGAGGAAAATATGCCCTTCAGGCACCCCGAGAGCTTCCGGAATCACGGCCAACACTTGACTCAGCCGGGCTTCGGCCTTTTCGCTATCCACTGTGTCGGGGGCCTTGTATTCCTGGACATGGACCCATTTATCGTAGATGTCGACGGCAACCGCATACTCGGGGAGATCCTGATCGTACACCCTAAAACAGGTGATGGCTTCCTTCTTAAACCGCTTCCCCAGCCGTTTCAGGTTTTTTCGCAGCCGATTGGCAAACATCTCCGCGGCCGGGTCCAGGGGAATCCTCGGTTTGACGCCCGCCAGTTTCGGAATCCGATGTTGGGTATTCACAAACCACTCCGGTTCGATACGGAAATTCAAGAGCTTGCATTCAAGCGGCCCGTTGTACAGGGAATACTTCTTTTCCGCCCTCAGCCCCATCCCCTTGCCCAGTTCCATATTCCCTGTAAACAGGCTGGCCCTCCAGCCGCTGAAATGGGCCTTGAGACGCATACCGAAGGCGCTATAGAGCGACCTCAGTTCACTGATCTCCCCAAGGCGCTCTCCATAGGGGGGATTGAGGACCACCAGTCCCGGCCGCCCCTTCATCCCGGGGTGCGGAACGAAAGCGGCGAGCTCCCTTTTTTCAACATGGACGGCGCCCCGTAAACCGGCCCTTTCCACGTTGGCCGCAGCATTCCGAACGGCCTTCGGGTCGGCATCGTACCCCACGATGGGAGGCAGCCTCATGAGGCCCGCTGCCCTTCTTTCCCGGGCCTCGTCAAGGAGCCTTTTCCAGATCTCGGGCCGGTGACCCTTCCACTTCAGGAAGCCATAGTAATCTCTCAAGAGACCGGGGGCAACGTCGGCAGCCATCAGGGCCGCCTCGATCGGGAGGGTCCCGGAACCTGTCATCGGGTCCATCAGGCCCCCTCCCCCCCCCGAAATCTCCGGCCAACCGGCGCGAAGAAGGATCGCGGCCGCCAGATTCTCCTTGAGGGGTGCAGGGCCCGCCTCTTCCCGGTATCCCCGCCTGTGCAGGCTCTCTCCTGAAAGATCGATGCTCAGGGTGGCCTCATCCCTCAATAGATACACATTCAGCCGGACATCGGGTCTGGAGAGATCCACCGAGGGCCTGGTCCCGAATTGCTCCCGAAACTGGTCCACCACGGCGTCCTTCACCTTCAAGGCCCCATAGCGGGTATGATGGATCTGGGAACGGGATGTACTGAAATCGACGGCAAGGGAGCCGTCCGGTTCCATATGCTCGCTCCAGCGTATCGTGCGCACCCCGTCGTACAGGGCCTCAGGGGTCTCGGCCTGAAACCGCGCGATCGGCGACAGCACCCGGTTGGCGGTGCGAAGCCACAGGCACGCCCGATAACCTGTCTCCAGGTCTCCCTGGAAAAAGGCGCCTGACCGCGAGGCCTTTACTCCCTCGGCCCCGAGGGCCTTGAGTTCGTCCACGAGCAGGGACTCCACGCCCTTGGGTGCAACGGCAAAAAATGTGAGAGATCTCTTCATAACCATCAGGATCGACTAAGGTTCTGGGAACGGGCACAGTCCACTCATCATATGAGAATTCGCCCCGTGCCTGAATTAGCGGTTGAGTTTATCCCCGATTTCGACAATAATTTGCATATGAACAGATTCCCTGACAAATGGCAAGGGAAAGAGGCCGGCCGGATCGAGATAGAAACGCTGACAGCGACGACTCGGATTCACTATGTATCGGCCATCCATGTGAGGAAGGAAAACGATGAAACAGACAAATCCGACACGTCAGACTGAAACCCTGCTAACCGATTACCGCAAATATATCTTTCCTGCAATCGCCCCGTTTTACGGCGACCACCCCCTCATCGTCGACCGGGCCAAGGACAGCGCCATCTGGGACATCGAAGGGAACCGATATCTGGATTTCTTCGGCGGCGTGCTCTCCGTCTCGGTGGGGCACTGCAATGACGAGGTCACGGAGCGCACCATTCAGCAGATGAGAAAGGTCCAGCATACCTCAACCCTCTATATCAATGAGGCGATGGTCAGGCTCGCCCGCAAGATCGCCGATCTGACGCCGGGCAGGCTTCAGAAGTGCCTCTTCACCAACAGCGGCAGCGAGGCTAATGAGACCGCCATCATGGCCGCCAGGATGTTTACCGGCAACACCGATGTGATTGCCCTCAGACATGCCTATGCCGGCCGCACCATGACCACCATGAGTCTCACAGGTCACGGCCCATGGCGGTTGGGGGGGGTCTTCGACAGCCACATCCGGCATGTGCGCAACCCCTACACCTACCGGGCCCCGGTGGGACTGGATGAAGAGGGGCTGATTGATCTCTGCGTACAGGAACTGGAAGAGACCCTGGCCACCACCACCAACGGCAGGATCGCCGCGTTCATGGCCGAGCCGATACAGGGCGTGGGAGGGTTCATCGTCATGCCCAGAGACTATTTTAAACGGATCCTCCCGGTAGTGCGGGAGGCAAAGGGCGTCTTCATCTGCGACGAGGTCCAGACCGGCTGGGGACGGACCGGAAGGCATTTCTGCGGCATCGAGCACTGGGGCGTCGAGCCGGACATCATGACCTTTGCCAAGGGAACGGCCAACGGCTCGCCCATCGGCGTCACCATTGCCACCCCTGAAATCGCTGATGCGGTAAAAGGGCTTACCTTCGCCACCTTCGGGGGCAATCCCGTGACCATGATGGCCGCGCTCGCCACCATCGAGTATATCGAAAGGCATAATCTGCCTGAGAACGCCGACATTCAGGGCCGACTTCTTCGAGACCGTCTGGACACCCTCCGGAAAAAACACGCTTTTGTCGGCGATACCCGTGGCATGGGCCTGATGCAAGCGATGGAAATCGTTGAATCCCGCTGCAGCGGGAACAAAAGGCCGGACCCTACCCGAACCATAGACCTCATCAATGGGGCCCGCAGACACGGTCTCCTCGTGGGCAAGGGGGGGCTCTACGGCAACGTCATCCGGATCGCGCCGCACCTGACGGTCACGCAGGAAGAGATGGAAGAGGGGTGCGATCGCCTGGCGAAGGCCCTGGCGGAAATCGCGTAGGCCGCCGGAAGGGTCCTATTCCTCGGGGTGGGGCAGATCCTGACGGGTTTTTTTGGTCTGGGCCCGACGGTGCTTGGAATCGAGTCGGCGCTCCCTGGACCCGGCGGTCGGGGCGGTCCTGCGCCGGGGTTTGGGGGGAAAGGCCGCGTCACGGACCAGGCGGATCAATCGATCCAGGGCATCCTGACGGTTCTGCTCCTGGGTCCGAAACCGCCGGGCCTGGATGATCAGGATCCCCGCATCCGTCATCCGTTTACCCGCCACAAAAGCGAGACGCCTGCGAACATCGGGGGAAAGTGAAGGGGATCTTGCCGCATCAAAGCGGAGTTGGACCGCGGTAGCCACCTTATTGACATTCTGGCCCCCCGGTCCCGAGGCCCGAATAAACGTCTCCTGGATCTCCCTTTCGTCGATGGTGATATCCTCTGTTATCTGAATCATTGCCATGAAAAGATGCCCATTGCGGTTATGCGCTATCTGTTATAGATCCTCGCGTGTCGGTTTGGGGTCTTCCCTGGTACCCATTAACTGATAACGGATAACCCTCTCCCGTTTTCATCCCCGGAGGCGACGAACCCTTCGCCATGAACATCTACGGTGAAAACAGGTTCCAGGATTCAGAGGCTGCTGTGAGAAAGCCTCACTTCCGTTCCCTCCTGTATCCCGACAATACCCAGTAGATCCCCCAGATCAGGGCCACGGGACCCACGGCCATATATAAGAAAACAACCCAGTGGCTGTTCCAGGGCTTGAGAAAAAGGGCCACAAGGACCGGCCACAACAGTGACACCAGGATGGCGAACCGCATCCGTCCCGAAAGCGGAGGGCCTCCTTCGCGGCATTGCCGGACCTGCTCCGGTTTCCTGGACATCAGCCTGGGAAGCATGAATATGCCCAGGATGATCGCAATAATCAAGAGGATTTCCATTATGCCGGACATCGCGCTTTTTTCCGATGCAAGTATTTATCCAAGTTTTCCGCCTTTCAGCGGGGTTCGGGAGAATACCTATCAGAAAACCACCCGCGACGCAAGGAGTTCCACCGCAAATCCCCACCCATGAAACGTAATACCGTCCCTCACTATGCTTGACGAACACCTCTGCCGGGCGTATAGTGCCCAAAAATCAGCGAGGTCATGTGAATGATAAGAGGCTTTAACGGCAAGACGCCCAGAATAGCGGCATCCGCCTATATCAGCGAGGCAGCTTACATCGTGGGGGATGTAGACATCGGGGAGGACTCGAACGTCTTCCCGGGAGCGGTCATACGAGGCGACTTCGGCAGGATTGCCATCGGCCGGAATACCTCTGTTGAAGATAACTGCGTGATCCATTCGGGCACCCCCTCCCCGGCCATGGGCGACGTCGATATCGGCGACAGGGTCCTTATCGGTCACGGCGCCGTCCTGAACTGCCGGAAGATCGGGAACAACGTCCTCATCGGCATGAACGCAACGATTCTTCACGACGCTGAAATCGGAGACTTTTGCATTATCGGCGCAGGCTGCCTGGTCGGCCAGGGGATGAAGATCCCGGAAAAGTCCTTTGTGGTAGGCGTTCCAGGCAAGATCAAGGGCAACCCGACAAAACAGCAACTCTGGTGGGTGGAGGAAGGATACAAGGAATATGCCGAACTGGCCCGGCAATACCGGAAAGAGGGGCTATAGACGAATTTGGGAATTTGGGAATTAAGGAATTGGATGACCGGGAGGGTTGGGATGCCGGCTTTGCTCATCATTGACCTCTGAGGCTGTGTCCATTTACAGTAGGTTCGAACCATGACGACAGACGATATGAAAGAGATGAAAAACCAGAGGGTAATTCTGTTCCCCCATTCCTACCTGCCCGGGACTGCAAAGGAAAGGATAGTGTCCTCTTTTGCAGGACTGACCGTTTGCGAACCATGGTATATGGAAAAGGCAGACGATGCCCGAGGCGGCGACGGTCGCATCGACATCCTACATCCCCATGAAGATCTGAAGCCCCCGAAGGATTTCATGAAACTCCTTGCCGAGTACCGGGTCTGGATGAGCCAGAACAGGGGATATACCCCTCCGCCTGTTGGGGCGGGGGAGGATGCCACATGGGAGATCAGACATACCCTTCGTCATACGGGAAAGGATGTCCGCGAACCGGTCGAAGCACAGGCCCTCAGGTGGCATCTCATCCTCCACCTGGAACGGGAACTGGAAGAAAGCCGGACGTCGGCGGATGAGATGCTGCTTAAGGTGAAATCGGAAAAGTCTCCACTTGCAGAAGCCCTCGGGGAGGCGACCCCCTCCAACGGTTTTTTCGACGATCTCGCCCCTTCCGATTCACCTCCCTCCATAGAGGAGCGCCACCTCAAACAGGTGCTGAGCGCCTGGTTCGGCCTATTCGGTTCCTCTCTCCCGAGGGACGTCACCCTCCTGACCATGGCCCCCGAGGTTCTGGACTATGCAGCAGAACTTTTTGAAACCGGACCCCCCGGACCATCCATGGAGGAAAGCGCATCGTCTTTCCGAAGAATAACGCTGCCCGCGTCTTCAATCGATTCCCGCATGGAGAAAGACCCCTTGCGGGCGGGGCTCTCGGGAAAGACGCTGATTCTAATGAATGGCGGATAAAGAGACTTGAGATCCGTAAAAGGCGATCGAATCAGTAAAACGATGTTAGTGGGGAGAGGTCCTGAACATGTTGCTGCTGGTCCTGGAAGGGGGCGGAATGCGCGCCGGATTTGTCGCAGGCGCGCTCATGGCCCTGATGGACAAGCGCCTCACCTGCTTTGATGCGGCCCTGGCCGTTTCAGCCAGCGTCCCCACCCTGGCATACTTTGCTGCGGGTCAGCGCGAAGATATGGAGGAGGTATGGCGGAACGAACTCAACACCCCAAAACTGGTCTGCTACCGAAACATACCGACGGCGCCTTTTTCAGCTTCTGTCAAAAGGCCGATCCTGGACATCGACTATCTGGTTTATGAGGTCTTCAGACAGAGATTTCCCCTGAACCTGGATGCGGTATTCGCCAACAGGATGTCCTGTCACTTTGCCGCAGCGCGGGTGCCTGAATGCGACTTGAGACTTTTTGACCCCAGGGCCGGGGATATCTACACGCTTTTTAAGGCCTGCCTGGCAGTTCCGGGCTGCTATCCCGATGCGGTCCCAATGGATATGGGCCATTACGTAGACGGCGGCATGGCCCATCCGCTTCCGGTCAGGGCCATGCTGAGACAGGGTTTCGACAGGGCGTTGGTCATCCTGTCAAAGCCTTTTGATTCTGTGTGCTATCCGAATAACCTGTTGGAAAGGGCCCTTTTCTGGCGGTATTTCAGAAAATACGATTGGATGACAGCCAAGATATGCGAAGCGGGCCGGGCCTACACTGAAGAGCTTTCCTTTCTGCGGGCCCTCATTGCGCAGGACCCGCACGGGGCGCTCGTCATCTCCCCGAAGACGATGCCCCCGGCAAGATTCATTACACGCGACAGGAACAAGATCAACCGGACCATCGACATGGGGTACAGGGCCGTTGAGGCCCTTGAAGCCCCCATAAGGCGTTTCATGACCGGCCATGGGACAATGAGGGGTTGAGGATTGACCGAGGCTGGAATTTCGGAATAATGGAATTTTGGGATTGGGGGCTTGGGAGTGGAAATGAACTTTAAAGAACTCGCAGAGAATCTGGGACTGGAAGAAGAGGAATACCTGGAGTTGATCAGGCTTCTCGTCGAGACCAGCAGAGCGGACCTGGAGGGGACTGAAGCCGCCATCAGAGCAGAAGACTCCGATGAGGTCGCCAACAGGCTTCATTCAATAAAGGGGGCTGCGGGCAATCTCGGCCTGATGGAGATCTACGATCTGGCCAAACAAGGTGAACAGATTGCGCGAAACCATGCCCTGGATCAACTCCCCGATAAGGTTCAGGGACTGAAAGCAAGGCTGAATTCCCTGGCAGAGGTCGCAGGCATTTAAGATGTCCGGCATCCAGGCATCATCCGTCTTCATCATGAGACCTATTCATGACAACGATTGAAACCATATTCTTAGGCATCGTACAGGGTCTGACCGAGTTTCTGCCCGTCAGCAGTTCCGGGCACCTGGTGGTAGGGAAAAATCTGCTTGGGTTCAGGGAACCCGAACTCCTCTTGGACACCGCCCTCCATTTCGGGACCCTTCTGGCCGTGTGCATCTACTTTCGTTCAGACCTCCGACAGATGATCGAAGAGGTGTGGCGGATTATCCCGAGAAGGGAAAACCACCCTGCCAGATCCGGGCTCCACGCCAACCTGGCCCTCATGGTGGTCATCGGATCGATTCCCACTGCACTGATCGGCATTATTTTCAAGGACCCCCTGGAACGCCTCTTCGGATCGGTGACAGCGGTCGGGATGATGCTGGTGATCACAGGGATCATTGTGGCCAGCACCCGATTTATTCCCGAGGCCTACGGAAAACGGGACCGGGTGAGCGTCATCATCGCCCTCGCCGTCGGCACGGCCCAGGGCCTGGCCATCGTGCCGGGGATCTCCCGTTCAGGGGCAACCATCGTGTGCGGCCTCCTTCTGGGACTGAACAGAGACCTGGCCGGCCGTTTCTCCTTTATCCTTTGCATACCAGCGATTATCGGGGCGCTTCTCCTTCAGTTGGATATGGCGGCCATCACCAGGGTGGGGGCCGCGCCGCTCATGGCGGGATTTGTGGTCTCGGCCTTTGTCGGGTTTCTGGCCCTGAAACTCCTTATGGGGATGGTCAGGCGAGGCCATTTCTACTATTTTGCCCCCTACTGCTGGGCCATAGGGATATTGACACTCGTCTTTATTTGAGAATGGATGAATGACCCGGCCCAATGCAAAACGATCCTTTTTTGATTATCTGATTCTGGCGTCCAAGGGCTTCTGCATGGGGGCCGCTGACGTGGTGCCGGGCGTTTCCGGTGGGACCATGGCCTTTATCCTCGGGATCTACGAGGAACTCCTCCATGCCATCAAGTCGTTTGATCTTAAAAGCCTGAGGCTCCTGCTGACCTTCAACGTGAAGCCCTTTTTCGAGAGCATCTCGTGGAGGTTTCTCCTGGCCTTGGGTATCGGGATTCTCACGGCCATCTTTACCCTGGCCAGACTCCTCGCCTGGCTTCTCCACAATACCCCGGTGCTCATCTGGTCCTTTTTCCTGGGTCTGATCCTGGCCTCGGTGGTGACCGTCAGCCGACGCATCGGCACATGGCATTATTTCACGTGGTTTTCCCTCATAACCGGCCTGATCGGCATCTATCTTCTGGTCGGCCTGGTGCCTGGGACCACACCCAACGACCTCTGGTTCCTCTTTCTCTCCGGGGCCGTGGCCATCTGCGCCATGATCCTCCCCGGCATCTCCGGATCGTTTATCCTGGTCCTTATGGGCAAGTATCAATACGTTCTCGAGGCCGTCAACCAGAGGGATCTCCTCGTCCTCTTCATTGTGGCCGCAGGGGCCTGCGCGGGGATTGCGGCCTTCTCCCGGCTCCTGTCATGGCTGCTCGTCAGATACCATGATCTGATGGTCGCTTTTCTGACCGGCCTCATGCTGGGCTCCCTGCGCAAAATCTGGCCCTGGAAGGAGACCCTTGAAAGCATCATGGACAGTCATGGGAACAGGGTCTCGATCATTGAGGCCAATATATTGCCCGCCCAACTCAATGGAGAGGTCTTTGCGGCCTTTGGTCTTATGGCGGCAGGATTTATGGTGGTCTTCATTCTGGACCGGATGGTCAGGCCCACCACCCCGCCGAACGGTCAACCGATGCGATAGAGGGTGTGGTCCCATTTTTCTTGACTCACAAACCGAAAATCGGTATGTGTTCCCCTGCTAAAGGAACTTCTTATCACCTCGCCTCCGCTCCTTGCAGGTCTTGCCCCCGCACGGATATCAGACAGGAAGCCGCGCTGTCCGCCGGGAAAACCTGTCTCGCCGTCTCAACGGACACTGCAAAAAATGCATACAAGAGTGGATCGTGGCGCATAAATCACTACATTACACACGATGGGCTCAAACAGATGTGGACCCATAGCATCCCGATATGGACTTGCAGACAATCCCGGCTAAAAGGAAAAGCATGAAAGACAACCTGTTCTTAGTCGCTCTTATTGCCATCTGCTTACTGACCGGATGCGGTAAAGAGGAAATCGGCATCACAAACCTCTCCATGTTAAAGGGAGGAAAGACGTTTGCCGTCCCCACCGGAACCGTTGCCGACCAGTTTGTTTACCGCCGCTTTCCGGATGCCAAAATCGAATATTATAACAGTGCCCTCGATTGTGCACTGGCCGTTAAGAAGGGCAAGGCGGATGCCGCAATTTACGATGAGCCGATCCTGAAAAACATAGCGGCCAAAAACGAGGGGCTCATCGTTTTGCCCGAGTTGCTGGAGGTCGATAATTACGGGTTTGCCGTGCAGATCGACAATATCCCCCTCAAGACCGCCATCGATGAGACCCTTGCGGAGCTGAAATCCAACCGGGCCTATGATGATATGCTCAAGCGATGGTTCCCGGTCAAAGGGGCGCCCGCACCCATGCCCAACATCGAGCTGTCGGGCAGCAACGGAATATTGAGATTCGGAACAGCGGCGGTCACCGAACCCATGTCGTTTTACGATGTCGACCGGAACATCGTGGGATTCGACGTGGAATTGGCCATCCGCGTGGCCTTTAAGCTGAACAAAAAGATCGAGATCACGGATATGGAATTCGGGGCGCTGCTCCCGGCACTCATCTCAGGGAAGGTCGACATGATCGGCGCGGGTCTATCGATCACCGAGGAACGGGCAAAAAAAGTACTCTTCTCCGAAAGCTGCTATCCCAGCGGCATCGCTGCCCTGGTCAAGGGGAATGCCCCGCTGCCCGCGAGTTTGCCAGCCAGGAAAATGAAGGCCGTTGACGACGTCGAAGACAAGACCATCGGCGTTCTGCTGGGCTCGGTGTACGACACCTATGTCACACGAACGTATCCCAAGGCTAACATCCTTCAATACCAGAGCATTTCCGACCTGCTCATGGCTCTCAAATCGGCCAAGATCGATGTCACCTATTACGATCAGGTTTCAGTGCCCGAAATACTGAAGGTGAATCCAGATCTGGGCATACTGGCCAGGGATATCTTCAGCATCCCGATCGGCGCCGGGTTCAACCGCGACGATGACACGCTCCGCGAGCAGTTCAACGCCTTTCTGAAGGAGATGCGATCAAACGGCGTGTACCAGGACATGGTCACCCGCTGGATGGAAAAAGGCATTATGGACATGCCTGTGATTGAAAGCCCCAAAACCAACGGCGTCCTGCGCGCCGGGGTCGTAAGCGACCTGGGCATGCCCTTCGGCCTGGTCCGCGACGGCCGACTCATCGGGTTCGACATCGAGCTCTCGTCACGCTTCGCCGCCTACACGGGCCGTGAATATGTTCCGGTGCCCCTCCAGTTCGGCAGCCTCATCGCCTCCATCTCCACCAATAAAATCGACATCATCACGGCCTCCATGTCCATCACCGAGGAACGGGCCAGGATGATCGATTTTAGCGATCCCTATTACGAGTCCGGCGTGAGCCTGATCGCCCGCAAGGACGCCATGGACCCGTCGGTCGCCGGTGCAAACGAAGGCCTGGTGCCCCGGAAACCCTTCCTGGAAAGGGTTTCCGACAGCTTTTACAGCAATATTATTTTGGAAAAGAGGTACCAGTTGATCCTTGACGGGTTGCAGGTCACCATTGTCATCTCCATCTTTTCAGCCATCCTGGGCACCCTGCTGGGCGGGCTCATCTGCTTCATGAGAATGTCACGCCGAAAAATCCTCTCCGTAACCGCCGGCCTGTACATCTCCCTTCTTCGAGGGACCCCCGTGCTGGTGTTGCTCATGATCATCTACTATATCGTCTTCGCTTCGGTCCACATCGATCCGATAGTGGTGTCCATCATTGCGTTCGGTGTGAACTTCGGCGCTTACGTATCTGAGATGTTCCGGACCTCCATCCAGAGCATCGACAGCGGGCAGAAGGAGGCAGGCATCGCAGGCGGCTTTACCAAAACCCAGACATTCATCCATATTATTGCCCCCCAGGCGTTGCGCCACCTCCTTCCTGTTTATAAAGGAGAATTTATTTCCCTGGTCAAGATGACCTCCATTGTCGGGTACATCGCCGTGCAGGATCTGACCAAGGCCAGTGATATCATCCGCAGCCGTACGTTCGATGCCTTTTTCCCACTGATCATGGCAGCCGTCATCTATCTGGTGATCACGTGGCTGCTGACAAGGGCACTGAGCTACATTGAGATTTCGGTGGCTCCAAAAAGAAAACACGTGATCAAAGAGGTAGAGGCAAACAGATGATACAGGTAAGACATCTTTCTAAACATTTCGGGCATCTCGTGGTCCTTAAGGATATCAGCGTGCATATCAAAAAGGGAGAGATCATTTCCATCATCGGTCCTTCGGGAACCGGCAAAAGCACCTTTCTCCGCTGCCTCAACCTCCTGGATACTCCGACGGGCGGCGCCATTCATATCAACGGCATCCCCCTGCTGGATAAAGGGACGAATATTCCTAAAATACGCCAGAAAATGGGGATGGTCTTTCAGTCGTTTAATCTCTACGCCCACCTTTCTGTAATGGAAAACCTCACGCTGGGACCGATCAAGCTCATGTGGCAGAAACGGGCCGAAGCCAACCAGAAGGCCATCCAGCTCCTTAAACTGGTGGGTCTCGCCGAAAAGGCGGACGCCTTCCCGGATGAGCTTTCCGGCGGGCAGAAACAGCGGGTGGCCATCGCCCGCTGCATGGCCATGGAGCCTGAGATCCTCCTCTTTGATGAACCCACTTCCGCCCTCGACCCGACCATGGTCAGCGAAGTGCTTGCCGTGATCCGCCGTCTGGCCAGGGAAGGCATGACCATGGTGATCGTCACACACGAGATGGAATTTGCCCGAAACCTGTCGAGCCGCGTCTTATATATGGATGAAGGGCTGATCTATGAAGAGGGGACTCCTGAACAGATATTTGACCATCCCCAGAAAGAGAAGACAAGAGCATTCATTAACCGAATACGCAGCTTTCATTACCTAATCACCAGCAGGGATTATGACCTGTACGCGATGCAGGCCGAAATGGAGGAATTCTGCAACAAGCATATGCTGCCAAGGAAGGTCACCGGTTATGTGCTCCATATGGCGGAAGAGGTGTTATGCCTGCAGCAGGATTTTTCCGATATCCAGATCAGCCTCTCCTATTCCGAAAAAAACGGGAGTGTTGAGCTGGTCTGTGTGAGCGGCGGGGCGCCGGTAAATCCTCTCGAGGAGGGTGTTGCAGAGGATGACATCGGGATCAAACTGATCCATGCCAGATGCAGGAGCGTGGATTACCGGTATGAGAACGGGAAGAATGTCCTGGCATTGAAAATTAAGGGCGAATAGACAGCCGAAATCCTTCGCTGATTCTTCGAAAACAGAAGCGGTATCGGCCCTGGCGGCGACAACTTCAGGAAGAGTTAAATCTCCATCCATCGGGTATTTGATTCCAGCGCCCAGCCTCGATACAGCGATTTTCATTTTGGTTTGCCGCAGCTTTCATAGCCTTGGGATGGGCCATCCCGTCACCGGAATCGCGTTCCAGCCACACTGCGAACAGGACAAGAGGATTGCCGGGGGTTGTCATGACTTCCCGGCTACCGACTGCTTTTTGGATTCGATGGTGGCCTTTGTGTCCCTGCGATCATCGACCTTCAGGTCGATGACCAGCCGCTGCGCCCCTTCAGCCACCTGGGCCGCATGGACCTTTTTGATGAGATCGAACAGGGTATCCAGGTCGGGCGACTCCACCGAGGTGCTCATCCCTCCGACTTCATACGGCAGGCCGGAGGCCTCGATAACGGCCACGCCCTTTTTCACAAAACGACTTACGCTTGTCCCTTCCCCGATGGGATAGACAGACAGTTGTGCAATCATCTCCTGCCTCCTTACTGCATCGCCTCCGCCACCAGCTCGGTGAGGTCCTTGACCTGAAGATCGACCTTCTGTCTTCGGGCCCGGGTGGCGATGGTCCGGAGACACTGCTGACAGGCCGACACCACCATATCGGCCCCGGTTGCTGCAATCTCGTCCAGCTTCATCTGTGCCACCTTGGCGGACAGCTCAGGATTGACCATCTCCACATTCCCCCCGCCCCCGCAGCAGACAGACAATTGCCGGTTGCTGGCCAGTTCCACAAACCGGATTCCCGGGACGGCCCTGATGACCTCGCGCGGTTCCTCGAATACGCCGCTGTTCCGACCCAGGTCGCAGGGGTCATGATAGGTGACGGTGGCCTCGAGCTCCCCGAGGCGGATGCGCCCCTCCCGGATCATCCGGGCCAGCATCTGGCTTGAGTGATAGAGCTCCACATCCTTCGGCTGATAGACGTGTTTCCAGGTGTGGTAACAGGAGGGGCAGGTAAAGACAATCGCCCTGGCGCCCACCTCTTTCACCTTTTCCAGGTTGTGATTCATCAATGTCTTCATCCTGTCCGGCATGCCGGCCCCGATCAGGGGGAAGCCGCAGCACCATTCCTCCCCGCCTAAGATGGTGAAGTCCACGCCCCCCTTCTCCATGATGCGCGCCATGTTGGCCGGTATCTTCTGGGCCATGGGGAAAAAGGAGGCCACGCACCCCACAAAGAAGATCACCTCCGCATGCCCCTTTTCGAAGGCCTGTTCAGGGAGGTCCTTGATGAGTTCCCGCCATTCCCCCCGATCCTCGTTGTCGTCATCCGAAATATTGTGCTCCACCTCTAAGAACCCTGCCACGCGGTCGGCGATCATCGGGTAAAGCCCTTCCCCCACCTGGCATTCCCGGTCGCGGAAGATGAGGTCCTTGGTAGCCACCCCAGAGAGACAGACCTGGGTGCAGGCCCCGCACCCCAGGCAACTGAAGAGGGATGCCTCGGTGTCTCCGCTCAGCTGGAGCTTGCCTTCTATGACAGCCCGGGTAATGGCGTTTCGACCCCTGGGCGAGGCGGATTCGGTTCCCATAACCCGGTAAACAGGGCAGTTGGGCAGGCAGAACCCGCACCGGTTGCATTTGGCCACCTCTTCGTAAGATAATTTCTTCAACTGGACGATATTCATCAGGGATTGCCTCGCAGGAAAGGTTCAGAGGGTTAAGGGTTCAAGGTTCAAAGGTTTAAATCGTCAACTAACCATCGACAACCTTCAATCCCACATCAAAGCCCCCCCACAAAACGACCCGGGCTGAAGATGCCCGAGGGGTCCAGCTCGCGCTTGATGCGCTCCATGACAAGCCGGTCCGGACCCGGCTCGCCCCACATCTTCAACCGCGGTTTCAGGTCCGGAGGGGCACTCCGGATAATCAGGTTGCCCCCTCCCTCACGGCATCGGGTCAGCAGCTTCTGGAGGAGGAAAATGCTCGCCTCCCCTCCCCTTCCCCCATCCGGATTGCCGGACAGGGTAATGACGCATGCGCCGGTTCCGCCATGGACCAGCAGGGTGTGTTCCATGTGGCTTTCGAAAAGCGATGCCTCTGCAAACTCGACGATTTCCGTCATGCACGAAATCGGATAGGTGAGCTGGAAGCTAACGGGAAGAGTGAACGAACCCGCCGCAGACGCCTGGAGATGGCTCACGGTGAGCCAGAAGCGACGGTGATCCTCTTCCGCAAAACAGGCATGGCCCACAGATCCCAGACGACTCCCCATCTCCAGGATCTCATCGCGCATTCGGTTGACGGCCGGCTCAAATGACTCGATGGCCACCGCAACAGCGTAGGTGCTCAGTCTGACATCCTTCCTCTCCCTGAATGAGAGGTGTTCGCAGGACGTGAGGTTCATGATCTCAACGGCAGCGGGAACCAGCGGGCTATCCAGAATGGCCTCTCCCAATACCAGGGCATCTGTTAACGATTCAAAAGAGACAAAAACCGTCTCCATCCGCTCAGGGAGCGGCAGGAGCTTAAAGGTCATCTCGCAGATAAACCCAAGACTCCCATACGATCCCACCATCAGCTTGGAGATGTCGTACCCGGAGACGTTCTTGACGGTCTTCCCCCCGGTCCCGACGATATCCCCATTGGGCGCAACAAACCGGACCCCTAAGAGGAGATCCCGGGGGAACCGGTAGAGGAGGCGCCTCGGCCCGCTTGAATTGGCGGCCACAATCCCGCCGATGGTGGCGGTATCGCTGAAGGGAGGGTCCATGGGGAGGAAACACCCGCTGTTGGACCGGTCAGAGCAGATCTTCTCGTCCCCGCTTTTGCTCAGGTCCTCCAGGGGGAGATAACAGCGGTCTTCCTCGGTCGCCAGTCTCGCCTGGATATCCCTGAACCGGACCCCCGCCTCCACGGTAATGGTCAGGTTGGCCGTATCCACATCCAGCATATGATCCATCCGAGAGGATACGACCACCAGATCCAGCCGAGTAGGGACATTTCCCGCTCGAATCTTTGTACCGCTTCCCCACGGGACTATACTCAATTTTTCCCGGTTGGCCATCCGGACCACTTCAGACACTTCCCGGCAATTCCTTGGAAATATCACGGCGCGGGGCCTCAGGTTATCCACGGCATACGCATCGAGAAAGGATTCTTGGGTTTCAAACCTGTTCGATCCGATAGCTTCTGACAGCCTTGCCAATTTTTCCGCAAATTCAGTCACGTGAAGACTCCTCATCCGGACATACCGGAACCCAAAAATTCTCACACGGAGACACTAAGACTCAGAGAGTTTTATAGAGGTTTTCAGGCCTTTCTGTTTCTGCTTTGTGGCTTTGTGTGAAAAAAATTACCGGCCGCAGGGGTGATCCGGGATCAGTTTACCCGGGTTCAGTATGTCGGCCCGGTCAAATGCACGTTTGATGGTGCGCTCGAATTCCAGATCCCTGTCGTTAAAGACAAAACAGGTCTCGCCGAGTTTTTCGAGACCGACCCCGTGCTCGCCGCTGATGGTCCCGCCGGCCTCGGCGCAGAGTTTCAGGATCTCCGAGGATGCCTTCAGGACCCTCGCCTTCTCTTCCGGATCCCTGTCGTCAAACATGATGAGGGGATGGAGATTTCCATCGCCCGCATGAAAGACGTTGCCGATCGGGACATCATACTTCTTCCCCACCTCAAGGACCTTGCTCAGGACCTCCGGGAGCCGGGTGCGCGGGACCGTTCCGTCACAGCAGACGTAACTGGGTCTGACCTGTCCCACGGCCCCAAATGCCCCCTTGCGGCCGGCCCAGAGAACCGCGCGCTCCTTGTCGTCCTTTGCCAGTTTTACCTCACGCACATGGTTTCTCCTGCAGATCTCCATGATCCTTTCCGCGAGGCTCTCCATCCCCTCGGGCATGCCGTCCAGCTCGATAATGAGCACGGCGGCAGCATCCAGCGGATAGCCCACCTTGATCGTTTTTTCCACGGCCCGCATAACAATGTTGTCCATCATCTCGAGAGTGGCTGGCACAATCCCCTCGGCAATGATGGCCGAAACCGTATTGGCCCCGTCCTGGATGGTGTCATAGATGGCCAGCATGGTCTTAACCGCCTCGGGCGCCCGCTCCAGTTTCAACATGATTTTGGTGGCCAGGCCCAGGGTCCCTTCGCTCCCCACCATCAGGCCCTTGATGTCATATCCGGGACTGTCAGGGCATTTGCCGCCGGTCCAGACGACCGTGCCGTCATCGAGGACGATCTCCATGCCCAGGACATGGTTGGTGGTCACCCCGTACTTGAGACAATGGGGCCCGCCCGAATTCTCCCCGATATTCCCCCCGAGGGTGGAGACCTTCTGACTCGCAGGGTCCGGCTGGTACACAAACCCCCTTTTCAGTACCTGCATCTGGAAATCGAGGGTGATCACGCCCGGCTCCACCGTGGCCGTGCGATTGGGGATATCGATCTCCAGGATCCGGTTCATCCGCGAGAAGTGCACCACGATCCCCCCGGCAATGGGGACCGTCCCCCCGGTCAGATTGGTACCCGATCCCCTCCCCAGGATGGGCACTTTTTCCATGTATGCCAGTGCCATGATCCTGGACACCTCTTCGGTGGACCCGGGCAGCACCACCACATCCGGCATGGCCCGCTCCAGCGAGGCATCATAACTGTAGAGGGTGAGCTCCATATCCGATGTCAGGACATGGTCGTCTCCCACAATTTCCATGAGCCGATCAACAATCAATGGTTTATCCATGAAGGTTCCTTTGTGCGGGTTGCTCGCAACTGTTGCAGCGAAGGGGACATCCCGTCTCCAGAGGGACGGAGGGCACCTTGCCAATTTCAGGCAGTTTAGGCACTTGCAATTTTTGGCACTTTTCTTGCCCGATATTCGTTATGGATTGCCCGTTGATGGTTGAAATGCCTCATAACGGCCAAGGGAAGCCACAGCGAGAATACTGCGCACTCTGGAATTGCGCAACAGGGGCACCCCTGCAAAATAGAGAGAACATATTCGTCGACCATCCGTTTGTCAAGATTTCACGCATGTCGATTCCAAGGCCAAAGGACGGGGAACGTCTTTTTTGTTCACAACCTCATTTAATGTTGCCAAATGCCGATTGTTTTTGATATAAAGTTAAATTTCACTTCCGTCTGGTCAGAACGAATCTTTTAGAGAAACAGGGGTAACAGAAATGATGCAGCGGGCACATATCATTGGGACAGGGCTATCGGTTCCTGAAAGAATATTGTCCAATAAGGATCTCGAAGGCATTGTGGACACAACCGATGAGTGGATCGTGCGCCGTAGTGGGATAAAGGAGCGACGTATCTCGTCCCCTGACAGGGATGAAACCACCACCCATCTCTCGACACAGGCTTCAAAGAAGGCTATGGAGATGGCCGGGGTCAGTGCGGATCAACTGGACATGATCGTGATCGGCACCGTAACCTCGGATTGTCAGTTCCCTTCCACAGCATGTATGGTTCAAGAGGCCTTGAACGCGGAGAACGCCGTGGCCTTTGACGTCTCTGCCGGATGTTCGGGATTCATGTATGCACTCAACACCGTCAATAACGCCATTCAATGCGGAACCTGCAAAACGGCTCTGGTGGTAGGCGTGGATCGTCTTTCAAGCGTCGTCAATTGGCAGGACCGAGGCACATGCGTCCTTTTGGCGGACGGCGCCGGGGCCGTGGTCGTCACGTCCAACCCGGGAGAGGGAGGAATTCTTTCCAGCCATCTGAAATCGGATGGCAAGTTATGGAATCTCCTTTATTCTTCCGATGGAAACGGCTATACCCCCAGCATCCTAAAGGGCCTGAGCAAAATGCCCTTCCATCTCAACATGAGCGGCAACCGTCTCTTTAAGCGGGCGATCGAATGCCTGTCATCCATTGCGAAAGACGCCATGAAGCACAACTCCCTTTCGAGCGATGAGATCGATCTGGTGGTTCCTCACCAGGCCAATATCCGGATTATCGAGGCCATGGCGGACAACATCGGCATCCCCATGACACGGATATTCACGAACATCCACAAATACGGGAATACCTCCTCTGCCTCCATACCGATCGCCCTGGATGAGGCTAACCGGGGGGGCTTGCTGATCAGGGGTAAAAACGTACTTCTTGTCAGCTTTGGAGCAGGTCTGACCTGGGCGGCCTCGATCATGAAATGGAGTATGTGACAGGATTGACGATTTTCGATTGATAATTGGATATTGGCACCCTGAGACCGCTGAGACCGGTTGAATCCTGGAGGCCAGTATCCAGCATCCGATATCCAATATCCAGTACCCAGAAATGTCCACCTATGACAAGACATATGATGTGATCGTGGTCGGTGCGGGTCACGCAGGTTGCGAGGCGGCCCTGTCGGCTGCCAGGATGGGACACCCGACCCTCCTTTTGACCATCAACCTGGACCAGATCGCGGCCATGAGCTGCAACCCCGCCATCGGGGGACTGGCCAAGGGGCACCTGGTGAAGGAAATCGACGCCCTCGGCGGGGAGATGGCCCGGAATACCGACCAGACCGGAATCCAGTTCAGGCGTCTCAATACGCGCAAGGGGCTGGCCGTGCAGGGTTCAAGATCCCAGAACGACCGGGACCTTTACCGGAAACGGATGAAGTCGGTTGTGGAAAACACGCCCCATCTCGATATCCGCCAGGCCATGGTGGACCGGCTCCTGATACGGGATGGACGCGTTTACGGGGTTGAGACCCAGATCCATGAGAGATTTCTTTCGCGCACCGTCATATTGACCACCGGGACCTTCCTGGGAGGTCTCATCCACGTGGGTCTGGATCACTTTCCCGCTGGCCGCATGGGAGACCCTCCCTCTGTGCGGCTCTCTGAGCAGCTGGCATCCATCGGCTTCCTGGTGGGGAGGCTCAAGACCGGGACCACGCCGCGCTTGAACGGCAGGACCATCGATCACAAAGGGTTGACGGTCCAGTCTGGAGACGCGGTTCCAAAACCGTTTTCATTTACGACCACCCATATTCCGCTCCCCCAGGTCCCGTGCCATATCACCTATACAACCCCCGAGACCCACAAGATCATTCGGGAGGGACTGGACCGGTCCCCCCTCTTCAGCGGCGTCATCAAGGGAGTGGGGGCCAGGTACTGCCCCTCCATTGAAGACAAGGTGGTGCGTTTTGCCGACAAGGAGCGTCACCAGATATTTCTGGAGCCGGAGGGCTTGAACACGACCGAGGTCTATCCCAACGGACTTCCCACCAGCCTTCCCGTGGATATCCAGATCCGCATGGTGCGATCCATCCCCGGGCTCGAGCGGGCCGAGATCTTAAGGACAGGGTATGCCATCGAATACGACTATATCGATCCGATGCAGTTGACCCCGACCCAGGAGACCAAATTGGTGAAGGGGCTGTTTCATGCAGGCCAGATCAACGGGACCTCAGGCTATGAAGAGGCGGCGGCCCAGGGCCTCATGGCCGGCATCAATGCGGTTTTGCAGGTGCGAGGCGATCCTCCCCTCATCCTTTCCAGATCCGAGGCCTACACCGGGGTCCTGATCGACGATCTGGTTACCAAAGGGACCCGTGAACCCTACCGGATGTTCACATCCAGGGCAGAATATCGCCTCCTTTTGAGGGAGGATAACGCCGATTTCAGGCTCAGGGAGAAGGGCCATGAGCTGGGTCTGGTCTCAGATGAAATCTACCGTGAATTCTGTAAAAAACGGGACCAGGTCGAGGAGCTACTCTCACGATTAAAGGCCACTAAACTGAAACCCGAACCCGCGACCCTGGACAGGTTGAAGGCCGTGGGCGCCGCGCCCATTCGGAATGCCACGTCGCTGGAGCAGCTCTTGAGGCGGAGCGACGTCTTTTTTGACGATCTCGCCCACTTCGATCCGGGACTCTCCCTGACCCGGGAGGAGGTTGCCATGGAGGTGGAGACCCGGATCAAATACGAAGGCTATATCGAGCGTCAGGAGCGCCAGGTGGAAAAGACGAAACGGATGGAAACCGTCAGGCTTCCGGAGGATATCGAGTACTCAGCGATCCACGGACTCACCAACGAGGTAAGAGAAAAACTGGGCCGCGTCCGGCCCATCTCCCTGGGCCAGGCATCCAGGATTTCCGGGGTGACGCCTGCGGCCATCATGGCTATCCAGGTTTACGTGAAGGGATTGAGGAATTGACATGGTGTCCAACGGCATCATTAAGACAGCTTATCTCCTGACCGTGGTCCTTCTGTTTTTCCTGTGTGGCTGCGGGGAGGAGGCCAACACGGGTGTGGACAAGAAGATCGACGCACCCACAGTAAAACAGGTGAGGGTCAGTCCTGTCGAGGCATCAGCCCCTGAAGGCAACATGGAATATGTGGGCGTAATGACCGCGCACCGAAAGGTGAAGATCTCTGCTGAATTGGGCGGGCTCATAGAAAGGCTCTCCTTTGAAAAGGGAGACCGGGTCCGGGAGGGTATGCTCCTGGCCGAAATCGGCGCCGGCACTGCCCGATTGCAGGTGAAAGAGGCCAAGGCCGCAGTAGCAGCCGCCAGAAGCGGCTTGGACAAAATGGAAAAGGGGAGCAGGCCCCAGGAGATTCATATCGCCAGCTCTGCGGTGAGCGCGGCGGAGGCGGCCCTGTTCGAGGCCGAAAAAAACCATCAGCGGATAAAGAGCCTCTACGACATTCGCGCCGTTTCAAACAGCAGTTACGATGCGGCCGAACGAGAACTGACAACGGCCAGGGCAAACATGGAATCGGCGAAACAACAACTGGTCCTGGCGCTGGAAGGGCCGCGCATCGAAGATATAGAGGCCGCCCGGGCCGCTCTCGCCCAGGCAGAAGCCATCCTGGCCATGGCCGAAGACCGCTTGGCAAAATCGACGATTCGTGCCCCCTGCGACGGGATTATCGCCTTTCGGGAAGTGGAACAGGGAGAGGTCATACTGCCGGGGACCCCCATCACGGAGATCGTTGAACTGGGCCGGATGAAAATAAAGTTAGCCCTCAGTGAAAAGGACGTCCGCCTGATCAAGGACCGCACGCAATTCCTCTTCACCGTGGACGCCATTCCCCGAAAGGAGTTCTCGTGCCGGGTTTTTTTTGTCTCACCGACTGCCGACACATCCACTCGGGCCTTTCCGTTGGAACTGGTGGTGGATAACCCGGACCCAAACATGGCCGATGGAATGACCGCCAGGGTCAAGTTCCCTGCTGCGGCCGGCAAGAAGTCTGTTAAGGTCCCCTCGGCCTGGCTCTCGGAAGAAGAGGGCAAAATAGGCGTCTATATTTTCAACAAAGGAAAAGCCCTGTTTAAAGAGGTCACCCTCGGGGCCTACTACGAGAACCGCGTGGAGATACTGAAGGGTCTCGAAAACAAGGATTTGATTATAACCAATCCCGCAGGACTCAAGAGCGGGGAGGCGGTGGAGGTGAGACAGTAGGCGCATGGCGTGAGGCGATATTTACTCTGGCCAGTTCAAACTTCAGGGACCTTCCCTCGGAAGAAGAAGGGTTGCCGCATGACCAAGGCTTTACGCGCTGTTTCTGTTGCCGGTCTTTTCTGTCGAAAAGTGAACTTGATGATTGACACCCATATGCAAATGAGTTATATTTTGAATTATAGAAGCCATTTTATGACTTTTTGAGGAAAATTACCGGTGAACGTGTCACACCAAATAAATGAAGGTCTCCCCCTGTTTTTCGTGTATACGATCCGACAACTGCGCCAAACACCGCCCTGATTCAAAGGATCATTCAACCCGTTTCATCGCCAAAAGACAAGGACCGGATTTCGGAACCTGCTTCCGCAGGCAGCCGTTTCCCAATGAACGGTTGATGAGTATTTCTCAAACCGCCAACTGTGAGCAGGGGGCGTTCAACATCCGTTTCAAGAGGTTTTCAAGTGAAGGAACCGTATCAGAAAGAAATCAAGAGGCGTCGGACCTTCGCGATTATCAGCCACCCCGATGCCGGCAAGACCACGCTGACGGAAAAACTGCTCCTCTTTGGCGGGGCCATCCATATCGCCGGCGCGGTCAAGGCCCGCAGAACGTCCCGACATGCCGCCAGCGACTGGATGGACATCGAGAGAGAGCGAGGCATCTCGGTCACCACATCGGTCATGACATTCAATTACAAAGATTTTGAAATGAACCTCCTTGACACCCCGGGGCACCAGGATTTTTCCGAAGACACCTACAGGGTCCTGACCGCGGTGGATAGCGCTCTCATGGTCATCGACAGCGTCAAGGGGGTCGAGTCTCAGACGGAAAAGCTGATGGAGGTCTGCCGAATGCGCAACACCCCTATCATCACCTTTATCAATAAGCTCGACCGCGAGGGGATGCCGGCGCTGGATATCCTGAGCGACATAGAAGATAAACTCCAGATTGAGTGTGCGCCTCTTTCGTGGCCGATCGGCATGGGAAAGGACTTTAAAGGGGTTTACAATCTCTTTCGGGGAGAACTCCATCTCTTTACCCCCGGGGAGGAGACCCGAAATCACGACGGTGTCCGGATCACCGACCTGAGGGACACCAGGCTGGATGAATTGCTGGGGAGCCGGGCCGATGAACTGCGCGAGGATACGGCATTGCTGGAAGGCGCGGCCAATCCGCTGGAAATGAGCCACTTTCTGAATGGAAGTCAGACGCCGGTGTTTTTCGGGAGCGCCCTCAATAATTTCGGGGTCAGAGAGCTCCTCGATGCCTTTGTTGAAATGGCGCCGGCGCCGCGTCCGAGACCCGCCGCGAGCCGAGAGGTCTCTCCCTACGAAGAGCCTTTTTCAGGGTTTGTTTTCAAAATCCAGGCAAATATGGACCCGGCCCACAGGGACCGAATGGCCTTTCTGAGGATCTGCTCGGGGAAATTCACCCGGGGAATGAAGGTCGTTCACCATCGCCTTGGCAAGCAGATCGCCCTGGCCAACGCCACCATTTTCATGGCCCAGGACAGGGCCAATGTGGACGAGGCCTATCCCGGCGACATTATCGGCATTCACAACCACGGCACCATCCGAATCGGAGACACGTTTACGGAAAAGGAGGAACTGAGATTTACTGGCATCCCCAGCTTCGCCCCTGAACATTTCCGCCGGGTGATCCTCAAGAATCCACTGAAACAAAAACAGCTTCAAAAGGGGTTAGCCCAACTGGCGGAAGAGGGCGCGGTGCAGTTCTTTCGGCCGCTGACGGGCTCGGACTACCTCCTTGGGGCGGTCGGGGCCTTGCAGTTCGATGTGACCGTGGCGCGGCTCAAGGCCGAATACGGTGTGGATGCGGTCTATGAACCGGTGGGGTTTTCCACGGCGCGCTGGATTGGCTGCGATGATCAGAAAAGACTCAAGGAGTTTACGATCAAACACGCCGATAACGTGGCCCATGACGCACAGGGTCGACTGACCTATCTGGCCCCCAACTCATGGCGCCTCGGTTTCGTCATGGAAGACTGGCCCTATATTGCGTTTCACAAGACCCGTGAGCAAAACTGAAGCCATGCTGGTTATCCTCGTTCTCCAAAAAACCGCTTGACAGAATTCGCCTCCTTAAGTATTGAGAAGGCCCATATCAGGCAATGAGGTCTGCCATGAACCGCCCTTTGTAAAGGGATGATGACTTCTACCTTCTGACCATATGGGGTGGAAGTGCGAATATCTGCCCCACCTGAACTCCCGGGTGGGTTTTTTTCTTTAGAAACCCTGCGAGCCCGCGGTCCGCCAGGGTTTTTTGCTTTTTGAGGAGGCTGTGTTATGGCTATAAGCATCGCATTGATTATTCTCTTGGGATTGTTCGGCGATTATCTGTTTCGTCAACTGAAACTGCCGGGTCTGGTGGGAATGCTGATTGTGGGAGTGCTCATCGGACCGTATCTGCTGGATTTTTTATCCCCGGAGATGATGACCGTGTCCGGGGATTTCCGCAAGATCGCCCTCATCGTAATTCTGCTTCGAGCCGGGTTTGAGCTGCGACGGGATACCCTCAACCGGGTTGGAAGAGCGGCCTTGACCATGAGCGCCGTGCCGGCGATCTTTGAAATTGCCGGAGTCATGCTGCTGGCCCCCCGGCTTCTTGGCATGACCTATCTGGAGGCGGCCATCCTCGGCTCTATTCTCGGTGCGGTTTCTCCGGCCGTGGTGGTCCCCCTCATGATCGACTTTATGGACCGGGGCCGGGGTACAAGGAAGGGGATTCCCACCCTCATTTTAGGGGCCTCATCGGTAGATGATGTGTTTGTCATAGTCCTATTTACCGTGTTTTTAGGCATGTATGGGGGCGCGGAGGTAAACCTGTGGGTCCAGCTTGCTGAAATCCCCCTCAGTATCGTCCTCGGGATCATGGCGGGCCTGATTCCGGGGTATCTCCTCTATCGCCTCTTCACCAAATACGACTGGCGGCCGCCCAAGCGGACCATTATAGTGATGGGGGCCGCTATTGCGTTGACCTGGCTGGAAGTTGCTGTGGAGCATTGGGTGCCCGTCGCGAGCCTCCTGGGTGTGATGGCCATTGGGTTCGTGATCCTGGAAAAATCCGAACCCATCGCCCATATCGTCTCGCAGAAATTGAAGAAGCTCTGGATGTTTGCAGAACTCCTCCTGTTTGTGCTGGTGGGCGCACAGGTGAACATCCACGTGGCATGGAAGGCGGGTCTGGCAGGTACGGCCGTCATCGCGATGGGCCTCCTGTTCAGGAGCGTCGGCACTTATATCTCCCTGTTTGGAACGAACCTGACACGCATGGAAAAGCTCTTCTGCGTGGTGGCCTACATCCCCAAGGCCACGGTTCAGGCGGCCATCGGCGCGGTGCCCCTGGCTGCGGGGGTTGCCTCCGGGGAGGTCATTCTGGCGGTGGCGGTCCTCTCGATACTTTTGACGGCACCCATCGGGGCTGTCGGCATCACCATCTTGGGAGATCGAATCCTGGACAAGGAGGAGCAATCCGTCTACCGGTTCAACGAGCTGAGGGAGAGATTGGGTCTTCCGAGGGTGGGCGAGCGGCTTCGAAGCAAGGACTTCAATACGGTCTGGAAGATCATTGAAGAAAAAGAGAGTTGGATCGAAGGCCCGGCAACAGCCGGAGGGGGGGAGGGGTCCACGCAGCTTCTGCCCGCCATTTTCCTCCGATACTGGAAAGAAAAAACGAGCAATGGGCCAGGCAGGGGAAAGACCCTCACCTGCCGGTACAGCGAGATGGATGCACCCTTTGACCGTCACTGGGAAATCCTTTACGACTGGTGATGGGAAGTGGTCACAGCGGGACCTTTCAGGACCTTTTTCGTTTCCAGGGCTCTCGGTCTGGTATTTTTGGCAGCCTTCCGCCAGTCACACGCAAAAGCCCCCGAAAGGCCTCTCCCCCCGGGATCAGGTACGGGTGATGAACGGGCATGAACACAACAATGGTCGAGGGCGCTTCTTAACGAACGTCGCCACTGGCCGCTGAGCAGTCAGACCAGGCGGCAACTTCTAAAAGGGTGAACGTCCAACGTCGAATACGCCAGCAACCCGTATCAAGTGACAAGCATCCAGTATCCAGAACCAAGGATCCCTGTCACTGTGGCACGCCCACCGAATGTTTCGCAATCCCTGCGCTGCCATGGATATTGCAACTGGCCTCAGCCTCAATCTCGATAGGTCCCGTCATGGTATGCGGCACTGTCAGTGTAAAATTTTCAGTGTCGGGCGTGCTGAACATGCCGAACTCCCAGCGTTTGGCCTCCTCACCGTTTATTTTGACGGTTACCCAGTCTGTATGGTGAAAAAGATTGTTGCCGCTGTGAGACACATGAAGCGTTATGCTGATCGCAGCGCCCATGGGGGCGTTAGTCGGAGCCTCGATCCGCACGGAGGATTTATCGGCATGCGCCTGCCCCGGCACCCCTATCAGTGCCATGAACGTGAATACGACAAAAAAGAACACCCATGTTTGAACTTTAAATTTCATTAGCCATCTCCTTTTCAATCATTTTATCCTGTGGTTATATATCATCGTTATGACCGGGCAAGACATCCATCCTGGCTATGATACAGGGCAAGCGTTGGCAGGTTCCCGGTTCCCCGCTGTAGCGGGATTCAAGGTTGGGAAGAAAAACAGAATTGATGACCCGGGGAGTTGGCAACGCATGCTGGTTTTGACAAATAGCCTCCAATGGCCCACTGTTTTCGGGGTTGGAACGGCTGGCACGCCGGGGGTTGAGGGAGGGTGCATCTGAAAACGATCAACCAGTGGCGAAAAACGCAAGCCTGAACCCTTGAACCTTTGAACCCCGTGAACGGTTATGATACGTGTTTTTGGTTGACGCTGTCGCGAACGGGAAGCTGAAGCCATCGTTTCTGATACCAGTTGGCAATATTGGGCGCCCGGCCGAACAGATAGACGCCGATAAAGGCCGTGATCAAGATATAGACGCCGCTCCACACCCGTAGGAGGGGCGGCGCCAGGCTGGCGATAATGGCCGAAAATTCACCTCGATGGACCATCGAAAGCCCTGCCCGCAGGGAGACCTTCGGGCTTAGTCCAAACCATCGACTGCCGACATATCCGGTAATGATCTTGCCGACAATCGCCAGAAGCACCAGAGCTGCCATCATTCCGACAAAGGAAAGCCCTTCCCCGAGGCGGATGGTTGTGCCGAACCAGAAAAAGAAAAAGGGAAGGGTGACGTCTCGAACGGGAAGGAGGAGGTGCTCGATTTCAGAGGACCTTCCGGTCTCGGACAGCATAACGCCGGCCATAAAAGCGCCTAAGATCTCAGATAATCCCAAGGCGATGGCCAATCCGGCATAGCCCAAGGCCAAACCTACCGCCAGGAGGGGCATAAAGTCGCTCTCGATGTATTTGGCGATGAAATTATTCAGACGCTTGAAACCGAAATGGCCCATGAGCACAGCCCCGGCGGTCAGGGCCACGATCTTCAAAACGAGGAGTCCCATGAAGCCTGCGGAGAGGGTCTCATCGCCATGGACGCTGGCGATGAAAGAAACCACGACGGGGGCCACCAGGTCTTCAAATATGAGGAGGGCCAAAATGAACTCGGTCTCCGGATTGGCCAGCCGTTTCTTTTCGTCCAGCATCTTGGCGGATATGGATGAACTGGTGGCGTAGGCGATCGATCCGATAGTGAATGCCGAAATCACATCCAGGCCGAAGAGCAAGGCAATGCCCATGGCCCCGCCCAGATTCAACGCAGCATCCAGAAACCCGGACGGCCAGATGCGTCTGGAAAGGGCAACCATTCGGGTTAATGGGAATTCAAGCCCCAGGATGAAAAACAGTAGAACAATGCCGATCTCCGCGGCGATATGGAGCAACTCATTCTTGAGAAACAAAGAGGATACAGCGGCACCCAGGACGATGAAGAGCAAGACCGATGGAAGCCTGAATTTCTGGGAAGCAAAGCTGATGGCGAAAAAAGCGAACAACATCAGCCCTTCCACCAGAAGAAAGGGTATATTTTCCACGATTTACCTTTGGTTATCCATTTGGAGTCATTCTTGCCCGCACGATCCTACGACGTCAAGGTGCAGGAATGGCACAGGGAATCAACATTTTTTGTCTGTTCCCGGTTGCCGATGATCATGAGCGTATCTCCCGGCAGGATCATTTCGTCGATATCCGGACTGCCGATGAAATCGTCTCCCCTCTGGATGCCGATGATGGTGGCCCCGGTCTTGGTCCTGATACGGGAATCAATCAATTTTTTGTTGGCCAATTCACTGTTCGGCTCCACCTGAACCCATTCGATCCGGACCTTTTTCAGGAATAATTCCACGCGATCATCGGCCACCGGCTGGTAATCCACGCCAAGAAGGAGGGTACCGAGCTGCCGGGCCTCCTCGTCACTCAGTTTCAAGGTGAAATCCGGCTCATCCTCATCGGATCCGGTAAAATGGTACATTTCCCGTTGCCCGCTCTGATGAAGGATGACCACGAGATTCTCTCCTTCGGCTGTTTCAAAGGAATAGCGTTTTCCGATTCCCGGCAGGTCACCGGTCTTGATCTTCATGTCCACCTCCGCATGATATGTCGTTTAAGGTTCAGGCCAGCCAGAGGGCAGCCCCTTGAAGCTCTTGAAACAGGGCCTGACTGACAGAGCCCACAAAAATCTTTTTCAGCAGTCCCTGGCCCGTCCCGGTCCGGCCCACGGCCAGGGCGGCGAAACGTCCTTCGTCGGCCTCCTTCAGAATAACCTTGCTGACAGCGCTTTCTTCGATTCCTTTGAGGTGAATCCTTTCAGATGAAAAACCCCTGCTGATCAATATCTCTCTGCTTTTTGAAAGAATCGTACCCATGTCTTTGTCGTCGATTCGACCCTTCTTGCCAACCGTGATCACCGTCACGGACTGCCGCTTTTCCTGATGAAGGATATGGGCGATATGGTCCACCATGCGGTCGGAGGCTGCCGAGCCATCCACACAGGCCAGCACATGTTGCCTGTCCATGTCAGGCCTGCGGCAGACCCAGATCGGAAACGTACATGCCTCTTCAAGGAGACCTTTGGTAACGCTTTCGTCAAAGGCCTGCTCCAGCCATGACAAGCCCCTTCGACCCAGGATAACTGCGTCATAAAGACCCTTCACCCCCTCATGGATGATTTCCATGATCTTGGAAACCCTTCGCTCCTGAAGTTTTGTAATGACTTGATCCGGGTCAAATCCATGTTTGACCAGGTGCTCCCTGGCCCTGTCTATGGCCTGACGTCCCTCCGTTGCAGCCTTCCTTGCCTGGGAGTCGGCGTTCATGTCAGGGTCCCACGGACTGGGCGCCCTTGGGGTGGTATACAAGAGGGTGACTTTCATACCCTCTTTGCTGGTGAAGAAGTTCCCGATGAATCGGACCCCAAAAAGGCCATCCTCCCTCTCACTCAGCGTCACAAGGAAATGTCTTTGCATACCCATGTCTCCCTTCCGCATATCCATGTCATTCGGCGAGGCCCTGCTTCGAGAGGAAAGGAAACATCGGGGCAGCCCCGCTGATGCCCTGATTCAGCCACTGCATGTACATCTTGTATTTTGTCCGTAAAACAGCTAAAATGAAAGCCTAATATTTCTTAAACGATGAAGGACAAAAAATCAACCAGCATTTCGGGAAGGAAAGCGATCGGGCACAATGTTATGGATTTTGCGGTAGCTACACCTATACGAGCGATCAGATAGATTCCGTCGATATCAAATTTCGAGATCAAGAAGGAGGTAGTGAAATGGCAAAGAGAAAAGTGGTAAAATCGACACAGGGGAAGGCCCAACGCAAGAGAGTCACTCTGGCTCTAAGCGCCCCGGATGCGGGGGCCGTCTACCTGATGGGCGATTTCAACCAGTGGAATCAGAAAGTCCATCCCATGAAACAGGAAGAGGATGGGACCTGGAAAAAGACGATCATGCTTCAGCCCGGCAAATACGAATACCGGTTCCTGGTGGATGGAGAGTGGCGAAACGACCCGTCCAACGATCAGGTCTGCCCAAACTGCCATGGAACGCAAAATAACGTCATGGAGGTCTCCGCATAAAACCCTCGTGATCCGGCTTCTGACTCTGGATGGGTGTTCATCGGAAGACGCGCCCGCATGTCTTCAGCCCTGGCACCCAATGTGGTCAACAGAGTGAGGGGACATCTATTGCGCCCTTTCCAGATGGTGTGAGAACAGTCTGCGTTCGGTCGATATTCCGCCTCTCTCGCGGGGTGTCGGGTTATGCGTGAAACCGATTGATTTCAGTCAAAGGCACGTTGGGTCCGGGTTGATATCTTCATGTCGATTTGCGGAGTCCATCCAGGTTCAACAAAAGCGTAGGGGTTTCATGATGCGCCGAATAAACCTTAAAACCCATTTGTGCCCACTGGCACTGATTATTCTTTTTCTTTTTTTGGCCGTTCCGGCCCGTTCCCAGGGGCCTGTGCCAGGACCTTCAGCCAATGAATTGGAGGAGTTACTGGGTGTCATCGAAAACCCGGAAAAGCGCGAGGCCTTTGTCAAAGACCTGAAAAGCCTTATCAACGCCAAAAAGGAGTTAGATGGCAAAGGGACAAGGGATAATGCCGCCGGGGAGGAAGATAAACAGCTCTTGATCGTTCGCTGGCTCTTTGAGCGTTTTGACGAAGTGTCCAGAGACGTGAAAAATGTGGCGGTCGCGATAGATGATATGATAGGACTGGCGCCTGAGACCGCCCGAAGGATAAGGTCATTTCTCGCGCAGTCTGAAAACCGATCCCGACTGTTCACCTTGATCATCGATGCCGGGATTGCCGCGATACTCGCCCTGATCTCTGCACTCCTTCTTACCCATCCGGTTAAATCGACCATTGGAAGGATGCGGACTCTCCCGTCAAAAATCGGGTGGGGGTGTGTCTACATCCTCTTCAAAGGAATTCCCTATCTGATCCTGTTCATCGGCTTCAACCTATTCTACGAATTGTGGCCCTCTCTTCCATCCGGTCGTACGGTTATGCTCCTTTTCTTCAGCCTCCTCTTTTTTTACCGGGTTGCCGCGGCCGTCTTTCAGGTACTGTTCTCTCCGGACGATTCTCACCTGAGAATCCTTGCTGTTTCAGACGAAAATGCCCATTACCTGTGGATCTGGATGCGGCGGTTCGCCATCTATGCCTTTTTCTATTTTATGCTCACCCGGACATTTTTATGGACCCATACGGCCCAGGACTATTTTGCACATCTGCGCGGTCTCTTATTGCTCCCCTTTCCGGTCATGCTGACCCTTTTTATCTTCCAAATTGCCCGGGAATTGAGGATGAAACGGGAACGGGAGAATGAGGAAGAGAAGGGCGTTGAAAAGGTCATGAAAAATGGGCGGAGCCGTGCAATAGAGGCGATCATTCGTTATTGGCCCATCCTTGCCGTAGGATACGCCTGGGCCATTTTCCTATCCCTCATGGTTCAGTATGAAAAGGGGTTTGAGTATCTCTTTCACGCTACCCTCGGCACCACGGTGACGGTCCTGGTCATGCTGTTGTGCTTCCGGTCCCTGGATCTTCTGTTTCGACGGTTGTTCAGGATCAACGAGAGGGTCAAAGAGCGTTTCCCCGGGTTGGAACAAAGGGCCAACCGATACGTGTTGATTGTCAAGAAAGGATTGGTGACGGCCTTGGCCGTTATCGGGTCTGGAGTGATCGGTGAGATATGGGGGGTCCCGGTCTCTAAATTTGTCTCCTCTAACGCCGGCGGGCTGGTTATCCTCCGGGCCGTCGCCATCATTCTCACGCTGGCGGTGGTTGTTTCCATCATTGAAATATGTAACGCGCTCTCCGCCTACCTTTTGAGAGAGAGAAGGGGGAGACGAAAGAAGGAGATCACCCAAAAGCAAAAAACCTTGATTCCGGTTATTCGAACGGCCATCAATATCGCCGCCGCGTTTGTGGGGGGCATTATCATCCTGGATCGTTTGGGCGTCAACACGACCCCCATTCTGGCAGGGGCCGGGATTGTCGGTTTGGCAATAGGTTTTGGGTCTCAGACCCTGGTCAAGGACCTGATCAACGGACTCTTTATCCTCTTTGAAGAGAGCATTCGAGTCGGGGACTGGGCTACGGTGGGCAATCAGGGGGGCATGGTGGAGTCCGTAGGGCTCCGAACCGTAAAGCTGAGGGATATTAACGGCACCGTCCATGTAATCCCCAACAGTACCATCGACTCTCTTAGCAATTACTCGAAAGTGTACTCCAGGACGGTCATGGATATCGGGATCGCCTACCGGGAGGATGTGGACGAGGTGATCGGGATCCTCAAGGAACTGGGTGAAGAGCTTGAAAAAGATCCGGAATACGGCCCCAGCATCCTGGAACCGCTGGAGGTCTTCGGGCTGGACCGGTTTGAAGACTCGGCAGTGATCATACGCGCCCGCTTCAAGACCCAACCTCTCAAGCAGTGGGGTGTCAAGCGGGAGTTCTACCGGCGTATGAAACGGGTCTTTGACGAACGGGGCATTGAGATCCCCTTTCCACACCAGACCCTCTACATGGGCGAACCCAAAAAAGGGAAGGCGCCTCCTCTGCATATCAGGATCCATGGCGAGGAGGAAGAACAAACGCCGTTTCTGCCGCCCGGCCCTGACGCAACGTCACCTTGAGAGGTTGAATACGCCGATGATGAGGACTCCCGGCCACTTTCATGATCCTGACCGGTCCACAATCTTGCGCTGACCCATTCAAATCATGATAGCCGGCCCGGAGGTTCAGGATAAGGGAGAACAGGCATGACGAGACATCTCAAAAACAGCTCAAAAAAGGCAGGGCTGCCCCCCGGCACCCTGGTGCATGTGGGCGAAAAACATACCGAAGCGGTGAAAATCACCCTCATAGACTATGATGAAAACCGCGTGGAAGAAAAGATGGACGTGAGTCTGGATGCCTGCCTTCCGTTCAAATCCCTCCCGACGGTCACATGGATCAATGTTTCTGGGATTCATGATATTGATATAATTAGGCAATTTGGAGAAGCCTTTGACATCCACCCCTTGCTTTTGGAAGATATTGTTCATACGGGACAACGTCCCAAGTTGGAAGATTCGGGAGACTATCTTTATATCGTGCTAAAAATGCTTGTCAGCGGCAAGTCGGAAAATGATTTTGATGCCGAACAGGTCAGTCTCGTTCTTGGGTCCAATTATGTGCTCTCTTTTCAGGAACGGGAGGGCGACGTATTCGATTCCATACGGGAAAGAATAAAGATGGGAAAAGGAAGGATTCGAAAAGCAGGCAGCGACTACCTGGCCTATAGGCTCATTGACGCCATCGTGGACAATTATTTTGGTGTTCTCGAGTCTGTGGGAGAAAGAATCGAGGGGATCCAGGAGGACGTTCTGGAACAACCCGATCCATCGACGCTCAAGCTGATACAGAATACAAAGCGGGAAATGATCTTCCTCCGAAAATCGGTCTGGCCTCTCCGGGAAGCCATCAGCAGCATGGAGAGGTGTGAATCATCCCTGATCGGAGAAGACGTGAGACCCTATCTTAGAGATGTCCATGACCACACCATTCAGGTCATTGAAACCGTTGAAACATTCCGGGACACGATTTCCGGGACCCTTGACATTTACCTTTCCAGCGTCAGCAACAGGATGAATGAGGTGATGAAAGTCTTAACGATCATCGCTACGATTTTTATCCCCCTGACGTTTATTGCGGGCATCTATGGAATGAATTTCAAGCACATGCCCGAGCTGGAATGGGAATGGGGCTACCTGACGATCTGGATCGTCATACTCGTACTCGGGAGTTTGATGTTGTGGGGTTTCAAGAGGAGGAATTGGCTGTAAAGGGGCAATAAAAAAGCCCTCCGTTGACCGGAGGGCTTCTTTATTGAATTTCGGCGACGACCTACTCTCCCACGCAGTCTCCCACGCAGTACCATCGGCGCTGAAGAGCTTAACTGCCGTGTTCGGGATGGGAACGGGTGTGTCCTCTTCGCTATAATCACCGAAAACTGTAAAAACCGAAATATAGAGTAAACAACCAAAGGGCATAAATAGAAAATTTTTATGGCCAAGCCGCACGACCGATTAGTACCAGTTAGCTCAATACGTTACCGTACTTACACACCTGGCCTATCAACCTTGTCGTCTACAAGGGGTCTTCAGTTCCCGTGTTTCCACGGAAAAGGGATATCTAATCTTGAGGTTGGCTTCCCACTTAGATGCTTTCAGCGGTTATCCATTCCGAACGTAGCTACCCAGCTATGCCGCTGGCGCGACAACTGGAACACTAGAGGTTCGTCCATCCCGGTCCTCTCGTACTAGGGAAAGATCCTCTCAAATATCCTGCGCCCACGAAAGATAGGGACCGAACTGTCTCACGACGTTCTAAACCCAGCTCACGTACCGCTTTAATTGGCGAACAGCCAAACCCTTGGGACCTGCTCCAGCCCCAGGATGCGATGAGCCGACATCGAGGTGCCAAACCGCGCCGTCGATGTGAACTCTTGGGCGCGATAAGCCTGTTATCCCCGGAGTACCTTTTATCCGTTGAGCGACGGCCCTTCCATGCGGAACCGCCGGATCACTAAGACCTACTTTCGTACCTGTTCGAGATGTCTCTCTCACAGTCAAGCTCCCTTATGCCTTTACACTCTACGGCTGGTTTCCAATCAGCCTGAGGGAACCTTCGCGCGCCTCCGTTACTCTTTAGGAGGCGACCGCCCCAGTCAAACTACCCACCAGACACTGTCCCCGACCCGGATAACGGGCCAAGGTTAGAATCCTAAACTAATAAGGGTGGTATTTCAAGGTTGACTCCGTCCCGACTGGCGTCGAGAGTTCACCGTCTCCCACCTATCCTACACATACTAGCCCAAAATCCAATGTCAAGCTATAGTAAAGGTTCACGGGGTCTTTCCGTCTTTTCGCGGGTACGCGGCATCTTCACCGCGAATTCAATTTCACCGAGTCCCTGGTCGAGACAGTGGGGAAGTCGTTACGCCATTCGTGCAGGTCGGAACTTACCCGACAAGGAATTTCGCTACCTTAGGACCGTTATAGTTACGGCCGCCGTTTACTGGGGCTTCGGTTCAATGCTTCTCACGCCGAAGCGTGATAACAAGTCCCCTTAACCTTCCAGCACCGGGCAGGCGTCAGACCCTATACATCGTCTTGCGATTTAGCAGAGTCCTGTGTTTTTAGTAAACAGTCGCCACCCCCATTTCTCTGCAACCTCCCTCGGCTCCAAAAGTAAATTTCTTCACCTAACGGAGGCACACCTTCTCCCGAAGTTACGGTGTCAATTTGCCGAGTTCCTTAACCAGAGTTCTCTCGAGCGCCTTGGGATTCTCACCCCGCCTACCTGTGTCGGTTTGCAGTACGATCACCGAACTGACTCGCTAGAGGCTTTTCTTGGCAGCATGGGATCAACCAGTTTACGAGACAAAGTCTCTCCTCATCACTTCTCGGTGTTGAATAAGAGGACGGATTTACCTGCCCTCTCCACCTACCAGCTTGAACCGGGACGTCCAACACCCGGATGGCCTACCCTCCTGCGTCCCCCCATCACTCAAACGCCAATTTGGTGGTACAGGAATATTAACCTGTTTCCCATCGCCTACGCCTTGCGGCCTCGGCTTAGGGGTCGACTAACCCTGAGCAGATTAGCTTTACTCAGGAAACCTTAGGCTTACGGCGAGCGGGTTTCTCGCCCGCTTTATCGTTACTCATGTCAGCATAGTCTCTTCCATTCAGTCCATCAGTCCTCACGATCTGACTTCAACCCAGAATGGAATGCTCCCCTACCATTCTCGATAAATCGAGAATCCGCAGCTTCGGTAATGTGCTTGAGCCCCGTTGAATTTTCGGCGCAGAATCACTTGACCAGTGAGCTGTTACGCTTTCTTTAAAGGGTGGCTGCTTCTAAGCCAACCTCCTGGCTGTCTCTGCATTTCCACTTCCTTTCCCACTTAGCACATATTTAGGGACCTTAGCTGGCGGTCTGGGCTATTTCCCTCTCGACCATGGAACTTATCTCCCATAGTCTGACTCCCACAATAAAAGTTGACGGTATTCGGAGTTTGGTAAGGTTTG